>Ga0209225_1000016_pt1 | contig 201194 bp, 170 predicted proteins | sample WasSprMetagenome_FD_184732 | JGI IMG/M metagenome (GOLD analysis project Ga0209225, IMG submission 184732) | Sulfidic aquatic microbial communities from Washburn Spring, Yellowstone National Park, USA - WS (SPAdes) (version 3) | ecosystem: Environmental > Aquatic > Thermal springs > Hot... | reverse complement strand
CGCTACTTCACCGGACGCTACCACCTGATAACTTTCCCACCATTTATCGCACATGGACAAATCTATGGCTAATGCTTCAAATGCTATCAAAACAACCCACTGTAGCAGAAACTGCCTTCGCGTCATCATCAGACCACCTCATAGTTCTATTGGCAATCAATATCTGCCCAATGATGGCAAACCTTGTCACTGGGAAGGGCGTGGATGTTGGTGTGCACTTCGGGCACGAAGCAAACAGGAAAACTCTCGCCCGCAAGATCAGAGTGAATCGACGACGGTGCACACTGCTCCCGGACAACGGGAGCAATAGAGAACAGCACAAAGGATTTGGGAGAAAGGATGCAGCGCAAAATACGACCATTAAAATTCACCACCCTGTTGAAACTCTGCGTCACTTGTGGGAGCAAACCCGCCAAGCCATCGCTTTTTCACCTCCACCGAATGTTTGGCTCAGCAAAAACTTCGCTCTTCCAGTTTTCCACCAACTGAAGTCAATTGACCGTAAAGGACGGGACGGACAATCAACTGGGCTTGGTTGTAATTGGCTTTGGGTGCGACGACGGAAGCGGGTGGAACGAGCAAACTCGCTGTCCGCCATCGGTCGGAAGCAAAAACAGTGAAAGGAAAGGAAACTCTGGCGACAACCCGATCGCCTTCTCGCTGTTGATACTCAAAAGCCAGCGTGAAGAAGTGATGTGGGTTGTCGCTGGCGACTGTCGCTGTAATGCGAAGCCATCGGTCTTGCGGGATTTGGAAGGTCGGTGAGACAAATCTTGGGTCGTGGCTGACGGAATTGTCTTCAACGGAACAGACGGGCTTGCCAATATAAGTGGCGACATCAAAGCGGAGAACCAGACCGGGACGGTCGGGCACTGTGTCCCAAACGAACCAACGCTTAAAATCGTCAGGCGTTTGGCTGACGAAAAGCAACTGCCCACTCACATTCTGCCCCTCCATCGCAAGCGCCATCAGCATCCAAACAGCCCTAAGCCGTTTCATTGCCCTTTTCCACCTACCTTCGTTGCCGAACGAAAACAGGTTCAACGCCGACGGCGATTTTGCCACCTGCGAACTTGATAGCGTTGCCCATCATCGTCAAAACTTCAGCGCCGTCGGGCAAAGTCAAAGTTTGCGTCCCTTCATCACTCCATGCGACGGTGATGCGTTGATTGGCTTTGATGAAATGCAAAAGCCAAAGCCCGTTGCGCCGTTCAAAACCCAAAGGCTTGCTGTCCCTGAGCAACCAACCTGCAATCGCAAAAGCAACCGCTTTCGGTCGCAAAGTGTTGTCAAACTCCAAAAGCGACATGCTCTTTAGCCTCGGCAACATCGTGTCTTCAGGCACAGCCCAATACTGGAAGAACTTTGCGTCTTCGCCCAACATCAGCGTGGAAACGAAGGCTTTGACCATAGACGATGCTGCTTCTCTTGCCGAAAAAGGTTTGGTGGCAATCCAGCGGGTGTAAGGGTCGTCGTAAGCGTCGGGCAAAAATCGGTAGAAACTTTCCGACACAAGCCCTTGCTCCGTGTTCCAGATTGGTCGTTGCTTTCCGTCAAATCCACTCCACTGCTTTACCCGTTCAAAATCGGTTGGGCGATAGCCCTCATAGCCGTGAAAGGAGAAGACATCAACGAACTTGAGCAGCCCTATTTGCAGCAACCCTTCAGTCCAGCGAACGATGTCATCCAGCGACCAATAAGTGCAAGGCGCTACTACCTTAACTTGCGGGTCAACCTTTCGCAGTTCCTCAAAGGCGATGCGTGTCATTTGCAGGTAAAGTTCTTCCTTGCCAGCGAACAAGCCCAATCCATAGGGTTCGTTCCAGACCTCGTAAGCGTCGATGCGACCCTTAAAACGCTGGGCAACCGAGCGGACATAAGTTCGCCAAGCATCCAAATCTTTTGGCGGATGGTTCACGCTGTCTCCGCTGGAAGCCCAAAGGGGTGTGCGAAAAAGCAAACCCAAAATTTTCAAGCCAGCACTTCGGTAAGTCTCAACGGCTTCGTCCAACCAGTTCGTTCGCTCCCATGCCCACTTGCCTTTTTCAGGCTCAACGACATCCCAATGGGTCACACCACAGGCATCCAGCAACCGAACCCAACCGCATCCCAAAACCCTCGCCAACATCACTCCCATTTCATCCGCTCCGACATGAATGCCCATCCGCTCATCAAGTCTTTCAAAGCGTGGCAGAACAGCCACCACCAACTCATCCATCACTTTGCCATCTTCGTCGGCGACGGCGATGCGAAATGAACCAAGTGGAAGTCGGAAGGAAAGTGGCAAAACTGTCAAGCCCACTTTCAATTGCGCCCTGACCTGACGGCTCAAAACTTTGTGCTCCCAAATATCGTGGACGACGATTTGCAGGGTTCGTTGTTGCTTTCTTTCGCTGAAAACCTCCAATCTCACATTGACGGGTTCGTCGGGATGGAACAAGTTGAAAAGTTTGTCGGTCGCCAACCCTGCTTCTAAATCTCGTCGTAATTTGAACGGCGTTGCCTTTTCGCCCTCTTCAAGTTGCACCGCATCAACCCAAACGGTTGTCGGTTTGTCGGCTTCAAAGACAGCACGGACGAAATAAAAGCCGTTGGGCGACGGTGGCAGGATGCCCGTCACGGTGTAGCGTTGCCAATCGGTCGTCAAAATCCCTTGCCCTTCAATGCCACGAAAGATTGGTGCGTAAGGTTGAGTTCCTGCGACATAAGCGCTGTTCACGCTGAAGCGAACACGAACGCCATCTCTTTCGGCTTTGAGCCAAAGGCTAAGGGTGTGAGCCACTTGCGGTCGTGCGACAAACAAACCGCAGGTCAAAATCGTTCGCCCACGAACGACGAAGCGAGCCGAACGATTGCCGTGAACCTTCTCGGTTTCGTCGGGCTTCAAAGTCATGTTGGATGCCCGCCAAGGGTGAAGGCTTCCGACTTCAAAACTTGAGTTGGCAAGCAAGTTCCCTTTTTGTGGCGGGATAGCGAATTGAACTCGTTGCCGAGTTTGTTGAGCCAACTTTCGGACGGCGGGCAATTGGGAAAGAGCCGTTCCCTCATCGCCCAACTTCCAAACCTGCTGAATTTCTTCGTCCGTCAAGGTTTGTTCCCAGATGGCGAGTTCGTCAATGGCAGCATCAGCAATCCGTTGCAACTCACCGTCAATGCCACCGACGATGAGCGCTCCCGTCAGTTCAAAGTCCAAAAGGACATCGCTCACCTCAGCAACTTTTTGCCCATCAACATACAAACGCTTGAAACCCTTTCGCTCTTTCGGGTCGGTAACTTGCCAAGAGATGGCGATGTGATGCCATTCGCCTTTGCGCCAATGCTTTATGCTGATGCTGGGCGCATAAAGGTGGCGAGCCATCTTCCGCCTCGTGGACGAGAAGACAAGCCCACCGCGATGCCAGTAAAGGTAAAAGAGACCGCTGCGAATGGAAAGGAAATGTCGGTAGCGCTCAACGGGTTCATTGCCGTCCCAGTCGGGTCTGACCCAAAAAGTTAATGTGCCTGCCTCAGGGCGAATGTTAGGAGCGAAGTTAGGTGAAACGGTCAGATAAGAAAGATAGCGATGCTTTCCGCCCTCACCGCAATGAACTGCTTTGCCGACTTTGCCTTCCACGAAAACGGCATCAATCCCTTCCGCCATCTCCGTCGGGTTGCCCTTTGCCACCAAAGCATTGGCATCGCCATCAAAAGGCAAGTAAAAGCAAAGCCCATCGGCAAGATTGAAAGGCGAAGCAAAAGCCGTTGCGAAGAAAAACATAAACAGCAGGACGATGACGCAAATCTCTAACGGTTTGGTTTGCCTCAAGGCTTTTCAAGCCTCCTTCGCCTCAAACTCGCCACTCACTTCTCTTCCGTTCGTTCATCCGATGGCACGAGAAAGGCGAACTTTGCAACGACTCCCATCCCACCTTTCCCGTCTGGCGGGGTAATGACGAGTTTGTAATTGCCCGGCGCTTCAAAACGAAGCCTTAAAGCATAAACATCTTCCACATCCGCTCGGATTAAAGATTTGCCTTTCAACTGCCCTCTTTCGTCAAGGACGAGCAGGTTCATCTCGTTGCCGAAGAAGTTGGCACAGATGTAAAGGACGAAATCGCCCGGTTCAGTCACCTTCGCTTGCCAAGTCACCGAGTGTTCGCCCTTGCCTTCAGGGTCATACCACTCCCAAGCGTTCCACTTCTCCTTGCTCGGATTCCACATTGACTTTCGCTCCACACCGTAACAGCCTTGAGCCTCAGATGCGACGGCATATTCCCGAAAGATTGCGGGAATCTTCCGCACAAGCCCGAAACGCCTCGCTTGTTGTTCCTGCTCCTTTCGGATGCCGGCAAGAAAAGCCGATGACCTTGACAATTGTAGCCGTTCGTAGCGATCGCTGAGTTGCTTCAAGAGTTCACGGTCAGAAGCCAGCAGGATGATGTTGGCAACTTTCAACTCAGGCAACTTGATGCGAACTTCTCTATCGGTCAACTTTACGGGCAATGCAACGAACTTGCCTTCTCCAACCACTGCGGCAACCTTCACCGCCAACCAAGGTGGGAGCGAAACTTCAATTTCGGCGTCGGTTAAAGTGGCGCTGACAAACTTTTCAGGCAGCGATTTGATGCGCTCATTAACGCAAACGATGGCGATAGCATCAGGTGCGACAAGCGCCCTCACGAATATCCCTTGCGTTAACGATTTCGCAATGTCCATCGGATGAGACCGAGACAGAACAGGAGCAACGAGTTCCAACTCACGATAAACTCGCCCGATCTCAAACCAGACATCAGGGTAGTCTTGAGCGCCCCAAGAGATGATATCGCCGCTCCTTTCCGTGCAGTGAATGTAGGCGATAAGTCCTTTCGCACCTCCCGCCAATGCGTAGTGCATCATAGCCCGCACTTCTTCAGGGAAGGGCATTCTCGGAAACTTGCCCTCATGCTGCTTGCCGACGGGTTCGTGGAAGAAGGCTTGGTAAGTGATGGTCATCATGTTCGGGGCACAAGCGAGACGGGCTGTCTCAGCAACTTCAAAGACGCTCCTCATCTCCCAACCGATATGAAGTGCGTATGGGTCGGTGTTAAGAACATCGGGGATGCGACCGTAAGTGAATCAGTTGGCAGGTTTGTAGGTCAGGTCAACGGTAAGGAAGGTCAAAACTGACGGGTCGGCAGTATAGCATCGCCAATCGCGCTTCACCATCGCCATCGCATTAGAGCTGACTCGTTTCTCGTGGGACAGACCCTCAACATAGTAATCGCCGACATCAGGTTCGTCCATCAGGTAGTATGCCCAAAGGGCTTTGTGGCCCATCGTTTCCTTCCTCGGCTCCCCTTCGCCGACCAGTGCCGAAACTCCTTTCAAGCCATAACTTTTCAAAGCATCCAGTTCATGGGTTCTCATCGCGCCGAAGCAAACATAAAGGTTGCAGTTGTTGGAAGCATACTCTTTCGGCGTGACATAGCCGTAAGAGCCCAAAGGGAAAAAGTCGTCGCGGGCGCGAAACAAAACCGCTGCTTTCGTGCCTTTATCGGTGTCAACGCGCAAGTAGTGAAAACTGCCGAAGGTAAGCCTTTTGGGAGAGCGGACGACGATTGGGCAGACATTGAACCAAAAGTTCGGCGATAGGATAAGTGTTTGCTTGGTGACATCCTCGCCGTCAAGCCAGACCCTCGTTATCCTTTGCTTCCCTTCACCGACCAACTCAACGAAAGCGAAAATTCGCTCGCCTTTTTCGTCAAAAGCCAGACCTTCCATTCGGATGGGAGTTAGCGCAGGTTGAATTTTCAGGCGCAATGTTTCTTTGGTGCTGGTTTGAACTTCAAGGGCGATGGGTTCTTTTGGCGCTTCCCTCAACCGAATCAACAACTCACCGAACCCTTCGGCAGGGATTGGGTTCGGTCTCAAACGCCACCAAACGACATCACCACCCTTCTCTGGCTCAGTCACATCCTTCCCGTTCACGAAAATCCGCTCAACGCTTACAGGTTCTTTCCCGTCGTTCCGCAGGTAAACCTCCACCAAGCCACCAGCGCGATAGTGCTCCCGATGGAAGTTTTCAATTCCTTTCGCCATCTCAAACCAAGCGAAGGTAGTGCCTCGGTCAGGTCTGTAAAACGCTGCATCAACAGAAATACCCCCGACACCATCACGACTAAAGGCTGAAATTGAAATCAGAGGCAAGCCGATAAGCGTCAAAGCAGCGAAACTAATCCACTGATTACCGCTGTTGATGGGCATTGATTTTTCCTCCCCTGGCAGAGAGTAGATTCACTTTGCCCAGAGGTCTTGACTTCACCATTTTTGCCACCGATCATCAGCGGGATAACCTCCAGTCCCTGCGGGAGTGATGTGTGCTATCCCGTTGGGAACACCTGCCCGAATGTCCATGTCATTCCAGGCGAAAACCCTCGTTTGCTGTGAAGGCGTTGCACTCTCACACATCTCACCTCCGTCGCTCCTCTAAAACCAAAAGCCAACCTTTGCCTTGCTCAACAGGGATAGGTTCTGATGGTGAAAATTTGGCAGGTGGCTGAAAAAGGTAAATCGGCGGTGCGAAAAGGTGTGCTCTCTCAGGATTGATGCCTAACGCTTTCCAGTCAATTTGCAAGCGCACATAGACTTTCTCCTTCGCCCAACTGGCGATGGCGAGAAGCGATTTGCCTTTCTTTCGGTAAACCGTCACCAAAACATCGGGAGAATCAGTCCTCACAGGGCAGTCTTGACGCCAGTAGCCAAGCATCTCGGCATCCTCAATGCCAAAACCGTCAAGCACCCTCCACAAATCTGGCATAGAAAGCGAAGCCCTCCCAAGTCTCGCTGTCATCACGTAAATCATGCCACGATACAAATTCCCTCCTGTCTCGTAATGCAGCATGTCGCCCATAAGCCCGAACGGGATTCCCGAAATCTCAACAAGCCAATAGTCTGGCGGCATGTCGTAGTCAAACAGTTCGCCAAACCAAAGGGTGTCAATGAACGGGAAGTGCTCCATGTATTGGTTGGCTGGGCTTATCTTTGGCGGTTCAGGTTCCCAAGGCGGAGCCCAGTTGTCACCAGAGTGAAAGTCAATTCGGCTTTCAGGGTTGATTCGCTTCATGACACGCCAAACCCGTTTCATGACCTCTCGGTCGTAGCCTATGCCGTCAAGATACAGCCCATCAATTCCCGTTCTTTCCATCAAAAATCGCAATCCTTCCACATAGAAGTTGTGCCACCGTGAAAGCCCTTTCATGGCGATGGCGCTGCAAACATCGGTCTCATCAAAAGGATGCATCCAAGCAGGAACATAACCAGCAACGAGATGTTCGTGCAACCAAGGATGTCCGACTTTCGGTCCCTTCTCTGGCGCTTGTAGGTCGTTGTAAATGTCAATGCCACCAGTCTCAAAAATTTCGTCGCCCAAACTGCGCAGCGCCCAAATTTCAGGCGCATGGTTCGTCAGTTCCCGCACGGTGTAGTAAATGTTGACACCGACGGGCATCTGTTCACCCGTTAGCAAAATTTCATGCCAACCATCTCCGTGCCGAATTTCAAAGCGACCGAGTAAAATTCCAAACCTACTTGACGCCATTTCCCTGTCCCATGTCCCCTGTCCCTTGCCCCACTTCTCTGGATATGTCTGACCGCCGCTGACTTTGGAGAATGTGTCAAGGAACAAGCAATCGTCGTCAGGCACAAACTCAATGGGCATCCCTTCCTCATATTCGCTTTGGCTGATCTTGATGGCTCTTATGGCAAATCCACTACCTTCAATGCGCATCACTGTCCCTTTAAGCGATGTGTTGAGCGTGCCCTGATAATTGGCTTGCGCTGCCAATTTGCTGTCAACGAAGATGGCGAACCGCTTTCCCCACGAGAGTGTGACGATGTGAGTGTCGCCCTTCTTCCAATCTGGTTGATGGCTGCCGATAAGCACGGGATATTGGTTCAGCAAAGGCGAACCTTTGCGCACATAAGCACGCATCCCTCGGTCATCAATGTTCCAATAGAAGCCGATTTGATCTTCGTTTGGAAATTGCACGCTGAATAGGCTTTGGTTGAACCGTGGGTCACCTGCCTTGCCTGCTTTCGGGTCAAAATTGATGCGAACCCAAATGTGAAGCGAACCTTTCGCAAGGTCAATGTTTCCCTCAGCAGGATAAAGCAGCATCCCTTGACGGCGAAGCACGACCTGTTGCTTTGCTTCTCGCACAAACTCAGCCAACTCCCGCCATGTCAGAAGCGGATAGTTGATGTATGGGTTGGCAGGTTTGCTACCGTGGTGCAAGTGAACGATGTTGCCGCCAACACCATACCGCCAACTCCAACGGTTCTTCGTGTCAAGTGGCTTGAAGGGAGTGATAAGGAAGCGAAACAGTAACTCAAGCCTTTCCCCATTCACCATCCTCCTTTCGCCAGAAAAGGCACGAACGAGAAAGATTTCACCATCCTTGCCCCTTGCCTCAAAGATGTGACAGCCACCTTTGCCTTCGTTGTGCCAAGACTTTGGTGGCTTGAAGTCAATGACTTGACAGTGCCAGACATCCAGCGCTTCCGCCAACTTGATTTGCAACCCTGCATTCCAATCTCCGATCCAGACCATATTTGTTGGGAATTTGCCCCACTGCCATTGCCATTCCTTAGGTCGTTTGCCACCACGATAACCCATTCCCATCATGTAAACCGCCACTTCTTTTCGGATAGGAACTTCAAGCCGAATGTCTTTGATACTCAAATCCCGTTTTGCCTGCACTTCCACGCTGTGCATGATGCAGCCATCAAATTCCATCTTAGTGTGAACGGTCAAGTTGATAGCTTCGTTCATCGCTACAACTTGCCACTCGGCTACAGCCTCGTTGCGCTTAAGCCATTTTCGCTTTGAAGGTTTGAAGGCAACTTGCCCGTTTTCAGTCTCCACGACGAACCGAACGGGCGATGCGAGAATTTCCCTGCCGTTGCTTTGAATGCTTTCCGGCAACCCAATTGCTCCGAATTTAACCTTTCTGCCAAGACACTCAATCGTGTCGCCTCTGACTTTCAAGGGAGTGAACGGCGGGACAACTTCATCTTCTAAGCCAAGGGTCGAATCGAGCCAGCGAAGCCGAGAAAGCCGCCAGTTATCGCTATCGCCGCAATCTTCAAGCACTTCGCCAGAAACTGTCAACTCCACTGTCACTGTTGTTTCTTCAAGTCCCTTCGGCTTCACTTTGATTGTGCCGACATACTTGCCTTTTGCGTCCTTAGGCACTTGAATTCCAATCCACAACGGTCTTACCCTTCCGACGGCGACGGAAAAGGTTTTTCGTATAGGTCGCCCAAGCCAATCAGTTCCACCCAAGTTGAAGCAACGAAATGCCGACGCAGGGATGCGCTTGCCTCCGCTGCCTTTCAAATCACTGAATTCCAGTTGCAAATCCGTAATCGGTTTGCGTGCCGCAAATATGCCAAGTTGGAAGACATAGAACTCGTTTGGCTGCGCTTGCCCAACGAACTTCTCGCTTGGTCCCTTCTCAACCCAATGGTAAGGTAAATGTTCAAACATTCGGATGGGAAAGCGACGGTCTTCAGGGAAAACCAAGTAGGAACGGTTTGGATGTCGTGCCAGCAATTGCGAAACTTCGTCTTTCGTTGCGATGATTTCCATCGGGTCAAATCTGTCAAATTCGGTTCGGGCTTGAATTGCAACGACTTTCGCTTGCGGGAGTTTATCACGATATGCGCCTAATTTTAGTTGCTCCAAAGTCAAGCCGTTTCGCTTCAGCCATCCCGGGTCAGCGGTTTCCTCGGGTTTGAGATACCACTCTCGCCACCAACTTCCGGGCATTGGCGCTTTTGGCGGCTCATAAGGCAGGTAATAGACCTCGTAAATGCCCGCTCCCGATGTCGGTTGAAAAACCAACTCACCAAACTCTTGGGTGACTATGACGACAACGACATTGGTGATGCGACTTCCCGTTTGTGCGTCGTAAACTCGAATGCCTTTTTCCTCAGGGTTTGGGTCACGCCTTCGCCAAGGAATGCGGACCCAGACAGCATCACAATGTTCGTCAACCTTCACCAAAGCCCGGTGGTTACCACGCCCAGCAACAGCCCAACTCCCAACACCATACTCCACAACCCTCACCCCCTCATCTTCGGCAAATGCCTTTACAGCGCAACCACAAAAAGTCAGTAGCACACACGGCAAAACCATCACCCACACAACTTTGCATTCTGCACTTTGCACTTTCGCACCCCCTCAATGCTTGCTATCACCGAACCTCCGCAGTGATGCCGAGAATTTGAACTCCTGAGACCAGACCGAATGGGCTTGGGATGGAACGGATGCCCTCAATAAATTATGTCAGGCTTTGGGATAACCCATTGCAACTCTTGAACGAACTGATTGATGGCTGATTGATCTACATAGAAGTTTCCACATCTCCATGTCATGCTGTGTTAACAGATTGCCTTATTTCTGTCTTAACAGCTTAACACCTATCCATCATCCCTAAGTTTTCGTTGTCTCACTTCAGCAGCGACTTGAAATGGGTCAGGATGCTGGTTAGGTAACGGATGACCGTAGAGGAGCAAAACAAAGAGGGATGCGCTCTCCCTTTCCGCCTCTGCCTTCGCCTCCTCAACCGCCTTCTTAAGCGGGTCTGCGGTAGTCCCTGCAGTCAGAACGAGCGCCCATTCAGCCATCACCTTTCATTTCCACCTTCTTGAAATTTGATCGCAACCTTCTAAGTCAAGTTCGTGCTGATGCTTCTAAACCAATCCAGCAACACCTGACAACCTTGACAGCCCTCTTTGCCCGTTGGTGGTGTTTCCGATGAGAGGATGGAGAAGACTCTTTGGCACAATTCTTCAACCCAGTTGGTAGGATGAAGGTCAACGGGAACGACAGTGCATCGGAAACCAAGTATCATTTGCCCTTTTGTCCGTTGCAACAAATCAAGGTCATTAACGGCTTGGACATTGTGTTCAGGCTCAAAGTAAATGAGCGCTAACCCAATCACTATTTCTACTCCTTATCCCTTCTCCTTTTCCAAAACCTATACCCATGCCAGCAATGACAGAGGGGTGAGATTGCCACGCCTGCCTTCGGCTGGCTCGCGGTAAGAGAACAATTTGGATTGCCAAACCGGGTCTTCCGTCGGGCGCTATTCTCAATCTAAAAATCGCTATCACTTTTCCTTTTCAAGCGACCAGAAGTGAACAGCGTAGGGTTCAAAATTCACCACCAATTTATCCTCGCCCTTCCTCAAGATGCCGTTTTCCTCCTTTAACCTTCCCTCGCCTTCAGCCTCAAGCACAAAATGTCTCAACTTCGTATTGTTTTCAATTCCCTCTAACTTTATCTCACAAGTGATGGGTTGGTCGGAGAAATTCCAAAGCATCAATCTGTAAGATTTAGCCTTCTCATCATAAACTGCGAATCCGTGAACCTGGGGATGATTTGATATCAATTCCAACCTCTCCCCGTTCATCTCCGATAAAAGCTTGAAGGTGAGATAGGCGGGACGCCTGCGATTATCAAAATCGTAAAGCCCAAGGCGAATATCCCCCTCATTCCAGAAGCGTTCCTGATTCTCAATTCCCTCAGGAGACATAAAATCGGCGAATTTCTCCCTATTGAATCTATAATCTCGGATGTGATAATAGCAGGAGTAGTCAAGACCAGCGGAGACCATCTGATAGATTGTCTCCGCGACGAAACAGGGTTGGAATCTCGGGTCGTGGGAGGGCGCTCCCAAATCCATATTCCACTCATCAAGAATCGTTTCCAGCTTCAGCCGAGGATATTTCTTCAGCAAGTCTTTAACATATTCAATCGTCTCCCTGATTTTCAAAGGGTCGCTCGTGTAGATGTGCCAGGAGACGAAGTGGATGGGAATGTTCTCCTTATCGCAATGCTCAAGAAGGGTGGGAAGGATGGGGGAATGGACATAGGCGAGAGCTGGTCCGCCGACGCGAGCGGATGGGTCGGCTTTGAGAATCGCCTCCGCAGTTTCCCGATAGTAGCGAACATAATCCTCGGGTTTAAAGCGATAGGGACAACCTCCTGCCTCCCCTATATCGGGCTCGTTAGATATCTCCCAGTAGCGAATTCCCGCTTTCTTATCCTTATAATGCTTCACCAAATTGAAGATGAGACGCTTCCATTCCTCCCAATCGTTTGGCTCAACGATATCTTGATTGATTTGAGGATAGAGAACCCTTGGCTTGAAGGTGAGGCACATCAATGGTTTAGCTCCCGTTTTGAGGATTGTCTCAACCGAGCGGTCCAATCTGCTGAAATCATATTTACCGGGTTGGGGTAGGAGATGGAAATACTCCTGAACGAAGAGGCGAATGATGGTGGGACGAAGGGCACGGATTTCCTCAACCCTATCTTCCCACATCGGCTCATCAGACAATCCACCCTGCCCCAAAGATGCTACTTTGCTCATATTTAATGAACCGATTTTCTCCTTCAATTTGACGGTGATTTCTGCCTTCGCGGCTTCTGGTGTATCAGCCATAATGGACACCTCCCAAGCAATCGCTATCAGGCCATATAAGAAAGAATTGACTTTCACTGTCTTCGGTTGCTCCCGAAGGTTCTCAATGAACAAACGAACCGAGTGAGTGCTTGGTGCAAGTTCTTGTGGGAGTCCAACGAATTCAGCCCAAATACCGCTTTTGATGGCAAGGGCGTTGGCGTAAATGTTAACGAGCATCTCTGGCGAGAACGCCCAAGCCGTCGTGACAATCAACACCCCACGCCCGATGGGAGCGACCAAGCCAACGGCTGTTCCCGCTTTCGTCCAAGCCCAAACAGTATAGCCCCTACCCCATTTTGGGAAGTGAGCCCAATAGTTCAGCGTCTCAACTCGGTTCGGTTTCATCAAGAATTGGGAGAGCCTTGAAGTGTCAAGTGATGCTTTCTCCGCTCCCAATTCCTTAAAGGCATCTCCGTAGGAGATGGAAAGGTCTTCGCTCAAGTCGGAAAGCCAGTCGCACATCGGCAGGTAAGCCATGTCAGTGAGGACAACGACGCCACCCGTCTCTAAGTATCTTCGCCAGTGGTGGACAAACTTTCGCATGTCTTGTGGGTCGCCGTAGTTCCAGAGTGATGTGGTGAGGACGAAATCGTAGTCTTGGGCTCGCTCAAAGAACTTCCCAAGTTCGGTGTTGCGGAACTTGTCAAATTCCCAACCCAGAACCCGCAACCTGTCATCGTATTCGCCCCAACTTCGGAAATCGTTGTTGACGCCTGAACTTGAAATGACAGCCACCCTCTTTGGCTTGTAAACGATTTGCGCCGCAGCGATATGTGAAGGCAAGAAAAGCGCTAAGGCAACTCCCAACAAGATGACCTCTCGCCTCATTGCTCGTCGCCACCTTGTTTTCCCTTGGTGTCATCCCTCTCGCTCCACATTTGGTAGTGGCAAGTTGTTGCGGAGGTGGTATTCAATGAACACCCAACACTTTACGCACCTTCTTATGTCGTTGCGCTTGCAACAAGGTTTACCTACAACTTCAAAGCATGCCTTTTGAGTGGCGTATGCGGGGCATGTGAGGTAGTATGAAGCTGGGCATCGAATTATGTCGGAGCAATGTGTCTTTGGCTTCCCATCGTGTTGGTGTTCTTTCATTTCCATGACTATGCGTGTGTGATTTGCTCCCTCATCCTTCACAATCCGAACTCCTCCAAGTAGCGCAACTGCTTTGCAGCTTCTTCGTTTTTAGGGTCTACCTCAAGCGCCTTCTTGAAAGCCTCTTTGCTCTTCAGTATCATCTCTTTGTCATCTTCAAGCCATGCCACTTGTTGGTAAGCCTTCCCAAGCCACACCCAAAGTTGAGGGTCATTCGGTGAGAGTTGAGTTGCCTTCTCAAGCTCCCTGCATGCCTCCATGAACATGCCTTCATAGCCGAAGCTATAAATCAATCCGAGTCCAACATGCGCCCTAAGATTATCTGGGTCGCTCTCAAGCACGCTTTTGTATAACTGCACAGCCTCATCGTAATTGCCATTGAGGCGTGCTTGATCAGCTCTATCAAGCATTTCCTCAACCGAGGTTTCTTTGTCGTGTGAGTTCATGAGTATCTGCCTCACTTACGATTTTCGTTATCACTCAGCTTCCGAACACATCGCCGACTTTAATTCTTGTTCCTCTCGCCCACTCGCGTGCATGAAGCCTTGAGCGCCCTTCAAGTTGCAGTTCAATCAACCTAACACAACCATCGCCTGCCACCACAACTATGCCACCATCGTCAATGTGAACGATTTGTCCGCATGTAGCGCCCGTTGTCATGTGCCGTTGCTCATCCACCTTCACTATCCAAATTTTAACAACTCTCCCATGCCAAGTTGTCCACGCCCCAGGTTGAGGGTTGAACGCCCTCACAATGTTGCGAATCCTTTCGCAAGTGCTTGACCAATCTATCTTCGCCATCTCCTTAGTTATCCTCGGCGCATAGGTTGCCATTGATTCGTCTTGCTTTATTCTCGGTGCTTCGCCTCTCGAGAGCAACTCGAGTGTTTTGAGCATGAGTTCAGCGCCGACTTGTGAGAGCTTCTCAGAGAGAGTTCCAGCGGTGTCATCCTCTTCAATCTCAACCTGCTTCTGAAGGATGATATCGCCTGCGTCCATTTTCTCGACCATGAACATAGTTGTGACGCCAGTCACTTTCTCGCCATTGAGCAATGCGTGTTGTATCGGGGCTGCGCCACGATACTTTGGCAGTAAAGAAGCATGCAGGTTGATGCATCCAAGCGGTGGTATGGAGAGGCATTCACCGCTCAATATTTGACCGTAGGCGACAACGACGATGACATCGCAACCTGTCTCCTTTATTCGCCTGATTGACTCTTCGCTGTTCACATCCTCAGGTTGAAATACATCCAACCCGAGTTTGAGGGCGAGCTCCTTAACAGGTGGTGGCGTGATCTTTTGTCCTCTGCCAGCTGGCTTATCTGGTGCTGTCACAACGAGAACTATTTCATGCCCTGCTTCATGAATCGCCTTAAGCGTTGGGAGCGAGAAATGAGGTGTCCCCATGAAAACGACTTTCAATCGCCATTCACCTCTTGCCCTTCACGCTTGTGTGTTTGTCTTCGTTCATCATCGCCAAGAACGCTTGCTCAACCTCAGTTGGTGTTGTTGGTATCAACACAGGTTCTTCGTTATGCTTTTCAGTCCTCACCCAATACAAGCCACCTTCCACAGCTCTGTCGATGATGAGCTTGCCATCAAGGTGATCGATCTCATGTTGCAACACTCTTGAGAACAAGCCTCGTGCTTCAACTTCGAACCTATCTCCGTTTTGGTCATAAGCCATGACGCGTATCTCGACGGAGCGCTCAACGAAAGCTTGGACATTCGGTATGCTGAGGCAACCTTCAAGGTCGCCATGTTTCTCATCGCTTGCCCACATCACCTCTGGGTTGATGAAGACATAGTATTGTCCTTCGTGTTTTGCGATGCACACTCTCAGTGGGACTCCTATTTGATTTGCTGCCAGCCCAACACCGTTCGCAGATTCCATGCTCTGCACCATTTCCTCAACGAGTTCCTTCACCCTCCTATCGAGCCTTCTAACTGGCTCTGCTACTTGGCGCAATATGGGATTCCCAAGGAGGACTATCCGTTTGACTTTGCTCACCCGCTTCGGCATGAGGAAGCGTCCCTCCTCAGTAGATCATCATCGGGTCGACATCTATGCTTAGCTTTGCCCTCAAGTTTCTATCCATCAGCTCAAGCGCTTCCTTCATGAGTTCCATCAAAAGTTTACGGCTCTTGCTGCGCAGGAGGAAATGGAAACGGTATTGCCCACGCAACTTCGGCACAAGACATGGAGCAGGTCCAAGCAGTGTTGCCACCTCTCCCCTCTTTAGCATCGTCATGCGCACCACATTGATGGCGGTGTTTATCGCCTCAAAAGCCTTCCTCTCATCTTCATCGCTTGCAACGACATCAATCAAGTATGCGAAAGGCGGATATGGAGGTTCTCTCCTTTGAAGCAGTTCACGCTTGAAGAAGCTATCGTAGTTGTGAGTTGCGCTTGCTATTATGGCGTAATGCTGTGGGTTGTATGTCTGAATGAACACCTCACCTGGTTGTTTTCCTCTCCCCGCTCTCCCTGCGACCTGTGAGAGGAGTTGGAAGACCCTCTCAGATGCTCTATAGTCTGGGAAGTTGAGCCCGATGTCAGCGTTTAGCACACCCACAAGCGTAACATTTGGGAAGTCAAGCCCTTTGGTAACCATCTGAGTTCCAACGAGCACATTCGCTTCACCTTTTCTTATGGCGCTAAGTATGGCTGAATGAGAGCCACGCCTTTGGGTTGTATCTCTGTCCATGCGCAACACTTTAGCCATCGGCAGTAGCGTGCTCACCTCTTGCTCAATCCTTTCAGTCCCAGCGCCCGTCATAGCTACCGTTTCGCTCCCACACGACCTGCACACATTTGTTGCCTGAACGCTGTAATTGCAGTGGTGGCAGAGCAACATGCCCCTATCCTTGTGCAGTGTCAAAGAGACGGCGCAGTTTGGGCATGTCTCAACCGAACCACACTCCGTGCACATGACGAACGGCGCGAAGCCACGCCTGTTCAGGAACAGGATGACCTGCTCACCCTTCTCAAGCCTCCTCTCCATCGCGTCAAGCAGGACATCGCTAAGCCATCTTGAGCGCTTCATCGATGCCTTTCGCATATCAATGATGTGCACAGTCGGTAAAGGTCTATCATCAATTCGCTTGCAAAGCTTTATCAGCTTATACCTACCGATGAGCGCCTTGTAGTAAGTTTCAACGGATGGGGTGGCACTGCCGAGGACAACTGTTGCGTTATTCCACTTGGCACGGACAAGCGAGACATCGCGTGCGTTGTATCTTGGTGTTGCCTCCTGTTTGTATGACTCATCCTGCTCCTCGTCCACGACGACGAGCCTCAACCTCTTCACTGGGGCGAAAACTGCAGAGCGAGGTCCTATGACAACATCAACTTCATCGTTTGCGATGCGCATCCACTCTTCAAACCTTGCGCCAACACTCAATGCGCTGTGCAGTATAGCCACCCTCTCACCGAGCCTGTATCGGAATATGGCTGCAGCTTGAGCTGTCAAAGCTATCTCTGGGACGAGGAATATGGTTTGCCCCCCGATGCTGATCACATGCTCAATCGCTCTCAGGTAAACTTCTGTTTTACCACTCGCAGTCACTCCGTGAAGGACGATGACATTGAAATTGCCTTCATCGATACTTTTCACTATTCCCTCTATCGCCTCCCTCTGCTCATCCGTAAGGACGATCTTTTCTGGTGGGACTTCAAAGCCCTCTGGTCCGAGTTCGCCAACCCTCGGAACTACGATTTCAACGATCTCAACGAACCCTCTTATGGCGAGCGCCTCAACTGTGCTCCTTGCAAAACCTTCGTCTTCAAGCCGTGCCAATGTGACTGGTGCATCCGCCTGAAAGAGCCTCTCAAGCAGTAACCGATGCTTCTCCGAGAGGTTGACCTCATTCTGCTTGAGCGCTTCAACGCCTGCGTCAGTGATCTTTGCTGCCTGACGCTTCACCATTGATGGCATGCGAGCCCGTTCGCTCCTCGCTATCTTGACGATGCCCGCATCAACGAGCCCTCTAAGAAGTTGCCTCACCGATGAACCGAACTCCTCACGCAATTCTTTAAGGGGGACTGGTTCGGAGGCATCTATCAATTTGCTCAACACCTCTGCCTGCTTAGGTGAGCGCTTCCCTTTGCTTTTCACCCACGCTATGGCTGCATCTAAGTCCTCAACCCAAACCTTCTCTTCAATGCCTTGTTGCCACCCGGGTGGTATCACGAGCTTAAGCGCATCAAACAATGGGCAGTGGTAGTAATCGCTTACCCACTTAGCCAACCTAAGGAGCTCTTCATCAAACAGTGGTTTTTCCCAGAGCACTTTCACTATCGGCTTTATGCGCTCATGCTCAATATCAGCTTCATCGCTCAACCCAACTACATATCCAGTCACGAAGATTGAGTGCAAGGGCACAAGCACAGGGATGCCCAAGAAGACTTTCCCCGAAAGCTCCATCGGTATAGAGTAGGTGAGCGGCTTATCGATGGCTGAAAGTTGAGTGTCAATGCACACTTGCGCATATCTTGCCATCTCAACCAGCCCTCGCTCGGATGGCTCGGGTGACTAAGCTGTAAGCATACCGCTGTGATTGCCAAAGGGATGCATACTGATTGGCGATTTCAATTAGTGGGGTCACCCTTTTCCGTATGATGCCACATTCAACGAGGCGTGTAAATGATAATTAGGTGAGCGGTTAGGTTGGCGCAAGTTTGAAACGCACAGCGTTTGATGGTGGCTATCAAAAACAAAAGATGGTGAGCCTACATGCCTGAGGTGCAACTTGTTGTCTCAAACCTTTCCAAGTGGTATGGTGATATGGGCGTTCTAAACAGGCTTTCGTTCCGTGCTCGCAGTGGCGATTGCATTCTCGTCGTCGGTCCGAACGGTTCGGGAAAGACAACGCTCATCATGTGCCTCTTGGGGTTGGTGGAAAAAAGTGGCGGGGAGATCCAGTTCATCGTCAATGGCAGAAGCTACACGCCAACGGAAGCCCTCCCGTTCGTTGGGGCGGTGCTTGAAGCGTGCGAACCATATGAAGAACTAACAGCTTATGAAAACTTGAGCCTCTTCGCCTCGTTGAAGCTTTTACAGCGTCGGCAATTGGCTGGAGAGGATCTTGCGATGGTTTCCAAATCGGGGCGAGGATGCTACATGAGCAGGGAGTCATTGGATGAGCTCATGGAGAAGTTCCAGCTCAAGCGCTATGCCGATCAACCAGTGAGTTCGCTCTCTTCGGGGATTAGACAGAGGTTGAAGTTCGCCATAGCATGTGTTGCAAATCCGCTTTTCCTGATGCTTGATGAGCCGACGGTTAACTTGGATCTGTCAGGGCGTGAGTTGCTCACCTGTGTTGTGAAGGAAGTGAGAGGGAACGGAGGGATTGTCGTTTGGACAACATGCGATGAAGGTGAAGTGAAAAATGCAACAGCGCTCATCAACTTGGGTAAGGCAAACATTCATCTTGCTCATAAAGGATTTGAAAGTTGAGTGGCGCACGAAGCACAACATCGTCTCGGGGGTTGGCTTCGGAATCATCTCCTTCATGCTCGTGAGCATAATTTCGGTGCGCTCCAACTTTGACAGGATGGGATACGCTATGCTTTTCTGGCTGACCCTCACATTCGCAGCGCTGTTGGGCATGCCCGCAACTTTCGCCAGAGAGGAAGAGAAGCAGACGGCGTCAATGCTTCGATTGGTGGCATCGCCATCTCCTGTCTTCCTCTCAAAGTGGCTTCACAACACCATTTTCACATGCGCAGTTCTTCTTCTCCTCTTCTCGCTCGCCGTAGTCATGTGGGGTTGGGGTGATGGGATGAGCATTAAGGTTCTCTCGCTGTTGGCGTTCACGATGATATTTGCAGTGCTTGGCTTAACTGTGTGTGGGACATTGCTCTCGGCGCTGATAGCGAAAGCTAAGGCACGCTCACAGCTTATGGTTGTTTTAGCATTCCCTTTGTTGCTCCCTTTGTTGATCCCAGCGGTTGAGTGCACTGCCATGTGTCTTTCAAGTGGGGTGTTGCCTTTCGCTCACATCTTTTGGTTTGCGCTTTACCTGTCGATCATGGTGTTGCTTTCGCTTGCCTTGTTTGAGTATGTTTGGCATTGATGCAAGGTGCTTTTTCATCCTGCTAAGCATTGTGAGCATTATCCGAACTGGCGATCAATCATAGCCAAGAACTCAGCGTTCGTCTTCGTCTTCCTCAGCAGTTCTATCAGCCTTTCCGTAGCCTGTGATGGGTCGATTGAGTTGAGCGCCCTCCTCAACTTCCAAACTGCAGCCAACTCCTTAGGTGTGAAGAGCTCTTCCTCGCGTCTTGTGCCAGAACGAAGGACATCAATCGCTGGAAATATGCGTCTTTCAGCGAGGCGTCTGTCAAGCACGAGCTCCATATTTCCAGTGCCTTTGAACTCCTCAAATATGACCTCGTCCATCCTTGAGCCAGTGTCGATCAACGCTGTCGCTATGATTGTGAGGCTTCCACCTTTATCAATCTTTCTCGCAGCACCGAAGAAGCGCTTTGGGCGGCGAAGCGCAGCTGGGTCAAGCCCTCCAGAGAGCGTTTTACCGCTTGGCTCAACATCAATGTTTGAGGCGCGAGTGAACCTTGTGATTCCATCAAGCAATATGACGACATCCTTTTCATGCTCTACGAGCCTTTTCGCCCTCTCCAAAACGAGTTCGGTTACCTTCATGTGCTCGCTCGGTGGTTTGTCGAATGTGGATGCTACAACCTCCACCTCCACTGGCTCCTTCAAGGCTTTGATCAGCGCTTCCATCGTCCTCCTGAAATCGGTTACCTCTTCGGGACGCTCATCAACAAGTAGGACGATGACGATGCATTCTGGATGGTTCACGAGGATTGAAGATGCAATGGTTTTAAGCAGTGTTGTCTTACCAGCTTTAGGTGGCGAGACTATGAGTCCTCTTTGCCCCTTACCTATCGGTGCGATTAAGTCAATGACTCGAGCCGACAACGGGTCTATCTTGAGTTTCTCATCCACTTTGAGCTTCTCAAGTTTCTCTGGCGGTATCTCGAGCCTAAGTCTCTCGTTAGGGAAGATCGGTATCAGTGACTCAAAGTGCGGGCGCTGACGGATCTTCTCTGGGTCTTCCTTGTTTATGGCTCTTATGCGTAGCAAGCTGTAGTAGCGTTCCGTCTCTTTCGGTGGGCGCACCTCTCCCCATACCAAGTCCCCAGTCCTCAACCCGAAGCGCTTTATCTGTGCGGGCGCAACATAAACATCTTCGTTGCTTGGGAGGTATCCGTCAACATGCAGGTAACCACGCCCATCGTTCGTTATCTCAAGCACTCCCTTCTTGAACAGCAAACCGCGTCGGTGAGCGAACTCCTCCAGTATACGAAAGATGAGCTCATCCTTCCTTAGGGAGGTGTAGCCAGATATGCCCATCTCCTTTGCTATCTCTTTGAGCTCGGTGAGCGTCTTTGCTTCGAGTTCTGCAAATTCAACATCTGGTTCCATCTCCCTTGTCATGCTCATTTCTCTATCACCCTCTCGGTGGTTGGATTAGAAGTTCTTGAGGCATCATCTGCAAGCCCGCAGGCATGCAACTTCTGTTCTCTCAAAAGAACCTTCTAACCAGTGAGCTAAGTTGCGGGAGCCAATTTGAAGTGCTCCTCTATAAGGCTGTGGTTTCTTGAGGGCATCTTCGGCTTCCCACTTACTTAAAGTTAATGCACCACTTACTCGCAAGCTAACCATGTCGTTATCCGCCAGCATAGATTTCGGGGCGAAGGACTCCTACATACGGCAAGTTGCGATAATGCTGAGCGAAGTCGAGCCCGTAACCGACAACGAAAACATCGGGAATGGTAAACCCAAGGTAGTGGATCTCAACATGCACCTTTCTCCTTGCAGGTTTATCGAGCAACGCACAGACGCGCACGCTCGCAGGATTCCTCGCCTTGACCATCTTCAGGATGTAGTTGAGTGTGAGACCAGTATCAACGATGTCTTCGACGATGATGACATGCCTGCTTTGGACGCTCTCATCCAGATCTTTTATGATGCGCACAATGCCGGTCGTCTTCGTATCTGTCCCATAACTGCTTATGGCGACGAAGTCATACGAAACTGGTATGGTTATGTGCCTGACCAAATCTGCGAGGAATATGGCAGCGCCCCTGAGCACGCCTACGAGCAACGGGTCTTTACCTTCGTAGTCCCTTGATATTGCTTCACCAAGTTCGGCAACACGCTTTTGTATTTCCTCAGCCGTTATGAGCACCTCTTGTATGTCGGCGTGCAAGTTGCGTGTGGTAACCATCTGACATCACTCCCGCTACTCCCACTCAATTGTAGCTGGCGGTTTCGATGTGACATCGTAAACGAGCCTGTTTACACCCCTCACCTCATTGCATATCCTGTTTGCGATCCTTTCGAGCACCTCATATGGTATCCTTGCCCAATCTGCGGTCATCCCATCCTCACTTACAACGCTCCTGAGAGCGATAGCATATGCGTATGTTCTTCTATCGCCTTGGACGCCCGTAGTTTTCACGGGCAGTAGGACAGCGAAAGCTTGCCACAATTGCCTATACAACCCAGCGCGCATTATCTCCTCCGTCACTATGGCGTCAGCCTCGCGCAATATTTCGAGGCGCTCTGGTGTCACCTCACCGAGTATGCGTATAGCCAACCCAGGACCTGGAAATGGGTGTCTCCATGCCAACTCAGGTGGTATGCCCAACTGTTCAGCCACAGCCCTCACTTCATCTTTGAACAAGTAGCGCAACGGCTCGATCAACTCAAACTGCATCTTCTCTGGTAGCCCACCAACATTATGATGTGTCTTTATCTTGGCAGCATACTTTGAGCCACTTTCAATCACATCTGGGTATAGAGTCCCTTGTGCCAAGAACCTCACCTTGCCGAGTTTTCTCGCCTCCTCCTCAAAGACCCTGACAAACTCCTCGCCGATTATCTTCCTCTTCATCTCTGGATCTGTGACACCTTTCAAGCGCTTGAGAAATCTCTCCGAAGCATTGATGTGGATCAAGTTAACTTTGAAGTTGCGTGTGAATGTTTCAACGACTTTCTCGGGTTCGCCCTTCCTCATAAAGCCATGATCAACGAATATGCAAGTCAGCTGATCACCGACAGCCTTGTGGACTAAAACTGCCGTCGTTGTTGAATCAACGCCACCGCTCAACGCGCATATGACCTTCTCCCTCCCGACTCTTTCCCTTATCTCGGCTATTGCTGAGTTGATGAACGATGTTGGCGTCCAAGTCTTTTCGCATCCGCAGATCTTGTATGCGAAGTTGCGCAGTATTTCAATGCCCCAAGGTGTATGCGAAACTTCTGGGTGGAAGAGCACGCCATAGATTTTCCTTTGCGGATGTGACATTGCAGCTACAGGCGAGTTAGCGGTTTTTGCGGTTACCTTGAACCCGCTTGGCGGACGCGTTATGACATCGCTATGGCTCATCCAGCAGACGAGCTCTGGGTTCAAGCCTTCAAAAAGATCAGAATCATCGAGCACTTGAAGTTGTGTTCTACCGTATTCAGCATGCTTTGCTGGGCGCACCTCACCACCAAGCATGTGCGCTATAAGTTGTGCGCCATAGCAAATGCCGAGTATCGGTATGCCGGCTTCAAACAGCCTCCTATCGCACTTTGGTGAATTCTCATCATACACGCTCGCTTGTCCGCCAGACAGGATTATCCCTTTGGGGCGCATCGAAAGCACTTCCTCAAACGGCACATCATACGGAACTATCTCCGAGTAAACCTTGCACTCCCTTATCCGCCTCGCTATGAGTTGTGAGTATTGAGCTCCAAAGTCTATGACGAGTATGAATTCATCGGGGCGATTACTGCTCATCGCAACCGAACCCCCACATGAGGCGAATCACAGACCGCTTCGAAGATTGCTATTTGCTTCCGCGCATCTGTAGAAGCTTGCCCTCGGATTGTATTGCTGGTGCCACTACCATTTGAACATTTTGCATCTCCTTTATGTTCCTTGCACCGCATGTAGCCATCGAGAGTTTGAGTGCCCCAACCAAGTTCTGTGTTCCGTCCTCCCTTCTCGCTGGACCAAACAGAATCGTTTCAAGTGGTGCTCTATATGGCACCTTCACCCTTGTGCCCCTTGGCAAGCCGGGGTGTGGTGCAGCCATGCCCCAATGGTATCCCTTCCCTGGTGCTTCCTCTGCGCAAGCTATTGGAGAGCCTATCATAACGCCATCAGCACCTGCTGCGATCGCCTTAGCTATATCGCCACCAGTGCGCATCCCCCCATCGGCTATCACAACCACATATCTGTTTGAGCGCTTCAAAAAATCTTCTCTTGCAGAAGCCACATCGGCTATCGCCGTTATCTGTGGGACGCCAACACCTATCACTTGCCTCGTAGTGCAGGCTGCACCAGGTCCAACTCCAACGAGTATTCCATCAGCACCTGCCTCCATAAGCTCAACCGCTGCTTCATATGTGACGCAGTTCCCAACGAGCAATGGCGCTCTTATGGCTTCCCTTATGGATTTCCAGTTCAATGGCTCACGCCGACTTGAGACATACCTGACAGTTGTGACGGTGGATTGAATGACAGCGACATCAGCACCCGCTTCCATAGCTATCAACAAAAGCCTTTCAGCATTTGCTGGAGTGCTTGCCACCCCGAGCCTCCCGCCTAACTCCTTCACTTCCTTAACACGCTTGTAGACAAGTTCTTCCTTTATCGGCTCACGATAAACTTCTTGGAGCACTCCCACAACTTCCTCTGCGGGCGCTCTCACTATTCGCTCAATCGCTTCCTCTGGCGCTTCATACCTCGTTTGCAAACCCTCAAGGTTGAGCACTGCCAACCCGCCAAGACGAGACATCAACACTGCAAGGCGAACATCAACTACCGCATCCATAGCCGAAGCCAGTATGGGTATCTCAAGGACTAACTCACCTATCTGCAACTTCACATCCACATCATCTGGGTCAACCATCTGAGCTGCTGGCACAAGCGCAACATCGTCAAAGCCGTATGCTACCCGTGCGACTTTACCACGACCTATGCTGACTTCCACTCCCACCACTCCCCCATTGGCTACTAAAATTTGAGTTTGCGTTATGAGCCACAAGTTGCATCTGGAACAACCCAAATGGAGCTATCGCAAAACACTTCTTTCTTCCATAGAGGCACATCTCGCTTTATGCGCTCTATCGCTTCCTTGCACGCCTCAAGGGAGCTTTGGCGATGCTCTGAAGACGCAGCTATCAAAACAGCAACTTCGCCAGCCATCACTTCGCCAACCCTGTGGATTATGAGAAGTCTCCTCAGCCCGTGCGACTCAAATATCTCTTTCGCTATCTCGTTCAGCTTCCTCTCTGCCATCCGTTCATACACATCGTATTTGAGCGCAATCACTTCCTTGTCCGTATCACAAGATGAGCGCTTGCGCACAACGCCAACGAAAAGCGTCACCGCTCCCACAAACTCATCAATTGCCCATCTGAGCGCTTCGGCGACATCTATCGGTTTATCCGTAAGCTCACAACGCCACCCGCTTATCTTGTTGTCAGCCAAATTAACTCCACCGCTAACTGGCGGTATGAGCGCAACCTCTTCACAATCCTCTATCAGCTCATCAAGCTTGACATATTCGCCATCAACAGCCACACGGCAACGCTCCAACAGCCGTGCACAATCGGGGAAGCTCAAACAGAGCTTCTCAATGAGCTGGCGAGGGCTGATTGGCAGGCTCACATCAACCTCAACTTCACTTGAGCCAAAGGCTTCCCTCAGCGGTCCGAAAACAAGGACACGCATCTTGCGCCGTTTCCTCCAAAGTGTATGCGATGGAGAAGATCAAGCCCAGCGCAGGAAATGAACATACAGAAACTCCTTAACACGCTTAGCTATGCCCAACAACGCCTGCCCAAAACGGTTCTTGCTGATCTGCTCCCTTTGCAGTAGTTGTCCGAAGAGCATGGCATTTGCCTCAGCCTCAACAAACAGCCACCATATCCCGCTCCATATGCTTGATGCCGATAGCAAGCCCCAAACGAAGCCCCACCACTTTAGCACAAACCCTCCAACCATGACCGAAAGCACAACTATGCACCAGAGCATGGAGCTTTGCCATACTGGCAGTTCAAACCCGAGCGTCATATCTGGTCTGAGGAAGACGGCACGGTATGTCCTACCATCACCGAGCTTAAGTTCGGTTGCGTGTGATGAGGCAACCTTCGCACGCTCTGGTATCTCACGCCAAGGGCGTGCAACCCAACCAATCATTAAGCCAATAGCGAGACCAAGAATAGCGCTAAAGACATCACCGCTGAGCAAGCAATATGCCGCGAAGGCAAGCGTGATGAGACCAAATAGCAAGTTTGAAAAAGCCATCCTCACAGATGCTGTGGCAAGCGAGATGGCGATACCGCCGATGACGCCAACCAATACGCATAATGCTAACCCGATGACGACGCCAATCAAGACGAGCAACGATGAAACGATGGTTAAGCCGATGCCGAAGAACATCAACACAAACGCTATGAGTATGGGCATCATGTAGTCGGTGAAGAAGACCTTCAAATCCTCGCGCCACTTGCCTTCGGAGTTTGCCACCTTGTCACACCCCCGTTGTTGGACCGTTTTTCAACGCCAATTATAACGCTAACACTGCGGTGGCTCAATTGTTACCGAACTTGTAACCGCCACCAACATCGTCTTCACAGGCTTCCTCATCCGCATCCTCACTTGATAGCTTCTCCATTCTCCCCTGCGCTGGCTCATCAACAAGCGGTATCAAGACCCTCCTCGGTTTGCTTCCCTCTGGGGGTCCGACGATGCCAGCCCTTTCCATCTGGTCAATTATTTTGGCTGCTCTTGGGTAACCTATCTCGAACTCACGCTGTAACATTGAAGCCGACGCATACCCTTTCCTCCTGACGAGCTCAACTGCTGCATCGAAAAGCGGATCTTTCTTCTCCGGCTTCTGAACCTGTGCTTTCATCTCCTCGTCGAGTTCATGCAAATCAAACAGGTATTCTTCAGGTTCACCATATTCGTTTATGAGGGTTTCCACAACCCTGTTGACTTCCTCCTCGCTCACGAAAGCCCCTTGAAGCCTTATCGGTTTCGGGGCATCAATCGGATAGTAAAGCATATCGCCCCTGCCTATAAGCCTCTCAGCGCCGTTCATGTCCAATATCGTCCTTGAGTCAACTTGTGAAGCGACCGCAAAGGCGATCCGTGACGGTATGTTTGCCTTTATGACACCAGTTATGACATTGACGGATGGGCGCTGTGTGGCAATGACAAGGTGTATTCCAGTGGCTCTCGCAAGCTGCGCTATCCTGCATATGAGCCTCTCAATCTCTGCGGGAGCTTGCATCATAAGGTCGGCAAGCTCATCAATCAAGATGACGATGTGATAGAGTGGTTCTTCGTCTTCGCTCAACTTCGCGTTATAGCTCTCAATGTTGCGCACACCCTTCTCGGCGAAAAGTTCGTAGCGTCTCTCCATCTCTTTGACGACGCATTGGAGGGCAAGCACAGCATGCCTAACATCAACTACGACGGGATGGACAAGATGCGGTATGCCATCAAACAAGCTCAGCTCAACTCGTTTCGGGTCAATCAAAAGTAGCTTCACCTCATCTGGGTCAGCCCTTGAAAGCAAGCTGATCGCTATTGAGTTGAGGCACACACTCTTGCCAGAGTTTGTGGCGCCACCTATGAGCAGGTGTGGCATGCGAGCCAAGTCGGCGAACTTCGGGTTGCCAGCTATGTCTTTGCCGAGCCCGAATGTGAGCTTTGATGGTGAACGCTTGAATTCGTCAAGCTCGAGTAGCTCCCTCAGGCGCACGAGTGCAACTCGCTTGTTTGGGACTTCAATCCCTATGACTGACATGCCCGGAACTGGAGCCTCAACACGCACATCAATGGCAGCGAGAGCGAGCGCCAAGTCATCAGCTAAGTTGGCTATCCTACTGACTCGTATTCCGGGCGCAAGTTGGACTTCATACCTTGTCACAACAGGTCCTCGCTTCACGCTCACAACTTTCGCATCTATCTTGAAGCTCGCAAGCGTCTTCTCAACGAGCCTGACACCTTCCTCAGTATCCGTCTCCGAATCAACGATGTCGGATGATGAAGGCTTATCAAGCGCCTCGATCACCTTCTCGTAATGGTCTGGCAGAAGCTTGAAGCGCTTCCTCTTTGTGCGCCTCTCTTCGGTTATCACATGCGGTATAGCAAACCCCTCATCAAGTGTCTGCCTTTCCCCATTGAGCTCGGTGGAATCCTTGTCGGTTGGCACCTCTTGCTTTTGTGCTTGAGCGTCACTTATGGTTGAGCCTGCAAGCTCTTTCTCTTTTGAGGGCTTCTCAGCGTGCGTGCCTTCCTTACGAACCTTTTGCAACCGTTGCGTTGATGTGGTTCTCTTCAGGCGCTCACGAAGCGCTCTCATCTTTTGCCAAAGGCTGGCGAAGAACTCGCTCGGTGGTGAGCCAACAGCGATGAAGATGGCGCTTATGGCTATGAGCGATAACGCTATGTAACTGCCGACATCCCCGAACGCCCTGCGCAACAGCGCTACAACTACCGCACCAATGAAGCCACCCCTCTTTGTGATGAACTCGTTGGTGAACTCCTCACCAAGTGGGGTCATCATGTGAGCAAACCCGAGCGATGTCACGAGCAGTAACATGAAAGATGCTGTGGCAGTGCATAGCCTCTTCCTCCATTTCTCTGCCATGAGCACCAGAGAGGCAAAAAGCAAGTAGAGGAAAACAACGGTGCTACCCGCACCAAAGAGTAGCCTTGCGACCCTGCAGATGTGTTCGACGATTATGCCACCAGTGTAACCGATGCTTCCAAGGAGCAGTATGAGGCTTATGCCAGCGCCGACCAAGCCGATGAACTCATGCAGTGGTGCATCCTTCTTTTGCTTCGCCTTCGACATCCCATCGCACCTCTTCTATACTGCGTTTGTGTCTCTATGTTTGCTTCATCTTGGCACTATCCCACCCGCGTCCCAAAGCAACCTTTCGGCGCACGAGAGGAAGTTCTTCGGCAGAGGGCGTGGAGGTATCCCATGACAGCGTTTCACGAACTCCTCAAGGTATATCCTCACATCCCAACTCACGATATCGCATGTCACCTTCATAGGCACTTCGGGCTTTGACCCTGGTGCGACAAGCGTCATCTCCCCAGCGAGCAATGGCACAACGCTCCTTGAGGCTGCAACAGATGCGGTGTTTCTATCGCATGAGACGAGCGTCCAACCCCAAGGCAGTTGAGCAACGCTTATCCAACCCCTCTCAGTGGCGATGTATGCGTTTGGTGTCTGTATCACAATCGGTATGCGTTCGCCCGGCTTTTGCGCTGCACATACCCAGATGCGCCCAGCAAGCAAAACCAACCTGTCATTTCGCACCTCAATCAATGTGTCGTGCGAAACCTTTATCCTTGAAAGTGTTGGTTCAAGGCGAGCCTCAACCATGCTCTCCTTATCTGTGCGCAGTTGGTAACCCGGTATGATGCTCATCTTCGCCCTGAGCGGTTGCCATGTGGCAGTAGTCCTTTCCCTTATCTCACCCTTACCTATGACCGAGGTGATGGTCAATATCACCCCCACTGGAGTTGGCTTCACCTCTATCCCGACTATCTCACCGCTCAGGACGAAAGAACAAAGCATGGCTACTAACGAACAACACATCGCAGCGACTGTAAACCAAACAATCCACCTGCTCACCTTAAGGACACCTCCTTAAAACCTCAGAAACAAAGCCTCATCTCGTCATGATGACACAGCGACGCTTGACATGCAACATCAATCGGTGTGCCGTCAGGCATCACGAGTGCCTCCATTCCAATTCACTCTTGAGCATCTGCAGTTCATCAACAGCCTGTATAACCCAAGCGGAAGCCCACGCATGAGCTGGCGCCCAATAGCCATAGCCATCGATTTTGAACAACTCGCAATGCAAGCCAGTCGGTGTAGTGAATGACGCACCGCTGGCTATGAAATTCTCCGCTTCACTCAACCATCTTTCCGCCTCCGCCATATCGCCGTTTTTGATGAATTGGCGACATATGCGTAGCATAGCCATCCCAACCCACAATGTGCTTACCGTGCAAGCCATCCCTCCAGCATAAGAGTCGCCGACGAACCTCAAGATGCCGATCTTCCCGCCGGCTGAAACTGAGGCTCTCTCTATGATCACATCAACTGTTCTCATGGCGAGCTTGAGTTCTCCTTCATCTTCAAGCGAGAGCATCTCAAACGGGGTTATGGCGCCGAGAACTGATGAATCAATCGCTGTGTCAACATGCCCATCAAAACTAACACCACGAACCAGATGCCCGTCCACGACCATCCTACGCAGTGTGTTCTCCTTAAGTTTTGTGGCAGTGGTTAGCAGTTCGTTTGCTTTCGCTGTTTGTCGGCGTAGCTTTGTCAGCTCCGCCGCCTCGCACAACGCCCTGTATACGACGGCATTGGTGTAAACGAAAGAGCCACGAAATGTCTCCCAAAGGTCCATCCCCACAACTGGCACTCTACCAGATGAGAAATCTTCGTTGATGCGTTGCAATAGCTTTCTGGCGCCGCTGAGAGCCATCTTTGAAAGGAGCTTTGAGAGCGACTTGCGCTCATCCGCATCTTCAAAGAGCTCCCCCAGCTTGCGATAGCATTTGCACGCAAAGATGACCATCGATGCGACTTGATCCCATTGCAAGTTTTCGTCGTCAGTGCTCCATGCCGGACCGAGCGAGCCATTCAACCAATAGCGCTGTAGCCATGAGCCATCTTCCGACTGAGCTTTCGAAGCCCACATTATGAAGCTCTTGAGCTGTTTGTTTCTTCTCTGCTTGAGCCACACTTCCATCATTTGGGTTGCATCTCTAAGCCAGCAAAAGCCGTAGCCACCGCTTGCTACGAATGCTGGATCAAACTCAGGTGCAGCCAATGGAGCGCCCTCGCGCTCGTCAAACAACAATGGCAATGTGAGCTGTGCACGCTCATATGCGCGGGAAAGCACTTCATCCTCACAGTGTGAGTGAACCTTGTCAAGCCATTTAGCCCAGTGTCTCCCGACGATGGACATGAGCTGTTCAAATGGCAACCGTCGCAGGCGCGCCGTCAGGTTCAGTGCCTCGATTTTGCTTCTACCCGCAGTGATGGTGAGCACGATGCTCATCGCGTCTTCGCTGACGGGCAGTTCCCAACCGAGAGCGAAGTTCACCGATCCTATCTCAAGTGTTTGGCGTTTGAGCGAACCATCGTAGAGGTCATCCTTTGCGTTTGATAACGAACCAGGATCGGATTTGCCACATTGGAATTGGTGGAAAGGCGTTGCGCCAACTGCAATCCATGTCTCCCTCAACCATTGCATTATCAACCTGTCACCCGGGAACGCTTGGACGCAGTTTTTCCACTTGTGCCCTTCAACCCAGAATTCAAAGTAGTGGCAGAGAAGGATATGAACCCTGTTTAAGCCGACTCGTCTAAGCTCAATCCGCCTTACGAGTGCTGGCAGTTCTGGCGGGACAAGGTCTGTGAGCGTCAGCTCAATACCGATTTGGTTGTTGAGGAGCTTCGTTTGGAGAATGTTTGTGCCCTTGATGTAAGCCTGTGACCTTTGCCATGCCGGCTCGAAAGTCCATGAGTAACCGTAACCGGAGGCATAAACACCGAGCATGCACTCGTGTATGTGTTGAGCGTGGTCAATGCTCGGGAAGAAGAAGCTCATCACTTCGCCACTTGCGCCTATAGTGCAAAGTGTTCTACCGTTGCCCACTATCGCCGTTGGTAGGTAAACCGTGCTCATAAGTCCCACGCTCCTCACTCTCACATTTTGGGTTGAGCTGGTGCGAGGTGTGAAGCCTTTAAATTGCAAGGGCACAATATTAACATGATGACAAGGAGGTGCAAGGAAATGAAGCACTCGCTTCGCTGTGCTGTTATGGTCTTCGTTTGTGTCGTTGTGTTTTGTGAATGCGTTTTCGGTGGCGCTAAAGAGGGGGCTAAGGAGCCAACCCTCTCGATTGAGTTTAAGGGTGTTAGCCCAACGGAAGCTATATCCGAGATATCGCGTCAAAGCGGTGTGAAGGTGATGCTCAAGGGCGAGCCAAAGGTGAAGGCTGTCACGATAACCCTGCGTGAGGTTCGCCTGAGCGAGGCGCTCAGCAAAATCTGCAAGATGCTCCAGTGTGGCTATTGCGTGGTTGATAACGAATACCTCGTCGTCCCACTCCCAGAGCCAGACGAGCTTATAAAGCGCATACAGGCAACATGGGGTAAGTTGAAGCGCTTTGGCTGTGTTGCGGTTGAGAGGCGATGGGACTGCAGAAGTTGGGTTGAGAAGAAGCTCGAAGTGTCTGTTTCACATCCTGATGGTGCGTTCGTGAAGGAGAGCACAGATGATGGAGAAGAGATATGGCTGACGGATGGCAAGATGACGCTCCACTACACGCCAAGGCTTCAGATGGCTGAGCGCTGGAGCGAAAACAAGTTTTGTGATTTTGGGATGACGCTTTGTGGTCCGGGCAATGTGGCATTGTTTGGGCAAGCATGGGAGAGCGTCCTTTCGGAATACAAGCCCACATCAGTTGAGCTCATAGCCGTAAGAGGCAAGCCAGCATTTCTCCTCACACTCAAGTGCGTCAAGCCGAGGACAGTTTATGAACTGCAGTATTGCAACTGCGGTGTCTACGGGCTCGGCTTCTATTGCTCACCATACATGCAGATCACGATGAAGCAACCGGCGTTCGTTCAACTCGCGTTTGATGTGGATAATCTTTCGTTGCTCCACCGTGCGCACTCAAGGGAAGATGGCAGGGTCATTGAAGCCATGACTGCTGACACAAGCCGGCGAGTTGCGGATGGCATACCGCTATACGCTCGCTATGAGCTGAGAGATGCAGCGAGCACCTTCGTTGGCGAGTTCACTTACAAGGAGTTTGCGGAGCTGGCTGGCGGTTTGCCGAAACTCAAGTTGCCCGAGGATGTTCTCATTGTAGACTCAGACACAGAGAGCGTAAAGGAACTTGAAGATATGTTGAAGCGTTCCGATGATGCAGGCGTGCGCTTCAATTTGGCACGCTCGCTCTGGCTTAAGCTTGGAGATGTTGAGCAGGCGATGTCGCACATTCAAACAGCCATAAAGCTGAACCCGAAGGCTCCGCAACTTTGGCTTGCTTATGCGCAAGCATGTGCATCGGCTTTCAAGTTTGATGAGTCGGAGTCTGCCATCAGGGAGGCGATAAAGCTCTCACCGAACCGCATCGACGCCTACATAGCGCTTTTAGATGCGCTCGCTTCAATGGGCAGGTTTGACGACGCTCTCAATGTCGCAATGGAAGCGGAGAAAATAGCCACGGGCAAATGGCTCTCTTTAGTGCTACAACGAAAAGCCTCAATACAGGAGGTGCTTGGAAGAGTTGAAGAGGCAAAGAAGCTTTATTTGCAGGTGCTGTCTTCATCGGTGGTGGACACCGATGTCGCCATAGCGTCGGTTGAGAGGTTGCTTTCGCTCTCATGCTTTGACTTAGATGCACTCTACGAGGAGGCTCAGAAGCAGTCCAGCATAAGCCAGTCACCATTCCTTGACCTCCTGCTGATGCGCATAGCGATTGAGAGGGGCACCCCTGATGTGGCGAGGAAACATCACGCACTCATGGTGAAGAAGCGTCCCTATGACCTCTCATTGAGGTTGAACTCCGCAAACGCATTTATGAGGGGTGGCATGCTTGATGATGCCGAGAGCGAATACAGCGCTATTGTTGCGATGCATCCTCTATCTCCGCAAGCATCAGTTGCAAGGCAACAGCTTAGCGCCATCTCCATCCTCAAGAAACGCTACTCAGACGCGTTTGGGTGGTTGCTCGCAGTTGAGAGGTGGCTTTACAGCTATGCCGACATGATGAGCACCATAAGTTCCTTTGAGGACATATTCATGCGCTACTTCTCCGCCGATGTGCTTCAGGCTTTTGCCGAGGCAAGCGTCGATAAAGGCATCCACAGGGAGATCATTTACACCCTCATCACTGATTTGCATCGTTTAGCTGGCAACAATGATGTGGCGCTCACTTGGGCGAGGAGGGGTGGCGCACGCTACCCGCAAAACATATGGCTGAAGAGAGCGGAGATAGAAGCCCTCAAAGAACAGCGCAAGTGGCAAGACCTTGACATGGTGCTCAAGAGAGAATGCGGTAAAAACCGCAACCAACCTTATTTCCATGCCGAAAGGATTTGGCTTTACTACAGGTGGAGGGCTTCGCTCAACCTGCCGAAGGAAAGAACTCAGTTTGCGCTCGTCCTTCGAAGCGAGAGGAACGCAAGAGAAGAGTTTGCAAGCAGCTTCAAGGATACGCCATTAACATCGCTCGTCTACGGGCTCGCGTTAGCCAACGATATAGCTTCCTTTCAATCACCGCCGTTTGATGCGTTGGCTGTGCTTGAGAGAGCACTCAAGGAGAAGCTTCCCGAGGGCGATACGCATGATGCCATCGTCGTCCTAAGGAGGGCATTGGCATCGTGCTACGGAAGGGTAGGGAAGTGGGTGAACGCACGCTCGCAGTATAAGATGTTGATGCGCATGCTGAATGATGAGTTTGAGCTCGCAGCGGTGGCAAGGGAATGGTTTCTGGGCGAGGTCTCAAGGAAGCGCTTCGCCGACGCGATAGAGCACGCTTACAATTCGCTCAACAGTTTTGAGCCGATGGCTGTGAAGAGGGCTTTGCTCAGCGCTCTTACAGACCTGTTGGTAATACCAGTTGATGTTCCGCCACTGCAACGGCAGTTGGTTGAAGCTGAGGTTAACGAGCGCCTGAAGGTTTTTCAAGGATGGCTTGACGAGAGAGATACAGACCCGATAGCGCATGTCATGGGAGGTTGGGTGGCTGTCGTCCGTAACGACGCTAAAGTGGCGATACCTTACTTTGAGGCGAGCTTGAGGCTCGCTTCAAAAGTGAAGTGGCTGGCTATACGCCGTGACTTGCTTGAGCTTATTGGGGATGGCTTTACAGCGATCGGCGAGCATGACAGGGCTGTGTCTGCTTATGAGGAGGCGTTGCGGTTGCAACCGAATAGGGTCTCGATATATCGCAAGCTGATTGCGCTCATGTTGCAAGCTGGCGATGGTAAAAACGCACTCAGTGTAGCCAAAAGGATGCTCCCATACTCAAATTGGGCTTCGATGGACTTATTCGCCTACGCACAGGCGGTGGCTTCCTCTGACGATACGAGCGGTGCGCTCAAGTGGGTTGAGAGGGCGATCGTTACAGCGCAAGTCAACGGCGATGCATCAATGACGGATTTGGGGACTTTCCTTTTGATGAAAGCGAGACTGCATGAGAAGTTGGGCGAGACTGAGGAAGCGTTGAAGACATACAAGCAGGTGGCTCTCGGTGCTGGCATAAGGCGTGTTGTGAGGAGGGCTGCAATCGAATGGCTGTGCAACTACTATGAGAGGCGTGGCGATGTGGAAGAGCTATCAAACTGGCTTAAGTGGTTGAGCTGGGCTGCACCAGAACTGCAGAAGGAGATTGAGAGGAAGTTGAAGGAGTTGAAGCCACAGCAGATAAAGCCGTAGAACCTTCTCAAACCTTCTCAAGGAGCACAATCCACTTGTCCGATAGGAAAGGGGCATATGGGCGTGTTGGGAATATGCCCCTGATGATTAAGCCAGCTTCGTGGACGAGTTCTGCAAGGTCGCTCTTGCTGAAGCGGTATTTGAGTTGCTTTAGCAAGCCGAGCTTGTGGCGCAGGCGTAGGAGCATGTAGCGAATTGTGTAGCGGTGCCTAAACTCAACGATGAGCCACCGCTTGCTAACTCGCCTCATCTCCCTCAGTATGCGCAGTTGCACATCTCTCGGGACATGAAACATGAAGCGTATGCAAACGACAGCATCAAATGTGTTGTCCTTAAACGGGATCGCCTCAGCATCGCAAACCACAAGGGCGAGCATGCATTCTTTGTTTGGCTTCCGCATCGCCTCAGCTATCATCGCCAGCGATATGTCAGCGCCAACGAACTTTATGCCTTCACTGGAGAAGAGCTCGAACATCCTGCCAGTTCCACACGGTATATCCAGAACGCTTTTTATCGGTGAGCCAAGCGAGCTCGCGAACCTGATGGCTCTCCTCAAAGCTGTCATGTCACGCATGTGGCGCAACTTCCCAAACAGACCAGAAAAGCGCTTCTGTTCGTAAGCCTTCGCAACCGCTTCATCTTCGTAGTGGTGTTTTCGTCTCATGTAGTATTCATGGCTCTCCACATTTGACCCTCCCGATACTGGAAAGCCTTCGTGCCATCGGATGTTGAACTCACTGGTGCGAGTGTAAGCTCACTCACCGGTGCTGTGACTTAGTCAGCTCATCTTTCATCCGCTTGAATGCGTTTCTAAACTTGTGATCTCTCTTACCGACCCACATCGCCTTCTTCCATGTTTGCCTTATGAGTTTAACATCCCTCGGTTTGATTTTGCTGTGCTTAGCATACTCCAAGAAGAAGCGCCACCTGTCAGTCGCCGATAGAGGCACATCGTAACTTGAGAGCAGTAGCTTAGCCAAATCCTTGATCATAGCCCTGCGCCGATAAAATGCTATTGTCAGCCTGTCCAAGTCAAGTAAGATGAAGCGATACCCGTTATGCTCGTTTCCACGGACAGCCAAATGATGAAGGAAGAGGTCTTGGTGGTAGAGACCGAGTGAATGTAGTCTTGAGATGAATTTAGCGAGGTGTCTCAACAGGTTTCGCTTACGCTCAATCTGCTCCTTGGTGAGTGGTGGTGCATACTCATTCCGTAAAAAAGCATCAAGTGCTACAGCATCAACTGCTTCCGTTATTAGGAACGCTTCGTTGACGAAGCCGTTACGCCATCTTGAGCCAGCTGCCACTGGCTTAGCCGTCTCAAACCCAAGAGCGTTGAGGAGAGCGATGTTGCGCAGTTCCCTCAACCCGTAAAAGCCAAGCATACCGCCACGCAAAAGGGCTCTCAGGAAATCCCAAAGGGAAGAGATACTCCTCTTGAGGTAGAACAACCTCCCGTCAACCTCAAACTGCCAAACCTCCTTTCTCCCACGCCTTTTAATGAGCTTGCCACCACTGAAGTTCATGAAGTCGTCAAATGAGACCAACCCAACCTTGCATAGCATATCCACATACTCTTCGCCAACGATCACCCCATCACTGCCATAGATGAACATGCGCTTCACTCCGAGGTTCATCGGGTGTGTATACACTAAATGGTGACGCCATCTATTATGCTGTGCTTCTTTGGCGTGCTTTGTTAATGCTTGCCCGTGGTGAGTTGATACAACTAAGCTTTGAGCGGTGTGGAATCGCTATGGAGCGCTACAAGCACATCATACCGAATTACGATGAGTTCTTGCGAGTTATAGATGAGCCGATGCCGACGAATGTGCGTGTTAACACCATCCGCATAACACCAGAGCAACTCATCGAACGCCTCCTGCGAAAGGGCTTTGAGGTTGAGAGGATGGGTTGGTGTCCATATCTGCTCTCGCTTGATGGTGAGTTGTCTGCAGGCTCTACAGTTGAGCATTGGCTCGGGCTTTACTACATCCAAGAAGCCACATCGCTCATTGCTCCGATGGTTCTTTCACCGAAACCGCATGAGGTTGTGCTTGACATGTGTGCTGCGCCGGGCGGTAAGACAACGCACATAGCCATGCTGATGCAAAACAGTGGCACAGTGGTCGCCAACGATCCAAACCCGAGGCGCTTGAGGGCGTTGATGAGCAACATATTCAGGCTCAGTGTGGCAAACTGCATTGTCACACAGCACGATGGGATACGCATGTCAGCTGATGGTTTTAAGTTTGATAAGGCTATCGTTGATGTGCCTTGTTCTGCAGAGGGCAACCTGAGGAAGACACCAAGCAGACGCTACAACATCAGCACCAAATACTCGCTACGCATAAGCGGGTTGCAAAAAGCTCTCCTGCTCAAAGCCATTGACCTCGTGAAAGTTGGCGGCATCATCGTTTACTCAACTTGCACATTCGCCCCAGAGGAAAACGAGATGGTTGTCCAGCACGCTTTGCAAACGAGGGATGTTCGCATCGAGCCAATAGAGATAGATGTGCCATCTTCTAACGGGCTTACGGAGTGGGAAGGTATCCCATTCCACAAGGATATGCAATATGCCTTGCGCATATACCCACATCACTTCAACTCAGGTGGTGGCTTCGTTGCCCTCCTAAGGAAACTCGGTGAGAGAAGCGATGGCGGGAGAGATGTAGCTTGTATCCGCAACCAGAAGAAGGCGCATGTGAAAATGAAGCCCGCTCATAAGGGCGATGTTGAGGCATTACTCGGTTACCTATTTGAGAGGTTCGGCATACCCGATGAAGCCTTCCATGGGCTTAACTTCTTTGAGAGCTCCGAAAGCATCTGGGTCACAAGCGCAGATTTAGACATCGCTAACGCTATCGGCAATGTTATATCGGTTGGGATACGCTTGGCACACATCATTGATGGAAGGTTCAAGCCAACAAGCTATGCGCTCATGTGGCTCCAGCCATACATAACCTCAAGCATAGTCCAAGTTGAGGTGCAAGAGCTGACGCAGTTGCTCCTTGGGCAACCTGTCAAAGCACGCTTTGATTGCGCAAGGGGATATGTAGCTATAGCTTTTGAAGGCGACATAATCGGCTGTGGCTTCTACACCGGTGAAGAGCTACTTTGCGAGATGCCGAAGGGTAGAAGAGCCGAACTGCTCGATGCGCTCTACTGCGAACGCAAGCTAAGAGCGAAATCACAAGAATGAAAAAGAGCTGTCGCACCACTGCGCTCAACCTCTCGCAGTGATGCCACAGCCCAAAAGCAATTTTCACAAGCTCATCATGATTAAGCAGGTGCAGAGCATGTTATGGGCATCCAGGACCAGTCTGCCAAGGCGTGAACACGGACTTACCATAGTTAACACAAGTTGTTGCCATCCTCTCAAGCTGATCCCATGTGATTTGGTTAAGACGATATGCCTTGACATGTCCGTCTGCGAACAGGTAGTTCGCCATTTCATTGTGCCAATGTGAGTTGGAATAGTCCTTGTTGTCTCTGATCCATCGTATGTCTCTCGTCTCAATCCCGCAACTGCTGTTTGGATAGCAGTCGTTCCAACAGTTTACAGTGCACCACATTGCTACAAACTGAGCAGGTTGTGGGATAGCCGTATCATGCACCCCAAAAAGCCCACGATAGTTGAAAGTGTATGAAGCTGCAGTGAAATAAGCATTTGTGCAAACTGCACCATTAGCATCGCGGTTAACCCCCCAGCCACCTGCAGGTCTGCTTGGACAGAGAAATACCTGTGGGTTTTTGATGTATGGGTAGATTCCATTTCCAATCCAACCACGCCAACCGTTGCGATACACTATGCCAGCACAAGTGTTGTTGTCTGGGTTGTTACCAGCGGGCCAGAAGCCGTCGTAGTCCTGAGTATACATCGCAAACCCTATCCCAATCTGCTTCAGGTTACTTTGACAGCTCGCCATCCTTGCCTTCTCCCTTGCCTTTGCGAACACCGGGAACAGGATAGCTGCCAGGATGGCGATTATAGCAATCACCACCAGCAGCTCAATGAGCGTAAAACCAAATTTGACTTGCTTCCTCATCTTCATCTCACATCGCCTCCTTGAGTAAGTTAGCCTTTCGCTCCCTTCGTCTTGACCTCCGTAGCTTCTTACTTCTTCCCATCACCTCCCTTCGCAGTTCCTTGCACCTGCTCTCATGATTAAGTATAGCAAAAAAAATCACCTGTCAACACCCCTCCATGCTCAAGCTCATCGGTGTGAGATTGGCGCTGTCTTGAGTTGAGGTCGTGGATTGTTTCGGTATAATCACCTTATGCTGGGCGAGCCAAATTAAAGTGTGGTCGTTTTGGAATGCAGTTATGCTTAGGGACATGCGTGGTGGCGCAAGTGAAGGCAAGGGCAATGCTTTTACTTTGGGTTCTGCTCCTCATAGGTTTTGCGTTGAGGTTTGGCTACATAGCTAAAGACAGCCTTTGGGTCGATGAAGCGTTCACTGTGAGTTGGTGTTCCGAAGGGCTGAAGAGGATGCTTTTGCGAATCGCAAAGGAGGATCGTCACCCGCCGCTCTATTGCTTGCTCACATCCCCACTGATGCATCTATTCGGCATTAGTGAGCATCGGTTTGCAACGCCATTAGGTGAAGCGCTTGCAAGGTTTGTTTCGGCTCTGAGTGGTGTTGCGCTAATCGTTGTCACGGTGCTCTTTGCACTGCGTGTTGGCGGTGTTGCCCATGCGCTTTTGTGCGCTACTTTGATTGCGCTTCATCCGGGTGCCATTCGTTTCTCACAAGAAGCTCGCCCATACATGCTCCATGTGTTTCTTTCAACACTTGTGTGCTTGCTCTTCGTTGAGTGCTTGAACAGCTCAAAGCGAGGGAGAGAAATTTGGTTATGGCTTGCAAGCGCATTGAGCCTCCTTTCATGCTACATGGCGATTTTGCCATTGCTCTCTCGTTTGATATGCGCTGTTTTGCTTTCAACGCAACAAGCTCAGCACAAACGGTCGCTACGCGCTCTGGTTGCTGATTTGATGGCTTTGGTGGTGCTTCTTTTATGGCTCGCTTTTGTGATGACGCAGGAGAATGCTATGGGAATGAAATTCGGCGTGACTCACCTTTGGCATGGAGTAGTAGTTGCATTCATCCTGAACGACTTTTTCGGATACGAATACGGGCTCAGCCATTCCCGCACTTTGACGCTTGCGCTTTTGCTTATCTCCTTGGCATCATGCTTAATTGTTCTCGCTCACATCGTGTGCTCGGCTCGCTCAACCCTTAAGGATTTTGATGAACAACGAAGGACGGCTTTTCTTCTCCTCATCGTCTGGTTCATACTGCACGCTTGCGTAACCTTTGCTTGCCCGATTTTGATAGGCGAGTTTAACCGCTGGCAGCGTGTCATTGATGGCATAGTGCCGATTTGGCTTCTGGTGACATGGCTCTCTGTTGGTGTAAAATGTGATAGCCTTTTCCGAAGGCTCATGGTTGCCAACGCAAGGCTTGCTGTAGCATCTGCCATCTTGCTTCACGCAATCGGCACATACAACATGATGCACGATCGCAATTACTTTCGTGACGATTGGCGTGGTGCTGGAAAGCTTGCTATGGCACATGAGAACGAGGTTGAGCTCATCATCCTCAATGCGCCTGCAGGGAGCTTAACATTTCGGCTTTACTATGCTGGCAGAAGAAACTTCATTGAGGTCCCATCGCTCGTCACCGATGCTGAGCGGATGAGAGCCACTGCTTGGTTGAACGAGATTCTCGGGAAGCATAGGCGCATCCTCGTCATTGAGAACAGGCTCTGGCAGATTGATCCAACCGATTGGTTGAATAGAGAACTCAAGAAGAGTGCCCATGTGCTCATGAGCTGGAATGGCTCAAAGATAAGCGCTAAGCTTTATCAGGTGAAGAGGAAGTAAGGGAGTGAGCCTGCAAACGAAGTGGTTGTTTACGAAGGCTATGCACTTGAGGATGATCAAGAGCAGTGGTTGGAGTGAAAGTTAAGCTCGCTGTAGAGAGGTTAAATTGGCTTCATCACATCGGTGCGCTGTTGCTTTTCACAGCGCTTGCGACATTGCTTCTATTCAGGCAAGTCATCTTCGGATACCCACTTTGGCATGGCGACATATTCACATTCTTCTACCCGACAAGGCATTATGTTTCAAAGCGCCTCCTTGAGATGCAATTGCCACTTTGGCAGCCATATTGCAACATGGGCATAACTGCGCTTGCAGAGCCACAGTATCAAGTTTTCTATCCGCCACTGTGGCTTACACTGCCATTTCAAGCTCACACTGCCATATCGTTTTCCATCTGGTTGCATCTTATCCTCTCAGGGTATGCGACTTTTTTGTTTTTGCGTAGCTGTTTGCGGTTGTCCATGTTGCCTTCACTTTTTGGAGCATTTGCGTTTATGCTCAGTGGCTTCATACAGGGGCATATAGGGCATTTAAATCTTGTGCTTTCCTACCCATATCTTCCGCTGGGCTTATTTGTGGTTTACAGGGCGCTTACATTTGGGGGTGATGTAGTTGCGTGGGGGATAAAGCTTGGCATTGTTTTTGGGTTGCAAGCTTTGACTGGCTCACCGTTTACATACTACAGTTTTGTGATGGCAGTTGCTTTTACGGCTTTTTTGGGGGTGCAATTCAATGTGGGCTTAAAGAGGTGTTTTCTTTTGTGGCTTGTTTCGCTTTTTGTTCTTTTTGTTGTTTTTGCTATACAACTCCTTCCAACTTTTGAGGTGGCAAGGTTCTCAGTGAGAATTCCAACGAAAGAGTTTGCCTCATTAGATTCACTTTCACCGTTGCGGTGGCTTGTGACGAGTGTTTTGCCAAACAGCTATGGGACATTTGTCAGCGGCTTTTTTACAACCAGAGCAGAGGCTTTTTCATTTGTCGGGCATTCAACGATGCTTTTGGCTTTCATAGGCGTGCTTGCGTGTGCGAGTAAGGAAGGGTTTTCCCTTTTCTTTTCTCTTTTTTGGTTTTTGTCGCTTATTCTCTCATTTGGCTCATACACGCCATTTTGGCAATTTCTTGCCCCAGTTGCCTCTGCCTTTTATCGTTTCAGGTGTCCATCGAGGTGGCTTTACACATACACATTGAGCGTTTGTGTTCTTTCATCGATTGGCATGCAAAGGCTTCTTTGTGGTTTGCCGAAGCGCAAGATTTTGTTTGCCATTTGTGTGGTTCTTTATGCGGCGTTTCTGAGTTTTGTTATGGCTATGCGGTTTATGAAGCCATCTCATGATGTTTTTGCTGATTTGCTTGACATGCTTTTGGTTTTATGTCTTTGGGCGTATGCTATCATGGGGTTGTTGTGGGCGGTTATGGAGTCGCAAGAGACCAAGTCACCTTCACAGTTCACCCATCGTTTTGCTCATCTCTTGCTAATCGGCATGGTGTGCGAATTGTTTTTGTTGGCTCAAGGGATGGAGTTTTCTGTTGGCGTTGAAAAGAGCATTTTTAGCCATCGCTCAAGCGTTGCAAGATACATCGGTGAGAATGAGCGTTACTTCAGCGAAAGGATGCCGATAGCACATGTGCTTTTGGCAAACCGTTACCTCAATCATGGTGTTTGCAAGAGTAAGTTTGACGCCCTGGTTATGGCGCAACTTGAGCTGTTGAAGCCGAACTTGAATGTGCTTCAATCAAAAAGAGCCATCTACACCGAGGGAAAGCTAATCTCACGCCCATACTGGTCAGAGCCATTCGTTGTTAAAACCGACCTTATGCACAAAGACATCGCACGCTTATGCAAGTTGGCTGGCGTTAAGCGCATCATCTCGCCTTGGAGAAAAAAGCAAAAGCATTTGAAGTTACTTGCTGAGACTGAAGATGGCATTTTTGTTTACGAAGATGATGAAGCGCTTCCGATGGTCTACTTTGTTTCCCGTGCACGCAGAGTGCGCACAACTGACGATGCCATAAGGTTGGTCAGCAAACCTTCGTTTGATGCAAGGAGGGAGGTTGTGTTAGTTGGGGAAGTAGTTGGTGAGGGGATGCGTGTTGTAGGTGGCGATGGCAAAGTAGCCATACGAAGGTGGGGGTATGAAATCTTTGAAGCGAGTTGTGAAGCGAGTTGTGATGGATGGCTTGTGTGGCTTGAGTGTTTTCATCCTGGTTGGAAAGCGTTTGTTGACGGGGTGAGGAAGGGAGTGAGTGTGGCTAATGGGGCTTTCATGGCGGTCAAGGTTGGCAAGGGGAAGCACGATGTCACTTTTGTTTTTCTGCCTACAAGCTACCTTGTTGGCTCATTCATTTCCCTTTGTGCGATTGCGTTTCTCATTTCGCTCAAGGTGTATCGTGTTGCATCTGGCAATAGCAGGTGAGTTGGCGTTAGTGGGTGTTAGGTCATTTTGTTAGAGGCGAATTTGTTGCGGGCAATCAATGTGCGCTCGTATGCTTCCTTGTGGCGCATCCCAAACTCCAAAACAAGCCTATTTACAACTTCCTTCGTTGATGAGCCTTCGGAGAGCATCTTTTGAATGAGTTCATCGATGTCTTTCTCGTCAACCTTGCAAACTTCGCATTGAGATGGCTTTGAAGCGCCCTCAATGACGAGTGTGAATTCACCCCTCGGCTCGGTTGACAGGAAATGCTTGCGCGCACTTTCCAAGTCCGAAGCGAACACTTCCTCAAATTGCTTTGTGAGTTCCCTTGCGACAACAACTTTCCTGTTTCCGAGCACTTGCAATAGTTGCGTGAGCGTTTCAACAAGCCTGTGTGGCGCTTCATATATGACGATTGGGTAGCGCCACAGACTTACTTCGCTAAGCAACTTCTTCCTTTCGTTTCTCTCCCTCGGTAGGAAGCCTAAGAAGATGAAGCGCTGAGCTTTCATGCCAGCAACTGACAGCGCTGCTGTTATCGCTGAAGGTCCTGGTATCGGCACAACTCGGAAACCACGCGAAAGCGCTTCACTCACAAGTTCAGAGCCAGGATCTGATATGCAAGGGGTTCCAGCATCTGAGATGATGGCGAGCTTGTGACCGCTCTCAAGGAGGTTGAGCAAATGACGCAGACGCCCCTTCTTTGAATGCTCGTGGAAGCTTATGACTGGCTTCTTTATCCCGTAGTGGTTCAATAGTCGCTTTGCGACCCTCGTATCTTCGGCGACGACGAAGTCAACTGACCGTAGCACATCAAGCCCACGCAGTGTTATGTCTTTCAGGTTCCCTATGGGTGTAGCGCAAACAAAAAGGATGCCTCCTTCATTTCCTCGCTCATCATTGTGCTCCATCTCAGTTCCACACCAACTCAATCAAACAAGGTTGATGCGCAGTTGCATCATCGGCACGATTAACGATTCTTCTTCTTGTGCCTGTGCATCCTGCGCCTCTTCTTCTGCCAGTGCTTCTTCACTTTCTTACGATGCTTCTTCTTGTCGGAAGGCACAGCACATCACCTCCATCTCTTGATTTTTCTGTGTGCAGTTTGAGGGCAGTGAAAGGGTAGCATCAAAGGACATACTGATGGGCGTGCCATCTTTTCATTTTTATGCACTGCCAAAGCCATGTAAAGTAGCGCTGGCTATGGCAGTTTGATGCCGAGCAGGTGAAGAACGCTCACAGTTAATGCGCACAAAGCCATTTTGAACTGGTGCTCAAGTGGAGTTGGCGCACCAGTTTTTGCATGCCTATTGTTACGCACCTCAATGCTTAGCCTCTTCATCTTCTTCGCATCCCTGCCATCCCAAAAGGCTTTCAGGAACTGCTGGCGCTGTTGCCCTGCGTATGGCACGAATGGTTGTGGTGTAGGCGTTGCGCCAATTTCCTTCCATGCCTCTAAGATGGCTTCAGACCACTTGTTCAGCTCCTCCTTCTCGCTCAGGCTCAGCTCATCGTAGTTTGATGGGAGTAAGACTGCCTCATCAACCTCATGCTGATGTAGCTCAAGGTAATGCGTGTAGTGGAAAGCATAGAAGCACACATCAATCGCAAATGAGTGAGTTGATTTCTTGCTCGTGTTAGGCTCAACGAATGTGTCATCATCGATTTGCTCATAGATGATTCCGGCTGACTTTGGCTTGTGCTCGCTATAGCGCCATTCTGGGTAGCGCCCGAAGCGTGAACCATCGCTTGCGATGCCGAACGCCACCTTGAGGAAGGATTCGTTATCGAACTTGGTTCCGTCCCAACACTTGACTGGGCTTTTTGCTCTCCCTTGCGAATTCGTATCTGGAAGGAGCGTTATGAGCGCCCTCTCCAGTATTTCGCTGATGGGCAATTTGCTCTCAGAGCCGTCAAGGTGATGACCAGTTAGCAGTTGGCATGCAAAGTCAACGCATACAGCTGTCCCAGCTGGCTCATGCGCATGTGGGACTGTCACAAGTAAGCGAACTTCCTTCTCGTTCCCTTCATCGATCCTGTCGGTCACCGTAAGACCTTCCACTCTACATCCACCATATTGAACCCATGAGTGCTTCTGCAACGACACGCGAAATAGCTTGCTCCATTCATCAACGATCGGTTGCCACTCCTCAGGATGACTGCGCCAACACGCATTCGCATCGCACATCACGAGTGAATGAACATCCACTATCCTCACCTCCATCAGCATTTGTGCCAACTGATCTACCACATCTCAGGATAACGCTTAACCTCAACTTCGCAGGCACAACTTTAACCACGAAAAGATACACACAAATCCATTGTCTCAACGGACTTGAACGGGGTATTGACGGATGGCTTTTTTTTGCTACACTTAATTGTGGGAGCGAAAGCGAATGATTGTGAAGGAGGTGATGAGGGAAAGATTTGGGAGGCTGTAAAGCTGGATAATGTGAAAGGCAAACTCGTTTGAAGGAGGCGATGCGAGATGAAGATGAGGAAGCAAGTCAAATTTGGTTTTACGCTCATTGAGCTGCTGGTGGTGATTGCTATAATCGCCATCCTGGCAGCTATCCTGTTCCCGGTGTTTGCGAGGGCAAGGGAGAAGGCGAGAAGCTCAAGCTGTCAATCTAACCTCAAACAGCTGGCTTCAGGTGTGATCATGTATATTCAGGATTACGACGAGATGTTCCCTATCTTCGGTCCGCAGTGGGGTCAGAACCCAGACCCGCCAGGGAGTGGCGTATCTTGGTGGCAGGGCATTTTCCCATATGTCAAAAATGAGCAACTCTATGTTTGCCCAAGATACAGGGTTACAGGACCGTGGACATACTGGGGGCGCACATTCCCTTGCTTTGTCTATTATGGCATGAATCCGAACTTGCATGTTGGAGTGCCATTAGGTGGGACAGGTGGCGTCCATTTAGCAGGAGTTCGCCAACCTTCAATGTGTGTGATGTTGGCAGACTCATGCCATGCGATGGGCGCTGATTGGCGCTTCGCATGGCCACTCGCGCCCGGTGGCTATCCTACTAAATGCAATGTTGCAGTGACAGAGCAGAGAGAGGCATTCACACCGCATATGGGCGGTAGCAACTACGCTTTCGTTGACGGACATGTCAAATGGCTCAGGGATAAAACATTCTGGGCAGATAGGAGCACCTACTTGACTCCTTAGCGCATAAGGAATGGAGGTGATGCGTTGGAGGATTTAAACTCGTCAGGCGGATGCAAATGCAAAAACAAATTTGCTCAAGGGGTGATGCGATATGAAAGAGAAGGTGCAAAAAGGGATAGGCTTCACTCTTATAGAGCTGCTGGTGGTGATTGCTATAATCGCCATCCTGGCAGCTATCCTGTTCCCGGTGTTTGCAAAGGCAAGGGAGAAGGCGAGGATGGCGAGTTGTCAAAGTAACTTGAAGCAACTCGGTATAGCGATGAGAGCGTATACGCTTGACTACGATAGCATGCTTGTCCCGTGGGGTTGTGGGCTATACAGTGGTTTGCCTGCATACGAGGGTGTGCCCTTCCGTGCCGATGAAGGACCCTTGAGCAGGCTTTACCCGTATGTCAAAAATGTTCAAGTTTATGTTTGCCCAAGCGCCCCAAACCTTACATACGGGAGATGCAATATCACACGAAGTGGCGTCCCTTGTGGTGGTGGCGCAAGCTATGGCTTTTGTATGGGACCAAGCAATATGAGAAGTGGGCGTAGCGAATCAGAGCTAATTGCCCCCGCTCAAACGATGGCGTTTGCTGACTCCGATGGGCAAACTTTCCTTAACGACCCATTCTGCAATTACTGCCAGGGAAATGGTAACTTAGTGCCAAGGCACAATGAGATGCTAAATGTGCTCTATCAAGATGGGCATGTGAAGGCACATAGGCTTGAGCATCTACTGCCACCACCTTGGACTGCAGATCGTAATAGGAGGTTGCCAGCGCCATCGGAAAAGCCAAATGACCCAGAGATAACAAGGCTTTGGATACTCTGGAGGGGCGTTTACACTTCGGGTCTTCTCGGATACTAAGCGCATGAGGTGAATGTAAATGGGAGGCAGGAAATGGATTGCTGTTGTAGCTTTGGTCATGATTGTGCTGGCTATCGGTAGTATCGTGTATTTGAGTGTCGCTGGTAAGAGGACTGCAGAAAAGTATGCACCGAAAGGAACACCAGAGACTTACGAGCAGATGCAGAAGATGCCCGCTGCAGGCGGAACACCGTGATGTAGCTTTGCAAAGTGCTTTATGTGCATGTCTTGAGAGTTTCCTCATAGGCTCGTAGTGTCAATGCGGTGGCATGCTCAACATTGTATGAGTGCGCATAAGCGATAGCGTTTTGGGCAAGGCGCATGCGCAACTCCTCATCCTCAAGCAGTTCAAGTATCGCTTTTCGCAAGCTCGCAATGTCGCCAGTGGCAAATAAGCGTGCGCAATTTGCCCTCTCGTGTAGCTCACGCAGTGGCTCCAAGTCAGAGCACACGATCGGCAGACCATAGGAGATACAGCGCAAAAGCGACGCTGATTCTGTCAGGTGTGTGAAGGGAGCTACAACGAAGTCAAGTGCACACAGCCACATTGGCAAGCTCTCATCGCTCAAGAAACCAGTTGTGATAACCCTGTCCTTGAAGCGCCATCTGTTTATCCACTCCATGATCGTCTCGTAATAGCCGGTTGTGTCAAGCGGATGTTTTCCGCCAATGATGATGAGCAATGTCTCATCTGGGAATGGTTCAAGAGCTTTGAGCAAGAGGTGGTGACCACGCCTTTTGACTATGAAGCCGAAAATGCCTATCGCATGTTTGCACTTCAAGCCAAGCATTTTGCGTGCCTGCAATTTAGCTTCTGAGATTGCCTCAACTGTGACAGCGCCCCGTTGGGAAAGTTCTTTAGGCAAGCTCGGCTTTTGCGCCCACATCGGAATGATGCTTATTTTCCTCGGCTCAACACTGAGCCTTACAAGCCAGCGAGCAGTGAAGCGGTTATGAGCGATGATGCGCTTCACTGGTTTGCGCCTGAGCAACCACGCATTGATGAGCAGTTTGAGTGTGGCAGTTGCCAAGTTGCCATAGATGTCAAGCTCATGCACAGTCAATATCGCTGGCTTGCTCAAGCGCTCGAGCAGGATGGGCAGTGTGCACTTCATTGGGTGCATGCCACCGAAGAGTTGCGGTTGAAACTGTATGTGAACCAAGTCAGCAAGCGATGCAACCATTGCAACTTCAACTGCGCTCTTGCGTTGTGCTCGTCTGTCGCTCGGGAGGCGCAAGCGCTCCCACACCTGAGGACCAAATGGAACGACGAAGATGTCAATGAACTTGCGCAGTTCCGATATAAGCTCAGCGCTGTAGCGTGCTATGCCACAATCAACATCGTAGCTTGTTATGAATGAGACGCAGATCCGTTTCATTGAGCGTCTACCATCTTTATCGGCGTTAATTTTTCGTTTGCGAACATGAAGCCGTTTGATGAGCCAAATCCTTCTTAGTGTCCCATGCCATTTAACTTAAAGCGAGTATGTTTGCTTGCCTGCGAGAGCGCCCAGTATCGCTACAAGGTAAGCGAGCGAAGAGAAGACACAACAGCAAACGAGTATGATTGGGAGAAAGACAGCTAATGCAGAGCGCCAGTATTCAACTTCATGTGAGCGTGCAAGCCCGATTATCTCCAAGACAAGACAGTAGATAAATGCTACAACCCCACCTATGAGGGGCACAATTGAAAAAACATTTGCAGCACACGCATAGCCCATCGTCCTGATCGTCATCACCAAACCCTTCTTAGCACCGCCAACGATGAAGAGGAAGATGTGAAGTATCACAGAGCTGACGAGGATACCGACGAGAGCAAAGAGCCACCCAAACAGTAACATGATGAAAACCCACACAGCTTCTGAGAAGACGCTAAAAGCTGTTTGCGCAGTTCCCTCACCACCCATAGCCAGCAGGAGGGCAAGGAGTGGCAGGCGAAAGGCAAACGAGACGAGAGCAGTCGCAAAGCCACTTAGCCAGCCAACTATTGAGCCGAATATCAGTGGCTCATGTAGCCTGTCGCTTCTGCCAACCGAGTTGAAGAAATCAATCGGGTGGAAGCATGCTTCGACCCAAGTGCGAATCAACGAGTTGAACCATCCGCCATGTTGTGTTGGCTCCTCAAGAGGTGGTAGGTTGTAATGCATTCCCTTCCCCTCCTAACCGCTCCACCACCGCTCGTTTGAGGCAAGCGAGCAAGGTTTTACATCGGAAGTTCTATCGCATTTAGCGGCGATTGTAAAGTGCGATAGGTATGCTAAACCTTCTTTACAGCCCTTATGACCCTATACCCGCCGTGTCTATCAACCGTTTCTGCGTTTCCGAACATCTCTTGAAGGATGCGTTGGAGTCTCTTTGCGCCTTGGCTTGTCTTTGCGACTATCCAAAGAGAGCCGTTTGTCTTCAGGCGCTCAAATGATTGCTGGAGCATCTCCAAGATGACCTTCATCCCAGCCCTCATAGGTGGGTTTGAGAGTATGACATCAAACTTAAGCTCTGGCGGTAGAGGTTGAAAGCCATCACCATGCAGTATGTGCACATTCTTCAACCCATAAGCCTTTGCGTTTTTGCGGGCGAGCGCAACTGCTCTCTCGTTGACATCCACCATCCACACATTCGCCTTCGGGCGAAGTGATGCGACCACTATGCCGATGACACCATAGCCACATCCCCAATCGAGTATCTCGCCCTCCTCTGGCAGTTCCATCTTCTCAATGAGCCGTCTCGTGCCCAAGTCAACATAGTCTTTTGCGAACACGCCCTTATCTGTGTGGAAGGAGAAGACCTTCCCCCTAAGGCGTGCATATATCACCTTTGGGCGATGCTCAACTTGTGGATGCTCAACGAAGTAGTGTGAGAACTCTTTGGAGCTATCGTCTTTTTCATTCCTCATTCTTCATCCCCGCCCCTTGTCGGTTTGGCTGTCATCCAACCTTGTCACTTTGAGCCCTGTGAACTTTCCACCAGCTCTTTCGATGGTCCTGCAGAAGGCGCACACCTCTTCAGCCGATGGCATTGAGCAGATTGAACAAGGTCGCAAGTTCACCTTCTGTGCTTGCTCACGCTCAAAGAGAGCCCTCGCACGAGATAGGAAGTTGCCGTAGAACTGGAGCTTTGATCCCGGCATTCGCTCCTCGATTTGGTTTAGTATGCCCTTTAGGAATATCGTCGTTGCATCTGTTGAGTATGGGCATTCATCCTCAATGTATTTGATTCCGTTGATGATGGCGTAAACTGCGGTCTCCTTCTCGGTGAACCGATACAGTGGCTTTATCCGCCTGACGAAGCCATCCCTCTCAGGCAGTATTGGAGACTGCCTTGCCAAGTAGCCGACTTGCCAGTGGAGTGCGTTTGAGAGCAGTGTGGCAACTTCGTCGTCCAGATTGTGACCTGTCGCAAGTGCGTCAAAGCCTTGTTCAACAGCGAACCTGTTCATGATGTATCGCTTCACGAGACCGCAAACCGAACATGGCGAACGCTCGCTCCCGCGCACAAGCGCAGGGATCGGCTTACTAACGGTTTCCTTGACAGAGACGATATGAAGCGGGCGTGAGAGCGTTCTCGCGAACTCGATGGCGCATTCCTTGCTCTTCTCGGAGTAGTCATCAAACCCAATACCGAGGTCGATGTAAAGTCCCTCAGTTTCGTAGCCGAGCCTGCTCAGTGCATGCCACAGGCTGAGGCTGTCCTTGCCACCCGAGACTGCCACGAGCACCCTCTCGCCTTTGGAGAGCATTTTCATCTCCGATATTGAGCGTCGCACCTGCTTGAGAAACCAAACGACATAGCAATCGCCACACAAAGCGAGCCTATGTTGGTGCATGTATATGATAGCCCTTCTCTTGCAAAGCTTACACATGTAGCCCATAGCCTTTTCCTCCAGAGATGGCGCTTATGATGCGCACCTCATCATCGCGCCTCAAAACATCCTCCTCCGTCAAGATGTCGTTACCACGCACAACTATCGTGCTAAGCGGTGACAGGTTCATGCGTTTGAGCAATTCCTTCACCTTCATCTTCTCCTCATCGAACTCGTAAATCTTCCCCCTGAAGATGACGCGCATGCATTGGATCACCTCACAAGCAGTTTCAGGCGACTGCGTGAACATGCATTTCCTTTTTCGTTCTCTTGTCGCTTTGTTGCAATCTGCCCTCCCTCTCAAGTATTCGCCTAAGGAATTGACCCGTATATGATTTCTCAACCATTGCAACGGCTTCTGGTGGTCCTTCAGCTACGATGTAGCCACCGTTGTCGCCACCTTCAGGTCCGAGGTCTATTATCCAGTCAGCCGTCTTTATGACTTCAAGGTTGTGCTCAATCACTACGACTGTATTTCCAGCGTCAACCAAGCGATGTAGCACATCAAGTAGCTTGTGGACATCAGCGAAGTGCAGTCCTACTGTTGGCTCATCAAGTATGTAAAGCGTTCTCCCAGTGCTTTTCCTCGATAGCTCCTCAGCGAGCTTCACCCTTTGCGCTTCACCGCCAGAGAGCGTCGTTGCAGGTTGCCCGAGCTTTATGTAGCCAAGCCCAACATCATTGAGCGTTTGCAATATTTGTCTGATTGGCGGTATGTTCTCAAAGAAAGAGAGCGCCTCTTCAACCGTCATGTCAAGCACATCAGCGATGCTTTTGCCCTTGTATGTCACCTCAAGTGTCTCTCGGTTGTATCTTTTGCCTTTGCACACATCGCATGTGATGTAAACATCTGGCAGGAAGTGCATCTCAATCTTTATGACACCGCTACCTTGACATGCTTCGCACCTACCGCCTTTGACATTGAAGCTGAACCTGCCCGCCTTATACCCCCTTGCCCTCGCTTCCCTCGTCTGCGCAAACAGCTCTCTTATGTAGGTGAAGACGCCTGTGTATGTTGCAGGGTTTGAGCGAGGTGTCCTACCTATCGGAGATTGGTCAATGTTGATCACCTTGTCGATATGTTCAACGCCGATTATCTCGTCATGGTCACCCCAGCGTGTTATTGCACGATGTAGGATGTATGCGAGCCTGTTGTAGACGATATCAATCATGAGTGTGCTCTTTCCAGAGCCTGAAACCCCAGTCACGCACACAAACAAGCCAAGTGGTATCCTCACATCAATGTTTTTGAGGTTATGCTCCCTTGCGCCTTTGACAATCAACCACTTATCCGAAGGCTTTCGGCGCTCCTTCGGTATCGGTATCTTAAGCTCACCGCTCAAGTATTTACCAGTCAGCGACCCCTTGCAATTTATGATGTCCTCAACCTTGCCAGTCGCCACAACATATCCGCCATGTTCACCTGCTCCTGGTCCGAGGTCAACGATGAAGTCAGCGCTCCTGATCACCTCCTCATCATGCTCAACTACGATTATCGTGTTTCCCATGTCCCTCAATTTCTTGAGGGTGTTTATAAGCCTTTTGTTGTCCCTCGGGTGTAAGCCTATTGTTGGCTCATCAAGCACATATAGAACGCCAGTTAGCCCAGAGCCTATTTGTGTTGCCAACCTTATCCTTTGTGCTTCACCACCAGCGAGCGTTGATGCTTCCCTATCAAGCGTTAAGTAATCCAAGCCGACATCAACGAGGAAGCGAAGCCTGTTGCATATCTCCTTGAGTATCTCGTTAGCGATCACCCTTTGTCGCTCTGGTAGCTTCTCCCTCAGCCTTTCAAAGAAGTCAAGGGCTTGCCTCACGGTGAGTTTGCAAACCTCAGCTATGTTCCATCCGTCTATTTTCACTGCGAGGCTTTCTGGCTTTAGCCTTGCGCCGTTACACTTAGGGCATGGATGTGTGCTCATGAACCTGCGCAGGTGCTCCCTTAGTTCGTCATCACCTTCATCGTAGTCGCGTTGGAGGCTGTTTATGACGCCCTCAAAGTATGTGGTTATTGTGCGCACCCTCCCATATCGGTTGACATAAGTGACTTGGACTGGTCTGTCAGTCCCGTAGAGGATTGCCTCAAGTTGCTCTTTCGTCAAATCCTTTATCGGCGTGTGGATTGAAAAGCCATATGCTTTGGCGACTGCTTTGAGTATCTCGCGCTTGTAATTGCTTGTGTAGCTCCTCCATGGCACGATTGCGCCTTCCGCTATCGACAGCCTCGGGTCTGGTATGACGAGCTCTGGGTCAAATTCAGCTATTGAGCCCAAGCCACCACAGTGTGGGCATGCACCGTATGGGCTGTTGAACGAGAAATTGCGTGGCTGAAGTTCACCGATGCTTATCCCGCAATCTGGGCACGCGAAATGCTCCGTGAACATCATGTCAGTCCCTTTCCCGTCGTCGCTCAATCGATGGATGATGACATAGCCCTGACCAGCCTTTAGTGCTGTCTCAATTGAGTCAGCGAGCCTGCCTCTAACACCCTCGTCTATGACGAGCCTATCAACCACAACTTCAATCCAGTGCATCTTGTATCTATCAAGCTCGATCTCCTCGTTCACATCTCTCACGACGCCGTCCACCCTGACCCTCAAGAAGCCCTGCCTCCTTATCTCTTCAAACAAGTGCCTGTATTCACCCTTCCTACCACGCACGAGTGGTGCGAGCACATAAATCCTTGTTCCCTTTGGCAGTGACATAGCATGATCAACTATTTGGTCAACCGACTGGCGCGAGATCTGCTGACCACACCTTGGGCAGTGTGGCACTCCAATCCTCGCGTAGAGTAAACGAAGGTAGTCGTAAATCTCCGTCACCGTAGCCACTGTTGAGCGCGGGTTGTGAGATGCTGCCCTTTGGTCAATCGATATTGCTGGCGATAAGCCATCAATGAAATCAACATCTGGCTTATCCATGCGCTCAAGGAACTGGCGTGCGTATGCAGATAACGACTCAACATATCTTCTCTCACCCTCGGCGTAGATGGTATCGAAGGCGAGCGATGATTTTCCCGAACCGCTTATCCCAGTTATGCAAATCAGCTTCTCCTTCGGTAGCTTCAGCGAGATGTTCTTTAAGTTGTGCTGTCTTGCTCCCTTTATCGTTATGTAACGAGTTCCCACAGCGTTGATACACCCCCACCAAGCAAAGTTAGCTCACCATGCTCTAACGGCATCAACGAACGCCCTCACAAAAATGGCTGTGACTGCTTGAGAAAGCGAGAGCAATGTGAACGATGCGCGCAAGCGCTTTAAGCTTCGGAAGCATTTGTTCGCCGCTATCCCGATCGCCAACGGTGGCGTGAACGGAAGCCAGATGCGTGAGACCTCACCACGCACTATGCCAAGTATGTCCATCAACATTATGATAGCGACGCACATGATGAGCATCCTTTCGCCAGTTGATTTCGCCCTCGAAGAGATTGCGTGCCAGAGGCAGGCTTTCAAAGATGCCGTCAACACAGGACCGATCGAGAAGCTGAACTCAAACAAGTTAACTATCGCCCACTTCCAATATGTTCGCACGGATGAAACAGCTTGAGCACTGTGGGCATGCATTGCCACGCTGAATGTGCTGAGCCAATCAAAGCCGAAGGCGATGAGCAGGAGCAATCCAAGCAAAAACATCGGCATGGCAAACCAGCCGAGCGCTGTGGCGATGTCGCATGTGACCTTCAAGTTGCCATGTCGGTTAGCTTGCCTCATCGTTTCAACGATGATCAGGAGCACCCACATCAGAAGGATGGGTGCGAATTTGAAGCTACAGAACAACCCAACGAAGCCGAGCACGCCGATGAGAAGGAGCGTTGACTTGGCTCGCTTAACACATGCCCAAATGCAGATGCATGCCGAGCCAACTGCCGAGATGAATGTGAGCAGCTGGTCTGGCGATGCCACATACGCAAACTGCCCAGGGGATGTTGAGTAGATGAGTGAGATCGTTGGGACAACCCACCACAATTCGCTTCTGTCGGTGCTCTCGTCGTGGTCATCGGGACGAGGATAGCTGAGGGCTATTAGAGCGAGGATGATGAATGGCAATGTAAGCGCACCGAGCAGGAGCATGAGCTGTGAGCTGATGAAGCCGGCAGCGACCTCCCATGGCTCAACTTGTATGCCGAGGAGTTTGCGCACGGCTGTGACATGGAAGGCGAGCGACTCCCTCCCGCCGATGGCAGCGTATGCGATGTTTTGAAGCAGGTGAGAGTTTTTCGTTGCCACTCTGATCACGCTGTAAAGCAACAGGATGCCCGGCGGATGCGTTGCTGAATGAACTGGTTGGCGGCGCATAAAGTCATCGTAGTTGCGTATGACATTGAGCCACCCTTCATCCTCCGCATTGCGAGCGGAGATGAAAAACGATGTGGCTATAGGACTCACAGCGGTGTATGCTGAATGCGCCATCGGGTGCCTTCCCAACGGCTCGATGAACTGCACGAAGAAGCGCACAAATATGGATGTGATGAAGAGCGCCGTAACAGCGCTCATGAGTTCGCATCTTGTGGTCGGCGCCTTTATGGCGCACCTCCATGTGACGATGATGAACAAAACGATGCCGACGATCGCTGGTATGCACCTCTTGATTGGGACATGCTTTCGCTCAAGCACCCATTCACCAACAACACCAAGTGGTATCGTGGGGCATAGGACGAGGGTGATGAAGAGCACGCTGAGCAAAAGCACTGCTAAAATCACAAGCATAGGACGATTTGAGTTGCTCGGCAGTTCGCACATCTGTCCTTTGCACACCTCGTCTGTTCGTCTGTGTATAGCTTTTGCTGATGAGCAGTCAAAGGATCGGGATGCCAAAATCATCATAGCACTGTGCATCTGCGATAACTCTCAAGAGGCATCAAGGGTTGATGAGGCATGTGGGAGATACAAGTGGAGAGCGCAAGCGAGATGATTGAGTTTGGAAAATGCATAGCAGTTCATCTTCGCTGTGGCGACATCATAGCGCTTTACGGACCGCTTGGTGCTGGCAAGACAACACTCATTCAGGGCATAGCTGAGGGGCTCGGTGTAGGCAAGCGTGCTGTCAGCCCGACATTCATACTCGTGCGGGAGTATGTTGGCAGGCTACCGCTTTTCCATGTGGACGCATACAGGCTTGAGGGCATTGAGCCAGATGATGTTGAACAGCAATTAGCCTTCAGCGAATACCTAACGCTTGGTGGCGTCATCGTTATCGAGTGGGCTGAACATATAAGTCAGCTCCTGCCAAGTGAACGCTTGGACATATTCATCTCGCATGAGAGCGTTGGCAGGAGGGTTCGCTTAGTGCCACTCGGCAAAAGGTATGTGGAACTCATCTCGGCGATAAGAGTTGAATGGGAACAGTCAAGGGGGAAGTGAGCGCCTATGCTTGTTCTTGCGCTCGAAACAACAGGGGAGCTTTGTAGCATAGCTGTAAGCGATGGTTTGTCGCTCAAGTGCATGTTTTTAGTGCGGACTTACCGTGACTTGCTCAGGAGGCTACCAGAGCTTACGCGCTCAGTGCTTGATTTTGCCCATTGTAGTTTCAGCGACATCTCGCTTATCGCCGTCTCCATCGGACCCGGTTCGTTCACGGGCACACGCATAGGCATTGCCTATGCCAAGGCGCTCGCATACTCGCTCAGGAAACCGATAATCGGCATACGGACGCTCGAATGCATGGCTCATATGGCGACGGTCTCGGAGGGGCAGAGGGTTTTCGTTCTTTATCCATCACGCCCAACAAGGCTGATGGAAGCATACTTTGCCATGTTTGCTATGCACGGTGGTGAGTTGACCACACTCCGTTCGGAGTGCGTCGTTGATGTTGGCGAGCTCGCAAAGGAGATCCTTAACGATGATTCGCCAGCTGTTTTATGTGGTGCGTTTAGTGAGGCGTGGCATGAAGTCATCTCACAACTCAGCTCGTCTAAAAGGGGCTTACTCAACATCGTGCATGTCATTCCAACGGCGTGCGGTGTAGCTCAACTTGCCTATCGGCGTTGGGAAAGGTCAGGAAGAGGTGACGACATCTTTCAGCTTAAGCCGTTGTATGTCCTGCCATCGCAAGCTGAGGAGCGCTTCCGCATACGAGTAACATGAGGGATTATCATTCTTGCCTTCATGGGCGAGTGATAACTCTTGAAAAGCAGTAGATGAACAACCCGATGACGAAGCCCCACCCGAAGATGAGGAAAAGCCAACCTTGCCAGCTCATCTTCTAACGCTCTCCTTTATGCGCCATGCTATGCCGACTGCTATGCACATGGCAACAAGAACTGATAGAAGGAAGATCCTCGTTATCCAAATTGTTATCCCGGGCTGTTGCCCTTCAACCGTCTTTGCAATCACATTGCGGTATGAGAACTCATCGGCGACGAAGGTCAGTATGTTTCCTTTCCTCAAACCGAAAAAGATTTCGTCGCCGACCTTGAAGTCGCTCAAGTCAGCCTTTTCCCCGTGGCGCAAGAAGCTCGTTCCATCCTTCTGGCTCGCTTTGCAGATGAGTTGCTTATCGCCAACTGTTACCTTCACATGCGCCGTTTCACCCACATACTCAATTTGCTCAATGATTCCGTTGAAGACCTTCTTCGAGATGAGGTTCTGATAGATCCAACCTGCGAATATGAGAATGAGGAACAACGGTGTCACATACTTGCTGGTGTAGTAGAAGAAGCGAGGTGCGCGCAATTCAGCCCCACGATGCATCTCTTCCCACATCCTATCGGCACCAAATATCCACATCATGATGATGACCTCAATGAGTGCAAGCAGTGGTGGTCCGAATGTTCCGACCCAGAAGTCCATTACATCAACGCCACCCCTGAGGAAGATGCATATGTGAGTTGCGAGGAAGTAAAAGACGCCGAGGGACAAAGCTGCACGCACACGGCTTATGCCAAAGTGCTCTTGTAGGAATGCCATCATCGGCTGTGACATGGCAACTGAGGATGTGTAGCCAGCGAAGAAAAGGAGAAGGAACCAAATTGCGCCAAAGAGGTTGCCTGCAGGCAGGTAACTGAATATGGTTGGCATTGAAACAAACGCAAGGTAAAAGACGCCCTTCGCAGCGACCTCAAGGGCTCCAGTGAGACCAAGGAATGTCACAGCAGCTGGTATCGCTATTGAGCCACCAAGCACTACTTCCGCAAACTCGTTAGCTGATGTTGTTGTTAAGCCACTCAGCATCACATCGTCGTTCTCGTCTAAGTAGCTGGCATAGGTTTGTATAGCGCCCATACCCAAACTGAGCGTGAAGAACACTTGCCCAGCTGCAGCGAGCCATATCGTTGGGTTGAAAAGTGTAAACACATGATGCCCATGATACTCCGTAAACCACCTTGGCTCCCAAAGGAACGCCAAACCTTTCAAAGGAGTCCACTCTGGATGAACCTTTGCACCAAGCGTGAAAACTCTTATGACCAAAACTATTGCGAAGATGAAGAGCAACGGCATTGCCACCTTCGCGAGCACCTCGATACCTTTTGCGACACCCCTTGCGAGTATCCAGATGTTGAGTGCCAGCGTTATGACGAAAAAGGCATAAGCGGTTGGGCTTACCGAAACGAACCAATCGCCACTCCTACCGATGTATGAGTAGAAGTAGCCCTCAAATCTTGCGAGCACTTCAGATGGTGACATGCCTGCTTCAACTCTTGGGAGCTTGCCCAACAGCGCAAGCACACTATAACCAAGTGTCCAACTCTCGATGTAGGTGTAGTAAAGCATGATGATGGTCGGTATGAATATGCCAAGCACGCCGAGGTATTTGCTGATTCGTGCCCTCCACATCTCGTGGAACATCCCTGGTGTTGTTCCGTATCCCCTTGCTCCACCGAAGCGCCCTTGTGCCCATTCCATCCACATGAGAGGTATCCCCATGAGGATAAGGGAGATGAAATAGGGGATCATGAAAGCCCCTCCGCCATTCCTTGCAGCTTGCCCGGGGAAGCGGAGGAAGTTGCCCAGCCCGATAGCGTTGCCAGCCATTGCAAGTATCAATCCTATCCTCGTTGCCCACCTCTCTCGCTCCATTTGAAGTATCACCACGCTGTTTGCGCATCTTTTTAGTAGTCCAGTATCCCAGCGATCTGTGTCAGGTTGATGAACGCATCACAAGCTCTTATCAACTCTGGCGATGTCAGTTTATCTGGACCGATAACCTTTGTGAGCTTCCCCATCCTCGCAAGTTGATCAACGAGGGGCGTGAAATCACCGTCGCCCGTTACAAGGATCACTTCATCAAGGAAGGGAGCTTGCGACATTATTTCGATCGCCATCTCCATGTCCATGTTCGCTTTGATGCTTCCGTCAGGGAGACGCTTCACAGGCTTTGCGACAACTCTATAGCCCATCAGCGAAAGGGCGTGTATGAACTCAAGCTGGGAATGGTTTTCAGGGTCATAGCATGTGAAGGCGGTCATCCTCACAACCGCGCCGTTTTGTGAGAGGAACTCCTTTAGGGCTCTGTAATTTATCTTCGCCTGATTGCCGAAAACGCTCCTAACGCACAAGTAAAGGTTTTGGACATCAATGAATACGCCGACCCTCCAAGGTTGCCCATGTGGATGAGGCACAAACTCCTTATCGGTTAAGTTCCATGCATGCTCTTGCTTCTGCTCTGAAAATAGATCGCCCTGCTCAGCGAAACCTTCGTTACCGTTGCTCGTATAACGCATTCTCATCCTGTCCACCTCCAGCGAGTGCTTTGAAGACTTATCTTTTGCTCTTCTTCTCTTCCTCGCCCTCAGCGCATGCTTAATGCGTTGCCAGAAACCTAAGAAAGGGTTTCCATGGCGCTCCCCTTCGGTCATACTCTTTCACCTCAATAGTTGCGAGCTTGGCTTAGACGAAGGCTATACTCATTTTAGCGCAGTGCGGTGGCAGGATGAGCTATCCTATGCTTGAGGGGGCAGGAGCACTACCGCTTGTTAGCCACGGAAAGCCGTTTTCATGTTTCTGCGCCTTCCTTTTGCGCTTCGGCTGAGGCTTCCTTGAACACGCTTTGGAGCTTCTTACGATGATAAAGCCATGCGCAAAGCAACGCAACAGATAAAACGGCAACGACAGCAAGGCTAAATACATCGACCCTTTTTATGAGTGCCAAGCCGGCGAATCGCACAGCATATGCGACAAGGAAAAACCTTGCCCCACGCCCTATGATGGACATGAGCAACATAGTGCCGATGTTGAGCTTGAAGACACCGCTCGCAATCGTGAAAATCTTATACGGTATCGGTGTGAATGCAGCGATGAGAACCGCATAACCGCCATACTCGCTGTATAGCGCCTCAACCGCTTCGACCTTTTCTCGCCTAAACAGCTTGAGCAGTATCGGGCGTCCGCCAATTAAGCCAACAGCATAACCTAACAGCGCGCCAAGAACGCTCCCAATAGTGCATATGAAACTGCTCTTTAGCGCTAAACCCGGAGAGGTCCCCACTATGGCGATCAGCAAGACATCAGGCGGAACAGGGAAGAATGAAGATTCAATGAATGCAACCGTGAACAACCCGATCAAACCATATTGCTCAAGGAGATGTAGTGCCCATTGTTTGAGTATCTCCACTTGCCCTCACCTTCCTCCATCAGCCTCTGTTTGAGAAGCGGGAACATCTGCCGTCACTTGGAGGCAACTCCCTTTCCGTTCTTTGCAGTCGCTGTTTTGGCATCGTTGTCGATTTCCGAGATCAGCCCTTGAAGCTTAATGAAGTGAGCTAACACATCATCCAAGTATACAGCGATGTTGGAGATGTTAGGTATGCCGTCACATGCCTTAATCAATGTTGGACCTAACCTATAGCTTGCCAGAGCCATCTCAAAAGCATCCTCACGAGCATGCCAAAGCTCTATGAGCATTTTAAGGTAGCGCGCAGCCCCTTCCAAGTTCTGTGCTATGTCAGTGGGGTCGGTTATCCCGAGCGCAGTTGCAGTCTCTGGCATCAGCTGTGCAAGCCCGATAGCGCCACTTGGTGAGCGCGTCTCGTGGCAGAATGATGATTCCCTCGCAACAAGGGCTGTGAGCAAACATGCATCTATGTTGTTGCGGCTTGCCGAATCAACCAGTGATTTGGCTATCTTGTTGGCTTTCGCATCATCGATTTTGTTGTTGAGCTTTCTTATGTATTTGGCGATCGCTGTCATTACTACTTCACTGCTGGCGTGTTTGAGCATGTGGTTCCTCATGGCATCGGTTATGGATGTGCGTTTTTGGAGCATCGGGACGCGCAACACCGAGATGAGCACCCTATACTTGTTTTGAGAAGCCGTCCATTGGTGCAATGGCTCAAACAGGTGTGCTATCGCTTGCGTGATCAGAACAAGAGCGAGGAATGTTCCACCGCTCACAATTCACCACCAACTGTGCCACGATGCTTCTGCTAACTTAGCGTGAGAAACCTTCCCCGAGTATGAGATCAACGAAGCGTTGCAAGTCTTCATCAGTTAGGTAGCGTATTTCAATTGTGCCCCCTTTCCTTCCCGGCTTTATGCGGACGCGCATTTGCAGTTGCCTTTGCATCTCTTCTTGAAGCGATAGCAGGTTCGGATCCAACTCACGCTTTTTCTTTTGCGCTCTTTGTTCCCTCGCCTTCAACCTTTGCACCAGTTCCTCTGTTTGTCTCACGGAGAGGTTATGGCGTTGGACGAGCGAAAACGCATGTAGCATTTTCTGTTCGTCATCGAGCGCAAGGAGAGCCCTCCCATGACCTTCACTCAACTCACCGTTCCTTATCGCTTCCTTAATTGGCTCTGGGAGTTGTAGCAGGCGCATGGTGTTTGCGACTGCAGCCCTGCTCTTGCCGACGCGAGCTGCGATCTCTTCTTGAGTCATACCGAAGCGCCTCGCGAGCTGGAAGTATGCCTCAGCCTCCTCAATTGGGTTTATGTCCTCGCGCTGTAGATTCTCAATGAGAGCGAACTCAATCATCTCTTGGTCATCACATTGCCTTATGACTGCCGGTAGCTTCTTCAGCCCAGCGAGCATCGCTGCTCTCCAACGCCTCTCACCTGTCACGAGCTGATAACCATCTTCAACTTGCCTTACGACAACTGGCTGAAGGATGCCATGCACCCGTATTGAATCGGCGAGCTCCTGCAATGCCTTTTGATCCATCTTGTGGCGTGGCTGAAATGGGTTTGGCTTTATTCGGTCAACTTCAATCTCGACGATGTTACCGCCTACACCCGCACCGGCTTCCCAAGCCTCCCCACCTGCTGGTGGTATGAGCGCATCTAAACCTCTACCCAAACCGCGCTTGCGCATAGCTATAGCACCACCTGAGTTGAGGTAGCGGTATGAGCCTTTCCGAAGAGACCCCGATTGAGAAAGATAGCAAGGATGGTCAACATAGTCAAATCCCTCAAGCACCTGAGAGCGCTTCTTTCAGATCTGCATGCTCTTGGCTTCAAGCCATTGATAGGACTTGAGTGGCACTCCTGAAACGCTATCGTATGAGCAGTATGAGTATCGCATGCGGTGTGCGTTATAATGTGTGGTGACTATGTGGCGTTGCATGTGAGGCATAACGCACTTTGAAACGAAGCGGTGCGGACGCGGATGGATGTGCGGGAAAACGGTGAGAATCCGTTGCTGCCCCGCAGCTGTGACCGGGGACGAAACCCGCAGGCGATGCCGAATGAAAGCTAAGGCGTCGTCAAGCCACTGATGGGGCTAATCCCCATTGGGAAGGCGCGGGGAGTAGGATGATCCGGGAGCCAGAAGACCGGTCCATCCGCGCTTTCATGCTCGTGCCGCCTCGAGGGAGGGTGGTGAGCATGCTAAGGACGCGGTTTAGCAGACCCCCACTGAGCACCCTTTGAGGAAGCCCCAAATGAGGTAGGCGTGGCAGGGGATATCTTTGTCTATCCCTATGCGTCACAGATTTAGCCACTCCTACATCGAGAGGGCTTCCCACCGCATTTGCGCGTTTACAATCCCATGCACGCAACTAAAACCAATCCCACAATGGAGGTGCATGTGAGATGACGCGAAATGGGCAGAGATGGGCTTTCAGCATGACACGCAGAGCAACTTCGGCATTCACGCTCATTGAGCTGCTGGTGGTGATAGCGATTATCGCTATCCTGGCAGCTCTGCTTTTCCCCGTGCTTGCCAGAGCGAGAGAGAAGGCAAGGACTGCATCTTGCACATCAAACCTGAAGCAGTTGGCTCTCGGTGTGTTAATGTATTCACAGGATTACGATGGCATGCTCATGCCGTTCGTTGGTGCGCAAGCCTCCGACTGGAGTTGGGGTCAATACTGGTATGGTTGGGTGCAAGGTGGCACCGTCGATTTCACGCGTGGGTTGCTCTACCCATACTTGAGGACGAAGGAAATAAAGCGCTGTCCCTCGTTCGCAAGAGAGATAAGGGCTGTTGCAGTGGGGATGGGCTACGGATACAACTGGTATTATGTTGGTGGAACTCCAGACCCTTCTTACTCAAGCAACGAACTTTGTGGCTGGGGATGGTGCAAGAACGCTGCACACGAATCGCAAATAGCAAACCCATCTGAAACACTGTTGCTCGCTGACTCGGCGAGGAAACAGTTTTCAAACCCGTCAGAGCTTGAGGAGTCTGTAGCGATAACGCCACCATCACAGGCGTGGGGCTACTATGACATCCATTTCAGGCACAACGGGCTTGCGTGTGCAGCCTTCGTTGATGGGCATGCGAAGGTCATAAAGCCATCATACAGAGACAGCACCATCGATACACTTGGAACTGTTGAAGAAGCGCTGTTCGACAGGCAATAGTTCTCCCCATGTTGAGGGTGGTGTGGGTGATGCTTTTGAGTGCTATCGGCAGAGGAGTTGTCTTGTCTCTGTTGCTTCTGCATGCTTGCGATTGCTTTGCCGTTGCAGTTAGAGATGACCTCGGTAGGCTCGTGAGCCTTAAAAAGCCACCAACGCGTATCGTCTCGCTTGCGCCAAGCGCCACCGAGATACTCTTTGCGATAGGGGCTGGCGATGCAGTTGTTGCTGTTGATGAATCTTCGGACTATCCACCGCAGGTTCGTCGTCTTCCGAAGGTGGGAGCGTTCATGCGCCCAAGCATTGAGGCAATCGTGAAGCATCACCCACACCTCATCGTGCTCGCCTCAAATGTCCTGCCCAAGGGTGAGGTTGAGGCGCTTGAATCAAAGTTGCTCGTCCCTATATTCGCTATAGTTCCAAAGAGGGTTGTGGACATAATCAGCGCTATCGAAAGGCTTGGCAAGCTCGTCGGCAAAGAGGGTGAGGCAAGGGCAGTCGCAGGTAAGATGCGTTTGGAACTGGAGCGCTTAAGCAAGCTCAAAACGAGCCGTAAGGTGAGCGTCTTCGTTGAGGTATCGCCACCACCAAGCCTTATGGGCGTCGGGGTTAACAACTTCATTGATGATGCAATTGAGCTTGCAGGTGGTGAGAATGTCCTTAGGCGAGCCGGCTTGCCATCCGAGTTCCCGACGGTCAGCCTCGAAAGGCTCATGGTGCTTAACCCAGATGTTTACATCGTGGCTGTGCATGGACGCTTAAACAGAAGCGCCGTCTCTGAGGTAAAGCGGAGGGTTGGCTTCCAACAATTGCGTGCTGTGCGCGCTGGCAGGGTTTATGCGATTGATGCTGACATACTCTTTCGCCCCGGTCCGAGAATAATTCAAGGCATAAAAACACTCCGCCGTCTACTGCACGGCAATGTGGCTGGTGAGCTGTGAATTCGATGCCGATTTGGAGTGTGAGCAAATTGGGAGTCATCACACTGCTCATCGGTGGTGCGAGGAGTGGCAAAAGCAAATTTGCAGTTGAGCTTGCGGTTCGCTCCGGTGGCAAGGTGGCGTTCATAGCAACAGCCACGGAGTCTGACGAGGAGATGAAAGCTCGCATAGCGGAGCATAGACGCATGCGCCCAAGCTCTTGGGTAACGGTTGAGGAGCCAATAAATGTGCCACAGTGGATAAGCTCGCATGGCAACGGGTTTGATACGCTCATCATTGACTGTATAGCGCTGTGGCTATCAAACTGCATGGCAGTCGGCATGAGCGATGAGGCTATACTTGGCGAGGTTGAGCAACTCATTGACGCGTGCAGGCGAAGTGGCTGTAATGTCATCATCGTGAGCAACGAAGTTGGCATGGGCGTAGTCCCAACCACTCCACTTGGTAGACGCTTTCGGGACATGGCGGGCAAAGTCAACCAGTTGATAGCTTCACAAGCTGACATCGTTTATTGGCTTTGCGCTGGCATACCTGTGCGCATCAAATGTGCAAGTTGAGTGCGAGGCATTGGAAAGATGGACGAGCGCCAACTCAAAGACATTTTGAACCGTATTGAGCCACTCGATGCCGAGGCGATGAATGCTGCAAGGGAGAGGATTAACAAGCTCACGAAACCACTTGGAAGCCTCGGAATGCTCGAGGAGATAGCCATACAGGTTGCAGGCATAACTGGCAACCCGATGCCGAGCACACAAAGGAAAGCGGTTGTTGTATTTGCTGCTGATCATGGGGTCACACGGCAAGGGGTCAGCCTTTACCCGAAGGAAGTGACGGCTCAAATGGTTCTCAACTTCGTTAAAGGCGGTGCTGCAATAAGCGTTCTTAGCAGGCACTGCGGTGCAAGGCTTTTAGTTGTTGATGTTGGAGTAACAGCTGACTTGCCTGAGCATGATGGGTTGCTCATAAGGAAAGTGGCATGGGGAACGGGCGATATATCTTGTGAGCCAGCGATGACAACGAGGCAGGCTTTGGATGCCATATCTGTAGGTGTTGAAGTGGTGAGGATGCTCGTTGAGGATGGCGCACAGATAATCGCCATCGGTGACATGGGCATAGGCAACACCACACCAAGCTCGGCTATCACAGCAGTCCTAACTGGCAGACAGGCGAGGGAGGTTACGGGTAGGGGAACTGGTCTTGATGATGAGCGCTATGAGCACAAGGTGGCTGTCATTGAGACAGCGTTGAACTTCCATCGTCCCAACCCGAGCGACCCTCTTGATGTGTTGAGCAAGGTTGGTGGGCTTGAGATAGCAGCGCTTGTTGGGGCTGTAATTGCGTGTGGGTTGATGCGCATACCTGTGGTTGTTGATGGCTTCATTACGACCGCTTCGGCAGCGATAGCGTTTTGCATGCAACCTTTGCTTAGGGATTACATGTTTGCTGGGCACATCTCGGCGGAGCCGGGGCATCGTGTCCTTCTTGAGTGGATGGGGCTAAGACCGATTTTGAACCTGAGCATGAGGCTTGGTGAAGGGACTGGCGCGGTGCTTGCGATGCACATCATTGACGCAGCATGCCAGTTGCTATCTCACATGGCTACATTTGATGAGGCTGGCGTCTCAGGTCCGATCTCGTAAGGTGTGAAGATGAAGGGACTGCGCGATTTCTTTGAGCGTTGTTTTAGCGCTTTCTTTTGCGCTGTCTCGTTCCTCACCATTTTACCAGTTGATGGGCTATGCTGTAAAGAGGCGATCAGCATTTGCGCCCTCTTCTTCCCGCTCGTTGGATTTTGCCTCGGAGTGCTTTGCGCATCCTTTGATCTGTTGATGCTCAAAGTGACATCAACTATCGCTTCAAGCGCCATCGTTGTGGCGTTGCTTGTCCTCTTGACTGGTGGAATGCACATTGATGGGCTTGCGGATTTGGCTGACGCCTTCGGGGCAGGTGGGGATGCTGAAAGGCAACTCGAAGTGATGCGGGATGTGCATGTTGGCGCTTTTGGTGCTACAAGCGTTTGCATCGTGCTCCTGCTCAAGGTAACCCTTATAGCCTCGCTCAAACAAGCATTGAGGTGGAAGGCTATTTGCCTGATGCCGATGCTCGGCAGGTGGTGTGCGCTCCTCTCCATGTTCTCCTTCCCTTATGCTCGGGGGAGCGACGGGGTGGCTTTCGCGCTTCGTAGGTATGGCTATGTGCAGGTTCTGATCTCGCTCTCCTATGTGTTCCTCACAGCGCTTTTTATGATTGGGTGGGGTGGGATTGTGAGCTTCGTCATATGTAGCGTTACAGCTTTACTCATCTCAGCGTCGCTCACAAGAAGGCTTGGAGGGCTCACTGGCGATTGCTATGGAGCGATAGTTGAGTTGTGTGAGGTGCTCTGCCTCATTTGCTTCAATGTGTCTACTGTGACATAGGTCTCCCACACTGTGTGCTATACTGATGGGTTGGATTTTGCGAGCTGTTGGTGAACCCTGCTTGCTACACCGAGGCAAAAAAGTTGCAACCTACGCTATTAACGGTCTCTCCGAAAGGGGTGATCATTCAATGGAGATGCCAACGGAGAGAAGGAAAAACTACGATGGGATTGAGGTTGAAATACTTGGAGAGACATATGAGCCGGGCAAGCCAGAACCAGAGGGCGAGGGCAATTGGCAAAGGAAGTTGCAGAGTCGAGAGGAGATAGAGAAGTATCTGCGTTACGCTGAACGCTATTGGTATAGCACTGAGTGGTATGGTTCTGAGAAGCGCAAGACACCAGCTTAGTTTGTTAAGCGATTTAGCTCACTCGGGCTTAAAGCCGATTTGAGGGGTGTGGAAGGCAATGGAGTTAAAGATACCGAAGGAAACATATACGGGCAGGATAAGGGAGATAGTGATAGGCGTTGGCGAGAAGGCTGTGAAAGTAGGTGGGGAAAGTTGCCTACCGTTTTACACATTTGAGGGTGAGATGCCAAACCCGATACGCATAGCGATGGATGTGTATGATTACCCGCCCACCGATTGGCCGCAAGCGTTGCTTGAGGTTTACAGCGATGTGATGAACGACCCGGTCGCGTGGGCGAGAAAATGTATTGACCAGTATGGAGCTGAGATGATTTGTCTTCAACTCGCCAGCACAGACCCTTATGGAATGGATAGATCATCCGAAGAGGCGGCAAAGATAGCAAAGGAAGTTTCGGATGCGATTGAAGTTCCGCTGATTGTTTGGGGGTGTGGTAACGAGGCGAAGGATGTGGAGACATTGAGGTTGGTATGTGAGCTTTGCGAGGGCAAACGCATAGTTGTCGGACCTGTCGTGGAGAAGATTTACACGAAGGTTGGTGCGCAGGCGATCGCTTGCAATCAAGTTGTTGCAGCATCAACGCCGATAGATATAAACCTCGCAAAACAGCTCAACATACTACTCTCAAACTTGGGCGTCCCAGACGAGCAAATCATCATTGATCCAACTGTCGGTGGGCTCGGATACGGAATTGAATACACATACTCGGTGATGGAACGGATAAGGGTTGCAGCTTTGCTGCACGAGGATGAGAGGCTTGCCTTTCCCATAATCTGCAATGTTGCAAAGGAAGTGTGGGGCACGAAGGAAGCGAAGATGAGTGAAGAGGAAGCACCACTGCTTGGGGATGCAAAGCAAAGAGGAGTCTTGATGGAAGCGATAACAGCTATGCTTCTCTCACTCGCTGGTGCCGATATACTCGTGATGCGCCATCCTGATGCTGTTAACCTTGTAAGGCAAGCGTTGAACGAACTCATGAACACATGAACACACAGCATGGCTTCCAAATTTTTCAAGCCTTGAAGGGGGTATCCGAGGGATGAGCGAGGAGAACCGCACTATAGACCCTGCCGTGCTCGAAATGCTTAAGAAGGCGAAAAGCGACGGTGTCATGACAGCGTTTGACAGGGCTGAAGCGATGCGCCCATGCCCCATAGGAAGGGATGGAATTTGCTGTAAGTTATGCAACATGGGACCTTGTAGGCTCGTCGCCAAGAAGGGTGAGGAGCCACCGAGGGGCGTATGTGGCGCAACTCAAGAGACTGTTGTTGCAAGGAATTTCTTGCGCATCGTCGCTGGCGGTGCTGCTGCACATGCTGACCATGGAAGGGCTGCTGCTGAACTGCTACTTGCGGTTGCTAACGGTGAGACTAAGGACTACGAAATTAAAGACGAAATGAAGCTCATAAAGCTCGCTATGGACTTTGGCGTTGAGACTTCTGGACGAAAGATCGAGGAGATAGCGAGGGATGTTGCGACATTGGCTCTCTCGGAGTTCGGCAAGCAGGAGGGCGAACTCATTTTCATCAAGCGTGCACCGCTCAAGCGCCAGCAGATTTGGCGTGAGCTCGGTGTAGTCCCAAGAGGCATCGACAGGGAGATAACGGAAGCGCTACATAGGACACACATGGGCACTGACCAAGACTATGAGCACCTATTGATGCACGCTGCGAGGCTCGCACTCGCTGATGGTTGGGGTGGTTCAATGCTTGCAACGGAGATACAAGATGTGCTCTTTGGGACACCATACCCGACAGTCAGCCAAGTCAACTTAGGTGTGTTAAAGCCAGACCATGTCAACATCATCGTCCACGGTCATGAACCATTGCTTTCGGAGATGGTTGTGATAGCCTCAAGGGAACCATCGCTTGTTGAGCTTGCGAAGAAGAAGGGCGCAAAGGGAATCAACATCGCTGGCATATGTTGCACAGCAAACGAAGTGCTCATGCGACATGGCATACCGCTTGCCGGCAACTTCTTACAGCAAGAGGCAGCGCTCGTTACTGGAGTAGTTGATGCGATGGTTGTGGATGTGCAATGCATAATGCAGTCGCTTCCCGAGATAGCCGAGTGCTATCACGGGCGCATCATAACGACATCTCCGAAGGCTAAGATACGAGGCGCTATGCACCTTGAGTTTAACGAGCACAACGCTCTTGAGTCCGCAAGGAAGCTCGTCGAGATAGCGATTGATGAGTTCAGCAAGCGTGGAGCAAACGGCTATGTTCCCAATTACGCTGTTGACTTGGTTGCTGGTTTCAGTCACGAGACCATCACATACATCCTTGGAGGGCTTTTCAGGGCGTCTTATCGCCCGCTGAATGACAACATAATCGGCGGACGCATAAGGGGTGTTGCGGGTGTAGTTGGGTGTAACAACCCGAGAGTCGCTCAAGATAGCGCCATAGTGACGCTCGTGAAAGAGCTTATAAAGAACGATGTGCTTGTCCTTGAGACAGGATGCGCTGCTATGGCATGTGCGAAGGCTGGTTTGATGAACCCAGATGAGGCTCTCAAGTATACAGGTGACGGGCTTGGTGAGGTCTGCGAGGCTGTCGGCATACCGCCAGTTTTGCATATGGGTTCTTGTGTTGACAACAGCCGAATACTCATTGCGGCAACAGCGATGGTCAAAGAGGGTGGCTTGGGGGACGACATAAGCGATCTTCCTGCTGCAGGCGCAGCACCTGAATGGATGTCGGAGAAAGCTATAGCGATAGGGATGTATTTCGTTGCCTCTGGAGTGTTCACCGTCTTCGGTGTGCATTATCCCACCCTCGGCAATGAGACCGTCTCAAACTGGCTCTTTCGGGATATGGAGAAGCTTTTCAAAGCGAGGTGGGCTTTTGAGCCAGACCCAGAGGAGATGGCGAAGCTTATGATAAAGCACATCGATGAGAAGCGCAAGGCGCTCGGAATTGATAAAGCTCGTGAGCGCATATTGTTTGATATGGCGATGAGACGCCAGCTTGAGGCTGTGTAAAGGGGTGAGCCAAAGTATGTCGAAGTTGATATGCTCCGCTGCTATAAGGGGTGCTCACAAGATAGTTGCGAGGGCTGAAGAGAAATGGCGTGAGGCAATGGATAAGTGGGGTCCAAAACAAGAGGTTGGTTTCCCAAACACCGCATATTACTTGCCCATCATCTATGGCATAACTGGGATACCTGTGCGGACGCTCGGTGACATGGAGCAAGTCCTGAAACTGTGTAGGAGGCTATTACCGCCACCCGTTAGGGAGAAGGTGCACTTGCCGTATCTTGCACCAGCGCTTGATGCAGGCATGGCTACATTCTTCGCCGAGGAGATCATTGAGGCGATCAAGTATCTTGAGAATCCGAATGTGTATGTGCATGGTGAGGAGCCAACAGAAGACAACATATGGCTTGGCGCTGCCGATGACATAATCATGCGAAAGAGGGGCGTTGAGTTCGTTGACGGGACTGCACCTGGTTTTGCTGCCATACTCGGAGCACCCCCAGATGTTGAAACAGCTGTAAGGATAGCAAGGGAGCTACAGGAGAAAAATCTCTATGTCTTCATGTGCTCCGAGAACAACGGTGTGAGGATGGCTGAACAGCTTGTTGAGGCAGGGGTGCAAGTTGGTTGGACGACGCGTCTTGTGCCATTCGGTCCAGATACCTCGGCGACAGTTTTCTCGATAGGGTTTGCAACGAGGGTTGCGATGGCTTTCGGTGGAATAAAGCCCGGCGAGTATAGGCGCATCCTCATCTACAACAAGGACAGGGTGTTTGCGTTTGTCTTGGCTTTGGGCTTTGTTACGGATGAATGGTATGCAAACGCAGCTGGGGCAATAAACTGGGGCTTCCCAACAATAGCTGACACACCAATACCTCAAGTTTTGCCAACCGGCATTTGCACATATGAGCATGTTGTCTCAAATGTGCCTCACACAGAGATCGTCTCAAAAGCTATTGAAGTGCGTGGTCTCAAAGTGACTATAACTAAGGTGCCAGTTCCAGTGGCTTATGGTCCGGCGTTTGAGGGCGAGAGGGTGAGGAAGGGCGACTTGCATGTTGAGTTTGGTGGCAACAGAACACTTGCGCTTGAGCTTTGCAGGATGCGCAGGATGGACGAAGTCCAAGATGGCAAGATTGAGTTGATAGGTCCAGACATTGATTCTGTTGAAGAGGGCGGTGCATTGCCTCTTGCGATCTTGGTTGAAATTGCTGGTAGGAAGATGCAAGAGGACTTTGAACCGATACTTGAGCGCCAGATACACCACTTCATCAACTATGCGCAGGGCGTATTCCACATGGGGCAAAGGGACATCGTTTGGCTCAGGATAAGCAAAGGTGCATTTGGGCAGGGCTTCAGGCTGAAACACATAGGTGAAATATTGCATGCGAGGTTCCATCAAGACTTCGGAAACATATTGGACAAAGTCCAGGTGACTATATTCACGACCGAAGAAGATGTCCGCAGACTACACGATGAAGCACGCCAAATCTACCAAGCAAGGGATGCGAGGATGGAAGGGCTTAAGGATGAGGATGTTGATGTTTTTTACTCCTGCGTGCTTTGCCAATCTTTCGCTCCAACACATGTGTGCGTTATAAGTCCCGAGCGTCCGGGGCTTTGTGGGGCATACACATGGTTGGATGCTAAAGCGATGTATGAAGTGAACCCCGAAGGACCAAACCAACCAGTGCAATATGGTGAGTGCATAGACCCTTTGAGGGGTAGGTGGAGAGGGGTTGACGAGTTTGTTAAGAAGGCATCGAGAGGGGCGATTGACGGCTATAACTTCTACAGCGTTGTTGATAGCCCGATGACGACATGCGGATGCTGTGAATGCATAACAGTTGTTCTACCGCTCTGCAACGGAGTCATGACTGTCAACAGGGAGTATACTGGCATGACACCATGTGGGATGAAGTTCACCACACTCGCGGGCACGATCGGTGGTGGTGTAAGCACACCCGGTTTCGTTGGGCACGCAAAGATTTGGATTGTCCAGCGCAAGTGGTTGCAAGGGGACGGTGGCATAAGGAGGCTTGTGTGGATGCCGAAGATGCTGAAGGAGGAACTCGGTGAGAAGTTAGTTAAGCGCCTTGAGGAAGTCGGGATGACGGTTGACATGATAGCGGATGAGACAGTCGGCGTCACTGAGGAGGAGATTTTGCCTTACCTTCAGGAGAAGGGGCATCCCGCACTCGAGATGCCTCCTATCATCGGTTAAAATGCACGGTAGGATTGGAGGGAATGGCTATGCCGTTAAGTGGCATTGAAATATTTAAGCTACTGCCAAAGAAAAACTGCGGTGAGTGCGGTGTTCCAACATGCCTTGCATTTGCGATGAACTTGGCTCAAGGGAAAGCTGAACTTGACGCATGCCCATACATCTCGGATGAAGCGAGGGAGAAGTTAGCTGAGGTCTCAGCTCCGCCACAGAGGGAGGTTGTGATAGGCAAGGATGGTCAAGTCGTGAAAGTGGGCGGCGAAACTGTGCTCTTCAGACACGATAAAACTTTCATTAACCCGCCAGGGATTGCCATCCTCATCAGCGATGCTTATGATGACGCACAGGTTGATGAGCGAATAGACAAGCTTAACAAGTTCGTCTATGACAGGGCTGGGTTCACCCTGAAGCCAGAGATGGCTGCATTGCGTTGTGATTCGGGAAGTTCACAAAGGTATACCGATGTCGTAAAGCGCTTCGTTGAGAAGTCCAACGGATGCATCATATTGATGAGCTACGATCCATCGATTCAATCGGCAGCGCTTGAGGTTTGCGCACAAAGACGCCCGCTGATCTACGCTGCCACGAAGGACAACATCGACGAGATGATAGAGCTTTCGAAGGAGTATTCATGCCCACTCGCTGTCAAGGGTGACAGTTTGAATGGCGTAATGGAGTTGACATCGAGGGCGATGCAGGCTGGCTTGAAAGACATGGTCATTGACACTGGCGCACGCTCCCTTAAGGAAGCGTTCGTTCATCACATCGTCTTAAGGAGAGCAGCGTTGGTCAGCAGGGTGAGGGAAGTTGGCTTCCCGACAATCGTTTTGGCATGCGAGATGAGCAATGACTTGCTCATGCAGACGCTCATCGGGGCGATATTTGTAGCCAAGTATGGTGGGATAATTGTGCTCTCGGACTTTCAGGGTCATTCGCTTTATCCGCTCCTGCTCGCAAGGATGAACATCTACACAGATCCGAGGAGACCACTCGCTGTTGAGGAAGGGATTTACGAGATAGGTAAGCCAGACGAGAATTCGCCAGTGCTACTAACTTGCAACTTCTCACTCACATACTTCCTTGTCTCAACCGAGATTGAAAACAGCCGTGTTCCATCTTGGCTACTCGTCAAAGACACGGAAGGGTTGTCTGTGATGACTGCGTGGGCTGGCGGGAAGTTCACGGCTGATGTCATAGCGCCATTCGTTAAGAAGTGCGGCATTGAAAACAAGGTGAGGCATCGCAAACTCATCATACCAGGGTATCTTGCGCCAGAAAGCGGTGCCCTTGAGGAGGAGCTCGGTGGCGAATGGGAGATACTCGTTGGACCAAGGGAAGCTGCATACATACCAGCGTATCTGCGCAATGTCTGGCTTGGCAGTTGAAGCGATGATGTGTAGATGCACCGAGGTGGTTGGCGATGATACTCATCGGTGAAAACATAAACATAATGTCGAAGACGATCGGGGCTGCAATAAGAAACCGAGACGCAGCAACAATTCAGGAGCTCGCCAAACAGCAAGCTGCAGCAGGCATGGACTACCTTGACTTGAACATTGGTCCTGCAAGGCGAGATGGTCCACAGCTGATGGAGTGGATAGTCAAGACCGTCCAAGAAGTGGTTGACCTGCCGATGTCGCTTGATACCACAAACCCAGATGCAATGGAAGCTGGCTTAAAGGTCCATCGTGGCAAGGCATTGATTAACTCAATATCGCTTCAGCCAGAGAGACTCGAGAGGATGCTACCGCTTGCGGTGAAGTATAACGCCTCAGTGGTCGGTCTGCTTTGGGGCACTGAGGGGATGCCAAGAGATGCTGATGAGAGAGCAACTCTTTGCCTTGAGCTTGTGCAAAGGGCAATGGATGCGGGACTGCAACCTGAGGACATATGGATTGACCCAATAGTGACACCAGTGTCGGCTGACATAGGACAGGTGATTTCGGTTCTTGAGTTCATGAGCGCCTTTAAGGAATTGGCTCCGGGGTGTAAGTCAGTTGTTGGATTGTCCAATGTTTCGAATGGGACTCCAACGGAACTCCGCCCACACTTGAACCGAACTTATCTCGCTATGCTCATGAAGTATGGTCTGGACGCAGCCATTGTGAACGCGTTTGATGAAGAGTTGATCAAACTTGCGAGGGGACAGATGCCAGAGATAGTCAATCTCGTCCACCGAATAATGGACGGCGAGAAACCAAACATGGATGAGCTCTCGGAAAAGGAACGCATATACGCAAAGACAACACTTGTGCTTATGGGGAAGGTTGTCTATTCGCACTCGTGGCTTGAGGTGTAAGCCACTGCCACAAGTGAAGCTGGAGCGAAACGAAGTGTGGAGCGACCTTTTATCCTCAATCGGTGGTGGGGAAGGGCATAGGATCGCTTATGAGCTTGCGAAGCAAAGGTTGAGGGAGCTTGATTTAAAGCGCCAATGTGAGCTTGCAGGTGCCTCCTTCATTGAAGCCGAGGGCAAAGCGAGGTTAAAGTTACTCGGCGATATCTACGAGGTGTTAGAACCCGAGTGCGAGGTGGAATGCATAACCAACAGATCAGCCCCGATGACCCTCAAGATCCTCGTCTTGCACTACCTCGCGCAAGCCACGGGTAAAGAATTGACCGGCAGGTTGATTGACTTCAGAGAGCTTCTTGGTGGGCTTGCTTACTATGTCAGCTTTGACAGTAGAGTTAAAAAGCCACTTCTGCAAGCCTTTGGTGATGATGACGGGAGCAGATTGAGAAGAGCTGCTGAGAGGTTTGATGTCGAAGAAGTTCACTACGGTGATGTTGGGTTGCGCATATGGGCGTTGCCAAGAGTGCCAATCACTATAGCCTTTTGGGTAGCCGACGAAGAGATGCCCCCAAGTATGAACATCCTCTTTGACTCTTCAATCAGCGATTACCTAACGACAGAGGATGTGGCAGTCCTCTGCGAGCACATGGCTGAGATGCTTATTGAAGGCAGGTAGTTGTAGCCTCGTTTTGTTTTCACTTGAGCACGCCGAGTGCCCACAATATCCCGTTCAGCAAATGCTTTTGGAAGCGTTCATCACGCCAAACATTGTTCCCATGCCCAAGCGCTGTGTAGAAGACACGCCCCTTACCAAACTGCTGAACCCACGCAAGTGCATAGTCGTTGTCTTTACGCTTACCTTTCTTCACATCAACTGAGTTGATGTCCAAGCTCAAAAGGATGTGGAGGCGTTCTCTCGAGTATGGTTCGCGGAACTGGTAAATCTCATCAACGATCTCAAACGCATCACCAAGATGAGCTGTCGCTGGGTGTTGTTTGTCCTCAACGATGACACGAACTTTTTGGTGCCAAGGATGACCATCAAAATATGCGCCGATCATCTCACCGTAAGGTGGGTAGTTATACCAAGCATCGGTTGCCGCGTGCGCACCTATAAAGCCCTTCCCTTCTTTGACGAGCTCGATTAACGCCTTTCGTCCATCTTCAGGTATTGGCAGGTTGCCAGTGGCATAGAAGAAGAAGCCGTCAAACTGCTTCAAGTAGTCTGGGGTGAGCTTCTGGCAGTCCTCTTTTGTGTAGATGAACTCGCAGTCGTATGCACCGGTTATCAATCCGAGTCCCATAATAACTTCCTCGCAAACCGAGAGCTTGTCTGGGGCTGGGCGCCTAACAGGTTCGTGCATGAAACCCGCCGAGTGGGTGACGACAAGCAAGCGCATCCTTCTGGCTGGTTGCTGTGCTGATGAGAGATCAACGCAGTTGGCTAAGAGTATCACCGCCAACGCAAATGCTACCTCTGCCCATGCCCATTGCATCTCTCATCACCCTCCGATGTGGATCTGGGTTAGTTGCATAATACACATTAACGCATCTGCCTCCATTTGTTAAACCAAGAGCGAGTTTGCTTTAAGCTCCCTCTGTGTTCTTGCTTCAACCAGTGAGGAGCAAAGGGTGTGGGGCATGGATTTGAAAACGGTCAAAAGAAAATGGTGGGCGCGGAGGGATTCGAACCCCCAACCGACCGGTTATGAGCCGGCTGCTCTGCCGTTGAGCTACGCGCCCACCAAGTCACTAATAATTATAGCGCGCTATCATGCGGGTAAATCAGCCTACAAGTGGCGCATGCTCCATTTGCTTGTGCGACTCATTCGGGGAGCTCTTCTTCATTTGGTTCTAAAATCACTGCAGGCTTCCTTTGCGTCCACTCAGGCGTTCTTCCTCAAGCGAGCGTTTTATCGCTTCCCTTGCTTCCTCAAGTATCGGTAGCACCTCTTCAGTTCTGTATGTGCGCTGTTCAAATGTGCGTTTCTGCAGTGTTTCAAGGAAGCGCTGGAACTCATCAAAGTAAGCTCCATAGATGTGGAACGAATCAGCTATGTGTGTGTATTGCCCGACGCGTATTTCGCGCCCGAGTTGTTCTGAGAGGCGTTCCGAAACCAGCTTTTGCAGTTCCGTAAAAGCATACATGTTCATGAAGGCAGCTTTGAATGCGTCATTGCTACGCATGTGCGCGTTCATGACGAGCTCATCATCAATAACTCGCATCCAGATGCGTTGGAGGCATGGTGGATGCTCAACGCAGGTGTCAGCCCATGGCTTCCATGTTATTGCTTGTGCTCGGCGTGTGTATGGAGCTTTGCAAAGTGCATCGACGATGTATGAGAGTTGGTCAATCGGCTTATCAAGCCCGGGGACAGTATATGCCGTTAGGCGTTCATGGTAGGTGTAGTTCCATTTGCCAGAATCTGGGTCTATCCAATGGTCGTGTATCCCGTAGATGACCTCTTGGCGGTAAACTTCGAGTTCCGCTAAACCGCATGGCAGTGCCCTATGTATCCTCGGTTCTTTGAATGGCTCTCTTACAACGATGATTGCTATAGCATCTTTGCTCGGTGGGTCTCCCGGCTTGTCATACTGTGTCTTCACGCTTGCGCCGATGCGCCATGTTTCAACCACAGCTTTCTCCCACGCCTCTGGAAGCGTATCGGCGACAACATAGACGACAGGCAATGTCAATCCCATCCACCATCACCCACTATGCAAAATTTGTATTCGGTGGCGAGCTACTAACCATTATGCTTCATGCTTTCTTCGGTATGCGTTGCAAAGGTGAGGCGTTGGCTGAAGTAGCATGTTATGGCTTGAGTGATTGCGCGCATCTCACACAAAGGCTCTTAGGGAGGCGGATGCGGTTATGGAGGGCAAGAAAGTTATTGCAGTTGGTGCTGACGATGTTTATCATATCGCAACTGCGGTGTGCGAATACCTTGAGAGCAAAGGCTTTACGGTCGTGCGTCTTGGTTCTCTATTAACCAATCAACCTTCCTCATGGGTTGATGTTGCTGAGGCTGTTGCAAGGATGGTGCAAGGCGGGGAAGCTTCCTTTGGCATCCTCATATGCTACACTGGGACAGGTGTTTGCATCACCGCAAACAAGTTTCTCGGCATAAGAGCAGCGCTATGCAATGATGCTAAGAGCGCAAGATGTGCTCGCCTCTGGAACGACGCCAATGTGCTTGTCCTCAGCGGTAGACTCGTAACCGACGAAGTCGGTAGGGAGATACTGGACGCTTGGCTATCTGTGAGCGAACCTGATCCATCTGAGGCTGACAACATAGCTAAGTTGAAGAGGCTTGATGAACTGCTCAGGCGTTAGGACCCGCCTCGCATTTTCAGACACTCAATCGCAGGTGCGCATCACAAGTTGCCATAATTGTTGGTGGAGGTGAAAACGCATGCCACCGCTGACCGATGAGCAGTTGCTTCAAGCGCTTATCAAGAGCGGGTATGTCACTCCACAGCAGATAAGGGAGCTTGCGAAAAGGAAGCCACCAGAGAAGTCTTGGAGCGCGATGCTCGTTGAAGCTAACATAATCTCGCAGGAGCAACTTCAGGAAGTTATAAGGCGGATAGGGACGACGGTATATCCAACTGTTGACCTTGAGCACATCCACATTGATAGGACAGCAGTGGCATATGTCCCGAGGAAGGTTGCGGAGAGATTGTGTGTCATGCCGATAAGGGTTGAAGGGAACAAGATTGTTGTGGCGATGCCAGACCCGAAGCGCCTCGAAGTCATTGACCAATTGCAACAAGTCACTGGGCTTAGGGTTGATCCAGTTCAAGCTCCAGCGCACCAGATAAGGGCTGCTATTGAGCGTGTCTACGGTATACTCCCATCGGAACAACCCACCGTGCCTCAAGCAACGAGCTTAACTGCGCCAGCGAGCGTTGAACAGCTTGATGCTGAAGAAGGTGGTCCAGCACTGCGCTTTGCGAGAGGCATCATAACGATGGGCGTGAGAAGGGGTGCAAGCGATATACACATCGAACCAAGGGAAAGGGGCATAGTAGTCCGCTACAGGGTTGATGGTGTCCTACAGCCACCATCGGACCCACTCCCACCAGACATGGCTAAGGCTATCGTGTCGGCTATCAAGGTCATGGCTAACATGGACATAGCTGAAACTCGGCTCCCTCAAGATGGGCGCATAAGAGGCGTCTTTGATGGACACCAGATAGACATACGGGTTTCAAGCCTGCCAACATACTTTGGCGAAAAGCTTGTTCTTAGACTGCTTGACAAAAGCACACTGCTCACAAGCCTTGATCAACTGGGCTTCCACCCAGAGGTGCAAAAGCAGTTTGAACAGCTCATAAGGCGACCTCAGGGGATGATACTCGTTACGGGTCCAACAGGTAGCGGTAAGAGCACTACGCTCTATGCAGCGCTGTGTCGCATCCGCTCCGAAAGCATAAACATCGTCACAGTTGAAGACCCAATTGAGTATCAGATTGACGGGGTCAACCAGACGCAAGTCAACTATGACATAGGGCTAACTTTCGCAACCCAACTTAGAGCTATCCTGCGCCAAGACCCAGATGTGATACTCGTTGGCGAGATAAGAGATAAGGACACCGCCGATATGGCATTCAGAGCAGCGCTAACTGGGCATCTTGTCCTCAGCACCCTCCACACAAACGATGCACCAAGCACTATAACACGCCTCGTTGATATGGGCGTTGAGCCTTACATAATCGGGGCTTGCCTCATAGGGGTGCTGGCGCAGAGGTTGGTGAGAAGAATATGCAAGCAGTGCAAGGTTGAGTATGAGCCAACCGAAGAAGAGCTTTTGAGCGTCGGCATAAACCCGAGTCAGGCTAAAGGATTGAAGCTTTACCGAGGCACGGGGTGTAGCAACTGCCACAACACAGGTTATAGAGGACGCATCGGCGTTTATGAACTCATGGTCATTGACTCTGAGTTGAGGGAAGCCATATGCAAGGGCGCAAACGCAAGTGAGCTTAGGCAATTGGCAATCCAGAAGGGCATGCGCACGCTCGTTCAGGATGCGAGGGAGAAAATGCTCAAAGGCATAACGACACCAGAAGAGGTGGCAAGGGTTGTTTACGAGTTCATCGAGTGAATTGAAGGGCTTATGTGGGAGGGTCAGAAGATGTGCGATTTGGATGCCAACATACAGAAGGGGTGGGTGGCAGGGGTTGTGGTTTTGGGGTGTGTGCTGATGTTCCTGTTTTTCCAAAGGCTTTCACCTCACAAGAGTCAGCCGACAGAGGAAGACTATGAAAAGGCAAGGGCAAGGCTTGTTGAGCATTTGAGGAAGCAGGGCATAAAGGATGAAGCTGTCTTGAAGGCGATGCTGAAAGTCCCGAGGCATCTATTCGTCCCAGAGGAACACCGTCACCTATCTTATGAAGACATGGCACTGCCAATTGGAGAGGGGCAAACAATATCACAGCCTTATGTTGTTGCCTTCATGACGCAGGCTCTTGAGCTTAAGCCAACGGACAAAGTGCTCGAGATAGGAACTGGCTCTGGCTATCAGGCAGCGATACTCGCGGAGCTGGCAAGGGAAGTCTACACGATTGAGATCATACCGACGCTCGCAAAGAGAGCCAAGGAGACGCTTGAGAAGCTCGGCTACAAAAATGTGAAGATAAAGGTTGGCGACGGCTACTTCGGTTGGAAAGAACATTCGCCGTTTGATGCGATAATAGTCACATGTGCCCCCGAGGAGATTCCGCAACCTTTGATTGAGCAGTTGAAAGAAGGGGGCAGGATGGTCATACCCGTTGGGAAGCGCTATATCCAACAACTGTATGTGCTACGAAAGGAAGGTGGAAAACTCATAAAGAGGGCAGTGCTTGATGTGCTGTTTGTGCCGATGCTGGGTGAGGCTCAGAAGAGGAAAGGCGAAAGCCCTCAACAGCATGAGTGAGGAAGCTACTGTGGCACATGTTTGACGGCGTTCGGCTTGTGGCAAACTTGGCATGTTCAAATCAGGTGTCAAAGCAACATGGATGAAGTGAAGGCGAATGCGATATCGCAGAAATGGCTTTCGCTGGTGAAGGCATACATAGCTCACTTGCTCGCCGAAAGAGGGTTGTCCCAAAACACAGTAGATAGCTACAGGAGGGACATCTACGATTACCTCGCTTTTGCGAGCGTGCGGGGCGTGGACGAACCATCAAAGTGTAGCTACGAACTCATCCTCATTTACGCCTTAATGTTGCGCAGGCGCAACCTATCTCCAGCGACGATCCAGCGTCGTCTCAGCGCCATAACTTCTTTCCATCGTTTCCTTCTGCGAGAGGGCTTCTCCGATGAAGACCCCACAGTTAACTTGGAGCGACCAAAGAAGAGAACCACTCTCCCAACCTACTTGGACAGGGACTCCATTGAAAGGCTTCTTGAGCAACCGTTGGAGAGCACACCCATCGGCATCCGTGATAAGGCGATGCTTGAACTCCTTTATGCATCTGGTGTGAGGGTGAGCGAACTCGTTAACTTGAATGTTGAGGATGTGAACTTGGAGACAGGCTTCATAAGATGCGTTGGGAAGGGAGGCAAAGAGCGGATCATACCGATCGGTAGGAAAGCCATTGAAGCACTCAAGGCTTACTTGACCCTTTCGCGCCCGTCAATCGATAAAGGCATAAGCGGTGGAGCTCTCTTTTTGAGCATCCGTGGCAGGAGGCTTTGCAGAACGGCTGTTTTCAAAATTCTCAAGCGCTACGGAGTTACTGCTGGGTTGAGCAAACCTCCAAGCCCGCATGTCATAAGGCACACATTCGCAACCCACCTCCTTGAAGGAGGCGCAGACTTGCGTTCAATCCAAGAGTTACTTGGGCACGCAAACATAACGACAACGCAAATCTACACGCATGTGAGCACAGAGAAGCTTCGCCAATCATTCCTTAAGGCTCATCCGAGGGCTTCATTGAAGAGAGAACGGGAGGCTACGAAGGCGCAGGAGCGGAAGGAGGTGGATGAGCAAGGTGGATGAATTCTTCAAAGGGTTGATCTTGGGCTTGCTCATCGGCGAAGGTCATTTTGGAGGTGATGGGAGACAGCCTCAGATAACCTTGAGGATGCACACGCGCCATGAGAAGCTCTTCCGTTTGCTCGAACGAATCGTCGCTGGCTCGAAGGTTTATGGACCGTATTCTCATGGTGGCAGAAGCTACTATCAGTGGATGGTGCGTGGCAAGCCATTGCGCGAGCTTCTAAAATGGCTCAACAATGTCTCGCTGAAGGAGATCGATGAATACACATGGCAACGCTACGAGGAGATGAAAAGACGCTACAGGCTTGAATAGATGAGGTTTGAAGCTCAATCAGTGAGCAGTTGCAACTCAATCGCAACATGTGTTGTTAAAGCTTCGTCTAAAGAAGCAGATAAACCAAAGTTGTTGAAGGAAGGAGGAGGGTAGGTGAGCTTAAGGGGCGTGAATTTAACACATCTAACGGAGGTGAGTGGGTGATGTTCCGAAGGAAGATGTCAAGGCGTGAGTTCATTGCAGACGCAATGACTCTTGGCGCTTTGGCTACAAGTGGCGCCTTGTTTGCTGGTGAGCAGAAACTCGCAACGAGGGTGCTCGGCAGGACGAAGCTTAAGGTGACCGTTGTATCCTTTGGTGGGTTGCGCCTTGAGAACCCAGATGTCTTAAGCATGGCTATCGATAGGGGCATAAATCTGATACACACATCGCCCGGATATGCTGGCGGCAGGAGCATAAGAGCGTTTGGAGAGGTTATGAAGACAAAGCGAGATAAGGTTTTCCTTGCTCTTAAAGAGTGGCCGGGCAATATTGACGGCTCATTGAAGATACTCAACACAGACTATGCCGACATCTTGCTACCGCAGATTGATAGACCTGAGCAGGTGAAGGACGAGAGGATGCTTGAAGGCTTCGAGAAGCTTAAGAAGGCTGGCAAGATACGCTTCACAGGCTTTGCATGCCACACCAACATACCCGCAGTTATGGAAGCTGCGATTGAACTCGGTTTCCATGATGTCATGCTCATCTCATACAATATTGGGAATCAAAAGCAACTTGACCCGTTGATTGAGAGGGCGGCGGAGAAAGGGATAGGCATAATGGCTATGAAGTCAACTGGCGGATTGAACCGCGGTGACGAGCAAGCGTTTGGAGCTGGGCTTAAATGGCTTTTGAGGAACAAGAATGTGCATACGCTACTCATTGGCATGAGCACTTTTGAGGAGGTTGAGTGCAACTTAAAGGTTGGAAGCGGTGAGTTGGAGAAAGCGGAGATGGAGCTTTTGAGGAAGCACCTGCCGATCGCCTCCGCGTCCTTGTGTGCCGGTTGCGGTTTGTGTGATGTCTGCCCCAAAGGTGTGAAAGTAGCTGAAATGATGCGGTGCTATGAGTATGTGAGGCGTGGAGATATTGATGTCGCAAAGGAGGCATACGCAGAGCTTCAAAAGGACGCAACTTGCTTAAGCTGTGATAGCTGTGGCAGGTGCGAGCTGTCTTGCCCGAAGGGGTTGCCGATTGTGAAAAGATTGCAAGAGGTGCATTCTCTCCTCGCTTGAGAGGTTCTTTAAGCAGATCTAAGGCATCCGAGGTAGTGAAGAAGCATAACTTGATTGCATCGCAGGCAAAGTTGCGCAAGCGGTTATCTCCATGCGGGGGCGATGACACATATCGCCTTTCCTTCATGGGAGTGGGATGGGGGAAGTCGTAGTAGGTGGCATTGATGTTCATGCAAGTGATAGGAAATCGCTTTTTGTAGCCGTTGTCCACCTCTGCGATTGTGGATCTATTCACCTCCAGCGTGTTGAGCGTTTGAAAGGGATCGCTCAAGCGGTTTGGTTAATGCTTGAAAGCGAAGCAGTCGCAGTTGGGATAGATGCGCCACAACCTCTAAGTGCTATGCAAGTGGGCTCTTACGAGACCTTGACTGCTGAAAGTTCGCTTGCATCTGGTGGCATGAGAGCTTGCGAGAGGGAACTGATACGGAAGTATGGCATAAGGTGTTTCCCAACTATGCCGACAACATTCGCCTCGTTCAAAAAGCTCATCTTAGCAGGGTGGCAACTCTACTTCTCATTGATGCAAAGCGGATTCAAAATCGCTGTGAAGGGGAAGAGACGAAAGCGCTCCCTAATTGAGGTTTATCCACATGCCACTTTTACGCTCCTCTCGCGTGAGAAGCTTGCTTCAAAGAACACTCAGTTTGGACGGATACAGAGGTTCGCTATACTTGAGCAGCATATCGGCGGTCTGGATAGGTTTTTCGGTGACAGATTGCCAAACGCTGATGAGCTTGATGCCATTGCTTCGGCTCTCACTGCATGCCTTTGGTGGCGTGGCAGATGCGAAGCTCTCGGAGGATATGATGGCAAAGGCTACTTGTTCGTTCCCAAGAGGTAAGCGAGGTGTTGGATGTTTTGGAGGTGGCTAACTTGTTGCGGTATATGTGATGCTGGGAAAGCAAGCTTACGAGGGGAGTTAAGATGGACATCAAAGAGACGAATAAAGCTCCATGGGTTGATAGCACGAAAGAGCCCAAGCGATTTGAGGGGCATCTTGCGGTCTTCGTTGGCGATGACGAAGAGATAGCCACCGAATGCTTGAGAATACTTGAAGGGTTCGGCTTCACAGCTTCCCGTTGCTTGAAGGAAGAAGATGCCTTGAGCCTGTTGGAGGGAAGGGATGTAAAGCTTCTTGTAGTTAGTGTGCGTGAGCCCGATGAAAAGGCTCTGGAGTTACTCAAGGTCGCAAAGGAGCAAGACCCACTCCTTACAGCGCTTTTGGTTGTGAAGGAGGCAACTCATGATTTTGTTTTGAAGATATTGCGTGTTGGTTGTGACGGCTTGGTTTACGGTGAGTTCTCTCCCGAGGAGTTTTACGCAACGCTGAGCGAGGCGCTTGAGAAGAGCGCGTTGCGTCGCGACTTGAGCAGACTGCGCTTGCTATACCGACTGAGCCAACTTATGACCTCAACATTTGATCTTGAGAAGTTTCTTCCAGTCGTGCTTGACATAGCCGTCTCAGAACTGCGGGCGAGCAGTGGTTCAATAATGCTCCACGATGAAGCAACCAATGAGCTGGTCATAGCTGCCATTCACGGGTTGAGGAAGGAGTTGTTAGGTAGGCGCCAAAGTGTGAACGAGGGCATAGCTGGGCTGGTCGCAAGACGCCTCAAGCCGGTTATAATCTCACCGAGGGTAAACATGGAGCCACAAGTTCTCTCCATGCTCAAGCGCAAGGAAATAATCTCATCAATATCTTTCCCGATGGTCTGTGAAGGGCGCTTTGTTGGGGTGCTTAATGTCAACAGCGTTGAAGGCAATGTGATCTTCGGTGAGGAAGACCTCGAGCTACTCTCAGTGTTGTGCACGCAGGCAGCTGCTGTGATAGCGAATATCGAATTGCACGAGAAGGTGCACAGAAGCCATTTGGGAGCGATTATGGCGCTTGCCCGAGCGATTGAGGCGAGAGATCCATACACAAAAGGGCATTCAGAGAAGGTCTCAGAGTATATCGTTAAATTCTGCGAGGTCTTGAAAGTAAGCGTTGAAGATAGAGAGGCGTTACGGGTGGCTGGGTTGCTCCACGATGTTGGCAAGATAGGCATACCAGACAGCGTCCTCTTGAAGCCGGGGAAGCTGACTAAGGAAGAATACGAATTGATAAAGCGTCACCCAGTCATAAGTTCTTCAATCATCGAGCAAGTCCCATTCCCGTGGGATATACGCACAGCTGTCTATCACCATCACGAGCGCTGGGATGGGAAAGGTTATCCGAGCGGTCTCAAAGGAGAAGAGATACCTTTCTCGTCTCGTGTCATTGCTGTAGCGGATACATTTGATGCTCTCACATCGGATAGAGCATACCGAAGAGCCATGAGTGACGATCAAGCGCTTGAAGTGATAAAGGAAGTGGCAGGTTCACAGCTTGATCCAGAGCTCTCAAAGGCTTTCGTATCCATGATGCGCTCAAAGAAGATCGCCAGTAGCTGAGGTTGTGCTATCAAGGCTGTGAAGGCAGTCCCTTTGAAACTCAAGTTAGCGTGTTGAGGGAAGTTCAGTGATAGCTTTGAATTTCATGCCATGTCAAAATCGAGATGGCGGCGCAAAATTGTATCTAAGGCGAAGGTGGCACAAAACAATCTCTGAGAACACGAGGGTTGACCTATGGCGAAGAAAATAGTCATAGCTGATGATGAGGTTCTCGTGCGCCAAGTCATCAAGCAAGTTTTGCAGAACGAAGGCTACGATGTCATTGAGGCGAAGGATGGTAAGGAAGCGGTTGAGCTTGTCAGGGATGAAAAACCAGATTTGCTCATCATAGATGTGCGCATGCCTGTGATGGACGGCATGCAGGCATGTCGAATCATAAGAGAGTTCGATGAACCTATAAGGAGCATCCCGATAATCATTCTCACTGCCATTGATACGGTGCTCGGAAGACGCTTGAGCGCCGAACTCGGCATCGAGTTGTATCTCACGAAGCCCATAAGCATGAAGGAACTGCGTCAGAGGGTGAAGGAACTGATCGGTCCGCCATAATGGCGATTCCTCAACCGCTGATTGCGATGTAACTTCTCGTTGGCTGAGTGCTGATGGGGAGGAAGATATGGCGTGATTGACATCTCAAGGAAGCGCCAGACATTGAGAATGGCTACCGCAGAAGCGCTCGTGAAAGTTTCCGCTACTGCTGTTGAGAAGGTTATGGCTGGCGAGCTCCCGAAAGGAGATGCCCTTTCAGTTGCAAAGGTAGCTGGCGTTCAAGGTGCGAAGATGACGAGCACGCTCATACCATATTGCCACCCCGTAAGAGTTGCTCATGTGGATGTTCGCTTTGAGCGGACCGATGACGGCATAAGAGTGGTGGCGAGTGCCACAGCGATAGACCGCACTGGTGTTGAAATGGAGGCGCTCACCGCAGCAGCGGTTGCAGCTCTCACGCTTTACGACATGTTGAAGCCAGTCGAAAAGGACATCGAGATACGCTCGCTGAGGCTGTTAAGCAAGAGCGGTGGCATGAGTGATTTCGTCGAGCCGTTAAGTGAACAGCTAAGGGCTGGCGTGGTTGTCATATCCGACAGCGCATATCGTGGTGAGCGCCAAGACACATCGGGCGTTGAGATAGTGAGAAGGCTCTCAGAGCTTGGGATAAATGTCGTCCATTATTCTGTGCTACCAGATGATGAGGAGCGTATAAGCGATGAGCTAAAACAACTCTGCGATGTTGAAAGGCTTGATCTCATCTTCACAACTGGTGGCACTGGGGTAGGCTCAAGGGATAGGACACCTGAGGCAACTGCGAAGGTCATTGAAAGGGAGCTTGAAGGGGTAGCTGAGGCGATGCGCTCATTTGGTGGTGAGAGAACACCTCTGGCAGCCCTCTCAAGGGCGAAAGCCGGTGTGAGAGGCTCGACGCTCATTATCAACCTCCCTGGGAGCAAAAGAGCCGTTAGCGAATCGCTCGACGCACTTCTACCGTGGTTGCTTCACGCAATACCGATGCTCAAGGGAGGAAGCTCAAAAATCCATACCCACTGAGCGGGTTGATAAATTGCTCTGTCTCAGAAGTGGCGCTTCAAGGCGAACAAATTTGTAAGCAAGTTGAAGTTGCTGGAGTGAGGGCGATGGAGTTAATAGTGAGCACATTCGTGAAAGCACCAGTTGAAGTAGTCTTTGAAGTGCTAAGGGATGTTGAGAGCTACCCGAAGATGTTTGCTTATGTTAAGGAGTTGCATGTCCTGTGGAGCTCCGAAGATGGAAACGAGTTGGTTGCAGATATACTTGAGGACATGTTTGGCTTCCTGAGGTGGGTGCGCTCAAAGTTCATTTTCAAGCCACCGTCTTGGATGGAAGTGAGACAGCTGTCAGGACCGTTCAAAAGCGCTGTTGGATGGTTTGAAGTGAAGCGTGAAGGCGATGGGACTTTGCTAAAGCATGGTGCGATCATAGAGGCAAGCGGTCTCGTTAAAGCTTTCGGGATGCTCATGTTGGAGAGTGGGGAGGCTGAGGCGAGGATGAGGAAAGAAGTGGCTGCGATAAAGAGGCATGCCGAGATGCTCGCTAAAACGCGCAAGGGGGAGAACAAGAGATGCGTCAGCAAGAGAGGGGGATAGGCATCGGCGAGTTCCAGAAAATCATAGCCGACGCTTACTTTGAGAGGGACAGCAAGAGGGGCGTTCAGGCTACATTCATGTGGTTTGTTGAAGAGGTTGGTGAGTTGGCTCGAGCAATAAAGCATGCTGAGGAAGATAGACTTAAAGAGGAGTTTGCGGATGTGTTAGCGTGGCTTGTGAGCCTCGCAACACTCCTTGGAGTGGATATGGAAGAAGCAGCGATGCGATACTTGAACGGCTGTCCAAAGTGCGGTAGCACTCCATGCGTATGCCCTATGCGGATGTGAGAGCGCAGAAGCAAGTGCACTCGAAGAGGCGCGCTATAATGATTATCGTGGTGTTAGCACTCTAAGTTGGTGAGTGCTAACGACCGATGCTGTTGGGGGCTTAGCAAGTGGCGGGAGGATGGAACTAAAGGGGTGAGGAACATGAGGGTGCGTCCCCTTGATAACAGGGTTTTAGTAAAGCCGCTTGAGCAGGAGGAGAAAACTGCAGGGGGTATCATACTCCCTGATACTGCGAAGGAGAAACCACAAGAGGGAGTGGTCGTTGCAGTTGGTGAAGGGCGTTTGCTCAAGGATGGTGGACGCCATCCTATGAGCGTTAAAGTTAACGATGTGGTTATCTTCTCAAAGTATGCGGGGACCGAGATAAAAATCGGCGGTGAGGATTACATCATCCTTGATGAGGATTCAATACTCGCTATCAAGGAAAGCGAGTGAAACTACACTGCTTGCCCTTCTCAACCTAACGAACTATGACCGCACGATGCCTTGATTGAAAACTTGCGACATAGCCTGAAACTACTGAGGAACATGGGGAGGTGATAGTTGATGGCAAAGGAACTGCTGTTCAACGAGGAAGCGAGAAGGGCTTTGTTGCGTGGCGCTAATATGGTTGCTGATGCCGTCAAGATCACGCTCGGACCTAAGGGGCGCAATGTCGTCCTCGATAAGCGTTTTGGCTCTCCATCTGTGACAAAGGATGGTGTAACGGTAGCGAAGGAGATCGACCTTGTGAACCACTTTGAGAATTTGGGCGCACAGCTTGTGCGAGAGGTCGCATCAAAGACGAACGATGTCGCTGGCGATGGGACAACAACGGCAACCGTCCTTGCGCAGGCGATGCTTGTTGAGGGCATGAAGAATGTAGCTGCTGGGGCTAACCCAATGGCGCTAAAACGCGGTATAGATAAGGCTGTAAAGAGGGCAGTGGAGAAGCTAAAAGAATTGGCTATTGAGGTTAGGTCAAAGGAAGATATCGAGCATGTGGCAGCTATAGCTGGCAATGACCCCGAGATAGGCAAACACATCGCAGACGCAATGGATAAGGTTGGAAAGGACGGCGTGATAACGATTGAAGAGGGACGAGGCATGGAGACCACTGTTGAGGTTGTTGAGGGCTTGCAGTTTGATAAAGGTTACCTCTCACCTTACTTCATCACCGATGTGGAGAGGGTTGAATGTGTGCTTGAACAGCCATACATATTGCTCCACGAGAAAAAGATAAGCTCGGCTCTTGACCTGATACCAGTCCTTGAGAGGGTTGTGCAAGCTGGCAAGCCGTTGCTCATTATCGCTGAAGATGTTGAAGGGGAAGCGCTCGCTGTGCTCGTTGTCAACAGGTTGAGGGGTGTCCTTCAGTGCTGTGCTGTTAAAGCACCGGGCTTCGGCGAGAGGCGCAAAGCCATGATGGAAGACATCGCCATCCTCACAGGTGGCACATTCATCTCAGAGGACTTGGGCATAAAGCTTGAGAATGTAACACTCGACATGCTCGGGCAGGCTGAGAAGGTCGTTGTAACGAAGGACACTACGACGATCATAGGTGGCAAAGGGAGCAAGGAAAGAATAGCTGGCAGGATCGCTCAGATTAAGAAGCAGATTGAGGAGACCGAGTCTGATTATGATCGTGAGAAGTTGCAGGAGAGGTTGGCGAAGCTCGCTGGCGGGGTGGCTCAGATAAAAGTTGGTGCACCAACGGAGACGGAGATGAAGGAGAAGAAGCACCGCTACGAGGATGCATTGAATGCGACTAAGGCAGCTGTGGAAGAGGGGATCGTCTCTGGTGGCGGTGTGACATATGTGCACTTGATACCCGTGCTTGAAGAGCTTGAGAAGGAAATCGAAGACCCAGATGAGCGCACAGGCATTGCGATAGTCAAGAAGGCGCTTGAAGCACCTTTGCGCCAGATAGCGGAGAATGCGGGTTGGGAAGGCTCGGTTGTAGTTCAACGCGTCCGCTCGTTCGAACCGAAGGTTGTAAACGGCAACATCCACTACATAGGCTTTGATGCGCTTAGAGAGGAGTTCGTCGATATGGTTGAAGCTGGTATAGTTGACCCAGTGAAGGTTGTGCGCTCGGCGCTTGAGAATGCAGCAAGCATCGCTGGCATGCTTCTAACAACCGAAGCGCTCGTCGCTGAAAAACCGAAGGAGGAAAAGGAGACAGCGCCAGCTCACTCGCATGAGTTCTAATTTGTGATCTCGTAAGATTGTTCACTTTGAAGCTACCGCTAAGCGGGTGCAATCAAACGAGGTCGTGAATGTATTTGAGGGAGGCTAAGTTTCTCAGCTTGCGCAGGGCTTGTTGCTCTATCTGGCGCACCCTCTCACCACCTATCTTTAGGATACTACCGACCTCTGAGAGCGTCCTCTCCTTGCCATCTACAAGCCCGTAGCGCAAGCTTAAAACATCCCTCTCTCGCTCTGTGAGGAACGAGAGCAATTCCCTTAACTGTTCTTTCGCAGCGAGGCTTTGCCACGCTTCCTCTGGTGTGGGTGTTGTTTCGTCCTTCAGAAGTTCTACAAGCATAACGATATCGTCGGATGAGAACTTGCTTTCCAGAGAGAGTGTCTGAGACATGAGTGGCATTAACTCTTCGAGTTTCCTTACGGGCATCTTCACTTCCTTCGCTATCTCTTCCAGAGTTGGTTTACGCCCAAGCTTCTGCATCAGTTTGCTTGTTGCCCTCGCCACCTTGCTCAGCGTGTTCGCTATGTGTAAAGGTATCTTGATGCTTCCGCTTTGCTCCGCTATCGCCTTCCTTATCGATTGCCTTATCCACCAAGTTGCGTAGGTTGAAAAACGACACCCTCTACGCCAGTCAAATTTATCGATCGCCTTCAGCAGTCCTATGCTACCTTCTTGAACGATGTCGGGGAGTGGTAGGGTGGTTTGATTAGCGAACTGCTTAGCCACATGAAGGACTAATCTCAAGTTCGCCTCCGCTATCCTATGGCGTGCCTCCAAATCGCCGTTGCTTAGGCGCTTCAAGAGTTCTAACTCCTCTTCCTCTGTGAGCATCGGCGTGCTCGATACAAAGCGCAGGAAGCTTTCCATAGGGTCATCAACTTCGGCTGTCTCTGTGTGTTCCTCTTCAAGCGTATCCATGTCCATGCAGGCGCTCTCCTCATCGCTTGCATCGTAGGGAGGCGAGAAAAAAGCATCCTCTTCGAAGAGCCTTTCTTCCTCGTCTCCCATCTCCTCGTGAAACATCTCCAAACGCTTCCCTCCTCCACAATCGTATGTTTCATGCGGTGCTCCTGAACTCCTTTTCAAGTTTTAGCAACTTTTCAACTTCCTGTGAAGAGATATTAATGTCACCGCTTGCAACCTTCTGGAGGATGGTTTCGCGCAACACTTTGAGTTGCTGTTTGCACTTGAAGCGTTGGATCGTTCGCACTCTCCCTTCGATAGCTTCCTCGGAGTTCAAGAAGTTCAACTCAACCATCATTAAGCCACATGCTTCCGAACGCAACCTCTCATCTTGCAACTCCGAGATGTAATGTGAGATGTTATGGAACTCGTTGTTCTCAATGCACACTGTAACGATTGATGCGATTTGCCTCCCAAGCTCAGTGATGAATTCCTGTGGCGGTAGTTGCTTAAGCACCATCCTTGCAACACTTTCATCCTGTAGCATTGCAGCTATTAGCTCCCTCTCAGCTTGCTCAACACCTTTTGGGAGATGGCTCTTAGTGTGGTCAATGATTGTTTGCTCAACTATGTCTCCTGTCCCGTATGTTTCTCCCCGAGCCGTCTGCCTCATTGCCTCAGCTCTCTTCAAGGCGCTTCTTATCGCTTCGACAAACTGGATGACCCGCCCACCATCCCCCTCAGCCCAATGTCTCGCTACCCGCTGCATCACCCTCTCCCTTTCGAGCGGGTCATCCAGTTCCATTAGCAAGGCTGTGAGTTGGCGCAACGCATTACTGCTTGGTTTCCCTCCATCGGGCGAGGAGAGAAAACACTCAACCTTGTAATCAAGCATTTCTAAGCTCCTCTCAAGCAAGCTCCTGAACGCATCAACTCCATGCTTCCTTACGCACTCGTCTGGGTCTATGCCCTTCGGCAACGCGACAACTTTAACCTTTATCCCCTCTTGCCTGAACAAGAGTGAGGAGCGAAGCATTGCATTCATGCCAGCCGAATCGGCATCGAAGGCGAGGTAAATCGTCTGTGCATACCTGCGTAACTGCGAAAGCATTTGGGGTGTGAGGGCAGTTCCCATAGTCGCAACTGTGTTTGCGAACCCGAACTGGTGGAGGGCTATAGCATCCATGTATCCTTCAACAACTATCGCAGAACCGCTTTCCCTTATAGCAGTGCTGGCTATGTGGAGCGCGTAAAGCACATTGCGCTTTTGGAAGATGGGTGTCTCTGGAGTGTTGATGTATTTCGCTGTGTTGTCGCTGAGCGCCCTCCCACCAAAGCCAATCACTTCACCGCTTCTGGACATGATTGGGAACATAAGCCTGTCTCTGAAGCGGTCGTAATACTTATCCCCAGTTTCAGTTTTCACGAGCAACCCAGCGCTGACTGCTTCTTCAGGTGAGACGGAATGCTCGCGCAAGTAATGTGACAATGCTTCCCACTCCGCAGGCGCATAACCCAAGTGAAACTTCCTTGCGATCTCCCAACTTACGCCTCTTGCCTTGAGATAAGACCTTGCAACTTCACCAGCGCTTGACCAAAGCATGCGTTCATAGAAGTGCATTGCCAGTTGGTTTATTTCAATCAACCTTGAGCGAAGCGCTTCCTCTTTACTCCTCTCCCCGTGGATCCTTATGCCGACTCGCTCGGCGAGTTTACGCAAAGCCTCACCGAATGAAATGTTCTCGATGCGCTGAACGAACCCGATCACATCTCCACCGAGCTTGCAACCAAAACAATGCCAAAGTTGTTTATCGGGGCTGACAGTGAATGAGGGCGTCTTCTCTTGGTGGAATGGGCATAGGGCAACATAGTTCTTACCAACTCGTTTAAGCGTAATGTATGACGAGATGACTTCAACAATGTCGTTGCGTTCTCTAACTTCTCTTATCACTTCGCTATCCATAGGGCTCTCCTCGCCCATCAGTCCTATGGCTTTGCTTCGGCACTTAACCAATTCTAATCAGGTCCAGCTCGTTCGGGAATGAAAATGAAGATGCGTGTCACGCGGTAATCATGAAGCGTGAAGACGATGTTACTGCGCTTATGGTAGCGCAGTTCAATGTCTCTACTGAGCAAGCTGCCACCAGCGGAGCGTATTTCGTCTGGCCAGCCGTAGCGTGAAAGGACTCGCTGTAGTGTATCTCCGAGCATGATTGTCTTGAATGGGTTTCCGAGTGCCGTTCTCGCAGCGTCAAACTTTGTTCCAGCAACGACTATCCCGACAACCGTTCCATCATCATCTATGATGAAGCCGAGTGCGGTATCGTCACGCTTGTAAACCCATTCGCTTTGGTTGCCTCGCAGTGGCATGATGACAGGGATTGCCCATGAAAGCTCTGGCAATAACGCAGGCGCGGTTGGCGCAGTTGGAGCAGTTGGTGCACCGGGAGTAACTGGTGTGCCGGGAAAAGTGGGCATAGCACCCTCTGGAGGTCCTCCGAAAACTCCAGCTGCACCTGGTGCAGTTACACTCGTCATCAGTGGGGGCATCGTTTGGGCAAGCACACCTGGAGCTTGAATTGGTGTTGTGCCACCTGCAAATGGTTGAATTGGACCTGCAAGTGGTGCGCTCATGCCAACTGCTCCAGGTGCATACGGCATCCCGGGCATAGCTCCTTCTGCCCCGGGCATTCCGACGCCCGGTGCTGTAGGCGCTCCGGGTGCCCCGGGTGCAGCACTGGGCGCAAGCATTGGTAGCGCACCTTGAGCGATGATGTAATCTGGGGGACCCCAAACACGCAACAGACATGACGGCGATAGGTGTCCGTCTTCGTCTCGCTCAATAGCGAGCGAACCAAGCCTTATGCCAGCAAGCTGAATCTCTGGCAAAAGACGCTTCTTCCCCTCCTGAGCATTTGCGAGCCCGCCGAGTGACACGAATGTGTATGCAGTGATGCAGAGCAAAAGGATTGCGACAAGACTTCGGTGTGAACTTGCCTTCGCGTTCATAAATCCTTCACCCCCCTTGCTGGGTGCACCTTCTATAATTTAGTCGCTTAGTCAGCTCCTGTCAAGCGCTGTTTGCGCTTCAGCTTTCATTTTTGCCGACACGAAAGGATGCATGAGATCGGTCGGAACCACTTTTCAATCCTATCTCTTCATCGGTTAAGTAGCAAGTCGGGTCTGATGCGAAAGCGTCACCAACAATTGTATCGGCTTTGACGCGCATCCCACCACACAGCTCAAAGAATTGACATAGTTTGCATCTGCCATAGATGTGCTTCTTTTGTTCCCTCAGTTTTCTCAGGAGCTCATCGTTGCTCTCAAACCATATCTTGCTGAAGGGCGTTTCACGAATGTTCCCAAGACTATGATGCCACCAAAATTGGTCTGGGTGGACATTGCCAAATGGGTCAATGCACGCTATCCCCACTCCAGAACTACTTGCTGAACCACTTTTCAGTCGCATCAACTCGTAAACCTCATCAGTGTTTTCGCTCCCGTTCTCCAGCAACTTGATGTAGATGAAAACGCTGTCGGCAGGGCTACCTACGGTAAGCACCTCAATGAAAAAGCCTTGCTCAATCGCCTTCAGCGTGCGATGCAATATGCGTTCAACAGCATGCCTCGTCTGTGCAGTGTCAGGTAGAAGGCTTTTGTAGTCTTCCCCTCTTCCGACAGGTATGAAATGATAGAAGCAAAGCCTATCCACACCTTCATGCATGGCGAAATCAAATACGGGGTCAATTTGATCCATGTTCAGTTTTGTGAGCGTCATGCGTATCCCGACGCGCAACCCGACTGCCTTGCAGTTCCTAAGCCCATCAACAGCTTTGTTGAATGCACCGCTTACGCCACGAATGCGGTCATTTACAGCGCCTATCCCGTCCAAGCTTATCCCAACATATTCAACACCTGCTGACCTCAACTCCTTGGCGGTCAAGTCATCGATCAATGTCCCGTTCGTTGAGAGCGCTATGTTTAGCCCACGCAAGTGAGCATATTGCGCCAGCTCTATCAAATCGTCACGCATCAACGGCTCTCCACCAGAGATGAGGAGACGAGGTATATGTAGCTGTGAGAGCTCGTCAATGACAGCTTTGCATTCGTCGCTCCTTAGCTCGCCCTCGTATTGAAGCGCTTCCGAAGCGCTATAGCAGTGCATGCAACGCAAATTGCAAGTGCGCGTTATGTTCCACACCACCACTGGCAAAGTCCTCTCTTCCTTCCCCTTGTATCTCAAGCTGTCGCTTTTACATCGCACGCCACAATAAAGCCTCGTGACATTGACCATGAGTCATCACGCACACTGCATGATGTGCTTAACTCGACAGCCTCATAACTGCTTCCTCAAGGGAGAGCGAGAAGACTCTTGAGACACCATCATCACCCATTGTAACGCCATAGATGTGGTCAACCGCTTCAAGCGTCCCATAGTTATGCGTTATGACGATGAATTGCGAGCCCTTGCTGAACTGGCGCAGCATGTCGGCGAACTTGCTTATGTTAACATCATCGAGCGCTGCATCAACCTCATCAAGGATGCAGAACGGCACTGGGCGAACACTTAGCATAGCAAAGAGGAGGCATATCGCAGTCATCGCTTTCTCGCCACCAGAGAGCGACATAAGATTTTGTGTAGCCTTCCCTGGCAAACGCACCTTCACTTCAACGCCAGATTCTGTGAAATCGTCGCCAGTGAGATGAATATGAGCTTCCCCACCACCGAAGACATTCGCAAACAGCATCTGGAAGTGGCTTTCCACATCGGCTATAGTTTTGATGAGTTGGTTCATCGCCTCCTCATCAATCTGCCGAATGATGGACTTCAAATCTTCCCTCGCGGTTTCTAAGTCTTCCTGTTGCTTCGCCAAGTAATCAATCCTTGCCTTCAAGCGCTCATACTCTTCAATTGCACCGACATTCACTGCTCCCATTTGCTCAATCTTCATCTTCAACTCGTTAAGCTCAGCTGTTATGGTTTGCTTCTGACCGACAGCCTCTGCCCTCTTTAGGGCATCGAGAGGTTGGATGCCAAACTCTTCGACCAAGCGCCTTGCGAGTTCTTCGCCCTCCGACCTAACCTCAGCCATCCGCACCTCTACTTTGTTGAGTTCGCCCTCAACACTGCTTTTCTCTTGCATCTTCTCCTTCGCCTGCTTATCAACCATTTCAAGCCTTTCCAATAGTTCCCTACGACGCTCCAGCCACCCTTCAAATTCCCTTTCCGTCTCCTCACGCGAGAGGAGCAACAGCCTACGCTTCTCCTCCAGCTCTGGTAACAGCCTCTGAAGGTTCTGAAGCTGTGTTTCATAGGATTGGAGCGCTTCCTCACACATGCGAGCCCTTTGCTTTTCTTCCTCAAGCTGATTTGCGATGTCGCTTTCCTCAGAGCGAGTTGCGTTAAATTTCTCAGCGAGTTGTGCAAGCTTCGCGTGGACTTCTGAGAGACGGGAATTTAGCTCGTCCCTTCTGGTGCGCAACTCGTTTAAGCTTGATATCGCTTCCGCTACGCTCCCCTCAAGCATGTTCGCTTGAGCTTCTACAGACTGCAACTCAAGCGTGATTGCTTCCCTCTCAGAGGTGATGTTCGTAAGCTCGTCTTCAATTTGGTTTCGCTCGCTCTCAATTAGCTCAAGGTGTGTTCTGAGCTGAACGAGGCGTTGCGTTGATGCCTCCATCTCAGCGCTTGCCTTTGCCTCCCTTTCAACCAACGCTGACAGCTCACCGCTGATTGCCTCGATTTTGTTTTGGCAATGCTCGGCTTCCTTCAACCTCTCTCGCAAACCTTGCTCACAGCTTCGTAGCTTCGTCTCAAATTCGTGTATTCGTTGCCTCAGCTCCTCTATCTCACGCCTTCTGGCGAGAAGGATGTGAAGTGAATGCATCTCGTAGCCACCAGAGATAGGACCTCCGGGGATAACCAGTTCGCCATCAAGTGTGACTATGCGTATTCCATCTTTTGCCCTCTTCCCAATTTCCTTCGCCGTGCCCATGTCCTTGACGACAAGCACATTTCCGAGGAGGTATTCAACCACAACTTTATACTTCTCATCAGCGTCCACAAGCTCACATGCCCAGCCAATCACTGAATCATCGCCAACCACTTTCAACAGCTCTTCGACTTCTCTTCTGCGTGGGCGTGGACGGATGAAATCGAGCGTCAGGAATGTAGCCCTCCCCAACTTGTTACGCTTCAGGTATTCAATCGCCACCTCAACCTCCCTCGTTGTCTCGGTCACGATATACTCAAGCGAGCTCCCGAGCGCAGCAGCTATAGCAAGCTCGATCTCCCTTGGAACATTTAGCAGGTGCGCCACAAGTGTATACGCCGATGGCAGTTTCCCAGCTCGTGAAGCCATGAGCACGCTCTTTGGTCCTTCCCTCACGCCTTCGAGTGCCGCTTCACTTTCTTCAAGGGTGCTGAGGCGAGCCTTGAGACCGCTCAAAAGTTCTCTCAACGCACCAGCCCTGTGGCGCAACTCGTCAATCTCGCGCTCAAGCGTTGCCAATGTTTGTCTCTCAACCCTCAGCCTCTTTTGCAGTTCATCCTTGCTGTGAGCGATCTCGCTCATCTCGGCTTCAAGTTGATCGGTTGTAGAGCTCAACGATTCAATCTGACCTTCAACTTCGCTTCTCTCCTTTTCAAGTTCCATCAAGCGATGTCGTAGCGTTCTCTCGGAGCGTTCGCAGTCAATGAGTTTGTTACGCAAGTTCATGATGACCCTCATCGCTTCAACATGTTGTGAGCGCAGTAATTCAATCTCGTTTTCCTTGTCCTCCACTTGGGCGTTGTAGTTAGAAAGCGCCCTCTCCAACTCCTCATGTTCGCGCTTATGCTCTTCAATGAGCTTTTCCAACTCTTGCATCCTACTGCGAACGCTTTCGAGCCTGTTTTGAAGTGCTTGTTGCTTCTCGAGCCTCCTTCTCAGTTCGTTTTCCTCAGCTTCGATTCGCTCACGCAAATGTGACTGGCTTTGCTTTACAAGCTCTATCTCGCTCTCAACACTTTTTGCCATCTCAACCGTTTTCACAGAGCGCTCCCTCAACTGAGCCAACTGCTCTTCAAGCTCTTTTAACTCTTTCTCAATCCCTTTGCGCTCTGTTTCAATCGCTTCGATGTCCTCTTCAATTTGCCTTAGCTTCTGTTGCCATGCTGTCTTCTCCTCACAAAGTTTTTGCAAGCGCTTTTGCCTTACTCCCCATTCCCACCCTATGAGGCTCACTTGCAAACTTACATAGCGTTGCATGAGCTCGTTATACTGCCTCGCCAACTCCGCCTGCTTGGCTATCGGCTCAAGTTGCATCTCAAGCTCACGCCTCAAATCCTTCAGCCTAACGATGTTCATCTCGGTCTTCTCAAGCTTCCTTAGAGCCTCGGAGCGGTTTATTTGATATCTCTCCACTCCAGCGACCTGTTCGAAGATAGCCCGCATCTCATCGGGGCGAGCCATTAGTATCGCTTCAACATCGTTCTGACTTATGATGGCGAAGGAGTCGGCTGAGAGACCGAGGTCCAGAAGAAGCTTCTGTATGTCTCGCAACCTGCACGGGGTCTTGTTGATGAAATAATCGCACTCTCCAGAGCGATATATGCGCCTTGTTATAGCGACCTCGCTGAAGCCTATGGGGGTTCCATAATCGCTGTTGTCGAATACGACTGTAACCTCAGCTATGTTCATCGGGTTCAGCTTTTGGCTTCCAGCGAAGATGACATCGGTTGAGCGTGTCCCTCTGATTGCCTTGTAACTGCGCTCACCTAACACCCATTGTATGGCTTCGGCTATGTTGCTTTTACCCGAGCCATTCGGTCCAACAATCGCGTTAACGCCCGGGAGGAATTCAATCTCTGTCCTTGAGGCGAAGCTTTTGAAGCCGTGCATCTCAAGCCGTTTCAGATACATCGTTGCTTCATCTCCTGTGCCGTGCGGTGTCATGTTAGTTGCTGCTTCAAAATGCTATCTCACAAACGAGAATGAGCATCCAGCATAAAGTGTAACAGCATGAAAGCTTTGGCTTTCATAGTGCTTCTTTGTTGTCCTTCTCACTGTAGCCTTACAATGCGAAACGCCCTTGAGACCCTCCCAAGTTCGTCCTCCCCGATAACCTCAACGATGGCTACTTGCAAGTTAACTCCCTTCGGTATCGGTAGCCCGACCGTGTGCATACCTTGCTTCATCTCTTTCCTTTGGAGCGCAACATGGATGACGCGCCCTGTTAGAGTGAGCAACCTTATGGTGATGTTCATGTCATTCAGGAGTGTGAATCTAATTCCGATATTGCCCTTAGTCGTCAGTGCTGAAAGCCCAACTATGAACCCTCTATGACTGCTACGCGCTTGTGCCGAGAGCCTAAGCCTGTATGGTTCATCTTGGCGTGGTAGCCTTACATAACTTTGGTGGCGCATTGATAGGGCTTTACCTGTAGCCAAATCGGTAAGCGTTAGGCAGACTGATGATGGCACAAGGTTTATCCCCTCCCAAGAAAGAACGACATCACCAAGCGTTGCATCTACAATGATGTCCCAAAACGCTTTCAAGTTAGGAGGTTGAATGGACACCTCATATTGCGCCATGTAACCGTTGAAGAGCTCTTGAAGCACACAGATTCGCGTCTGTGCCCCGGGAGGTGACGGTGGCTTCAGAACATCAAGGTGGTCGTGTTGTAAGCGCCCTTGCGGGGAGACGCCGAGTGTGATTGAATCGCTGTAGCCGTTGCATGTTGCCACAAGCCTCAACCTCCATGATGCCTTTGCGTCGCTAAGAGAGTTGCCTGATGACCTAAGCATGCTTGTCGGTGAACTCACCAACTTCTTTCCACGCTCAGCCTGCAGTGGTGAAGGGAAACGCAAAATCAAATCGCCTGAGATGGCTACCCAAAACGCAGCGAACGGCTGTAACTCAAAATCAAGGCTAACGGTTGCGTATCTTCCAACTGCAAATGGGTTTTGTGGTGGGATGTAGATGAACGGTGGCGAGAGGATGAGGTTGTTTGCGAGCGCCTCTTCAAATGTCATGGTTATGCCATCTCTAACCACAAGCAATGAGCTCAACTTGATCGGGACAGGAAATGGGTTTCCAACTATGTGCCAAGAGAGCTTACTTCCCTGTGCTTGTAGTGGGACATCGTATGGTTGTGTTAGGTCAACCGGTTCTCCCGGGTGTGTCAGCGTGAGGTCGTTCTTTAGGCGTAGGAAGTATCCAACACCTGCTGGTGGCACCGAAACATTGATGCCTAAAGGTCTGAATGACGCATATCCTTGTTCATCCGTAGCAGGGAAGATGTAATACGAGCTTGTGCTGTTGTCCCAGCGAGCTGTCATGACGGAGCTGTCATTTAAAACAACTCTCGGGTCTGGTGATGTCGTTCCCATCGGGAGCGAAAACATCCTCACACCCTTTTGCAACAGCTGTGGCGAAATATCAAAAGAGATGGAGAGCGAGGATTTGTTTCCCGCATTATCGCTGGCTGAGATTGTGATGTTGTGCTTCCCGGCTTTTAGTTGTGATGTGGGTCTCACTTTCAACAGCCCTGATTGCGATTCAAATGTGAATTCACTCGTTGCCAGCTTTGCGCCATCAATCGCAACCGATATGGAAGACTCGTTCAAGCCAGCATAGCCATAGTCCCTCACTTCAGCCACTAACATCGGGCGAGGCAAAATTATTTTTTCGCCGTCACTCGCTGGGAAGAGGAAGCGAATCTCTGGCGGGAGTAAATCTTCGGTTGAGCGTGCAGCAAGGAAAGCACCCCACTTGCAATCCCTGTTGAAATCAAGGTCTGTGAGATAACCTGCTTCAAAGTTTTCTGGCGATGGGAAGTAAATGGCGATACCGTGTGCATTGTCCACATTGATGTCAAAGCCACTCCTGTGAGCCTCAGCGAGCAACGCACCATCCTCGCTTGGACCATGCGCATCAATCACTTTTTTCGCTGCGCGCTTGACTGACTCCTCTGGAAAGCGCTGGAGCAACAGCTCACAGAAATGATACAAGTCACGATAGATGCTTTCAGAGAACACCTGCGTCGCTTGCCTTATCTCCTCAATCGTTCGCGCATGCTTCGGAAGACTCTCCAAGAGTGCCTTTGCAAGTTCGTCTATGGCGTCAACAAGCGGTTTGAGCAACCCTAACCGATACACAGCTATTGTCACCGAGCTCCCAGCACCATTCGTTGGTCTGCCAGACTCATATGATTCCATGTAGTGCTTGACGAACTCACGAAGGAATTCTTCTGTTGGCATATCAGGGTTTGAGACGAGCGTCCCAAGGAAGCGATCGTATGGGTAGCCATCGTTTGGCTCCGAGAGTTGAGAGGCTATGAGATACTTCGCACTATGCCTCACTTGATAGGCGTTCTCAATCATGCTCATCTCGGAGGCGTCATAACCGAGGATTTCAAGCTCCTTCCCACCGAGCACCTTCTCCTTTATCTCCGAGAGAGCTTCTTTCAACTCGCTGTTGGAGAGGTAATCATCAAAGCTGTCGGAGAAGATGATGGCTCTCTTAGCAAGCCTTCTTCTGAACGGGCGCACACCAGAGCCGTGATCTGAGAGTATGAGGAAGTAGCGTTGTGCTGGATAGTTATCCACAGCCCACTTCACAAAATCAACGAGCGCTCGCTTGCCACCCATGTTCACCCAGCCGAGGTCGGCGACCATTTGCGAGCGTATCGTGTTATTCGGTGGGACTTCGGGGGATGGATCTTCATAAGGATCTTTCGTGACGAAGTAGCGCCTCGCACCAACCCAGTTCCCGTTTGATGTGTCGTAAAATGGCGAGCGCGAAAGCTGTGCAACGATATTCACTTGCTCACTCGAGCCCACCTTCTCCATCTCGTTCAAATCCTTGATGAGTGCACTCTCAAGGTCATTGTCACCGCACATGTAAACCATCACTGTCCACTTCTTCATAGCGCACATGGAGCGCGTATCGCAGAGCATCAAGGCAAGGCAGGTTGCGAGGATGATGTGAAAGCCATTCTTTGAAAGCCTCGAAAGCTCTCTCATAACCACTTTCTCACACCGCCTTCAGCTTAACAAGCCAATTGAGCAATTGCTCAACTGCTTCTTCAACTTGGTCTATTCGACTCGAGAGCGAAAACAGCGTTTCCGCATAAGTCCTTATGCACAGCCTCTTTATCGTCTCGATGTGTTCCGTCAGCTTAACCAAGCATTCAAGTTGCCCTTGGAAGTCATCTTCTTCAATCATCTTACCCATATGCCTTGCCTCGTTTTCAATCGCTTGCAACAGCCTTATGATGCGCTGTTTCCTATGCTCAATATGCAACTCAAACCACCCCCTCTGAGCCTCAGCGTTGTCGCCCAAGCAATTATAGTGGAAGGAGACGAACAGTGTGAAGGTTCAACGGAAGGGGAGTAAAGCCTTCGTTGCCCGACATAAATTAGGTTTGGGTGGAAGCAGGAATGTTGTGAGAAGTTCGCCTCGTTGGACGAAGGGGTAGGGAAGGGGTGAGAGGCATTCTAACACACGAGGTGGGACATGTTTTTCAATGAGCGAGATCGGTAGCTTCACCACAACTTAATGCGTGATGCGTGAGTGCATGATGAGCGAAAGGAGTGACGAGATATGGGAGTTTGCAATCGGAGGCAGTTTTTGAGTCTGTTGGGTGGAGTTGCTTTAACCGGGTTCACAAGGCAGGCACTTGTGCCCAAAGAACCTTTGCCGACACGAGTGCTTGGTCGGACAGAAGTCAAGGTTCCGGTCTTAGGGCTTGGGTTCGGTCCGATTGGGACGGGCTTGACGGAAAGTCAGGCGATTGAGTTGATGGAGCAGGCGCTGGAGTTGGGCGTAACTTACTGGGACTCAGCCCCAACCTACGCCCGAGCCCAAGAATACATCGGCAAAATCCTGCCCAAGGTTCGGGACAAAGTTTTCTTGGTCAGCAAGGTCGCAACCGATGACGCCAAGCGGGCACTTGAGATAATTGAGGGGTCGCTTCGGACGATGAAAACCGATTGCATTGACTTGGTTCATGTCCACAATGTCGGTGATTTCAACCCTGACCGAGTTTTGGGCAAAGGCGGTGTCCTTGAGGGTTTGCGCGGGGCTCAAAAGCGTGGCTGGGTCAGATTCATCGGCATCAGCGGTCATTACAGACCGTCGGTGATGGCGAAAGTTTTGGACAGCGGCGAATTTGATGTGGTCATGTGTGTGCTCAATTTCGTTGACAGGTTCACTTACGACTTTGAGGGCAAAGTTCTCCCTATCGCTCGCAAGCACAATGTCGGGGTAGTGGCGATGAAGGTGATGGCAGCGCCTCAAAAGGGTTACGGGCAACCCAATCCCGGCAGGCTCGCCGATTACGCTGACCTCGCTATCCGCTACTCCCTCAGTTTGCCTGAAGTCGCTTGTGCCGTCGTTGGCGTTTTTTTCCGCCGATGAACTCAAACAAAATGTCGCTATTGCGAAAAGCCGAAAGTCGCTCACGAAGTTTGAGTTGCAAAAACTCGCTTCCATCGGCAAGGAACTCGCTCAAAGATGGGGCGCTCACTACGGTGACCCAACCTAAAAGACAAGCGTTTTCAAAAACCAACCTTATCGTTGACCTCAGCCGATGTGCGAGCATGCAAATGCGCAACAGCACCCAAACGATGCGGGTGTAGAGCTTGCATCGGCATGATGAGCTGACATGAGCATGTGTTGTCCATTCATTTCACCATCTCGCTATTTGGGAGCGCTTGAGTAAGCTTTCCAGTTCATCGGGGAGGATGCAAAGTTCGTTTGCGATGTCTAAGACAGTGTATCTTGAGCGAATTGTGTGCGCAAGCTTGATTGCCTCCTTGAATTCCTCAATGTCGATTTTGAGTTCCCAGACTGTCGTGGGGGCATCGGCATTGTATAACAATCTGCGCAGTTCATCTTGACTGCGCAGCAATGGGCGTAACTTGAGGGAAAGCTCATCCCACATTTTTACGATCTTCTCCAACCTCACCTCAAGCTCGTCTTTTGACTTCGGATACTTCTTGGCAAACTGCTCGGTTACTACTTTGCTTGCGTCCCCAAAGAAGCGTTGCAGAGGTTGCATCCACTCCTCGATGCTCTTATAGCGATTTGCGAGCTGAGCTACATCCAGCTCAGATGGGTCAATCTCGAGCAGTCTCTCATAAAGCGATGCTGAAAAGAGCGTCGCAACACCAACTTGAGCGCCATGAAGCTGTTTCTTTCTACCTGTGATGTGTGAGTGCATATCGAGGGCGTGTGAGATGAGGTGTTCACCACCTGAGACTGGGGTTGAGCTACCTGCTATGGTCATGACTATGCCAGAGATGCATAGTGCTTCCATGAGCATCTTGATCGCATTTGGTTCTCGTGATTTGAGCGAGCTTGCAGCACTCGCACAAAGCTGTTCCGATTGAGACAGCAGGTCGATGCAGAAGTTACAGAAGTGCTCTCCAAACAAGACATGCGAAAGCATCCAGTCAGCATTTGAGACAGGTTTTGAGAGCGCATCACCAAGCCCAGCCGTTATCAATTCGTAAGGGACATTACACAAAACATTCAAGTCGGCAAGCACGAAAAGCGGTGGGTTGCCCGGAAGCGTTGCCTTCAATCCGTTGAGCATGATCGCAACTATTGAGGATGTGTAGCCGTTCATTGATGGAGCTGTTGCTACAACACCATAAGGTTGGTTCACCCTCGTGCTCACGAGCTTTGTTATGTCGTTGATTGTTCCAGAGCCGACTGCGACCCAGAAGTTTCCATGCGGGTCTGCGGACGAGAGGACTTCGTCACATACCTTCTCATCGGCTTCCGTATCGGCTTCGAGTATGATCTCGTGCAAAGATATCCCACGAGAGCGTAGCAGTTGCGCCACATCCTTGCCACACACATCGTATGTGATGCTGTCAGCGACCAAGTTACATCTTTCCCTCATTCCGTTTCTCTCGCATAGTTCGTAAACCGCATCAATTGCGCCCTCAGCTATCAGCACCTCTCTTGTTGGAACGGAATGTGTTTTACCGCAAACGCATTCGAAGCTTCTGCCCAGCAGATCAAGTTGCTCCATCAAACATCACCACCGCACGAGTTGATGATTTCATCGTCCAACCCTACGATGATATAATCGTTCTACTGGAAAGCTAACATGCGAAGTGGTGTCAAATGCATCCAGTGCTAATTCGCATCGGCTCGTTCGAGCTTCGCACTTATGGTGTTTGCATAGCTCTCGGTCTGCTCGTCGGTTTAATATGGTCGGAGCGCGAGTTCAAGGATCGTGGGCTACCACCTGACCTTTTGAGCACGGCTGCCCTTTTAGTTGTGCCAATAGGAGTTGTCTGTGCACGCCTGCTTTATGTTGTGCTCAACTTGGATGAGTTTTCTTCCAATCCATTGGGTGCTTTGAATTTGCGTAGCGGTGGCTTATCTCTTTTTGGGGCGCTTGGTGGCGGCATATCCAGCTTGGCTTTGATTTGCAGGGTTTACAATGTTGAGTTCTGGCGTGTTGGGGATGCGCTCTCGCAAGGCTACATGTTGGCTTATGCCATAGGGCGAGTTGGGTGCTTTCTAAACGGATGTTGTTTTGGCTCGCCCACGAGACTCCCGATCGGAGTTCGCTATTACAACGAACAAGGTGTGCTCATGCCACCCTCTCATCCAGTGCCACTGTATGAGGCGTTTGGTGCGCTTGTCATTTTCGCCTTGCTGAGGTGGGTTCGAAAAGGTAAAAGCTTCTCGGGCAAGGAGATGCTCATCGGTTTGATCTTTCATTTGCTCATACGCTTCTTCAATGAGTTCCTGCGCAAAGGCGTTTCGGCAAAAGTTGCTGTGGCTGGTTTGACACAAGCTCAAGTAGCTTGCATCCTCGGCATTATACTGCTACTTTGGATCTACCTGAGGAGGGCAGGTTGATGCGTGGCGACTATAGGCACTCGGTCATGTTGAGGAAGTGCATGAGGATGCGCATCGAGCGTTACAGGTGGGAGCTACTGCGCAAGGCGTTGCCATCTTTACGCTCTTTCCACTCCAGAGATTGGAGGAGACGGATAAGGAACATTGTTTTACAACCGCCCATAGATGCATCGCTACTTTGGGTGTATCTTTACTCACGCCGTAGGGCGGGAAGAAGATACGGCAGGCGATAGTTTAAGATGATGCCATTCGTTCAGCGAGCTCAACGAGCTTGAGGAAGTTCATGGCAGCCTTCTCGCCGTATGTTCCAGAGGCAGTCCCACTCAACACAAATCCGTCTGAACCTGCAACGCTGATCAGCTCCTTACCTATGGCAAGCACTTCTTCTGGTTCTTTCTTGTTGAGCACCTCCATGTCATCCAAGTTACCTACGATGCAGACTTTCCCTTTCAGTATCTTCTTTGCCTCAGCCATGTTGCAATCGCCCCACGGTGGCGCTTCAAGCGGATCAAGAGCATCAACGCCTATGTCAATGATTGCTTCAAGGTAGCGCATTATCGGACCGTGATTGTGGTAGTATGCGATAGCTCCGTAGTCATGGATCAACTTCACAAGCTGTTTGTCGAACTGGCGGACGAGTATATCGAAAGCTTTTGGACCAAGTTGAACTGACGCATATTCGCCGCCGACTATCCTGAAGCCATCCGCCGAGCCAGCTTTACAAACTCTTTCAACGAACATCAAGAGGCGTTCGTTTGCTACTTTCACAAGCTCAAGCATTGCATCAGGTGCATCAGCCCAAAGGAGGCAAAAGTCGTATGGTGAAAACCATTCGGCGGGGAAGCAGATTGCGTTAGGCAACCCAAAGAGCACTATCCCGTTCTCGCCGATGTAATCCTTCCACCAGTTGTAATCAGCCAGTGCCGACTTAAGCTCCTCATCTGTTGGAGGCTCATAAGGTATCGAAAGGAGCTTCTCAACATCTTCGGGGGACTTGCATGGGAACTCAACTGTTGCCCTTGTTACGCCTGTTGATTTTATCACACGCCTCAGCTTCCCCTTTTTCGTGTGGTAGGTAATGATGGTTAAGGCGCCGTCTGTTTCAACATCAAACTTAATTGCGCTCCCGATGAAACAATTGCAAGCGCTCCCAGCGTAGATGATGATGTCGGTGCGCTCAATCAGCAGTCTTGCCAGCTCGCTTTCTCTGTTCAACTTCCCGAGGTTCTGTGGTGAGACTGGCACCCTATCTGGGGTCCCGCAGGAGAAAGCGCATAAGAGGCGTTCTCGTGAGGTCATGCGCATGCTCTATCACCAATCTTCTCAAAGATTGATGGAGTGTCCTCTCCATGCCACCGGCTTCGAGCCAGTGGTTGACGACGGATTTTTCTTGAGCGCCAAGCCCATTCGCGTTCGTGAAGATGAACCTTAAGGTCAGCCTGCCCCTTTCCCGAAAGGTTTGATGAAAGCCTCACCGAACCCGCTTATCGCCTCTCTTCAAAGAAGCGTTTCAATAGCGTGGCACATTCTTCCTCCAACAAACCACCGACCACAGCGACCGCGCCTTCGAACGGATGCATATCAAAGATGTTAATGACCGAGCCTGCAGCGCCTGCCTTTTGATCAAATGCACCGAACACAACCCTCTTTATCCTCGCCTGTATGATTGCGCCAGCACACATTATGCATGGTTCGAGCGTCACATAGAGTGTTACATCGTTGAGGCGCCAATCGCCAACTACCTTTGCAGATGCTTCAATAGCGAGCATCTCCGCGTGGGCTATAGGGGATTTGAGGTGCTCACGCATGTTGTGTGCTCTGGCGATGACTTCACCGTTGCGGACTGCAACAGCGCCTACCGGGACCTCACCAACTTCAAAGGCTTTCTTTGCCTCTTCAAGTGCGATGAGCATAAATGTCACATCTTCATCGGAGAAGAGGGGATGAGCGCTCATGGAGTCTCACCGATGGGAAAGCCGATGCGAGAGTTGATTTCACAAAGTGCCCCTGCCCGGACTCGAACCGGGACTTGCGGCTTAGGAGGCCGCCGCTCTGTCCTCTTGAGCTACAGGGGCGCTATTGATCACCTTCTTAACTTGCATCAGTGCGCCCGGCGCGATTCGAACGCGCGACATCTGGCTCCGGAGGCCAGCGCTCTGTCCTGCTGAGCTACGGGCGCATAATTCATTTGGCGCGCCCGGAGGGATTCGAACCCCCGACCCCGGGATCCGTAGTCCCGTGCTCTATTCCAGCTGAGCTACGGGCGCGCCTTGAAATTCGTTTTCAAAGTTAGTGGCGGAGGGACCGGGATTCGAACCCGGGAGGGAGGCTTCATAACCCCCCTACGGCTTAGCAGGCCGCCGCCTTAGCCACTCGGCGCATCCCTCCGCATGCCAATTTCAATTTTAACACTCATCCGCAACATCGTAAAGAGCGACAACACAAAGCCATTCACTTGACGATGGCGCTTTGACCGAGCTTCTCAAATTCAACCTTCGTGAAGCCCTTCGGTGGCTCAAAAAGGCTCTCGGGAAGCGCTCTCTTTTCAACCTTCGTAACTTTTCGGCTTATGCGCATAGGCACATATAGCTCTTGCCTCATCGGCAACCCATTGGCTCTCTTCACAACAGCCTCATACACCTGACGAACCATAGTTGGCGTGAGCGTGATCGAGAACGCAACATCAATCAGCTTGTTTACATCCACGCCAACCTTCAGTGAGTCGCAAAACCAAAGTTCAGCCACAAGTTTCCCATCACCGTAAACGCGGAACCCTTTGCTCTTGTATCCTGCGATTTCATCAAACCCGCCTTCTTCAACCTTTACCGACTTGAAGCGCTGGTTGAGGAAGGAGAGCATCATCAGCGCTTGCATCATCTTCTGTTTTTCCTCTGGCTTCGCTTTCTTCACTTGCTCCTCAAGTGCTTTGAGCTGTTCCTCGAGCTTCTTACGCCACCCATCAGCGAGTTGTTGCAAGCGCTCAATCTTGACGACGGTGTATTCCCGCCTTGAATTTGATATGAGCATAGCCTCGTTCCTCTTGGTGTTGACGACGACAACGATGTCTCCGAGTTCATAGCGCAACTTTTCGCCTTTGAAGTAAGTCACTTCACTGCTTGGCTTCTCTTCCTTCCCGCCCCTCGTTATGACCGCATGGACAACATAATCCTGTGCTAAAGCCTCTGTTAGAGCGACCAACAAGAAGAACGAGCATACCGTGAACGATGCCATCGCAGTTCACCTCTTCGTCAGCTTTTCAAGATCCCTTTCATCATCAAGTAGTCACGGATCGCTTCGCCCCACCATCTTAGTGGCTTGACATTGAACTCGCTTAATCTCACGCTTTCAAGCGCTGTAAATTTTGGACGCCTCGCTGGTCTGCTAAGCTCTTCAGATGAGATTGGCATAACCTCAGCGCTCAAGCCAGCGAGCTGAAGCACATAGGTGGCGAACTCATGCCAACTGCACTTGCCCGAATTTACCACATGGATGACTCCCTCAGCATCCGCCTCTATAAGCTCGCATAGCTTCTCCGCCAGATCAGCGGTGAATGTTGGGCTTGTGACTATGTCCGTCACAACATGCAATGGTTCGCCTCGCATCGCAGCGGTGATGACAAACTCAACGAAGTTGCCTCTCTTCGCCCTACTGCCATGAACTCCATAAAGACCTGCTGTGCGCACGATAATGTGCCTCTCGCAATAGTTTCGCACAAACAGCTCGCCGATCAACTTCGTCATGCCGTAAATGTTTATCGGGTTCGGTTGATCAAGCTCGTTGTAAGGAGAGCCTTTGCGACCATCAAACACATAGTCGGTGCTTATCTGCACGAGCTTCGTTTTGACCCTGTTACATACGAGCGCCATTTGCCAGAGCGGGAGGGCGTTCACTTTAAACGCAGCTTCAATATCAATCTCGCACGAATCCACATTCACCATCGCGGCACAGTTTATGAGCACATCGGGGCGATGATGTTTTATCGCCTCTGAGACAGCTTCACTGTTTGTGATATCGAGTTGTGAGCGGTTCATCGCGACAACATCGTGCGAGCGCTTTGAAAGCTTCTCGACGAGGTCACTCCCAAGTTGCCCAGATGCTCCAGTCACAAGCACTTTCAACCTTCGCACTGTAACCACCGCTATACCATGATCGCTATAAACATGCAACTCAGGATGCTTCCTTTAGCTTTCTACGAAGCACTTTCCCGATGCTTGACTTCGGCAGTTCGCTCACGAACTCAACAGCTCTCGGAACCTTATGAGGTGAGAGCCTCTCACGGCAGAACTCGATTATCTCAACGCTTGATGCTTCGCAACCCTCACGCAAAACAACATAAGCCTTCACAATCTCACCACGAACTGGGTGGCGTTCGCCGACAACTGCAGCTTCCTTCACTTTCGGGTGGCTGTATAGAACCTCTTCAACTTCCCTCGGGTAGACATTGAACCCATCGACGATGATGAGGTCTTTCTTTCGGTCAACGATGTAGAAGTAGCCATCCTCATCCATCTTCGCTATGTCGCCAGTATAAAGCCACCCGCCACGAAGGGCTTGAGCTGTCTCTTCGGGTCTGTTCCAATAACCCTTCATCACTTGCGGACCCTTTACGACGAGCTCGCCAACCTCATTCACATCCACATCCTTTGTGCCAGCCTCCAAGTCGACAATCCTGCACTCTGTGTCAGGTATGGGCAAGCCTATGCTACCAACCTTCGCTTCCCCTCCCCAGATTGGATTGATGTGAGTTATGGGCGAAGCCTCGGTTAACCCGTAGCCCTCAACCAACCTGCCACCTGTGATGCGCTCAAACTCGGTGGCGACGCGCTCTGGCAACGGTGCGCCACCGCTTACGCACGCTTTTATCGATGTGATGTCAATCTTGCTCTTCTGAGCATAGTAACTGACCACACCATACATGCTTGGGACACCTATGAAGACGGTGACACGATACCTTGAGATGAGTTTTACGACCTCCGCAACATCGAACCTCGGCGTTAGAATCAAAGTTGCGCCCTTGAGTATCCCAAAGTTCATGCACGCCGTCATGCCGTATGAGTGGAAGAAGGGCAAGACGCAGAGGAAGATCTCTTCGCCATCTTTGAGTTCCGTAGCCCATGCGTTGCATTGGTGTGCGTTTGCGATAAGGTTGAAATGCGTTAACATCGCTGCTTTCGGCAAACCAGTCGTTCCGCCAGTGTATTGAAATACAGCCACATCCTCACGCGGGTTAACAGCGTGTGCCGTCGGTTTGCCACTCACTTTCAGCATCTGCTCAAACGAGTGAACAGCGATGTCGCTTGGCAGTTCAACTCTACCCTTCGGGCGCGTCTTCAGCCATACTGGTAGGCTCATCCATATCGGCACATAGCCAGCAAGCGATGTGAAGATGACATGTTTTATCCGTGTGCCACTCAACGCCTTGCTCGCTTTCTCCATAAGCGCATCAAGCGTTATGAGCACATATGCGCCTGAATCTTTTAGGAGTTCGGAGAGCTCGAACTCGGTCATGAGCGGATTTAGGAGGACAGCCGAGCATCCAGCCCTCACTATGCCGTAGTAGGCTATGATGAACTGTGGGCAATTGGGTAGCATCAAAGCGATCCGCTCACCAACACAGCCCTCAAGCTTTTGAATCGCAACCGAAAAACTTGTAACCAGCTTATCAAGCTCTTCGTAATCTATCCTCGCACCGTAGAAGACAGTCGAAGCTCTCTTTGGGAAACGCTTTGAGGCATCGCTCAGGATTGAGTCAAGCGCGACTTCGGGATATTCCAAAGATGCCGGCACACCCTTCGGATACTTCTTGAGCCAAGGCTTCCGCTCATAAATCACAAACAACCACCGCCTTCAGACTCCGAAGGATAAAGCGATCAACTCAGCTATGTGCATCACCTTCACATCGAGACCCTGCTTTTTGATGCCGTATTGAAGCTGTAGCTTGCAACCTGTGTTTGCTGTCACAACGACTTGTGCACATGTCTCTTTGATGTTTTTGAGCTTGCGCTCAAGTAGCTCCGTTGACAGCTCTGTAAAAAGCATGCCATGAACGCCAGCCCCACCGCAACACATCTCAGCTTCACGAAGTTCTACGAAATCGATTGACGGTATCGCCCTTATCAATTTCCGAGGTTGCTCTCTTATCCCTTGCGCATGGAGCAGGTGGCATGGATCATCGTATGTAACGCGCAACTGCAATGGCTTCATGTGCTCACGAAATGGAAGTTGAGCAACAACCTCAGTCCAGTCACGCACAAGCCGTGAAAACTTTACTGCGCGCTCTCTGAATGCTTCGTCGTCATTTAGCCATTGCGCATACTCCTTCAACGCAGCACTGCATCCAGCAGCGTTTGAGACGATAACATCGACATCGTAGCGCTCAAACGCTTCGATGTTGCGCTTGGCAAACCACTTTGCATCTTCGTCAAAGCCGGTGTGCATAGCTATCGCACCACAACAGGTTTGTCCTTCAGGTATGATGACCTCGCACCCCAATTCCAAGAGCACTTTTATGCTCGCTTCATTGACATCCTTCAACAGGACTTCTGAGGCACAGCCAAGATGAAAGCCAACTCTCATCCTCGTTTTTTGCTTCGGCTTTATTGCAGTGCGACCATCGTAGAAGGCTCTCCTCACACGAGTGTTTGGGAGCATCTCTTCGAGCTGGAGCCATCGGCGCAATCCTTGAGAAAAATTTTCAAAGCGCTTTGCGATGCTGATGAGACCGACCCCCCTGCATGCCTCAATGAACCTGACGAGCAGTTCAAAGCGCTTCCTGTGCGGGAAGACATGCCTTATGAGTAGCCTCAGCAGTTTGTTCCGTTTGGTTACCCCAAAGCCTTTGCGCTCGAGCTTCGCTCTTGCGATATCATTTATGAAACCGTATCTGACACCAGATGGGCATGTTGCCTGACAAGCTCTGCATGCCAAGCATGAGTAAAGATGGTTTAGCAGTGTTTGCGTTACGCTAACTCTTCCCTCGGCGAGCGCTCGCAAGATGTGTATTCTTCCCCTCGGTGAGTCAACCTCATCAAATGTTTGGGTGAACACAGGGCATGAAACCAAGCAGAAGCCACAACGAACACAATCAAGGAGTAGCTCAAACTCATCGTCAGAGAGCTTAAGTAAGCTATCCGATGCACCGCTTGCATTGCCGACCTTTGTTTGCAACATCGCCCATCCCTACTTACCTCATCAAGCCCACACGCACATTGCGGAAACGCGCCGGCGGGACTCCATGTCCGACATGCATAGTTTGCATTGGCTCACCCTTGCCGCAGTTTGGCAATCCCCACAACTCCCACTCTTTCCCGATAGCATCGCAGTTCCTCCAGAACTCATATGTGATCCCTGTGTATGTCGGGTTCTTGACCATCTTGGTGAGCTTACCTCTTTCTATCAACCAACCGATCTCGCATCCGAACTGGAAGTTAAGGCGCTTGTCATCAATGCTCCAACTTTTGTTGGTGTCCATGAAGATGCCCTCCGTAACATCATTTATCATTTCCTCAAGGCTACAGTCGCCCGGCTCCAAGTTGATGTTCGTCATCCTGATGAGCGGGATGGCGTTGTAGTTCTCGGCTCGCATAGTGCCGTTGCTCCTCTCCATGCCTATGAGCGGAGCGCTCTCTCTGGATGTGAGATAGCCTACGAATATGCCGTCCTTGACCAAATGGAAGCGTTGTGCTTCAACTCCTTCGTCATCGTATGCGAAGCTTCCGAGCGCCCCTTCAATTGTTGCATCTGCGACTATGTTGACAAGCGGTGAGCCGTATTCGAAATTTCCAAGCTTATCTGGGGTTAGGAAGCTCGTGCCAGCGAAGCTTGCCTCCGTCCCAAGAACTCTATCAAGCTCCGTCGGATGCCCACATGACTCGTGGATTTGCAGTGCCATTTGATTTGAGCCCAAGATGACCGTTGTGACCGTTGACGGACATGGCTCGGCATCAAGTAGCTGAACTGCTTCAAGCGCTATTCGTCTCGCATGCTCTTCGAGGTTGAGTGAGAGAATGAACTCATAGCCAGAAGCGGAGAAGTTACCGCCATGTGCAGCTGGATATGAACGGCGCTGGACATCTTCACCTCTAACGGCGGTTGCGCTTATGCCAGCTCCAACCTCTATGCGCTCTTGTTCAATGATTGAGCCCTCAGTGCTTGCGAAGAGTTTCCATTGTCTCCAAATGGTCATGCTTGCTTCGCTCAACTGTATCCCATCAACAGAGCGCATCAGCTCATCTGCGCGCATGAGCAAACGGAGACGCTCATCAATTGGCACATCAAACGGGTTTATACGGCAAGTGGTCTTCCAACTCGCCCTCACTGGCTCTACAGGCGCAAGGGAAACTTCTCTCATTTTATGCATGGCGCTTGTGCGTGCTATCTCAACCGCGTTTTTGGCGACCCTCTCGGCTTCCTCATCGCTCAAAACCGAGCTACTCGCAAATCCCCATGCACCGTTGCATATGAGGCGCACACCAAAACCCATGCTGTGATTTGATACGACAGTCTCTGGCTGTCCGTTCTTCACGAAGAGTTCCTCGGTATATGTCTCAACGATTCGCACATCAGCGTATGTCACACCGTCAACCGAGCACAGTGAGAGCACCCTCTTGGCAAATTCCTCCATGTCCTTTCACGCCCCTCGGGATGACGATGAGGTCTTTGCAGGTTGGGACTGTTAAACCTCTGCGTCAACATTTTAGCGCATAACCACTCACCGACTGCCTGCATGATTAAAAACATGGGAGCCGACGCTTTAGCATGTGAGTCTGCCTCAGGTATAATGCATTTTTGGCTTTGCGCTTTTAGATGAAGTGAAGGAGTGGTGGTGCATGCCATGAAGGTTGCATCTTGCACGCTGAGCAACGGCATGAAAGTTGTGACCGTAGGACTGCCTTGGGCTAAGAGCATTGCTGTTGGGCTGTGGTTTAAAGTTGGAACTGCTCACGAGAACGAGGATGAGCTTGGTATTGCGCATTTTACGGAGCACCTCCTTTTCAAAGGCACAAAAAAGCACACTGGCAGGAGGATCGCTCAAGTTGTGGACGAACTCGGAGCATACCTTGAAGCGTTCACTGAGAAGGAGATGACATGCTATTACGCACGGGTGTTGCCTGAGGGCTTGAGCAAGATACTTTCGCTTATGGCTGAGCTTGTCACCGAACCCGCTATAAACCCGAAAGAGGTGAAGGTTGAGCAGGAGGTAGTGCTCTCTGAGATAACAGAGGTGAATGATACGCCAGAGGAACTCGTTCAAGAGTTGCTCTTGGAAGCGCTTTGGGATGCTCACCCTCTTGCAAGACCGGTCCTCGGGAAGCCAGAGACAGTTAAGTCGTTCACGACAAAATCGGTTAAGTCATTCATGAAGCGTTTCTACGCTCCAGACAATGCAGTTGTGACTGCCTCTGGTTGCTTGGAACACGAGCGTTTCGTTGATGAGTTGCAAAAGGCTTTCAAGGCATTTAACGGGAAGGCGATGCGCGTGAAGCTCAAACCACCTAAGCCTAAACCAAACTTGAAGGCTGTGATGAGGGATATAGGGCAGGCTTATGTGTGCGTTGGTTCACATGGGTTCTCGCAGAGGGAGAGGAAGCAGTTCATTTGTATGGTCCTGCTTGACCTCATGCTTGGAGGCAACGCGAGCTCAAGGCTCTTCCAATCAATCAGGGAAAAGCTCGGATTGACTTATTCCATCGGGACGATGAGCGTTGGGATGAAGAACGCTGGCTTCCTTGCGATCTCTTTCAACTGCGCAAGCAAGAATGTGAAGAGAGCTGCCGAGGAGTTGAACAAAGAAATCAACAAGTTGCTCAAGCATGGTGTAGGTGAGAAGGAGCTTGAGAGGGCGAAGAGACAGTTGCGTTCATCAATGCTAATGTCGCTTGAGAGCGTTACAGGGCTAATGCTTCAAGCTGGCAGACAGCTCATATACTTTGACAGGCTCTTGGCGATGGAAGACCTGCTCTCGCAGGTTAACTCAGTGGCGGTTGATGATGTGATGGCTATCGCAAACGAATTGTTCACGCGTGACAGGATGGCAGTTAGCATCGTTGGTCCGCTTGAGGAGAGGAACGCCGAAGCAATAGCGGACATACTCACCTCGGTGTCGTAGAAGCGCCAACTTGTGTGCCTCTGCAAGCCCTACATCAAGCCAAGTTGCGGAGGTGATCTTCATGCCGATACTCGGTATCGGCATTGATGCAGTTGAAGTTGAACGAATAAAGGTTTTGCTTGAGCGCTATGGCAACCGTTTCCTTAGCAAGGTTTTCCAACCAGAAGAGATTGGATACTGCATGAGGCAACCAAATCCAGAGCAACATCTCGCTGTGCGCTACGCAGTGAGAGAGGCAGTGGCAAAGGCGTTAGGGACAGGTTTCGGCATGGGAGTTAGGTGGAGCGACATTTATGTAGTTCGTGAGGCGAACGGTGTTCCGAAGGTGAGGTTGCAAGGGATGGCTGCCAAGTTGGCTTTCGAGAAGGGTGTCGAGAGAGTATGGATATCGCTTTCGCACACTCAAAATATCGCTGTAGCTGTAGCTGTGCTTGAAGGTTGAAGTTGGAGGTGAAGGTGAAGGATGCGAGGCGAGCTTCATGGGAAGGTTGCTCTTGTTACGGGTGCTTCAAGAGGCATCGGGGCTGCCATAGCGATGCGCTTGGCGAGTGAAGGCGCTTCAGTTGCTGTCAACTACAGGCAGGATGCGGATGGCGCTATGAAGGTTGTCGAGAGGATTGAGGCGATTGGTGGACAAGCCATTGCTGTTCAAGCTGATGTGAGAGATGCCAATCAGGTCAAAGACATGGTTTCAAGAGTTGTTGATAGGTGGGGCAGGATCGACATACTCGTCAACAACGCTGGCATCCTCAGGGAGAACCTTTTGGCGCTGATAAGTGAGAGAGAGTGGGATGAGGTCGTTGATACATCGCTCAAGGGAGCTTTCATTTGCACGAAAGCCGTCATAAAAAACATGGTGAAGAACAGGTGGGGACGCATAATAAACATCTCCTCGGATGCTGGTTTGATGGGTGACACACTGCGCGCTCATTACTGTGCAGCGAAGGCGGGCATCATAGGCTTCACAAAGGCTGTGGCGAGAGAAGTGGCAAGGTCTGGCATAACTGTAAACGCAGTTGCCCCGGGAGTTGTTGAAACCGAAATGATAGCTCATCTCCCTGAGGAGAAAAAGAAAGCCATGCTTGAACTCATTCCGATGAGGCGCTTCGCACGCCCAGAAGAAGTTGCTCACTTGGTTGCCTTCCTATGTTCCGAACTCGCTGGTTACATCACAGGGCAGGTGTTCGTCATTGACGGTGGTTTGAATATGTGAACGGAGTTGGAGAGGTGTTTGGCGCATGGCTGATCATGCTAATGCTAAAAGGCTGAGGATGCTCGGAGTGATTCTGGGATGCATCTTCGTAGCGCTGTCTTGCGCCATGTGTATCGTCCATGCGCTATCCCCGAGAAGGGTTATGCTATCTCCTGTGACATTGAAAGAGCGCTTGCAGATGTTAGAAGCGAGATATGAGAAACTTGAGCGGGCATTCACTGGTGACGAGAATCTCATTGAGATGGGTGCGCTCGCACGCTTGAAGCTTGACAAGGCGAGGTTGATGCTCGAGTCACGCTCATGGTGGTGGAGCGAAGGCGAGATATCAAAAGCGCTTGACGAAGCAGAGCTCACTTTAAATGCATGGGAAGCTAAGAGGGACATATTGAAGGATGCTTCTGGCTTGGTTGAGAGGGCTTACTTCTCACCCGCTGACTGCTCGGCTCAGCCATACTGGGTCTATGTGCCAAAGGGGTATAAGCCGACTTCAAAACACCCGCTCGTCGTTTTCCTTCACGGCTATGACCCATCGATAAACAAGGCTAACCCTTGGCTTCTCACCGAGGATGTCTACCGCATCGCTGACAAGCACAACTTCATCATCCTCCAACCTCACGGGAGAAAGAACACGGACTTCATCAACATAGGCGAACAGGATGTGCTCATAGCGCTTGAGAGGACGATGGCGCATTACAGCGTCGATGAGGATAGGGTGTTCCTACTTGGTGTCTCGATGGGAGGGTATGGAGCATACATCATAGCTTTGCATCACCCGCACAAATTTGCAGCCGTAGCTGCGATAGCTGCGAGGCGCTACCACTTCCTTTGGGGCGAACTTGATCAAACGACGCTCGTGCCACCGAGGGCTTTCGTGCTCATGGCTGAGAACCCATACATGCTCGCCGAGAACGCAATCAACCTGCCGATACTCATAATGCACGGCGAGGAGGATTTGCTTGTTCCCGTCGCCAACGCTTTCCTTATGTCGAAGCGCCTCGCAAGCTTCGGTTGCCCTGTTAGAGTTGAGATACTGAGGAAGGAGTCGCACTGGATCTACTTTGACAGCGCGCTCTTTGAGAAGGTGTTCAGTTGGTTTGAGGGGAAGAGACGCCAACCGTTCCCCAAGAGGGTTGTGTATCACACATTCACAACGGCTTACAATCAAGCCTACTGGATAACAATCCATCAGCTCAAAGAGTGGTGCAAGCGTGCAACCGTCCGAGCATCTGTGCTTGCTGATGGGAGGGTGTTCGTGAACACAAGCAATGTGGCAAGGCTTACACTCGATATTCGTCCCGAGCTTGTAGCCCCAGCAAAGAAGGTGAATGTCATCGTCAACGGTGCGTCCATCATGAAAGGCGATTTGGAGAAGCCGACCATCGTAACCTACGGTGGAAGCCAACAGGCGGGTGAGTTAGCAAAAGTGCACAACCTCTGCGGACCTGTCTGGCATGCCTACATGAGCAATTTCATCATAGCCTACGGCACGAACGATGGGGCAGGCGAGTGTGAGGCGAAAGCGAAACAGCTTGCCGATGAATGGGTTGAGTTCTCCGACGGCGTTGCGAAGGTCATAAGAGATCGTGATGTCACCGAGGAACAAATCAAGCGCTACAACATAATCGCAGTCGGTGGACCAAACGAAAACAGCTTCGTGAGGCTCATCGCAGACAAACTACCAGTGCAATTCCTTGACGGAGGTTATCGCGTAGGCAAGCACGAGGTGACAAGGAAAACGCTCGGTAAGGAAGTCGGCATCGTCTTGGTCTATCCAAACCCTCTCAACCAAAGCCGTTATGTCGTCATCTACGATGGCGTGCTTTGGGGGAGTGGCTTGCCGATCAACCACAAATTTGATACGCTACCAGATTTCGTCATCTTCACCGAAGACCATGAAACAGATGGTGCAAACGAAATTGTATGTGGCGGCTTCTTTGACACTCATTGGCAGGTTGATGAAAACCTCATCTGGTGCAAGCTCAGGAAGTGTCAAGGCAAACTGCTACAAACTGCGCCATAGCGTGGTTGAGAAAGCCATGCCTTCAAAACCATCGTTGTGGTTTGCCTGCTGATACCATATCTCGGTATGAGGTAGGGGTTTGTTTGAGCTGTCATTGGCAACGGCGCTATCTTCACTGCCCAGCGATACCCAGCCTCTCGAGCCATCTCAACAGCTACTGCATCGGCTACCCCTCCGGTATACGCAAGACCGTTCACGGTGATGCCGAGGTTTTCTTCAAGTATCTTCTTTGAGGCGGTGAATTCATATGCGAGGCGCTCTCTGTAGGCATCTCTGCTTAGCTTCCTCAGGCGCTTCGGGTGCATGTGCGAAACGGTGTGTGATGCAACCTCTACGATGCCCGATTGAATCATTTCGCGCAACTGATCCCACGAGAGCCCGAACTTGCCGATTGCATTCGTGTAAACGAAAAGGGTAGCCTTCGCCTTATACTTGCGCAGGAGCGGATATGCAACGGTGTATGCCGAGCGAAAACCATCGTCAATCGTGATCACTATAGGACGGCGTGGTATGGGTTTATTCCATCTACCCTGCATGAGTTCAACGGCTTCGCTCATCTTCAGGAATGTGAAGCCCATCGCTGTAAGCATCTGAAGGTGCGTTTCAAAGCGCTTTGGCGGTATCGCCCAATAAGCATGTTTGCCTCCCTCGCGGAAGTCGTGGTAGCAAAGTATGGGTATGGCATAACCCACAGGCGGTTTGAAAGTGGTCGTTGATTCCTCTTTAGGTGGTTTGCTTCTCTTAGCGAGTTGCGGTGTCTTCGGCGCGGGTTGCAAAACTCCTCGCTCCCGAAGGGAAACGCGAGGCAACAAAAGCAAGCAGATTGCAACAGCACAACTCCCCAAGAGCACTGCAAATAGTGCGAGCAGTTTCCTTCTGCGCTTGCGCTTCAAGTGATGCATGAGTTTATCACCTTCTCACTTGTGTCCTTCCGTTCTTTCGCCGTCACACTACCACTGCAAGCTAAACTTAATATAGCGCACCTACAGGTGCAACCTTTATAACGGTTGGCGTAGCGTGAGGCAGTGGCAATGTTGATGTGTTATACTTGCGTGAGGTTAACGATGCAAGGGATGAGGCGCATCAAAACACTGAGAGTGGGGGAGGGAGTAAAAGATGGCGTATGTCATAACTGAGGGGTGCACGAAGTGCATGACATGTGTGGAGGAATGCCCTGTGAGCTGCATCCAAGAGGGCTCGGATATGGTTTACATCAACCCAGATGAGTGCACCGAGTGCGGGACATGCAATGAGGTATGCCCACAAGATCCGCCAGTCCCACAACACGAAGACGATGTCCCACCAGACTTGAGACACTACATACAGATGAACCGCGACTTCTTCGAGCTCTCAGATGAGGAGTTCGAAGCCAAGTATGGTAAGCCTAAGTAGCGTTTGAGCAAGTTAGAACAGAGGTTGAACTGGTATCAATCCTTTGCCGACGGGTTGGGACGCCTTGATTGAGTGGTGAACAAAGCGTTTCGCTCTTTGTATGGCTTCAATCTGATCCATGCCCTTTGCGAGGTTGGCTGTTATAGCTGAGGAGAAGACACATCCAGCGCCATGGAGCTTCCCTTTCATGATTCGGCGTGAGCGTGTCTCAATGAATCGAACGCCATCGTAAATCAAATCGACGGCGTCATCGCCTTCTACATGTCCTCCCTTTACGACAACTGTGGATGCACCAAGTTGATGCAATATTATGGCTGCCTTCCTTGCGTCCGAAAGTGAACTCACTTTGATTCCAGTCAAAGCCTCAGCTTCAAATGCGTTTGGCGTCAGTATCGTTGTCAGCGGAATGAGCAGGCGTTTGAGGGCTTCGATTGCCTCTTCCATTAACAACCTCGCACCAGTCCCAGCAACCATCACTGGATCAACTATTAGCGGTTGCAAGCCGTATTGTTTCACCTTCATTGCAACGACCTCAATGATATCAGCATCCAACAGCATCCCAACCTTCGTTGCATTTATTTTCAAATCGCTTGCAACCGAATCAATCTGCGTAGCCACAAATTCTGGTGGCACTTTGTGTATTGCGTTTATCCCCAAGGTGTTTTGTGCCGTGAGCGCTGTTATGACGCAGGCGCCGTAAACGCCGAGTGCTGTAAAAGTTTTCAAATCAGCCTGTATGCCAGCGCCTCCACATGAATCTGAGCCTGCTATGGTCAGCGCACAAGGCAAGGGTGGCATTTCACACCTCACCTTTGACGGCTATCGAGCCGTAGCTCATTATTCGCTTTATCTCATCAACTGTGGCTGGTGCTACTCCGCTTTTGCACACGGCTACTGCTCCAGCTGCGCACGCGATTTTTGCTGCGGTCACAAAGTCAGCACCACAACATAGCGCAAGGACTATCGCTGCAAGAAATGTATCGCCAGCACCAGCAACATCGTAAACAGTCACACGATACGACGGTATATCGCAAAGCCAACCCCTCGTATCAAAAAGGCTTGCGCCCTCCTCGCCACGAGTTATGACGAGCCAACGGATTTGCAGACGGCTCGCGAGCGTCTTCCCGATGAGCTTGTAATCGTCCGACAGCTCGCCATTCAACATCGCTGATTCCCTTGCCTCCGACATGTTGAAGCTTAGCAGGTCAAAGCCCACGAACGAGGCTATGTTCTTCGGCTTCGGACCACCGCAGAGCAAAAAGCCATATCGCTCTTGAGCGCTCCGCAGCGAATCTGTCAGCCTGCTTGTGACGACGCCCTTTGCGTAGTCCGAGATTATGACGGCATCAACTTGAGCGAGCATTGAAGCTACTCGCTCGATGAGCGCATCGCATGTCTTGTCATCTATCGTCTTTCTCACCTCATGGTCAATTCGGACGAGCTGTTGCTTGTGAGCGATTATGCGCGTCTTGAGCGTTGTCGGACGCGATTCATCAACGATAATTGCGCTTGTATCAGCGCCGATCTCGCGTAGCAGGCTTTTGAGTTCTTCGCCAGCGCTGTCTTTGCCTATGACGCCTCCGACGATTGTCCTTGCGCCCATTGAGATCAAGTTGTAAACCACATTTGCAGCTCCACCAGGTCCGATCCTCCTTTCACGGCGCAGGAGCACTGGCACTGGTGCTTCTGGTGATATGCGTTCGGCATCGCCAATGATATACTCGTCAAGCATCAGGTCGCCAATGACGAGCACGCTTACCCTGTTAAAGCGCTCAAGTATTTGCTCAGCTTCTTTCATGAGCCGTTCCTCACTCGTCATTTTGTTCCACCGTCATCAGGGGACACCCCTCTGGGGGAGCTTTGACGAGATCACCCTTTGCGCCCTCGCGGAGCACGCGTTCAATGAAAGTGGATGTGGCAACAGCGCAGAAGCTCCCGCACATGCTACACACGCCTTTGCTGACTTCCTTCATGTCAGCCCTATACTCCATCGCCCTGTCGCTATCCATGGCGAGTTCAAACATGGCTTTCCAGTTCAGCTCCTTCCTCGCCTTTGACATCCGCTCATCCCACTCATATGCTCCCTTTATCCCTTTAGCAATGTCGGCTGAGTGCGCAGCTATCCTGCTTGCTATTATCCCAACCCTGACATCCTCAGGGGATGGTAAGCCGAGGTGTTCTGCTGGAGTGACATAGCATAGGAAGTCAGCACCTGCTACTGCTGCTATTGCCCCACCAATCGCTGCAGCGATATGGTCGTAACCTGCTGCAACATCGCATGTGATAGGACCAAGCAAGTATATCGGGGCACCGTGGCAGAGCGATTTCATCATCTTCACATGCGCTTCAATGTGGTGTATTGGGACATGCCCTGGACCTTCAATCATCACCTGAACACCAGCTTCCCAAGCACGCAATGTCAATTCGCCGAGGATTGATGTCTCATACCACTGCACAGCATCGCCAGCATCAGCGATTGCCCCAGGACGCATGCCATCGCCTAAGCTCAATGTCACATCGTATTTCTTGGCTATCTCAAGCAGTCTATCAAAATGCTCATAGAGAGGGTTCTCCGCATCGTTTGCCACCATCCACACAGCTAACAGGCTTCCTCCCCTGCTCACAATCCCCCCAATTCTCCTTGAGCGCCTTAGCAGTTCAAGAGCATGTTTTGTCACGCCACAATGGACTGTCATGAAATCAACGCCTTGTTCAGCCTGCCTCTCAATCACTTCAAACAAATGTTCAACAGTCATCTCCGTTATCGGCTTGCGCGCTTTCAAGAGTTCCTGAGCAACCTGATAAATCGGGACGGTGCCAAGCGGTTTCCTCCAGCGCTTCAGGATTTCCATCCTTATCTCGTCCAAGTTGCCACCCGTGCTCAAGTCCATGATCGTGTCTGCGCCGTATCTAATGCACATCTCGACCTTTTTCAGTTCCTCGTTTATGTCGACACGCATCGGGGATGTGCCTATGTTTGCGTTAACCTTTGTGCGTAGCCCCTCTCCTATGCCCACTGGCTCAGGCTTGCGAACTTTGTTGCAAGGTATGACCACCTTGCCTTCGGCAACCTTTTGCAATAGCCAGTTAACATCAACACCCTCTTCTTCAGCCACAAACTTCATTTGCTCCGTGATTATCCCCTTCTTGGCTGCTTCAAGTTGCGTCATAAGGAATCACCCTTGCTTTCACTTTGGCTTTCAGCCTCCCCTTTCAACTGGCGTTGCTGTGAGCGCTTACCTGTTATGACTTCCGCATCCCCGCGCCTCAGTTGTTCTTCATCTCCCCACTTTAACAGTTGCTCTTTGCTCAGGATTAAATCAGACCTTGAGTAGCCAGCGAATTGCCAGATGTGACTGTGGATGAGCGACGGTGTTGGGCAGGCTTCAACGCAAAGCCCACAGAAGCTACATAGGCTGAGGTCAAAAATGAACTTAACAGGGTAACGCCCCCTGTGCCCCTCGCGCCTTTCAGTCTCAATGTAGATGCAGTGGTCTGGGCATATGCGCATGCAAGCCATGCAACCAATGCAGTTTTCCCTACCAACTTTCATATCCGTTGTTAGCGAGATTATGCCACGGTATCTGTCAGCTATCTTCCTTGAGCCCCACTTCTCCGTTATCGTCATAGCTTGCCTTAGGATGACCGTTCGGTAAAAGTTCTTCCCAGTGACGCATAAGCCCTTCACCAATCCGCCAGTGACTTCAATCAGCCTGCTTAAAGACACATCAAGCTCACCGCCCCTTCAAATGCTTCTCAGCAAATGAGGTCAGCGCTTCTTTCTTATCTCTCGGCATGCGTCTTACCTCGTGGCGAAGTATCTTATCCTGAAGCATCTTAACACCCCAAAGGAGTTGCTCAGGTGTCGGTGGACACCCCGGAACATAGACATCAACAGGTATGACTTTATCCACACCGTTAAGCACGCTATACGAGTCGTAAAATGGACCGCCACTCGTTGCGCATGCACCCATGGCAATCACATACTTCGGCTCAGCCATTTGCTCGTAGAGCAGTTTTATCCTCGGAGCCATCTTGTAAGTTACGGTTCCAGCAACGATCATCAAGTCAGCTTGCCTCGGTGTCGCCCTCGGGATGATGCCATACCTGTCAAAGTCATACTTTGGTCCGATTGTGTGCATCATCTCAATCGCACAGCACGCAAGACCAAATGTCATATACCAAAGCGAGTTCTTGCGAGCCACATTCAAAACCTTCGTAACGCCAACGCTGTTCAAAACATCCTCAAGCCACTCCTTGAACAACTCGAGGCGAGTTGTAAGCACATCAACACGCATCCTTGCGCCTGCGCAAACGCCACTTTCAATAGGCTGGCAAAAAACGCTAACAACATATCCATCCTCAATCAAGTCCTCTCACCCCCTCGGCACGACGAGCAGTGAATGATAGCGAGGTGATTACCTCAAGGGATACCCAATGCAGAAGTATGGCGCACTCCATTTGGTGAGGGATAAAAGCCATAGGGCAAGTGACACGGGATTTGAAGGCAGATTACGAACTGCCAAATTTGCTCAGCACCAAAACTGCATTGGAAGTGAATCCTTTCCCGTGTCCCCTGCCCCGTGATTTAGCCCAAAGAGGAATTAACGGTGGCGCATCAACGGCATTCAGCCCTCACAGTGTTAACCCAGTTTGGGTCTCTACAGGTTGTTCCCGCTGCTGCCCTGCTAAATTCCCACATGCAAACTGGTTGGTATGTCTGTGTCCACTTCATTATCTTCACATGCCCATCAACGAAAAGGAAGTTACCATAGGCATTATGGTCACAGCGCGCGCCGCCACTGCACCAAGCGCAATGGTCTATGCATGTTGTATGCGTTTCAACGATCATCAAAGTCATTGACGGGGCTTTTATCGTAGCTTGTGATGGTGGGCGAGCGCCCCAGCCATATGAGAAGTTATCTGTTGCGGGGTTATCACCGCTCGCGGTAGCCCATGCATATGAGCGGTCAAGATAGGGCTGTTCAATGCTCTGGGCAGCGCAGTTTATACAATCACCGCAATATGGCTGATTGATATACGGGCTTGATGGGCATGTGAACACTTTGTCATTCTTCACATAAGGCCAGATCTCCGACTTCCATGTCCAAAGCCTCCCGATCGTCGGGTCATAGCCACGCACAACCGGGAAGAGTTCGTCGTAGTCCTGGCAATACTGCAAGATAGCCAGCCCGATTTGCTTCAAGTTGCTCTGACAGCTTGCAGTCCTTGCCTTCTCCCTCGCCTTCGCAAACACTGGGAACAGAATCGCTGCCAAGATGGCGATTATGGCAATCACCACCAGCAGCTCTATCAGCGTGAAGCCAACTCTCTTTCCCTTCGTCGCTTTCATCTCACATCCCTCCTTCATGCGAGTTTTGTTCTTCGCACTTAGCTTGCTATCCCTTCAACTCGCCTAACTAACGCCTTCCCTTTTCCATCACCTCCCTCTCAACTTAACTTGCACCCAATCTCACAATTGAGTATAGCGCAAAAAAAAAGTCAACCGTCAACCTCGTTGGAGTGAGTTCTAACCTATCCAAGCCATTGGCTTTGAGAGAGTGAGCAATCGGTGAGCCAAATCTTTCGTCTCCCATTCATCGGACGCTACGGTATAGCATAGCTACACCGAGTGCGAACGAGATTGCGTTTGGTAGCCAGCACCCAACCAAGATTGGTATTTTGGCTTGCCTTGCGAGAATTGTCCCATAATACCATGCGAAGTAGTAAATGAGCACGATGAGGATGCTCAAGCCGAGTGCCAACCCCAAGCCAGCTTGCCTTGTGCGCAACCCGAGTGGTGCACCGAGCAATGCCATAAGGAAGCATGCCCACGCAAACGCAAACCTGTTGTGCAGTTCAGTTAGGTAAAGGAGTTGTTGGAGCTTGCTTACATTGTGGCGTCGCATGTGCTCAATCTTCTCCTTCAGCTCGCCTATGGTCATTTTATCTGGATCGAGTTGCATCGCCTCAATCCTCACATCTTCGATGTTCTTCTGCAGTGGGGGTTGTGGCAAGCCCTGCCAGTCTTGTGAGCGCATCTCTTTGAACTTATTGGCTATCGCTATCTTCCCTGGGTAGAGAACCTGCCAAAAGCCATCAATGAAGACCCACCCATTTCCTTCCCACCTCGCTTGCTTCGCTGAGAGCATGCCAATCGGCTGACCGCTGTCGTAAAAGATGATTTGGATTCCGTGCATGATGCCTTTTGATGGCTCAAACCTTTGAACGATTGCAAGCTGTCTTAGCTCGCCACACGGTGGTTGGCGAAGGACGATGGTTGATGTGGGGGCTGGTTTTCCCAAGATGCGTCTTATCACCCTTTCCGCAGCCCTGTCGCTTTGTGGCATCAAGTAGTTGCGCAAGAAGAAAGCCAGAAGCGATGCCATCACGCCGATGAAAAGCAATGCTGAACATATGCGTGCAAAGCTTATGCCACTGCTGAAGAGGGCGAGTATCTCGTTATCGTGGCTGAGCTGTCCGATGACAATGACGGATGCAAGCAACATAGCCATTGGAAGGCTCATTGTTACGATGTTCGGCAAGCGCAGGACGAAGAATTGCAGTGCATCTTCAACTGGAGCACCTTGCTCCATGATCAACTCAAGTGAGCGGCGCAGGAGTTCACCAGCTATGAGGAAGGCAGAGAATATGCCCACGCCTACGAGAAATGAGAATGTGCCCAACCTAAGGATGTATCTATCCCAAGTGGTCAATTCACTGAGCACCTCTCCCCTTCACATCCTAAAGCTCTCACCCAAATAGAACTGCCTTGCTATTGGGTCTTCGTAGAGTTGCTTTGCGCTCCCCGATGTCAGTATCTTGCCCTTGTGGATTATGTAGCCTCTATCGATGATGCGAAGCGTTTGATAGACATTGTGGTCTGTTATGAGTATGCCGATGCCTTTCTCGCGCAGCTTCAGGATTATGCTCTGAAGTTCCTCAACGGCTATCGGATCAACGCCAGTGAACGGCTCATCAAGGAGCAGGAAAGATGGCGAGAGCGCCAATGCCCTCGCAACTTCAACCCTTCTCTGTTCGCCACCTGAAAGGTCTTGCCCATGTTGATGGCGCAGTTCCTTCAAGTTGAACTCCTCAAGCAGTTGCTCAACTATTTCTTTTCTCTCACGCCTGCCGTAGCCACGAAGCTCCAAGACCGCATGAAGGTTTTGCTCAACAGTCAACTTGCGAAATATTGAAGGCTCTTGTGGCAGGTAGCCTATGCCGAGGCGTGCCCGCATATACATCGGCATGTTGGTTATGTCACGCCCGTTCAGGAAGACCTTACCACCGTTTGGTTTGACGAATCCAACAAGCATGTAGAATGTGGTCGTCTTGCCAGCACCGTTTGGTCCGAGCAATCCAACTATCTCGCCAAGTGAGACATGTATATCTACGCCATCAACGACTGTGCGTCTGCCATAGCGCTTGATCAACCTGTGCCCTTCAAGGCACTTCTTATCAGTGCCATCAGGATTTGCCCTCGGATGGTGATCATACACTGCTAAGATCGGCATAGGCTTTCACCAGTTCAAATTGAACTGGGCGCCACTCAATCACTTTGTTTTGAGCGTTACTTTTTCTCAGCGCCCTCTCTTGTAGCAGGCTTGCGCTCAACTTGCACATTGACCTCTGGGAAAACATCTTCGTCGCCCGGCTCAAACAACAGCTCACCAGTCTCAAGCCACATCACTATTTTTCCAGCCTTCCCAAGCGCCTGTGATATTTCTGGCGATATGCCACGCACCGTTATCTGCGGGGAGCCAGTCATGATGAGCAACGATTCCTTTGGGTCAATTTGCAATCGCTTGCAAGAGCCAGTGACATGAGCCTTCTGTCCTTCCTCAGTTTCCAGATCCATCTCAAGCCTCACATTGCCAACTGCTTCAGCGTCCACAACCGTCCCAAGCGTCTCCTTTGCCTTCACTTCCTTCCTCAAGAGCCTTGCGGTTATCATCTCACTCCATATCTTGCCCTGTGACCATTCAAGGACTGCCTGCCCTTTCGCTATGACCTCAATCGGCTCCTTGCGGAGCATCAGCTTGATTGAAGAATCCTTCTTCGCTTGACAATAGATTTTGATCAGCTCAAGCTTAGTTCCCTTGCCACCTTGTAGCTCAACGGCTCCCATCGTCAGGGCGAAAAGCAACCATGACACCGCAAATGCTGTGGCATACAGTTTACGATAGGTGTGCCTCATCTTCGCTTCACCTTTCCTCATCGTGTGATCAACCTGCGTGTGCTTAGTTGCAAGTATGGCTTGTTTGCGAGTTCAATCTCACCGAGCGCTATATCCGCAGTTGCCATCCCACCGCCACCGCTCAACCCTTCAGATGCTGAAACGAAGACATTGCCTGTTGCGATCACCTTGCCCTTCTCCCACCACCACTTAACCTTTCCCGATCTGAGTGTTACAGCATGTGCAAGTGACTTTAATGTCACATCGCCGACGAACTCAAGCACCCGCTGTTGAGGGAAAAGCAATGCTTGTCCGCTCTCAATAGTTGCATCGACACCGCACTTGCCCAAGACACTGCACTTTGGTTTTATGAGCATGATGATGCCGTCGCGATGCAGGAGCTCTTCAAAACCGATCTCAAACTTCCTCCCAGTGGAGGCTTCCACACCAGTGATTTTATCGCCAGACAGCCTAAGTTCACCAATCTGCGAGAGTAGTTGTTCCCACGAGATTGATGGCATGCTTTTTGTCTCTCTCGCTGTGCCGAGCTCCCCCTCTTCTTGAGCAAATCTTTTCGCGAACAGCCCGACGGCTATGACGGAGATGAGCAGTGCCAAGCCAAACAACGATGCTACAAAGCTTATGTAGCGCCTCATGGGAAGCTTCACCTCAAACTTTGGCTATCCCTGAAGCGACATGAGAGCATGACATAGAGCGCTTTTATTCCATCCCAAGGGCGTAGCTTCTTACCTTCAAGGATGCCCCTCGGGTTATACGAGATCGGAAGCTCGTCTATCTTGACGCCAAGCAACCTGAGTTGGGCTGGTATCTCAAAGTCAAGTTCAAAGCCTCTGGAACGAAGCCTCAGACGCTTAGCCACGTCGCTCCTCATCAGCTTGTAGCATGTTGCGACATCGGTGATCTTAGCCCCATACAGGAGACGGAAGAACAGTGTTAGCAATCTCCTTCCCACTTCATAAATGTTCAACCAGTTGTAACCGCCCATCAGCCTGCGCCCGAGGATTCGTGACCCGAAGACAGCGACCGAATTTGTTCTTTCAGCATGTTCAAGCAAGCGGATTATATCCTTCGGGTCGTATTCCAGATCGGCATCTTGAACGATCACATACTCACCCCTCGCCTTCTTTATCCCGAGCTTAACAGAAGTTCCCTTGAGCATGTTCGTTGGTTGGAAGACAACCTCAAGGCGGACTGTCATGCTGTCTGGACGCCAGCGCTCAGCAAACTCCTTGAGCAACTCCTTCGTCCCATCGGTTGAGCAATTATCCACGACGATAATCTCTTTGAGCACTGGCAAGCGAATCAGTTCCTCAAGGATGCTCAAGACCGTCTTGCGTTCATTGTAAACTGGGACAACGATGGTTAACTTCGGGGAGAGCTGTTTGAGTTCATCGGAGCATTCGCGCGCTATGCCCATGTCCCCGTGCCCCTCTGGATGCCGAAGAAGGAACGATACCAATCGATTGTCTTGATCAAGCCTTCCTTTAGGTCATGTTTTGGATACCACCCTAAGATGCTCCTCGCCTTCTCAATTGACACATATTGGCATCGTATCTCCTTCATTGGCTTCCCAACACCTTCAATTATCGGTTCAAGCTCGCTTGCGCCGCATAGGTCAAGTATCAACTTCGTGAGCTCAAGGACGCTTATCGGTTTCCCAAGACCTATGTTGAAGGCTTCGCCACAAAGCCCACTTTTGCAGGTTGCTTGAGCTAAGGATATGTAGGCGCTCACAACATCTTCAATGTAGATGTAGTCCCGCATCGGAGTCCCATCACTCCTTATGACGGGACGCTGTCCATGCAAAACAGCCTTTATTGTCCCAGGGATGATGCGCGAGAAATTAAGGTCACCACCACCGTAAACATTTGAGCACCTTATGATTGAGATGGGCATCTCGTATGTTATGGCGAAGCATTGGGAGATGAGGTCTGCGCATGCCTTTGAAGTTTCGTATGGGAATGTCGGGCGCAGTGACATGCCCTCTGTGTATGGGAGCGTCTCTTGCTCGCCATAAGCTTTGTCGCTTGAGGCAACGACTATGCAATCAACACTCTTTGCCTTCCTGCACGCCTCAAGGAGTGTCCAAGTGCCACGCACATTCACATCAAATGCCACCGATGGTGTTGCCTTGGCAGCACCGACAAGCGATTGAGCAGCCAGATGGAAGCAAACGCTCACATCGTAGGAGGTGATAATTCGCTCGAGCAGATCGCCATCACGAACATCTCCGACGACGAGCATCGTATGCTCGTCGAGGTGCCACTTTTTGAAAAGTGAAAAAGGGTTGACTTCCCTGACGAGGGCTATGACGAGCGCCCCAAGTTCCACAAGCTTTTTTGTGAGCCAAGAGCCTATGAAGCCAGAGGCGCCAGTCACAAACACGCATCTCCCGTGCCAGAAGCTTTCGTAACTTCCCATCTCGCTCACTTCCCTCAGTCCTCCCAAACCTTCCAAGGCGCTTTACCATCTTCCCAGAGCTGGTTCAAGATGAGAGTGTCCTTGTATGTGTCCATGCAAGCCCAAAAGCCCTCATGCTTGTATGCCATCAGTTCACCGACCTCGGTGAGCTTGACGAGCGTCTCCCTCTCAAGGTCGTCGTTCTCTCCCAAGTATTTGAAGACATCCCTTTTGAAGACGAAGAAGCCAGCGTTTATCCACAGGTCAAGCCTCGGTTTTTCCCTAAACTCAACCACCCTCCCATCGTCGGCGAGTGTTAGAATGCCAAAAGGTGATATCGGGCGGACAGTTGTAACGGTGGCTATGCGCCCGTGCGAGACATGGAAGCGCAAAAGTTCATGCAAGTTGATATCGGAGAGACCATCAGCATATGTTGCGAAGAAGTTCTCGGTGTCAACATACTTCTCAATCCTCTTTATGCGTCCACCAGTGTTTGTTTCCTCGCCAGTGTGGGCGAATGTTATGTCCCAAGCTTCGCTTTGGCTTAGCCATTCAAGCTTCGCCTGAGGTGGACGAAGCATTAGCCTGACATCGCCAACTTGCCATAGGTAACCCTCTGCGAAAAATTCCTTTATCTTGTGTCCAAGGTGTCCAAGACAAAGGATGAAGCGGTTAAACCCATGATGTGCGAATATCTTCATGACATGCCAAAGTATTGGGCGACCACCTATCTCGATCAAAGCTTTCGGGATGGACGAAGTCCTCTCCTGAAGACGCATCCCCTTGCCACCGCACAGTATCACGACAGGCATCCGCGAATATTCCATCGCTGTTTTGTTGCCCATCTTTACCCCTTCCCTGTTGGGTGGATGAAACTTGCATTTCGGCAAGCTCTCACGATACTATCATAGCGATAGCCATCATGTCCCGATAGCTTAAGGGGGAGCGCCTCAGGATGGCAAGGCTTCAAAAGCGTAGTGGCAAGATGAAGACGCTGATGAGCGAGTTGGACAGGTTGCTTTCCATAAGCTACGGTCGAAAGAGATGGCGCAGATGTGGGGGAGCAGTTGAGATACTCATCCGCACAATCCTCTCTCAACAGACGAACGATAAAGCATCGGAAGTAGCCTATAGAAGGTTGCTCGAGCGATTTGGTAGCTTTGAAAATGTGATGACTGCTTCGGACGAAGAAGTTGAGGCGGCGATACGCCCTGCTGGGCTTAGCAGGCAGAAAGCACGATGCATAAAATCATGCCTCAAGCGCATCATGAATGACTTCGGAAAGCTATCGCTTGATCAACTTGAAGGTATGGATGTTGAAAGCGCCATGTCATACCTCACATCGTTACACGGGGTTGGCGTTAAGACAGCTGCATGTGTTTTGTTGTTTGCTTTCGGCAAACCCGTGTTCCCTGTGGACACGCACATCTTGAGGATAACGAAGCGCCTCGGGATAGTTGGCGAGGAAAAGGACGCCACAGAAGCCCAAGCTTACCTTGACGAGGTTATACCAAGCAAGCTCAAATATCAACTGCACCTCAACTTGATAGAGCATGGGCGTAAGGTATGCAGGGCAAGGGAACCACTTTGTCATCTTTGCTCGTTGAGGCGATACTGTCTCTATTGGAGGTTGAAACGGCAAAGCAAACGCACAACGCGTTTCAATCGCTGATCATACAGCTTACGAACCTCTCGCCGTCCCAGTAAACGCCCATTGAGCGGAATTTCTCGTAGCGGTGCTTGCGTAGCTCATCTGGCGGCATGTTTGAGAATTCGTCCAGAGCTCTTACGAGCGCTTCTTTGAGGTTCTGAGCAGCTTCCTTCAAGTTGCGGTGTGCGCCCCCGAGAGGTTCTTTGACTATCTCGTCTATCACGCCCAACTTAAGAGCTTCTGGCGCTGTAAGCCAAAGAGCCTTTGCAGCCTCTGGAGCTCTGCTCTCATCACGCCATATGATCGCAGCACAACTCTCAGGCTGTATGACCGAATACATCGCGTATTCCATCATCAGCACTTTGTTTCCAACGCCTATGGCTATCGCCCCACCGCTTCCACCCTCGCCAATTATGACAGCTATCGTGGGTACGCCGAGCATTGACATGACCATCTGCGACTCAGCTATAGCCCAACATATCCCGCGAGCCTCAGCTTCATCAAGGCACGCTGCTCCAGATGTATCAATGAGCGTAATGATGGGGCGATTTAGCTTGTCGGCGAGCTTCATCACCCTTATCGCCTTCCTATAGCCCTCTGGGTGAGCCATCCCGAAATTGCGTTCCTGCCTTTCCTTTGCGTCTCTTCCTTTCTGCTGTCCTATGACGGCAACAGGTTGTCCATCAAGCCACGCCAATCCCGCCACTATGGCTTTATCGTCTCCATAACACCTGTCGCCGTGAAGCTCAATGAAGTCGTCAAAGATTTCGTTGATGTAATCAAGTGCGTATGGTCTATCTGGGTGGCGTGCGAGGAGAACCCTGTCGTATGGGCTTAGGCTTGAAATGATCTCTTGCATCTTCCTCTTGAGCTCTTCAACTGCTTTTTCATCTGGCGGGCTTTGCCCAGATAGCAACTTGTTCAGCTCTTCCTCAATCGCATCAAGCTCGGCTTCAAACGGGAGTTTGTATGCGCTACCCATCGGCATCACCACAAATTGTATATTTTGCTCATGCCAACCTGATTGAAATTGTGGCGCAAGCCGACTTCCATGAAACCATGCTGGTGAGTTATCTTATGTTGAGAAAGCGCTCGCTTTGAAATGAGAGGCGCCATTTGCTTTAGCCGATGGGGACAAGTGACATGGGACAAGTGAGATGGGTTTGATGAAAAGCTTTCAAGCGTCAAAACCGTTTGGCGCTTGAGGAGGGTGAACTTCTCGGTGAACAAAGTATCTCTTGCTACGCTCGTCTACCTGCCTAATGATGTTCTCAAAGTGTTGAAGGGAACGCTTGAACTTATGTCCGTTAAACTGCTCGTGTATCTCTTTGTCGTGTTCTTTGCATGCCAAAAGCAAGTTGCAGTTTGTGCTGGGCTACCTCAGCCCATCGGGAACACATTTGAGACGCTCATTTCCCGCTTCGGCTCGCGCTACTGCATAAATATGCGTCCGCAGGAGAACAGCTGGTATCAGTCGCCATGCGGGCGCTTCTATGATGAGCGCATCGATGTCATCATCGGTGTGAGGGTGGCTGGGAAACTATACTCGCTCCCGTTCTCGCGACTTGAGTTCTCCAACTTCGATGCGGTCAACCAGACTATCACACCGTGCAAATTGATTTGGAGGGCAAGCTTGAAATCACCCCCCATGAGACTCAACCTGAAATTCGTATCGCCATTCTATCCGAAGGATGAAAGGACAACGCTACTACCCGCATTCATCGTTGAGTTCGTCGTTGAGAATTGCTCAGAAGAACCTCTGCACGGTGAGCTCGTATATGGCAGGGAGTTGAATGCGAGACAGCTCGCAACGCTTCACATGGGTGACGGCGTGGCAGTGTTTGAGACGCAGGGTGTGTTCAAAGCACATGAGGGAGTGAAAGGCAAAGGTTGGGATGTTGAGCTCATGCGTCTCGGCGGTAAAACGATGCTCACATTCAGACGCACTTTTAAACTGCAACCCAACAGCGATGAGAGAAGCATGCTGGTGCTCGCATGCTATTCAAGAGATGCCTTCTTCAAAGCCAAAGGCTATCCATACAGGTTCAAGTATGCTCACCTATTTGGCGATGTTAACGAAGTGATGAACTATGCGCTCGTGAACGCTGAGGAGCTGTGCTCACGCACGGAGCTGTTTGAAAGGACATTGCTTGATCCAGTTGAAGATGACGCGCTCAAGATGCTCATCTCGCTTGCCTTCCAAAGCTACGCCTCAAACGCGCTATGGCTTTTGCCCGCTGAGGATGTTGCCACCTCGATGGGCTTGAAGAGGGAGCCACCATTTAAGCAATGGTTCTCCGTGCTTGAGGGTGGTGGAGGCTTGTTTAACTCAACAGTTGATGTTGAATACAACATCTCGCCCTTTTACTTGCTCTATTGGAACGAACTGCTCGAGATGTTGCTCGATGAGTGGAGTGCCTACCGTAGGGGTGGCATCATAAGGCACGACATGGGTATGGGCTTCGTCGCAAATGGGATGAGCTACTACCACGATATGCCAGTCGAAGAGAACACCAATTTCTTGCTCATGCTTTTCTCACTCTGGGCGAGCACCGCAAAGCATGGTTTGCTGAAAGGGTGGTGGGATGTTGTCGTAGAGCTCGTTAAATACCTCCTCTCAACCGACACCGATGGCAACGGTTTCCCAAACATTGGCACGAGCAACACAATCGACCAAGCTGTCTATGTGACGCAACATGCCCCTGAGCAAACATACCTTGCCATGAAGATGGCAGCGACATATCAGGCTGTCTGGCAGATGGCTCGCTTTGTCGGCGACTTCAAAACAGCAAAGGAGTGCCAGAGCGCCTTGGAGAAGATAACGGCAACGATGAAGAAGGCATGGCTCGGAGACCATTACCCAGTCAGCATTGACAGGGCAATCCCTGGTTGGGACGCTTATTCAATCTACACAGCAAACGGCTGGCTGTTACCGCTCATCGTTGGCGTTAGCCCTCAGGTGGATGTGCAACGCATGCGTATCGACATCATCAACTCAACCAAAGCGACATGGAGGGGCTATAGCTCAACTCACACAAGCGTTGATGTGACGACATTCATTAGCCAGAACATATGGCGTGATTGCATTGCAGCATACCTTGGCATGGATATGGTCAAGAACGCACGCTCATATTGGAGCTTGCAATGGACGCTCAATAGGACGACTGGAGGCGCTTTCGTGGATTCATACAATTACGATACTGGCTACAGCAGTTTGCGTTACTACCCAAGGGGCATGGCTGTCGTCTGCTACATCCTCGCCATCGGTGGCATCTCTTTCAACGCCTTGGAGAGGAAAATCGTTATCCAACCTCTGTTCGAGAATGTGGTTATACCTTTGCCACAGTTTTCCGACTGGGCTTCAAAGAGGATACCTTCGATTGAGTTGCGTCCTTCGGAAGGCAAGCCTCGGATAAGCATAAGGCACAAGGAATTGCTTGAAGGATGGAATGTCGCCATAGGGCGTTAGGAGGCTCTCTACTCCCACAGCTTCAGGATGACTTTCGCAGTTCTGCCTTCGACGAACTCATCAAAAGCCTTTTGCGCCTCTTGGAGCTTGAACTCGTGCGATATGAGCTTGCGCACATCCAAGCCCCTTCTGTATAGCCTGAGCATCTCCCAGTATTCGTATCTGTGGTAATACCAGCTTCCGAAGACAGTTATGTCGCCTCGGATGAGCTGACCTATGTTCACCGTCACTTCCCTGTTCTCGCCTATGCAAGCCACCTTACCGCCTTTACCCACAAGTTGCATAGCCAATTTGAAGCCCTCGGGACGCCCCGACGCTTCCACTACGCCATCAGACATAGCGCCAGAAGTTATATCCCTCACGATGCTGACAACATCTTGTGATACCGCATTGATGGTGAATTCAGCACCAAGCTCTTTTGCGTATCTCAACCTCTCATCTCGCACATCAATTGCTATGACTCGTGCACCGCTATATGCGAGGAATAGCGTGCACCCAAGCCCAATTGGACCACAGCCCACAACAGAGACGAAGTCGCCAGCCTCTATGTTCATGCGTTTACACGCATGGTAAGGAGTGCCAAATCCATCGCCAGTTAAGAGAACGCCAGCTTTGAAGTCAACATCTTCGGGCAATGGCAACGGGACATGCTCTGGGACTGATACAAGCTGAGTTTGCAATCCACAACAGCCTCTTCGTTCATCACAGAATGTGTAGATGCCACGGTTGCACCAAGCGCACTTGCCACATCCCCACACCGCATAAATTCCCACCCTATCTCCTTCTTTCCAAAGCGCCGACCTCGAAGCATCAACGATGATCCCAACAGCTTCATGCCCTGTGTTCGATTCTAAAGGGGCATCGGATAGAAGGGAATGCAAGTCACTACCGCATATGGCAGCTACTTCGACCTTAACGATGACTTCGCCCTCTCTCGGCTTCGGCTCTGGATACTCACGCACAGCCACCTTGCCATGTCCAAGATATTGCACATCAAGCATTTCCTATTCACCTCGCAAGCTTTTGAGTCCGAACAAGATAGCCTCATGATAGTTTGCGAGCGCACGGTGAAGCACACTAACATTTTGCAAACGCTGATGCGCCAGTTCAATGTCTATCAACTGTGCCGATACGGCTAAGGCAAGGTGAGGTAATGAGTATGGCGCTAATGCTACGAGGGCATCTCCGCAAAGATGATATAGCCATGATGCTTCGCCAGCTAAGCGCAGCTTTGCATTCTGGCATGACACCATACGAGGCATTGAAGATGCTTCAAGAAACATCGTCAAGCAGGAGGATGCGCAACATCTATAGGTTGCTTGCAAATGAGTGCGCTTCTGGCAAGGGGCTTTCGGAAGCAATGTTAAGCTCACGCCTCTTCATCGATGATTGGCTCATCGGTATGGTGAAGGTTGGCGAACTCACAGGAGGGCTTGCAAGGATGCTCTCATTCACTGCCGAGCAGTATGAGTTTGAATCTGCATGGCAACGCAAATGGAGGTGGAGCAGGCTTTATTTGAGCGTGTGCATATTGGCTCTGGTTTTCGTCCTACCACTGCCAAACGCTTTGCTTGAGGGTTTTCAGTGGTATCTCTCTTTGGCGCTAAAGCGTATCCTGCCAGCTTTGCTTTCAATCTGGTTGCTGATGTGTTTTCTGCGCTCGCTTTCACGAGTGCCAAAGGTTAGCTCTCTCATCAGGCAACTCACCTCAACTATCCCGATCTTCGGTGGTGCGATAGTTCACAGGGCGATTGCCAACTTCTCACTCGTGCTTGCTCAAGCGCTTGAGGCGGGCATGAGTGCGCATCAGGCGTTAGAGGTAAGTTCTGAAGCTATTGATGTGCCGATGTTGAAGGCGAGGGCAGTTGCTGCAGTCAGGGCTGTCCAATCTGGAAGAAGCTTGTCCGAGGCGCTCTCAACCCTTTTCAGTCCATCGGAAAGGTCATCGCTTCACACGGGTGAGAAGACGGGAACGATATCCAGCACACTGATGCACATAGCAAACGAGAGGAAGAAGCGGATGCAAAGCATCCTTTGGCTATCAATTGTGCTTCAGCTTGCCATAGCGCATATCGCCATAGCAGTTGGCATCGTCTTCTGTGTCGTTTCACTTTACGAAGCCATTTTCAAGTGGGTTGAACGCGAGTTCGAAACGCAATGAAAGACTCGGAGGTGAGCCAATGATGGTCATTGACTTCCACTGCCATGTTGGGAGTGGAGAAGAGTTGCAAGCTCCTTGGACGACGAGGGCGAGCATTGAGCTATACCTTGAGAGAGCCGAGCAAGCTGGAATTGATAGGACGGTCGTCTTCGCGATAACGAGCGAGAACTACGAGCGTGCAAATGCCGAAGTCGCGCAAGTGGTTTCAAAGCATGAGGGTAGGCTCATCGGCTTCGCACGGATACATCCGAGAAGGGACGCTGGCAAGATTGAGCGCATGCTCAGGAAAGCCGTTGAAGAGTATGGCTTTAAAGGGATTAAGGTTCATGCCTCAGAGTCTCTACCAACGAGGGAGCTGTGTGAGGTTGCTTCCGCGATGGGTTTGCCAATACTTGTGGATGTAGCTGGCAAAGTTGAAGTGCTACCTTTACTTGCATCCGAGTTTAGCGATGTGACATTTGTCGTAGCTCATCTTGGGAGTTTCTCCGATGACTGGCGCGTGTTTCAATTCATGCCGTATTTGCTCTCACGGTATGAAAACATCTATGCCGACACCTCTGGCGTCCGCTTCTTTGATTACCTCTACGAAGCGGTTATGCATGCAGGTCCAACAAAGATTCTCTTTGGCTCTGACGGTCCTTTGCTTCATCCGGCGCTCGAACTGCAGAAAATAAAGCTATTGTCGTTATCGCCACAGGATGAGGCGCTGATACTCGGAGGGAACGCCCGCAAGCTTTTGCAAATTTGAAGACGAGCATGAAAATTCGTCCACATGGGAGTGCAATTGGGGTTGCTCATTCTGGCATGCCATAGCTGTTCCTTATCTTGCTCGCTTCTCCTGCCAGTGCTTGAGTGCGTAAACGACGATGTTGATGTTGAAGCGTATGGCAAGCTCTTTAACCTGTGGCGGTATTGGTGGGGCGATCTTGCCCGGGTGATGGTCACATATCACATCGCTGTAGTCGTTGCGTGAGTAGATGACCGCGTGTCTGCCATCAATGTTCAGACCCAGAACGGGGTAATCTTCACCGAGGTCTCCGGGCGGGACAGCGTTTATCTTGTAGAAGGCATTGAAGATCGGATGCGATATCGGCAGTTCTTCCCAGTCGGACAACCGTTTCCCAAACACTTTGCACATCTGGCGCATGAAAGACACATCAAACGGACCATGTGAGCTGTCGCCATAGATTGTTCCGCCAAGACGAACATATTCACGCAACGCTTGCGCCTCTTCTTCTGTCAGCTCAAAAGCTTCCTCACCGTAGAAGAAGAGTATCGGCACATCTTTGATCGCCTCAAGTGTCAACGGGATTTTCCTTTCGACTTCAAGGGTGCGTATCTTTGTGCGCCTGTTAAGCTCTCGCAAGACATTGTGCACCCTGTTGATATGCACATCCCAGTTTGACTTATCAACGATAGCTATGACTGGTTGGCGCATGAACTCACCGCCTATGTTCGTAAACAAGCCACCCTCAGTTGACTCTGGTATCGTGGTAAACCTGACTTGCCTTCCCACATCTTCACGCTTTATAGGCGTCCCGTATGTTCCAGTGCCGATCCTACTCGTGCCAGAGACATTTCCACCGCCACCTGAAACTGGTTGAGGACGCTCACCTGTAGAGGGCGTTGTCCGAGTGCCTTTACCTGCGGGGTGTTCCAAGAGCCCTTTCGGTGAAGTCCCTTGCGGTGGCTCGCCAAGCCCACTACCACCTCCTGCCTTAACGCCTTTGCGATAGCCAGATACATCACCACCAAAGCCTATCGCTGGTGCGCCCGGGGTGGCTTTCATGCCACCGCCACCACCGCGCCCTACTGAGCCGACTCCACCTCCACCAGCAAACGGACCTGTGCCAGAAACATATCCGCCACCACTCCCATAGCCTTTGCCTGATGTGCCAGTGCCAGTTCCACCGCCACCTTGTTCTGGCTGACCGATGAGTTGCGGTGCGCCAACGCCTTCGCCACCAATTCCAGTGCCACTACCTCGCGATGGCGAGCGAGGCATACCGAATGCGCCCGGACCAGCGCCTGCGCCAGTGCCTGCACCTGCGCCTTCACCTATTCCCGCGCCACCACCGCCTATGCCACCAAAGCCACCAACTGTTGGCTTCCCACGCCCTTGTAGCAACTCGCCCGCACCAACGAACCTGCCCGGACGAAGTTTATCGCCACCTCTGCCTCCATATCCTTCACCAACTCCAGAGACGCTTTCCGAAGGACGCAACGCGCCAATCAATTGGTCAAGCAAAGTGCTCCCGATACGCCCACCACCCTCTGTTGCAGTTCCAGAGCCAAACGCCATCGGACGCGGTTGCGATAAGCCCACCCCGCTTCCTGTCGGTCTCCCTATCATCATCTTTTGAGGACCGTGAGCACCAGAGCCACCACCTACATCAAACTCTCCTGCCTGCTTTGCTCCGCCTTTGCCAGGTGGGACTACATCCATCGCGATTGGCGCCCTCATCGCCTTCGGCAGTTCTTTCTGCGCTGGGTAGCCAAGCTTCCCAGATGGAGCTTCAGCGATGCGCACAAGCTCATCCTCTTGCGGTGCTGGTGCTGTAACTCCGGGTCTCCTCTCAACGCCTATGCCTGAAACATTTGGTAGCGTCATCGGTGAAGAAATGGTTGCCTCAGGCTTGGCAGTCATCTTCGTCAGCGAGCGGGCAACCTCAACAACTCTTGATGTAGTTTGCTTGGATGATGGTAACTCTGCCTGCGTTGGTATGATGTCTTGGCGCATCGTCAAGTGCTCTTGCCCAAAAGACGGCATGAGTTTGCTTGTTGGTTGCTCACGCAACCTTTGCGCCACCAATTGCTCTTCCGTCCTCTCAGGTTTTTGAGCTGGCACTTCAAAGCTTGGCTGTTCGGGTAATGCAGGCTCAACTCGCGGGCGGACTGCAACACGCTTTTGTTCATGCTCAACGATGCCTTCCTCTGGTTGTTGAGCAGGCTGTCTAAAGTGGTGTGGCACAGCTTCCTTAAACGCCTGCTGAACGACTGGTGGTTTCCTACTGCTTACTGGTGCGATCGCATGTCTTGGTTGCACAACTCTTCTCGAAGCCACTTGGGGCGCTTTAATTGGCTCTTGAGCAATTGCCTTCTTTTCAACTTCCCGCTTGCTTTCCACTGGTTGCTTGTATATCGGCTCGCTTTCCAGTTGCTCAATCTCAACCCTTATGACTGATTCCCTTTGTCGGAACTGCACACCACCAAACTGAATTGCGCCAAGTGGTAATAGCGCCGTGTGTAAGAACATGGAAAGCAAAACGCATTTGAGCAGGCGTATATCAGCCTGTCGAGAAAGCGTTGATGTGTAACTTAAGCCGTTTATAAGTTGCAGTTTGCTCATAGCCAATCCATCACCCTTTTGCCGAGGCTTTGCGCTTCACCCATTAAGAGGCTTTTGCTGTCTTTGTGGTTGCGTGTTCTTCAGCGAGTGTTCTTAGCTGTTCCAACACACATGGAGCAGTGCTATCTCTTTCTCTCCCATCGTTCCCATTCAATCCTTGGGACAGGTTCTGCAGCTATTGCTGCAACTCTCGCCCCGACCCTCTTCACCGTATCCATGACGGCGACGGCTACCCAGTATGGTATTTCAGCGTCACCACGGATTGTCACTTCCCTCACGCCAGTCTCGCTTATCCTTTTTCTCAGCACACCTTCAAGTTGCGAAGGTAGGACAGGTTGGTCATCCACATAGATTTGCCTGTCTGCGGTTATGCGGATTGTTATTTCCTGTGGCTTTATCGGCTGTGGCGACAGTGCGCCAGGAAGCTTCAGCTTCAAGCCTGTATCTCGCGAGAATGTGGTTGTCAGCAGGAAGAATATGATGAGCAAGAAAGCTACGTCGGACATCGTCACCATCGGTATCGTTGGCGTAATCCTCCTACTACTTCGTTGCAACCGCACTTTTGTCACCTGCCCCTTGAAGAGCCGTAGCCTGTTGCAGTTCTATCAGTTCCCTCGCTACAGCTTCCATCTCAATTGCGAAGGCATCAACTTTGTTGATGAAGTAATTGTAAGCGAGGTTTGCTGGTATGGCTATCACAAGTCCTGTGAGAGTCGTTATTAAAGCCTCAGCGACACCTGCTGCGAACTTCGTTGGGTCTCCAAGCCCATAGACAGTGACTTGGACGAAAGCCTTGTATAACCCTGAGACAGTCCCAAGGAAACCGAGGAGTGGCGCTATAGTCGCAATCGTTGAAAGCCAGACAAGATACTTCTCAAGGAACGACTGTGCTGAGGCAATCGCAAAGTTCATCGCATCCTGCATGACCTCAACTCCCATGTGCATCCTACGCAATCCAGCTGCTACCACTGCCCCTACAGTGCTAATATTGGCTTCGCAAGCCCTCAGCACATCGTTCACCATGCCACGCTTCAGTGCCTCTTCGACTTCCTTCTTGACGATGCGATTTTTGCGTGCGATGATGTGGTATGTCCATAGGCGCTCAAGGAAGAGAGCGACCATGACTATTGAGCAAACCAAGAGCACAAGCTCAAACGGTCCTCCCCTCATGATGAATTCAATCACACTGCTCATCCTATCGCCCCCTTCTTAGAGTGATGTGCAAACATCACCTGTTAAGCTTCTTCAGGCACTCCTTAGCCTTCTCCGCCCACTTCGTTTGTGGATACTTCTCAAGCACTGTCCTGTAAGCCTTTTCGGCTTTCTCATTTTCACCGAGTTGCTCATAACACAGCCCCGCATAGAAATGCGAAGCAGCAGCCCACTCTGGCAAATCTTCGTAAAGCAGGGCTACCCTCAAAAACTCCCTCAGCGCTTCTTTCGTGTCGCCCTTTGATAGCATGCATTCGCCCACCCTAAACTGTGCCTCAACGGCTAACTCGCCAGCCCCCTCAGATGATGCAACGCTTTTGTATAGCTCAATGGCTGTGTCATATTGCTTCCTGTTCTGCTTAGCCCATGCAAGCTCAAACTTCGCACTCGGTATGAACGCTTCGTTCGGATACTTCTCAATCAACTGCTGTAGCACAGCTTCAGCTTCGGCGAACTTGTTAAGCTCGTTCAAGCATTTGCCTTTGTATAGGAGAGCGAATTTGGAAAGAGGGGATTGTGGATGCTCTTTGAGCAAACGCTCAAATGAAGACAATGCCTCGTTGAACTTGCGCTCATTAAACTGCAGGTAACCAACCTGCAAAATGGCGTCAGCCTTTACATCGTCGGGTAGCTGTCTTTTTAGAGCCTCCTCAAACGCTTTGAGCGCTTCGGCTTTTCGCTTCAGCGTCAAGAGCGCCCAGCCATACCTGTAATACGCCTTACCGCATAACTCCTCGTCCTTGCCTGACGAGAGCTTGATGCATTCCTCGTAATGTGCAACGGCTTCATCAGCTTGCTTTCGCATCAGCAATAACTCGCCTATGAGGAAATGAGCCTCTGGCACATATTGGCTTTGCTTGTGCTGTTCTATCAGCCTCTTGAGCGCGTTCATCGCGCTATCTCGTTTGTCTGCGTCTATATAGACCCAGCTCAGTTGGTAGAGTGCATCATCGCAAAGTTCAGAATTTGGATGCTCCTTCAGCAGTAGCTCAAACCTCGATATAGCCTCTTCAAACCGCTTCAACTCATAAAGGCAAAGCCCGTCCCTGTAGAGCGCTGTTACGATTTTAGCCTCGTCCTTTGATCCAGATTTGATGAAAGCGGAGAACTCATCATGTGCTTCGGCGAAGCGCTTAAGCATCCAGAGAGAATTTGCACGCCAGTAGTGTGCCTCGGGTGCGAATTTGTCATCGGGGAAGCGCTTTAAGAGCTCCGCATAGATTGCTTCAGCATCGCCATATCGTTCACGGACATAATGCACAGCACCGAGCGCAAAGAGAACTGCCGAAGTGACACTCGTCTTCTGGAAGCGCTCAAGCAAAAGTTTGTAAATGCGTTCGGCAGTCTCATAGTCCTTGTTCTCGTAAGCCTTCTTGCCCCTCTCAAACAAAGCTAACGCCACTTCTTCCAGCACCTCTTCTGTGGGTTTCACGCCCTCAATCAGCTTTGCGAGCATGTTGATATCGCCAACCTGAGCCAGCTGTCTCATCAAGGTGGCAACAAGCGCTTTGATGTTTTTATCTTCGGGCATCCCTTTGAGCAGTTCAACAACGAGTTTTGAGGCTTCATCAAACTTTCCTTGCTTAAGCAGGCAGTCGGCGAGGGTGGCAGTTATGAGTGAGGCTTCCTTTTGCTCCTTAACATGCTTGAGAGCCACCTTGAACGCTTCTTCGGCTTCTTGAAACCTTTCCATCGCCATGTATGCTTCTCCGAGTGCTGAGTATGCCCTCGCAACATATGGCGAATTGGGCATAGCTCTTATGAGGAGCAAGAACTGGGTTGCTGCAGCTTGCGGTTGCTTCATGCGCAGAAGGCATTGCCCACTCCAGTAGATGGCATGGTCGGCAAATGGGTTTTCCCTGCTGTCGGCTACCTTCCTGTAGAGCTCAAGAGCCTGTTCGTAGCGCTTGAGGTTGAAATAGCAATCGGCTTCCCTGACAACAGCTTCTTTGCCAGCCTGAGTATCAGGGTGATGTCTGGCGACATCGTTGAAAAGCTTTGCAGCCTCCTCGTAATTCCCTTGTTCGAAGCTGACCCACCCAAGCCCCAAGAGGGCGTCTGCGACTTCCTTTGACTTCGGGTAGCGCTTCAACACTTCCTCGTATGCCCTCTTAGCCTCCTCATAGCGCTTCAGGTCAAGAAGGCATTCACCAATAAGCCATTGACATTGCGGTGCAACATCGCTCTCTGGGAAAGCCTCCACACAGCGCTTGAAATATGAGAGCGCCTCCTCCTTCTTCCCGAGTTCACGCATAGCCAAGCCAAGCGAATAGAGCGCATAAGGTGCTTCAACGCCTTTGGGGAACTTCTTAAGCACCATCTCATACCAATTTATCGCCTCATCATACTTGCGCATCTGGTAGTAAGATTCTCCGACCCAGTATGTTGCCCTTGCCTCAACATCAGCTCTGCCTCTGACCGAGGCTTCCTTTGCAGCGCTCTGAAAAGCTTTCAACGCTTGCTCATAGCGTTTCAACCTGAAGTAGCAGTCCCCAAGAACGATAAGAGCTTCTGGTATGCGCTCATCGTCTCTGTGTTGTTTCACGAATTTTTCAAACTCCTCGATTGCGAGCTCTAACTCCTCCTTCTGATACAACCGAACGGCGAAGGCGAAATCCTCATCAGCAGTCCCAGCGATTGCAACGCCATGAAGCAACACCATGTTTAAGGCAAGGGAGATGAAGACAAATAATGCGATGCCTTTACCGCTTAGGCAACGAAGCCTCATCACCTTTCTTTCTCACCCTCCATCTTGTGGTTTAGTTCAACCTAAACTGACAACCCTTTCAAAGGCGGGGTTGCGCCCTCGCCTGCTATTGCCTTTGTGATTTACCTGAAAGCCTTATGACCAGTGCTTCTTGTTTGCCCTTTGCAAACCCCATTGTGCGACATACTTCGCCAGCAAACGCCCAGTCCGCTGTTGCGCACCCCTCACCAACCCAAGGGCGATACGCGCAGAGCGTGTAAACGCCCGGCACAGAACCATCTATCCTGAAGATACCGTCTTCATTTGTTGATGACGGAGATGTGCGTGAATCAAGAACCCACACCATCGCATCAGCTACGAGGTTTCCCTCCGCATCAACCACAACCCCTTCGTGCGACATGCGTTGCAGGTATGGATCGGCGGGTATGACTGGGAAGATGTTGAACTTGCTCCCTGCACCTTGAAACAAGCTCTCATCACTGGTGTCGGGATTGCTCTTCCCCCACCATATCTGTTGGGCAACTATTTCAATTCCGCCAACGGAGTCGCTTATCAACACTTTCGAGATAACTCTGTTGCAGTTGCTCCGTGTGTTTATCTTGAGGAGTCTTTCGTTAGGCGCTGGGCTTTTACGGATATGTATTGCGCCCCAACCTTGTTCTTCACCCATGTCCGTTATCGTCACATCCTCAAGCACGATCCTCGGGAAACGCCCTTCAGCGTTTGGCAAGCCTGCTAATGTTCCGCACTTGCTCACATGACACCAGAAGAGCTCAAACGATTTGCCCACCTCGGATAGCGCAAATCGCTTGAAGTTGCGTATCGTGCAGTGCTCAAGGTATGCATCGCCACCAATGGCATCTGCAAGCCCATCTTCAATAAGGCAATAGCGTCCAACGGCATCTTCACCAAGCATGAGAGCGCCCATACCGCATCTCCTTATGCGCGAGAATTCAATCACACCAGAGCGTAGCGTGACAGCGAACTCGAGCTTGTTAAGTGAGCCAACATCTTCAAACCAGCAGTAGCCAACATAAACTTTCGCCTCAGCGTTCAAAGGCTGTCTCAAATGCCTGAACACGCAGTATTTGAACGAGGTCCCTTTCTTTCCGAGTTCATCGGCTGGTCTCGCCGTGCCAGAAACGATTATGCCTGTGACAGCGCCCCTCTTCCACAAGTCCTCGCTTGCACCTTTGAACAAAATTGGCTTTGTAGCTGTTCCGATGGCTCTCAGCTCGCCCATGACGACTATGCTACCCCTCTCACCAAACTCAACAGTGACATCTGGCTCTATAGTTAGCGTGATACCCTTCGGTATGCGCAACTCGCCATCAATTCGTATAGGGCTGTCCTTGCTCCCCCAAACTTCGCTTCGTTGTAAAACACCTTGACGCACTGAGACTGCTACACATACATTGAAGCTCACAATCGTAGCGAAGAGAAGGAAGGCGCTGAGCATCATCGTCCGAATCATTCGCATCACACCTTTCTAAAAGCTCTGTGGACGCGAGATTTGGCGAGAGCAAGATGAACGCACTTTGACACATCATTTTGATGACACTGTGAAATGCGCGGTTGCCCGCTTCGGCATCTGAAGCGATGCCTTAAGGGGTTTGCGTGGCAGGTTTGAAGCTCTAACATCACGAAGTGCGGGCATCACCTTTATCGCTCTCTCTTCCCATTCTTTTGGGACGGGCAAGGAAAGCGCTAAAGCGACTATAGGAGCGATATCGCAAATCGAGATTAGGCAGTTCAGCTCACCTCGCAACTTCATTGCGCCACCAGATGCAATGAACGGTATCAGCTTGACCTTTTCGCTGTTGCCGTAGTGCCATCTGCCTTCACCACCATGGTCTGCCGTCACTACGAGCAACAAATCTTCCCACATCTTCATTTCGCTCAGCGCCTTTATGATCGTGCCAATGTTCTTATCGCACTCCGTAACGGAAGCAAGCTGTGCTTTGCTTCCCCAACCGTATTTGTGTCCGAGCCAATCTGGGTCTGGCATGTGAATGAAGAGCAGTTGCGGTTGAGCACGCCTCAGGTAATCAAGCGCAACAGATGTTACTTTGGTAGCGTTCGCTTCTTTGATCTGTGGCGCATAGTCAACCCACTTCGGGTTAGCGAGGTGCATGAGTTTCTTTTTGCCAACCACCATCGCTGTTTTCATTCCCACAGCCTTCGCATACGCAAAGAGCGTTCGGCGTTGCACATATCCCCTCTCAGGGATGTAGGTATCAAAGTCAAAGCCATGAACGGATGGTGGGACGGCTGTAAAGAGCGAGACATGTGCAGGCAATGTTGCAGGTGGGTCAACAGTTTCAGCTTTGAGTGAGTAGCAACCGTTGTTCATGAGCCAACGAAGGTTTGGTGCATCCGCCTCTTTAAGCACCCATGAGCCAAGCCCATCAACTGTGATAATGATCGCCCTCTTTGCAAGCGCTTGCCTCTGGTCAGCTTTGATAGCCTGTGAGAAGGACAGCAAGACAACGAGCAATGTTAAAGCCATCCTCTTGCCCACATCCCGCCCAACCTTGCTAACCTCATGCCTCATCACATTTGTGCCCTCCCCAATCGCACCTTTATTTTGAGCGGTTGCTCGTTGCGCAGAAGCTCAATCACCGCTTCGGAGTATGGTTCGGCAATCCACACTTCCCGTATCAGGTTTATCCCTGAGTGTATCGGTTTGCCGTTGAAGCGGACGATTATATCGCCAGCTTGTATCCCGGCGTTCGCTGCTGGGCTTTGCGGATGGACCTTCAATATGAGTGCACCTTCTCTTGGCTTTATGCCATAGCGTGTCACTTCTGGCTTGTCAGCGCTTTCAACGACCACACCGAGGTAAGCGTGCTCAACTATTCCACCTTTCATCAACCTGTCAAGCAACGCCTTCACGGTGTTGATCGGGATCGCAAAACCAATACCTATTCCGAACCTCTCCCCTGCAGGGTTGTAGATGAATGTGTTGATGCCGATGACCTTGCCGTTTAGGTCAAGCAATGGACCTCCGCTGTTACCTGGGTTGATGAGGGCGCTCGTCTGGATGTATGAGTGAACGCTTCTCCTGCCTTCAACCGATTCAAACTCCCTTTCCTTTGCGTTGATGAAACCGATTGTGACAGTTTGTCCGAGCCCAAATGGGTTGCCTATAGCTATCGCCCAATCGCCAACTTCAACCGTGTCTGAGTCGCCAAACTCAAGTTTTGGTAAGGGCTTGTTTGCGTTCACTTTCAAAACGGCGAGGTCAAGCCAAGGGTCAACACCTACAGCTTTTGCTGGTAACTCCGTCTTGTCATACAACCCGACGCGTATGTTTCTCGCTTCCTCAATCACATGAAAGTTTGTGAGGATGTAGCCATCGCTTCTGAATATGAAGCCAGAGCCGATTCCCTCGCTTCGTGGCAGTGGCTCCCCAAAGAACTCATGTAGCAACTGCTCAAAAGGGTCAGCCACAACCCTCGTAACTCTTATGTGCACAACCGCAGGCTCGGCTCTCTTAGCTATGTTCGCAAACGCCTTCTGCCACGAGGACACTTCCGCCCGAGCATTCACACTATCGGGAAGCACCTTAGACGGTGTTGAAGGGTTGCTCTCAACGCTCCTGTTGGCGCTATGCTTGCCGAGCTTATAGCCACACAGGAGCGCAACGGAAAACACTGCAAGTATTATGAGCACTCGCTTCATGATCCTCCCACCTCGTTCATGAGGTCTTCCGTTGCTCATGCATTATTTGACGCGGACTTGCAAGGATAGCGGTTGAGCGCCTTTTTCCTCAAACCATATTTTGCGCATATACACCATGTCCAACTTGAGCGTGTAAGTTCCAGCCTTCTTAGGCGAGTGTAGCGTGACTTCAAACTCAACCGTTTCGTTTGGCTGAATGTCTTTTGGCACGCTGGCAATGATGGAGCTCTCAACAACGAACCCTTTCTCATCAAGCCACTTGCATCCGAGTTGCGTTATCTCATCGCCAGTTGCACGCCATGTGAATGCGCTTCTGTTGCACAGCCGTATCCTCAAGGTGTAGACTTGCCCGCTGATGAACTCGCTCGGAATATCATGCGATATAACTTCGTAGTCATATTCAGCGGTGACATTCACTGGGACATTCAGCGTTGGAGAGCCGACCTTCCCGAACCAACCCATCCCTTCCATATACAGATCCCAACGCAATGTCCACTTGCCAGTGAGCCTTGGGGCGCAAACCCTCGCTTTGACCTTCACTGATTCACCAAACCTCACATCCCTCGGTAGAGGTGTCCTAAGTTGCACTACATCTTTAAGTTCGTTCCCGTTCTCATCGAGCCAGCAGTAGCTTAATGTCACTGGTCGCTCACCGTTAGCGAGCCATGTCATTGTGCCGCGATTTAAAATCGTGATCTCAACCTCATACTCGTATCCTGCTACCATCGTTGTGGGGTGCGAAAGCACTTGGAACTCAGCAACGCATGTTTGGCGCTGAACCATCACATCGACTTTAAGCGTCGGAGAACCCATGTTGGAGAAAAGCGCGTTCCCTCCCTTAAGCAAATCCCAGTGTAGTGTATAGTTTCCAGCTACAGGCGGTGCTTGGATTCTCGCGGCAACTTCAACTGTTTCTCCGGGCATGACATCGTATGGCATCGGTGTCTCAATCGTCGGCACTGAAATGCTCTTTCCGCTCTCGTCAACCCACCGATAGATCACGCAAACCCTTCTTATCCCCTTGCTCTCCCAGACGAGTGCCCCCTCGTTCTTGAGGCGCAAGTTCACAAGGTAAATTTGACCAGGTAGCATCGTCGTTGGTGTGTTGTGCCAAAGGTATGATACCGAGTAAGGCGCTTTGACGCTCACCTGATGGGCTTCAAACTTACTCCCCATATCGGAGAACCAGCTTTGCGTGTTCCCTTGACCTTGAATGAGCATATCCCACACAAGCTTATACTCACCCACAACAGATGGCGAACGCACTCTCGCTACAACTTCAACTGTATCGCCCGCTTTCACCTGTTCCTCAATCAAGTTCATTATCGGTTGCTCATCAAGCTTTGCGCCCTGCTGATCAAGCCAGTGATATGAGAGGAAGACCTTCTCCTTCGCATCCTTTGTGTTCCATGGCATTGCACCAGTGTTGCGTAGCTTCACCCTGATTGTGTATGTTTGGCTTGGAACCATATCACGAGGTGTGTTATGCCATATGACTTGTGCAGCATAGCGCCTCACAACGCGCACCGGGATCATAAGCGTTTGGCAACCCTCTTCTGAAAACCATATGGCGCCACCATGACACAAGTCCCACTCAAGCGTGTAGCTACCAGCCTCAGCAGGCGCAACAACTGTAGCTACAACTTGAACTTCCTCGGACTCGTTCACGACCTTCGGGATGTTGAAGTGACCACCACGAAGCACAACATTGCCTTCCGCATCCCTCCAGCGATAGGAGAGCGTAACTGCAAATCTACCAGACGGTTGCCATGTGAGCTTCCCGATGTTGCGTAGCTTCAATATGACTTGGACTGAGTCTGAGGTGACCATCTCCTCTGGCACTGTGTGCTCAACATACTGGACACCATAAACTCTCTCCGAAAACACTGTCACCCTGTCTTCACCAACATCGTCCTCCTCATCGTAAACGCGTAAGCGCAAGGTGAGCGCACCGCTTATCTGGGTTGTATCCAAAGAAGCTATCGGCTCATCGCTCAACTCGCTGAATCTCTCTGACACTTTAACATCCAATGGTGTCCAATCGCTCGGCTTCAGACCGAGCCCATACTCAAGCGATATGCGTTTCACATTCCCATGGTGGACTTTGAGAGTTGCCCTAACACTGACTACGCCTTCAACGCGCTCGCCCTCCTTTGGCGATGTTATCTTTGCGTATGGCAAAAGCCTCTCAAGCTGTATGAGGATTACCTCTCTGTTGCCACCGACAAGTGCATCGCAAGCTATCAGATCGCCCTTCGGTGACCAACATGGTGATGATGGCTCCTCAAAGGGGATGGGGAGCGTCCTGCATACGCTCCCATCAGCACTGACTATGACCAATTCGTAAGCCTTTCCCTTTCGCCTGACAGCGCAAAGCCATTCACCGTCTGGAGACCAAGATGGAGAACTACCACCTTGCAATATGAGTTTCTCGGTTCGTTCGGATATGTCCATGACCCATATGCCCCTTTCATCACCATCGCCAGAGACGAACGCCAAACGCTTCCCATCTGGAGACCATGCTGGATCCCAAGCGTTGTTTCGGAGCTTAAAAAGCCTCTTCTCATCGCCGAGTTCAAGCATCCATATGGCATCCACACCGTCCCTGTCGGAGACGAAAGCCACCCTCTTGCCATCTGGTGATATGGCGGGCATCCAGTCGATGCCCGGCGAATCTGTGAGTTGGTATAGCTTGCCAGTTGTCAGCTCAAGCATCCAAACATCGATGTTGCCCGAACGATTGCTCACGAAGGAAAGCAACTCCGCATCTCGTGCCAACGATGGTTTGGTGGCGAACTCGCCCACAGATTCACAATGCACGAGCTTTTTCAAATCGCCAGTTGTAAGGTCAATCATCCATATCTCGTTCTTGCCATCCCTTCCTGAGACGAATGCGAGCTTGCTACCGTCGCCAGAGAAACATGGCTGTGCATCGATTGCTGGTGAGCTCGCCACAACCTTTGTTGAGCTAACCCTTGTTATAGCCCAGCAACAACTGTGGGCTATGAATACCAGTAATGCTAAAGCGGATCTAACCCGCACCCTCTCGCACCTCCTCGCCGTGCATTTCAGTCTTATACGCTTGGCTTGATAGCTTTGCAGACGAGCGAGACGCCGAAAGGCAAGTCAATGTATTTTAACAGCGTTGCCTCAAGTTGCAACATCGCTATCAGCGCTCTGTTGAGTGGCTTTGGAAGCTCAATTAGAGCTGTGTGCTTCTTCATGTTGTGCTGTGCGATTAGTTGCAACTTTCGGAATACGAACACGAACGGTAGTAGCGGGCATATGGCATAGGAAAGCTTCTGGATAGCGAAGCCGACCTTGTTAAGCTTCAGTTTGAGTTCGCTCATCGTGTATCTCCTGAAATGCCCTAACGCTATGTCGTGCCCACTCCAAAGGAACATGAAGGCTGGAGCCGTAACGATCAAGATGCCGTTAGGTTTTAGTATCCGCCAAAACTCGCGAAGTGCAGAGACATCATCTTGCAAGTGCTCAAGGACATCAAGCGCTGCAATGAGATCAACACTACAGTTGCGGAACGGGAGCGAGCATGCATCAGCGCATATGAGATCGCCATCCCAATGCTCCCTGCAAATTGAGAGTGCTAATGGCGAGATATCAATTCCGATGCACAACCCATATGACGATAGCAACTCCAAGTTTCCGCCTGTCCCGCATCCGACATCTAACACGATGTTGCTTTTACGCTTCTTAACGCCGTTGAGGAGCGTTGCCACTATCTTCCTTCGCCCGACGAACCACCAATATGAGCGTTCAAGGCGATACTGTTCCAAGTATTCTCTTTCTTCCAGAATTTCTCCACCTCATCTTCATGCGCTGTTGTGGAAGGCTACTCCTTTAGCTCCTGTCCTTCATCCAAGAAGCGCATCAAGAAGTTGAGCACATGGCTGAGCTTGAAGCGCCTTTGGTTTCCAGAGGTTCTGTAGTGCTCGAGCAAGCCCGAGTTCGTATATCGCCTGACAGTTGTTTGACATACATCAAGCAGGAATGCCACATCCCTTATTGACATGTCTGGGTCAAGGAGCTTGCTGAGCAATTTCCATCTCGGGTTTTCGTGGGCGTGCCTGTTGACATCCGATTGGAGTTTAGCTATCTGAAGCAATGTTTGCCTGAACAGTTCATCAAGCCTGTTTTGGCTTCTTGGGCTCTTTATGCTCGCCCAAAGTGAACGCCTCCGCTCTAACTGTTTCTTGACTTCGTCACGCACGCTCACATCCTCAGTGATTGCAGGTTGCTGTGTTGGCTGTGTTTGTTCTTTTGGGATCGCATACGGGCGTTGGGTTGTCGTCTCCAACCGATGAGCACCAAACTGAACGGGGCGACCCCAAGAGAGCGGTCTCGGACGAACGAAGCTCTGGCGTGGTTGCTGTTGTTGCTCCGCTTCCTTGCTCTCCTTGCTTTCAGCCTCCCCTTTCGCTATCTTCTCTTGCTCCTCCAGATAGCGCATCCACTCCTTTAGCGACATGCCCCTCTTTCCCTCGTCCATCTTTCGTCACCCCTTGAGAGCAGTGCTAAAACATAGCAATGCACGAAACGCATTCTCCCTCTGCATGGCTATTATATATCATTGCACATCCGACTACAGCGCCACATGACATGTGCTACAATGACTTGTGGTGCTCTCTCGGTGAGCCTTCTTTGGTGTGTTATTTTTACATGCGTTTGAACGGCAGGAGGTGAAATCGTTTATGCCAAAACGCCCAAAGGAAGATGAGCAGGCATTGCCCTTGCAAAACGATGTCGTTGAGGCGTCTGAAGTTCCACCGACGCCACAAGTGAACATAAGCAGTGAAAAGCTGAGGGCGCTTGAGAGCGCTATAAGCCATATCGAAAAGAAGTTCGGCAAGGGAAGCATAATGCGTCTCAGCGATCAACCGACAAAGCTCACAGTTGAAGTGATACCGACTGGCTCAATATGGCTTGATATTGCTGTGGGAGTTGGTGGCATACCGAGGGGACGCATAACCGAGATATTTGGACCAGAGGGCTCTGGCAAAACAACACTTGCCTATCACATAATCGCTGAGGCTCAGAAGATGGGTGGCATAGCTGCTTTCATTGACGCAGAACATGCTATGGATAGGAACTATGTCACAGCGTTGGGCATTGACCTTGATAGGCTTTACATCTCCCAGCCAGATTCGGGCGAGCAAGCCCTCGAGATCGCAGATGAACTTGTGCGCAGTGGCGCAGTGGATGTGCTTGTGATTGATTCTGTTGCAGCGCTTGTCCCGAGGGCTGAACTTGAAGGGGAGATGGGAGATCAACACATGGGTTTGCAGGCAAGACTAATGTCGCAAGCGTTGAGGAAACTCGCAGGCTCAATAAACCGTTCGCGCACCGCAGCAGTGCTCGTTAACCAAGTGAGGGAGAAGGTTGGGATAATGTTCGGTAGCCCAGAGGTGACGCCCGGCGGTAGGGCGCTAAAGTTCTGGGCTTCCTTGAGGCTCAGGATAAGCAAGGAAGATTCAATTCGCTCTGGGAACGATGTGATTGGGCTTGTATGCAATGTTAAGGTCGTGAAGAACAAGGTCGCACCGCCTTTCAGGGAGGCTTCTTTTGAAATACTCTTCGGTAAGGGCATTTGCAGATACAGCAACATTTTGGATGTGGCAGTGCAATATGAAATCGTGAACAAGGTTGGGGCTTGGTATAGCTACAAAGATGAGCGTCTTGGGCAAGGAAGGGAGAACGCGTGGCGCTACCTTGAGCAACACCCCGAACTGGCAGCCGAAATTGAGGTTCAAATACGCAAGATGGCAAGGATACCAATACCAACATGGCTTGAGGAACTCGCCGCAAAGCGTTCAAAGGCTGTCGTCGGGGTAAGCGAGTAGCGGTGCTTGATGAGCGTTTGGGTTGCTTACCCTTCCTTGCCTGAAAGCAAGGGTGAGTAGCCGATGGGTAGGTCAAGGGGAGCAAGTGGATGTAGAAGCGCACTTGACTATTGCATGCGCTTGCTTTCTCGCAGGCAATATAGTAGTCGTGAGCTTGAGATGAAGTTGCGGAAGCGTGGCTATGGTGAGCAGGCTATAGCCGAGACCATCGCGAGGTTGAAGGAGCTTGACTTGGTCAACGATTACAGGCTTGCTGCCGATGTTGTTCGGTCTGCAATTGAGCGCCGAAACAGGGGTAGACATGCGCTCATAGCCGAGATGAAAAGGTTGATGCTTCCAGAGGAGTGCATTCGGGGCGCTATCATGGTTTTTGACGAGGGAGTAGAAGCCGAGATAGCGACCGAGCTCATGCGCAAATGGCTGGGTGAAAGGAAGTTGTCAAACGAAACCGATGGGGCGATGAGCGACGAAAATAAGAAACTGAAGAGGCGTATGATGGAGCGGTTGCTAAGGCGTGGGTTCAGTGTGAAGTCTATAGCGCTCGCATTCAATCACATGGGGTGGAGATTTTTTGAAGGCAGTGAGTGGATACATGAGCACTCGCCAAGTCAAGCCCCGACTCGCGATGAGCCTACATAATTTCGTCAAGCGCTGACAGTTGAGCAAACTCCACTAAGCCCCGATCCTACCCTCGGCTACCCCCTGAGAATGAAGGGGGTGAAGAAGATGAGCGCACAGCCGTTTGCCTTACTACTCTCGTTAGGCTTGTTCATCGGCTTCTTATTCGGCGCGGGGCTTGGCTACTTGGCATTGTTAGCACACAAACGCAAAAGCGAGATGGAGTTGCAGGAGAGGGAGAAAAAGCTAAGAGAAGCTGAGCAGAGGAGCATCCAAGAGATCCTTCGAGCGCAGGAGGAGTTACAGCGTCTTAGGGTTGAGTTTGAGCAGGAGCAGAGGGAGAGACGCAAAGAGCTACAGCGCCTCGAAGAACGCCTCAGGGACAAAGAGGATTTGCTCACACAAAAGGAAAGCATCCTTGAGAGCCGTGAGGCGGAGTTGAGGGAGCGTGAGCAGTCGCTCGCCGAGCACAAGAAAGAGCTTGAGGGGCTGGAGGCGGAGTATAGACGCAGGCTTGAGGAAGTAGCGGGTCTCTCGAGTGTTGAGGCTAAAAAACTTTTGCTTGCAGCCCTTGAGGAGGAACTGGCTGACGAAATTATGAAGCGTGTCGCGGAAGCTGAAGAGAAGGCGAGGGGAGAGGCTGAAAGGAGAGCTCAAGAGATACTCATAACAGCTATGCAAAGGTGTGCCGTCCAAGTTGCGACGGCTTCAACTGTCACCGTCATCTCTCTTCCGAATGAGGAGATGAAAGGGAGGATAATCGGGCGTGAAGGGCGCAACATCAGAACCTTTGAGATGCTGACTGGGGTGGATGTGGTGATTGACGATACACCAGAAACGATTGTCCTCTCTTCCTTCGATCCCGTCAGGCGTGAGATAGCAAGGGTGGCTATGGAGATGCTGATTGCTGACGGAAGAATCCACCCAGCGAGCATTGAAGAGGCAGTAGAGAAGGCGCGCCAAGATGTTGAGGCTCGGATGATGAAGGCTGCAGAAACAGCTTTAATGGAAGCAGGTGTGAGCGGGATACCGCAAGGTCTTATGAAGTTGCTTGGCAGGTTGGCGTTTAGGGCGAGCTTCGGGCAAAGCGTCCTTTGGCACTCCGTCGAGGTAGCTATACTTGCGGGAGCTATGGCTGGCGAAATAGGCGCTGATATTGAAGTTGCGAAGAGGGCGGGTCTACTGCATGACATCGGGAAGGCAGTTGACCATCAGGTTGATGGGGGACATGTCCAAATCGGTGCTGAGATACTGAGAAGGTATGGGGAGAGCGAGAAGGTTATACAGGCGATGCTCGCTCACCATGAGGATGTTGAGCCACAAAGCGTTGAGGCAGTCCTTGTCGCTTTGGCTGATGCTATGTCAGCCTCAAGACCCGGCGCAAGAAGGGAGAGCCTTGAGGCTTACATACGCAGACTGCAGAAGATGGAGGAGATAGCACTATCATTTGATGGTGTCCAAAAGGCTTACGCGATAAGGGCTGGGAGAGAAATACGCGTCATCGTCAACCCAGATAGGGTTGATGACCTTCGCCTCATAAAGCTCGCACGAGATATAGCGAGGGCGATCGAGGAACAATGTGAATACCCAGGGCAAGTGAAGGTCGTCGTCATAAGAGAAAGAAGACATGTTGAGTATGCTCGTTAAACTGAGGAGCTTGGTGGGGGAGAGGCATGCGCATACTCTGTGTAGGGGATGTTGTTGGCAGTGTTGGTAGGAGGACCCTCCAAAAGCTCTTACCGAAGCTGAAGGAGGAGTATGCGATTGACTTCGTCATCGTCAACGGTGAGAACGCATCTGGCGGGCTCGGCATAACACCTCAAGCTGTCGATGAGATGCTAAATGCTGGTGCCGATTGTATCACAACTGGGAATCACATCTGGCGCTACAAAGAGATTATCGAACGGTTGACTAAGGACGAGAGGATACTGAGACCCGCTAACTATCCTGAGGAAACGCCAGGGAGCGGTTGGGCAATATTTCGCGTTGCTGGTAAGGCAGTATGCGTTGCATGCATTCTCGGGCTCGTTTTCATGGAACCGCTCGGATGCCCGTTTAGGGCGATTGATAAGATACTGGATGAGGTGGGCGACAAGACGAACATAGTAGTCGTTGATTTCCATGCTGAGGCGACTTCTGAGAAACAAGCTTTTGCAAGATATGTTGATGGGAGGGTGAGCGTTGTCTTCGGGACGCATACGCATGTGATGACAGCTGATGAACGCATACTGCCAAAAGGCACTGCTTACATAACCGATGTGGGTATGACTGGACCAGCGGAAAGCGTTATCGGTGTCAAGCCAGAGCTCATCATACAAAGGTTCGTTACAAAGTTACCAGTGAAGTTCGAAGTAGCGACTGGGAGCGGGATTTTGTCCTCTGTGCTTGTTGATGTGGATGATGTGACTGGGAGGGCGAGATCAATAAAGCGCTTGGTTGTCAAGGAGCCAGAGGGTGAGCGAGTTTAGGTTGTGTTTCATACTTGCGTTGTTCGCCCAAGGAAGTTAAATTGTGTATTTGAGCGACGCAAGCATCGTTGCTCTCTTCATCTGCTATAGCACAGGGGGAGTTAAATGGAGAAGGCACAACAGGGAAGGTGGCAGAGAAAGAATAATTCACGACAGCAAAAAATAACAAAGCACAGGGGCGGATCGGATATGGCTCAACGGGAACACCATAAGCAAGATCGCACCGAGGTTTTGAGGGTTTCATCAAAGTCGAAGCCGAACGCCGTTGCTGGTGCAGTCGCTGGTGTCATCCGTGAAAAAGGAAGGGTGGAAATACAAATCATAGGAGCTGGCGCACTCAACCAAGCGATAAAGGCAATAGCGATAGCAAGGGGCTTCTTGGCGCCATCTGGCATCGATATAGTTTGCATACCGTCATTTTGTGATGTGGTGATAGACGGGCAGGAAAGAACCGCTATAAGGCTTGTGGTTGAAGCACGCTCATAGCAGATTGACACCGAGGACGAAGGAAGCACAGCGGGAGAGCGGGTAGTAACGAGGGCATATCTTTTGCCGTAGCTCACTTTTGAGCGACTGTCAAATCTTCGTCTGCGAAGTGCTTCCCAAAAATGCGCCTCCTTATCATCGTCAATTCAATTTTGGCTCAAACTCATCCAGAGCAAGTCGAAAAGGCGATAAGGTTGCTTTGCGACTCATGTGCGCAATCCAGCGTAATCGAGACTGGTAAGCCTGTGGAAGCCACGAAGATAGCGTTCAGGGCGAGGCATGAAGGTGTTGACCGTGTAGTCGTCATAGGTGGCGATGGAACTATAAACGAGGTTGTTAACGGGCTCGTTGGCTCAAAGATACCGATAGCTGTTATACCGCTTGGCACCGGGAACACATTTGCCACCAACTTTCGCATCCCGTTGTCACTGCACGAAGCCTGTGAGGTGGCAGTTGGTGGTAATGTCATCACCATAGATGTTGGGTTGCTTAACCATCGTTATTTCGCTTGTGTGGCTGGTGTTGGATTTGATGCGCATGTGCTACATCAACTGCGCCCAACCTTCAAGCGCAGGTTTGGGAAATGGGCATACGCTATAGCCTCATTAAGGCATCTGCTCCACTATAGACCATCGTTGATTGAGGTCAGGATGGACGGTTGGGAGCGTTTCAAAACGGATGCGTGGCTCACCGTCATAAGCAATGTCCCAACATACGCTTTGAACTTCAAGTTTACGCCACAAGCGAGCCCTTGCGACGGTTACATTGATGTATGCATCTTCTTTGCTCGTGGTCGCTTTGAGAGGCTGAAGCAAGCTGCCCTTTCACTTTTGGGCTATCATGTGCGCTTAGGCAGTGTCCTTTACAAACGCGCAAAATGGCTGGAGTTGGTGAGCTCTCCAAATGTCTTTGCGCATGTTGATGGTGAGCCGGTATGTTTAACGCCTGTGAGTGCCCGCGTGATACCGCATTCGTTGAAGGTTGTAGTTCCAGATGATTGGGCTGATGTGGCAAAGGCAGTGCAATGATTCATCTGCGATACCTATCTGAGTGGAGGTGAAAAGATGTGGAGCGTGTGAGGGTAGCCGTTATAGGCGCAGGTGGAATATTTCGTGGTGCACATCTCCCAGCGTATCCGCAAATACCAGAGGCGAAGCTGGTGGCGCTCTGCGATATCAGCGAGGCGAGTTTGATGGAGTCGCTGAAGGCGGTTAAGCATGCGTATGAGAGGCAAGCGAACCACTTGAGGGAATCTGGTAGAGGTGAGTTAGCCGAGGAACTCCTCAAGGATGTTGAAGAGCTGAAGCTGTATCGTGATTACCAACAGATGCTGAGGGAAGTCAAGCCAGATGTGGTTGACATTTGCACGATGCCGAACGCGCATGCGCCAACTGCCATCGCATCGCTCAGGTCTGGAGCACATGTGATGTGTGAGAAGCCGATGTGCAGGACTTGGCTTGAATGCATGGATGTCGTTGAAGCAGTTGAGGAGACTGGGCGTTTCTATCAGCACAACGAAAACTGGATTTACGACCCTCTGTATCACACATTGCGCAGGCTGATCCAGCGTGGCGTGTTTGGTGAACTGCAGTTTCTCTCTTTGAGTTGCTCACATCAAGGACCTGAGAACAGGTCTTCATTTTGGGATCCGATGATAAGCGGGGGTGGCTCACTCGTAGATATGGCTGTGCATGCTATCGCGACTGCTTGGTTCTTGGCTGGGTTTGATATGAAGCCGATGTGGGTGAAAGCTGCAGAACCATACGGCATATGCATAAAAGTGAAGGAGCGCATCATCGCAAACATGCCGAAAGAGATTGAGGTTGAAGACGATGCCCATGTGCTCGTGCATTTTGAGGATGCAAGCTCGGGGAGATGGACTGACGCTCATGTTGAAGGTTCTTGGAGTGGGAAGGACGCTATTGACGGGCTGTTCGTCGGGACGCAGGCGGTAGCCCGCCCTAAGTTCACGGATGGAAAAGTGCAAATAGAGGTCACAGACCCGTTTGGCTATTCAATGAGCGTTGATGTGAGCGGTCCCAATTGGACTCATTGGCCATCAAGTTTCTACGGTGAGATAAGGACGATGATTGAATGTGTGCTTCAAAACAGAAAGCCAATATGCGACCACATCGTTGGTGCAGAGACACAAGCTATCACTGGTGCAGCCTACCTTTCACAGCTTGAGGGCATGAGGAAGGTAACGCTCGATGAATACAAGGAGTGGGCAAACACCATAAAGAAGAAGGCGAAGAAGAACGCAAGCGAAGTCCTCATCAGGGAACAGCTGAAGGCGCTCAGGCATTGGTGCAAGGGCAGGTGAGCCTTCCCGAGGATGAGCTCTATTAAGGAAGCTGGTGAAGCGGTCATATTGTGCGCTGGCAAGTCAACACGCACATACCCATTAACGCTGCGCAAGCCGAAGCCAATGCTTAAAGTGGCTGGGCGAAGAGTGATTGAATATCTGCTTAGCCAGTTGATAGGGCTCGTAAGTAGGGCTGTGATAGTGATTGGGTTTGAAGGACGGCAAATTGTGGAGGCGCTCGGTGACCGATTTTTTGATGTTGAGCTCACATATGTTGAGCAGGCAGAGCAGAGGGGAACTGGCGACGCTCTCTTATGCGCTGAGGAGCATGTTGGGGAACGGTTCATCTTGCTCAACGGGGATGACTTGCTCAAGCATCACGCTATAAGGGCGCTTAAAAGGCACAAGATATGCGTGCTTGCAGCACCGCATGAGCAACCGTGGCGGTTTGGAGTGTTATCAGTTGATGGCGAGTTCGTTAGGGCGATAATAGAGAAGCCGAGGGATGCACCCGCAGGAAGCCTCGTCAGCACTGGTGCATATGCTTTAACGCGGGTCGTCTTTGACCTGCTCAGGGAAATAGAGCCAAGTGATGCGCAAGAACTCATGCTCACACAAGTCATTCCGAAGCTCTCTTCGCTTGGTCTGCGATACGAAGTGACAGAAGATGGATGGATGCCGATGACATACCCTTGGGACATGCTACGCTGTGCTAAGTGGCTGATGGATGAGTTGAAGGAACAATGCATAAGCGGTTGGCTTGGCAAAGGTGTAAAGGTTTTTGGTGCTGTGGAAATTGGCTCTGATTGTGTTGTTGGTGACGAGGTGGTGATCGTTGGACCTTCCGTGCTTGGTAGCCGTGTGAGTGTGGGTGAGCGCTCAAAGTTGGTGCGCTGTGCTATAGGTGACGATGTTAGCGTAGGGCAGGAGTGCGAGCTTGAAGAATGCGTCATAGGCGATGGAGTGAGAATAGGCAACAGTGTCCGATTGAAAAGGTCTGTCATCGGTGACGGTGTGGTCATCGGCGATGGCGTCCTGACGCATACCCGACAAAGTCATGGTGGGAATGTGCTTTCACTTGTGAAGGGTGAGTGGGTTGATACTGGGTTTGAGGAACTCGGCGCCTTCGTTGGCGATGGCGCTGTGATCGAGGATGGGTGCAAGTTAATGCCCGGCGTTAAAGTGTGGGCTAATGTCACCATGCCATCAAACAGCGTTGTTGATGCTGACGCATTTGAATAGCAAACAAAGCGGTGTTGCTTTAGATGGTTGATAGTCATGCCCACTTGAATCATCCAGCAATTCGCAATGACATTAAAGCGGTCTTGGAGAGGGCAGTAAGACAAGGAGTGCAAGCGATCATAAATGTGGGCTATGATTTGAGCTCGAGCGAAGTTGCAGTCGAACAGGCTACGAACTTCAATGGCTTTGTTTGGGCGTCCGTTGGCATACACCCGCACAATGCAACCTCGCTCACAAAGGAAGCTCTCGCAAGGTTGAGGGAACTTGCCTCAAAGGATGTTGTAGTGGCGGTGGGCGAGATAGGTCTGGATTTCTATCGCAACCTCTCACCTGAGCATGAGCAACTCAAAGCGTTTGAGGCACAGCTTGAGCTTGCATGTGAAGTGAAGAAGCCAGTGATAATACACATGCGCAACTCCGCATCGCAAGTTGTCAGCGTGATGAACAACTACAGGGGTTTGCTCAAAGGGTTTGTCGCTCACTGCTTTAGTGGTGACGAGGCTTTGGTGGCGGAGTTTGTTGAGCTCGGTTTTCACATTGGGATGGCTGGCAACATCACCTTTAAAAGCTCAAACGAACTGCGAAGGGTGGTTCGTTCCATACCGCTTGACAGGTTGCTCACCGAGACTGACTCGCCTTACCTTGCGCCAGTTCCTCACAGGGGTAAGAGGAATGAGCCAGCATATTTGGTGTATGTAGTTGAAGCCATCGCAACTGCGTTGGGGATGCCGAGCGAAGATGTTGCCGATGTAACCGCACGAAACGCCATCTCGCTCTTTAACCTGCCATCGGGACATCGAAGCGAAGCTGATGGGGCGAAACAAGCCAATTAATCAACTGAGCTTAAGCTGGCGTGATGCCTTTCTCCTTCGGTATCATACTCGGGTCAAGGTTTTTGAGCATCTCCAAAGAAGCCTCGGTGAGGTAGAAGCCTCTTTCGCTGAGCGCCTTTATTGGGTCTCTTAAGAGCTTTGTTCTGAAGACAGGGTCTTCAGCGCTCAGCATGAAGACCTGTTGTAGCTGAATTTCATCAAGCTGTTGGATAGCAGCCCTCGCGGGCTCTGAGAGAAGCCCGTTCGGCTCTAACGCTATGACGCGCTGATACTCGCGCATCGCTTTTGCGTATGCTCCCTTTTGATGATACAGCGTGGCTAACTTGAACCTTGTGAACACATCAGTTGGCGCTATGTGGGCTAACCGCACGAGGACTTGTATTGCCTCATCCAATTCGCCCAACTGCAAGTATGCGAATGCGAGTATGTCGAGGAGCAACGGGTCGTTTTTGTTTTTCTTCAAAGCCTCCTTGCAATGCTCCACAACCTTTGCGTAGTTGCCGATGTCCATGTAAAGCTCGGCGAGGGCAATCCTTATGTTTGGGTCATCCAATTCTTTCAAAGCCTCTTCCATCAACTCGATGGCTCTCCTCGTTTCCCCGAGGATACGGAACAGCTCTGAGGCTTTCACCTTGAGTTGTGGGTCTTGCGCGGCGCTCGATAACGCTGTCAGGAGCGCATTGAGAGCGCCATTTATATCGCCCATCTCTTTCAAGCTCTCCGCAAGGAGCATGTGGGCATCAACGAGTTTGCTATCGAGTGAAATCGCCCTCAGTGAGCAGTCCTTAGCCAGCTTATAAGCGCCTATTTCAAACGCCATCTTCGCAAGCTGAAGTAGCATTTCGGCATTGTCCTTGTAACCGCTTTTCGCCCGCTTTATCTCCTTGATAGCTTCGTCATAGCGCTTTAGACCGATCAAAGCCTGTGCTCGCAGGAAACTGCACATCGGGTTTCTCGGGAAGTCCTTGCACGCGTCGTTAGTGTATGTGAGTGCTTCCTCATAGCGCTGAAGGGCGTTCAACGCATACGCGATGTTCATGAGCAAGCTAAACTGTAGCTTCTTAAGCTCCCTCTTTTCTCTCTTGGTGTTCAGGCAGTGCTTAATAACATCACGGGCGTTGATGAGTTCTTTGAGGGCGCTTTCATGCTCACCCTTCGAGATGAGCTCCGCAGCCATTTTGAGTTTCTCCTCAATCACCTTGAGCATTTCACCACTCATGGCTGAGACATCTTTCACCTCAGATCACAAGGTTCGTTTGAATCGCGCTCTTCAATTGATGTTGCTTTCGGCTCCGTCGCTTTTCTCATCCATCACGGCGTCAGTTGTCACGCCCACCGTTTGAGCCTCGCTCGTTTTCTTACCCCTCATCTCAGCGATGATTTGATCAATCTCATCACCTGAGAGGCTTTCCTTTTCCATCAGGCGTTCGACTATGCGTTCAAGTATGTCCTTGTTTTGCTCAATCAACCTTTTGGCTCTCTCGTAGCACTCGGTTATGATGGCTTTCACTTCCTTGTCTATCTCGTTAGCCATTGCCTCGCTGTAGTTTCTATCTTCGACCAAGTCCCTGCCCAAGAATATTGGACCAGTCCTTCTTCCAAGTGTCATTGGTCCAAGCCTTGACATGCCGAACTCGCAAACCATCCTTCGAGCCATTTCGGAAGCTTGCTCAAGGTCGCTTTGAGCGCCTGTTGTCACTTCGCTGAATACGATTTCCTCAGCGACCCTACCGGCAAGCAATCCAGTTATCTGGTCAAGCAATTCGCTCTTCGTCCAGAGGTGCTTATCTTCCCACGGGAATTGCAATGTGTATCCGAGCGCCATACCTCGCGGTATCACCGTCACTTTACGCACCTGTTGACCATGCGGTAGCAACTTTGATACGAGGGCATGTCCAGCCTCGTGATACGCAAGTATGCGCTTCTCATTATCGCTGAGGCGCTTGCTCCTCCTCTCTGGACCTGCAGCCACTTTCTCAAGCGCCTCTTCGAACTCAGCCATGCTTATCTTCTCTTTGTTTCTCCTCGCAGCCAATATGGCTGCCTCATTAACCATGTTCGCCAAGTCAGCGCCAGAGAAGCCCGGCGTCATCTTCGCAAGAACTTCAAGGTCAACATCGCTGTCAAGCGGTTTCCCCCTAACATGCACTTTCAGGATTTGCTTCCTCGCTTCAGCGTCTGGGTAGTCAACGACTATGCGCCTATCAAACCTGCCCGGGCGTAGGAGGGCAGGGTCAAGCACATCTGGTCTGTTCGTTGCAGCCATCAGCACAACTCCAGTGTTTGGGTCAAAGCCGTCCATCTCCACGAGAAGTTGGTTAAGCGTTTGCTCCCTCTCATCGTGTCCCCCACCCAGTCCAGCGAACCTAAGCCTGCCAACCGCATCAAGCTCATCAATGAAGATGATGCACGGCTTCAGTGCTTTCGCCTGTTCGAATAGGTCTCTAACCCTTGCTGCACCCACTCCGACAAACATCTCAACGAACTCAGAACCGCTGGCGTGTATGAACGGCACATCAGCTTCGCCAGCTACAGCCCTCGCAAGGAGGGTCTTACCGCATCCCGGTGGTCCAAGGAGCAATATCCCTTTGGGCATGTTCGCACCCAAGGCTTGAAACCTTTGTGGGTTCTTGAGGAACTCTATCACCTCACGCAGTTCCTCTTTAGCTTCATCGCATCCTGCAACATCATCAAATGTGACCCTCTTCTGACCTTTGACATACCTCTTTGCCCTGCTACGGGCAAACGATAGCGCTTGACTGCTTGAATATGCCATCTGACGAAGTAGGAAGCCAACGAAGCCGAACATGAAGAGCATCAGCAAGATGAACATAAGGATGTTGCCAGCGCTCTCCCATGACGGGCGTGGCTTGAAGCGCACATTGACATTGTGTTCGTTGAGGAAGCTCAAAACCTCACCAAGCACTTGCTCAGGAGGGAGTTGGACTTTAAAGCTTTTGTTCACCTTCTTGAAAGTCCCAACAGCTCTATCACCTGTTATCGTTACTTCCGCGACATTCCCTGACGCCACTTCCTTTCGGAAATCAGTGTAAGATAGCTCAACAGTTTGGAAGCTGGGCAGGCGACCAATTTGCGCAAGGAAGCTCAACCCAACCGCTATCAAGACCAACAGCAGAAGAACTCTAACCATGCGTCCCATGTCTTCATCTCACCTACGGTAATTGTTGATGACACTTGCGACCGCTTGCAAGGTCTCATCCATTATCCAAGTATACCACCAGCCGAGGCGCTATCTCTTTAGATGCTCTCTCAGCTTTTCGGTTTACAGAGCGTTACAAAGTCCTTCTCAATCAACAACACACATTTTGATGGCATCGTTAGCATGGCTTTATCTTTCCTTCGCCTTATCAAATCGACGGCTTTATCGATGTGCTCCATCGTCAGGGTGAAATTCTCGCCTTGCAATCTTTGCCATAGCGCCCTAATAATGCGCCTTTGAATCGCAAGCGGTTGCTTGAGGAATGCATCCCTTGAGATGCGCAAATATCCGTCACCCTCTTCAACCATTGCCTCTTGCATAGCTTGTTTGGTTGCATCCTCAAGAAATTCGTTATCGGCACGCAGAAGCTCAACCATTCTCAGCACCGCGACATCGGCGTCCGAGTAAAGATGCTCCTTAACGAGCTTCAGGAGTTTTAAGCGGATGAAGTTGCGCCTTATCGTTGGGTCAAAGTTTGTAACATCAACCCTTGTTTTAAGCCTGTGCGCCTTGCAGTATACTTGGGTCTCATGGCGCCTGCAAAACAACATCGGGCGAATGAACATGTCATCGCTAACAGGTGGTATCCCAAGCAAGCCGTTCAATCCGCTCCCTCGGAAAATGTTGAGCAGGACAGTTTCTATCAAGTCATCGGCGGTGTGACCGAGCGCAACTTTGCTGTAGCCAAGCTCGTTACAAAGGGAGCGCAGAAACTCATACCTGACAGCTCTGCCAGCCTGCTCAATTGACATCTTCCTGCTTTTGGCGATGGAGCGGACATCAACCGTGTGGATGGTGCATGGCAGGGAGAAGGAGGACGAAAGCTCTTCAACAAAGCGCGCATCCTCTTCGGCGTCCTTCCCTCGGAGCATGTGATTTATGTGAGCCACATGGAGTTTGTAGCCATATCTTTGTGACAGCGTGAGCATGACATGCATCATTGCGACCGAGTCAGCCCCACCAGAGACGGCAAGCACAACTCCATCCCCTTCCTTTAGCATTTGGAAGCGCTTTATAGCTATCTCAGCTTTCACAACGACAGCCATCGGGGCTGGTATGTAATCCCATTCGTTGAGCCCATCGATTGCAGCGCTCGGCATCTGCCATAACATGGGATATTCGCTTTCGCTGTTCAACTCGCCCACGCCTTTCACCTGCCAGAGGTCACGAAGGTGTGGCGTAGTTTCATGCTATGAAACGCTCGTGGTATTCTTTCAGCCTCTCCACCCATAGGTATGGCACTGCTACATTGCCCAACTCCGCTGACTTCGCTTCATCACCATGAAAGTCGCTTCCGCCAGTTGTGAGCAGGTTCAGGCTTTTCGCCATCTCCATTAAACGCTCACTGCTCTCCCTCGGCAAGCGCGGATGTAAAACTTCCACTCCGTCGGCGCCGAGCTTTATCACCTCGTGGAGGATTTCAAAGCCACCGTAATCGCACGGGTGAGCAACAACCGCCAACCCGCGAGCGCTATGTATCAGCCTTATAGCTTCCGCTACAGGCATGCGTTTCCTTGGGACATATGCGGGTGCACCGTTTCTGAGGTAGCGTTGGAAGGCATCGATGTAGCTTGTTGCGAACCCTTTTGATACGAGAGCCCTCGCAATGTGTGGTCTGCCAACTGACTCGCCAGATACGCACGACAGCACATCCTCAATTGTTATCGGTATGCCATGCTCGTTCAGCTTCGCTATTATTTTGTTCAAGCGTTTCAAACGCTGTTGGCGCATCTCCTCAAGCGCTTCTTGCAGGTCTTTTGATGTGTGGTCAATGAAGTAGCCAAGGATGTGCACTTCCACACCTCTATGCTCAGATGTGAGCTCAATGCCAGGTATGAGCTCAACTTCGTTTTTCCCTTCACTCATAATCTGCGAAGCCAACACTGCCCCAGCAAGTGAGTCGTGATCTGTTATTGCTATCGCCCTCAATCCCTTCTTGGTAGCCATCAACATCAGTTCCTCAACACTGTATAGACCATCGGAGCAGGATGAGTGCACATGTAGGTCGGCAAAGCCGTTTTCCTCACTCATGTCCTTTAGAGCGCCTCTTTTCTCTGTGCGTCATTCTTCACGGAGCAGTATGCGTGCATCAAGCACCGATGCGCCCTCGCCCTTAGGGAAGACCATAAGCGGGTTTATGTCGAGCTCCTCAACCTCATCGAAATCGATGACGAGTTGCGAAAGCCTGCATATGCATTCAACAATCGCATCGATATCCGATGGCGGTTGCCCTCTGTAGCCTGATAGTATCGCCGATGAGCGAATGCTCTTAACCATCCTTAACGCACCAAGCTCCCTAACTGGAGCAACTCTGAATGTCACATCCCTCAACACCTCAACATAGATACCACCAAGCCCGAACATGAGCATCGGACCAAATATTGGATCCCTCGTCATCCCGACGATTGTCTCAATACCCTTCTTTGCCATCTTCTGGATGAGGACTCCATCGATGCGAGCGTCTGGGCGCTTCTCGCTCACCTGTTTCATCATCCTCTCGAAAGCCTGAGCGACAGCGTCCTCGCTATCCAAGTTCAGGATCACTCCACCAACATCAAACTTGTGGACGATGTCTGGCGAGAGTATCTTCATCACCACTGGGTAGCCGATATCGTTAGCCACTTTAACAGCCTCTTCCGCTGATGATGCCACTCCCCAACGCATCACTGGGAACTTGTATGCTTCAAGGACTTTCAACGCTTCATCCTCACGCAGTAACCTTCTGCCTTCCGACCTTGCCTTGCGTATTATTTCCCTTGCCATGTCTTTATCGACATCGGCGAAGAACTTGACTTCCGTTCTTGGGCGCGTGAGCCATTTGACAAAACGATACATTGCAGCGAGTGCCCTTATCGCTTGCTCTGGGAAACTGTAATGTGGTATGCCGTTCTCCGTGAGCACTTTTATCCCGGGCGAAACATCATACCAGCCCATGAATGTAGCCACTATCGGTTTACCATCCGACTTGGATACGCGCACTATCGTCCTTGCAACCTCCTCAACATCCGTCATCGCTTGAGGTGTCAGCAGAACAGATATCATGTCCACATTTGGGTCTTTCATGACCGCTCTAAGCGCGACCTCATATCGGTCGTGCTGTGCGTCACCGATCAAGTCAATCGGGTTTTGGACTGATGCTGCAGGTGGCAGTGATGCCTTGAGCTTCTTCCTTGTCTCTTCGGTCAGGTTGGCAAGCTCGAGCCCGTAGCGCACACACGCGTCTGCAGCCATTATCGCTGGACCACCTGCATTTGTTATGATTGCGATCCTCGGACCGTTTGGCAGTGGCTGGTTGACGAAAGCCTCAGCGTAGTCAAACAGCTCCTCAACAGATTCAACCCTTAGAACGCCAGCCTGCGCGAGTATTGCCTCATAGACCTCATCGCTACCTGATAGAGCACCAGTGTGAGATGAGGCAGCCCTCGCACCAGCTGGGGTTCTGCCAGCCTTGATTGCGAGTATCGGTTTTGGTTGTGGTAGCTCACCAGTTATAACCCTCGCCACATCGATGAACCTTCTCCCGCTCGTTAGCTCTTCGAGATACATCAAGATGACCGAGGTTTGAGGGTCTTCAGCGAGCGCCACAAGTATGTCAGCCTCATCAATGTCAGCTTTATTTCCCATGCTCACAACCTTTGAGAAACCGATGCCTTGCCCACGAGCATAATCAAGCACAGCTGTGCAAAGAGCACCGCTTTGCGATATGAAAGCTATGCGCCCCTGCTGTGGCATGTTGCCAGCAAAGCTCGCATTCATTGAGACGGATGGGTCTGTGTTTATGACTCCAAGGCAGTTTGGACCGATCAAAGCGATGCCATATTCATCGGCTATCTCTTTGACGCGTCTCTCCCTTTCAACACCTTCGCCACCTATCTCCTTGAAGCCTGCTGATATGACGATAGCGCCCTTTACCCCTTTACGACCGCATTCCTCAAGCACTTGAGGGACGATGGGGGCTGGCACTACTACCACGGCTAAGTCAACTTCGTCTGGAACTTCTGTTATGCTTGGGTATGCTTTCACGCTCAATATGAATTGAGCCCTCGGGTTGACTGGATAGAGCACACCCTTGTAGCCACCCATCAAAATGTTTCTGAATACCGACTGCCCAACACTGTTTGGGTCTCTTGAAGCGCCTATGACAGCTATTGAGCGTGGATTAAAAACAGGCGTCAAATCCTTCCTCGGTTTGAGGACATCCATCACGCTGATAAGTCACCCCCTGATGGTTTCATGTGCCTCCTCGTTGCCTTATGCGCCACCTTACGACATCCAAGCCGACTGCGAGGAGTATGAGAATGCCCTCTATAGCGTTTTCCCAGTAGGATGAAACATGCAGGAAGACGAGAGCGTTGGCTATCGTTCCGAGCAACACGATGGCAAGAGAGCTACCGATGATGTTTCCGCTACCTCCGAATATGTTTGTGCCACCTATGACAGCGCTCGCTATGACGAAGAGTTCAAGCCCGATACCCGCATTTGATTGTATGGCAGTGAACCTTGTGGCGTAGAGCCAAGCGCCGACCCCCGTCAGCGCACCACAGATGACGAAACTCATGCACTTCGTCAGCGCGACATTTATTCCGCTTAACCTCGCAGCTTCTGGGTTGCTCCCGACTGCGTAAATCGATCTTCCGAAAACAGTATAGCGAAGAGCGAGCGAAGAGAGTATGACGATAACCAAAGCCACATGGACAGGCAACGGGAGTTGAAGGAACTTGAGCTGATATGGGCTGTTGAACCATTGTGGCAGGTCAAGAACCCAATACCCACCAGTAGCCCAAAGCACACCGCCACGAATTATGCTCATCATGCCAAGCGTCACTATCACAGGGGGTATCGAGAGGTAGACGCTTAAAGCGCCGTTCACCAACCCACAGAGCGCACCAAGTGAAAGAGATATAAGCGCTATCAAACCCAACATCAACCCAGACTTAGCTAACACGCCACAGACGATTGAGCACAACGCAAGCAGAGCGCCAACCGAAAGGTCAATGCCACCAGAGATGATCACGCATGTCATCCCGATCGCCACAAGCAAGCTGTATGCATAGTTGGTCAGTATATCGCTGATGTTTGAGAGTGAGAGGAAGTCGGGGCGTTTCAGCGCTGTCAGCAGTGAGATAGCTATCAGCGAGATGAGCAATGTCTGCTCCCTCTTGCCAGATAGAAGCAGGTTGAAAACGCCTCTAATGAGCGTTGAGCGTTTGCTCCTTTGAGCTGGCTGTTTTTCCGAGGCTGTTTTCATCCGCTCCTTCCCATCAACTCCTATGGCAAGCGATATGACCTTTTCTTGCGTTGCCTCGCTACGGCTCATCTCGCCAACTATCCTTCCGTCGCGCATGACGAGCACTCTATCGCTCATCGCCAGTAGCTCTGGCAGTTCCGAAGAGATGAGCAATATGCCAACGCCTGACTTGGCGAGCTCGCCGATGAGCTTGTGCACCTCAGCTTTTGCACCTACATCGATGCCTCTTGTTGGTTCATCGAGTATGAGCAACTTCGGACGGCAAAGTAGCCACTTGCCCAACACAACCTTTTGTTGGTTGCCTCCGGAGAGGAACTTAACCATCCTCTTCAAGTCTGGTGGGTGAATTCGCAAGCTCTCAACCATTGCCTTTGATGCGTCTTCCTCTCGCCGTGTGCTTGTGATGTATGCCTTTGACAATTGACGCAATACAGCGAGTGTAAGGTTCTCACGCACGCTCATCTGCCCTATGATGCCCTGTTTCAACCTGTCTTCTGGGACATAAACTATCCCGAGGCGTATAGCGTCGGCTGGGCTCTTTATCTCCACCTTCTCCCCACAGAAAACTATCTCACCGCCATCTGGTCTCAATATGCCGAAGATGGCTTGCGCAACGGAACTCCTACCAGAACCTACCAAGCCAGCCATGCCGACTACTTCACCTGAGTGAACGACGAAGGAGATGTCACTGAACCTGCCTCGCATCCTCAAGCCCGTCACTTGAAGCAAAACATCACCACGCTTTGCTGGTGCTCTCCAATAGTATTGGTCGATTGGGCGTCCTACCATGAGCTGTATTAAGCTTTCTTCGTCCACATCTTTGACATCAAAGGTGCCGACATGCTTGCCATCCCTGAGAACCGTCACCCTATCAGCGAGCCTGAACACTTCCTCAATGCGATGCGAGATGTAGATTATGCCAACGCCTCTCCTCTTGAGCTTGATGACGACATCGAAGAGGCGTTCTATCTCAGCTTCAGAGAGCGATGATGTTGGCTCATCCATGATTAGCAACTTGGCGTCCCTCAAGAGCGCTTTCGCTATCTCGACCATCTGGCGTTGCGCCTGCGAGAGTTGTGAGACTGGTGAGTTGAGCGGAAGCGATATCCCAACTTCCTCAAGGAGCGAATTAACGCGCCTGTTGATCTCCCTCCAAGAGATGACGCGAAAGGTCTTTGAAAGCATGCTCAGGAAAATGTTCTCAGCAACGCTAAGGTCAGGGCATAGCATTGGTTCTTGATAGATCGTGGCTATGCCGAGTGATAGGGCTTCGTTTGGGTTGCGCAGTTTAACTTCGCTGCCCTCCCAAATGATCTTGCCCTCGTCAGGCTGGTAGGCACCTGCGATTATCTTTATCAGCGTGCTCTTCCCAGCACCGTTTTCACCGACGACAGCATGGACTTCGCCTCGGCATATGTCAAAGTCAACCCCGTCAAGAGCCACGACACCTGGGAAAGTCTTCCTTATCCCTCTGAGCGAGAGCAATGTCTTTTCTGCATCTATGTTGTGCTGAGTTTGGGCATCGCACATGCCCCTATGGATCACCCGCCAGTTTCTCAAGGCTTCAACTGCTTTGCATTTCAACTGCTTTGCCACTCATAGCGCTCTCGTAAACTGCTTCAGCTATCCTTAGTGACCAATAGCCGTCCCAAAGGTCTGGACCACCTGATGCTTCACCGAGGCAACGCTTAACGAAATGTTCGACCTCGTTGAAATATCCGAAAGCCCTCCTGCTGTCTATGATGCCAGTCCATGTGGGTGAGAAAACCTTGAGGTATCTCCCTGCATGTGGGGCTGCGGTTACAAAGTCTTCCTTCCCTTGCCAGTAAAGCCTCAGCATGTCCTCGCAAACGACATAGTTCTCATAGCCAACCAGTTCCAGCACCTCGCATATGTCCCTAAACCCCTGCCTGCAATCCAAACTGCTCAAGTAGAGCTGTCCGAGGATACCAGTTTCAAATTCAATGTTGACGATGAAGAAGAATTGAGTGCTCGTCACCTCTCGGTGTAGCGCATGAAGCCTCTTCACATCGCCACAGAAGAAGCGCACCAAGTCAAAGATGTGGCAGAGCTGTCCTATGAGCATCGCTTTGCAAGGTTGCTCTATACCCCAGATGCTCGGATAAGGTCCTTGAGCGAACTTGCACCTGATGAAATAAAGGCGACCGAATTCGTCACTGCTGACTATCTCCTTCGCCATCCTGTAGACATCGCAAAAACGCTTCATGAAGCCAACCTGCCCGAATGTCCCTTTCGAGTCAGCGAGTTCCGCGAGTTCTTTAGCCTGCTGTGATGTGATTGCTGGTGGTTTCTCAACATATACGGGTATGCCTCTGCTCAACACCTTTGGGGCGAGTTCGTAATGCATCGGTGCAGGTCCGATCACGAACACTCCATCAAGCTCTTCATTCTCGAGCATCTTATCGATGTCCGTGTAGAAGCGTCTCGCACCATACTTGCGTGCGCATTGTTTGGCTTTCTCTTCAACGATGTCGCACACAGCGACTAAGTCAGCGGATGGTATGAAGGCGAAGTTCGGCAGTATGGAGCGGCTCGAGAAGCTACCGCAACCAACCACCGCGACCTTCGCCTGCCTGCCACCTTCAGCCATTTTTCATTCACCTCCCCTTCTGCCTTTGAGCAACTCCCTCACATGGTCAAGGACACGATGTGCCACATCGAGCTTGCTCATCTGGGGCAACTCCTCAACGACGCCGTCACGCCTAACTATCGTCACTATGTTCGTCTCGGAAGCGAAGCCAGCACCAGGTTGCGTTATGTCATTTGCTACAACCATGTCCAAGCCCTTTCTCTTCATCTTCTCGACAGCACCCTTCTTTGGCTCGCCATACTCGGCAGCAAAGCCAACGATCAAAATGTCCTTGTAGTTTTCCCTCACGGTAGCTAAGATGTCATGCGTTGGCTCAAGGTCAATTGTCAGCCTCTCATTCTCTACGCGCCTCAACTTCCCCTCCCAGACGCTGGCTGGACGAAAGTCGCATGGCGCGCCAGCGCCTATAACCACATCAAAGCGCTCCTTTGAGAGTTCGTCCAAGACAGCATTGAGCATTTGCTCAGCAGTGCTAACGGTTATGACCTGAGCGTCTCTTGGAGGGCTAACTTCGATGTGACCGCAAATGAGCGTTACATGCGCACCCCTCTCCAAAGCTGCCTTAGCGATAGCGCATCCCATCTTACCCGTCGACGGATTTGAGATGAACCTGACTGCATCGATTGGCTCCCTCGTTGCACCCGCTGTGATGAGCATTCGCACACCATCAAGGTCTCTTTTGATCCCCTTCAATGCGTTCTCGATTGCCTCAATGATTTGCTCAACAGGTGCAAGCCTGCCTTTACCGAGCCTGCCAGACGCGAGCCATCCGACTTCTGGCTCAACGATAATCACTCCCCTGCTTCTGAGCAATTCCAAGTTGGCTTGGGTTGCTGGATGCTCATACATATCGGCATCCATGGCTGGAGCAATTACTATCGGGCAACGAACTGCAAGCATAGTCGTGCTGAGCAGGTCATCGGCGATTCCGTGAGCCATCTTCGCTATGATGTTTGCAGTGGCTGGCGCAATCGCAACCACATCTGCGCTCTTCGCAAGTTGCAGGTGCGCAAGCGGTGGCTCATTGGGGTTCTCAAACGGGTCGATGAAAACTGGATTGTTGGAAAGGGTTGCGAATGTGAGCGGTGCTACAAGGGCTGTTGCGTGCTTCGTCATGATGACATGAACCGATGCGCCCCTCTGACGCAGTTGCGAAACAAGCTGTGCAGCTTTGAAGATGGCTATGCTCCCTGTAACTCCAACGAGTATCCGCTTGCCCTTGAGTATCTCGTTCACCTTTGCGTCACCTTCCCCGAAGCTCCTTTGGAATACAGGTATTGGAATGTGATGCAGTTGCCAGCAGCATCAAAAACCTTCACCTCAAGCACATGCTTGCCAGATGGCAATTTATCAACGGGCACAATTAGCTCCTCGTAGCGTGAATCGAAGCTCCCATCACCGCACATAAGCGGATGCCATTCACCTTCATCAACTCTAAATTCAGCCTTCGCAACCCATGTCGTTTCATCGCTCACTGTTATGCGTTCTGGCGGTCCTTTGTAGGCATCTTCGGGGGTCGCTTGAGCATCGGATTTGGCTCTCTGTTGGTCTGTGATGAACTTCGTCGGCGTTGGCGAAATGACTTTTGGCGGTGTGTTGTCAATGATGAAGCTATGCGAAATCGCTTCGGTGGTCTTTGGGTTAAGCGGATTCCACAGGGCATCCGAGGCTATGACCTTTAGCACATACACACCGTCGGGCACATCCCTTGTATCCCATTCAAGCTTTTGCGCTCGCCAAGCCTGCGAAGGCGGTTTAGTTGAAGCTCCACCCTCATCAAGCGGTTCCTCAGGTATCTCAGGCGCTGGCGGCATCTCAACGGTTATCCCTGTCTCGCCCTTCTTTGGAGTTGCTTTCTCATCCTTACCTTCCTTCTGCGGTGCGCTCTTCTCCTCACCTCTCGGTTTCACCTGCTTGGCTTCAATCCGTTTCCAAGTCTTCCCACTGTCGCTTGAGCAGTAAATTTCAAACTCAAGTTCATCGCCGTTGGCGTCAAACGCTTCCCATTCGATCGTCTTAACTTTTGACCATATGGCGCCACCAACTGGCGATGTGATTCTCACGCTCGGTGGGACATTGATCGGGGAGAACGAAACCGAGATGCCATACAGCTTTGCCTTTGTGTCACCTTCAACCTTCAAGCGCAGTTGGAGCGCTTTCGCAAATAGCGAGTTGATGATGTAGCCATCTTCCGATCTGGCTGTGCTTCTCCATTCGCTCCATGTTTCATCGGGAATCTCCCCATCGCCCGTCCGTGCCTCCATGGAAAGCTTCAAACCGTCCTCGTTGAAGCACTTCGCCAATCTCCAACTCGCTGGCACTGGGAGCACGAGAACTGGAGATAGATATTCGCCAGATGTAGCCCTGCGCAAGCTAACAAGTTTCCCGCTCATCGCCATCAAAGCCTTCATGCCATCGCTATCGCAAAGCAACTCTGAGGCGCTTTCATTTTGGAGCTTGAGTGCTTCACCGCTTGCACCGTCGTAGTCAACCAAGTAGAGTGCGTTTGGCATTACTCCACTTGCGATGATGCTTGAATCTTCAAGTGAGCGTATCGCAACGATGTGCCTTGATGGTGTATCGTAAAGCAACTTAACATCGCCGTCTTGCGATATCCGCAGGAGCTCACCGTAAGGCGTTGTGCCAATGTAAATATTTCCATGCACATCAACATGGAGCGAACGGATTGCCCCGCGCTTCGTCTCGTAAACAAGCTTTGACGAACCGTCACTGCGGACGCACCAAAGTTTGCCAAGCGGATATGTGCCTGCATATACTGTCCCATCCTTCACAGCGAGTGAGAGCACATGTTCATCATCGCTCTCAAGTAGAAGCTTGAGCTTACCATCCTTTGAAGCCCGATAGAGGCGTCCCGGAGAACCGGTGGCGATAATCAAATCTCCAGATGGCAGTTCGCTCATAGCCCATATGTGCTTGCAGTTGAGCCTGAGCCAAAGTGTTGGGCTCTTCTCCACGCCATCCCCAACGAGGCTGACAGCATAGATTTCGCCATCTGGCGAAGTCCCGATGAACAATTTCCCGTCACTCACAACAAGCGCAGTCGGTATCCGCTGTAGCCCGTCCCTATCGGTGAACTTGCAAACGACCTCAACGCCGTCCTTACGAAGCGCGTAGACTGTGCCAGTCAGCCAAGAGCAGGCGTAAATGGTGCCATCACTTGAAGCTACGCCGCGCCATACACCTGTGTCGTCCATTTGCATCAAGTCTGTCCTTTCAACGCCGAGGCGTATTGTCCCATCGCTCGCCACAAATGTCCCGTTGCATTTGCCCTTCAACAAATCTTCCTTTGACTTCAGTTCGACTGTGCGAGCCTTCATCGTTTTTTCCTGTGCAATGCTTGCGCTAACTTGCTCCTGCTTACTGCCTTCTGTTTCCGCCTGACTTTGGCTCTCCTCAGAGTAGCGGTTTCCATTGGAGCCAGTCTCTTGCTGTTCATCGTTTGAGAGATCGTCCTGCTCATCTTGCAAGCGAAGCGTGTTGTTCATATCCCTTGTCTTCAAACGATTCCAAATGAATCCTTCGCCCTGTATGCCGAGCAGTTGTCCGAGTTGTTCAATCAGCTCAAGGGTTTCCTCGGGGGCACGCATGCGCGCCTTTTCAAGCTCAGGCGAAGGTTGTGGAACTTCCTTTGCATACTCAGGCTCGACTTTTATGGTTGTGGTCTTGATGCCACGCACAACACAGCCTGCATCAATGCGCTCAAAGAGCGCTTCATAACCGACATGGAAAGAGTCGTCGCGCAAGGTGTTCATCTCCTCAAGGATGCAAAAAGGCAGGTGGTTTACAAGCTTTCCATTCAACCATGCGCCCATCGTAGGCAGTTGGATGCAGAGGAGTATTTGGTCGTTCCTTTCCTTCGCCGTCATTTCTTCGAGGAGTTGCTTGAGCGAGTTTGGGCGAGGTTGCAAAATCTCAAAGCGATTTTTGAGGCGTTGCGCATTGACTCCACCGGCAACACCGACTTTGATGGTGCAAGGGTATGCCACCTTTGGGAGGCGAAACTTTATCTCCTTCTCCATCCATCCACCCTGAACTTCCCTCAGCTTTATTTTGAGCCTCACTTCATCACCGGGGCGCGCCACCCTTTTGTCGCATGCCAAGCGCTCAATCAATGCCTCGCGCTTCTTAGCTGTGCTCTCAAGCTTTACAAAAACGCTTTTCACATCTGCCCTCTCAAACCTGTTCTCCTGAAGCAGGAAAAGCGTTTGGGTTATTTCCTCAGCCCACCTCGGTGAGCCTCCGAGTAGCATCTGCAGTAATCCAGCACCATCTTCGACGAACATGTTTTGGCGTCTTATCGGTGGTAGCCCATCAACCTTCACCTCATAATCGACGAATGTTGTCCCAGCTTCGTTTTCACTCGTGACGCTCGTGAAGGCGAGCGTTACAAGCAGGTTAACCAACGGTATGGTGAGCCTGCGATGCCTGAAGACGGAGAGGGTGAATTTTCTTTCAACCTGCCTATCGGTGTCCTTCACTGATATGTGCATATCAAGCATGTTTGGGCGTATGCCGACCATCCCACCGAGTGCGAAAGCCCTATCCTGAGTGAAAGCACCAACTACTTCAATTGGCGATGCGAGCTTGATTGACATGAGTTGGCTTGGTAGAACGCCGTGAACATAAGCTGTGGTGAGTGGCATGCTTGTTTCGCCCGCAAACAGGAATGGGTGACCAAACGCTATGAGCAAGTTGCCTTTGCGGTATGTGACAGTGCCAATCGCTGTAAGCTCAACATCGCCACAAGTCAGCTGAGCACCAACTGCAGCACCTGGCTCAAGTGATGCTTTAATCTGTCGTATGTTGGCAGGTCTTCCGGGCGAGAGTATTGGCTCAACAGCGAATGGCTGAAGGAGCTTCCGCAAACGCTCAAGGGAGAACCTCGTCATGCCGTGCACAATGAGCGGTGTTGCAATCGGCACAAGCAATGGCTCATCATTGCCACTTGAAGCCTCTCTTAACGGCACGGACATGCTCAGCTTGACCGAACTTATGCGCTTGCCAAAAAGGTTCAAATCCCCACCAACTGGTTTTAGCCTTATCGTTCCAGTGGTGCTCGGCAAGCTGGCGAAACGCTCTCTTCTTGGAGAGGCTACGGAATCAACCATGCACTTTATAGGTGTCACACCAGCTATCGGGAGGCGCGAGAAAGCCCATCCGTATGCGATGGCACCAACGAGCTTTCCAGAGATGTAAACTGGAGAACCACTCATGCCAGAGACTATGCCCCAACCTTTAGCCACCACTGGACCACCATCGATGCGCACGAGTATCAAATCCATCCCGAAGTCAACACCTTTGAGGATGCCTATCACAGTCACTGGGAATGTGCTGATCGATGTGCCGTTGAATGTGCTTTTGCAGTAGCCGCGCATGCCGGGGCGTATCCGCTCAACTGGGATGTATTCATCTGGCGAGAGGAAACTATCCTGCTGTGCAGGAATTGATGCAGTGATGAGAAGTAGAACGGCAAAGCAAATCGCAATGCCTCGCACAAGGCGGTTTGCAATCATCATCATTTGCTCCTCCCAGAAGTTCATCGTGGTGTTTGACTTACAAGAGCGCTTTTAACAATTGTAACCCGCAGGGGATTCTGGTGTAGGCGTGTGTGGCAATCTCCTGCGATAAGCTTAAAGTAGCCTTGCATGTTATTTCCTTGGATGTGTGGTGAGGAGAAAGATGAGCGATAGTGTAACGGTCAAGTTGATGCCGATCGGTGTTGATGAAGCTCTCCTTGAGGAAGTGGTTGCGGAAGTTGAGCTTTCGTTACCGGGTGTGAGGTGCACCGTATGCAAGGCTTGCGAGATGAACAGCTTTGACATCTCAAAGGCTTTTGACAAGCTAAGGCGACAGTATCTTGCAGATGCTATATTGAGGGAGCTCCCAACTCCTTCGGAGAACGAACGGGTTGTTGGTATCGTCGGGGTCGATATTTACAGTGGCAGGCTAAACTTTGTTTTCGGCATCGCTGAACTCTTCGGGAGGAGGGCTTTGGTCTCGACATTCAGGCTATCAGCTGGTGGCGTGCGGAGGGAAGTTTTCATTGAGCGCCTGATAAAAGAGATAGTCCATGAACTCGGGCACACATTTGGCTTACAGCATTGCAAAGATAGCCGATGTGTGATGCGCTTCAGCAACTCAATCGCTGACACCGATTGCAAGTCAAAGAGGCTATGCGCCAATTGCCTGCAGGCTTATTGTGCTCGGTTGGGCTACGACACAGCTACCTCAAAGAGGTAAACGAGATTCGGCGCTTCAAATCAGCGCTTCGAATTCATCTCGTGTTTCTTCATTGGCTACGGCTGTGGCTGTAACTCTCCAAGATATGCCTTCACAACTGTTTCAACATCGTCTGGGTTGATGAACTTCCCCTTGAGTGGGTCAACATCAAGGCTTATAACCTTGCTTTCTTTGCCGACCTTAACAAGATGCTTTTGGCTTCCGTTGACGAGGACACAAGGACCTTCAATTCGCCCTTCGTTCAACGCCTTCTTTGCCTCGTCGCTCATCATCCCAACGATTCTCATGGATAGCTTGTTTGTGTGTTGCTCTTGGAGCTTCCGAACACGCTCAACAGCTTCGGGGAAGTTCTTTATCGCTGGAGTATCCTTCGGGGGCATGAAGAAAACAACTTCGACCTTCTCAGCTCGCTTTGCCACTGCCACACCACTTGTCATCTCTTTCTTTTTTCCAAGCATTTCTACAACAAGATTTGCAGCATCTTTCGTCGTTACTTTCGTCCAGCGCTCTTGTAGGTGCTTGATCGTGCTTTGACTTAACCCGCTCCCGTAAGCCTTCTTCAACTCTTCATCCAACAGCTGGATCATCCCAATCACATTTGACATAGGTCCTTCCGAAGCTTCTCTGCCGTTGACGAGTATGGTAGCGCAATGTGCGTGATGCTTTTCCATCTCCCTGCTACCCTCTGGCGAATGCATGTTGTATAGCTCGAGGCGTATGCGCTTTTGCTCGGCGTTCGCTACATCAATCAGGAAACCGATGTTTATCATGTGGCAGTCAACTTCAAAAGGTAGGAAAGCCTTTATGAGGACTTTAGCGTCCTTCGGTCCTTTGATGTAGGGGTTAGGTATCAGCGTCTGTGCTGTCGATGCTTGAGTGGTTATGGGTGGCTTCGGCGGCATGTTCTTCAACTCCTGTTCACGGCGATACATGAATACTGACGAGGCGATGACAACGGCTACGAACGCGCAAAACACAATGCACGCAAACACTTCGGTGAACCTTAAACGCCTTACAACCATGACTTCCATTCACCTCCTAAATCTCGTATATGTTTGCCTCAAGTGTCTCCGTATCAAGCACAGCCACAGTTGCTTTCCCAGTCAGCCAGCCACATGCTTCACCCGGATTGATGACGAGGCATCCATTGTATCGCTCCATAAGGGGATTATGCGTGTGCCCGTAAACTATGACATCAAACACGCAACTCGCCTTAAGAGCCTCAACAACTTCTGGCTCGTGCATGACAACTATTTTTCTCCCATCAACCTCAATCGAGGCTATTTTCGCGTATAGCTCGCCGAAGCCCTCAAGCGCTTTCAATAACCCGATGCGCTCGCCATCGTTATTCCCGAACACGCCTATGAGCTTACAGCCGAGCTCAGAGAAAGGTCTCACTGAGAATGGGGCGATGAAATCTCCCGCATGTATTACAAGCTCAACACCGTTTGCCTTAAAGAGAGAAACCGCTTCCACTATCTTCGTCATGTTGTCGTGTGTATCAGCAATAAGCCCTACCTTCATCATGTCCACCTCCACAGCTTCATAAGTCGCCAATGGTTAATTGTAGCTTTGAGCGTTATGGTGCAAGCTTTCCTTTTATCCTATTGGTCTCCCATAGGCGTGTAAATGTTTTTAGTGCCATGCCATGTGGTATAAACTCAATGGCACTAAGAAGCATCTAAATGAAACGGCGGCATCCTTGATGCCACCTTACATCGCCATCCTCTCCGCCATCCCAACCCCTCAAGGATGCCGCCGTGCATTCAGACCTTTTTTAAAGCTCCAAATGCATTTAACCAATTCCTCAGCGAACTCCGAACAGCGCAAAGCTCGTGCACCGTTTCCCATTTGCCTCGCCAGATCCTGTGTCACTTTACCAGCCTTAATTGTAGTGCCAAGCGCTTCCCATATCAATAGCGCAGCCTCTTTCCAACCGATGTATTGTAGCATCATGGCTGCCGAGAGAATCATTGAGCTTGGATTAGCCACATCCTTATGCGCATACTTTGGTGCGCTACCGTGTGTTGGCTCAAACAGAGCATGGTAATCGCCAAGGTTAGCCCCCGGAGCCATGCCCAACCCGCCAACCTGCGCTGCACATGCATCGCTGAGGTAGTCGCCGTTCAAGTTTGGAAGAACCAAGACATCATAATCTTCGGGGCGGGTCAGCACCTGTTGGAACATGTTATCAGCAAGCACATCCTTGATCAGGAGCTTGCCATCTTTTGTCACTCCTTCACCTTGCTCGAGTTCTTGCTGTGTCACCACATGTTCCCTGAACTCGCTTACAGCTACTTCGTATGCCCACTTTGCGAATGCGCCCTCAGTGAACTTCATGATGTTGCCCTTGTGGACGATGGTTATGCTCCTTCTGTTATTTTCGAGAGCGTAAGCGATAGCTTTGCGCATCAGGCGCTTCGTTGCCCTCTCGCTTATCGGTTTGATTCCGATGCCAGAGTCCTCTGGCAACCTCACACCGAACTCTTCCTTAAGCAACTGTATGAGGCGCTTTGCGCCTTCGCTCCCCATCTCCCACTCGATACCCACATAAACATCTTCTGTCGTCTCACGGAAGATAACCAGATCAACTTTCTCTGGGTGCTTGACTGGCGATGGGACACCCTCAATCCACTTTATCGGGCGAACACACGCGTATAGGTCAAGCTCACGCCGTAGTGTGACATTGAGGGAGCGATGTCCACCAAATGGAGGTGTTGTGAGGGGACCCTTTATGGCTACGATGAACTGCTCAATAGCTCGCAGTGTATCCTCTGGTAGAAGCTCACCATAAGTTTGCAGTGCCTTTTCACCCGCGAAAACTTCAAGCCATACGATGCGCCTTTGCCCATCATAAGCCTTATGAACTGCTGTATCAACGACAGCTTGCGTTGCCTTCCATATGTCGGAGCCTATGCCATCACCCTCAATGAAAGGTATGATTGGTTTATCGGGGACATGCAATTTGCCGTCTTCAACCTTTATTGCCTCTCCATCTTCGGGGAGCCTTAGCCTTTTAAAGCTATGCACCCCTTACACCACCTTAATTGATTTTCGTAGCAACGCTTGGAGCTGGCGGCGGGATTCGAACCCGCGACCTGGGGATTACAAATCCCCCGCTCTTCCGCTGAGCTACACCAGCTTCGCATTTACATTATAACCAACATGCTCAAACTACGCAACCAAAATCGCTCACCTTCACAATGTCTCACCATAATGTTTACTGAAGCCATTGAGCTGTCTTGAGGTGATGAAGTTATGCCAAAGGGTAATGATGCACTTTGCAAAGCCGTCATAGGCGTTGATGTTGGGAACACACGCTTGACCGCAGCCATCGTTACACTTGATGGCGATATGAAAGCGATGCTGAGGCGTCCAACGAGAGCTTCTGAGGGCGCTAACGCATGTTACAGGCAGATTGAAGAGATGCTCCTTGCGCTCCTGAGCGAGGCTGAAAGGCAATCAATCGCTATCCTCGGCATCGGTGTAGGGTTTGGCGGACCTGTTGATCACGAAAGTGGGACTATAATTCGCTCGCATCATGTCCTTGGGTGGAGTGGCTTCCCGATGCGCCAGATGCTCTCAGACCGTTTTGGTATCCCTGTATTCCTTGACAATGATGCGAACGCAGGCGCGCTCGGTGAATTGCTCTTCGGGGCTGCGAAGGGGCAAAAGAATGTGCTCTATGTGAACATAGGCACTGGCATCGGTGGCGCGATCATAGCCGACGGGAGGTTGCTCAGGGGCGAGAGAAACCTCGCAGGGGAGATAGGGCACATCACAGTGGTTCGTGGTGGTCCAAGGTGCGGTTGCGGAAAACATGGTTGCCTTGAGGCTGTTGCGAGCGGGACTGGTATTGCAAGGAGGGCGATGGAACTGATACGGAAGGGTGAGTTGAGGACGAAGTTGCCAACAGATGGTGTCACATCAAAAGATGTCTTTGAGGCTGCGATGGATGGCGATGAGTTGGCGATTAAGGTCGTCGATGAGACAGTTGAGCATCTTGCACATGGGCTTGGGATAGCGATCACGCTACTAAATCCGAGCATGGTCATAATCGGCGGTGGGCTCTCGGAAGCACCTGAGGAGTTGCTCCTCAACCCGCTGAATGAGAGGCTCAAAAGATATGCGTTTGATGTGGCACTTGAGGGGCTGAAGCTCGTGAATGCTAAACTGCGTTATGATGCAGGTGTGCTCGGAGCAGCAGCACTCGCCATAGTTGGGGGTGAGATGAACTATGGTTGACCTGAGTGAACGGTTGGGCGTGAATGTGAAGCTCGTTAGGAGCGAGGAAGGATGGATGCTTGAGCTTGGTGAAGGGGTGGTAAGCTCAAAGCCACAACCAAGATGCATATCCGAGTTGAAGCCCGTCCTGCGCAATCAGGACGCAAACACACCTCATATCCTGTATTGGATGTTTCGTGATGTCAGGGTGAGAGAGGATGAAGGAGAGCTTCGTTCTCGAGTTCCCTTACTGCGCTATGACATATCACTATTCATGCCCGGCGTCATGTCGGTTGACGGGGATGAGAAAGAAGGAGATGAGTTCGTCAAGGCGTTTGGGCATTACCACCCATACCTTCGCGGGAGAGAAGTGACATTCCCAGAAGTTTATGAGGTTGTCTACGGGCGCATGCTCTTTTTGCTTCAAGAGCCAGAGGATGTCTTCCAACCGAGGAGTGGCATAAGGAGGGTGATCATCGTTGAAGTGGATGCGATGGATGAGCGGAAGCTCGTCGTCATACCTCCGAACTTCGGGCATGTGGCAATCGTAACTGGTGATGAGCCTGTTGTCACATCAAACTGGGTTGCAAGGAACTTTGACTCGCAGTATGCACCTTTCGCTTTGATGCGGGGCGCAGCATATTACATCGTCAAGAAGGGCGATGGATGGGCATATGAGCCAAACCCGAATTATCCATCACTGCCAACACCTGAGGTCGTCAACTCAACATCGCTTGAGACCTTCGGAGTCCCGACCGATTCGCCAATCTACATAGCGTGCCTGAGGGAGCCAAGCAAGTTCCAATTCCTAATCGAGCCGTCTTAGCGAGTGTTGATGAAGCGCACGGTCTCGCCCTTATTACAATCATCACTTTGTGTTGCTTGATGTATGTCGTTTTGGGATGCCCTTGGGAAGTGCGAGCTTGTGCAGGTGTGGTGCTAACGCCTCGATGAAGCGGTGCGCTATTCGTTTGTAGCCCAAATCGTTTGGGTGAAGCCCATCCTCGCAGAAGAAGCGCTCATCATACATCTCCTTCATCGGCTTGAGGTCAACGAGCACAGCACCGCTCTCGCTTGCGAGGCGCTCAATTATTGCGTTGTATGCTCTTGACTGCTTGGCGAGGAATTGCCGTTCCACTTCCGGAAGTAGCTTCGCAAACGGTTGTCTTTCCATCTCTGGCAAGTTAGCTATGAGGATGAGCGCATCGCTCTTGCGTAGCATAAGAAGCATCCACCTAAGTAGCCTCTCAAACGCTTTCGGGTGAACACGGTGCCTGACATCGTTACCGCCAACCCAGATGGAGACGACCGTCGGATTTGATGCGAGGGCGAGCGGGAGCTGTCTTTGTGCTGCGTCCGTTATCCTTGCACCACTTCTCCCGACATTGATCAACCTCCACTTGCAATCGGTGCTCCGCTCAAGGTAGCTGTGTAGCAGAGCGACATAACCTTTTTCAGCCGAGCTTGCACCTGCAGCTTGTGTGTCGCTCGCGCCGATAGCAACATAGGTTGGTTTCCCATGTGCCTCATCTGCCTGCCTTTCGGCGATGTCACCAGCTCGCCACTTAAGGCAACCCGCCTGAAGCAATATCGCTATCCACCAAACCTTGAAGGAGCGCCACAGCGCTCTTAACTGTTTCAATGCGAAGCAGGCTTTTTGCTTCATGCTCTCCTTACTTCGGTCCTATGCCACGAACATTCAACCTTATGGCATATAGCGAGGTGCGAGCTGTCAGGAAGAGCGTCTTCATGTCGCTATCGCCGAAGGCACAGTTCGCTGGTATCTCGGGCAGTTTCACCTTACCGAGGAGTTTGCCGTTGCTGTCAAACACCCATAGCCCACCGGGTCCTGTGACATACAAGTTCCCCAACTCATCCACCTTCATGCCATCTGGTGAGCCTTGTTCATTGCTACTCATGTCAGCGAACACATCTCCACCAGTGAGCCTTCCGTCCTCCATGACATTGAAGACGCGGATATGCTTCCTCGCCGAATCATCAACATAGAGCCGTTTTTCGTCTGGCGAGAGGGCGAGCCCGTTCGGGCGATCAAAATCCTTCGCAACGAGCGTTAGCTTCCCATCTGGCGAGATGCAATACAGACCTTGGAAATCAAGTTCGCGCTCGCTCTGCTTAACGCCATAAGGTGGGTCGGTGAAGTAGATGAAGCCATCTGACCTTACAACGACATCGTTTGGGCTGTTAAGGCGTTTGCCAAGATAGCGATCCGCAAGAACAGTTATGCTCCCGTCTTTCTCAGTCCTTGTGACACGCCTGTTTAAGTGCTCACACGCTATCAAGCGCCACGACGAATCAAAAGTCAAGCCATTGCTTTGCCCGCTCGGCTTCCTGAACACATCAACTTTACCGTTGGGAGACCACTTGTAAATCGTGTCTGCTGGTATGTCACTGAAGAGCAGGTAGCCATCGCGGTGCCACACAGGTCCTTCGGTGAACACGAAGCCAGTTGCGAGCTTTAGCGCTACAGCGTCTTTTGGGATGAGCTCAAACAGACGCTCGCTATGAACTTCTATTGTTATTTGCACCTGCTGTGCACCAGTGTATCTTTTTGTGATATCGCCTTCGGCGTGCTGTCCGAAGAGCATATAGAGCAACGGAGCAAAGCACATCGCCACCATTCGCATCACCCCCGTTGTGTTTTCGCTCTGCTTACAGCCAGTTCGAAAGCTTTTGCCCTCCCAACTATAACGGGTGCACCGCACTCCCTAACTATCCTCTCAGCGACGCTACCCCAAAGGAAGCGTGAGAGACCAGTTCGCCCGTGTGTCGTCATCACTATCAGGCTTATCTCGTTCTCGTCGGTGAACTCGATTATGCCTTCGGCTGCATGATGGCGCTTAAGGGCATGGCAGTGCATCCTGTCCCTGAGACCGTTTGCTGCCTCAGCCATCGCTTGTAGCTTCGCTTTAACCATTGCTTCAAGCTTACCCAAAGTCTCACGCTCGCTTATAGCCTCGAGCAATTCCATGACATGCAAGACGAACACGCTTGCGCCTATCTCCTTAGCCAACAAAACTGCGTATGAAAGAGCTGATGAGCTTGCCTCGGACAAGTCCGTTGGGACGAGTATGCGTTCGTATGTCGGTTTGCTCGGCTTGCTTATTGAGAGGACTGGTCTATCTGAAGCTTGAACGATCCTTGCAGTTGTTGAACCGACAAACCAACCCCTGATGCCACTCTCGCCCTTTGTGCCCACCACGATGAGGTCTGTGTCATGGGAGCGTGAAAACTCAATTATAGCGTGGTGTGCATCGCCCTCAAGGACGAATGGCTCTGCATCAATGCCAGCCAACTTCAGCTCATCTGCCTTCGCCTTCAGCTTCTCCATAGCCTCCTCCTTCATGCGTCTCATCACGGCGTTCATCATCACAGGTATGTCAGCGGGGAGCGGTTCGAGCAATTCACCTGAGGTGTATGCTGTAGCGATGTTTGGGACACAGTGCACAAGCGCAAGCTTTGTCCCGAAGCGCTTGAGGAGGGGGATGAGAAACTCAAGCGCAGCCTCTGAGAGTTCGGAGAAATCAGTTGCCCATGTGGCATGTCTCCACATCGCTTCATCACCCCTGTCGCTTTTCATCCCATATCAAAACTTTAAAGTGGTTTGGCTTTCAGTGACACCCTGCAACGCTACATCGTGGTGCGTCTTTCTTGGACATTTCTTATGAGCACGGCGCCGATGAAGAAGTAAAGCATACAAGCGAAGAATGTGAGCCTCCAGCCGACTCCCATTCCGAAGATGGAGTTGCCGATATCACCGATGTAACCCCCGATCAAACCAGCCACTGCTTGTGGCAGTGTGAAGGCGATATGGAAGACCGCCATGAACTTGGCAGCGAAGCTGGATGGCACCAAGTTGCACGCCAATGCCCAATCAACTGCGCTGAACGCCCCAAACCCGATGCCGAGCATCAATGCTGCAAGCATTGCAGTGGCAACAGAAGTTGCGCAGATGAAAGCCACACCGCCACATATGGCTATTGAGCAAGCTATGAAGATGAGCAAACGCTTGCTCATGATATCGGCGAGTTTGCCAGCTGGTGGGATAGCGAGGGCGCTCCCAACGAGCGCACATACGCTTATGAATGTCGTGTTGAGGACGACCTCGTCGCCCCTCAATGTGTCGCGCACATACCACCTCAAAAACGGTATTGAGCCATAAACGCCCATCTGGATGAAAAGGCGTGAGATGAACAGCCACATGAAGCTACGATGCTGTATGACATCGCTAAGGCTCATCAACTTAGTGATGTCCTTCAGCGATACGCAGGTGGCGAAAGTGGTTTTTGAAGTTGGCTCACTCGTGATGATGAGCGTGAGGAATGACACGAAGAGCAAAAGCGCGTGTGCCGATAAAAGCAGTAAGGAGAGTGCTTGAGCATCGCTAAAATCAAACAGCCTGTATGTTCTACCCAAGATGAGCCACGAGGCAACCATACCAAAGGCGTTTCCTAACAACGCCCACATAGCCATGTAAGCCGATGCCACACCGTGTTTGTTTGTCGGCAACACATCTGGTATGAGCGCTTGAAACGGTCCAGCAGCACAGTTGTGTGCAAACTGCAGTAGCGAGAAGCTGAGTAGGAGCAAATGGAATCCACTACACCGCAGGAAGACGAACAGCGGTGGAGTAGCCAAAACTGTCCCAAGCACTAAGAATGCCTTTCGTCTGAAGCCGTAAAGTGGCAGTGAATCACTCAGCGGAGCTACGAGCAATTGCGTTAGAGTTGAGACTATAGCTCCGATTGCATTCAGCCATGCGAGCGCCCTGCCAATGTAAGCGTGCTCAAAGAGTGCTTCAACTCTTATCTGCAGACCGTGCACGAGCATTATGCTCCAGAAGATGTTGAAGGGGAGCCACCAAAGCGTAACGCCGATGTAGGTTAAGATAGACACGCCATTGTGTGGTTCATTCGTCCCGTTCGATTTCATCCCAAGAGATAGGGGGACGATGATGTGTTTACATCTAAGCCACATCTGAAACTTCTGGCATCTCGCCTTCCTCTTCTGGCTTCTCCTCTTCTTCGAGCAACTCCTCACCTTCAACCATTCCAACTTGCAGTTGCAGTTTGGAGCGGTCTTCAATCCTCGCTATCTTGCCGTCGCGTATCCAAACGACTCTATCCGAAACATCGATCATCTTAAGGTCGTGAGTTGCCGAGATGATTGTCACACCCTTCTCCTCGTTCAATTCCTTCAGCAAGTCGATTATCTCCCTTCCCGTGCGCAGGTCGAGGTTTCCGGTAGGCTCATCTGCGAGTATGATTGCCGGGTCGTTTGCCAACGCCCTCGCTATAGCAACTCGCTGTTGCTGTCCGCCCGAAAGCTCAGCGGGTTTGTGATTCCATCTATCGGCGAGCCCGACTCGCTTTAGCAGTTCCATACCTCTATCAAGCTTCTCATCTTCGGGTATGCCAGCGAATGTCATTGGCAGAGTCACATTTTCAAGCGCCGTCATCACTGGTATTAGGTTGAATGTCTGGAAGATGTATCCTATCTTCCGACAGCGAAGCCACGCAAGCTCATATGCATCAAGTTGGGCTAAATCAACCTCGTCTATGAAGACGGTCCCTTCAGTTGGCTTATCGAGCCCGCCGATCATGTTGAAGAGCGTTGACTTGCCCGAACCAGAAGGTCCCATGATTGAGACATACTCCCCCCTCTTTATATCGAGGTCAATTCCCCTAAGCGCCCACACCTTCACCTTGCCCATCACATAGACTTTGTGCAAGTTGCGACAACGAACTGTGTATTCAACAACTTGTTCGTTGCTCTTACCCTGAGCCACGCTCTCATTCGTGCGTTTGTTTTGCATCGTCATCGCTTATCCCTCCCGTTTGAGGCTGTCATTTTGTGTGCTCATCGATTACACCTCAGTCCTTAGTGCAGCTGCAGCTGGCAACTTGGCAGCATACCTCGCTGGCGGAACACCAGCAAGTATTGACAGGAGCGTCCCAGCAACTATTGAGATGATCAGCCACCCGATCAACCCGATGCCATGCTCCCCATAGATTGCCCACTGCGTGTTCGTCCAGACATGCCACCCTATGCCGAAGCTTGCCCTCAGCATCGCAACGAGTAGCCCGATGACGGCGCCGATGGCTGATCCTATGAAGCCCATCAAGCCAGCTTCAATCAAGAAGAGGCGAATGATAAACTCATCGAGCGCGCCGAGGCATTTCATCGTGCCTATCTCACGGTAGCGTTCCATGACGCCCATCAGCATCGTGTTGACTATGCCAACAAAGCAAATCAGCATAGCCATGCTAACAAGCCAGTTGTATCTTGCGATATCCTCAGGCGTTAGCTGGAAGCCAACCTGTGTTTTAGCTACGGAACGCGCTATCGTGACCATCGTCGCCACAAACATTAGGAAGGCAACGCTGAGGAATGTTGTTGAAGCGTTGACGAGTGCCCTGCCAAATCTTATGAGTATGTTCCTTGCGCAAATCCTGAAAGCCTCACGCCATGGAAGTTTGATCTGCCGTTTTATCTCTTCCCTCGTCAACCCGAAGAGGCGCTCTTTTGTTGCTGCCATGCTTGCCTCCTACCCTCCTTTTAATGTGGCTTCATTTTGATGCCACAACTCATTTTGCAACCATAGCGCCAGAATTGCCATAATGGATAAAATGGGAGCGCTCAAGCCATGATGTGAGCACACATTTTTGTTATGTGCTTATGGGGGTGATAGAGCTGTGCCTGCGAATTTGCCCCCCGAGTTCATTGAAGCTCGTGAGCGTTTCCAGCGTGCCGAGACAATCTCGGAGAAGATCGAAGCGCTTCAAGAGATGCTCGCCATATTACCGAAACACAAGGGCACTGAGAAGCTGTATGCAGAGCTTAGGCGCAGGCTCTCGAAGCTACGCCAGATGGAACAACAATCACGGAAGGGAAAAAGCACATTCAATCCGACAGCTCACATAGTCAGGCAGGGCGCTGGGCAAGTCGCATTGGTCGGCTACCCGAATGTGGGCAAGTCAAGCCTGCTAAACGCTCTAACTGGAGCCCAATCGAAAGTAGCCGACTTCCCATACACCACACAGCTACCCGTGCCAGCGATGATGCAATTTGAGAATGTTCAAATCCAGCTCATAGATACGCCACCTATATCCTCCGAATACTTTGAGCCATGGATTGGGGACATCGTGAGGAGAAGCGATGCAGCACTTTTGGTTGTTGACCTTAGCAGTGATGAACTGCTTGATCAAGTTGATGTTGTGCGTGATTGCCTCAGGCAGGTTAAAGTGGAGTTGGTCGGCAACACTCAAGATGTGAAGGATGACATGAAGGTGGCGTATAGAAGGGCAGTCATAGTGGCAAACAAAGTTGATGCTGATGGAGCAAACGAGCGCTTGGAGATATTGCGCGAGTTTTACAGCGACCAGTTGCCCATACTACCAACTTCGGCTATAACTGGCGTTGGGCTTGAGGAGCTACGCAGGACGATCTGGCAGATGCTTGATGCGATAAGGGTTTACACGAAACGCCCGGGCGAGAAGCCAGACATGTCAGCGCCGTTCATTTTGAGGCGTGGAAGCACAGTCCTTGACCTCGCCGAGGCAATACATAACGACTTCGCGGAGAGGCTGAAGTATGCAAGGGTGTGGGGCTCGGCGAAGTTCCCAGGACAGCCAGTGGAGAAAGATTATGTGTTGCAAGAAGGAGACATTGTTGAGTTACACACATGAGGTGATAAACGGATGAAGGGGGACGGAAGGAGAGGCGTTGAGGTGCGCTCTTTAAAGCGTTCGGAGTTGTTGCGCCTTAAGCCCGTCCGCGAAGAACACATCTGTTGGGAAGAGGATGATGAGGGCGTAGTCAGGATCAAAAGTGAGCGTGTCGGTTTGCTCGCCCGCATCATGGGATTGCTCTTGCGCGTCACCCCAAGGAAATACATACAGCTTGATGAGATTGGTTCGGTCGTCTGGAAGATGTGTAACGGCGAACATACGGTCGCTCAAATATCGCAGGAGTTGATGAACCGCTATAAGCTTGAAAGGCGAGAGGCTGAGGCTTCGCTTTTGACTTTCATACAACAGCTCATGAAGAGAAGGCTCATAACGCTTCAGTTTGACGAACCTCAAAAATGAGCGCATCCGAGGATGACAAAGAGGTGGCAATGAGATGAGCGAACATGAAGTGGAAGGTAGGAGGAGCATTTTCTGGTTCGCGCTTCTCGCCCTTCTGTTGGTGAGTTTCGCTAACCAATTCGCTTTGCTGTTTACCTTTTCCGAGGAAGGGTTTGGCATGCGTTTCGCCTTCCGACCCTTGCCACTTGGATATGGAGTTCGCGGGAAATACATTGCGCTATGTGACCTGCTGATCATGTTCGTCTTCATCATCTGGCTTTCAAGCATACTCGCTTCGGGCAGGCGAAGACATGTTGAATTGCGCAGTTTGCCACATTGCCTGCTGTCGCTCCTTGTCATCGGGCTCGCCTCGGCAATAAACAGCGTTTGGGTTTGGCGTGCCCTTCTGGATGGGTTATCGCAGTTTGGGTTGAGCCCGAAGGCTTTCCTATTCGCCGAGCACTTCAGGGAAGCTGTAACTGAGTTTTTCCAATGGACGCTTTACTTGCTCATCCTGCCACTCGTCTTCCTATCACTCTTCAAAAAGCTCAATGGGAGTTTGCGGGCAATCTCGCTTGACTTGTTGCTTGCCCTTGTGCTCCTAAACGAGCTCTTCGCCATATACGATTATGTGGTGCGCCAAGACCCAAGTGCTGTTGCTGGCTTGTTCGGTAGCAGAAACATCTACACCGGGTTTCTTGCGCTCACCCTGCCACTCATCCTCTCGCATGCGCTTTTCGGGCATAGCAAGCTCAGGGTGGCGCTTGCTTTAGTTGCGGTGGCTGTCGGGCTGTTCACATCTCTCTCTGGTTGGGTATGGTTAGCACTTTCAGTTGGCATTTGCGTGACATTGTTCTTGCACTCAAGGCTTAGCTTCGCACTCTGCATCGCTTATATCCTTCTCTTCTTGGCGTTCAGCTGCATCTTCAAGACTCGCTTCTACACAGAAGCGATACCGCACATCGTCAACCTGTATGATGATGAAGGTGATGTGCGCAAGGAATACATTGAGTGGCAAGCTGCTCTAAATTGCATGTCACAGGATGCGCCACCGCCTCGCTCAAACTTCCTCTTCGGAGTCGGTATTGGTGGATACCAGTTGAACATAAACGACTACTACGGTAGCTTCCCGAACAAGGAGAAGATGCCACTCGATTCAAACAGCCTTTACCTCGTCATCGGGACAACGCTTGGCTTCGTAGGTCTGGCTACGCTCATCTCCATTATGCTCCACAACGGTGCATTGGCTCTTGAACTCTACAAGGATGCGGGCGACGATTTTTCAAGGGCGTTCGGGTGCGGTATGCTTGGATGCATTGTGGCTTTCGCTGTCTCAAGCGTTTTTACGAATTTGCTTGTGCGTGGGACTGGTCCTCTGCTTGTAGCGCTCATCTCAATGCTCCATGCCATCTATTGGGATTCAAAGCGACAGGGCAAGTAGGTTACTACAGCGTTTGCAGAAGCCTTTTCCTTACAAGGTTAAGCAATGCCTTGCAGGCTCTCTCCTTTATGGCGCGCCTGTCGCCACCGAACACATGGTGCTCGCATACACAGCCCTTCCCATCGGCAACGGCAATGAAAACTGTCCCAACTGGCTTATCTGGCGTCCCGCCAGTTGGTCCAGCTATCCCTGTGACTGACGCGCCGATGTTTGTGTCGAGCAATCTCCTCACGCCCTGTGCCATCTCAATCGCACAGCGTTCGCTAACCGCACCATCCTTTAACAGCGTTTCCTCGCAGACCCCAAGTAGGTTGCGCTTAACTTCCTCGGTGTATGCTACTACTGCACCCTTTACATAAGTTGAGCTACCGGGGATGTTCGTCAGCGTGTCTGTCACAAGTCCGCCAGTGCATGATTCCGCAACTGATATCGTTAAACTCCTCTCCTTCAGCATGCGTCCGACCACTCCTTCAAGTGTTTCATCGTCAACGCCATAAATGAACTCGCTGGCTCTCTCCCTGATGCGTTGTTCAAGTGATTCAACAAGGTGAAGTGCTTGCTCCTTCGTTTTCGCTTTTGCTGTTATGCGCAACCATACTTCGCCTGCCGTCACAAGCGATGAGATGCTAACGCCCTCAAGGTTTTTTAGAAGGTCACTTATGCGCTCGTTCAAAGCCGACTCACCGATGCCGACACACTTCAGCGTCCTTGAGACCACCTCGACTTTCTTCTCACCGAGCCTGCTTTCAATCTCTTTGAGCACATACGCTTCAAACATCGCTTTCATCTCAGCAGGCACTCCGGGCATGGCGATGAGCAACTTGCCCTTATGCTCAACCAGAATGCCAGGCGCACTACCAACAGGGTTCGGTATCGGTTTGGCGTTCTCTGGCAGGAGAGCTTGCTTGAGCGTGCTCATGCCTATATGCCCCATGCCCATCGCTATGCGCTTTAGCAACCTCTCTTTCGTCTCCTCGTGTTCAACGAGCTTAACTCCGAGTGTAAGTGCGATGGCTTCCCTTGTGATGTCATCGTGTGTTGGACCAAGCCCTCCAGTGACGATTACTATGTCACAACTCTCAAGCGCCTCTTTCAGCGTTCTTGAGAGCACTTCAATTTCGTCTCCAACAGATGCTATGCGCACAACATCAATTCCGATCCCGTGAAGCATTGAAGCCAAGTATGGGGAGTTTGTGTCTATCAGTTTGCCCTCGGTTAGTTCCGACCCTACGGAGATGATTTGAGCGAGCATGCCATTCACTCCCCCTTAGTTATGCTCCTGCCATTGCATCATTATGCTTTTTGGTCGCGCGGACATGCCAGAGCTAAGGAGGGCGATGGACTTGGGAACGGCTGAGGGCGGTGAGTTGTTAGATGAGGTTTTGTTGAGGAAGCTGAAGCGGATAAAATTGCTCGGTATGGATGTTGACGGAGTTCTCACGACTGGCGAGATAGTCCTGCTTGACGACGGTGGTGAGCTAAAGGCTTTTGATGCGAAGGACGGAGTTGGCTTAAGGCTTGCGTCACTCGCTGGCTTGAAGACGGCGTGGGTGACCGCAAGGCATTCTGAGTGTGTTAGGAGGAGGGCAGAGGAGATAGGCGTTGATTATGTGCTCATGGGGAGGTTCGATAAGCTACCCATGTTTGAGGAGGTGTTGCACAGCGAGGGCATAAGCTATGATGAGGCAGCGTTCATCGGTGACGATGTTCAAGACATACCGCTGATAAAGCGTTGTGGATTTGGTGTTGCTGTCGCCGACGCCCATGAGGAGGTGAAACGATTCGCTGACTATGTGACGAAGCGCCCTGGTGGGAAGGGCGCTGTGAGGGAAGTTGTTGAGCTCATCTTGAAGGCAAGGGGTGTGTGGGATGAAGTCGTTGGTAAGCTTGTTGGCGACCCAAATTGGCATGCAAAGTGAGAGGTCGGCTTTGAAGTGCTTTCATCGCTGTGCAACAATATCGCATAGCCTGCGTTGTTGCGCTTTTGTTGATCACGGTTAGCCGAGGTGAAGAAATGATGGCAAGGGTTAGCCGGCGCGGATTTGTGAAGCGCTCACTGCTGGTTGCCACTGGTGCTGTGTTGGGCGCCAGAGCCGAAGCGCTTGAGCAACCAAGCGCAACGCAACAGCCTGTTTTGCCGAAGGGCAAGATTCGGGATTTGGAGATAAGTCGACTTCTGTTGGGTGGTAATCTTCTGACGCATTTCACGCACAGCCGTGACTTGCGCTATGTATACACCCTGACACGCTACTACAACACGGACGCAAAGATTTTGGAGACATTAGCGATAGCAGAAGCGCATGGCATAAACGCACTCATCATCCACTATGTGCCGAAGGCGATCCAGCTCCTTCAAGAGCATCGCCGTCGCGGTGGGAAGATGCAATGGATCACTTGCACTGCTCACGCTTTGGCGAGTGGTGGCTTGGATGAGTTTAAGCGTCAAATGGATGCGTTGGTGGAAGCAGGAGCAAACGCACTTTACATATCCGGTGTTGAAGGAGACTTTGCATGTGGCTTCCATAACGATGTTTCAGGTCCGAATGCTGACGAGCGTGTTGGACCGGTGCGCCTTGACCTTTTGAACAAGGCATTAGAGCATGCAAGGTCATATGGCTTGCCAGTCGGCATAGGCGCTCATCGGATGGGAGTTGTTGAGGATTGTGAGAAGGCTGGCTTCAATCCCGATTTCTACATGGTCACATTTCATCACCTGAACTATCCTTCAGCGAGGCTTTGCTACGATTCTCGTTGGTGCTCACGCCCGGAGGAATTGGCTACTTTGATGCAGTCGGTTAACAAGCCATGGATTGCCTTCAAGGTGATGGCAGCTGGAGCTATACCGCCAGAAAGCGCTTTCAGGTTCGCTTACGAGAATGGCGCTGACTTCATCGTCGCTGGCATGTTTGACTTTGAGATACCGATAGATGTGCGAATCGCATGCAACATACTCTCGGAGTTGAAGGGGCGCAAGCGCCCTTGGCACGGATGAGCATCGTCACATGAACGAACAACGGTTGCGAAAAATCTAAGAGAGCATGGAAGCAAAATCCTCGTCAGCGATGGCGGACATTTTCGTTTGGCTTAACTTAGCCACCAAGCGGGTCTCCTGCGGAATGGCTTTTCAAACTTGTTGCTTATCCTTCCAGTCTCTTCAAGGTGAATCATGCAGGCTCTTATGCAACCTTTAGCGCCACCTATAGCTCCGTAATGGTGAAACAGGCTAACCGAGTTGCGGTTGTATGGGACTTTGTTGAGCGTCCCCCAAATGTCGTTGAGTGCCTCCTCAAGTGGTGGCATGTCATCGGGTGCAAATGGATTGTTTTCCTTTATGCCACCAGTGTATGCTAAGGTGCACTTGTCAACATCCAACTCGCCCCACTCGTATGTGTAGTTGCCGATCTTCACGCTCACTGTTTTGTCCCCGCTTATCGCTCCGACGGGACACTCCCTCACGCAATTCATGCACCGATCGCATATCGTCCCGGGTGGTATTTGTGGGTCTGGCTTCAACGGTGCGTCGGTGATGATTGCTGCGAGCCTTTGGCGTGGACCAAATTGCGGTGTGAGAAAAACTTTTGAGTAGCCTATCTCGCCGAGTCCCGCTGCGGTTGCTGCTATCCTGAAGTGGAGAAGGACATCAGGCGCTGACCTGCCATTGACCACTGGCTTTCTACCTTTTGGTGTGCCGTGATGGATGTCAACTGATGCGTCAATGACCATGTTTTGGTATGGGACAGCCTCGTAGCCGTTATCCTCAATGAACCTTGATAGGTCGTAGAGTGCCTTCGGAGCGAAGTTCAAGTTTATGCCCGCATAGCACATAGATGGATAGGCTGCAAAGTATGTCCCTTCTTCAATCCCTCTGAGTGCTCCTCTGAGGATGCGAAAGGCTAAGACGATGACGGACTCAGCCTCTGGCAGTATCGAAGCTGGGTGCATCTCCAAAGGCGCTCCTTCAAACCTATCAATTGACGCTATGCCAACCAAGTCAGCGCCAACTGCTCTGCCTACCTCCTTCACCTTCTCCGCACTCAAAGCCATCTGTATCACCCCCTCACAACTCATGGGATGAGAGCGTTTCAAAATCCACCAACGCCTTTGCGCTCTCGGTTTTGCTTTATCATTGTAGTGCAAACAAAAGCATCCAAGTTACAGGCTTTGCAACTAATGATGACACAGAACAAAGATGATGCAAGACCATCACAATGTGCCATTCGCTTCAGCCGTAGTGCACAACAAGCGTTGCCATCACACATGAGAATGTCACGCTGTAAAGCGCTTTATGCTAAGCTTAAGTTATGCATGTGTGAAAGGGAGAGCATTTGGAGGTGGTTTAGGATGCGTGTTGCAATTGTTGGGTGTGGTGGCGCTGGGAGCGAACACGCATTTGGCTACGGGCAAGTGGAAGGGTTGCGCATCGTAGGTTGCTGTGATGTTGTCCTTGAGAAGGCGCAACAGCTCGCTTCAAAGTTTGGCGCTGAGGCATTCACTGACTTCAAGGAGATGATTGAACAAGTTCGCCCCGACATCGTTTCCGTTTGCACTTTTGAGAAAGACCACGCAGTGGTTGCAATCACTGCCCTAAATGCAGGCGCTCATGTCCTTTGCGAGAAGATGCTGGCTGCGTCACTTGATGAAGCGAAGACGATGGTTCGGGTAGCCCGTGAGAAAAACAAGTTGCTTGCAACGCAGTTTAACTATCGCCACATACCGTCAGTGAGATGGCTCAAAGGGTTGCTAAGCAGTGGTGCTTTGGGAGAACTGTTGCTCGTCAATTTGATGGTGCATTCATATTGTCACCATCACGGAGTTGACCTGCTGAGGTTTCTTTTTGGCGAGGTTATCTCAGTGCAAGCAGCAATGCGTGGCGGAAGGAACGAAGTGCCATACAGAGGTTGGGAAGGCATAAGCGAGGATTTGCTTTACATCCCTCCTAACTCATTCTGCGCCATCGTGCACTTTGAGAGTGGATTATTGGGAGTTACAACGAGCAGTTTTCGCCACCGCCTTGAAGACTTGATGCTCGAGCTTCATTTGGTGACGACGAAGGGCAGGCTCTCCTTGCGTCGGATGCGCTACGAGAACATATGTGGCGATTTGGACACGAACATTGATTTGCTTGGTGCACCATCTTTCCCTGAGCCTTTGCCTTTCAAAGCCACATTCGCATTGAGTGTCCAAAGCTTTGTAGCTGTAGTGCGAGGTGAGCCTGCTGAGATAGCCACAGGCGAAGATGGCATGAGAGCAATGCAAATAGAGCATGCGCTCCTAATGGCAGCAAGGACGAATCAGCTCATCACCCTACCACCTATGGCGTGAATGAGCAATTGCACACACTTGCCCTTTGAACGGCGAGGTGAGAGCTTATGTGGGTAGGTTTGCTGTTGATACCGTTTTGTGGAGTGATGGCGCAAGTGGTGACGGAATTTGACCCAAACGAACCTTTGGGAAAGCGACCTTACGAGATGGAGTGGGCGGGCAGGAAAGAACCGAGACCACCAACAGTGACTTTCGCTGACCTGCGTGGCTGGAGAATGGAGGTTTCTGGCAACGCTCAAGCGATTTTCCGACCCAGCCGAGAGCAAAATGTCTGGGACAGACCTGTGGGCAAGTTGGTTTACAAGGGCAATGGTGACCCCAATTCCCGTCCAACGATTTTGCTCTATCCGCCCAACCCAATCCCAATTCCCGACGGCAGCGACTGCGTTGAAGGCTGGATTTACGGCAACCGTTGGGGATGGGAAAAATCGCCCGATACTCCGCCCGTGCAAATTTTCATCCACCTGCAGGACGAAAAGGGGCAAAGGCAGCGAGTTCATTTCGCGACAGTTAACTGGAAGGAATGGTGGCTGGTCCATCGTCGCTTGTTCCCGATGCCACAAGGCGGGAAAGCAAAAGGATGGCATTTTGTGGCTCTGGAAATTTCTGGCGGTTGGCAACCGCAGGAACGAACCCTTTACTTTGACAGCCTGACCTTTTATGCCGAACCGTTACCGCTGCTCAAATTCCCACCGCGCCCACGACGCAACTTGACACTTTTTGATGGGCAGTCTCCGGGTCTAAACACGGGACGAGGCAAGTTGGAGTTTCCGACCCGCGAGGAAACAATCCTGCCAG
>Ga0209225_1000012_pt1 | contig 221008 bp, 226 predicted proteins | sample WasSprMetagenome_FD_184732 | JGI IMG/M metagenome (GOLD analysis project Ga0209225, IMG submission 184732) | Sulfidic aquatic microbial communities from Washburn Spring, Yellowstone National Park, USA - WS (SPAdes) (version 3) | ecosystem: Environmental > Aquatic > Thermal springs > Hot... | reverse complement strand
ACAGGTTTCTCGAAGAGGAGTTCCTGCCATGGTATAGTAGCCACTATACCCTTTCTGTTGAGAGTACCTACAGAGAGCTAACTAAGGACAAGGACCTGGAACTGATATTTACCATAAGGCATCAGAGGAAGGTTAACAGGGATAACACGATAAGATTTAAAGGAAAGGTGTATCAGTTACTTCCGTTGAATGGGATTAGAAGTTTCAGCGGTAAGTGGGTTGAGGTTTGCGAATATGAAGATGGGAAAATCGTTATCCTCTTCGATGACAAAAGAGTGTCCTTTCTTGAAACTCAAGATAAAAGGCAGCTTAAAGAGAATGGTTCAGATATCTTACATAAAAGAGAATACCTACCAGCAATAAAGGTTAGAAATAAAAAGTGGAGACCACCTGAAAACCATCCATGGAGGATTTATGGACGGAAAAATGTGACATTTCAAACTGGGAATAAAATGTGACATTGACATTGGTAATAACAGGCTTTCTTATTATGTTGACTCCTTGCGTTCTATCGTTTAAATCATGAACTGTTTATTCTGATGATCTTTAAGTCCTTTCAGATCGTAAGAAAAATGACATGCATTGCGGATCCCACAAAGATCAGGATTATCGCAAAGATAGAGGGAGAGATACAGAACGCATTCCCTTACTTAAATAGGGTAAGAGAGGATGCAGTGTATAACCAGGCAATTCAAACGATAACCATAAAAGAGGGTGAAAAAATAATTACGATACATCCAATACACATCACTATGACCATGATTCAGGACGAAAAAGAGGCAGTACAGATGCTTGAGAAGCTAAAAGAGCTCATAAACTCCACATATGAAAGAAGAACCGAAATAGAACCCCTTTTTGAGATGAGAGAGAACCTGAAAGTAAAAGACATCCTTAAATATCTTCCTCTGACTAACTGCAGAGCTTGTGGAGAAAGGAGCTGCTTTGCCTTTGCCTACAAATTTTTGAAGAAAGAAATCGAGTTAGAAAGATGTAGCGAAATACTAAAAGAAGAATATGTCGAGAAAAGGCAGGCCCTTTTCGAGATCCTGAAAAATCAAGGCCATTACATACGAGAATTCTCTAATCCCTGATGGTTTGTGTAGGCTCTTCTGCCACGCCTATTCATTTGTGCTCTTTTTTTTCAACCTCATTCAATCCTGCAAATCCCCTTTTGGCACATAAGGAGCGTATCTGAAGCGGGATAGTAAATATAGGTCTTTTCTTTGATAGGCTTCGACTCACCGCGGTCATAACAAGTCTCCTTCGAGGTCCACTCAATTCTCAAAAATAGATGAGGGGTGTCCTTCCCACTCGCACAAAGAGCAAGAAAGAAAGCCTCATTGCACCCTCCTGAAAAGTCACACTTTCCTATGGTTCGACCTTTTTCACCATTGGAATCTTTGAAATAGAAGAGTTCAAATCGAGGAAATACCCTTCTCCACCAGAGTTCGAGCCTTTCTCCGGAAGAAGTAATAATCGGATCACCTATTCTTCCTCTCCTTGTGAAAAATCCCGCATTCCATGTTTTTATACGATAAAGACAAATCCCCGGCTCTATCTCAGAAACCTTGAAATAAATGCAAATTCCGTGACTTTCAGCTCCTGAATCTTTCCCTCTAAGAGGGACTTCCGCATCTAAAGAGAAAGAGTGGGAAAATAGAAAAAGGAAAACTATGGGTATAAGTACCTGAAGGGCCTTTCTTCCAAGTGACTTTCTCACTATCTCGAAAAGCTGACTCTTTTATTCTCCGCTTCTTTCACTCACATCGTATACGGGTGGGAATAGAAATTTACAAGCGGAGGAACATGAATAGACTGCAAAACACAGAAATACCATAATGAAAAAGAGGAAAGGCTTTTTCATTCCTTACCTTTCTTAAGCAAAGTGTTCAAGGCATCTATTATATCTTTTCCCCCAACATAAGATTCCTTTTTTCCGTCTCTTATTATGACGCAGGTAGGTGTGGCATTTATGCGGTCCTCCTGTAAGTACTTTGTAAAAGCGTCGAAAATGGGCCTCGGGTCGAATTTATTGATTTTTATTCCCTTCGACTCGAGATGGCCTTCAAGCTTCTCTATACTTTCAATCTTTTTGTTTGAGGCCTCAATAAGCGCGTTCCTCACAGAGAAAGCATAGTCCAGGGTTTTATTATTTCCGTTCAGTGCATAGAGAAAGTATCTTGCGTACAAAGCAGAAAACCTGTAAAAGGGCGTATCTATGAACGTTAGATTGATAACATTCTCATTGACAAGCTGCCTGAGTAAGGGTTCTACTTGGGGTTCCATTGCTTTACATGGACTACAGAAGTAATCTGTATAAAGCCGGACCGTCACCTTTCCCTCACCAAACGTGGAAAGTAACTTTTCTTTTTGGCTCTGTGCACAAGATTTACTCACAGCTCCTTTCAGAAAAAGAGCTAAGATAAGAAGGGGGAGAAAAAATAGAAGAAATTCTGGACGTCTCTTTCCTGAATGCATGAAAAATTATAACATGAACGCAAAAAAGACTATCAAGAAAAAAAGAAGGGCCTCAATCGAAATCTCTGAATATAAGCTCTACACAAATCCACTTTCGCTTCTTTTCAAGCGATGCTTAAAGAGCCTAAGATATAGAAAAAGATTTATTCCTACGACCAAGAACGTCAAAATAAGGACAGTACTATGGGATATCTCTATGTAAATCAGTCGCTCAAGGTAATGAATTATAAATGACCCTGCATAAATATCCTCGGGAAAATGCCTCTTCTTCAGGTAAATCTCGAGATAAGTTAGGGGACAGTATAAATCGAATCCCTGTATAAAAAGCGCAAAGCCGAGACCAGATATGTGGAAAAGCCTCACCTTCTTGTGCTTTCTCCCTACATATCCTCCGAAAATCAGAAATAAGATCCAGAGAAAATGAACCACGATCACGATATCAGATAGAACTTTGTAGATCATCTACTTAAACGATACTCAAAATCGTAAGGAACTTCCAGCACTTCTCAGCCATTTTAAAGGTTGTCAGATCCGTTCAATCATGAAATTCCAGAAGATGAAAACGAAGGGAGAAATCAGGGTAGACAGAGTTATGGCATCGGAAGCGAATTTGGGGTCTCCGTTTATTTCTCTCGCCATTATGTAAGATGATATCGCAACAGGGCTCGCAAGAAGTATTATCAGTGGATAAGAGTATTCTATCGGAACTTCAAAATGCCTGATTACGGGCAAGGAGAAGAAGGGCAGGAGAAAGAGCTTAAAAATACATGCAGAAAGGAGAGGCACAATTTTGCCCGAAAGGGAATCCCATTTCATGGTCCCTCCGATTACGATAAGGGCCATGGGAAGAGCAATATTTGATAGAATTGTCATGGTTCTAAGTAGAACCGGGGGAAGGGTTACCCCTTCTAAGGCAAAGATGATTCCCACAAAGGTCGCAATTATTACAGGTGTCGTAAGGATGGAGAGAACTCCCTTCATAAATCCACGGTCTTTATCTTTCGCGGTCAGACGAAGTGATATTACGGCAAGGGTATTGTTTAGAAGTATCAAGAATCCCACAAAAAGGCTTCCCTTTCTTAGAGCTTCCTCACCAAGTGTGTAGAAGATCACTGCCAGTCCCACATATGAGACATTTCCGTGTATGGACGCCTGCAAAAAGGTTCCAAGTCTACCCTGTTTTAATTTAAGAACGATCCCGGTCAAAAGAGATAATAAAAAGACTAACGCAGTGGGTAAAAAAACGGAGAACAGATATTTCAGTTTAATCGCCTCGAGGTTAGATTTTGCAACCCCCAAAAAGACAAGTACGGGCAAAGGAAAATTGAAAATGAATCTATTTAGATGGTCAAGAGTACTCTCATCGAGAAAACCCTTTCTTTTAACAAAGTAACCAAGAATTATGACAAGAAATATGGGTAAGATTGGCTCAATGAGGCCCATTGGCAAATTTATCCCTGATTTCCCGAACTAAAAATCAGTTCCATTATCCCGCTTCTAACCATCATAACGGCAAAGGCTGCGAGAATTATTGAAAAAAGCTTACCCAGTCCTTTTGTACCCCCCTCTTTCAGTAATTTCATAATATAGGCTGAGTTCAAGAATACCGCCCTAACTATCAGAATGTTCAAGACGAAACATAGGATTGTTGGAATATAACCGTATGAAGATGCGCTAATCAAAAGGAGAGTTAGTACGCCAGGCCCTACTATGAGCGGAATCCCTATGGGGACAACCCCAAGACTCTCCTTCGCAAAGGATCTCGTCTTCTCCGGGAACAAAATGTCGACTATGGCGATTATGAAAAGGAGCAACCCTCCCGCTACCTTAAAGTCTGAAACAGTTATTCCTAAAAGTTTGAAAACCCATTTTCCGAAGAGTAAAAAACCGATGCCCGCAAAAATCGCAGTTAATATGGAAACATTCACTATATCTCTACGATCCCCTTCCTCCATATCTTTTGTCAGGGAGACGAAGATTGGGAGAATCCCTATAGGGTCGAGGGCAACAAAAAATGGTATGAACGGTAAAAAAACTTTAAGATCGAGCAATTCCTTAAACCAGTCCATGAGGATATATCCACTGAATGAGGGATAGAGGATCTAAATTTTGAGAACCAGATTTATCATGTCTCCCCTTGTAAAACCCATCTTATGAAAGAACTGTAGAAGGTCCCAGTCGTTCCAATTTACAAGGGTGTAGACGGTGTCTATATTGTACTTTTTCAGGTTCTCTATGAGCTTATTGGTAAGAAGCCTTGCAATCCCCCTGTTTTGATAATCCGGATCTATGCCTATCGTATCTATCCATCCTATGTGTGTTGGGACTTTAAATTCCCAACCACTCACACCTCCAAGTATGAAGCCAACTACTTTTCCATCTATCTCTGCAACAAGCGACACGTCCTCTGGACGGCTGTCCTTCTGTTTTACGATCTTGTTATACCAGTAATCCCTTCTCTGCTCCCCAAGAACTTTGGTGTCTATCTCTACTATTGCATCGAGATCTTGCTCCTTCATCGTTCTTATTACAAGTCTGTCAAGAAAACCGGCCATGTTTTTTCCCCCGTTCAAAAATGTATGAAGCAATGAGGGGTAGACTGTAAGCCGGGTTCTGTACCCATTTTGGGCGGTGGCCATTTCTCTTAAGACCCCGTATGAGGGCCTTTTAAGCGGCCTACCCGGATACGTGAGCGGGCAACTCACTCACGCACAAGCGTGAACTCCTGTTTGGCCTTGCACCGGATGGGGTTTGCCTTGCCCTCCCCGTCGCCGGGGAAGCGGTGAGCTCTTACCTCACCTTTTCACCCTTACCACTGCGCATAAACAGTGGCGGTATGTTTTCTGTGGCACTTTCCCTGGGGTTACCCCCGGTCCCCATTAAGGACCATCCTGCCCTGCGGTGCCCGGACTTTCCTCCCCTTTTTATGGGGCGGCCACCCGTCTACCCCTCTTTATCCCCTCCTTTGCTAATTTATCCGCTAAGCTGTTCTTCTCTCTTGGTATATATTCTATCAAAAATCCTTTCAAGCTACCAAGTAGCATTTTCACTTCGCTCATAGACCTTTTCAACTTCTCGTCCCTCACCTTGTAAGAACCTTTAACCTGATTAACGAGAAGTTTAGAATCAGAATACACGATGATCTCCTTAGCACTAAAATCAAGAGCTCTTCTCAATGCGTACTTAAGTGCCTCATATTCCGCCACATTGTTTGTGGTACTTCCAATGTAAACCGATTCCCTTACCATTTCCTTTCCATCAGGTGAGTAAATAACAACCCCAATCCCCGCATCTCCAGGATTTCCGGAAGAAGCGCCATCGATATAGGCTTGCCACTTATTACTCCTGGTCAACATAATAAAGTATGCGATTGCAGTTAGGGCAGAATATTATTTCCTTATTCTTCGTAACCTCAATGAAGAGTTGTGGAGGAATGTTCACGTAGCAGCCCAAACAGACTCCGTTTTTTACATTGACCACTGCTAAGCCCTGCCTTTTCTCACGGAGAAGATTGTACCTCTCTCTAAGTTCGGGAGTGATACTGCTCATAAGTTTTTCTCTCTCGGCCCTGAATCTCGCTATCTCCTCATCCATTGTCGATAACTCTCTCTCTATTTCAGCCTTCTCCTTCTCTACCTCTTTTTTTCTTTTCTCTAAATGTTTCACTGAACTTTCGTAGTCCTTTTTTAAGTCCTCTATTCTTTCCATGAGCAAAAGGACGTCTTCTTCCAGTTTATCTAATGTCTCCTTTGCCGTCTCAATCTCTTTGAGCAAGGCCTGATATTCTTTGTTCGTCTTTACTTCAAAAAGCCGAGATTCTTTTTTCTTTATCGTGGCTTTTTCATCTTCGAGCTCCCTTTCCTTTCTCCTTCTCTCCTTCTCCAGTTCGTCTATAACTACCTTTTCCTTTTCCACCTTCTCCTTTAGCTCCCTTAGTTCTCTTTCCAGATCCTCTATCCTTTTTGGTCCCGTTATAAGCTTTCTCTCAGTCTCCATTATTCTGAGGTCCGTCTTTTGGATTTCATAAAGAGTTCTAAGCTGCTCCTCCAATTTTCCCCTCCCCTAATAATTTTTGAGGGGGTGGACCCTCACTTGGGTGCACCCCCTCTCGCACAAGATAAACTATCTGTTACGTGCTTTTTCATTTCTTGCCATTTGTGGGCCCACCTGGCCTCGAACCAGGGACCTTCCGGTTATGAGCCGGTGGCTCTTCCAACTGAGCTATGGGCCCTTAGTTTTTATTTAGAATAACCGATCATCCGCCCATTGTCAACTTCAAATTGACTTAGAATCGGCTTAGCATGTATAATTAAGGGCTTTGCGTGAGGTAACTTGCGGAACGCTTACTGTGGAACTTTAAACATTGCTGATGTAGAAAAGAGGGTTGAGCTTTGTGGTTGGGTTTACAGGTCGCGAGACCACGGTGGGGTGGTGTTCATAGATCTCAGGGACACAACGGGCGTGGTACAGGTCGTCTTTTCCCCCGAATACTCTGTGGATGCGCACAACTTGGCAAAGGAAGTAGGGCTCGAATACGTCATAAAGATCTCTGGAATTGTGAGAAAAAGACCTCAAGGTACAGAAAACCCTGACCTCCCAACAGGGGAAATAGAAGTGGTAGCTTATTCAATCGAAATTTTGAATGCGAGTAAACAATTGCCTTTTAATCTCGACGATGAAGAGATAGGTGAAGCGATAAGGCTGAAATATAGATACCTTGATATGAGAAGACCCGAGGTTCAAGAAATCTTCAAGATTAGAAGTTTAGCTTATAAGATCGTGCGGGATTACTTTTACTCGAGAGGCTTTTATGAATTTGAGACCCCATACTTCACAAAAAGCACTCCAGAGGGCGCAAGAGACTTTATTGTACCGAGCAGGTTGAATCCAGGACATTTCTACGCACTCCCCCAGTCGCCTCAGTTATTCAAACAGATACTTATGGTAGCTGGCTTTGACAAGTATTTTCAGATAGCAAAATGTTTTCGCGATGAGGATCTGAGGGCTGACAGACAGCCGGAGTTTACGCAGATAGATGTGGAAATGAGTTTTGTCGACATAGATGACGTTATAGAACTTAGCGAAGGTCTAATCAAAAATCTTGTCAGGGGTTTAGTTGGAAAGGACATAGAAACACCTTTTCCCCGACTAACTTACCATGAGGCTCTGGATGCTTACGGAACTGACAAACCTGACTTAAGAATAAGTTTAAAGATTGTCGATATTACGGACATTTTTCATAAAACAGATTTAAGCGTCATAAGAAGGGTTTTAGAAAACGGAGGAACCGTTAGATGCATCCACCTTCCCGGGAAAAATCTATCGAGGAGAGAACTCGATTTATCCGTGGACAAGGCTATAGAAATGGGTGCGGATGGGCTCATCTGGATGAAAAAAGAGGGGAACTCCTTTCAATCCCCTCTTACCAAGTATCTCAAGGACGAGGAAATAAGACAACTGCAAGAGAAAATCGCTCCTTCCGAAGGAGAGGCCATATTTATAGTGGCAGGTAAAAAAGAGAAAGTCCTTGATGTTCTCGCAAAGTTCAGGGTTTATTTGGGAGAAAGGTACGATATCATAAGCCAAGATGAATTGAAATTCGTATGGATCCTGGACTTTCCCCTTCTTGAGTACAGTGAAGAGGAGAAAAGGTACGTTGCAAGGCATCATCCTTTTACATCACCTAAAGTAGATATAAAAACGTTTAAAGGGGCCCTTGATGAAATTCCCTCAAAGGCCTACGATCTTGTGTTAAATGGAGTGGAGATAGGAGGGGGGAGTATTCGAATCCATAAAAAAGAGGATCAGATGGAGATGTTCAGGCTTCTAAAAATTGAAGAGAACGAGGCAAAGGAAAAGTTCGGCTTTCTCCTTGAGGCACTTGAGTTTGGAGCTCCTCCACACGGCGGTATAGCCTTCGGATTCGATAGACTACTGATGATGCTCCTCCGTAAAAAAAGCATAAGGGACGTAATCCCCTTCCCAAAAACCCAGAAAGGGGTTTGTCCTCTAACGGGAGCTCCTTCTCCTATTACGCAGAAGCAGCTAAATGAGCTCAGGATAAGGGTAATGACATAGGTTTTTAAGGAGGTTACCTTGAAAAAGAAAAAAGGTTTCATTTCTAAGAACAGTTTGAGAGCAAAAAAATTTCCCCTGATCGATGTGGAAGAACCTGAATTATTCAGAGAGATGTTCCCGTACACAGAGGTATGCAGGGTAAAGTTTGACCATAAAATCGAGCTCATAGACCCACCGGATGAGATCTTCATAACTGATACCACTTTCAGGGATGGACAACAGGCGAGACCTCCTTTCACAGTAAAACAGATTGTAGATCTTTACGAGCTTCTGCATAGACTCGGTGGATCAAACGGAGTTATACGCCAGTCTGAATTTTTCCTTTACACGGAAAAAGATAGGGAGGCTGTTGAGAAATGTATGGAAAAGGGGTACAGGTACCCAGAGATAACGGGCTGGATAAGGGCTAATAAGGATGATCTGCGTCTCGTAAAAGAGATGGGGATCAAGGAGACGGGGATCTTAACGAGTGTTTCCGATTACCACATATTCATGAAGCTCAGGAAAAAAAGGTCAGAGGCTTTCAATGAGTATTTGAAGATCGTTGAGGAAGCACTGGACCACGGAATCCTGCCAAGATGCCATTTCGAAGATATAACGAGGGCTGATATATACGGATTTTGTGTACCTCTTGCTCAAGCGTTGATGGAGCTTTCTAATCAGGCCAGGATCCCTGTTAAGATCAGACTCTGTGATACTCTGGGGCTCGGAGTTACTTATCCCGGCGCAGCTCTTCCGAGATCTATCGGCAAGATCATAAGGGCGATGATAGATGATGCGGGTGTACCTTCCGAGTATTTAGAATGGCATGGACACAACGATTTTCATAAAGTTTTGATAAACAGCGTTTCTGCATGGCTTTATGGATGTAGCTACGTGAACGGGACCCTTCTCGGAATAGGGGAAAGAACTGGAAATGCTCCCATTGAGGGCCTTATAATTGAATACATCGCTCTTACGGGCACAGATAATGGCGTAGATACAACGGTTATTACGGAGATAAGAAACTACTTCGAGAGAGAAATAGGATACCATGTCCCAAAGAACCAGCCATTTGTGGGGGCTGACTTCAATACCACCTCCGCGGGCATCCACATAGATGGCTTGATGAAAGATAAAGAGGTTTACACCCCATTTGACACGGAAAAAATCCTCAACAGGCCCATATCAATAAATATAACTGACAAATCTGGCCTTGCAGGCATTGCCCACTGGATAAATACACATTTTGCACTTACCGGAAAGGACAGAATAGATAAGAATCATCCCGGTGTTGCGAAGATAAATAAATGGGTCCTGAGACAGTATGAAGAAGGAAGGGTCACTGCCATCTCGGAGGAGGAGCTGGAGCATCTTGCCAGAAGGTACATCCCTGAAGTTTTCGTGTCTGAATTTGATCTGTTTAAGAGGAGAGCATATGAGCTGGCCGCCCATCTTATTGAGCGTTATATCGACCACCCAGACATAAGAAGTATGGTTCCGGAAAAAATTGAAAATGTTCTTAAAGGGGTAGTGGCTGAATATCCTTACATCCAGTTCGCATATGTTGTAGATAGCGAGGGAATAAAGATCACGAAGAATATAACCCAGGTTGTGGACCGTGCAAAGTATTACAAAATAGGCCTTCACGAGGATTTTTCTGACAGAGACTGGTTTATAAACCCTATGAAGACCGGAAAGCTATACGTAACAGACCTTTACTCCTCGAGGATTACTGGCGCACTGTGCATAACCGTTTCTGGGCCCATAAGGGATGAAGCGGGAGACATAGTAGGTGTCTTAGGGTTCGACATAAGGTTTGAAGATCTAACAAGAGCTGAAGAGGATATAAGGAGCGGTTAAAAAGATGGGTAAAACGATAGTAGAAAAAATCCTGAGTCTGAATACGAGGACTGATGTAAGACAGGGCGATTATGTAGTCGTAAATGTGGATAAGATTCTTCTCCAAGATGGGACAGCACCTCTTGCGATAAGCAGATTCAGGGAACTCGGTTTCCAGAGACTCTTTAACCCGAAAAACGTCATATTTTTTATCGATCATGCATCCCCAAGCCCAAGAAAAGAGCTCTCAAATGACCACATCACAATAAGAGAGTTCGCAAAACATTACGGAGCAGTAGTAAGTGATGTGGGAGAAGGTATCTGCCATCAGGTCATGTGCGAAAGGTTTCTCCTTCCCTGTGATGTCTTACTTGGAGCAGACTCCCATACAACGACGGGTGGTGCTCTTGGTGCTTTCGCAACCGGTATGGGTTCAACGGATATAGCAGTTGCAATGGGTCTCGGTCAAACTTGGATAAGGGTACCAGAGTGTTATAAATTCGTGTTAAAAGGTGAATTCCAAATCGGTGTTTTTAGTAAGGATCTCATCTTATACATAGTCGGGATGATCGGCCAGGAAGGAGCCACATACAAAGCTATGGAGTTTACGGGAGAGGCTGTAAAGAGGATCCCTATGGGAGCAAGGATGACGATCGCCAATATGGCTATTGAGGCTGGCGCTAAATGTGGAATTTTTCCGTCCGATCTTATGACTTTCATGTACCTGAGAATGAAAGGTAGGGAGAAAGGATATATTGAACTCACCCCTGACGAGGATGCAAAATACGAAAAGGTCTTTGAGATAAATCTTGGAGAAATCACGCCCCAGATAAGCCTGCCCCACAGGGTCGACAATGTCGCAAGTGTAGAGGAGATAGCGAAAAAGAACATAGAAATAGATCAGGTTTTCATAGGTTCCTGCACCAACGGGAGGATAGAGGACCTAAGAATAGCTGCAAACATACTGAGAGGGAGAAAAAAACACAAAGGTGTGAGGCTTATAGTCTGTCCAGCCTCCAAATTTGTTTACTATCAGGCCCTCCAGGAAGGGATTATAACAACCCTTGTAGAAGCAGGGGCCGTAGTACTTCCCCCAGGTTGTGGGCCTTGTATAGGGCTTCATATGGGAGTAATAGGTGATAAAGAGCGTTGCCTCTCAACTTCAAACAGGAATTTTTTGGGTAGAATGGGGAACCCCGATTCTGAGATATACTTGTCGTCTCCAGCAACAGCTGCTGCTTCCGCTCTAAAAGGCAGGATTACTGACCCAAGGGAGGTAATGGATGATACTGAAAGGAAGGGTATGGAAATTTGGTGACAACATCTCCACTGACCATATTGTGCCAGGGAGATTCTTCCATTTGAGATCAAATCTGGACGAGTTAAAAAAGCACATATTTGAGGATCTCCATCCAGGCTTTTACAAAAAGATACAAAAGGGGGATGTGATCTTTGCCGGGAGGAATTTTGGTGTGGGCTCGAGCAGGGAGCATGCGCCACTAACAATAAAGCTCGCCGGTATCGACGCTGTCATTGCCCCCTCCTTCGCAAGGATTTTTTTTAGAAATGCTATTAATGTGGGTCTCTGTGCCATAATATGCGATGCAGATGAAGTAAAAGAGGGTGACCATGTTGAGATAGATATAGAGGCGGGACTAATTAAGAACCTTACTCAGGGTTTCCAAAAGGCTTTTCAACCCCTTTCAGGGATCATGAAGGAAATACTTAAGGAGGGTGGTCTCGTCAATTACATAAAGAAAAAAGGGGGTTTTAAAGTTTAGTGGAAAGAGTGAGAATCCCTTGTATTGTCGGTGATGGCACGGGCCCTGATATATGGAACGCCTCGAAAGAAGTGCTCGAGGAGGCAGTTATTAAGGCTTACGGTCACGAAAAAGAAATAGAGTGGATCTACCTTCTTGCTGGCCAGAATGCGCTTGAAAAAAAGGGGGTTCTGCTTCCTGAAGAAACAATCGAGACGATAAGGGAAATAAGGTTTGCAATAAAAGGGCCTCTTACAACACCTGTGGGAGGCGGTTTTAGGAGTTTGAATGTTTATCTCCGACAGATATTCGATCTTTATGTCTGTCTCAGACCTATAAAGTATATAAAGGGTCTTCCCAGTCCCATAAGAAACCCTGAAAGGGTCGATATTATAGTTTTTAGAGAAAACACAGAGGATGTGTATAAGGGGATAGAATGGGAAGCAGAGTCAGAGGATGCAAAAAAGGTTATATCTTTTTTGAGAGAAAAAATGAAAGCGGATATACCAGAGGATTCGGGTATTGGCGTGAAACCCATAAGCAGGAAGGGGACAGAGAGATTCGTGAGATGGGTCATCAACTACGCATTGGCACACAGAAGAAAAAAAATTACCATAGTTCATAAAGGGAACATAATGAAGTACACGGAAGGGGCTTTCAGAGCGTGGGCTTACGAGGTGGCAAAAGGTTTTACCGAGACCAGTTATGGTAAAGACCTCCTAATTAATGATATAATTGCAGACAACATGTTCATGCAGGTCATTTTGAGACCGGAGGAGTATGATATTCTTCTCTGCCCTAATCTGAACGGGGATTATCTCTCTGACTGCTGTGCTGCCCTGATAGGCGGTCTTGGGGTTGCGCCAGGCGCAAATATCGGCGATGAAGTAGCCATATTCGAACCTACTCATGGGAGCGCGCCTAAGTATGCTAATAAAGATGTGGTCAACCCCCTTTCCTTTATCCTATCAGCCTGTATGCTCTTCGATCACATAGGGCTAAATAGAGCAAGGGAGCTCATCGAGAAATCGATCGAGAAGACCTTAAGCGAGGGTATAATGACCTATGACCTTGCCCGCCATGCGGATGGAGTTAAACCTGTTAGATGTTCAGAATTCGGCAAGGCCTTGCTTGAGAGAATGGAGTAAGAACCTATGGAGATGAAGAAAGATTCCGTTGAGCTCGAGGACTTTGGAACGAAGATCTCGAAGCTCTCAGAGAGGTTTCATACTTTAAGGGGACATCTTTGACCTTCCCGCCCTTGAGAAAAAAATAGGAGAACTCGAATCTGAAATTGGGAAGCCCGATTTCTGGGAAGACCAGGATAGGGCTCAGGAGATCCTGAAAGAAAGGGCGAGGCTCTCTGAAGAGAAAGAAAAGTGGGAAAATCTGAGGAGGGATCTCGAAGAAATAATCATCCTCGAAGGTTTCTACAAAGAAACAAACGATCCAGAAGATCTGAATGAGTTAAGAGAAAGGCTCAGGAAGCTGGAAGAGGAACTTACGAAGTTTGAGATAGAGAGGATGCTTTCAGGTGAGCATGACAAGAATAATGCTATTGTGTACATAAATGCTGGAGCTGGAGGTACAGAGGCCCAGGATTGGGCAGAGATGCTTCTCAGAATGTATCTTAGGTGGGCAGAGAAAAAGGGGTTCCACACCCAGATAGTCGATATACTTTACGGGGAGGAGGCTGGTATAAAGAATGTGACTTTTCTTGTAAAGGGGCCTTACGCGTACGGATACCTCAAATGCGAAAATGGCATCCATAGGCTTGTTAGGATCTCCCCCTTTGACGCAAATAATAGAAGACATACGTCTTTTTCTTCCTTTTATGCGTACCCGGAGATTTCGGAAGATATCTCCATCGAGATAAGGGAAGAGGATCTCCGCATAGATACTTTTAGGGCAAGCGGGCCTGGGGGGCAGCATGTGAATAAAACTGAATCAGCGGTGAGGATCACCCATATTCCCACAGGGATAGTTGTCCAGTGTCAAAATGAGAGATCTCAGCACAAGAACAAAGCTATAGCCCTGGCCATACTTAAGTCGAGGCTCTACGAACTGGAAAAGAGAAAAAAGGAGGAAAAGATCAGGGCATTAGAAAAGGAAAAAAAGGATATAGCATGGGGAAGCCAGATTCGGTCATATATTCTCCATCCGTACAAACTTGTAAAGGATCACAGGACAAAAGTCGAAATCCACAATGCGGAAGAGGTCTTAGATGGAAACCTGGACGAGTTCATAAGAGCGTACCTTTTGCACTTGACTTTCAAGGAGAAATAGGGGTATCTATTAACTATGGAACTCTTCAGTGATCAAAAAATTCTCGAGTTAGAAGAGAAGATAGACGTGCTCCTCAAGAATTACAAGGCCCTTAGGGAAGAAAACGAGAAATACCAGAAAAAATTCGAGGCCCTCGAAGCAGAGAACAGGGAATTGAAGGAGAAGGTCACGATGATGAAGAATGAGAAGGAATTAATAATCGAGAAGATCGGAGCGATAATAGAGAAGATTTCGAACGCACAGAGGTAAATGGAGAAGAGAGTGGAAGTAACGATCGGAAGGCAATTATACACGTTCGTTGGAGAGGACGAGGAGAGGATAAGAAGGGTGGCGACGTACGTTGATCAGAGGCTTAAAGAGGTTCTTTCTGAACACAGGATCGTGAACACTGTGAACGCATTAGTTATGGCCCTTATGGAGATGGCCGATGAGTATTTAGAGTTACAAGAGAAGATCGGGATCATAGAGAGGAGTGCGACACGAATTTTAAAAAAGGTGGAGGAGATTTGAAGTTCCCTGCAATGCGCGTGATAAGTAGTGACTTCGAGCCAACACCTCAATTATGGGAGCCATATTTTGGTGCCGGGAGCATGCTCGCATACCTGGCGAGAAGCCAAAGGCACCAAGGAGGCACCCACTTTTATTTTGAGGTTCAAGATCTACTATTTACACGGCATTGCGGGGTTAATATAGATAATCCAGAGGGTTAGTGACTGAGGAAGAAGAGATAATAACATAGAGGCATAATAAAAGGAGGTAAAGGTAACGTAGCCCATTAAACTCTCTCACCCTCGGAGCTAACCCCTTAAAATGAAGAGGGGAAAGTGGCTCTAATCGCATACGTTTTAGTCTGTGTAGTATCGATCTTTGTCGGTTTTTACCTATCAAGATTCATCCAAAAAAGAAGACTCGAAGAGTACGACAGAATAGGAAAAAAACTAATTGAGGACGCTAAGAAGGAAGCGGAGGTAATCAAAAGGGAAGCCTCTCTTCAGGCAAAAGACATAGTACTCCAGGCAAAAACGGAGTTTGAACAGGAAATAAAAAATAAAAGACTCGAGTTACAAAGAATAGAGCAGAGACTTTCCCAAAAGGAGGCAAGTTTTGATAAGAAGCTCGAGCTTTTAGAGAGAAAGGAGGAGGAGCTTCAAAGAAAAGAAAAGGAACTCGCAAAAAGGGAAAAAGAGGCAAGCGAAAAGATTAGAGAATATGAAGCTCTCATAGAAAAGGAAAGGGAAAAGCTTGAGCTCATATCTGGGATGACGACCGAGGAAGCCAGAAGTCTGCTACTAAAGAAAGTGGAAGAGGATGCAAAATTCGAAGCCGTTAAGATATGCAAAAGGATAGAAGAGGAAACCAAAGAGAAAGCGGACAAAAAGGCAAAGGAGATCATTGCCCTCGCCGTCCAGAGATACGCCGGTGAATACGTTTCAGAAGAGTCTGTCTCTGTCGTTCAGCTCCCAAATGAAGAGATGAAGGGCAGGATAATAGGAAGGGAAGGTAGAAACATAAGGGCTTTGGAAGCAGCAACAGGGGTAGACATAATAATAGATGACACTCCTGAGGCTGTAATTCTATCCTGTTTCAACCCTATAAGGAGAGAAGTGGCAAGACTCGCTCTGGAGAGGCTGATTGTGGATGGAAGAATTCATCCTGCCAGAATAGAAGAAGTGGTTGCGAAGGTTGCAGAGGAACTGGAAGATAGAATAAAGGAGGCTGGTGAAAAGGCTGTCTTCGATCTTGGGCTTCACAATGTGCACCCTGAGCTTATCAAACTTATAGGTAAGCTACAGTTCAGAAGCAGCTATGCCCAGAACGTCTACAGGCACTCAATAGAGGTTGCAGTTATATGTGGAATCATGGCTGCTGAGCTTGGACTAAGTGAAAAGGTTGCAAAAAGAGCTGGTCTTCTCCATGATATAGGTAAAGCTGTAGACCACGAAATAGAGGGTTCCCATTCAAAGATCGGCGCAGACCTTGCGAAAAAATACGGAGAAACCGAAGAGATCGTCCATGCCATTTATGCCCATCACGAGGAAGTTGAGCCACAGTCAGTCCTCGATGTTATAGTCCAAGCAGCTGATGCTCTTTCAGGGGCAAGGCCTGGGGCGAGAAGGGAAATGCTTCAGACTTACATAAAGAGACTGGAGGATCTTGAAAGAATCGCAAACAGTTTTCCCGGAGTGGAGAAATCATACGCAATCCAGGCGGGGAGGGAGTTGAGAATCGTCGTAAATAGTGAAGCCATAAGTGATGAACAGCTTTACATGCTTTCTAAGGAAATCGCAAGAAGGATTGAGAACGAACTTTCGTATCCTGGTCAGATAAAGGTTGTGGTTATAAGGGAGACAAGGGCGGTCGAATATGCAAGGTAACACGATAGATGTTATATTTCTTGGAGATGTGGTTGGTAAGCCTGGAAGACTCGCACTTAAGGAATTTGCAAAAAACTTTTCCAGCGATTTTTTGATTGTAAATGGAGAAAATTTAGCAGGAGGAATAGGTTTGACTCCAAAGGTTGCTGAGGAGGTGATAGCTTACGGTGTCGACGTTATAACTTCTGGGAATCACATCTGGAAAAAAAAGGAAGTAATCCCTTATCTAAACGGTGAAACAAGGGTTATTAGGCCTTTGAATTACCCCCCAGAAGCTCCTGGGCATGGTTTTACCATTGTAAAAAAAAGTGATAAGGCTATATGTGTCGTAAATATAGAGGGAAGGGTCTTCATGAACCCCCTTTTTTGCCCTTTCAGAACGATGAGGGACTTTCTGGAAAAGGAAAAAATAGATTGTCCAATCCTCGTTGATTTCCATGCGGAGGCTACATCTGAAAAAATAGCTATGGGATGGTTCCTCGATGGGAAGGTCTCTGCCGTAATCGGAACACATACCCATGTTCAGACTTCAGACGAGAGAATCCTTCCCAATGGGACAGGCTACATAACTGATGCTGGAATGACAGGGCCGCAGGATTCTGTTATAGGAATGGAAAAAAGCGTGATTATTGAGAGATTCTTAAGTCAGATACCTCAGAAGTTTTCAGTTGGAAAAGATAATGTGGAAGTTCAAGGGGTAAGATTAAAAATAGATGGGAAAACAAAAAAATGTATCCAAATTGAGAGGTTGAAGATTAAGGTAGACCTATGAGGCGCATAAGTATTGAAAAGGAGATAGAGATAATAAAAAGGGGAGCGGTAGATCTTGTCACGGAGGAGGAGCTTAGGGAAAAGCTTATTAGGTCTCGAAAGGAGAACAAGCCCTTAAGAATTAAACTCGGTCTCGACCCAACTGCTCCAGATTTACATCTCGGTCATACGGTCGTGCTTCAGAAGTTAAAGCAATTTCAAGATCTTGGTCATACTGCCATCTTTCTTATAGGTGACTTCACAGGCATGATAGGAGATCCGACAGGGAGGATAGAAACAAGACCCGCTCTCACGAAGGAAGAGCTTTTGAAGAATGCTGAGACCTATAAGGCACAGGTCTTCAAAATACTCGATCCAGAAAAAACAGAGGTAAGATTCAACAGTGAGTGGTTCGAGGCGATGAGCGCTTCTGATATGGTAAAACTCTGCGCGAAATACACAGTTGCAAGGATGATGGAAAGGGAGGACTTTAAAAACAGGTTCGAAAATAATCTTCCAATAAGCATCCACGAGTTTCTCTACCCACTTGTTCAAGCATATGACTCAGTCGCTTTGAATGCGGATGTGGAACTTGGAGGTCATGACCAGATATTTAACCTTTATGTGGGAAGGGAAATTCAGAGAGCTTACGGTCAGGAATCCCAGGTTATAGTGACCGTTCCTCTTCTTGAGGGAATAGATGGGGTCAACAAGATGAGTAAAAGTTACGGCAATTACGTTGGGATCGACGAACCACCGGATGTGATGTTCGGAAAACTGATGTCTATCTCTGATGAGCTGATGCTTAAATATTACGAGCTCTTAAGCGACATATCAATCGAAGAATTGAACTTACTCAAAGAAGGGATAAAGGAAGGGAAGATCCATCCAAAACATGCAAAGATAAATCTGGCAAAGGAGATAGTTTCCAGATTCCACGGAAAGGAAAAGGCTGAAAAAGCGTACATGAATTTTGAAAAAATTCACAAGGAAAAGCAGATACCTGACAATTTGCCAGTGATCTATCTGAAAGGAAAAGTGGATAAGATCCAGGTGGCGCCTTTCCTCAAAGAGGCTGGACTTGTATCTTCCTCATCTGAGGGGAGAAGGTTGCTTTTACAGGGAGGAATAAAGGTCTCATACGGAGAAGCAGGTGTCCTTCAAAAGCTCAAAGACGAGTGGATAAGCGTTGGAAATTTTAACCAGGTCGTCTTTAAGGTGGGGAAGAGGAAATTTCTGAAGGTTGTATTCGAGAACTGAGCGGGCTTGACATATAAGACGTATATGTAGTTAACTAATACGAGAATTCCCCGGTAGCTCAATCGGCAGTAGCGGCGGGCTGTTAACCCGTAGGTTGCAGGTTCGAGTCCTGCCCGGGGAGAATGGCTCTCCTATTCTATAAGGGGCGAATCTCTTCCGTCTTTGTCGATCCCGAAAGATTGAACTCTCTCAATCTCTTTCAGCTTCATCTTGATGATTACGATGAGGCCTAAAATACCGGCCCAAAAAAATGCAAGTGTCTCGTAAATAGTAAATCTATCGTAAGGGCTTGACGGAGAAACTTCTATCCCAAGTTCCTGAGCGAAGAGGTGACTAAAACCAAAAAGTAGCAAAATAAAAAAGAGAAACCCTATCATGCCACTCGCCTAACTCAAGAAGCCTATAATGGTCATAATAACGAAGTAGAGTGTATATAACACGCCAATCCAAGTAAAGAGCGTACTTCTTTCACCCCGATTCGACTTTTTGTCGAAAAATGGTATAAGGACAAAGAAAAGAATTGCAAAGGAGATAAGAATAATGGCTATCATTTCACCGTTTAGTCCCATGATTTCTCCGGGAAAGAATTTTAGCGTCTGGAAAAGAAATAGAAAATACCATTCGGGCTTTATGTTCTCAGGGGGAGGGGCAAGGGGATCAGCCTTTTTCCCGATTTCAGGGGGAGAAAGTGCTGCGACCGTCACAACTATACCAAAGACCATAAGCCAAAGCATAAGGTCTTTATAAAGTACGTTCGGAAAGAACGGTTTATACCCGCGAATTTCATTTTCCTGAGACAAAGGGACGCTTATTCCATGATACTGGACAAGGAGAAGGTGGATTCCGACAAGTACCAGTGTAATAAGGGGAAGTAAGGATACGTGAAACGCATAGAAACGTGTTAGAGTCTCGCCTGTCACATCTATGCCACCTCTGAGAAAGAACTTTATGAAATTTCCAATTATTGGAAGATTTCCCACACCACCTGTGGCAACACGGACCGCTGCAAAAGCCCTTTCGTCCCACAACATGAGATAGCCGCTCAAACCAAAAAAGATAGATATGCCGAGTAGTATTGTACCTGTAATCCATACGAGCTCCCTCGGTTTTCTATACGATTTCAGAATGAGTGTGCTGAAAGCATGAACAAAGAGAGTGAGTATGGAAAGCTGGGCGCCCCAGTGATGAAGAGAGCGGAAGAACCAGCCCATATTCAGTTTTGTTACAATGTCGATGATGCTTTTATGGGCAACTTCATGGAATGGTACATAGTAGAAGGAAAGCACGATGCCAGTTACGAACTGGATTACAAAGAGAAACATCGCAATTCCACCTGTGTAATACCAAATATCGTACTTGTGTTCAGGCACGAACTTGCTTTTTAGGAATCTCCTAAAAGGCTCTATGTCGTATCTTTCTTCGAACCAACTCTTAAGCTTTCGGCAGTTCAACCTTTATCCCCTTTTTCGACACGATCAGTTTCTCGCCTTCAATCTTTATGTCGAAGAATTCCAGTGGTTTTGGCGGTGGTCCCGCTATATTCTTTCCATTCTCGTCGAACCAGCCCTTATGGCAAGGACAGTAGAATTTCTTTTCTTCAGGCTTGTACATGACGTTGCACTCCATGTGAGTGCATACACCTTTTAGCGCATAATTGGAACCATCTTCCTTCTTAAAGAAAAGACCAAGCTTTCCTCCCCAGGCGAATGGCTTTACAGAGTTTGGCGGGATATCTAAAAAGTCCTTTACATTTAGAACCACAAAATCCGGCTCTTTCCCCAAGGTCGGAAACGCGAATTTCAAAAGCGCGTATACGCACCCACTTAAAAAAGCGATAAGCCAGCCGCAAAAAAGGGTATTGAGAAAGGTCCTCCTTGTAACGAGGGAATAAAGGATCTTCATTTTTTTTCCTTCCCGAAAATCTTGTATTTCAGGAGTCTTTTACGGAGGCTCACAATAGAGTCAGTTGGACGGACTCCCTTTGGACAGGCATCGATACAACGCATGACCATATCACATCCCCACACACCCTTGTCGGTATTTATAAACTCAAGCTCTCTCATAGGCCTTTCATCCCTTGAATCTGAGATAAAACGTTCAAGCTTTGCAAGTGCAGCAGGTCCTAAGTATTCTGGGTCACGAGATAAAACAGGACAGGCACCATAACAGCAAGCACAGAGTATACAGTTAACAAACTGGTCTATCCTTTTTCTATCTTCTTCGCTTTGATAACTCTCCTTTTCAGGATCAGGGCTTTTGCGGATAAGATATGGCCTCACCTTCTCGTACATTTTCCAAAAGGGTGTCATATCTACAACGAGGTCTTTTATCACTTCCAGATTGGGCAAAGGCTCGAGGATGATCTCTCGAGTACCAAATTGTGCTACCTGTGTTCTGCAGGCGAGATCAATCTTTCCGTTTATAACCATGGCACATGAACCACAGACCGCTGACCTGCAGGATGAACGGAAGGCAAGGGTTCCATCGATCTCATCCCGTATGCGATTAAGAACAGTAAGAACTGTGAGTCCAGGAATTACGCGTACCCTATAACTCTGAAATTCTGGCCCCTTGTCAGGGATAGTCGAATCATATCTGAGTATTTTGAAAGTGTAGATGTCCCCCTTCAATATTTCCTCTCTGTTGGTTCGTACTTAGTGATCACAACGTCCTTGTAAGATATTTCTGGCTCACCATTTTTACCGATTCTTGCCATAGTATGCTTAAGCCATTTCCTATCGTCCCGCATGGGGAAATCCCTTCTAAAGTGAGCCCCCCGGCTTTCTTCACGGAGTAGCGCACCGAGCGTTATCAGGTGGCAAATATCAATCATGTATTCAAGTTCAAGGGCACTTATTAACTCATAATTCATGAACAGATTCGGAGAAGTGACACCCATGTGCTCAGCTCTCTTCTTAAGTTCCATAATCCTATTTAACCCCTCCTCTAACCCTTCCTTTGTCCTGAATATTCCAACGTAGGTGCTCATGGTTTTTCTTAAATCATCCAAGATTCTGAATGGTTTCTCCCCTTTATGACTTCCGAGCCTATATATCTTCTCCTCCACTTTCTTTTTTGCCTTCTCCACCTCGAGAGAATCTGGTTTTCCATTTGTTTTTTTTAGATCATCGTCGATCGCTATTGCGCCAAGCTTGCCAAAAACGATCGCCTCAAGGAGCGAATTTCCCCCAAGCCTATTCGCTCCGTGAACACTCACGCAGGCACATTCTCCCGCAGCATAGAAGCCCTCAAGGTCTGTTTGACATCTTTCGTTCGTATCTATACCGCCCATTGAATAGTGCTGGGCTGGCATAACAGGAATGGGCTCCAGTATTGGATCTATACCGAGGAAGTCAAGGCAGATGCTTCTTATACCCGGCAATCTCTCCAGGATCTTTTCTCTGCCAAGGTGGCGTAGGTCGAGATGTACATAGCTTCCAAGCTCACTTTCAAATCCCCTGCCCTCTTCAATTTCTGTTGCAATACTTCTCGACACTATATCCCTCGGGGCAAGTTCCATCGCCTTTGGCGCGTACCTCTGCATAAATCTTTCCCCGTTCTTATTTATCAAATAACCTCCCTCTCCCCTTGCTCCTTCGGTAATAAGGATATTAGTGCCTATGATCGAAGTGGGATGAAACTGGACAAACTCCATATCCTTTAAAGGTACCCCCGCTTTATACGCTATGCCAATTCCGCTTCCCGTGTTCGTCAGGGAATTTGTGGAATAATAGTAGATCCTCCCGTATCCGCCTGTGGCAAAAAGTGTTGCTCTTGCGCTAATCGATACTAATTGCCCCCTTATTTGGTCAATTGCAACTACTCCATGGCACCTTCCGTCTTTCACAACGAGGGTAACAACAACGAACTCAGGATAGATTCGCACACCCCTTTCTACGGAACGTTCAAAAAGTGTGTTCAAAAGTACATGGCCTGTTATATCGGCGGAATAGCATGTCCTCGGATATCCTGCACCTCCAAAGGGTCTCTGAGCTATTGATCCGTCCGGAAATCTGCTGAAAGGACAGCCCCAGTGTTCCATCTCGTAGACTATTTTTGGTGCCTCATAGCACATGATCTCGACAGCGTGCTGGTCTGCAAGGTAGTCACTTCCTTTTATAGTATCAAACGCGTGTTTTTCCGGGGTATCATCCCTCGCATCTGGGTGGTTGGCAAGGGCCGCATTTATACCGCCCTGAGCAGCGATCGAATGTGAGCGAACAGGATGAACCTTTGATATCAATCCCACATCGTATTTATCACAGAGTCCAACAGCTGCCCTTAGTCCTGCCAGACCCCCTCCCACGATTAGAACATCGTGATAAAGCATGGTCTTAAGATGTAACGAAATATATGTAAAGCAGTGTAATGGAAATTGAGCTCGCTATAATGTTTGATAGCCAAAAAAGTTCCTTCTCTTTTTTATATCCAAATCCTCTGACCTCGATAATCAGCTTAAGGATGGGCTCCTCGATGCAAACGGTCAGTCCGTTGGGCTTCCTTGGGGACTCATATTAGCAACAGAGACAACACACGAGATAGTTGTCCTTGGTGTTGAAGACGACATCGCGACAAGATTTATAGCTAAGCACCCTTACTTTTCAAAGGGAGTGATTCCCAAGGGAACTTATAAAAGTGCACCATACGATATTCCAACCCTTACAGTGTGGAACTTCATGATAACGTACAAAGAAATGCCAGCTGATTTCGTATACGAATTTACGAAAGAAATATTCAAGAACAAACCACTACTTGTGAGTGTCCATAAATCTGCTCAGGAGGTGGAGCCTAAAAACGTCCTCTATTCTCCAATACCCTTACATCCGGGTGCGATAAAGTATTACGAGGAAGTGGGGATAAAGATCCCTGAAAAACTGAGGCCGAAGGACTAAATCAAAAGATGGGGCTTGAGGATGGAAGAGAGGAGGGCTGACCTTAGCAAGATAAAGGATGCTGAACTTATAAGAACAAGAGAGTTCGGAAGGTTCGGCTCCTGGATTATCTATCTTATTGGAGCTACCTGCTCTCTTTTCCATCTTTACTGCCTCCTCATAAGCCCCATTGATCCCTGGTATTTCAGAGGGATGCACATCGTCTTTCTTTCTTCCCTTTGTTTTCTTCTATATCCAGGCTGGGAGGGTGCGAGAAATAAGCCACATGTGATCGATTATGTACTGATCCTGATGGTTATCATCCCTTTTTCTTATATGGTCATCAACTTTGATGAGTGGATATACCGGGTCGGTGTCACACCGACAACCTGGGACTGGATTATATCCCTTATGCTCATCATTGCAATGCTTGAAATGACAAGGAGAACAACGGGTATGGCCCTCGCTATTATCGCTCTTCTATTCATCCTTTATGGCTATTTCGGTAAATACCTTCCAGGACTTCTTTATCATAAAGGCTACAGTTGGCCAAGAATCCTCACATATCTCTTCAGTCTCGATGGTATACTAGGCCTCCCCATATTCGTTTCCGCTACCTACGTATATGTTTTCGTAATCTTCGGAGCCTTTCTTAGAAGTTCCGGTGTGGGTAATTACTTCATCCAGTTTGCGAACGCTCTCGTTGGTTGGGCAAGGGGTGGACCAGCGAAGGTTGCGGTAATTTCAAGTTCCCTTTTTGGGACTGTATCTGGAAGTTCAGCAGCAAATGTTGTGGGGACAGGAAGTTTTACCATTCCAATGATGAAAAGCATGGGATATAAACCGCACTTTGCTGGTGCAGTGGAAGCTGTTGCCTCAACTGGCGGCCAGATTATGCCACCTGTTATGGGCGCGGGAGCCTTTCTCATGGCTGAAATCCTCGGTATACCTTACGTAAAAGTTCTTATCGCTGCCATATTACCAGCGGCAATGTATTATCTTGCCGTATACTTTATGGTTGATTTTGAAGCTGCAAAGACAGGGCTTGTGGGGTTACCAAAAGAAAAACTTCCAAGCAAAAAAGAGACCTTAAAAAGGATATACATGTTTGCCCCCCTTGGCGTCCTTGTCTACTTTATCGCTATAGCTATGTCCTCCATAGTCAAGGCCGGAACCTTTGCCTTAGCCACATGTGTTGCTGTAAGCTGGACTGACAGGGAAACAAGAATGGGGTTAAGAAATATAATAGATTCTCTCGCAAATGGTGCAAGAGGTGCGATCGAAATGGCTGGAACCTGCGCTGCTGCAGGGATTGTCATAGGGATCATATCCCAGACAGGCATAGGACTCAAGTTCGCCACAATACTCCTCGAATTTTCTAAGGGAAATCTGCCCCTTGCCCTTTTCCTGTCCATGGTTGTTGCTATAGTTCTGGGGATGGGCATGCCTACAACTGCTGCGTATGCCATCTGCGCCGCTGTCATCACAACGGGCCTTATTAAACTTGGGGCCATGCCTCTCGCTGCACACCTCTTTGTCTTCTATTTTGCCTGTATCTCCGCTATAACACCTCCTGTGGCACTTGCCGCATACGCCGGTGCAGCGATTGCAAAGGCGCATCCTAACAAAGTTGGTTTCACAGCCATGAAATTGGGAGTTGCCGCATTCATCGCTCCTTATATGTTCATATTTAACCCTCCTATGTTACTTATGGGATCTCCTATTGAAGTCATTACGGCAAGTGTCACATGCCTTCTTGGGACCTTTGCCCTTGCCTGTGGTATGCAGGGATGGCTAATGGGTAGGGAAATCCCTTTCCTTTTAAGGATCCCCCTTGTGGCAGGCGCGATCCTCCTCATAAAACCTGGTATTTATACTGATTTGGCAGGTATAGGCCTTCTTGTCATAACCTACTTCCTTTCAAGGTTTTGGAAGAGGAAAGATCTCGTTGAAAAAGCAAGGAAGTGAGTTTTTTTCTTGACAGGGAAGGAGAACTTTGTTATAAAAGTCACATGATCGTTCCCTGGTTTAAAAAAAATTTTGACTCGGGAAAAAAAATTCTTGACAGCAAGAAAAAAAAGTTTTATATTTTTATCAAAGATTGTGTTAGAATTCACAACCTTGAGAATTGGCCAATCACCTCCATTAAGCTTCTCATAATAACCCCCCTTCCCCCTGGGAATTACCCAGGGGGTTTTTATTTGAAACTAATCTTCCTGTGTTGTATATTTAATGCATGTGGTTCGTAGACGCCCTTTCTTCCGGGATTGCGGGAATGATACTCCATGCAGGTCCTGTGGCAAAAGCGGTTATGGCTATTCTTTTTTTCTTTTCTACTGTCTCGTGGTCCATAATATTTTTCAAAATAAGGCAGTATAGGAGGCTTGAAAGGGAAGGTACAAACATACTTCCCCTTTTGGAGGGGGCCGATTCCCTTAAAAAGCTTGCCACCGGATTCCGCTCGATGAGAGATAGCCCCTATTACAGACTTCTATTCCTCATATATAGGGAAAGGGGGGTAGTTTCAAAAGAGAATCCTGGACATGAGAGGAAAGAAACCTTAGACGCAGAGACGAGAATTAGGTTCGCCATCCAGGAAGAGAATGAACGCCTCGAGAGATACCTCTCCTTCCTCGCAACAACGGCAAACACTGCTCCCTTTGTTGGCCTATTTGGTACTGTCTGGGGAATAATGGATTCCTTCCGCGAAATAGGAATAAGAGGGACGACAAGTCTTGCAGTTGTCGCTCCAGGGATTAGTGAGGCACTTATTGCCACTGCTTTTGGTCTCGCAACAGCGATACCCGCAGTCATCGGGTATAACTATCTATTAGGACGAAGTAGAAGGATTTCAACCCGCTTAGAGAATTTTGCGACATACGTCTTGGCCCTTTCTGAGAAATGAAGGTTTTCGACAAAAAAAAAGAGGTTCTTTCAGAGATCAACATAATCCCTCTTGTTGATGTTATGCTCGTCCTTTTAATCATCTTCATGATAACTGCCCCCATGATGCAGTACGGAATGAAGGTAGATGTTCCAAAAGTAACAACTAAGCCACTCGAACATAAGGAAGAACCTCAGATCCTTTACATCACTAAGAATCAGGAGCTCGTCTTAAATGAGAAGAAGATAGGGATTTCCGATCTCAAACAAGCCCTCGGGCTTCTCTTTTCTGGTAAGGCAGAAAAGGAACTCTTCCTCAAAGCTGACAAAGATGTGCCTTACGGGTTCGTTGTAAAATGCATGGGCATGATAAGAGAGGCTGGTATAAACAAGATAAATATAGTTACAAAGCCAGAAGAGGAATGACGAAGGAAGAAAACCTTTTCAAGATATTCATCCTCTCCCTTCTTTTGCACTTAATTTTTCTCTTTGCCATATCGATCCCTCTCAAGAAACAGGGAAAAAGGATAGATATCCCCTTTTATTATTCGGTTAGTTTGGTCCCCTCAGTTGGATCAGTTACTTCGCCTCAAGAAAAGGCTGGAAAGGAAGTAGAAGGTACTTTTCCATCAGAAAAGGAAAAGAGTGTTAAAGGGAAATATAGAGCACCAAAAAAAGTTTTGAAGAAGGTTATAGAGGAGAAGTCAATATCAAAAAAGAAGATCAACCTCAGATCTACCACAAAGGAAGAATTGACATCTCTCGAGGAAAAGATAAGGGAACTGAAAGCTAAGACACGCTATTTCGATGTTGGAAAAGGGCGAACGTTAACTGATAAAAAAGATTCGGGATTGGCAGGCCTTCCAGGACAAGGGACCACTACCTATACATCCTTGGATCCTGCAACTTCCGCCTATGTTTTTCAGGTTTGGAGTAAAGTGAAAAAGGCTTGGGCTGTCCCAAGTGGGCTTACGACGAGGAGCGATTTGGAAACAATTGTAGTTGTTAGAATCAGGAAAGACGGGAGGATCGTTGACATTGAGGTAGAAAAAAGGTCAGGAAATAGGATGTATGACGAATCGGTCCTGAGAACTTTACGCTCTGCGGATCCCTTTCCTTCATTCCCGGAAGGCATTTCCGGTGATTATTTGGAAATAGGGTTCCGATTTCTTCCTGGAGAACTATCTTGACCCTTCTTCAGAGTATCGTTCTGGGATTTGTCCAGGGAGTGACAGAATTTCTGCCAGTCAGCAGTTCCGCTCATCTCATCCTCATCCCCTGGTTTTTCGGTTTTAGTCCAGGGGGTATGAATTACGATGTGATGCTCCATTTTGCCACCCTTTTTGCGACGCTTCTCGTATACGGCAGAGCATTCCTTTCCATCTTAGGGGAGGCAAAAATAGCAGTAAAAAATGGGTCCCTAAAAGAGACAACATTAGCGAAGATTTTTTTCGCATCCCTTCCGGCCTTCTTTTTCGGTTACTTTTTTAACGATCAGATAGAGAGGAATCTAAGAAGCCCCTACGTGTGCGCTACCATGCTCATTTTAGTTTCCATTTTAATGATCGTCGCTGAAGGAAAAAATGGGGGGAGGGCTTCTCAGGTGAACTATATGAAAGCCCTTTCTATTGGTTTAGCCCAGGCTATAGCCCTGATCCCTGGTACGTCCCGCAGCGGAATAACTATAACATTTGGGCTTCTTTTGGGACTTGAGAGGGAGAAAGCTGTCGATTTCTCATTCCTCCTTTCTATTCCAGTTATATTAGGGGCAGCATTTTACGAGCTAAGACATCTGACTCTTACAGGAGAAAATGCGCCCGTATATATGTCAGGGATGGTATCCGCGATAATCGCTGGGGTTATAAGTCTTAAATTTCTTATAGGATATCTAAAGAGACATTCTTTGAGGCTCTTTGCATTTTACAGGATCCTTCTGGCAATCCTAATTCTTATGCTTCCTAAATAGAAGGTGGATCGGGTAACCGATCAACCTTGCCACGAATCTCCTCGATATGTAAAGGGCAAGCACGATAAGCACCGTAGCTATGATTAGCAGGGCGAGCACCTTGTACTCAGCATGTCTTAAAGCATTCCCCTGTAATGAAAGCATGAAAGTACCTGGTAATCTTCCCACAACGTTCATGATTAAAAAGTCCAGAACTCTTATATGTGTGAGCCCCAGAAGATAACAGAGGCTATCCTTTGGAAAGCCCGGGATGAGATAAAAAACAAAGATCAGACTCAAACCCTTGTGGGTCACAAAGTTGTTGAATGCCTCAACGTACTCCCTTTTCACTACTTTTTCCACAAAACGCATGCCCAAATAGCGGGAGAGAAAAAAAGCAAAGAGGGATCCAAGTGTAAGACCACAAGTTGAAAGTATAGTGCCCTTCAATGTACCGAATAGAAGCCCACCTACGAATCCTGTAACCTCACCTGGAATTGGTGCAAAAACGACCTGAAGAGCCTGGACAAGGACAAATACGAAGGGTGCGTACTGACCGTATGAGACTATAAAGGATTTCAGCTTTTTGGGATCAAAGAAGAACCTGTAATAGTGTAAAAGCTCTTTCCACATGCCCTCGTGATAAACGTATAAGAGAATCGCAGCTACTAACCCACAAGAAAACGCGATAAGTCCTGTTAAAAAATAATTACGACTGACAGACCTCATTTAGGGTCTTTCCTTCACGTTTGGATTACAACCGTTCTTAAAACCTCGTCAACGGTGGTTAAACCTTCTCTAAGGAGAAAGAGGCAGTAGTCCTTCAAGGTCATCATCCCGCTTTCGCAGGCCGCTTTCCTCAAAATTGATGTCTCAGCGCCTTCGGCTATAAGGCGCCTCAAATTATCGTTAACAACAAGAACCTCATAGACTCCAACCCTTCCCCTGTATCCTGACATGCCACATGACTCACAACCCTTCCCCCTGAAAAGGCGAACACCTTCCTCAAGCCCTAAGTACTCGTAAACTATTTTCTCCGCAACGTAGCTCTCCTTACAGTTTTCGCAGATCCTCCTCACCAGTCTCTGAGCTATTACCCCTATTACAGAGGTCGATATTAGAAATGGCTCTATCCCCATTTCAGTCAATCTCATGAACGTGCTTGGCGCATCATTCGCGTGGAGTGTGGTAAAAACAAGGTGCCCAGTCAAAGCCGCCTCAACTGCTATTTTCGCAGTCTCCTGATCCCTTGTTTCCCCAACGAGTATTATATCTGGATCCTGCCTCAGGAAAGCCCTCAAAACCCTCGCAAAATCAAGACCTATGTCCGGGTTCACCTGTACCTGATTAACACCTGGGAGATCGTACTCTATGGGATCCTCAACTGTCGATATGTTAACCTCCACAGTATTCTTTTCTGAAAGGCAACTATAAAGCGTCGTCGTCTTTCCAGAACCAGTAGGACCTGTTACATAGATGATCCCGTACGGCTTAGAAATCATGTCTCTCACAAGCTTAAGTATGTCCTTATGAATTATCAGTTTATCGAGGCTTAGAATGCTTGCGCTTTTATCAAGGATTCTTGTACAGACCTTCTCTCCGAATTTTGTTGGGATCGTTGAGACCCTGAAGTCTATGGATCTTTCCCCCATTTTTAGTGTGATCCTTCCATCCTGAGGCAACCTTCTCTCCGTTATATCGAGCCTGCTTATGATCTTTATCCTGCTTACAAGAGGCAAAGTCACCTTTTTTGGAAGGACCATCTCTTCCCTTAAAACCCCGTCTATCCTGTACCTAACCCTCAGGGACTTCTCCATCGGTTCTATATGTATGTCGCTTGCACCTTTTTTCAAAGCCATCGCTATTATATTGTTGGTCAGACGTACGATAGGAGCTCCTTCTGCTTCCTTTGCAAGATCTGTTATACCAAGATCTTCTTCAGTCCTCTCCTCAGTTTCTGCCTCCTTCAGTATGTCCTGAGGGATCGAATCGATGGACCCTAAAATCGACTCCACATCGAGTTCCTTTTTCTCTGCCTTTTTCTTCTCATTGAGGAGCCTCGGGTACTCCTTATCCATGAACTCCTTAAAGTCAGTTTCGGACAGGACTACAACTTCTATGGCCACTCCCTTTATGAACTTCCTCACCTCATCTAACGCCATGAGATCGTTAGGATTGACCATCGCAAGGGTCAATGTGCTATTTGAATAGGCTATGGGAAGGACTCTGTATCTCGTAACGGTCTGCTGGGGCAAAAGGGATATTACGTCCGGGTCGAGCTTATACTTGGACAAAGATATAAATGCTTCCCCTTTTTGGAAAGTCATAGCTTCCATCCGTTCTGCCACAATCCTGTTCAGGGCTATTGATATGGAGGGATAATTTTTCAGTAGGTCTTCAAAGTCCTTCTTATCGAGCACAAAAACCTCTGTCTCCTCTGATGCGACGCATGTTGCATTTCTTGGTTTTCCCGTAAGGAGTGCCATTTCCCCAAAGCACGCACCAGCACTGAGGCTCGTGATAGAGAGATCTATACCTAAGGAAGGTTCCTTTTTCTTAACCTCCACCTTCCCGGATTTTATTATGAACATTGAGTCTCCAGGAGCTCCCTCTCTTACGATCGCCGTATTTGGAGGATATACCCTTGTTTTTAGCCTTCTTGCAAGCTTTTCAAGGTCATCATCGTTAAGTTCTTTAAATAGCTCTGTGCTCTTAAGGCAGGAAACTCTCTCGTCAAAGGATATCATCTACCGAACCTCCTCTTCCTCTGCTGGAAACTCCTTATGGCTCTCAAAAAATCTATCCTTCTGAATGCTGGCCAGAGAGCATCACAGAAGTAAAACTCGCTATACGCACTCTGCCAAAGCAAAAATCCGCTGAGCCTTATCTCCCCACTTGTCCTGATAATCAAGTCAGGATCTGGAATCCCGTACGTATACAGATATCTCCCAATATCCTCCGTCGTCAGACTCTCAACTATCTCTTCCACACTCATTTCTTTTTTTGAAAGGATCGCCCTTTTCACAGCTTCGATTATCTCTTCCCTTCCCCCATAACCGAGAGCTATGTTTAGGATCCTCTCTTTGTTTTCTTTTGTTGACTCTTCAACTACCCTTGCCACCTCCTTAATCCCCTCTGGAAGGATACTCGGATTTCCAAGGATCTTTATGCGATAACCATATTTCTTAATCAACGGGTTTTTCGAAAGGTCCCAAAGCTTTTCCTCGATAATCAAAAGAAGTTTTTTCAGCTCAGATTCTTCTCTGAAAATGTTGTCAGTTGAAAGAACCCAGATTGTGAGTATCTTTATGTCAAGCTCCGCACACCATCTTAAAAGTTCGTCAACCTTTTCAGCTCCTATTTTATGTCCAAGGGATATGTCAGTGAACCCCTTCTCTTTCGCGTATCTTCTATTTCCATCGAGTATGAGCCCAACATGGGCGGGCATAGACCCCTTTGATACTTCCTTCTCCAGGAACTTCTCGTAAAAGTAATAGACTATCCTTTTTGCGAACACTACCTTAGATTATAACAGAGAATGGGGAGGTAGTTAAAATAAAATTGTTTATGAGGCTTTTAACTTTTCGTATAGTTCGTTCACGCTATCGAGTGGCACTATCTCTACTCCCTTTATTTTTGAAACACCTTTTGGGCAAAAGACCTTCTTTATGCCCATTCTCTCACATTCCCTTATGCGGTTTTCCCCATATAAAACCCGCCTTATCTCTCCAGTTAGCCCAATTTCCCCAAAAAAGGCCACATCCCTTCCAATCCTAAAGTCCTTCACACTCGACAGAATGGAAGCAACGATGGGAAGGTCTACTGCAGGTTCTTGTATTCTCATTCCTCCTGTTATGTTTACGTAGATGTCCCTTTCAAAAAAGGTCTTCCCTAAAGTCTTTTCAAGCACCGCAATCAGGATATACAACCTGTTCGGATCGTATCCAAGAGCAACCCTTTTAGGGATCGGGAAGTTACTCCTTGGTGTTATGGCCTGGATCTCCACTATTATAGGTCTTGAACCTGAGATGTGCGGGAAAAGGGTACTACCCGATCTTTCACCAACTTTATCGCTCACAAAATATTCTGAGGGATTCTTAACACTTATTAACCCCTCCTTACGCATCTGGAAGATCCCTATCTCGTCAACGGGGCCATACCTGTTTTTTATCGCCCTTAGAATCCTATAGGGGAAAACTTTCTCCCCTTCGAAATAAAGGACAGTGTCAACCATATGTTCTATGAGCTTTGGGCCAGCGATCTGGCCTTCCTTTGTAACATGACCTATGAGTATGTGGGCTATATCTCTCTCCTTCATCTTCCTTATGAGTCTGGTGGCAACGTCCTTTAATTGGCTTACGCTTCCAGGGATCGAAGGGATTTCAGGATTATACAGAGCCTGGATAGAATCAATAATTACGAGATCGTACCTCTTTTCATCCACCGCTTCCAAAACATCCTCTACGTTGTTTGTTATTAAAACGGGAAAGTCGTTCTTTAAACCCAGCCTCTTCTTTCTCGATGTAAGCTGTTTCAATGATTCCTCACCTGAAACGTAAAGAGATTCGAGTTTGAGCTCAACGATCTTAGACGCTATCTCAAAAGACAGAGTCGTTTTCCCGATCCCGGGATCACCTCCAAGAAGGATGGAGGACCCCTTCGTTAAACCCCCTCCCAAAACCCGATCCATCTCTTCAATGCCCAGAATTATCCGATCCTCTGAAGTCTCTTCCTCTTTTAACAGAACAGGTCTTACGCGATCCCTCGGACAGGGAGGTTGTTTTTCTTTCTTAGCCTCCCTTATTGAATCCCATGTCTGACAGTTGGGACATTTGCCTAACCATTTCAACGACTCATATCCGCAAACATCGCAGACAAAAATCTTCTTCTTCACCACATACCCTCAGATAATTATGATACTTTCGTCGTTATCTGTTAAGGCCCTCACCTTTCCATCCTCGAATACAAAAGTATTCTCTATTCCGCATGCACCCTCTCCCTTGAAAACCATCTTTGGCTCGATTGCAAGGGTTGATCCTTCTTCTATTGGATAGTCATGTCCCTCCGCAATGAATGGGAGCTCAGATAGCTCAAGCCCTACCCCATGTCCCAAGAATTTAACCTTATATGGCCCATATCCAAGATAGTATTCAGAATACCCGTATTTTTCTGCGATTCTCCTGCCCTCCTCAAAGAGCTCCTTGCTTTTTAAGCCCCTGGGGATCAATTCTATGATCCTTTCTTGTATCTCTCGCGTGACTTCATAGGCTTCCCTGAATTTCTTTGGTATGCTTCCTATGGCAAAGATTCTTGTTTGATCGACCTGATAACCGTGGTAGCATACCCCAAAATCTATAAGGACAGGTTCACCCCTTCTTATCTTCTTAAAACTCGCTCCCACTGGAAAGGCGGGAGAAAGACCAAAACCTGCCATTGGTGAATCTGCATAACCCACTATGCTGCCAGATTCTCCGCTTAATATGTGCCAGGAGTAAGGCTCGTAGTTTAAGGACCTCATTCTCAGAATCCCCTCATGGCCCAAAGTCTTCGCATAGGCTTCTAAAATTCCTCCCAGTTCAATCTCTGTCATCCCTTCCCTTAGGACGCCTGGGACGTACTCGTATACCCTTTTCTGTATCTCTGAGGCCCTCTCAAGAAGCATGATCTCAAACTTCGATTTCCTTTTCCTCAGCTCTTTTACGAGGCTTGAAGCGTCATAAATATCAGGGTTTCCAAGGAGCTCTTTGAGTCGCACAACATCTCTGTAAGGAAGAACATCTATCTGGATTCCCACTTTTTTGACCGGGGTTAAGTAATCGATCATATCCTTCTGAGAATTAAGAGGGATGATGTTCTTAAATGGAGACTCTTTTTTCGCCCTTTCGATCTCTCTTCTTACGAACAGGTAGGGTTCATCATCAAGGGGGACAAGGAGGATAGCATCCTGCATTGTCCCCGAGAGATAATAGTAGTCAACTTTATAATGGAAAAAAGCGATCTCCAAGCCCTCCTTTTCCATGAGGGTCTTAAGTCCGTCAATTCTTTTTTCTATCTCCTCTTTAGGCGTATAAATTACGCGTTCTTCCATACGGGTTTTCTTTTCTCAAGGAATGCTGCTATCCCCTCTTTTGCATCGCAAGTAGCCATAAGCCCGTGAATATAGTAGAGCTCAGATGCTTTAAGAGCATCTAAAAAACCCACATTTAGACCTGCCTTTATGGCTCTCTTTGTCCAAATTGCCACTGCCCTACTCTTATTCAGATATTCGGAAAGGTACTTTTCTACCTCCTCTTTGAAATTCTCAGCGGGAAGGACAGCTGTAACAAGGCCAATAGCAAGAGCTTCCTTAGCTGAAATGATCTTTCCAGTCAAAAGTAGCTCGTACGTCTTTTGAAGCCCTATTATCTTTGGGAAATATGCAGCTGCTACAGGAGGAAAAACTCCAACCCCTATCTCAGGTTGCCCTATTCTTGACTTCTCAGATGCAACAACGATATCGCAGAAGGACATAAGTTCACACCCTCCGCCCAAGGCTCTACCATTAACAATAGCACAAGTTGTGATGTCGAGTTCAGATAAATTCCTGAACATTCTGTGGAATACCTCGATCATCTCATTTACCTTATCTTCAGTGTGGTCCTCCACTGAAACACCATCGCAGAAGGCTTTCTCTCCCGCATGGTCAAAGGCGAGCATCTGGATATTGGAATCGTTCTTCGCATCGATTATGGCATCGTTTATCTCCTTCATCATCTCTATTGTGAGCCAGTTGGAGGGAGGAACATTGAGCACGATCCTTGCCAGTTTTTCCTTTTTTTCGTAGATTATAAATTTGTAATCCATCTTTGCCTCCTTCAATAGAAAAATAAAAAAGGGGGCTTTCTTAAGCCCCCTTTTTCCTTTCCAAGACTTATTTCTGCGGCTTTGCGAGAACCTCTTCCATAAAGGACTGATCCACAAGTCTTCCCTGTGCGATAAGCTGACGATACCTTATGAAGTCTATTGTATCCTTCCCTGTTATCTTCTTAGTGTTGAATGCGCCAAATCCGAGGAAAGCCTCTCCCATCATGTTTGCAGCGAGCCAGTGTCTGTGATCGTGCTTATTGATATCCCAGAAGAATCTCTTTTTCTGCCTTATACCGTCTATGGACTTCATTAAGCATCCGGGGAAGAGATTGGCGAAAGTCCAGCAGATTCTATCAATTTCCGCATCAAGAAGCGAGAAGTCAACCTCGCCTTTTTTCTGTTTTTCCTGAACCCATTCTCTCGCTTTCTTGAATTCCTCTCCTGTTTTGAACTCTCCGAAAACGATCTCCCCATTCTCTATGAACTTATCCGTTATGACCTGGGGGTTCCTCACCCAGTTTCCCTTATCGTCTTTAAGTACAGGAAACGCCTTTGTTATAAGTCCCTTCCACCACATCTTGTAAGCACTCCACATTTCGCATGAAACGCAGGACCACATTGCGTCCTCAATGCTCAAATAGGTGGGAAGAAAATCGGTTGCGCCGCCAACAGGTGCAGAACCGTGGCGCGGACCAGCCTGTCCGAATACGGCAAGGTCTGATGCGAGTGTCAAATCACATGCTGTTCCTATCTCTTGTCCACCCGCTACTCTCATTCCGTTCACCCTGCATATCACTGGTTTTTTGCATGCCAGGATGGAGTCGACCATATTGTTAAAAAGTTCCATGTAGGCACCATATTCTTCAGGCCTCATGCTGTAATACTCAGAGTACTCTTTTGTGTTACCTCCAGTACAGAAGGCGAAGGGTCCTACACCAGTAAAAACGCAGGCGACAACTTCCCTGTCTGTTGAGGCATTCTCAAAGCCAGCTATCACGCCTTTGACCATCTGTGTTGTGTAAGAGTTGTACTGAGCAGGGTTATTGAGAATTATCCATGCAACATAGAGCCCTGGAATCTCATTCCCCTTCGGATCCTTAAGTGGCCTTTTCTCATAAATCGTACACGGAGCCTCCTTACCCCACCATACATCGGTGTGTCTTGAATGATCCTTCATTTCATGTTCCCGTGGCACCCATTCTAATCCCATAGTTACCTCCTCTTATTTTTTTAAAAGTCTGGTTTTAAGACCACCCTCTTTTCAGGGGATCCAGCCTTGTGGATCTCTTCAAAGGTCTCACGAATAGTGCTCATGGGTCTAACTTCAACAAAGGGGTCAATCACTATCTTCTTGTTCAGAACCATATCGAGTACAATGGGATAATATTCTGGTAAACATCCCCATGTTCCCATGATCTCGGCATCAAATGCCATGAGCCTCGAGATCATATACTCGTTCTTCGCAAGACCAAAACCAACCACAACCAGCCTTGTCACAAATGTGATGAGATCAAGTGCCAGATCCTGTCCCTGCTTAGTACCGGTTACTTCGAATATCTTCCATCCTATAGTATCCACACCTCTTTCCTTGCAGAAGTTCCTCCACTCTCCCACTATGCTCTTATTATCCTTATCGAGGGTACTGATCACGTAATCACATCCGTAATTTAAGGCCCTCTCAAGTTTTTTCGGATTTCTCGCTATCCCAATAACGTACTTCGCTCCCAGGGCTTTTGCCATTTGAACCATATATACGCCTACTCCACCCGTTGCTCCTATAACGATCACATTGTCCCCTGGTTTTAGATCCGCCCTTTTTGCAGCCTGGAATGGAGTTGTTACAGCATCAGCGATCACGGCCAGCTTTTCTAATTCATATCCCTTCCTGTCTCTTACTTCGCACAAATCGATTGAAGGTACGGGAATGTGGCTTGCAAAGCCTCCATAAATCCCTAACGAGTTTCCAGGCATCTTCTGGTTAAGGCATCTATTTCCCCTTCCCGTTTTGCAAAGATAGCACTTTCTGCACGGCATAACTGCGGGTATTATCACCTCTTTTCCGATCCACGCCGGATCACCTGCCACAACCCTTCCGCTTATCTCATGGCCCAGTGTAAGGGGTGGTTTACTTACAGTTGGTACCCCATCATAAAAGTATCCAAGATCGGTATGACATACTCCACATCCGGCAACCTCTACGAGTACCTCTCCTTCCCTAAGTTCTGGAACCGGCACTTCTTTCACTTCCAACTTTCCAGGTATGGTCTCCTTTGTCTCCTTGTTGAAAGTCGTAGGCTGTACCATTTGCCACTGTTTTATTACTTTTGGTACATCACCCATTTGTAACACCTCCTTTTTATTTTGGAAAGCATCTCACCTCCTATCCTTATGTAAGGCCATAGCCGCCGTCAACACAGAGGAGCTGGCCTGTTATGTATCTTGAGTCATCGGAAGCAAAAAAGACAAAGGCGGGAGCAACTTCCTCGGGTTCAGCGTAGCGGCCAAGAAGGATCCTTCTCGTATATATCTCCCTCAATTTTTCATCTGTCGTTATCTTCTCCGTCATATCCGTAGTAACTATTCCGAGACATATACAATTCGCAGTAACATTGTACTTCGCCAGCTCCCTTGCCATAGACTTTGTCATCGCTACAACTCCGCCCTTTGCGGCACTGTAATTTATTTGCCCTATAGTTCCCACAACCCCCGCAACGGACGTCACGTTTATTATTCTTCCGTAATTTTGATCCATGAAGTACTTAGAGGCAGCTTTAACCATAAGCCACGGTCCTCTCATATGGACGTTTACAACCTCATCCCATGCTTCCACGTCCATCTTGTGCAAAAGCGCGGGTCTCGTTATTCCCGCATTATTCACCAAGATATGGACTGTCCCGAATTCCCTTACACAGCTCTCCACTATCCTTTCTGCATCCTCTTCATAGGCAACGTTTCCTTTAACTGCGATGGCCTTTTGGCCCATCCCTCTTATCATTTCCACGACTTCATTTGCTGCCTTTTCATTGCCCGCATAATTTACGACCACATTCGCTCCCTCTTTTGCAAAGGCGAGAGATACTGCTCTTCCTACGCCTCTTCCTCCGCCTGTTACGATCGCATTTTTACCCTGGAGTTTCATAGACACCCCTGACCTTGTGAAAATTTTTATTTGTGGTAATATATAATTGAATTCCCAATCCATGTCAAGAAAAAAGAGTCCCGATGAACTTTATCTTGATTATCTTCAGAGAACTGCTATAATACAAGGCTGTGAGAATAATTTCACTTGACGTGGGAGAAAGAAGGATAGGATTCGCAATTTCGGACACCAACTTAAGCGTTGCTCTCGGGTTATTTGTTTATGAGAGAAAAAGTATGGAAGAAGACATAAGAGAAATAGAGACAATCGTAAAAAAATATGGTGTCGAAGAGATAGTTGTAGGGATTCCTGTTGACATGAATGGGAGGATTGGAAAAAACGGAAAAAAGGTGAAAGATTTCGCTTTGGAAATAGAAAGAAGGACAAAAAAAAGGGTTGTACTGTGGGATGAAAGATTCACCACAAATGAGGCTCACAGAATAATGGATCTAAAGGCTGTAAATCAAAAGAAAAGGAAGAAATATATAGACATAATGGCGGCTCAGATTATCCTTCAGGGTTATTTAGATGCGAGGGAAAAATAGTAATAAGATTGCTGTAATTCTATTGGTCTTTTCCTTTATTATCCTATTTCTTGTCCTAATTCATCTACCCTATGACCTGAAAGGAAAAGAGAAGGTGGTCGTGATAATTAGGAGGGGAATGGGGGTCAAGGAGATCGCAGAGACCTTAAGCAAAAGCGAACTCATCAATTCCAAAACGCTTTTCCTTTTAGTATCCCTCTTTTATGGAAGAAGGTTTATCGCGGGGGAATACGAGTTTAGTAGAAACATGTCAACAATCCACATAATGAGAATGATGAAAGAAGGGGAGAGGAAGATCTACCTTGTGAAGATCATTGAGGGCAGTAGCTTAGCCGATGTAGCTTCCTCGCTTGAAAAGAATCTTGTCATGAAGAAGGAGGAATTCCTTAAGCTCGCAAGAGATAGGGAATTTTTAAGTATGCTCAATATCCCATCAGACTCCATAGAGGGATACCTTGCGCCCGATACTTATTATTATAGCAGGGAGATAAGCTTGAATGATCTATTCGCAAAGATCGTGAATAGGACATTCAGATACTTTGAGAATGAGAAAATGAGGCGGAGAATGGCTGAGCTTGGTTTCGATGTCCACAAGACTCTAACTCTCGCATCTCTTATCGAAAAAGAAGCTAAGCTTGAGAAAGAAAAGCCCTTAATATCCGCCGTTTTTCACAATAGACTCAGGTACGGGATGCCCCTCGAGTGCGATCCTACTGTGCTATACGGCACGGAAAGGACGGGTCCAATAACAAAGGAAGATCTCAAAAGGAAAACGGATTACAATACTTACACGTTTAAGGGTCTCCCCCCTGGCCCTATATGCAATCCAAGCGAAAGTTCTATTAGGGCTGCCCTTTTCCCTGCGGACGTGGATTATTTATACTTCGTTTCGAGGAATGATGGAAGTCATGTGTTCTCAAGGAGTTTGAGGGAACACACAAAATACGTAAAACTGTACCAAAGGAGAAATAGTAATTCCACAAATTGAAGGAGGTCCCTATGCCCAAAGATGTAGCAGTTATAGGAGTAGGTCAAAGTTACTTCGTCCGTGGTTATGAGGGTTCCATAAGGGAACTCGCATTTGAGGCTTTCAAAGAAGCTATGGAGGATGCTGGGATCACCCCTAAGGAAGTCGACGCTTCGATCATATGCTCCGCTCCCGAGTACGACAAACAAAGGTCGCCAGCTGGCGTGATAGCAGAGTATCTCGGGCTCATCCCTCAACCTACAATGTACGTGGAGACGGTTTGTTCTTCAAGTTCAACAGGTGTGAGGATCGCATACGGCCTTATCAAATCTGGGCTCCACGACATTGTTGCAGTGATCGGTTTTCAAAAGATGTCCGAGATCACCTCTGCGGAATCCCAAGAAAGAATGGGAAGGGGAGCTGATATCCAGTGGGAATCTCCCTTCGGGACCATGATGCCAGCGTATTACGCCCTTTACGCTCAGGCATACATGGCAAAAAACGGGCTGACCCAGGAAGATCTTATGAACGTGCGGATCAAATCTGCAACTTACGGCCAAATAAACGAAAGAGCTGTATATCGAAAGGCCGTTACTCCAGCTGATTTCGACCCTAATAACCCCAATGCTCGACTCGCTCAAATTGTGGCATGGCCACTTCGAGTGGGGGATGCCTGCGCAAATGCGGATGGGAGTTCCTGTGTGATACTCGCAAGTGCGGACAGAGCAAAGGCCATATGTAAGAAGCCGGTTTGGATACTGGGTATTGGAGCGGCATCCGAAGCTGTAAATATGGCTTCAAGGCCTGACTTTTCTAAGGGATTGAGGGTCGCTTATATTGCAGCCCAGGAGGCTTACAAAATGGCTGGGATAACGCCTAAGGACGTAAAAGTAGCGGAGGTCCACGACTGCTTTACCATTGCGGAGATAATGGCGTATGAGGCACTCGGATTTGCTCCCCCTGGCGAGGGGAAGCAGCTCATAAGAGAGAAGGCAACATATAAAGAAGGGCCTATCCCTGTGAACGTTGATGGAGGTCTTCTTTCAAAGGGACATCCAATAGGAGCCACAGGAGGATCCCAGATAAGAACCATAGTCCTTCAGTTAAGGGGCGAAGCTGGTCCGATGCAAGTTCCGGGAGAGCCTGATATAGGACTGGTTCACAACATAGGCGGCGTTGGACTTTATGGAAACGTAACAATTTTCGGGAGGTAGAACATGGGTTTCGAAAAATTCGGAAGAAAAAGTTTTACCGCTGCAACAAAGACTGCAAAGTTCGTTGACTTCCTTATGGAAGGGAAGGTAATGGGCACGGTCTGTAAAAAATGTGGAGCAAAATATTTTCCACCAAGGGCTGACTGTGCAAGCTGTTTTTCCTCGGAAGTGGACTGGTTTGAGATGCCCAAAAGAGGAAAGCTCGAGACCTTCACAGTAGCTTATTATGCACCTTATGGTTTTGAGATGGACTGCCCTTATTCTATGGGCGTTGTTGATTACGGGAATAACCTTAAGCTATTTGCGAGGATCTCCAAGGAAATAAAGCCAGAAGAGCTTAAAACCGATATGGATGTAACAGTGAAACCTGTTCAGTACGAGGACGGCCAGATCGCCTTTGAGATCACAAAGGCATAGCGATTAGATTGGGCAGGCTTAGTAAGGCCTGCCCCTTTTAAAAGGCTATAAATTTGAGAGATAGAAGAGTCCACTATATTTACTTCATCGTAGGTTCCTCTTTTCTAATCCTTTTTTTCAATTCCGGAGCAAGGTACGCTTTTGGGGTTGCCCTAAAGCCAATGATAGCCGATTTCGGGAGAGGTAGGGCAGGGATATCCGCTGTCTTTCTTTTGAACATGATCATTTTTGCCCTCTCTCTTCTTGCCGCTTAAAAATTGTATGACAGGTATGGATCTAGGCCTGTTCTTATTTGTTCCACTATCCTTTTATCCCTTGGCCTCTTTCTTACATCCAGAACGAGAAGCTTCTCCGGTTTGCTCATATCTTACGGGGTAATATCTGCGCTTGGCATAGCTGGGACATCAGTACCGCTCATCTCCGCTGTCGTAAGCAAATGGGCATTAAGAAGTGAGGGATTAATAGTCAGTCTTTCCCTTTCGGGAAACTCAATAGGGCAATTCTTGCTTGTCCCGCTCTTCGGCCTCCTGACTGAGTGGTATGGCTGGAGGGAGGCGTATCTTTTTTTCTCTATTTTGATAATTGTCACAAACACCCTGCTATCCATGTTCGTTATAAAAGACCCTGAAAATAAGGGGGCGTTTGGGAAGGAAAATAACGAGGATTCTCAATCGATCTCTGATCTCGATCTCACACGTTCCCTTAAAACCCGTTCCATGTGGCTTTTTATACTGATGATGTTTATATGTGGTGGCGGAGACTATTTTGTAGTCACCCATCTTGTTGCTTTTGCGTCGGATTTTGGGATTCCCCGAAGTGAGGCTGCTTACATGCTCAGTCTTTATGGGCTTATGAGTCTCATTGGAATACTTTTAGCTGGCCCCTTTGCTGACAAATACGGTTGTAGGATACCAATAATGATCACCTTCCTTCTTAGGGTTCTCTTATTCGGAACCATACTATTCTTCAAATCCCGTCCCTGGTTTTACATTTTTTCCTTATTCTTCGGCTTGACCCACCTTGTGACCGCGCCTTTGACTCCCTATCTTGTAGGAAAGATGTATGGGAAGTCCTTTATAGGAGGTATCACTGGCCTTATAAATACGGTACATTTTCTTGGCGGTGGACTCATGGGTTATTTAGGGGGGTTGATGTTCGACCTGACCAGAAGCTATGATATGGGGTTTGTTTTACTCGGAATCTTAAGTTCTATAGCAATAGCATCTACCTACCTGATAAGGGAAGAAAGGCATTCTATTTGACATCGGTGAATAAAAGTTGTAGTCAATAAAAAATGAGAAGATCTATATTCTTTGTCCTCTTTCTTCTTTTGCCCAACCCCATTTTTGCTTACTCAGATTTTGTAACAGCTCAATCCTATCTCCTCATAGATAAGGATTCCCTTCAGATAATCGAAGGTAAAGACTTCGAAAAAAGACTCCCTCCGGCAAGTACAACGAAAGTTGTGACAGCACTAATCGCACTTGATAGACTCTCGGGAAACGAATTTATAACGCCTCCGAGGGATATCTTATCCATCCCACCTTCGAAGATGGGGCTTAGACCAGGGAAAAAATATAGAGCAATAGATCTAATAAAAGGGATGCTCATTAAATCAGCAAATGATGCAGCATACGCTATCGCATGTCATATTGGGGGTAACGAAGAAAGGTTTTCTGAGTTGATGAACGAAAAGGTTAGGGAAATTGGTGCGAGAAATTCTAATTTCAGAAACGCATCAGGGCTCTATGACCCCGACCAATATACGACCTGTTACGATCTTGCGCTCATTTTCAGATACGCACTTAAGTCTCATAGGTTCCGCGAAATTCTCTCTACAAGATACTTTGATTTTAAAGACGGGAAGAGGGTTGTGAGGTTCCAAAATCACGACCGCTTTCTTTTCTGCTTTGGACCTGCAATAGGTGGAAAAACGGGATTCACAAGGGCATCAAGGCATAGTTACGTCGGTGCTTTTGAGAAAGATGGCAAAATATACATCCTATCCATGCTCGGAAGCGAGGATCTGTGGGGTGATGCTTTGTGTATTTTAAGGAACCTTTTTGAGGAAGTCCCAAAAAACAAAGAGATAGAAAATGCAAAAGCTAAAGACGTGATGTTGACCTCTTACAAGAAAAAAAAGGCCAAAGCAAGAAATATCTCTAAAAGAAAAATAAAATGAGGATAAAAATCTTGCCTTTTTTCCTTCTTCTTTTCTCTTTGTTTCTCGACCTCTCTTTCGCTCTCACAGCGAGGGAGGAAGAAAAATACGGGCGAGAAATCCACAGAGAAATAATGGGAGCATCAAAGATTAATAGTGATCTCATGATATCCTTTTATGCTGAGGAGATAAAAAGGAGACTCGAGCTATTTTCCTCACCTCCATATCCTTTAACGCTCACAGTCATAGAGTCGAGAAGTGCTGATGCTTTTGCAACAATAGGAGGCTATATATACGTAACGACGGGCCTAATAGAGCTCTGCGAGACTGAGGAAGAGTTTGCCGGGGTCTTGGCACATGAAATAGCTCACCTGGTAAGAAAGCACGTTGCCAAAAGACTTGAAAAAGAGAAATATCTTAACATCGGAAGGCTGGCCACATTCGTTCTTGCCATGCTTACAGGAGATGCAAAAGCGAGAGAAGCTATTATAGCATCCGGGATGGGGGCGATCCAGTCAGTCTCCCTTATGTATTCCAGGGAGGATGAGGAAGAGGCTGACTCTGTCGGAAGTTTGATTTTGGAGAAGGCAGGCTTTGGCTGCGCAGGGATATCTGATTTCTTAAAAAGATTGCGGGCGACGAGTAAGGAGATCGGACTACCCCAGTATCTACTTACCCATCCCTATCATGAGGAAAGGATCTCAAAACTGGAACTCATATGTAAGAAAAGGGACAAAGAGGATAGAGTAGAAAAATTTTTTCCATACGTGGCAATAAGGGCAAAGATCATTAACAGGCAGTCAAAGACTGAGCTTCTGAACCAATACCTAAAAAGATACTCCCAAGACAAAAAAGACAGGGCCTCCATTTATGGGGCCTCTTTCATTTATGCGATAACTGGGAGGGGTGAAGAGGCTTTAAACTTAGCAAAATCCCTTGAGTCCCGGTTCAAAAACCTGTTTCTTGGAGAGATCCTCTTTTTAGCCAAAAATTATAAGGAGGCTATAGAAGTATTGGAAAAGACGGACTCCCCCTACGGTCTATTTATCCTTGCCCGTTCCTATGAGGAGAAAGGAGATATGGAAAAAGCTAAAAATAGTTACAAGGGAGTACTCCACCTCGCAGATTCTTGTCCAGAGATATACTTGAGACTCGGTATGGTCTCAGGAAGAAGCGGGGATGAGGCAAGAGGATTCGAGTACTTGGGGAGATACTATTTTGCTCTTGGCAGGGAAATAGAGGCAAGGATGTACCTTGAAAAGGCAATTACAAAATACGGGATAAATTCAGAAGAAGCAAAAAATTTGATGGCCTTAATTAAACTCATGGAAAATAAGTAGAAAGGACATTGAGAATGGCTTTTTCCACCTCTTCCGGTTCTACAACCCCTTTTTCAGCGGAGATGCTTATGTTTTTTCCCCTCGGGTGCCAGATCTCCGGGTCTGCGTCAAGAAATATCGTGATCGTATAGAGCCCGCAGGACCCAGCAAGATGGGCAATACCTGAGTCGTTAGATACAAACATGCCCCCTCTATTTTCTAAAAATTTTTTCAGTTCAAGAAGATCCTCTATCTCAAAAGCCTCCGTATCAGGACATGGTAATTCTCTTTGCCTGAGCCATAACGTTGGAATTTTTTTCTCTCTCAGTCTCTCCCTTAATTCTATAAAATTATCGAAGCTCCACTTACGCTTCCTTAAGCCCTTTTCCGGGTAGAGAATAATTAAGGGTTTTATATTCGGGATGACCTCCCTTTTTGACCTGGGGATACCATAAACTGAGAGCTGCTCAAGCTGATAATCCTCTACATGTATTTTTTTGCAATCAGGGTACATATCTATGAATACTATATCCTCTTCGGAGTACTGCTTGAGAGCCTCCCTTAGTAAACCCTTTCTATCCTTACCCACCAATATCACCCTTCTCCATCTTACCCCCTTTTTTTCTTCTGAGAAAAAAAAGAGCCACTCTTTAGACCCTATGTCTTTTACAGCTTTAAAGTAGTTTGAAAAGAGGAGCAAATAGCGCCTCACACCGAGGGCGACAATTTCGCCAGAAAAAAAGAGAGACAAAGAATTAAAGGTGGATTCTGAAAGGCACACATCTCCAAGGCCACCCATATGTATCAAAAGAATTTCATCCTCCATAACCTTTAGCAAACTATAATTTTACGAGAAAATCCTGTCTTGCAAAAAGTCTTTCTCAAGAGTATAAATATGACGATCAACGGGGGGTAAATTGAATATTTTTTCTGCTATCTCTCTTCTCACCTCATTCATCAATTTTTCTATTGGCTTTTTATCACTTAGGGCAGATCCCAAATCGAAACTTAATAGGACATTCTCTCTTTTGATGGCATCTCTCGGTCTTTGGGCCTTCGCCTATTCCTTTGTCTATTCAGCTCCCAGTAAAGAAAAAGCTTGGTTATATTTTAGGATCTCGTCGATCGGATGGATATGGTTTTCCGCCTTTGCGCTCCACTTCGTGCTTGTCCTCACAAAGAGGCTCGATTCCGTGCGAAAAGGGCTGGTTGTACTAATCTATTTTCCTCCTTCTCTTTTCTTCATAAAGAACCTTTTAGGAAAATTGACAGTGGAAGATTTTCTCATGACGAGTTTAGGTTGGGTTGAAATTCCCTTGAAGAATAGTCTTTGGTACCACCTTTTCTTCCTTTACTACCTTACATATATGGTACTTGCTCTCTATCTGTAAGAAGATGGGGAGTTGCGGCGAATAGAAAAAGAGAAAAAATACAGGCGAATTTGATCTTTCGCTCCGGCCTTATAGTCCTCATTCTTGGTGCCGCGGTAAATACAATCTTACCAGCCCTTGGTCTCACCCTCATACCGGCAATCGCCCCTCTGTTTACACTTATCTTCGCAGGGGACATAGGAAAAGCTATTCTCAAGTATAAATTGATGAACGTGAATCCCGGTCTTGCTGCAGAAGAGATACTATCGATGATGAAAGATTATTTGTTCCTTCTTAACAGTGAAAAAAAGATAATTGCCGTGAATAAGCAAGTAGAAGAGGAACTTGGGTTCAAAAAAGAAGAAATTTTAAATAAGCCTTTTCTCTCCTTGGTAAATCCGGATCATGTACCTCTTTTGGCGAATCTGTCTCAATGCAAAGAAATGGAGGTAGATTTAATAACTTCTCATGGCGAGTTCGTTCCCGCCTCCTGCTCGATCTCAGAGATAAAGGACAGTTCGGGAGATCCTATAGGGTTTGCAACAGTTTGTAAGGATCTGAGAGAAAGGAAGAAACTGGAAGAAGAGATCGAAGTAAGGAAGAGGGTTGAGAAAGCTCTTGTCTCTGCCCAAGAGTTACTTGAAAATCGCGTAAGAGAGAGAACTTTGGAACTTCAGCTGGCAAACGAGGCGTTAAAGAAAGAGATAGAGGAGAAAAAGAGAGCGGAACAATCTCTTAAGGAATCGGAGGAAAGATACAGGCTCCTTTACGAAAATGCGGGGGATGCGATCTGTACGTTAAATGAGAGACTCGAGCTAACAGGGCTCAATAAAAAGGCTGAGAAATTTCTCGGGTACCATTCAGAGGAACTTCTGGGTAAAAACATAATCGATTTAGGTATCATCCACGAAGATGATAGAGAAATTGTCGCAGATCGTCTCAAATCTATGATTCATGAGGGAAAGGAGATAAGGGGGGAAGCAAGGTTTTTGACAAAAAATGGGGAAATAAGAATTGGGGATGTTACCTCTACTCCGTACTCCGATAAAGGTGGAAACGTATCCGGGATCCTTAGCATAATCCGGGATGTAACTGAAAAAAAGAAGATGGAAAGAGAACTTTTGAAAGCGAGGAAACTGGAGTCCATAAGCTTACTTGCTGGAGGCATCGCTCACGACTTCAATAATCTCCTTGCCGCCATAGTGGGGAACATCTCCCTTGCAAAGATGTCCATAAACCCGGACAACAAGGCAATTCATAGGCTTACTGAGGCCGAAGGGATCGTATTCAAAGCAAGAGATCTCGTAAGCAAACTCCTTCTATTTGCGAGAGGTAGGGAGGGGCAAAAAAGAGAAGTAGATGTAAAAAAGCTGGTAGGGGATGTGGCGCGTTTGGTTTTCAGCGGTTCTGGTATAAAGTGTGAACTCGATCTTTCACCTGAGCTGCCTTTGATTTTAGCGGATGAGGATCAGATTCGCCAAGTTATAACTAACATCATGATAAACTCTAAGGAAGCTATGGGAGACGAAGGGATTTTGAGTGTGAGGGGAGAGCTCGTAAGGATCGATCGAACGAATAGCTTTTTTCTGAGTGAAGGAAATTACCTAAAACTCTCTATCTCCGATACTGGCGGGGGAATAAGGAAGGAACACCTCTCTAACGTCTTTGACCCTTATTTTTCCACGAAGGAGATGGGACCCATAAAGGGGACAGGGTTGGGGCTTGCTCTTGCTTATACGATTGTGAAGAACCACGATGGGCATATAGAGATAGATTCAAAGTACGGTTCTGGAACCAGAGTAACCATCTATCTCCCTGCGGAGAGGCCCTCCCACGGACCGAAGGAGGAAAAAAGAGAAAAGGGGCTCCTAACTAAGGGCAAAATCCTTATTATGGATGATGAAGAAATGGTCAGAAATGTAACGCAGGAGATACTCACCAGTTTTGGATTCCAGGTAGAGTGCGCAAGAAGTGGTTTTGAAGCGATTGAACTCTATCGGAGAGCTTTATCTCAAAGGGAACCCTTTAACGTTGTCATTCTCGACTTAACCGTTCAGGGAAGTATAGGGGGGAAAGAGACACTTATTTACCTTAAAGAGATAGATCCAAATGTGAAGGCTATCATTTCAAGCGGATACACCTATGATCCAGCTTTGACCGCCTATAGAGAGTACGGATTTGAAGGAGCGATCACAAAGCCTTTTGAAGTAGATAAACTGATCGAACTTATCGAAAATCTTATGACCGAGAAGGAATGACAGTACCATGAAAAAATCCTCTGAAAAGGAAATAAACTATGGATAGGGCACAAAACCCGTCTAAAATGACGAGCAAGACCGGGTTCTGAAAAAATCTTTTAGTCATACCCACTACTATCAAGATAATCAGCCCTGAGAGGATCGATTTTCCAATGACCATGAAACTTTCATTTCTTAGGCCATAGCCTGTCTTTTTCCGCCATAAAAGGAAAAGTAGGAGAAAGTTGTAAAAAGAGACTATAGAAGTTGCAAGGGCTATACCAAAATTTTTGTAAGGGATCATAAGGATTATATCTAAGAGCCCGTTTAAGAAAATACTCGTTATTCCAACGATTGCGGGAGTTCTTGTGTCATGGATGCTGCTGAAAGCTCTGACAAAAAGAACGGAGAGTCCGTAAAATAAAAGTCCTACCCCATATCCTAAAAGTGCTTTTGAAGTAAGCTCTGTCTCAAGCGTCGTAAAGGCTCCCCTTTCGTAAAGAAGCGTCACTATTTCACTCTTTAAGCCACACAAAAGACATGATGAGGGTATAAGCGTTATAAAAAGGAGATTTATGGAGCTCTCTAACCGGGAAAATAATGCCTTCCAGTCTCTCTCATGAAAAGACCTGGAGATACTCGAAAAACTCACAGTGTATATAGGGACTGCGAATAGGCTAAATGGTAGGACGATTATTCTAAATGCGTAAGCCAAAGACGCAACATGACCCTCAGGCAAAAATGAGGCTAAAATCCTGTCCACAAAGCTGTTTATCGGGAGAATTGAAGCACCTATAAAGGCTCCAAAGAAAAGTCTTTTTGCCTCCTTTACCGATTCATGGGAGAATTTGATTTCCGGCCTATATTCTATTTTCAACTTCCTTAGAAAAGGGTATTGGAGAAGGATCTGAAAAAATGAGCCAACACTGACCCCAATTGCGAGACTGTATATCCCAAGCGTTTTGCTGAGAAAAAGGCAGGAAAATATAAAAACGAGATTCCAGATTATTCCGGAAAGTTCTGGTGCTGCAAAATGGTCCTTCGCATTTAAAAAGGATTTCATCACTGAAAGAACCCCGTGCGTAGAAATAACGGGGAGCATGATGAGGAATAGATTCCTTGTAACGGTCTTGGCATGAGGGGAAAAACCGGGCGCTATAACCTTAACTACCTGTTCAGAAAGGAGAAGGACCAATAAGGAGAATAGGCCGGTCAGAAAAAGGGTAATGTTTACGAATGTGGAATAGACCCTGGAAAACTCGATTTCATCCTTCACGTACTTCGTGCAGATTGGCACAAGTAAAGCACTAATCGCTCCTGAGAAAAAGATCGTTTGGATAAGTTCTGGAAAATTGAAAGCTACAACAAATGCGTCAACAAGTACTGTGGCACCGAATACGTAGGCCTGAATCGCTTCCCTTATGTAGCCTAAGGGTCTGCTGAAAATGGTTATTAAGGTAATTACTGAGCCTTTCTTTACAATGTACGCTAAATCCCCTTTTATCATTCTTTCCAGCCATAAGCTCCTATTAGCTTCACGAACCTGCAACCCCCGCAGTTCTCTTCCTCGTATCTATCTTCCCCGATCTTTGTATATAAGATAAGGTCCTGTGAACACTCCCCACCTATCGGTATTACCAGTCTTCCGCCAACTTTAAGTTGATCCATAAGGGGTTTCGGCACGTATGGAGAAGCAGCTGTAACTATGATCCCGTCATATGGAGCATATTCACTCCATCCAAGCGTTCCATCACCGATCTTTATCATCACATTACTATATTTGAGATCATCGAGGATCTTCCTCGCCCTTTTTGCAATAGAGGCGATCCTTTCTATGGAATAAACTCTTTCGGCAAGTTCCGCAAGTATGGCAGTCTGATATCCAGACCCGGTCCCAACCTCAAGGACCCTTTCCTCGCCTTTGAGGCTCAGTTTTTCTGTCATGAGTGCTACGATGTACGGCTGGGATATAGTCTGCCTCTCCCCTATAGGAAGAGGGTAGTCCTCGTACGCCTGAGGCCATAACGCCTCATCGAGAAAAAGATGTCTCGGTACCTTCCTCATGGCCGCGATCACCCTTTCATCCCTTATACCCCTCGCTATTATCTGAGTTTCCACCATCAAGTCCCTTTTAGATTTGAACTCGTTTGAGCTCATAGGGATAGTTCCTTTGCTCTCTTTGCGGCAGCTTCTATTGCCCTGATTATTGCTCCTTTAAATGCCCTTTCCTCGAGCTCCACCAATCCGGCTATCGTTGTACCGCCCGGGGATGTGATCCTTTCTTTCAACGAGGAAGGATGAATATTCTCCCGCTCCATAATTTTCATCGTACCGGTTATGATCTTTTCTGCTATTTTTAAGGAAACTTCCCTCGAAAAACCGATCCTCACTCCAGCGTCTACCATCCCCTCAAGAAAGAAGAGGAAGAAGGCTGGCCCGCTTCCGGAAAATGCGGTTATTGCGTCGAAAAGCTCCTCTTTTATCTCTACTACCATTCCGAGGCTTGAAAAAGTTTCCCTCACAAATTCAAACTCATTCTCTTCGACCATCTCGTTGCGCCAAATCCCGATTACACCTTCTCTTACTCTCACACATATATTCGGCATGATCCTTATTAGCTTAGCTTTTTGCCCAAGAAGAGAAATGATTCTCGACGAGGTTACACCTGCCATCACAGATATGAAAACATTCTTTGGCTTCATATAAGGGGAAAGTTCTTTTAGAAGATAATTCGCATCCTGAGGTTTAATAGCCCCGATTATGTACTCTGCTAAATCTGCGAGTTCTTTTATAGAATCACAATCCCTGATCCCGTATTTTTCCCTTATCTCCTTTCTTCTTACTGGCACTATCTCTGAGAAAAAGAGATTCTCCTTTTTAAAACCGGCCTCGAGAAAACCTTTAACTATGGCCTCGCCCATATTCCCAACCCCAATAATCCCTATAGTACCATCCATAAGCTCCTCCCATTCAATTTATAACAGATCACCACTCAATTTTTAAAGGGAATTGTTCCTTCGGGAGTAAGCTACCCAAAAAATCGACAATCGACGGATCCACATCTTACGGCAATAAGAGTTTTTAATTGAATCCCCTCATTTATATGTGGTAGTCAGTATCTAACCTGTGAATAGGACAAAGCTTTTTTTTCTTTTTTACATATCCCTTATCCTTGTCTTCCTCTACGTAAAATTCCTAAGCATGCCCATATTCGCTGGAGATACAGACATATGGTACCACCTGAGCTCGGGTAGGTATATATCTGAGAAAGGTGAGATCCCTAAGGAAAGCTACTTTTCTTTTATATCCCCTCCAAGGGAATGGACTGACTATTACTGGCTCTTTCAGTTGATAGTTTACAAGGTATACCTATTAGGGCAGTACTATGGACTCGTAATGCTCCGTTTCTCGCTTTTTTTTCTCGCAACCTTGATCTCCCTCCTTATCCTTTTTGAAGGCAGAAAGGAAAGTGCGGATTACCCTTTACTAACGATTTTTTTTGTTCTTTTTCTTGCTCTCCTCACCCAGCGCTACATGCTTCTTAGACCCCATGCTTTTTCTTACCTTTTCTTGCTTTTTATGGTCTATGTGCTCGAAGTGAAAAAAAGATACACAAAGTACCTTTTTCTTCTCGGGATAGCCTGGTCGAATATACATGGCATCGAATATCCGGTTATGGTCTTCCTTTTGATCTCTTACATCCTTGATGTGATATACGAGAGGAAAAAAGAAGGTACTTCCCTCGAAAAGGCTGACATACGGTACATTCTTCCCCTCCTTTTTACCTGTACGACCCCTTTTTTAACCCCCCACTTTTTTGATCTCATGGTCATGCCATTTGTACCGATATCCTTTGCCAAGCACTATATCAGAGAACTCTCTGAATTCTCTTTTTCAGATTTCGCTTCAGTAAGGATCGATAATTTTCTCATATCCTATGAAACTTTGATCCTCCTCCTATTTCTCTTAGCCCTCCTTTTCCTTTTAAACGGCCTTCTAAAAAAGACGTTGAAACTTCGGCATCTTTTACTCTTCCTTGCAGGTCTCGCCCTTCTTTCGATGGGTAAAAGGTTTGCGTACGAGTGCTTCATTCTCACCCTTCCCCTTGTTAGAGTGAGTTTTATTCGAGTCGACTTTCACAGGCTAAAAGATGAACCTTTGAAGATTTTTATTTTCTCCTTCATTTTAGTATCCCTTTTCTTGCCATCACTCCACCTTAAGAAGAGCTTAGAGTCTTTTCCGAGGTACCCATTTTCCTTCAAAGGCCTACCCCACGGGGTGGCAATATTCTTAAATAAAGTTAATGCACAAGGGAGTGTTCTAAATCATCCAAATCCCGGAGGCTATCTCCAGTGGCTCCTCTATCCTAAATACAGGATTTTTATGGACATGGAAGTTCCCTTCCTTTTCACGAATGAAGACATGTTCGTAGCGACGAGGATATTCAACTTCTTCGATCATGAGCTACTTAAGGCAGTTATTAAAAAGTACGATCCTTCATTCGTGATAGGCCCGATTTCCAGTTTTGGATTTAAAAGGATGATGGAAAGATTTCCAGACTATAGAATGGTGTTCTTCGACGATTCCTCTGTACTTTACGCTAATATAAAGCACTATCCTTTTTTGGTTCAGGAATTCGAACTAAAGAAGATCGATCCATACGATATGAGGAGCATCCCTTTGGAATCAGAAGAAACAAAGAGGGAATTTGAAAGAATAATTAGATTTCATCCGGAGTGCGCAATTGCAAACGAATATCTTTCCCGTCTTTATTTAAGGAGAAATGACTTTGAATCTGCTCTTAATTACGCAGAAAATATTATAAAGGCTTATCCTGAATCTCATCTGGGATATAGAATAAAGGCTGACATACTCACCTCCATGAAATCGTATAAAAGGGCGATTTACTACTACAAAAAGGCTCTGCAATTTTATGAGACTCCAGACACTCTTTTTTCTCTCGGAAAAGTCTATTTCGAAATGGGGGAGTTTGACCATGCTTACAAGCTTATGGTGAAGGCGATAAACTTGTTCTCTCCAGGCATAAACCATAGGGATTTGTACTACGTCATAAAATCCGCAATCCTTTCTAAAAAGATAAAGGAGGCTTCAATTCTTTTTAGGTACGGAATGATGATGGTACCCAAAGATGACAAGGAATATATAGAGAAGTATAAGGAGCTTTTAAGGGATCTTAGCGAGTACTTTCAAGGAAACATGCAACTTTATGGCTTTCCTGCCCACTAAGCTTTGGAGAATCGATAAGACATTCCTTCTTTCTCCAATTACATATCTCGTAGTAAACGCAACCCCCTTTTTCTCCCTCTTCTTTCCTAATCTTGGTAGGTTTCCCTTCTGAATAGGAGAGGAGCATCTTCGTGTACGGATGGAGAGGGTTAGAGAAAACTTCCTCTTTTGTCCCCTCCTCAACGATCCTTCCCCTGTACATCACAATTATTCGATCGCATATGAACCTCACAACCTTCAAATCGTGAGAGATGAATATGATGGAGAGCCTTTTTTTCTCTTTTATCTCAAGAAGCAAACTGAGAATCTGGGCCTGAATGGAAACGTCAAGCGACGAAACCGGTTCGTCCGCAACAAGAAGAGACGGATCGGTTGCAAGTGCCCTTGCGATAGCTATCCTCTGTCTTTGTCCTCCGCTCATCTCGTGCGGGTATTTGTAAAGGAAACTCTCATCAAGCCCCACACTTCTTAATATACTTATGACAGAATCCCTCAAATTCTCCCTCTTTTCCAATCCAAATTGCAAAATAGGCTCGGCTATTACGTCGATCACCCTCTTTCTTGGGTTTAGTGAGGAATAGGGATCCTGAAACACGATCTGCATCTTTTTACGCAATGGCCTAAGTTCTTTTTCTTTCAGTTTCGTGAGTTCCTTTCCTAAAAAGGTTATGTATCCAGAGTCGGGTCTTTCAAGAAGGAGGATACACCTTGCCAATGTGCTCTTTCCTGAGCCACTCTCTCCAACAACCCCTAAAGTTTCGTAAGCGGAAAGGTCCAAAGATACATTATCGAGTGCCTTTATCTTCGTACTGGAAAAAGAAAGGAGGCTCTTTTTTACCTCGTATAACTTGCTTAGCTCCCGTACAGAAAGCACCTCACCCACGATTCTCTCTCTTTCCCAACTACTTTAGGCTCTTTTGTCCTACAGATATCCATTACTAAATCGCATCTTGGATGAAACTTACATCCCTCTGGTATATTCCTCAACTCTGGTACGTTTCCTCTAATTGGTCGCAGCTTTTCCCCTTTCATGAGTGCTGAGCTTAGAAGCCCTTGACTATAGGGATGTAATGGATTTGAGAAGAAACTTTCCTTTTTCTGTTCTTCAACGAGCCTTCCAAGATACATGATACCAATTCTGTGGCAGAGTCTCTCAACTATATGGAGGTTGTGAGTGATGAAAAGCATCGATACTCTTCTTCGCTCAACTAAATTCAAAAGAATGTCCAGTACCTCTCGTTCAGAGGCAACATCAAGTGCCGTTGTAGGCTCATCGCATATTATAAGCTTTGGGCCAAGGGAGATTGCCATCGCTATTAACACCCTCTGCCTTTGACCTCCACTTAGCTGGTGGGGATATTGATGGAACGTTCTCTCCGGGTTTCCAAATCCGACCTCCTCCAAGACTTCAATGCTTTTCTGTTTCGCCATTTTCCTTTCCATACCGAGATGTACTATGAACATCTCCTCTATCTGTTCACCAATTTTAATCACAGGATTCAAAGAGGTCATAGGCTCCTGAAAAACGATCGAAATCTCCCTTCCTCTTATTCTTCCAAGATCCTTTTCAGGAAGGGAAAAGATGTTTTCACCGCAAAAGAGGATTGAACCGCTCTTTACCCTAAAACTCTTGCTAAGAAGTCTCAGCACTGAGAGAGCTGTGACTGTTTTGCCACAGCCGCTTTCACCCACGAGTCCGTATATCTCTCCTTCGTCTATGTTGAAACTAAGACCTTCTACAACATCAATATATCCGTATTCTGTGAGCACGGAAAGGGTTAGGTTTTTAATCTCAAGAACCATTTTTCGAACTTTTAATTGATTATTTGGGCCCTATGAATTATACTACTTGAAAGCAAAATGACAAGTTCTTTTAACACACTTTTCTGAGTCCCATAAAAGATGAAATTTCCGGTGGGGGTCTTAGATTATGGAAAGTAAAATAGAGATGGAAGGTCTCACTTTCGACGACGTCCTTTTGATCCCCTCTTATAGTAGTATACTTCCCCACGAGGTAGATGTTTCTACCTTCTTAACAAAAGAAATAAAACTGAATATCCCGCTTTTAAGCGCAGCTATGGATACGGTGACAGAGGCGAAAACTGCTATTTGCTTGGCCCAGGAGGGGGGTATAGGTGTCATACACAGGAACATGACAATAGAAGAACAGGCCCATGAGGTGGAGAAGGTGAAGAAATCGGAAAGCGGGATGATTATAGATCCTATTACGATTTCACCTGACCACAAGATCAGAGATGCCTTAGACCTTATGGCTCAGTACAGGATATCGGGCATCCCCGTCACAGTTGGGAAAAAACTCGTTGGAATAATAACAAACAGAGACTTAAGATTTGAGACAAACTTAGATGAGAAAGTAGGGAACGTTATGACGAAAGAGAATCTTGTTACAGTGGAGGAAGGGATAAGTCTGGAAGAATCGAAAAAGATACTTCACAAACATAGAATCGAAAAGCTTCTCGTAGTCGATAAAGATTATAATCTCAAGGGACTTATTACCATCAAAGACATAGAAAAAATGAGAAAGTACCCTAATTCATGCAAAGACCATTTGGGAAGGCTGAGAGTGGGTGCAGCAATAGGAGTCGGAAAGGAGGCTATAAGAAGGGCAGAAGCCCTCCTTAGGGCCGGATGTGATGTACTTGTGATCGATACGGCTCACGGCCATTCAAAAAATGTGATAGAAACATTAAGGGAACTAAAAGAATCTTTTCCTGGCGTTCAGGTCATTGCTGGAAACATAGCGACCGGGGAAGCTTGCGAGGATCTCATAAAAGCTGGTTGTGATGCGGTAAAAGTGGGAGTGGGTCCTGGTTCCATATGTACTACCAGGGTCATAGCTGGTGTTGGTGTCCCACAGATCACCGCCATAATGGAAGTAGCCAAAGTTGCAAAGAGATACGGAATCCCTGTGATTGCCGATGGGGGGATAAAGTACTCGGGAGACATAACAAAGGCGCTGGCTGCTGGAGCCGATTCTGTCATGATAGGAAACCTATTTGCAGGTACAGACGAGACTCCTGGGGAGATAGTTCTTTATCAGGGAAGAACGTACAAAGTGTATAGGGGTATGGGATCGATTGAGGCTTTGAAGGCTGGAAGGGCCAGAGACAGGTACTGCATGGCAGAGATTGAAGAGGAGTCAAAAATAGTTCCAGAAGGGATAGAGGGCAGGGTCCCATACAGGGGATCCCTGTCGATGGTTATCCATCAGCTTGTGGGAGGGCTCAGAGCAGGGATGGGGTATGTGGGCTGTAAAACGATTCGGGAACTCCAAGAGAATGCAAGATTCCTGAGGATCACTGCTGCTGGTTTAAGGGAAAGCCATGTCCACGACGTAATCATTACTAAAGAGGCTCCCAACTACAGACTGGAGTAATGGATTATCACAAGGAAATCGTCATAGTCCTTGACTTCGGTTCCCAGTATACCCAGCTCATAGCAAGGAAGATAAGGGAACTCGGAGTCTACTGCGAGATACATCCTTACAATTTGAGCCTCGAAAGGATAAGATCCCTAAACCCCATAGGGATTATACTTTCTGGTGGTCCGAAAAGTGTTGCAGAAAGTAACGCTCCTTTATGCGATAAAGAAATTTTTGATCTTGGAATACCAATTCTTGGCATCTGCTACGGTTTACAGCTTATCGCGCATTTCTTCGGTGGAGAGGTGGAAAAGGCGAAAAAGGCGGGGTTTGGAAAGGCAAAGATGATGATCGAGAGAAAAGACCCTCTTTTTGACGGTGTTGAAAGCGAAACTACGGTCTGGATGAGCCACAAAGACAGGGTGAAAAAATTGCCTAATCGCTTTTTTACTATAGCAAAAACAGAGAATTCCCCTTATGCTGCCATAAGATCAGAAGATAAAAAGATCTATGGGGTCCAGTTCCACCCTGAGGTTCACCACACAGAAAAAGGGAAGGAGATCCTCAGAAATTTCCTTTACAACGTTTGTAGAGCAGAGGGGCTATTCAGTCCCACCTCTTTTGTTGAAGAATCAATAAAGAGGATAAAAGGGGAAGTTGGAAATGAAAAAGTCATATGCGCTTTAAGTGGAGGAGTCGATTCTTCTTGCGTGGCAGCTCTATTGCATGCTGCCATAGGAGAAAATCTTTACTGTGTATTTGTGAATAATGGTCTTTTGAGAAAAAACGAGGTAAAAGAGGTCATAAGCGCGTTCGAGGAGAAGCTGAAGATAAAGATAAACTACGTGGATAAGGAGGAAGAGTTTTTAAAAGGATTAAGGGGCGTGAAGGATCCGGAAAGGAAGAGGAAAATCATAGGGAGACTTTTCATAAAAGCATTCGAAGAAGAGGCAAAAAAGATCGGGAGGATAAGGTATCTTGCGCAGGGGACCCTTTATCCTGACGTGATAGAGAGCACTTCCTACAGAGGACCGTCAGTTACCATAAAATCTCATCATAACGTTGGCGGACTTCCAAAAAAAATGAGGCTCAAACTGATTGAACCACTGAAAGAGCTCTTCAAAGACGAGGTAAGGAAGGTTGGAAGGATCTTAGGTTTACCAGAGTACATACTCGATAGGCAGCCGTTTCCAGGCCCCGGTCTCGCTGTCCGTATAATAGGAGAAGTGACAAAAGAAAGACTGGAAATATTAAGGGAAGCTGACGCTATAGTCAGGGAGGAGATCGAAAAAAAACCCGATTTCAAAAACCTCTGGCAGTCATTCGCGGTACTTCTCCCTATCAAAACAGTTGGAGTGATGGGAGATGAGAGAACATACGCTCACGTTATTGCAATAAGGGCAGTCGAAAGTGTGGACGCAATGACTGCCGATTGGGCAAAGCTTCCGTACGAGACTCTCGATTACATAGCACGGCGCATAATAAATGAGGTGAATGGGGTAAATAGGGTTGTTTATGATATTACCTCAAAGCCGCCTGGAACGATAGAGTGGGAGTAAGAAGGAATGGCTGAGTTTGTCCATCTTCATGTTCACTCTCAGTACAGCCTGTTAGATGGGGCCATAAGATTTGAAAAGCTCTTTGAGCTCATGAGAACTTTTGGTATGAGCTCTTGCGCAATTACCGATCATGGTTCAATGTTCGGTGTTGCGGAGTTCTATTTTCTTGCGAAGGAAAATGGTGTTAAGCCGATCATAGGATGCGAGATGTATTTGGCGCCAAAATCGAGGCACGAACAGAGAAAAATAAAAGGTGAGGAAAATGCGTATCATCTCGTTCTTATCGCCATGAACAACACAGGCTACAAGAACCTGATAAAGCTTGCCACAGTGGCACAGTTCGAGGGTTTCTACTATGTGCCCCGCATCGACAAGAACCTTCTAAGAGAGTACAATGAGGGACTTTTGTGCTTGAGCGCGTGCCTCAAGGGAGAAATACCTTATCTTATCCTTAGGGACGATGAAAGTGGCTTAAAAAGAGCTCTTGAAGAATATCTTTCGATTTTTGGAAACCGCTTCTTTCTTGAAATTCAAGACAACGGCCTTGAAGAACAAAAAAAGGTGAACGAAACTATAATAAGATTGTCGAAATATTACAACATACCGATTGTGGCAACTAACGACTGCCATTACTTAAGAAGGGAAGAGGCCAAATCTCACGACATTCTCCTCTGTATCCAGACAGGTAAAAAGATTTCCGATAAGGATAGGCTCTCCTTTAAGACTGATCAATTCTATTTCAAGTCTTCAGAAGAGATGGAAAGGGCCTTTTTAGAGCACAGAGAAGCTATAAGAAACACTTTAATTATTGCTGAAATGTGTGATGTGCAAATAGATTCGGGTACGTACCATTTTCCAGATTTCAAAATCTCTTCGTCAATGAGTCTCGAGGAATACTTCGAAGACCTCTGCATCAAGGGTTTTGAAAAAAGGATACCCGACATCCAGAAAAATCATGGAGTTCTCACAGAAGAACTCATCCTTAAATACAGGGAAAGGCTCAACTACGAGATAGAGGTTATAAAGAAGACCGGGTTTGTTGGGTATTTCCTCATCGTCTCAGATTTCATCGATTTTGCAAAAAAGAACGGGATCCCCGTTGGACCTGGCAGGGGATCGGCGGCAGGAAGTCTTGTAGCCTATTCCTTAGGGATCACAGATATAGACCCGATAAGATACGATCTCATATTTGAAAGATTCCTGAATCCTGAAAGAGTAAACCCCCCTGATATAGATGTGGATTTCTGCATGGAGGGAAGGGAAAGGGTCATACAATATGTTATGGAGAAATATGGAAAGGAGAATGTGGCACAGATCATAACCTTCGGAACAATGCAGTCAAGAGCGGCAATAAGGGATGTTGGAAGGGCATTAGGGTTATCTTACGGAGAAGTGGATAAGATAGCAAAGCTCGTCCCCCCTTTCGCAAAAAGCATCGATCTTGCCCTTTCCGCAGATGAGACGTTGAGAGAACTTTACCAGACGGATGTAAGAGTGAAAGAGCTCATAGATACTGCCATATCCCTTGAGGGGTTGGCAAGACACGCCTCCACCCATGCTGCTGGAATTGTCATCTCTAATAAACCTCTGACCGAATATGTTCCCTTATACAGGGGTACTAATGGGGAAACAGTCACCCAGTATCCTATGAAGATGATCGATAAAATAGGCCTTGTCAAGTTTGACTTCCTGGGGCTTAAAACATTGACGATAATAGACACAATAGTGAAGATGCTAAAAGAAGAAGGGGTTGATCTCGATATTTCAAGAATACCCCTTGATGATAGGAAAACTTATGAACTTCTCTCTTCGGGAAATACGTCAGGGGTGTTTCAGCTTGAAAGTAGGGGGATGAGGGAGCTTTTACTCAGACTTAAGCCTTCAAAATTTGAAGATATAATTGCCCTCATCGCCCTTTATAGGCCAGGCCCACTCACGAGTGGCATGATAGAAGAGTTCATAAGGAGAAAGAACAACCCAGAACTTGCAAGTTACGAGGTTGAGGACCTGAGGGAAATCCTTGGGGAAACTTACGGAGTCATCGTATACCAGGAGCAGATAATGAAAATAGCCTCAAAACTGGCCGGTTTCTCGATGAAGGAGGCAGATGCTTTAAGGAAGGCTATAAGCAAGAAAGTACCCGAGGAACTGAAGAAGTACAGGCAGAATTTTGTAGAGGGTTGTTTAAGAAATGGGGTAAGTAAGGTGACTGCGGAAAAGATATACGATGTAATCCTAAGGTTTGGGGAATACGGATTCAACAAGTCTCACAGTGCGGCTTATGCCCTTGTCGCTTATCAGACCGCATATCTAAAGGCCCACCATCCCACTTATTTTATGGCCGCTCTCCTCACAAACGAAGTCAATAACACAGATAACATGGTGAGATACATAACAGAATGCAGGGAACAGGGTATAAAGATTCTCCCTCCCGACATAAATGTAAGTGAGAGGTCCTTCACCGTAAAAGATGGAATGATAAGGTATGGTCTTGCAGGGATAAAAAATGTGGGGGATGCAGCGATTGAAAACATTCTCGAGGTGAGAAACAAGGTTGGCCGTTTTGAGTCTCTCACACAGTTTCTTTGGCTCGTTGACTCCCGAAAGATAAACAAAAAGGTCTTAGAAAGTCTCGCAAAGGCCGGCTGCTTTGACTCTTTTGGACTAAAAAGATCCCAGATCCTGCACATAATAAGAGAGAAATCGGAGATAAATCAAAAGGAGAAATGGCAAAGACAACCTTCTATCTTTGGAGACTTAAAGGATTTAGTGAATGTACGAGTCCCCCATATTGATGAGCTCTCGAAAGAAGAGATCATCCTCGGTGAAAAGGAGGCTTTCGGTTTTTACTTTTCCGAACACCCACTCTCTGCTCATCTTAAAATTGTTAAGGAGATTACACCATATGACACTCAGAGCATAAAGGAGCTGGAAATAGAGGGGGAAGATGTAAGGCTCGTCGGCATTGTGAACACACTCAGGGAGATAACCACAAAGAAGGGCGAAAAGATGGCATATGTTACAATAGAGGACACAAAAGGTATTATTGAGGCTATCGTCTTCCCGGATCTTCTAAAAAAAGTTAGGCCCATACTCGGTGGAGAAAAACCCATAGTTGTCTCCGGTTCTATCGAGAAAGGGGAAAATGAGGTCGTAAGGATGAGGGCAAAGAGTATATGCTTAATGGAGGAAATGAGCGACGCTTTGAAAAAGAGGGTGGACATAACAGTCGATTGCAAAAAGGTGAAAAAGGAGGATCTGAAGCGGATAAAAGATGTGCTTTGTAGCATAAGGGGATCTTCAGAGGTTTACCTCCATTTTCTCGATAATGGAGAAAAGAGGACATTGAAAGTTGAAGGGCTTAAAGTAAACTCGGACCGACTCGATATTTTAAGAAAGCACTTTTTAGATGGAATCTCCTTTGAGGTTTCTTCATGAAACATTACCTCGATTTTGAGATGAAACTCAAGCCCCTCGAGGCCCGTATAGAAGAAATAAAGAAGTTTTATGATACAGGAGACCCTCACTATGCAAAGGAAATAAAAAACCTGGAAAAAAAGATAGAGAAGCTGGAAAAGGAAATATACAGCGATCTTTCCCCATGGCAAAGAACACAGCTGTCGAGACACTTAAATAGACCAAGAACCCTCGATTATGTTCAGGCTATCTTCTCAGACTACTTTGAACTCCACGGAGATAGGAAGTTCAAAGATGATCCGGCCATAGTTGGGGGATTTGCAAAGTTTGATAAGAGAGTAGTTGCATTCGTTGGCCATCAAAAAGGAAAAGACATAAAGGAGATGGCCCAAAGAAACTTCGGTATGGCGCATCCAGAGGGTTATAGAAAGGCAATGAGAATAATGAGTCTCGCCTCAAGATGGAAGAAGCCGCTTATCACCTTCATCGATACACCGGGAGCATATCCAGGGGTAGGGGCCGAGGAAAGAGGGCAGGCCGAGGCGATAGCTTCGAGTATTTACTTCATGTTCACCCTTGAAATACCAATTATAAGCGTAGTCATTGGGGAGGGAGGAAGTGGAGGGGCCTTAGCAATAGGTGTGGCTGACAGGATACTAATGCTCGAAAATTCGATTTACTCTGTCATATCCCCTGAGGGCTGCGCTGCTATTCTTTGGAGGGATGGAACAAAGGCAAAAAAGGCTGCCGAGGCCTTGAAACTTACAGCTTCTGATCTTTACGAACTCAAAGTTATAGATGAGGTTATAAAAGAACCCATAGGTGGCGCACACCGGAATTGGGAAAAGACATTTGTGAATACTGAAAAGGCCATAAGAAAGCACCTGGAGGAGCTGAGCGCGCTGCCCCCTCAGGAACTGAAAGAAAAAAGGTATGAAAAGTTTAAGAAAATGGGTTTTTTTGTGGAGGGAAAATGATCCACTTGGATTATACCTATGCTCTTAAACGCAAAAACGAAGGCGGGATAGAGGAGGGGGAATTAGAAGATGTGCTTAAAGAACTCGAGAAGATAAATCGAGAAATTCAAGAGAAGCCATATCCCTTTATGGAGCTGCCATTTATGAGCTATGAGCTCGAAGAAATGAAAGAACTTGCGGCCTCACTTAGGGAGAAACCTATAAGCGATGTTGTCCTTCTTGGAATAGGAGGTTCGTCCTTAGGGGCCGAAGCCCTATTCAGGGCAATTCTATCTCCAGAACATAATCTGAAACATAGGCCAAGATATTGGGTACTCGATAATGTGGACCCAATAACTGTCTCGGCAGCTATAGAAACAATAGAAAAAGAAAAGACCTTGCTCATTGTAGTTAGTAAATCAGGGGAAACCCCTGAGACCTTAAGTCAGTTTATGCTTTTTAAGGAGATATTGGAAGGAGTAAAGGACATCAAAGAGAAAATAGTTATAATTACGGACAAAAAAAGAGGCCTCCTGAAGAGGATAGCAGAAAAGGAAGGGTATCCATCTCTTTCTGTTCCAGATGGTGTAGGAGGGAGGTTTTCAGTCCTTTCTCCAGTGGGGATGTTTCCAGCCCTGATTATGGGAATCGAAGTGGACGAGATTTTGGAGGGGGCAAGAAGAATGGCAGAACATATAAGGGAAAAAAGGAGAGAGGAGAACATAGCTTTTGTACTTTCAGCGCTTTTATACCTTACAGACAAAAAAGGGAAAAAAAATCACGTGATTATGCCTTACTGTGACAGACTTTCAGGCTTCTCACAGTGGTTTAGGCAACTGGAAGCGGAAAGTCTTGGGAAAGAAGGTAAGGGCCCGACCCCCATTTCATCGCGGGGAGTTACGGATCAACACTCACAGCTTCAACTTTACACCGAAGGGCCAAAGGACAAATTCATCATTTTCATTTACGTTCCGTCTCAAGGTCCAATTGTCCCCCAAAGCTTCCCATATATCCATGAGATCTCTTATCTTTCTGGAAAAGGGCTCGAAAAGCTCTTTCATTCTGAACTTAAGGGTACCATGTTCTCCCTTGTGGAGGCCTCTGTCCCAGTTTCAGAAGTGTGGATCGATAGTATCTCTCCTTACACAATAGGTGCCCTTTTCTATCTTTTTGAGATGGCTATTGTCTTCTTCGGAAGACTTTTGAATGTTAACCCGTTCGACCAGCCAGGTGTTGAAAAAGGGAAGATGTATACAAAAGCGCTTATGGGTTTAGAAGGAGAGGAGAGTTTAAAAAAGATGATTGCAGAACTATCCCGGGAAAAATTTACTGTTTCTTTTTAGCCCTTTTCGCCTCAAAATGTTCCTTTACCTGATACATGAAAGCTTCAATCCTCGTATTTATGTTTGACAGTCCCTGTCCGTCAAAGGCTATATTCAAAACGGGAACGTTGTACTTTTTCTGTATCAACCTCATTATCGCACTCGATACGGTTCCTGGCATACATGTAAATGGCATCGCATTTATTATCCCTGAAACCCCCTTGTCTATGAAATCGATGGCCTTGCCAACAGTCAATATGGCTTCTCCCTCAAAGCTTTCATGGATATAGGGGCTCGCCTTTTTTAATATACTCTTCACACTCGGTTCCCTACCATAACTTATGTACTTTTCGAATAGCCTTTCCATCTCATGCTCATCCCTCTTCTGGAAGTACTCCGTAAGCAGGATGGTAAAAAGGTTCGAGTATGTCCTGAGCCTTAAGGCCTTTTTCTTCCCCATGTAATTTATATATGAGACCCACTCAGTAATTGGAGCAAGCCACACAACCCCTCCCTGTTCCTCAACCCTTCGAATAATATCACTGTTACTGAATGCGTTCTGCCTTATATATATCTCTCCCACTATGCCGACAATTGGCCTCTCCTCCTTTCGAACAGGAACAGAGAGAAAAGCATTTACAACCTCCTTTAAAACATCCAAGAAATCTGTGGCCCCCCTCTCTATTGAGCGGCAGACCTTTGTAAGGGATTCCCTATAAACCTTTTCCGTCGTTCCAGGATAAATCTCCCTGGGCCTAATATCGTGAAGCATCTTAGTCATTAGATCCACAGATACTATCGCTTTCCAGCCCAGCCTTTTGAATTTTTCTCCCATTATCCCTATTTCTTCGTAAAATCTGTGATCCTGATTTGGTGAATATATAGGAACGTCTTCAAATCCGAGCTCATCGAGAACAAGCCTGTGAAACCTGTTATACTGTCCAAATCTACAAGGGCCACCTCCTGAAGGCATGAAAAAGGCACTTCTTTTTCGGTCGAAGTCCTCTCTCATAGCAGTCCTTACCATGTCTCCAGTTGTGAGTATACATGGGTAACATTCTCTTCCAGATGTGAACCTCCTCCCTATGTTAACAGTATCCTCATTAGACGTTTCCATGACTTCCGCATCGATCCCGCAGGCCTTGAATGCACTTGCAAAGGGGTATGCGTGATCACACATATGGGGTATAAATATCTTTCTTATTCCGTCCTTCTCAAAGAACCTGAAACTTCTTTTTATAGGTATCTCTTCCTTTTTCGCGTTCCTTATACTGTCGAGAAACGCTTCAAGCCTTGTTATTATACCGGCATCTGCGCTGTGCTCATCGATCTCAAGCTGAAGATAAGGTTTCCCTGCTATTATTTTCTTGAAGAAATGAGTAATGAAAGAATCGGGACCGCAACCGAAGTTTGTGATGTATATGGCGAACAGATTAGGATTTGCCTTTACGAATTTCGCCGCCCTTAAAATCTTCTGTCCGTATCCCCAGTACATGTCTTTTAGATCCTCATCTTCTTCTGCACCTTCCATAATCGGTAACATATCGTATGGGATCGGAAAGACTCCGAGGTCCATGAGCTTTTTGTGAATGTTCAAATTGGCGCCAGGGTCAAAGCTATTGTACGGTCTTCCTATTATGACCATCCCTTTTTGACCCTTTTTTATGCTTGTAAGATACTCCCGGCCAGCTTCCAGACATTTCTTATAGAATTCGCTCTGAACTTCCTTTGCAATCTCATATGCTTTCTTTATCTCTCCCTTCGATCTCTTTATTCTCTTCCCAAAATCGCAAAGATTCCTAAGGGTAAGTTCTTCTCCCTGTCCAAAATAAACGACCGGTGAAAGAACCTTCACCCCTTTTTCTGAAAAGTCAATAGACCCCTTAACAGTATATGGGAAAGATTGTGCGTATGGGCAAACGAATGTGTTTGAAACGATCTTTGATGGGCTCTTTATATTTATAACGCTCGGGAGGAAGATAGTTTTTAAACCTTTATCTATCAGATTCAAAACGTGCCCATGCGCAAGCTTCACAGGAAAGCAACTTTCTACAATAACATTCTCCACTCCCTCCCTTATGATCTTTTTGTTCGTCGGGTCCGATGTTACAACTCTGAAACCGAGCTCTGAAAGAAAGGCATTCCAAAAAGGGAAAAACTCGTGGTTATAAAGTATCATCGGAACACCTATAGGCTCTCCGTCAACTTTTCTCTCGTAGCTGTTCAATAGAAGATGTTCCCTTATCTTGAAATAGTCCTTGCTTTCCGCCTTTTTTGTCCTTCTTACTACGTCATATTTCTCGCATCTACTACCGTAGTAAAGAGGGGATTCACCCTCAACAGTTACCTTCCTAATCTCACACAGATTCTCACACCCTTTACACTCGAATGTCTCTATCTCATAATTTCTCTTGCTCAGATCAAATCCTTTGAACGAACTTTTCTCCCATGTGCGCTCTTTCATAGCAAGGATCGCCACACCTATTGCACCGGTCACATCGTGATGTGGAGGGACTTTTATAGGCTTATTAAGAACCTTCTCGAAAGCGGCGATTACACCCTTGTTAAACGCTGTACCACCCTGAAAGAATATCCTCTCCCCTACCCTTCTATCTCCAACAACCCTATTTAGGTAGTTCTTCACAATCGAATAAGATAGGCCGCTAACTAAATCCTCTGTTTTTTCGCCCCTTTGCTGATGATGTACAAGATCGGATTCGATAAAAACGGTACAACGTTCTCCCATCTTTACCGGTTTTTTTGATTGTAACGCCAATTTTCCAAACTCCTCTTTTATTGATATACCAAGCCTTTCAGCCTGTTCCTCAAGAAAAGAGCCTGTTCCTGCGGCACATGCCTTGTTCATCTCAAAATCGACGATAACCCCCTTATCGATACTTATATATTTCGAGTCCTGGCCCCCAATCTCAAATATGGTGTCAACTTCAGGATCGATGTTTATAGCGGCCTCTGCCTGAGCAGTTATCTCATTGCGGACTATGTCCGCCCCTATAAAATCCGCCGTGAGATATCTTCCGGAACCCGTTGTGCCTGCTCCTACTATGATAACCTTATCTCGTATCTCTTCACCTATCTCTTTCAGTCCTCTTTTTACAGCTTCAAGGGGCCTACCCTCAGTCATTAGGTACCTTTTCGCAAGCACATTCTTATCCCTGTCTATAATAACAAGATTTGTGCTTATTGAACCCACATCGACGCCAAGATAAGCCTCAACCTTCTCTGAGATAGGCTTTATGTAGTATGAAACGTGTAGGTTTTCATCAGATATGGTCAGTTTCTCCTCTCCTTCCACTTCTTCCTCTTTTGCGAGATACTCTTCAAGCTCATCAAATCCCTTGAACTTCTGCTTCAGTGAAGGGTTATCATGAACCGCAAAAACCGCTCCTATCGCACCCATTGAGGCGAAGTGCTCCGGAATTACGAGCTCATCATCCAAAAGGGAGAAGACATCCTTTATAGCCCTTATCATCCCTTTATTCGCCGCAACACCGCCAACGAAAGCAACAGGTTTTTCCACATCCTTCCCCTTCGCTATATTACTTTTGAAGTTCCTTGCCAGTGCATAACAAAGCCCAGCCACAATGTCATAGTCTGGAGTCGCTATCTGCTGAAGATGGATCATGTCTGTCTTTGCAAAGACAGTGCATCTCCCGGCTATTCTTGGGGGATTTTTCGATTTTAGGGCAATCTCTCCGAATTCCTCAATTGTGAGTTTGAGTCTTGATGCCTGCTGGTCCAGGAAGGAACCTGTTCCTGCAGCGCAAAGTGCATTCATTGAAAAATCTTTTATTTTCAATTTTCCATCAACATTCTCAAGAATTATGAGTTTTGAGTCCTCTCCACCTATATCTATTACACTCCTAACATTCGGATAAAGATAGCTAAAAGACCGGGAGAGTGCGACTATCTCGTTTACAAATGAAGCCCCTACTTTGGAAGCGAAGATCTTTGCACCCGTTCCTGTTGCGGAAACAAATTCTATTTTGTAAGTATCCATAAGTTCTTTCAAAACATCCCTCGCCACCTCCATAGGTCTTCCCTTGTGCCTTATATACCTATCGTAAACTATCGAGTTTCTTTCATCCATGACTACAATATTGCAACTGATAGACCCTATGTCTACACCAACGTACATTATCATTCCTCCATCGTTCCTTTGATTTTATGAGAACCTTTATGTTATTTATAATAAAAAAACGGTTTAAATCAACCCCAATTGAGCAAACAATGAAAGAAAGAGCACATATCATCGTAAAAGGTATAGTTCAAGGGGTCTTTTTTAGGTACAACACAATGTGCGTTGCAGAGAGCTTGGGAATAAAAGGATGGGTAAGGAACCGAAGGGATGGGAGTGTGGAGATTGTCTGTGAAGGTGAGAAAGAAAAAATAGAAGAGCTTGTGAAATGGTGCTGGAAGGGTCCTCCGGGAGCTCGCGTTGAAGACGTGAGTGTAATGAGGGAGGAATACGCCGGAGAATTCAAAAACTTTGAAATCAAGTACTGAGACAACTTACTTTCCTTTATTCCTCGATATATCTAAAAAGAGGGTTCTCGTTGTCGGCGGGGGAAGGGTAGCCGAAAGGAAGGTTCGCACCCTTTTGAAGTTTAAAGCGAAAATAAAGGTTATAAGTCCTGAAGTAACAAAAGGGCTGGAGAGAATAAAGGATAAGGGCTTGATAGAATTGGAAAGGAAGAATTATGAAGAGAATGACTTATTAGGAGTCGACCTCGTGATCTCTGCGACGAATAACAGGATGCTAAATAAAAAGGTTAGCTCAGATGCAAAAAAAATGGGAATATACGCAAATATCGTAGATGATCCGGAATTGTGTGATTTCATAATGCCATCAATAGTCAAAAGAGGACCATTGATTCTTGCAATATCGACCTCGGGGAAAGCTCCCCTTTTTTCTAAGAAGCTAAGAAAAGACCTCGAAAAAATGATAAGCAAAGAGTACGTAAAATACCTCTCAAAGATCTTAAGGTTGAGAAGGGAGATTCAAAAAAAAGTTAAGGAGAAAAAATTAAGGGAAAGAATGCTGAAAGCGATCTTAAATTTTGATATCAAGGATTTGGCTCTTATTAGAATGAGCGAAATAAAAAAGATCGCCTCTCAAAAGGAAAAATGAACGTCCAATTCTTTTATATTTCCCTTTCCATTTACATATTCTCAACCCTTTTCTACTTGCTTTATTTCGCCTTCAACAGGTATCTCTTTGAAAGGATAGGGTTTATCTCACTTTTTTCTGCGTTGGTCACACATTTCATCAGTCTATTGCTCAGATACTTTGAAGGGGGTTACACACCAATCACGAATATTTATGAGTCTTTGTCTTTCTTTGCTCTGTGCATAGGGGCCTTTTTCATTTTCGTGAGGCACACCTATGGCGTGCATATTCTCGGTTCCTTCATCGTGCCAGCGATCTCTTTTATACTTGCCATCTCAGCATTTCTCGACCATGATATAAGGCCTATTCCTCCTTATCTTAAGAGCTACTACCTACCAATCCACGCAGCTTTTTCATTTATAGGTAACGGTATATTCTTTACGAGCTTTATAGTATCACTGCTCTACCTTATCGTAGAGAACTACATCAAAAAGAAAAAGATCCCCTTTTTCGCGATGAGGCTTCCATCCCTTGAACTTCTCGATCGGATAAATGTTAGGTGCATCTCGATAGGTTTCCCCTTTCTCACCTTAGGGATAATCTCGGGTTCCGTTTGGGCATCTCTTGCGTGGGGTTCTTACTGGAGCTGGGATCCGAAGGAAGTTTGGTCTCTTATAACCTGGCTTATATACGCAATAGTCATCCACAGGAGGCTAATCGTGGGGTGGAAGGGGCGAAAAACCGCATTTATGATGATTATAGGCTTTTTTTCCATCCTAATCACCTTCATAGGCGTCAACTATTTCATGGGAGGAAAACACTCTTATCTATAATGCACATACTCGTACTCGGATTAAACCATAAGACCTCTCCTTTGAACATAAGAGAAAAATTTTACATTCCAGAGGAAAAAATGGACTTCCTTATTTCGCAGTTAAAGAAAGAGGGCCTTAAAGAAATTGTTATCCTCTCAACTTGCAACAGGACAGAGTTTTACGTTTTCTCCGAAAACCCGGGGAGAGATTTGGAAGTTCTCAAAGACTCATTGGTGGGCCTTTTAAAGGTTGAAGAGGGGTGGATAAAGGAGTATATGTACGTTCTTTTAGACGAAGATGGATTCCGGCATCTCCTCATGGTAGCCTCCGGACTTGACTCAATGGTGGTTGGAGAACCGCAAATACTTGGACAGGTAAAGGAAGCGTATAGAATTGCCACTTTCAATAACTCGACGGGATTCTTATCGAACAAAATTTTCCATAAGGCATTCCAGGTCGCAAAAAGAGTAAGAACAGAAACAAAAGTAGGTTATAACCCACTTTCTATCAGCTCCATGGCTGTAGAAATGGCAAAAAGAATATTTGGAAATCTGAGTCAAAAAAAGGTTATGGCAGTAGGGGCTGGAGAGATGGCAAAAATAGCTTTGAAGAACCTGAAAAAGGAGGGGATAGAAAAAGTATACGTCGTAAATAGGACATTTGCCAATGCGAAAAAACTGGCTGAGGAAATAGTGGGGGAAGCACGACCTTTCTCGGATATTGAAAGGCTCCTCTTAGAAGTCGATCTTGTTCTTACTTCAACAGGTGCAGAAGATTTCGTGATAAAGAAGGATGATGTTGTAAAGGCAATGCGGCAAAGAAAATTCAAACCTCTCTTCATTATTGACATTGCCGTCCCCAGGGATGTTGAACCTTCTGCTAATGATATCGAAAACGTTTACCTTTACAACATAGACGATTTGAAGGAACTTTCTCATAAACATCTAATAGACAGGCTCAAGGAGGCTGAAAAGGCGAAAGAGATAGTAGAGACGGAGGTAAAGAAACTGCCAGCCCTTCTAAGGCAAATCGATACAAAGCCTTTAATTATGCATATGATCGATCATGCAGAGAGAATAAGGAAGGCAGAACTAAAAAAGATGCTTAGCAAGATGAAAAATATTGACGATAGTACTTATCGGAGCCTCGATCAGCTTACTCGCTCACTTGTTAATAAAATCATACATCCCCATATAGAACTCGTAAAAAAAGAGGGAACCTACGAGGTTGTGGAGATAATGAAAAAGCTTTTTCAGTTTGAGGACTTTAATGAAAGGGAAAATAAGAGTAGGGACGAGGGGTAGTAAGCTCGCTGTGAGACAGACGGAAATCGCTATAAATGCTCTAAAATCGGTCTGTCCTGATACCGAATTCGAAATCAAGGTTATAAAAACGACAGGGGACACTTTCTGGGACAGGCCGCTCTACGAGATGAGGGGGAAGGGTTTCTTCATTAAAGAGATAGAAGAGGCTCTTCTCTCAGGGGAAATAGATTTGGCTGTTCACAGCATGAAGGATGTTCCAACGGAAATTACGAAAGGATTGAAAATAGCTGCAATACTAAAAAGGGAAGATCCGAGAGACGCTTTTGTCTCTTTTGATTTTAAATGCCTTGAGGAACTACCAGAGAACTCAGTAGTTGGTACGAGCAGTTTTAGAAGGCTCTTCCAAATAGAGATGCTTAAGAAGAACATAAGGGTAGTCCCTATAAGAGGGAACGTGGAGACAAGGATAAGAAAGATGAAAACTGAAAATCTTTCTGGCTTAATCCTTGCGTACTGTGGACTCAAAAGACTGGGTCTCGAAAAATACGCTAAATCGATCATACCTCGAGAAGTCATTGTGCCTCCTGCCGGACAGGGCGCAATAGGCATAGAGATAAGGGAAGAATCTGAACTTTTCGGTATTTTGAGAGCTGTCAACGACGAAGTAACCTCAAAAGAGGTAGAACTTGAGAGAAGGATTCAGATGCTGATTGGAGGAGGCTGCCATGTCCCCTTCGGCGTAAACGTAGAATCCTGCGGGGAATTCTTCGTCCTTTACGCTTTTTATGTAGCTGAAGGGGAAAAATATCCTGTGATTATCAGGGAAAAGGCAAAATGGTCAGACTCTTTAGAATTTGCCCTTTACGTAGCAGATAGGCTTAAAGCCCCCCCATAAGGGGGGCTAAAGAGTTAGACAGCCTCTCTTAGAGCCTTACCAGGGGTAAATTTAGGGACTGTCCGCGCTGGTATCTTGATCTCCTTTCCGGTCCTTGGGTTTCTCCCCTTTCTAGCCTTCCTCTTTGCCACACTGAAAGTACCAAAGCCAACAAGGGTGACCTTCTCTTCCTTTTTCAGAGCTGCCTTAACAGCCTCAATGAACGCATCGAGAGCTTTGCTTGCCGCTGCCTTTGTGATGTCCGCGCCTTCTGCCATCTTGCTCACCAATTCTGCCTTAGTCATAGACCCCCTCCTTTAATGCGTTTTTTCGTGGCTTGGAAGCCACAACCTCTGTAAACAGTTAATATATCTAATTTTCCGAAATATGCAAGAGTTTTTTATCATTTTTTGACCATTTTTTGACTTGATCCATTAAACCCGCTGTGATACAAAACTTACGATGTTAATCGAGGTGCTACTTAGAAACCCGCTTCTCTTCTTAATTATCGCCATTCCCCTTCTTTACGCTATCATTCTCCACGAGGTTGCCCATGCTTATGTAGCATACATAATGGGAGACAGAAGCCAGAGGTGGTACGGGAGGATGTCCCTTAATCCCCTAAGACACCTCGACCCTGTAGGGACTTTAACCCTTTTTCTCTTCGGTTTTGGATGGGCGAAACCTGTCCCTGTTAACTTCTTGACCCTAAGAGATAGACGATTAGGTTTTATCTTGGTCTCTGGTGCGGGAATTGGAGCGAATATTATCCTCGCCTTTTTTTCCCTCTTATTCCTTAAGCTCCTTTCCCCTTACCCTTCGAGTATCCTTTCCCTTTTCTTATCCTATTTTGCAAAAGTGAACCTCCTACTTGCCTCTTTCAACCTCATCCCCATCCCCCCGCTCGATGGATCGAAGATTCTCTTGGGCTTTTCCTCAGGAAAGCTAAGATATGCTCTCATGAGAATAGAACCCTACGGATTTTACATAATTATAGGACTCCTCCTTCTTGGCATACTTGACCCTCTCCACGATTTTATAAGGTGGTTCCTGACTTTAATAATCGATTCGATAATAAGCTGAAAAATTCTTCCCTTTTTAAGAGCTCTTATAAATGAGATCCATTCGGATCAATTAAGGATGTTATAGGTCGTTTCAACCCTTCGTTTACAGACGGGACATATTGGTTCAATGAGGGTAAAAGTCTTTCCGAATACATTAACTTTCCGGAAATAGACACCTGGCGCATCAAGAAGATCCTTTTCCGTAAAGACCTTTCCACAGGTACAGGACGGAATCTCTTGCCTTACAAAGCTTCCGTGAAAGACTTCCTCTATATGCCTTAAAAGCATCTCCCTTTCTTTTTCCGTCACGGTTATAATGTAATTCCCGCTTGAGGCTTCGTCAAGCCACCTTGTGGGCCTCAGAGTCATATATTTTGAAGCCATTTCTTCCTCCCTGCTTCACTTCATACATGGCAAAATCCGCTTTTTTTAAAAGAGAATCAAGGTCTTGCCCGTGTATAGGATAGACGGAAAATCCGGCGCTCACAGTTAGGAGAAAGGGATAGCCCTGAACTTTAACAGGGTTACTGAAAGCCTCCATTATTTTCTTTCCGATTGTCTCTATATCCTCGAGCTTCTTTATTTCAGTAAATATGCCTATAAATTCGTCCCCACCCATTCTTGCAATAGTATCCGTTCGCCTTACAGAATTCTTTAACCTCTCTGCTACCTCTTTTAATATGAGGTCACCGAAGTCATGACCATAAACATCGTTTATTTCTTTGAACTTGTCTACGTCGAGCATCATAACAGCTATCATATTCTTTTCCCTTTTCGCATGACCGATTGCCATATTCAACCTGTCAGCGAAAAGAGTTCTGTTTGGAAGACCTGTCAGCACGTCGTGGAAAGCGAGGTATCTTATCTTCTCTTCCGTTCTCTTTTTTTCTGTAATATCCCTCACAATGCCGTGGTACTCTATTATCCTTCCTTTTTCATCTCTTATGGCGGTGACGGTCAGAAGGCAGTCCATAATCTCCCCGTTCACTTTTTTCAGTCTCAGTTCAAAATCCTTGACAAAGCCGGCTTGTTTAATAGATGTCTTGAGTCTTATCTTTTCGTGTTCGCTTACGTACGCATCCTTTGCAGACTTTTTTAAGATTTCCTCCTTTTTTTCTCCGAACAAATCGCAGAAAGCCTGGTTTACGTCTATGAATCTGCCATCGTGGGAAGTGATGTATATAGCATCCCTCGAATACTCAAATATAGATCTGAATCTCCTCTCACTTTCCAAAAGTTCCCGCTCCATCATTTTTAGAGCCGTTATATCAGTCAGGGCTGTAACTACCCTTCCATCTTCTAAGTATACGCTTTTAAACTCCACATCCTTCTCACTTCCATCTTTACATGTGACTCTAAACTGGAAAGCCTCTTTCGTCTTCTCCGCTTCGGATCTCTTCCAGATATCCACGATCGCACGCCTTATCTCCGGGTCAGGATAAGCTTTTCTGAAGAAAGTCCTTCCGTCTGGGATATCATCATGGGAGTAACCCGTTATTTCGGTAAACTCCTTATTTATGTAGAGGACATTACCTTTCTTGTCCGTGACTATAATGCCAACAGGCAAGTTGTCGAAAACGGAAAAGAATGTCTCCCTTTCCTTTCTGAGCTCATCTTCTTTCTCTTTTAGATCTGTCACATCCTGAACGAATATATACGCTTTCTTTTCTCCTGCCTCAGTAATCGGTACTCCTGTGAATTTTCGATACCCTTTTTTACCGGTAAAATAAGCCTCATAAGGAACTGGTCCGAAAACGAACCCCTCACCATCGAGTGCCTTCTTGATTAGAGAGTCAAGACCTATGTCTTTGAAATTCTTTAGTTCGTATACATTCAATCCCTTAAGTTTCTCTGTCGAAACTCCTGAGATTTTTGCCATGCTGTCGTTAGCATATTCGATCTTTCCGTCCTTCCGGACCACAAATATCCCGAAGGGGGCGTTCTCGAGCAACGATAAAAAAGATTTTTTGAAGGTGTTATTTTGGTTTAAGGCTTCCGCTCTTTTCCTTTTCGATGGTCTACTATTTACGCCCATTGAGTTATCTTTTACTCCACTGTAACACTTTTTGCAAGGTTTCTTGGCTGGTCAACATCAGTACCAAGGAGATTTGCGATATGATATGCGAAAAGCTGCAGAGGAACCACGCAGATTATTGGCTGGAGTTCATATATGGTCTGAGGAACAATGATCAGTTCGTCAACTTTTTTCGACATATCGTGTACCTCAGTGTCAGTGAGTAGAATGACCTTGCCTTTTCTTGAGATAACCTCCTCTATGTTGCTACAGGTCTTCTCATAAGTCAAATCCTTTGGAGATAGGCATAAAACAGGCATCTTCTCATCTATCAAGGCAATTGGGCCGTGCTTCATCTCTCCCGCAGCATAACCTTCTGCGTGGATATAAGAGATCTCTTTTAGTTTGAGGGCACCCTCCAAAATTGTGGGATAGTTTATCCCTCTTCCCAGATACAAAAAATTCCTGTATGTCAGGTATTTTCTCGCAATCTCCTCAATCATTTCTGCCATCTTTATAACTTCTGTCATCTTGTGGGGTATCTTTCTCAATTCAGCTATCATTTTTCTTGATTCTTCCTTATCTTTAATCCCCATTTTTTTTGCAAAGAAGAGCATGAGCAAAAATAGGATAGCTAATTGCGTTGTGAAGGCCTTTGTGGATGCAACACCAATCTCTGGACCCGCATGTGTGAAGATAGTCCCATCTGATTCCCTCGCAAGTGTACTCCCAAGGACATTGCATATCGATAGTGTGTAAGCCCCTCTTTTCTTTCCTTCTCTCATTGCGGCAATGGTGTCAGCAGTTTCTCCTGACTGGGAAATCAGAATAAGGATATCACCTTTTCTTACGGGAGGTTCTCTGTACCTAAATTCTGAAGCTATATCGACTTCAACAGGTATTCTAAGGTTCTTTTCAAAGATGTATTTTCCAATGAGGCACGCATGGTAGGAGGTTCCGCAGGCGACCATCCAGAACTTTTCTATCCTTTCAAAGGATGGTTCTTTCCATTCATCAAATTGCACTTCCCCTTTTTCCTCCCATACCCTTCCAAGCATCGTATCTGAGACAGCCCTCGGCTGTTCATAAATCTCTTTCAGCATAAAATGCTTGAATCCCCCTTTCTCTGCCATTAGAGGTGTCCAGTTCAACTTCTGTATCTCCCTTTTTACGTAATTCCCGCGCTCATCTATAATCTTCACTCCGTCGTCTGTTATTACAACGATTTCCCCATCCTCAAGAAAAATAAAGCGGTTCGTTCTCGCAATAAGGGCAGGCGCATCTGAGGCAATAAAGTATTCAGAATCACCTATCCCAACGAGCAAAGGGCTTTCCTTCCTCGCACCTATGATTACCCTTTCCTTTTCCCTTAAGAGCGCGATTGCGTAAGAACCTTTAAGCTCGTTTAAAGCCTTTCTTACCGATTCAACGAGTTCAAAACCCTCCCTTATATAATATGCTATGAGATGGGGTATAACCTCTGTATCAGTATCAGAGAGGAACTTATGTCCCTCATTTTTCAGCTTTTTCTTTACCTCCAGGTAGTTCTCTATTATTCCATTATGCACAACCACAATGTCATAAGCTTTATGGGGATGCGCATTCCTCTCAGAGGGAATCCCGTGGGTTGCCCACCTCGTATGCCCTATCCCTATTGTCCCAGATGGCCTCTCCCTCAAGATTGCCTCTTTAAGCTCGTCGACCTTTCCTTTCCTTTTGAAGATCCTTATTCTGTTTTTCTCTCCAATCGCGCAGCCAGCAGAGTCATATCCTCTGTATTCAAGCCTCTTTAAAGCATCTATGAGGATTTCAGCCGCTGGCCTCCTACCTATATATCCTACTATTCCACACAAAATTTACCCCCTTTACTCGGTATGAAGAAATTTGGGATTTTCTCACCTTTTTCGACTTTATGATTTTCCATATACACGAAACTCCCAATTTTTGCCCCTTCGCCTATTATGCAGTCTTTTATCACAACGTTTGAACCAACCTCTACCCCTTCACCGATTATCGTCTTTCCTATTATGGTAACATTGTTGCCTATTTTAGTATCTGGGCCTATCTCTACATCTACTCCTATCGTAACATCAAAACCTGATATTATGACCCCTCCTTCGAGATGCTTCTGTAATATCCTTTCTCTCATTATTCTGTTTGCCAAAAAAAGCTCCCTCTTTGTGTTGATGCCGAGGACCTCCTCAGAGTTTCTATAAAAAAAGGCCCGAACTTTCCTACCCCTTTTTCTCGCAATACCACATATGTCAGTCAAGTAGAACTCACCTTTTTCATTCTCATTATTTATAAAGTCCAAAAAGGGGAAACAGTGTGAAGGTATCGCACATATCCCAGTATTTATAACTTTTATGAGGAGCTCTTCCTCTTTTGCGTCTTTTTCCTCAACTATTCTTTCGATACTTTGCCCATTCATTATAACCCTCCCATAACCTGATGGATCATCTACCTCAGTAACCATAAACGTTATCTCTTTTTCCCTTAGGTAAAAATCGAGAAATCTCTTTATAGTAATCTTCTCTATGAGAGGAACATCTCCATACAAAATCAGGACATCCGTTCCAGAAACGATCTCTTTTGCGCATGATACAGCGTGGGCAGTTCCCTCTTGCCTATCCTGCACGCAGAAAATGACCCCTTTGTCTTTAAGATACTCCACCACCTGCTCTTTTCCGTAACCTACCACAACAACGATTTTTTGGAAGCCAATACCTTTTGCAACATCAACAACGTATCCGATCATTGGCTTATCTATGATTTCGTGCATGACCTTAGGGATGGATGATTTCATTCTCTCGCCCTTTCCAGCAGCGAGAATGACCGTGCTTATCTTCTCCTCCCTCACCTTTTCCTCCCCAAAAACCTGAGTATAAGAATACTAAGTTCATAAAGACCGATAAGTGGCAGAGCCAGAAGAATCTGACTTGTAACATCAGGTGGTGTTATTATGGCCGCAACTATGAATATGGAGAGTATGGCAACCTTTCTTTTCTTCCTAAGCGACTCGTAGGTGATTATTTTAGCCTTACCAAGATAGTAAGCTACAAGAGGAAGCTCAAAGATAACACCGAAGAGTACGAGCATCTTTAAAGTCAACCCCATATAACCTTTAAGATCTGGCATAGGTATTATGAACTGGGAAGCAAAGCTTACGAAAAACCTGTACAACGCAGGTATCACAATGTAGTATGCAAAGAGAGCACCTCCCACGAACGATATGGAACCAAAAATTATGAAAGGATAAATGTATCTTTTTTCATGTTCGTATAGCCCTGGAGCAATGAACATCCAAATCTCGTAAAGTATAAGGGGTGAGGCAATGAAAATTGCTGTGATGAATGCGACTTTTAGATAAGTCACAAAGGCTTCCGTTATGTAAGTGAATATAAAACCACTGTGCTCCGGCATGATCTTTGTGTATGGTGCCATGAGGAAATTGAAGATCTCCTTGCTAAAGCTGTAGGTGAAGATAAATGCTATACCCACGCCTATTAGTGAGACGATTAATCTATTTCTTAGCTCAGCAAGGTGTTCAAGAAAAGGCTTCTTGTCTTCTTGTTCTAAGGTCTTTGACATCAGGAAGGATCTTTGTCTGAGATGTCCTCTTTCTTTTCTTCCTTTTCTTCCTCGTTTATCTCTTTTTCCACCTTGGTCATCTCTTCCCTCAGTGTTTCTTTCACGTCATCCGCAACCTTTCTGAGCTCATCGAGGGTCTTTCCTATGGATCTTGCAACCTCCGGAAGTTTGGATGGGCCAAAAAGGAGAAGAGCAACTATAAGAATCACTATGATCTCCGGTAAGCCAAGGCCAAACATGTTAACTATTAGATTAGCACACAGAGGCCAAAAATGGAATAGAACCATTGAAAATTCACATCCTTTTATTGTAAATTTTCCTGTCTTAAGCGGAGGAAAAGGGGCAAAATTGAAAAGGATATTCAGTGGGATTCAGCCGACTGGAGAGATCCACATTGGCAACTATGTGGGAGCTATAAGGGAGTGGGTTCGACTTACCCAAGAATATGACTGCATTTACTGCATTGTGGATTTTCATGCCATAACTGTTGAGTACCCTGTAGAGGAAATGGCAAAGAGAACGTTCGATACGGCCGTAGTTCTTATCGCCTGTGGGCTTACTCCTGAAAAGTGTAAAGTCTTTGTCCAGTCACAAGTTCCGGAACACACGGAACTCGCATGGATTTTTAACTGTGTGACACCTGTCGGAGATTTGGAAAGAATGACCCAGTTTAAGGAGAAGGCAAGGCAGCATAGGAAGAATGTGAATATGGGCCTTATGGATTACCCTGTTTTACAGGCAGCGGACATTCTCATATACAAAGCAGAATTCGTTCCAGTAGGAGAGGATCAGGTACAACACATTGAACTTTCAAGAGAGATAGCAAGAAAGTTTAACGCCCGTTTCAAGCCCCTTTTCCCAGAACCAAAGGTCATCCTTTCAAAGGCACCACGGATCTTGGGACTTGATGGAAAATCAAAGATGTCTAAAACGCTCAACAATTACATCGGAGTATTAGAGGACGAAAAGAATATATGGGAGAAACTAAAAGTCGCCGTCACAGACACGAACAGGGTCAGAAGGTATGACAAGGGGAACCCTGATTTGTGCAATGTCTTCACTATCCACTCCGCTTTCTCCGATGAAAATCTCCTCCGAGAGGTGGAAAGGGGTTGTAAAAGCGCGGAGATAGGTTGCATTGATTGCAAAAGGATGCTTTACGAAAAAATGGTGGAGGAGCTCTCTCCCATAAAAGATAAGGCTGAAAAACTGAAAACCGAAACTGAATATGTGAAAGAGGCCATATACTCAGCAGCACTTGCTTGCAGAAAAATTGCTGCTGAGACAATGGAAGAGGTAAGAGGGGCATTAGGACTTTATAGGTCCACAAATTTCATATGAAGACTCTGTCAATAGGTATTTTTGATTCTGGCGTGGGTGGGCTCACGGTATTAAAAGAGATAAGGGCCCTCATTCCCCAGGAAGACCTCATATACCTCGGTGATACTGCGAGGGTTCCGTATGGAGGAAGATCAGCCCAGACTATAACGCGATACGCATTGGAATGTGCCCTCTTTTTACTGACTAAAGGGATAAAATTGCTCGTTATCGCATGTAATGTTTCCTCTGCTTATGCACTCCCCATAATAAAGAAAAGATTCCCAATTCCGGTCATCGGTGTTATAGAGCCTGGAATAAGAGAAGCGGTATCCGTAACTAAGTCAAAAAGGATAGGGGTCATAGGAACAAAGGGAACAATAAGGAGCAACGTTTATGAAAGGGAACTAAAAAAGATCGATCCAGAGATTGTGGTAATCTCTAAAGCATGCCCCCTTTTTGTCCCAATAGTAGAAGAGGGGCTGGAGAAGGAAGAAATCGCTTACGAGATCGCAGAAAAATACTTAAGAGAAGTAAAGGAGGCCAATGTTGATACTCTTGTCCTCGGTTGCACTCATTACCCCGTACTTAAAGACGTTATTCACTCCGTCATGGGTCCTGATGTAAGGATTGTCCACAGCGGCAAGGAAACGGCAAAAGCCGTGAAAGAGTTCCTCGAAAAAGAAAACCTGACGACGACTAAAAAGAAGGGCAAGGAAACTTATTTCGTTACGGATTCACCTGAATCTTTTATCGAGATCGGGTCAAGAATCCTTGATCGGCCGATAAATTCGGTAAAACCGATTAAACAGATAGATTTCAGATATATCTTCTTCTCTTCATGATAGCCCATGTTGCCCTGCCCTATCCATTGTCTCGCCCCTTCTCCTATAATGTCCCCAGTAAATGGGAGAATTATCTATTCGAGTCCCAGAGGGTATTAGTCCCCTTTGGCGAAAAAAAAATCAGGGGATTTATCGTTTCACTTGAGGATGGCAATGATCCGCAACTAAAAGAGATCATAGAGCCCATCGACCTTTTTCCAATTATTACTCCTCCCCTTTTAAAGCTCATTTACTGGATAAAAGACACTTTTATCATCCCAATTGGCGTGATCTTAAAGTATGCCCTCTCAAATGCACTGAATCTGGAGGACTTCTTATTAATAAGAACTGAAGCCTACCCAGAAATTGAAGGACTATCTCTTAAGAAAGCTTACCAGATACACGGGAGGGAAAAAATTTTCTCTTTTTTCTCCTCGGGAAAAATAGAACTTAGGGACATTTTTTTTGGGAATCGATTTCCCCTACCTGAGGCTGAAAACGTAAAGAGAGAAATAAATGGATTTTTAAACGTGTCACCCTTCGAAAAAAGGATAAGGAACTATTTAAGTGAGATCGAGAAAACCTTAAGACGGGATCAAAGCTGCCTCTTCCTTGTTCCCCCTTACAATCTAAGCGGAAGGCAAATTTATGAGCTTCTCAGTGCAAGTTGCCCTGGAAGGGTCTTCTGGCTTGGGAAAGAAACGAAGAGTAAAGAAAGGATGAAAATCTATTTCGCCTTGAACTCCCATTCTGGATACGTTGTCCTCTCCAATGTTATAGGCCTTTTTCTCCCTATTCGTAGATTGGGCCTTGTGATAATAGAGAGACCTGAAGACGAAAGCTTTGTAGTCGACAGCAGGTTCAGTATCAACGTGGCTGATTCCGCGATGAAAAGGTCGGAGATTGAAGAAGTTTCTCTGATCGTTGGAAGTATTGCCCCCCCTTTTTCCACCATTCGGGCTTCAAGAAAATTGCTCCTTCTAAAGGAAAATATCAATAGCTTTGATCTCCAGGTTGAAAAAGAACAAGGTGAAAAGTCAGATTTTGCAAATATTGTAGGTCAACTTCATCAGGCGATAAAAAGAAAGGAGAGCGTGGCGATATTTGTTCCGAGAAAGTATTACGGCGGAAGGATAAAGTGCATGGAATGTAAGAGGATCTTATCGTGTTCAAAATGTGGAACTAAGCTCTCCTTCAGTAAGAAAATTGAAGCCTTTTTTTGCCCAGAGTGTGAAGCTTCCTATCGGGGGGATCTAAGATGTCCGTCCTGTGGTAGCCCATATGTTGCTTTAGGACTTATAGGTTCGGAATTTATAGTCGATCTTATAAAGCAGAATTTTCCCAAAGTCGATGTCCACCTGGTAACATCAGAAAGTCTCTCAGAAGAAAATTTAGAAGCCTTAGAAAAGAAAGGAAAAGATGAATCTTTCATCCTTGTGGGTACTAATGTCCTCTCCTTCATGTACAAAATAAGGGTAGACAACCTTTTCGTCGTAGGCTCAAAAGAACTGAAAAAAATATGGAAATACAGGGCATATGAAAAATTCTACCAGACTGTGATGAATCTTGTTGACTCCTTGAAGCCAAAGAGGCTTCTCATACTGGGAGCAAAAAAAGAGGATTTGGAGGTTCAATATCTTTTGGAGCCAGAAAGATTTTACGCTGAGGAACTAAAAAAAAGAGAGGAGATAGGGTTCCCGCCTTATAACAGACTTGTCCTAATTCAGCTTTCAAGAAACGATAAAACTAAGCTTGAGATGGCTAAAAAGAATCTGGAGAACCGACTCAAGACTTATGGTCTCGAACCTTACATTTTCGGACATAGGATTAGTAGGCACAAAAAGGGATTTGTTCTAAAAATGATCCTTGTGGGTTTGACTGAAGAAAATGCATACAAACTCTTCCCTCTTTTCGATCTTTATGGGGTGACTATCAGGGTTGATCCCGATGTGATTTAAAGGGGGCTCATAAGCCCCCTTTTTATTACTTCTTTGGTGGAGCTGGCTTCTCAGCCGCTGGCTTTTCCGCTGCTGGCTTCTCAGCCGCTGGCTTTTCCGCGGGTTTCTTCGGAGCAGCTGCCTTCTTCACAGAAGAAGCAACAAGCTTCCCTTCCTTTTCCGTGTACTTTACTACTACCTTGTCGCCCTCCTTGAAATCCTCTGGCTTGAAGCCCTTCACCTGCGAGACGTCGAAGGTCTTCTCTTCCTTCTTCGTCTTCACAACGAGCGTCGACGCGTCGACCTTCACCACCTCTCCAGTGAACTGCCTTACTTTGGGCTTGGCAGGCTTCTCTGGAGCTTTTGCCTTCTCAGCTGCAGGTTTTTCTGGGGCCTGAGCCTTCTCCGCAGCAGGCTTCTCAGGAGCTTTTGCCTTCTCTGCCTGCGCGAAAACGGAGGAGACGAAGGCGACACTCACCAAAATCGCAAGCATGCAAATAAGTAGCTTCTTCACCCTAACTCACCTCCTTTCTTTTTTGTCTTTGCCTTCAATTATGCACTTTTTGTGCCAGACGGAAAAGCTTCTCATTTAATGATCTCCCGTAATCGCCCTTTTCTAAATTTCGTAAAATTTGGAAAATGATCTTTTAAAATTCGAGAAAATAGGAAACTCTCCTATTTCCAATCTCCCGGGATTTCCCCCCTCTCCTTCATTTTTTTTACTTTCAGCCAAAGCCTGTCATAAGGCATGTTAAGCAACTTTGCGGCCTGGGTCAGTCTGCCGTTCGATTTTAAAATCGCCTTCCTGATCAGTTCCCTTTCCAGTTTTGCCAAGTCTATTCCCTCATCCGGAATATCTATGAATCCTTCAAATGAGAACTTAGTGTTCTTAACCTCTTCTGGAAGATGATCAACATCTATTACATCCCCATCACACATGATGTAGGCCCTTTCGATCACTGACTCAAGCTGCCTTACATTTCCTGGCCAGTGATACTCCATCAGCACTTTTATTGCCTCCTTAGAGACCATCTTCCTCTGGTTGTTATTCTCATTGAGCCTTTTTAAGAAGTGCTCTATAAGAAGGGGTATATCCGTTGCCCTTTCCCTCAGAGGAGGGATGGTAAAGGCTATAACATTCAACCTGTAGAAGAGATCTTCCCGAAACCGGCCTTTTGCCATCTCTTCCTCGAGGTTCTTGTTAGTTGCAGCAATTATTCTTACGTCAAGTTTTATAACTTCCTCTCCTCCTATCCTTCTTATTTCCTTTTCCTGTATTGCCCGTAAAAGTTTTGCCTGCGTAGAAAGGCTGAGATCTGCTACTTCGTCTAAAAAAAGGGTGCTCCCATTTGCCTGTTCCAAAAGACCTATATGTCTCGTGTAAGCACCCGTGAAAGCTCCTTTTTCGTAACCAAAAAGTTCGCTTTCGAGCAATGTCTCAGGGATTGCTGCGCAATTTATGGCAAAAAATGGCTTGTCTCTTCGAGGACTGTTATAATGGATGCTTCTTGCAAAAAGTTCCTTGCCAGTTCCGCTCTCACCGTATATCAACACTGTGGAATTTGTAGGGGCTATTTTTCTAACTATCTTAAAAAGCTCTTCCATTTTGCCATGTCTTCCCACTATGTTGTCGAGACTGAACTTTTCTTTAAGCTGAGACTTAAGAAGGATATTGTCCTTTGCGAGCTTTACCTGAGAAATTGCGTTGTTTACGATTATGAGTAATTGGCTCTTGTCAAAAGGCTTTTCAAGATAGTAAAACGCCCCCATTTTTGTGGCTTCAATAGCGGAAGGGATTGAGCCATAAGCGGTTATAATAATAACGTGACAGGGATTACCCGATGTCTTTGCCACCCTTACTACCTCTATCCCATCCATATCGGGCAATCTGAGATCGGTGATCACCAGGTCAAAACCATCGTTCCTTATAAGCTCTATTGCCCTTTTTGCATCACCCACATCTTCTACGTAGTAGCCTTCATCAGAAAGGATAGTCTTTATGATCTGCCTTTGGTTATTATCGTCTTCTACAAGTAAGATCTTACCTGTGTTAGCTTTCATGGTCCGGCAATAGTATTTTTACTTTCGTCCCTTTTTTTGGCTCCGAATCTATGATTATCTCTCCGCCATGTTCGGAAACGAACCTTTTAGTGAGGGTTAAACCAAGTCCTATGCCAAACTTCTTCGTTGAAAAATACGGCTCAAAAACCTTATCAAGAGATTCCTTTTCAATTCCAACTCCATTGTCAGTAACTGAGATGTATTTCCAGACCCCCTCACTTCCATATTCTATCCATATCTTTCCATTCCCGTTTATAGCCTGAATCGCATTCAATATGAGATTAACAAGAGAAAGCCTTATATATTCCCTATCGCACAAAAGTGTCTCCTGAGCTCCGGAAACTATCACCTCTATGCCATCTCTCAGTTTATCCCCTATAAGGTAAAGTGCCTCATCTATTATTTTTTTAATCTCCGTTCTCTCCTTTTTCAACATTATCTTCTTGCCAAGGAAAAGGAAATTATGAATCAACTCGTTCATTTTCTGTATCTCTCCCATTACCCTGCCCAGGAGGTCAACTATTTCCTCCTTGTCAGCCATTGTGCCCTTAGAAAGAATGGTCTCCCTTACGTGGCTCACAGAAAGGGAAATAAAATTCAATGGATTTCTTATTTCATGCGCAATACCCGATGAAAGCTGACCGATAAGGGAAAGTTGCTCCGATTCTTTAAGTTTTTCCTCGAGCTTCTTTCTCTCTATCATCTTTTCAATCATGTCGTTGTAAGAACGGATGAGAATCCCTATCTCATCTTTCCTCCCAGAGTCCTCTATTTTTCTTAGTTTGCCCTCTATTACGCTTCTACTCGCCTCCGCAACTTCCTTTATCGGTCTTGTGTACTTTTCAGCAAGAATGAGACACAAAACTATACCCAGTCCAAATACGAATATGGTCGTTAAAACCCTTTTTATGTGATTCTTCTTTTGGATCAGTCTATAATCGTCAAGGACCATACTTATGTGTATGTATCCCAGATGTTTTCCCTTCACAGACACTGGCATTATAACATTATAAGGTTTCTGAGTCCCCTCCCTCCCTTCCTCTCCAAGTCTTGCTACTATGAAGATATCCTTCTTCTTAAGAAACCTGTTCTCTATCCTTACCCTTTGAGGCGTAAGACCCCGGTAAAACTCCTCCAAAAGGAACCTGTTGAGCCTAACCAGATCCTTTTCTGCCTTTGTTTGCTCGTAATTTTTCTTCAGTTCCTCTATATAAGCTCTCGTTTCTTTTGGAATTTTTGAGATGTTCTTTTTCTGGGCCACAAAGTTAAAAAATTCGGGCACTCGCAAAAGCTCGTTCAACCAGTCTATAGTGTTTATCTGAGAGTTAAGCTGATGAGAAAAACCATCAGTAATGATGGCATTACAGAGCTTCTCTATAAGTTGCTGGTCCGGGAATTCATTTATCGTGAAATCGACCATGGCCATCTTCTCATCTATGGGCTCTCTGTGCCCTACCTTCTTAGGATCAGAGGAGGCTATAACCTCAGAACTTCCACTTATTATGTTAATCTCCTTTATGCCTTTCTTGTTTAACATGTCCACATAGGCTTTTAGCCTCGCCGTTGAATCGCCTCTGTAGGTTAGTTCTTCCACACTGATCTGGATGGCCTTTTTAATATCCTCAATATTCTCCGTAACCTTCTCGATCAGGAGATCCTCTGTTCTTGAATATATGATCGTGAGAGAACTTAGAGATACAATAAGGAGAAAGAGTAGGATGACAAGGAGCTGGCTTTTGAGCGATAAACTCATAAACTTCACTTTAAGGGCATTCAGGAGCTCCTTTTGTAGCATTCGATCCTTCCTAAAATTGTACTCTTAGGAATGAACCCCAAGATGGTATCTAATGGGGGTCCCTCCTTTCTTCCAGTTATCAGAACCCTGAGTGCGAGCAAATTCTCCTTAGATGGGTGAATACCCCTTTCCTTCAATCTGAAGACCATCGAAGAAAAGGATAGAGAATCAGTAAGCAAACTCTCCTCTAAGATTTTCACTATACTCTCGATCTCTTTCACACCTTTTAAGTAATCAACCCCATCTTTCGTAATCTCTGCGCTCCTGAAGATACCTAACATCTCTTTCAAATCTTCTAAGGTCCCTGCGTTATCTCTCAGTAGCTCAACAATTTTCGGGTCTTCTTCAATTTCTGCTTTTTTCATTATCTCGTGAGATGGAAGCCTCCTTAGATGCTGCTTGTTAAACCATAAGAGTTTCTCAACATCGAATGTGGCGTCCGACCTTGATATTGATTCAAGAGAAAAAGAGGATATCAATTCATCAAGATCCATAACTTCCTTCTCTACTCTTCTTCCGAGGACTCCCAAAAAGTTCAATATAGCCTCAGGAAGTATCCCATTTTCCTTCAGACTCTTTATTTCATTCGATCCTTCCCTCTTGCTTAAGGGTCTCCCATCTTTTCCCACAAGTAGGGGATGATGAGCGTATTGGGGATGTTCTTTGCCAAAAACCTTAAAAATCAATATCTGCTTTGGGGTATTTGATATATGGTCTTTGCCCCTAATGACGTGGGTTATTCCCATGACCATATCATCTATCGCAGCGGCGAAGTTGTAGGAAGGCGTTCCATTACCCTTTATAAGGACGAAATCGTCCACATAACCTGCTGGAAATTTAACGGAACCGAAAATTAAATCTCGAAATTCTATCTCCCTATTTGGAGCCAAAAACCTTATAACGTAAGGCTTGCCTGAAAGTTCAAGTCTTTTTCTCTCCGCTTCACTCAGATTTCTACACGTCCCATCGTATCTTGGAGGTTCCCTAATTTTTTCCATTTCTTTCCTAAGCTCCCTAAGCCTTTCCTTTGAACAGAAGCATTTATAAGCAAAACCTTCGTTTATTAGTCTTTCCGCATATCCTCTGTAAATTTCTATTCTTTTAGACTGTAAGTATGGCCCTTCGTCGAAATTTATTCCGAGCCAGGAAAGGTCACTAATGATAGATTCGATAAAGATGGTTCTTGAGCGTTCCACATCCGTATCCTCTATTCTCAAGATAAAAGTACCTTTCATCTTCTTCACGAACAGGTAATTGAGTATCGCTGTCCTTGCGTTCCCTACGTGGAGGTATCCTGTAGGACTGGGAGCAAATCTTACTCTAACCATATAAACTCCGATCTCCCTCAACAAGCACAACCGCATAAGCTTCAATACCCTCTTTTCTCCCAATAAAGCCGAGCCCTTCTTTCGTTTTTGCCTTAACAGATATGGCCTCTTCCTTAAGTCCTGTGATCCTTGAGAGATTTTTCAGAATTCTATCCCTATGGGGAGAGATCTTCGGTTCCTCGGCGATCAAAACTGTATCGATGTTCACGATCCTAAGTCCCTTTTCACGGAGCATTTCAAGGCACTTAGAGAGAATCTTTTCACTCTCTATACCAAGATATCTCTCATCAGTGTCGGGAAAGTGGCTACCTATGTCACTTAAAGAGGCTGCTCCAAGTATAGCATCACATATAGCATGCATGAGCACATCCCCATCAGAATGACCGAGAAGACCCATCTCATACGGAATTTCTACGCCACCAAGCACGAGCTTCCTACCTTTTGCGAACTTATGGCAGTCGTAGCCAATTCCTACCCTCATCTCTTACCTTAGACCCCCTCACCTCAAGGCATTATATCATGCCTTTGAAATAAGAGAGAAGACCTTTTGCGATTACTAAATCTTCTGGTGTGGTTATCTTTATATTATAGGGAGAACCCTCTATGACCTTTACCTTTTTGCCAAGATACTCAATGAATGTGGCATCATCGTAACCGAAAAGCTTCTTTTCCATACCGTCCCGATACGCCTTAATGATGAGATCGTACTTAAATGTCTGGGGGGTCTGGACTGTCCAGAGAGAATTTCTCTCAAGAGTTTTCTGCACAAACCCCTCCTTTGAGACCACTTTGATAGTCTCCTTTACAGGGATAGCTGGAACTATGGCATCGTAAATTTCCATTAGCGAGACAGATTTCTCTATAAAAGAGGGGGAGACAAAGGGACGGGCACCATCATGTATAACAACGATGTCACATTTACAGTCGATCGCTTCAAGACCGTTTCTCACCGAGTCCTGTCTTAGCCTGCCACCTATTACAATCTTTGAGATCTTGCTAAACTTGTACTGTTCAAGTATCTCTTCCTGAAGAATTGGAAGATCCTTCTGGTTCACAACTAAATAGATGTCATGAATTGCTCGGCACTCTTCAAAAATCTCAAGAGTATTTACAATGATCGGTTTATCATCGAGGAGCAAGAATTGCTTATTAGTGGGAGCACCCATCCTTTTCCCAGCACCGCCAGCAAGGATAATGGCCACAACCCTCATTTACCTTACCTGTTCCTCATATCCATACTCATCAGGAAAGTAAAACTCTTTCTCAGCGTGCTCTCTTAACTTAGCAAAAATCATCCTTCCAGATGGCGTCTGAAGAACACTTGTCACAACAACGTCAACGTTTTTTCCAATATGTCTTTTCCCCTCATCTATAACGACCATTGTCCCGTCTTCAAGATACCCTATCCCCTGGCCAAACTCTTTACCCTCCTTTACTATTCGGATATTCAAACCTTCACCTGGCAAAATAGGGGGCTTAAGAGCTGTTGCCAGCTGGTTCACATTTAGAACCTCTATCCCCTGCAATTCTGCAACCTTGTTGAGGTTAAAATCATTGGTTATTATTTTCCCCGAAAACCTCTTCGCGATCGCTATGAGCTTCGTATCAACATCTTTCAGCTTAGGAAAATCATGATCGACTATTCGCACTGGAACGAAATTCTGCTTTTGAAGTCTATGAAGTATATCTAACCCTCTTCTTCCCTTCATTCTCTTTACATGGTCTGGAGCATCTGCTATGTGTTGAATTTCGTAAAGGACAAATTGGGGAATGATAAGCGTACCTTCGATAAAGCCCGTTTCACAGATATCAGCTATCCTACCGTCTATTATAGCGCTTGTATCTAAAATCTTTGCACCCTCAAGCTCATGGAATTTCTCAAAAATGGGTATTTTCGATAAATCCAGGCTTTTTGTTTTTTCCAATCCTATTCTGAACCCCAGATATCCCATCACAAAGTAGAAAAGCACGTATATGGGGAGTGTTATGGGGATCCTCTGTGCAAAATATAGTAATAGCTTCGATATGAAAAGGTTCGCGATCACAAGCCCTATAACTATGCCAAGAAGGGAACCGACTATAACCTTTAAAGGGATGTCCTTGAGCTTCCTCTCGAGTTTCACGATCAAATAACCAAGAAGGAGTCCTGATATTGCACCTAACAGGGAAATAAAAAAGTTTTGGAAGATCTCTCTGAATATAAAATAGCCAGAAAAGGTGGTTACCAAAAGGAGAATGATCTGGCCAAAAATATCCACGGCTATTCCCTGAGGCTTTTTCTGAATATGCTTTCTATCTCAGCCTCTATAACGTCCTCTCCCTTTTTTAAAGCAAAAGAAAGTTCCTTCTTCAAAAGATTTTTTGCGATCTCAAACATCTTCTTTTCCCCAAATGACAGTTCCTTCCACAACTTCAAGTTGTAGAGCTCTTTAAGAACAGAAGCAACCTCGAATATGGAACCGCTTTTTATCTTCTCCATATATTCCTTATATCTCCTGTTCCAAGGGGAATTATCGTACACGAAGTTCTTATCTTTCAGGATCTCATATACCTTTTTTACCTCTTCCACCCCTATTACGCAACGAAGGCCGGCGTTTTCCGCTCCGTCCACAGGAACCATTATGGTCATGTCAGTGTCTAGGATGCGCATGATATAAAAAGCCCTTTTCGTGCCGGAAAATTCCTTCTCTTCTATCGATTCTATTCTCCCGACACCGTGCCCGGGATATACGGCTACTTCCCCAACTGAGAATCGCCGTTTCTCGTTCTGACCCTCTTTTTTATTCACGGATTTAGTATACCACATTTGATAAAGACCCTTCAAGTTAGGGGCTAAAATGGACGGAGAAGCCCGTATTTTAAGGTACTTTAGTTCTCTTACGGATGCTAAGTCTTTCGGAAAGGTGTCTAATTTTTGTGGTAAGGTTTATAAGATATGCCTCTTCTGGCTGTTTTATATTTGTATTTGTGTCGTACTGTTCATTTTTTACAATCTGCACAACCCTCTCTATGTCGTAGCTTTCCCTTTCGAGTAAATACTCAACCCATTCTCTGAACCTCTCCGTCTCTTCAATTGAACGGGAAAAGAACCTCTTTGCATCGTCATCAGTAAATACGAAGTGATGTCCCTGACAGACAACCTTTACCGGAAGTCTCGAAAGTCTAATGAGAGAACTAAGGTAACTATCATAGTCTACAAGGAACTCAGGGATGAGATGCCCTGCCCTGTCAAGACACCCACAGGCCTCAGTACATATCAGTATTTCCCTCTCAGGAATATAGTAACTCAGATGATCCCTCGTATGGCCAGGAGTAGCCATTACAACTACATGGAGACCCTTTTCTATTTCAACTACGTCTCCCTCTTTTAGTATGTTTTCGACCTCGAAGGGTTCAAATTCGGACGTTATAAGTTCATCTTTTTCAATCCATTCAAAACCTTCTACAATCTTTAATACGTTATTGCTAAGCCTCCTCATAAGTTTGACCGCATTCTCCCTACCTATTATCTCCTTTGCTCTTTGGGAGCCTCCCACAACCATATCTGGAAAACTCTTTTTCAAGAAACTCGCGGAACCGCAGTGGTCATAGTGGACATGGGTTATAAATAAAAAGGAGGGTTTCCTCCCCTGAGAAGCCTCCATTATATCCCTCAAATAATACCTTCCCATAGAGGAGAATCCAGCCTCGAAAACGGCGACTTCTCTCTCCGCAACGCAGTAAGCGGGAGACCAAGAACAACCTGTTACGTAAAACCCTGGAATTACTTCCCCTTTCTCCCCAAATATCACATAGACCTCTCAATCCCCGTTATTTTAAATCGAAAACGGCCTTCATCTCACATTTTGAGAGCACTCGAAAAATTGTCACCAACTCTCATTAGAGGACTATCTCCATGCCATCGTAAGCAAGCTTGTAAGGCAAAGTTTCTTTTTCTTTTACTCCGTTCCACTCAGGGTATAGATGGGTAATTATAACATCTTTCGGCTTTGCGCTTTTTACGATTTTTTTGAGAACATGTAGGTTTAGGTGGCCTTTCACTTTTCGCACTGGAAAAGAGCACTCCACAACTAATAAATCTACGTCTCGAGAGAGCTCAATTAGATTTCTCGAATAATCCGTATCTCCGGAAAAGACCACAGACTTACCCATCTTGAGAAGAACTCCAATGCTTTCCCTATTATGATTGGTCCTTTTTGTTCTAATCCCTATCCCCTTCCACTTGTACGTTCCATTTACAAGTTTCAGAATTTTAAGATCGTAATTTTTTGGCTTTATCCACGGATAGGCAAGGGAAAGTCTCCTAAAAAAAGAATTGATCCCTTCCCCACCAATAAGCACGAGGGGTCTCTTTCTTGGTTCAACCCCGTAGTTACATGCGAAAAGAAAGGCTGGGAGATCACCGGAGTGATCTACGTGAAAGTGCGTAAGGATTATCATATCCACGTCATTTACGCCCATACCATACTCCACAAGCCTCCTCAGTACAGTTGGCCCTATGTCTATCAGGATGTATTTTTTGTCTACGTTCACAAGACATGAAGAGGAGGCCCTTTCCAGAGTAGGATATGAGGTACCTGTCCCGAGGAATCTAATTTTTGCCATGCACGTACCATCTCACTGTCTCATTAAGCCCAGAATCGAGATCGTATTCTGGTTCCCAATGGAGTTCCCTTTTTGCCTTGTGCGGGTCGAGGATGCTTACCTTCAAATCTCCAGGCCTTGCCAGGGCTCTCTTTGGCTCTTCAAAATATTTGCCAGCTCCTATTCCATTCTCTCTCAGAGCCTTTGTTATTTTTCCATAAAGTTCGAGTGTCTCTGTACCCACTCCGGTCGATATATTGAAAATCCCGATTTTATCGATTTCGCTCGATAGTATATTTGCCCTCGCTACGTCTTTCACGTAAACATAGTCCCTTATCATCCCCCTTTCCTGGCCTGGATAACGATAAAGGACGGGTACCTCATTCGATAACAATTTTTCTATGAATATGGCTACAACCCCTGCTTCTCCGTGGGGAATCTGTCTTGGTCCATAAACATTGCTATACCTGAGGATCATAAAATTAAGACCATGCTGATGATGATAAAAGAGGATATACTTTTCGCATGCTAACTTCGATATAGCGTAAGGTGATCTCGGTTCGGGAACACATTCTTCTTTAGTTGGGATCATATATGTTTCGCCATATATAGCTCCACCCGTTGATGCGAATATGAACTTCTTAACCCTGTACTTTTTTGAGAGTTGAAGAAGCCTTATCGTCCCTTCTATATTTATTCTTGCATCAAGGAGTGGGTTCTCCACGGAGTAGGGAACAGAGATCTGGGCTGCATGATGATTGACTATGTCAGGTTTTTCCTTTTCAAAGACTTCTTCAAGTGCCTCATCATTTATGTCTAACCTGTAGAACCGGGCCTCCGGATTCTTATTCTCTAACTTTCCAGTGGAAAGATCGTCTACGATTACGACCTCATAACCCCTTTCTACATAAGCATCAGCGACATTCGATCCTATAAAACCGCATCCACCTGTCAATAGTACTTTCACTTAATGTACCTCTAAGCATCTACCATCTGCGGACTATCCCTAAATAAGCGGTAACAGGATTATTTGTATCTCCTCCCCAATCTTTTGTCAACAAAAACGGCTTTTTCTTTCCCAGATTGCATCGGTTCCCACAAAATCTGCGGATGACCGCTTCATGTGTGTAGCCAGACATAAAAAGGCATTTGATTGAGGGCCTTAATTCCCTTATCTTATTTGCGAGTTCAAAGCCCTCGATCTCAGGCATAATTACATCGGTGAGTAAAAGGTCGATCTTCCCGTTGAATGTTTTGGCCAGTTCAATAGCATGAATACTTCCTTTTTCTTATCCCACTTTTCCTCAACCTTTTCTTCCCTTACACGGGGGAAATATATCTTGAAGGTCGTACCCCTATTTGGTTCGCTGTACACGTTTATAGACCCGTTATTCTGCTTCACAATTCCATATACTGTTAACAAACCAAGACCCATTCCTATCCCTTGAGGCTTAGTTGTGAAAAAAGGCTCAAATATATGATTCAATATTTCCCTGTCCATCCCAACTCCATTATCGCTTACGCTTAACATCGCATAGTCACCGGGAGTAAAGTCTATGTGGCGAAAACAGTAGTCATCATCAAGGGTCAAGTTATTCGTCTCGATCGTTATTCCTAATTAGATCAGAAGAACGCTGAGCTGCCTTTTGGATCTCATCGAATCTCTGATAAAGGGGATGCCCGGGATCCAGATTCAGAAGGCCGATCTGGGCATGGCCATATATAACCGTCAGAATGTTATTAAAATCATGGGCAATTCCTCCCGCAAGCCTTCCTATTGCTTCCATTCAGTAATATCCTGGTATAAAGCAACAATCTTTTTTCTCTCAAGGACAGGATAGATTATGGATCCAATTTCTTCGTATTCCTCATCAGTCCGGTAAAGGATTCTCGTACTTTTACGTATGAGGTCTTCTGGATCATATCCAAAAACAGATTGCACCCCCTCGGTGGCAAGGGTGATGACCCGATTCCTTAAACCTACGTCGTTATATCTCCCATGGTCCCCTCATAATACGCGATCTCCCCCCTTTCACCCCTATGGGCACAAACATTTCGGCCTTTCTTGAACCTATTTAAGTCTTCGGTCCTGACTGAGATAACATAGCACCTATAACTCGCATCGGGAAAAGCCTTTATAAACCAGGATTTTCCTTTCATCTCAATCGAATGAGAAGTCCCACCTAAAAGGCGGGGCTAAAGCCTCTCTTAAGCGAGTCTAAAGAATCTAACTGCTTCGTCAAGTCTTGTAGCAGCCCTTGAGAGAGCTTCCGCTGCTTGTGCGGTCTCCTGCGAGGCTTTAGTTGTCTCTCTCGATCCATTTGCAATATCGAGGATCTCGTTGCTTATCTGTTCTGAAGTTGCAGACATCTGTGTTAATGCAGATGCGATCTGCTGAACCATAGTCTGGAGCTCCTCTGAGCTTTTTACTATGGCTTTCAAAGCATCTCCAGCCTCAACGGTCAGTTTTACACCGGATTCAACTTTCTCCGTCGCACGATCCATTATCTCCACAGCTTTAGAAACTTCATTTTGAATTGACTTTATCATCTCTTCTATCTCTGAGGTCGCCTGGGCTGTCCTCTCTGCAAGCTTTCGAACCTCGTCAGCAACAACGGCAAATCCCCTACCCTGCTCACCAGCTCTTGCAGCTTCTATTGCTGCGTTAAGGGCAAGGAGGTTTGTCTGATCGGCTATCTCATTTATAACGCTTACGATCTCACCTATATGACCCGATTTCTCTCCAAGGGCCTTAACAAATCTTGCCAACTCGTTTACTGTCTTGTCAATCTCTTTAACCTCACTTACGGACTTTTCCACGATGCTATTGCCGTTCTGGGCAGTATCCAGAGCCTTTTTTGCAGCCTCAGCTATCCCCGCCGTGTTTCTTGCCACATCAGCGACAGTCTGAGACATCTCCTCAGATGCGCTGGCTACAGAATTAGCTCTATTAGATGAGTTCTCCGCAGTACGCGACATCTCTTCAGCAATTGAGGAAAGCTGCGTGGCCGATGAGGAAAGGGAGTGGACGATACTTATTATCTCACCTATGATGTTTTTCAGGTTCTTGTTCAGGGCATCCATAGCCCTTGCTATTATACCAAGCTCATCCCCTCTTTTTATTGCATTCTTCGATATCGTAAATGTAAAATCTCCTTTGGACATGAGCCCTAACTGCTCTGCAGCTTTCTCCACAGGAGCTTTTATATTTTTGGTTATCTTGATTGACATGAATACGCCTAAGATAATAGATACAACCCCTACCAGGATTGTGATCCCTAAAAGCTTCTTGATGAGTGATGATAAGCTCATTATCTTTTCTTGTAGGAGTTTTTCTTCAACTGCAAGAAGTTTATTAGTAGCCTCTACCAGGATCTTAGTATTTTTTCTCGTCTCATTGAGATATAGAGACTGTGCTTCCTCTTTGTTCCCTTGACTTATAAGCTCCATTATCCTGTTGTTTGTCTCTGCTCCAAGTTTCACTACTTCTTTGAATCTATTTAGAGCCTCTTTCTCCTCTTCATTTTCTATAAGCTTCTCAAGCTTCTCAAGAGCCTCTTTATACTTGGGCCTTTGCTCTGCAATATTATTTTTCTCCTCCTGGATGATCTCAGTTCCAGAAAATGGCATAACAGCCAAAGACTGGGTAATGCTATCTATGGCATCCTTCATCTTATTCGCGTATGCGATCTTCGGCTGGTCCACACTTACTATTTTCATCAGAAGCCCATTTGTGATCTGCGAGAAGAAGACGGAAACCCCGCATATCACCACCATCAAAACAATTAGCGCTCCGAAACCGATGGCCAATTTTTTTCCAATTCTCACATTGACCAAGCTCATAAACTACCTCCCTCCCAAACCTTCTCGGTTAGCTCCACAAGTAGAACCATCTTCTGTACCTATTATCGAAAAAAACGGGCGATACTTAAGGATGAATTTTCGATCCCTATTTGCTTCTATCCTTTCACTCATCTTCACTGATGCGGGGCTTATCAAGTTAATAAGGGAATGGGGTAACGGAGTTTATGGGATTGTTGCATTTGCGATGCAGATGGTGCTCATCCTCATCACAGGTCACGCCCTTGCTCTTACGCCTGCTGTAAACAGATTCTTAAAATGGGTTGCGGGAGCGGGTACAACACCGGTTAGGGCAGGTATGATAGTCTCTTTAATTGCTGCTATTTGTTCCTGGATCAACTGGGGATTCGGACTAATCGTTGGAGGTCTTCTCGCACTTGAGGTTGCAAAAAGGACACGGAGAGTTGACTATGCGTACTTGATCGGGGCTGCTTATAGCGGATTTATTTGCTGGCACCAGGGCCTTTCAGGCTCCATACCTCTTGTTATTGCTACATCAAAGCACGCACAGAATTTCGTAGAAAAGATCACTGGATCCACGGTGCCCGTATCGCAGAGTGTATTTCAGCCTTTCAACATCATACCAGCGGCAATCATCGTCTTCACTTTACCTATTCTTTTTTCTTTTATCCATCCAAAGGAAGAGGAAACAAAAACGATTTCAGAGGAGGCTTTAAAAGAGCTCACGAGTGAGGTACCGAAGGTTCCGAGGCCAGAAAGTCCAACCCTCGCAGAAAGGATCGACCACAGCTATACCATAAATATGATCTTTGCTGCAATGGGAGTTTCGTACCTCGTATGGCATTTTGCTACAAAGGGATTCGATCTCAATTTAAATATCGTGATTTTCATTTTCTTCATAGCCGGGGTCATACTTCACGGTAAACCTGTTAACTACATAAAGGCTATAAACATAGCAATAAAAGGGGCGGGCGGGATCGCCCTGCAGTTCCCCTTGTATGGAGGAATACAGGGCATCATGATAGGCACTGGCCCTGCCAAAGTTATAGCGGGCTGGTTTGTGGCAATCTCGACGTATCAAACGTTTTACATGTTCCAGTTTTTTGCAGCTGGTATCATAAACATGTTCATACCCTCGGGAGGTGGACACTGGGCTGCTCAAGGCCCTATAACGATGGAAGCGGCAAAGATGATGGGGGTTGATCCGGTAAGGTCCGCAATGATGGTTGCGTGGGGAGACCAATGGACAAACATGATTCAGCCTTTTTGGGCACTACCCTTACTCGGACTTGCAAAGCTCTCCGCGAGGGATATTATGGGTTACACAACGATGACCCTAATATGGAGTGGAATAGTCCTAACCGTGTTTTCCTGGCTAATAGGCTTGAGAGTTTTTTAAGGGATGCATTTTGAATCTGACCCTTCCATAAGCAGATGGGGAGATAGAACTATTTTGGATTATTCACGGGATGACGAGCCTTTAGCTCTCAGTGATTTTTGCGCTTGGAGGATATTATGAAAAAGCCTCTCTGGATACCCTCTGAGCAAAGAATCAAAAACGCAAATATGACTCGTTTTATGTCTTTCGTCAATGAAAGATACAAGAAGAACTTCAAGGAATATTTCGAACTCTATGACTGGTCCATAAGCCATATTCCCGACTTCTGGGCAGCAGTTTGGGACTTTGTACGTATAAAGGCCTCTAAGCCATACGAGAAGGTTGTGGAAGATCTTAATGTCTTTCCAGGAACCAAGTGGTTCGTAGGTGCTGAACTGAATTTTGCGGAAAACCTCTTAAGATACAGGGATAAAAATGTCGCTTTAGTATTCAAATGTGAGACAAGGGAGTCCATGTATATAACTTACGAAGAACTCTATTTAAGGGTGGCTCGCCTTGCAGATGCTCTGAGGAAGGCAGGCCTAAAAAAGGGTGATAGGGCCTGCGCCTATATGCCGAATATCCCCGAAACTGTTATCTCCATGCTTGCAGCAACAAGCATAGGTGCAATATGGGCATCCTGTGGTTCTGAACTTGGTGTTCAAGCTGTGATAGACCGTATAAGTCAGATAGAACCAAAAATCCTGTTTACAGTCGATGGTTATGTTTACAAGAATAAGACCTTCAATATGATGGAGAATGCCAAGGAGGTTGTGGAACAAGTTCCATCTCTTGAGAAGGTCATAGTAGTTCCCTATGTGAGCGATTCCCCTGATGTAAGGATAATACCTAAGGGAGTCTTATATCAGGATTTCATAAAAGAAGGGGAAAGGGAAGATATATCATTTGAGCAGGTACCATTCGATCATCCTGTCTACATCATGTTCTCCTCGGGTACAACAGGGAAACCGAAATGTATGGTACAGGGTGCTGGAGGGGTTCTTTTAAACCATCTGAAAGAACTTATTATACATGCGGATCTTAAGAGGGAAGACACGGTTATATACATGACCGCACCAAGCTGGATGATGTGGAACTGGCTAATAAGTGCATTAGCAGTTGGATCGAGGGTTGTACTTTTTGATGGCAATCCTGGATACCCTGACTTAGGAACTATGTGGCAGCTCGTAGATGATGAGAAGATCACATTCTTCGGGACGAGTGCCACTTACATCAACCTGTTAAAAAGCCAAGGTTTCAAACCGAAAGAGAAGTACGATCTTTCATCACTGAAATCTATAGGTCAGACAGGATCCCCCCTTTCGGCAGAAGGCTTTCAGTTTGTCTATGAGCACATAAAGAGAGACGTCCATTTCAATTCCTTATCAGGGGGCACAGATATAAATGGATGTTTTGTTATAGGCTCCCCCATCCTTCCTGTTTATGCTGGTGAACTCCAGTCTCCTGCTCTTGGCATGAAAGTAAAGGCCTATGATGAGAAGGGAAACCCTATCTATGACGCGCAGGGTGAGCTTGTCTGCGAAGTTCCAGCACCTTCTATGCCCCTCTATTTTTGGAATGACCCGGACATGAAAAAATACAAGGAGGCTTACTTTTCCGTTTATCCGAATGTTTGGCGCCATGGAGACTACGTGGTCTTCCACAGCGATACAAGGGGGGTTACATTCTACGGTCGCTCAGATAGTGTACTTAAACCATCTGGGGTTCGCATAGGAACTGCTGAGATATACAACATAGTTGAGAAATTCCCGGAAATCGCGGATAGCATAGCAGTAGGACAGAACTGGGAGGGAGACCAGCGTATAATACTCTTCGTAAAGCTCGCTTCTCAAGTAAAGCTGACAGATGAATTAAAGAACAGGATAAAGACAGCCTTAAGGGATAAGGCATCTCCACGACATGTTCCCGCACTGATCATCGATGTGCCAGATATCCCTTATACGTTCAACATGAAGAAGGTGGAAAGTGCGGTCACAAACATAATAAACGGCAGGCCCGTAACAAATAGGGACGCTCTTGTAAATCCAGAATCCCTTGACTATTTTGAAAAACTCGTGCCAACGCTCCAAAAAGGCTTATCTTGAAGATTCTCTTCCGATCAAAAATAGATCCCTATTAGAACTAAGTTAGAGTTTATTGACATATTTGGCCTTGAAAGCCCTGCATTTGAATAGTGTTTGAATCTGTCCTCTATGAAAAAATCTTTCCACCTATACCCTATTCCACCCTGGAGTATGAAGGGGAAATGGGTACCCTGTTCTTTGAAGGTGTAACTCGTGTACGCAATCCCAACTCCGATATTGATGTAAAAGTTTTTATTCACATGGAACTTCCCAGAAAGCGTAAAACCCAGGTCTAAACCTCCCTTGGGTCTTAGCTGATAAGCCCCGAATGGTTCCGCACAAAGCCATATCTTCTCGTATATGTTGTTTTCTCTTGCAAACGTGAGATAAAAGAAGTCGTATAATCCTTTTGTGTATCTAAGATGATAGGGCTTACTTTCCGGGTTCAAGAAGCCAAAACCATATCCAAGAGAGATAGATCTATTTTCCGCACAAAGGCACGGGGAGAAGAAAAATAATAAGGCAAAAAGAATCGCTATCTTTTTATCTATTTCCATCCCCCGCCTAAAACCTTGTAAAGGTTTACAAGATTCACGATCTCTGAAAAAACCAGATTATTCAACTGCTCTTCGGCCTGGAAGAGAGATCTCTGAGCATCGAGGACACTTAGGTAGTTATCAATCCCGTTTTCATACCTTATCTTTGCGAGTCCGTAAGTTTTCCTTAGAGAGTCAACAAGGGAAACGGTCGCATTTTTCTGCTCACAGACAGTCCCTTTTAGCGCAAGGACATCAGAGACCTCCCTAAAAGCTACCTGTATAGTCTTTTCATAATTGGAAAGGGCTATTTCTCTCTCGATCTTTGCAGCCCTATGTGCTTCGTAAACCCTTGCATCAAATATGGGCATTATTACCTGAGGCTGGAAGTTCCAGCTTTTACTTCCTGACCCAAATAGTCCTGAAAGTTCCCGAGATGCGGTCCCAAGAAGAGTGGTAAGTGAGATTCTCGGGAAAAAAGCAGCTCTTGCAGCGCCAATTTGAGCATTGTAAGCTTTAAGCATATGTTCTGCTGCCATTACGTCAGGCCGCATAAGGAGTATATCGGATGAAAGACCAGGAGAGATATCTAAAGGAGGTTTCAACTCTTTAAGCCCTTCTGGTAAGAGTTCCATAGGAACAACTTCCCCGGTGAGAAGGTCAAGATTATTCTTATCCTGGGCAAGGATCTGTTTATACCTTGCGATCGCCTCTTTTGCGACCTCAAGTTGGGTCTTTGCCCTAAGGACATCTATTTCCGATGATATGCCCGCCTCGTAACGCCTTTTTACAAGTTCGTACATTTCTTCCCGATTCCTCAAAGTCTCTTCAGCGAGTTTTAAATTTTCCCTGTCCAATCCATAGAGATAATAACAAGTAGCTACTGCTGAGATAAGTGAAAGTCTAACCGCTCTTAATGTTTCCTCCTTAGCTAAATACTCTTCAAGGGCCATCTCTTTCAGGCTGCGTAGCCTTCCAAATAGATCTATCTCCCATTGGGACGTTCCTATACTCAGACTGTATCTGGAACTTATTGTTGCCCTACCTGTTTGTGAAAGGTCTGATGGGGTTCTTTCCCTTTGCCCTACCCCTACTAAATCGAGATGGGGAAGTAGCTCTGCCCTTTTTATCCCGTAGTAAGCAGAAAAGGCCTCCACATTAAGCGCCGAAAGCTTAAGGTCCCTATTATGCGAGAGAGCCAATTCTACGATCTTCTTCAAATTTTCATCTATTAGAAATTCGTTCCATCTTAAGTCCGTAGCGAGGGGCAGCTCATCGTATTTTATTGAACTATAAGCATCCCCCTTAGGCCACTCCTTTGGTATTGGTGCGGAAGGCCTTTTGAATTCGGGGATCATAGAGCAACCTGAAAGGAGTATTCCAATTGTCAGAAAAAAGACGAATCTCCTCATTTCACTTTCTCTACCTTAAAAATTTTTAAAATGAGAACGAAGAAAAGGGGAACGAATATTATGGTCACGAATGTTCCCGCAAGGACCCCTCCTTCAATAGCTACACCTATCGCATTCATCGCACCTGAACCTGCATCCTTCGTTACTGCAAGGGGAAGAATTCCGAAAAGGAGTGTAAGGGAGGTCATGAGAACAGGCCTATATCTTATCCTCGCTGCCTCGAGGGTTGCCTTCTCAAACTCCTCACCCTGTCTTATTCTATCCCTTGCGAACTGGATGACAAGGATCGCATTTTTTGATGTAAGTCCCATTATAACAAGAAAGGCTATCTGGAAATAAACGTCACTATGGAGTCCCGCAATCCATGTGGCAAGAGCCGAGCCGAATATACCGGTTGGCAGCAATATGAGATTAGTTATGGGGATTGGCCATGACTCATAAAGGGCCGCAAGAGATAAGAATATCACAAAGACCGAAAAGGCATAAAGGATAGGTGCCTGGCCTACTGCACGCTTCTCCTGATATGAAAGTCCTGTCCAAGCATATCCTATGCCTTTGCCAAGCTTCGAAACTATTTCTTCTACTGCCTTCATCGCCTCCCCAGAGCTCCTTCCTTCTTTAGGTTCCCCCCATATGTTCACTGATGGGAAGGCGTTATACCTTTCAAGTTTAGGAGACCCATAAATCCATCTTCCAGAGGTGATTGATGAAAGAGGGACCATCTTCCCCTCTCTATTACGGACGTAAAGACGGTTCAAGTCCTCAGGTGCCATCCTGTAAGGAATATCTGCCTGAACAAAAACCCTCTTTACCCTTCCACCCTGGATAAAATCGTTCACATATGCACTCCCGAAAGCTGCAGAAATCGTATTGTTAATCGAAGTAATAGGAACCCCAAGTGCTCCTGCCTTTTCCCAGTCCACATCGATCTTGTATTCTGGTACATCATCCATGCCATTTGGTCTCACATTTTTGAGTCTTGGATCACGATTTGCCATATACAAAAAACGGTTCCTCACTTCCATCAGTCTCTTGTGCCCAAGTCCACCCATATCCATTAGTTGAAGGTCAAAACCCGTTGCATTAGCAAGCTCCATGATTGATGGAGGTGGAAAAACGAATATCATGGCTTTTTTGTTCTTAGAAAAATGCACCATCGCTCTTCGCTGAATAGCCTTTACTCTGAGGCTCTCCCTGTCCCTTAAGTGCCAGTCCTTCAGTTTTATAAATGCCATACCGTTCATCTGAGCTCTTCCGGCGAGATTTATACCAGAGATGGTCATCACAGAGTCAACCGCATCCCTTTCGTTCGTCAGAAAATAGTCTTGTACCTCTTTTAGAACTTCCTCTGTCTGCTCGAGGGTTGAGCCGCTCGGAAGCATGACCTGGGCGATAAGGACACCCTGATCCTCATCGGGCAGATAAGCTGTTGGTAGTTTGAAGATTATGAACCCTAAACCAATCACAATTATCAGATAAATGAGGATGTATGGAAATGACCTTCGAAACGAATTCTCGACAGCTCTCACATAGACGTTCCTTGACTTAAAAAAGACCCTGTAAAATCCCTCGTAAACCCTCTGAAAATGAGATTTTAAACCCTTATCATCTTCCGCTTTTCTTGGCCTTAAAAGCTCAACACATAGTACAGGTGCGAGTGTAAGGGCAATAAAGACGGATAGGAGCATCGCAGAGATGATGGTTACTGCGAACTGCCTGTAAATTATCCCTGTTGATCCTTTAAAGAAAGCCATTGGAGCAAAAACAGCGGAGAAGACAACCCCGATCCCTATAAGTGCACCTGTGATCTGGTCCATCGACTTTATCACTGCTTCCATAGTAGGAAGCTTCTCCTCCTCCATTATCCTTTCAACATTTTCCACAACGACGATCGCATCGTCAACGAGAAGACCTATAGCCAAAATCATAGCAAACATGGTTAGCATGTTTATCGAGTAGTCTAATATGGCCAGAACTCCAAAGGTTCCAAGGATGACGATAGGTACAGTTATAGTGGGAACTAAGGAAGCCCTCAGACTCCCGAGAAATAGCCACATTACAAAGAAGACGAGTACGATAGCGATAAACAGTTTTTCAAAAACGGCCTCTATCGCAACCTTCGTGAATGGTGTTGTATCGTAAGGATAGACGACTTTAACTCCCGGAGGAAAGTGGACACTCAGTTCATCCATTTTTTCTTTAACTCTCTTTGCCACAAGGAGAGCGTTTGCTCCGGGAAGGGGTCTTATTGCGAGGCCAGCGGCTGGCTTACCCTGATAGTAAGAGTTTACGTCGTAGTAATCGGTTCCAAGTTCAACCCTCGCCACATCTCTTATCCGGACAATCGATCCGTCAGGGTTGACCCTTAACGGGATTGAGGCAAACTCCTTTGGATCTTTAAGCATGCTCTGAACGATGATCGGCGCATTTAATCTCTGTCCTTTTTTCTGAGGTGTTCCACCTATCTGTCCTCCCGATACTTCCACATTGTACGCTTTTATCGCTCCTATAACCTCATCTATAGTCAAGCTGTAGCTAACGAGTTTATGGGGCTCAATCCATATTCTCATCGCATATGGGAATCCGAATACCTCAACCTCTCCCACCCCTTCAATCCTGGCAAGAACTTTCTCTATGTTCGACTGCATGTAGTCCCTTAGATCGTAAGCATCGAACCTTCCGTCTTCAGATATGAGTGAAATAATTAAGAGATAATTTCTCGTGGCCTTCCCGACTTTTATACCCGTTCTCTGAACCATCTCCGGTAGACTTGGCATTGCAAGCTGAAGCTTGTTTTGCACCTTTGCCCATGCGAGATCAGGGTCAGTACCGGGCTCGAATGTAAGCTCAATACGGGAAGTACCCGCTGCGTCGCTGTATGAAGATATGTAAATCAACCTGTCAAGACCTGTCATCTTCTCTTCGATTATCTGGGTTACGCTATTCTCAACAGTTTCCGCCGAGGCACCCGGATAGAATGCTGAAATGTAAATTGAAGGAGGAGCAAGAGGTGGATACTGGGTTACAGGCAGATTATATAATGCGAGAAACCCTGCTCCCATTATGGCAATTGCGATAACCCATGCAAATACGGGCCTATCGAGAAAAAATCTGGATAGCATTATTTTTTTTCCTTTTTTTGTTCTGAATAAGGGACAGGTTTTACGGGAATACCTGGCATTATTCTCTGAATTCCCTCAATTATGACCTGCTCACCTTCTTTTAGTCCCCTCAAGACAAGCCATCTGTCATTTATTGCCCGGTCGATCTCAATAGTCCTTACCTCAACCTTGTTCTCTTTATCAACTACGTAAACAAAGGGGTTACCTTTTGTATCACGGAAAACGGTCTGCTGGGGGACAAGTATCGCCTCCCTGTTTATACCTTCCCTTATTATGGCTCTCACGAACATCCCAGGGAGTAAAATCCCTCTTGGGTTCGGAACTATGGCCCTTAAAACTACAGACCCTGTTGTTGGATCGACCGTTACATCCTTGAACTGCAATGTTCCTTCATATGGATAGACCGTTCCATCCTCTAAGATTATTTTCACCTTGTTTTGCTCTTTTCCCGCATATTTTATCCTTCCCTCTTCAAGTCTTCTCTCAAGATCTCTCAATTCTTTCGTTGACTGTGGAATATCAACGTATATAGGATCGAGTTGCTGGATCCTTGTAAGCTCATCTCTCTGGTACGCGGCAACAAGAGCACCCTCTGTGAAATTAGATTTCCCTATTCTGCCAGATATGGGCGCTACGATCTTCGTGTATCCAAGGTTGATCTCTTGGGCTCTCAGTTGGGCCTTCAAAGCCTCAATCTCCTTTAAGCTCTGCTCGTATTGAGCCCTTATATCATCGAACTCCTGTTTACTTACCGCATTTACCTTTACAAGTTCCTGATAGCGCTCGTACCTTGCCTTGATTGAGGGAAGAAAAGCTTCTGCTCTCTGAAGAGCTGCACGGACATTCTCATAAGCTTCTCTATAAGGAGAAGGGTCGATTTCGTATAGAAGATCTCCCGCCTTCACGTTACTTCCCTCAATGAAATGCCTCTTAAGAATGATACCGCTTACCTGAGGTCTAATTTCGGCGACCCTGTACGGGGTTGTTCTTCCTGGAAGCTCAGTCGTGAGTAAGGTAGGTTCCTTAGCTACTACTATAACCGATACCTCAGGGATCTGGGGTACCGTCTTAGGCTTTTCGCAGGAGAGGAAAAGAGAAAAAGATAGAGACAGAATCACGAATGATAAGGTATTTTTTCTACCCATCTCCACCCTCCTTTTTCCGAGAGAGACCTCTGAGAACCATCCTTATACATTCCTCGCTTTTCGGAGGGTCTTCTGGCGTTACCACAAAAGAAAAGACGTACCCTCTTATAAGGCAGGTTATCATCTTTGCAGCCTCCTCAGGATCTACATCCACAAATTCCCCAGATTTAATCCCCTCTTTAATGAGATCTACGAGCATCGATTTTTCTTTTTTTATGAACTCCCTCTTCAGATCTATCCCGAATGAAAAACCGAGTTCCCTTGAATGAATCATGATGAGCTCCTTGTGCATTCTTGCAAAATCCATCACCCTCCTCATATACTCTTTCAATGCGGAATAAGGGTGCGATTTATCTTTCAGCACCGGGGAAGTAAGTTCATCGAGCTCCCTTATCTTTTCTTTCACAAGAAAGAGGTATAGATCCTCCTTATTCTTGAAATAGATGTAAACCCCCCCAGGGCTTATTTTCGCCTCTTTTGCGATCATCCTTATCGTTGCTGCCCTGTAACCGCATTCAGAGAAGACCTTTATCGCTGCCTCGATTATCTTTCTCTTTGACTCAATTCCTGAACGCCTGTTCATCTAAACGTGCGTTTATATTATGTTAGGAGAGGATCCTTGTCAAGAAAATTTTTTAATTCCCTCTTTTACCCCCATCCACTCTCTCCCCGAATCAGGAGTCCTTTTATCTTGATTTCTTCGTACCAAATCACTTAACTTAACTTGTGACTTTTATCTCAGATAGAATGGAAGCTCAGTACATTGGCTGGTCTTGTACCTATTTGCCCATAGAACTTATTGAAGCTTTTGGACTTTTCCCGTACCGCCTTATACCGGAAGAACAATCTCCTGAAGGGGAGAGCATTCTTGACCCAAACTTCTGTCCCTACATAAAGTCCCTTTTCGGCTACATAGAACATAAGAAGGATCTAAAAGGCATAGTCTTTGTTAATTCCTGTGATGGGATGAGGAGGCTTTTCGATGTGGTATCACTCCGAATGCGCACCCCCTCTTTTCTCCTCGATGTTCCAAGGGGAAAGGGGTCTTATGAAATTGACTATTTCAGGCTTTGCCTTGAGGATCTGGTTCGATGGTTAGAAGAAGTATCGAAAAAAAAGTTTAAAAAAGAATCGCTCGTACTCGCCATAGAAGAGGCGAATAAAACAAGGGCCCTTCTTAAAACCCATATGGAGAAACAAAGGACTGGGTCTTCCATTTTGCGCCTTATCAGGGATAGCTTTTCTATGGAAAGAAAAGCTTTAAATGAGTATTTAAACCGCCTCCCCTTTGAAGAAGGTCGTAAAAACGGGGGAATTAATATCCTTCTCACAGGTTCTTTTCTCGACAAGATTTCTCTTTTAGAATTCATCGAGGGCATGGGGGTTTGCGTGGAGATACTCGATTTCTGTATTGGTCCCCGGTTCGTAGATAATGTGGAGATTGGGGATGATCTAATCCTTTCACTCGCTATAGCATATCTCGATAAACCAGCCTGTGCGAGGATGGTGGGGGAGGATAGGGAAAATTTCCTTGAAAGATCGGTCCGATCTACCAAAGGGGTCATCTATTATGTCCAGAAGTTCTGTGATCCTTACCTTTATAGTCTTCTATCAGTACGGAGCCTTTGCGAGAAAGAATCTAAACCTTTGCTCGTAATTGAAGGAGATCATTGGGGAAGGCTGACAGGGGGCATGAAAACGAGGCTACAGGCATTTGTGGAAAGATGGATGTGAAAAAATTACTCTTTTTTTTGAAAAAGAGTACCTTTTACCGGGCCCTAAGACCCATCTTGTCCCTATATCTGAGAAAGGATCGTAATGTGCCTTTTAGAATTTGGGTAGATTTCCTATGCCACCTCATGGAGCGAGCCTGTAGTAAAAAAGAACCTATTGTGTGGGTAAATGCATTCTTTCCTATAGAGATCGTACATGCTATGGGCGCCTTGCCTATCATCCCGGAAATCCATGCTTCTCTCTTTGCCTATTTCAACTACAGCCGAAGATTCATCGAGATTGGAGGGGGGAGGCTATCTACGGACATCTGTTCTTTCTTCCGCTGCGCTATGGGACTTCTTGAGGAAGGCCTCATTCCCAAACCAGATCTCGTTCTCTCCTCCTCCCATCTCTGCGATGGATCAGCAAAATTTTTCTCCGAGGCTGCAAAAAAACTCGGTGTAAAACACTTCTACCTTGATATCCCCATTTCCCCTTTGAGGGGGGTGAAAGAAAGGCTCGCCAGAAAACTTAAGGATCTTTCTTTCGAGGTAGCCTCTTATTTTGGGCTTCCCTTTGAAGAGAGAATGCTTTCCTCTGTTCTTGCAAGAACGGGCGAAACTTGGAACTTAATAAATGAGATAAATTTGCTTCGCCGCACAAAACCTACTCCTTTTCCAGGAGCTGAGGGATTAAGCTATGTGGCTGGTATGACCTTCTATACGATGGGGACTGATGAGGGGTTAAGGTTTTTTAGAGCCCTTTTGGAATATATACGGAAAAATGTGGAGAAAAAAGTGGGTTATCTTAAAAATGAGAAATTTAGGGTCCTCTGGTTACACCACATAAGGCCATACTATCCAAACCCTATATTCTCTTTCCTTGAGAAAAATGGTGTTGCTGTGCCTTTTGAGGAGACAAACTACCTCTATTGGCCAAAGCCGGATGTTGATTCCCCATTTTTGAGCCTTGCGGATAAACTCCTATCCAACCCCTGGTATTCTTCACTTAGACTCAGAATGGATATTGCAAAAAGTATGGCCATCCAGTACGATGTTCAAGGTGCTATCCACTTCTCCCACTGGGGCTGTCGACAGACCTTAGGAGGGGCTAATCTGGTTGGAGAAGCCCTAAAAGAAATGGGGGTGAAGTTTCTCGTTCTTCCGGGAGATGGTTGCGACCCTGATAACTTCTCTCTTGGTCAGACTCTTACAAGGCTCGGTGCATTCCTTGAATCTCTTGAGGGTTAGGTGATGGTCTTTGCAGGTATAGATGTTGGTTCTCTTGCTACAAAAGCGGTTATCTTCGATGGGGAGAGGATCCTTTCTTACGCAGTAAGGAGAACGGGGGCAGACCCTTTGACTGCCTCTATTTCATGTCTTAGGGAAGCTATTTCCCTTTGTGGCTTAAAGGAAGATCAATTGGATAATATCGTTGCAACGGGCTACGGTAGAATAAGGGTACCTTTCGCTCAAAAAGAGGTTACAGAGATCACTTGTCACGGAAGAGGGGCATTTTTCCTCTTCCCCATGACCCGTACGGTGATAGACATTGGAGGCCAAGATGCAAAGATAATCATCCTCGATGGGAACGGGAAGGTTGTCGACTTCGTGATGAACGACAAATGTGCAGCAGGGACAGGAAAATTCCTTGAGGTGATGTCTCAGACACTCGAGTTAAGTATCGATGAGTTCGCTGGTATGGGCCTAAAATCAAAAAAAGCCTTATCTATAAACAGCATGTGTACTGTTTTTGCGGAATCGGAGATTATTTCTCTTATAGCAGAAGGTGCAAGAAGGGAGGATATCATCTGGGGACTCCACCTTTCAATTGCGCGAAGAATCGTAGGTATGGCGAAGAGGCTTTCTTTGAAAGAAGAGATTACATTCACAGGAGGGGTGGCGAAGAATAAGGCGATGGTCAGGGCTTTAAATACTCTTCTTGCTACGCACCTTAACGTGCCCGAAGAGCCTCAGATCACAGGTGCCCTTGGAGCCGCAATTATTGCAAGTCTGCAAGCCCCCTTTAAGGCCTAAATGGGCTTTCATAAACCGCCTTGAGTCCCATGCTTCACTTTTCCCTTTCTTTCGGCGCTCCAATTCCATAACGGAAAATAAAAGTAGTTCATTTAAACCTTGTACCGCATGTCAGCTGAGGAAGCAGCAAAATGCGGAAAGCGGGACGAGATGGAAGAAAGAAGATCACTTTCCTTAAAGGAGGTTTTAGATAGCTGGCACGGGAAATGAAGGAATTGAAAAAAAATGTTAGGGAGAATGGGGAAAGGGGTTGCGAAAAACGATCCTCAGCAATCGGACTGCCCTGTAAGAAGATGGAACGAGGGGATAAATTTTTACATAGACTACATAGGAAAGGACAAGGATCTTTTAGCAGTCAAGGATAAGGTGGTCTCCCTTGTGAGAGCAAAAGATACTTACCCTTTTACTCCCAGATTCAAACCTGATGAGTACTGTGTGAAAGACCCGGATATAGTGATTCACGCAGTCAAACATTACATAGATGCCCTCCGCATGCATGCGAAGGCAAGGAATATGGGTGCCATATGGGGAGGAAGGACGCCCCACTACATGAATATAGTAGTTGGGGGGGTAACCTCCTATCCTGATCTGAACCAAGTTTACCGTTTCAGGTCGATGCTCGACGAACAGAAGAAGTTCATAGAGGAGGTCTACGTTAGGGATGTGGTCGCCTTCTGCGAGGGACCTCTTTTCCCTCTCGCAAAGGCTGGAATTGGGGGAGGTCACAGGAATTATCTTGCTTGCGGTGATTACCCGCTCGATCCGGAATGGAAGAACCTCGTCTTTCCGAGAGGTGTGATTGTAAACTTCCATCCTGACAACTTTAAGGTCGAACCTTTTCATCAGGAGAAGATAACAGAGTCAGTAAAAAACGCCTGGTATAAGGAAAAAGAGCCTGTTCACCCCTACAATGGCGAACAGGTATTTGACCTCGAAAAGAAGGGAGCCTATTCTTTTGTGAAAGCACCAAGATACGATGGCAAAGCCTTCGAAGTAGGACCTCTTGCGAGGATGCTCGTTGCCAGAAATAAAAGGGTACTTGATTTTATAAAAAAGGGTGCAAAACCTGGAGTTGTCTTAAGACACTATGCAAGAGCGATAGAGACTCAGCTAATCGTCGATGCCTGTTATAACTGGCTTGATCAGCTTGAGGCAGAGATCACAAAGCCGGGCTTTAAAATCCATGACGCCTCTTGTTTCGAACCTCCTGAAGAGGGGATGGGCTACGGCTTCGTTGAAGCGCCGAGAGGGGCTTTAGGCCACTGGATAAAGATAAAGAACAAAAAAATAGAAAATTACCAGGCTATTGTTCCCTCCACGTGGAACGCTTCTCCAAGAGATGAAAGAGGTATAAGAGGTCAGTACGAGGAGGCCCTGATCGGTGTTCCTGTTCCAGATCCGAAGAACCCGATCAACGTTGTCCGTGTGATTCGCTCCTTTGATCCGTGCCTTGCCTGCGCCATACACATAATAGACGGGGACGGCAGTCTGAAGAGGTTCGTTATCGAGTAAGTTGTTTTTCTTCATCAGTGCGGATACAGAATAAGTTTGGGAAGGTGTTGAGAATGCGATTTCCTCATTTTATCCAGTAGTTAGATCTCCGCTTGGCTATTTTCTTGTCCATGATGCTTGACAGCGATTTTATCTAAATGTACATATATTCTATCCCCTGTGGATAAAGCAATAGAGAGGATTCGCTACAAGCTTAGAAATGGCTTAAGGGCTTTCAGGCGGTGGTTTATCCCTTATCTTTTTTCTCTTGTTCATAGGGGAGAATTCAGGCCTATCCTCTGCTACCTCTTTACAGAATGGAAATGCAATGTGGACTGCTACTACTGCCACCAGTACGATGATAGAAGGGAGGGAATGGACTTAGAGGTTGCAAAGGAAGGAATAGACTGGTTAAAGACACTCGGGTGCAGGGTCCTTGCTATTATGGGAGGTGAACCCCTCTTGAGGAAGGATTTCATCCTCGAGGTGATAAGGTACGGGGCAGAAAGGGGGTTCTTCGTATACCTTCCCACAAATGGGTATTTGCTCGACAAGGATTTTATAGACGAGATGGGTAGGGCGGGTGTCTCTGCAGTAAACCTTGCCGTGGACTGCATCTACCCAAAAAGGGGGTTGCCAAAAGCTCTCATCCCCATAGAGCCCCAGTTCAGATACCTTGTTGAGAGGAAGAAGAAATACGGTTACCTTCTCTTCTTCAACATAAACATATGCAGGACGAATATAAAAGATGTAAAGCTCCTCACAGAGATCGCCCATGTGAATCGCATAGGTACGGATTACCACCTGAATGAGCCTCCTCAAGAGATCGCAGATACATCCCATTACCGTCATAGGGAAGAGGGACTATTCATAACAGAAGAAGAGTACGAGGAAGTCGACGAACTCATAGACTGGCTGATAGGGAGACAAAAGAGAGGCTGGCCTATGGTCAATTCTATAGAACACCTTAAGCTCTTCAAAAAACGGATGAGAGGCCCCATCCCATACTGGGGATGCAGGGCAGGCATAAACGGCGCTTTGATCAGGCCTGATGGCACTCTTTCCCCCTGCTTCGACCTCATCTGCTATAATTACGACTGGGGTACAATTGGGAATCCGAAGTTTAAAAAACAGGAACTGGAAAGGGTAAAGGAGAGCTGTATGCCCTACTGCTCCTCCACGTGTTTCCACACGATGAGTTACTACTATAACCCTTCCTGCGTCTTAGGATGGATAAGAAAGCACATTGGGGTCGGCTGAGAATTATAATGTGTCACTTCCTGCGGGTTATACTGTGAATGTGGGGCTAATCTTTTAAAGGCCTCTATCGATATCTTTTACAAAAAGTTTGAATAAGATGAGCGTAAGAGCTAATATAACAAATTGTCGTACTATAAGTGCTTTTAGCGAAGGAACGTAAACATGAGAAAGAAACAGGATCTCTATGAGATGGTAAAGGCGCTCGGTCTTGTTTTCGGGGACATAGGGACAAGCCCTATCTATACGATGACTGTCACGTTCCTTCTCCTTAAGCCGACAAGCGATAATGTGCTTGGTGTTCTCTCTCTTATCTTCTGGACGATCACAATCCTCGTTACGATTGAATACGCATGGCTTGCCATGAGCCTTGGTTACAGAGGGGAGGGGGGTACTATAGTCCTAAGAAGTGTACTCTTGCCCCTCCTCAAAAAGGAAGGCCCTATCGTTTTCTTCTCCATTCTTACTTTCATTGGTGTATCATAGCTCATAGGCGATGGGGTCATAACGCCGGCAATAAGTATACTGAGTGCGGTCGAAGGAATTACGATCATTCCTGGTTTCGAAAATATTGACCGGAGCATACTTCTTTACACGGCCTTTATCATAACGATCCTTCTCTTCTCATTTCAAAAAAAAGGGACAGATAAGGTTGCCGGTGCCTTTGGGCCCGTCATGTTGGTATGGTTTTTTTCCCTTGCTATAACAGGACTTGTATCGATACTTAAAGTTCCCTGGCTAATTCTTGCGGTGAACCCAATTAATGCAATAGAATTTTTCAGCCGAAACGGTTTTTATGGTTTTTTTATCCTCTCTGAAGTAATCCTCTGCGCGACTGGAGGAGAAGCCCTTTACGCAGACATGGGACATCTTGGCAAAAAACCTATCATCAGGGCGTGGTCTTTTGTCTTTCCCTGCCTCCTACTCAGCTATTTCGGACAGGGCGCATATCTTATAAAAGAGCAAAGAATGGACGGTAATCTTTTGTTCTCTATGGTTTATTCTCAGGCGCCTCCACTTTATGTGCCTTTTCTCATTCTGAGTCTTCTTGCCACAGTTATCGCCTCTCAAGCCATTATAAGCGCAATGTTTTCGCTTGTGTACCAGGGGATAAATACGAGGATCTTTCCTTTCTTCAAGGTTCACTACACGTCCACAAAGTTGAGATCCCAAATCTACATTGGCTTCGTTAACTGGTTTTTGCTCCTTTCCGTCCTTTTCATGCTTTACATTTTTAAAGAATCAAAGAATCTTGCGAGTGCGTATGGATTTGCAGTCACAGGGACCATGACCCTGACGGGTGTATTCATGACGTGCATATTCTTTCTTAGGGGATCGTGGCTTAAAATGGGTCTTTCCTTTTTTGTGACGCTATACGCACTTCTCTTTTTCTTTTCCAACACCTTGAAAATTCCTCACGGTGCTTACTGGTCCGTCGTCATCGCCTCCATTCCCCTTTCTATTATTCTCATCTACACGGGAGGACAGAGGAAGCTGTATAAGAGTATGAGACCACTGAGGCTCGACACATTTCTATTAAGTTACAGGGAGCTTTATCATACGGTTAACAAAATAAGTGGAACTGCGATCTTTTTTGTGAGGGACACAAAGAGAATTTCCCCGTACATCGTTCATACCATGTTCAACAACAATATTATCTACGAGGAAAATATCCTCGTCACTTTAAAGACAACCGATCGTCCTTTTGGCGTAAATGCATACTTTGCCGAGGATCTGGCTGAGGGGTTGAGATCTTTCGTAATTGAAACAGGTTACATGGAGATCCTTAATATCGAAAAGATCCTTAGAGATGCGGGCATAAATGAAAAGGCAATCTTTTACGGGCAGGAAGAGATTACGACGAAAAATATCTTCTGGAAGTTTTTTTACCTTATAAAGAGGCTATCTCCACCTTTGATCCAGTTCTATGACCTTCCACCAAACAAGTTGCACGGTGTTATAACAAGGGTGGAAATGTAGATTTTAATCAGCGCGAGTTTATTATTCTTCCTGGGGAAGGGATTTGAGTTGTGCTAAAGAGAAAACTGGCCCATCCTTACAAACGTACTTAGATCCTATATTGCATCTGCCGCAGAGGCCTATCCCACACTTCATGCGCCTCTCAAGCGTTGTTATTACGTCCTCATCTTTGAAACCGAGCTTATCAAGAGCAATAAGAGTGTACTTGATCATAATCGGTGGGCCACATGTGATAGCAACTGTGTTATCAGGCTTTGGAGCCATCTCTAAAAGAACATTAGGTACCAATCCCACTTTCTTTGTCCATCCAGGATATTCGTTATCAACGGTCAGAATCAATTCCAAATCCTCTCTCGATTCCCATTCCTTTAAGTCTTCCTTATAACAGAGATCGACAGGCGTCCTCGCTCCATAGAGAATCGTTATCTTCCCATAATCCTTCCTGTTATCGAGCATGAAGAGTATAAGTGTCCTAAGGGGGGCAAGGCCGATTCCTCCACCTATGAAAAGTATGTTCTTTCCCTTCATATTCTCATAGGGGAACCAGTTTCCGAGGGGGGCGCGAAGACCCATTTTGTCTCCCTCATGGAGCTCGTGGATCGCAGAGGTCACCTCTCCAACTTTCATAACACTGAACTGTAAGTACTCTTTCCTTGTAGGTGGAGAGTTTATAACAAATGTTGATTCCCCAACCCCGAATACGGAAAGCTGACCAACCTGCCCTGGTTGGAATGTGAAACTCTTCATCTTTTCAGGATCATCAAAAACGACCTGAAAAGACTTTATATTTGGGGTCTCCTGAATAACCTTTGTTATTGTCACAATATCAGGCAAATAAGGATTCTTCAAACCCATTACTCCCTACCACCCTCTTCTGATTTCATAAGTTCTAAAACTATTTCCCTTATATCGACGGAAACGGGACAGAATCTCACACATCTCCCACACCCGCAGCATGCGATTTGACCTGAATATCTCTCAGGATAAAACATGAACTTGTGACCAACCCTATTTCTGAATCTCTTGAACTTATCTGGTCTTGGATTGTGGCCACTTGCCTCTAAAGTAAAGTGGAAAAACATGCAAGAATCCCAGCTTCTTATTCTTTCACCTTCATAAAATGTTTTCTCGTCAGTGATGTTGAAGCAATAGCATGTAGGGCAAAGATACGTGCAGACCCCACAGCTTAAGCACTTAGAGAGGTGTTTCTTCCAGAAGTCTTCATCACTGAAGAGTCTAAGCTTAGGACTGAGCGGCTCAATCTTCCCAACTCTTTCACAGTACTCCTTCACCAATCTTTCAACTTCCTCTTTCCTTTTCCTTTTCTCTTCGAGGTATGTTTCACCTGGTTCGAGAAGCTCACTTTCGAGAAATATATTCCCCTTTTCTGTTATTGCCTCGATCAAGTAGCCCCCATTAATCTCAGTAAATTGAGCATCTGAACCCTCCTCATCGAATGGACCGCCACCAACAGAAATACAGAAACAACCTGAACTCGGAGAATCGCAACTTTTAGTGGCAATATATGAATTTTCCCTTCTTTTCTTGTAGTAAACATCTTGGGTGTCAGTATCTATAAATACCCTGTCTATCACTGAAAAACCTTTTGCATCACAGGGTCTTGCGCCAAAGATTATCCTTATTTCCTGATCCATGTTTTCTTGTATACGCACATTGACTTTGTCAAGCCCATTACCCTCCTTTTCAAACATGAACCTGAAGAAAGTCTCACTCTGGAGATAAATTATGGACTTAGCCGGAGTTGTTGCGGGTTTTTTTAAGGAAAGCTCGGATACGCCAGAATATTTTCTAAAAACAATAGCCCCTTTCTCTTCCTTTGGGACATAAAGTCCGCCTTTCTTCGAGAGGTTATTGAGATAGGCTTCCAGTCTATCTTTTCTTAAAAATCCGTTCCGCCCCATCAGAGTTCATGCTCCTTAATTTTTTCTTCCTCCACCTTGAATGTATACATTGGAGGCTTATCATCCACGTTTATTCCTGTCTCGTAATCAAAGAGCTGTTTCATTTCATAGTTGATCTTCTTCTTCATCATCTTCACAGGTATACCCATAGGGCAGGCTCTTTCACATTCACCGCATTCCACACATCTACCAGCGAGGTGGATCGCATGTATAAAGTGAAACATGAACTTCTCAGGGAGTTCCAGTTTCTGACTCACGAAATGGGGATCTCTGCTCTCAGCTATGCACCTATCCTGGCACACACAGAGAGGACAAGCATTTCTACACGCATAGCACCTTATACATTTCTCAAATTCTTTCTTCCAGAATGACAGTTTTTCCTCAAGGGTTTTTTTGTCAAATTCAGTAACATCTTCGTACGCCTTATCCCAGCCTATCTGCGACTTTATAGGTTCTCCTATGAGGTGGTCATATATCAAAGGAGTAGGGTATCTACAGGTCTTACATTTTTGAGCGAGTACCGAATCAATTTGAAAGAATTTCTCACCATCTAATGTCCTTATTTTTAAAGAACTATTGTCCAGGATCTCAGCCTGCAGGACAGGACTCTCTCCTATCTCCTCCATAATCTTTTTCACGTCCACAACTCCACTACACGGGATACCTATTATTTTTAAGTTTTCCCTCGTGATTAGGCCCTCTTGAATGAACTGAACCAATGTGCGGGAATCGCATCCTTTCACAACGATCCCGACCTTCTCCTTCATGAAGGGTAAATAGGTTGTAAGGTTGTGGACGCAAAAAACGTTAAAAACTGACTCCTCTATCTCTTTTTCATCCCTTATAAAATGAGGAGTAGCATGGATAGGGTCAAACCCCATTTTCCAGGAGATCACGACATCTACTTCCTTTAAGATCTGAGATATCTTTTCTCTAAGTCCTTTCTCACTCAAAGGCTTTCTCCTTTTCTCCATGTAGTGGTCCCAATTCATGGATAAGCTTCGTGAATTCTGTGACCACCCTCTGCCATCTCTGACCTTCTGAAGCAGAAACCCAGGTGTAGCGGAATCTCCTTGGATCTATTCCCAAAAAAGGCAAAAGTCTTTTTAGCATTTCAAGCCTTCTTCTCGCATAAAAGTTTCCGTCCGAATAGTGGCAGTCCCTCGGATGGCACCCTGAGACAAGGACACCGTCTGCTCCACCTATGAGAGCCTTGACCACAAACAGGGGATCAACTCTTCCAGAACAGGGGACTCTTACTATCCGTAAATCCGTTGGTTGTTTAAACCTGCTCACACCCGCCGTGTCAGCACCCCCATAAGAACACCAGTTACACAGAAAACCTATTATCTTAAGCTCTCTTTTATTTTCCTGAGACAAAGGCATTCACCTCCGCGAGGATCTGGTTGTCTGTAAAGTGTTGCAACTGTATTGCGCCGCAAGGGCACGTGGAAGTGCATATGCCGCACCCGGCACATACCGTCTCTATGACTTTGGCTACCTTTCTTCCATCCCTTAGTTCCTCTTCTTTTATGGCACCAAAAGGACAGGTCTTAACGCATTTCATACATCCCACACATATGTTGGGATTAACGTATGAAACCTGAGGATCAGACTCGAGCATGTCTTTTGAAAATAGGGAAAGAACCTTGCTCGCTGCAGCGCTACCCTGACTTACGGATGCGGGAATGTCCTTTGGTCCCTGGCAAGCACCTGCTAAAAAGACCCCTGAAGTGTTCGTCTCTACAGGACGCAACTTAGGATGGGATTCTACATAAAAACCGAAAGTATCATATGAGATTCTAAGTTTCTCTGCAAGTTTTGCCGCATCAGGATTAGAGATAACTGCATTTGCAAGAACGACCAAATCCGCCTCCACTTCGGCCTGGACTCCAAGGAGGGTATCAGCACCTTTTACTATAAGCTTATCTCCTTTAGGATATATCTTTGATACCCTTCCCCTTATATACTTCACTCCGTATTCCTCTTGCGCCCTTCTTGTAAACTCATCGTATCCCTTTCCAGGTGCCCTTATGTCCATGTAAAAGACGTAGGACTGGGAATTTGGCAAATGATCCTTAGTTAAGATCGCTTGCTTCGCTATGTACATGCAACAAAAATTGGAACAGTAAGGAATTCCGAGTGACTTATCCCTTGAGCCGCAACAGGCGATAAATACGACCGTCTCAGGCTCCTTACCGTCGGAAGGCCTCTTTATATGCCCTGCCGTAGGCCCTGATGCATTTAGAATCCTTTCATACTGAATCCCCGTTATCACATCTGCGTATCTTCCCCCACCATACTCAGGAAAGTTTTCAACACCCATTAGACTATAACCTGTAGCAACTATTATCGCCCCAACCTCTTCAACTACAAGCTCATCTTTCATATCATAATCGATCGCTTTGGTAGGACATATCTTTGCGCATACACCACACTTCCCCTTTGTCAAATACCTGCAGTAGTTCGGGTCTATTTTTGCCTTCTTCGGTATTGCCTGAGGGAAAGGTATGCTTATTGCCCGCGTTGGTGCGATCCCGAAGTTGAAATAATCATAGGCGTTTTTTGAAGGACACTTCTCCATACACAATCCACATCCAGTACATTTCTTCCAATCCACATAAGTTGCCTTCTTCCTTATCGTTACCTGATAATTCCCTATGTAACCCTTTACATCCTCTATCTCAGAATAAGCGTACAGTTTTATCTTTTCATGCTGAGCCACATCTACCATCTTGGGCCCGAGAATGCAGATAGAACAGTCTATCGTGGGAAATGTCTTATCCAGTCTTGCCATCATTCCACCTATGCTCTGGGTCTTTTCCACAAGCACAACTTCGAGCCCCCCATCTGCGCAATCTAAGGCGGCCTGCATTCCCGCAACCCCTCCCCCTATCACGAGAACCCTCTTGTTCACACGGAAGGAAGAGGAATAGAGGGGCTTATTGTTCATGACTTTTGCAATAGCCATACGGACAACATCTATAGCCTTTTTTGTGTTGAGCTCCCTATCATCTCCAACCCATGATATGTGTTCCCTTATATTGGCCATTTCGAGAAAATACCTGTTCAAACCCGCCTTCTCGATAGTTTTTCTGAATGTTAGCTCATGCATCCTTGGAGAGCACGCCGCTACTACTACTCTATTTAGATTGTATTTTTTTATCGCCTCGATTATCTCATTCTGTCCAGGTTCTGAACATGTGTACATGTAAGTTGTAGCATATGCGACACCTGGAATCTTCCTCATTTCCTCCGCAACTTTCTGTACATCTACAGTTCCAGCTATGTTATTTCCACAGTGGCATATAAAAACGCCAACCCTCATTGCTCTTCCTCCGCCTCCGGCTCTTCCTTAATCTTCTTTCCTCTCTTCTCCGCTTTTTTCAAGGAATCGACAATCCACTGAGCACTGACAACGAGCTTATTTATTCCAAGTTTATCTGGAGATATACCAAAAACGAGACCCAGAAGCTGTGAGAAGTATAAAACTGGGATTTTAAAATCGGTCTTCATAAGGCTATTTATCTGATCCTGTCTCAAATCAAGGTTCTGCTGACAGAGGGGACAGCAGACGGCTACACAGTTTGCCCCAACCTCTTTTGCCATTGAAAGGACTTTGGAGGAAAGCTTGTTAACCACATCCCTTTTTACAACCCCGAAGGCTGCACCGCAGCACTCTGTCTTAAAGGGAAAATCTAAAACAGTAATTCCCGCACTTTCCAGTATCCTATCCATTGAGATCGGATTTTCAGGGTCATCGAACTCTGCAACCTCTTTAGGTCGAGTTACTATACATCCGTAATATGGAACAACCTTTAGCTCAGGGATCTCATATACCGCCATCTCAGAGATCTTCTCAGGCGGGATATCCTCGTAAAGAATCTGAAGGGCAGATTTTGGCGAAACCCTAAGATTGTACGGCTCATCTATCAGCTCATTTATTCTCTCCCTCATCTCTGGATCTTTTTTCATCTTCAGGTGAGCCCTTTTAAGAACAGCGAAACATGAGGGGCAAGGAGCTATAACTGTTTCAAGACCCATCTTCTCTATCAAAGAGAGGTTCCTTGCGCCGAGTGCACAGGCGAGAAGAGGATCTACTGTGTGCGCAGGTGTGGAACCACAACAACTCCAGTCATCCGGTTCTTCAATCTCGACTCCAAGAACCTTAAAGATCTCTTTTAAAGAATCGTTATACTCTTTAGCAGTGCTCTCAAGGGAACAACCTGAGTAGTAAGCATACCGTTTATTGTTCATTCCTCGGCTTCCTCTCAAATTCCCTGAATATCTTTTCTACTTTTTCCCTTCCCTTTATGTTTGTCGGAAAAAGGTGGATCTTACCCCGGGAGAGCACCTTTGGACCTAAATCCGCGTCTGTGAAAAGCTTCCCAGATCTTAGATTGTACTTGAGTAAGACCCCAAGTTCAAATACCCTTCCGTGCTTCTTCATCGAATCAAGAAAGGTATCAAAAAAGAGTTTTATTTCCTTTTCGGAAACGTAGTTTTCTCTCCTCGCTATCACCCTCAATGTATCCATTATCTGAGCTACATCTATCTGGCATGGACATCTTGTTGTACATGTCTCGCAGGTAGCACAAAGCCAGATCGCCCTTGAACGAAGAATAGTCTCCTTCTGGCCTGCCTGAAGCAGCCTCATAATCTTGCTTACCGGATAGTCGAAGAATTCAGTGAATGGGCATCCAGCTGTGCAGTTCCCACATTGATAACACAAATATGGATTCTGACCACTCTCTTTTGCAACCTGTCCTATGAAGCTACTATCTGCACTTTTTGTGATATTTATCACATTAGTCGGCAAACTGGCCTCCGGCTTTGCTTCTGCTATTAATTTTTCCCTGACTTTTTAGCACAGATAAGAGGGTATGTCAACGTTTTTTTGATCGTCTTGAGAAAAATTTCTCTTACTTTGACTTCTGGCGCCTTGATAGGGAAATATTTACGCTCCCTTCAGCCCTCTTACTTTTAGAAATCCCTGTATGAGGCAAATCCCCCTCTCTTTTAGAACATATCTTATCTCCTTCACAAACTCCCCACCATCCGCCATCGTTATCCCCGCTTCCTTCTCGAGTATCTCTCCGAATTTCCATATGTCATTAATCAAAAGCTTCTTTGCCTCCTCGGCCCGGTAAGTGTGTATTTGCCCCTCGGGTTTAACTTCAATAATCCAGCCGTTTCTGTAAGGATCTACATTCAATAGGAAAGGCATGTCATTGAGTACCTCGTTGGTACATTCAATAACTCCATTAATTGGGGCGTAAACTTCAAGTTCATCTTCCTCGGTCCGAAATTTAGCAAACCAGGTGTTCTCCGTTATCCTACTCCCCTTTTCTTTCACAATCACCTTTCTTACCTTCCCTAAAATGCACTGACCAAAATCGTCAAAGCCAATCCTCACCACGCCATTTTTCTTTTTGAGCCAGAGATGTCCGTCGAGATAATCCTTTGTTTCGTCAAATTGAAACCCGTGTATACTTGTCAAATTTTCCTTTGCTCCCTCCGAACTCTCTTTCTGATACACAGGACACAATTCGAAATTCGGCGTATTACAGAATGGAGAAATGTCCCTTTCATTCATTTTTCGTAATGGTAAGGATGTGCAAAAGTATAGCTTAGTGTGTCCAACAAAGGGGCAAACCGTTCTTTTCTCATCTTCTAAGACACTGCCTTTTGGGTAAAGCGAGCATTCCCTGTAATTTTTTCCGACACATTTTTCATCTCCCTTAACAACGTTCTCAGAGTAAATTGTTCTTTTGAGTGGAAAGTTCTTACAGTATAGAAGATATTCCTCCTTTAAAAGGGGACATTTTTTCTGGCTTCTCATAATGGTCACCTCCCTCAATTTTCTATTTAAAGCTTCTCGTATCTATGGTCTCTATCAGATTTCCCTTTTTATCCCTTACGTTTATGATCAAGAGGTCTCTCCATCCGATCGTGTGAGTGGCACATCCAAGACAAGGGTCATAGGCCCTAAATGCCATCTCTACCATGTTTAAGAGACCATCTTTGTTTAAAACCTTCCCATCTTTTATAAACTCTTTGGCAGCTTTCTTAACTGATAGGCAAATAGGAGCCGCATTGTGCTGGGTGGCAACTATGAGATTTATTTTTGTAGCCAAACCCTGGTTGTCGGTCTCATAATCGTGAATCAAGACACCACGACAAGCCTCAACGCAACTTACCCCTTTTCCGATCATACGTAAATTTGTATTCCTGATATCCTTTCCTGTCAGTAGGGGGTCTTTTGCTATCACATATATTTCCTCCGCTGCCTGAAGTGCTTCAAGAAGTCTCGCCCGATGATACGCCATCGTTAAATGGCATGGTTTCCCGAGGACTGATACCATGCATTCATATTCCTTCTGAGCCAAAGGTGTAGCCATACCTTCACACACATTGAACCTGCCTAAAGGTCCAACCCTGTACAAAGACGTGCCTTCACCCTCATTTAACCCATTCCAACCTACTTTCCTCAAATGAGTGAGTCTCACATAGGTCCATTCTTCCACCCACTCTCCTATGAACTCCCCATAGTTTCTGGGGTGAAAAAATGCTATCTCCTTCCCCTTGGGGTCAATGACCCTTAAGTTGCCCTCGTAGTAATTCTGCCTCAGGTAGTCGTCTACAAGTCCCATATAGCAGGTTTCAAGCCTGTAAGCATCACTTAGAATCAGGTCCATATTCGACTTGTTAGAAAGTACCTTCTCTTTGAAAAGTTTTAAGGCAAATCTCGCAAAATCAATAGAAATTTTTGCTGTCTCCTCCACAAAACCTCTTTCCTCCTCGCTTATTCCTCTGGATACACCACCAGGAAGACCAGCCTCAGGATGTGCCGGTTTTCCCGCGATCAGCCTTATTATCTCTCTTGTCCTTTTTCTAACCTCTATAACCTTTCTCCCTATCTCCAGTCCCGCCTCCTTTATGACCCCCAAGATGTTTCTTTCCGCCGGGCTTTTTTCTGATCCCACTATGAAATCAGGGGATGAAAGAAAGAAAAAGTGAAGGAAGTGATCCTCCACATAAGCTGCCAAGAGTTGAAGCTTTCTTATCAGTTTTGCTGTCTCAGTGGGGGCAACACCGTAAACCATATCTATGGCTTTAAGGGAAGCGAGATTGTGTGGGGTTGGGCAGACCCCGCATATGTTCGGCATTATTCTCGGCAGCTCTTCTACTGGCCTTCCAACACAGAACCTCTCAAACCCTCTCAACTCCGTGACTTGAAAATAGGCATCCTGAACCTGCCCATTATCGTCCAGAAAGATTTCAATCTTTCCATGACCCTCAAGTCTTGTAACAGGATTTATCGTTATCCTTTCTCCCATTTTTCACCCCTATCGTTTATCTCAGAGAATTGCTGAACCAACAGTAAAACGGTAAAGATACCCAGCCGCATCCCCCATGCCGTTTAATACCTCTCTCATACTTTCGTCTGTGCCTGCATCAACAAGGGATGCAATCGTTGATATATACCTCATACCGGGATCTCTTACCCCTCCCACAGGTCCCATACAACCTCTGCACGGAACATTTACCTTCATGCATGGGGTTCCGCAGCCACTTCTTGTCGCAGGTCCCGAACATATGATCCCCTGTGCTAAAAAACAGTCGCCACTATCCAGCCCAACCTCATGTATTCTTTTCAAGGTCTTAATTCTTAAAACCTCAGGCTTTGTGGTATTCCTCTCGCAGTAAGCGCATAATGCAATGGGGGGTGATAGTGTAGATCCTTTAGGGGGCAGATCTCCTGATGCAAGAACGTTAAACATGTCTACAACAAGGTCCGGATGAGGCGGACAACCGGGCAAATAGCAGTCCACATCGATTACTCTATTGAGCGGTTCAACTTTGTCAAAAAATTCAGGAAGTGTGAGCTCTTTTCCATTTTTCTTTTAATTCCTTTTTTGGAAATAGACCTGAGGGATTGACGGCTGTGGGACTATCTTTGTAAACAAAAGAAAATATGCTTTCTTTAGAAGCAAGATTCGCAAGTGACGGAGTCCCGCCGAAACAGGCGCAGGCACCAAATGCCACAACAATTTCAGACTTTTGCCTCAATAGGTGCGCCAACTCCTTGTGCTCCGAATTCCTCACACATCCATTTATTATGGAAGCCGCTATCTCCTTATCTTGCATCCGTTCTATATCTTTGTACTTAAAGTCAAGGGCTACGGGCCAAAGAACAATTTCGAATAGTTCCACAACTTTTAGTATTTCCTCATTCAAATCCAATATCGTTTCGTCGCATCCCCCACAGGCCTTTTACAGTTTTTGCTATGGTTTCTCCTTCCGGATCAAACCCATGGACAATCTCTACCTTCTGCCTTTTGTAGCCGAATGTCTCAAGGATTTGGCCGAGGATGTAAATTTTTTTCTTCGCTTCCGTATCTCCATCCTGAAAGTGACAATCACCAGGTGGGCATCCAAGAAGCAAAACCCCTTCGTGCCCTTTCTTTAAGGCCTTTATTATATCTTCAGGCCCGATCATGCCGATGCAATCTACAGAACTGTATAAACCGACTCCCTCAATACCTGTTCCGTTCATTCCACTCGGCCAGCTGAACCTGCAGGCAAAAATAGCAAGTCCTTTAGCTGCCATAACTTCTTCTGTTCGTATAAGCCAAGCAGGGGTCATCTTTCTGGCATCAGCGGGACAAACGGAAATACACATCCCGCATCCCTTACAGAGAAGAGAGTCTGTGTACGAAACCTTTCTGACTCCGATGACCCTCCTCTCGTATATTACAGGCACATCCCTTAAAGTACAGGTACCGTAGTTACATACGGAAGCACACAATCCGCATCCGCTGCACAGGTCTTCGTTGACCGTTACAGTTGGAAGCTCTGATCTCAAATCACAAGCGACGCAAGCCTTGCACGACACGCATGGACCGCACGCAAGACACCTCTTTGCTTCCCTTATCGCCTCCTCCAGGGTAAATCCTATTTCAAATAGATCAAAATTCATTCTCTCATATACTGGCTTCCATTCCTTCTCAGGCGGAGACTTTAAATCCTCCCTTAGGGGTGCCCTGCTCGGTTCATAAATCAAATTCCATTTCCCAATACTCACTCCTCTCAAATACTGGTCTATTGATTGTGCTGCTTACCTGCCTTCCGCCATCGCATCCGCCATAAATCCTATTTTTCTTACGTCTCCCCCGATGAACACATTCCTCTTTATAGTGCTCTGGAGTGTCAGTGGGTCAACAGCCAGCCTTCCTTTCTCGTCAAAAAGACCACCTTCACTCAAAAAACCCCGATCAATTGTCTGGCCTATAGATATGAGTAGAAAATCTCCCTCAAGCTCTATTACGTCTTTTAAATCAAATTTTGGATTAAATCCTTTTTCATCGAATACGGAAATACATCTCGGACATTCGATTTTTTTGAATTTCCCATTTTCACCTATTACTCTTCTTACCCCTCTTGAATACACAACCCTTATCCCTTCTTGTTCTGCTCCCTCTATCTCCTCTTCATCTGCTGGAATCCCGTCCCTTTGGCTCTTGTCCCAGGTCTCGAGACAAACTACTGTGACATCCCCTCCCAGCCGAGCGGCGGATCTTGCCACATCAAACGCCACATTTCCACCGCCTATAACTATTACTCTTTTTCCCTTGAAGTGGTAGGATTCGAAACTTCCTTCCGAGCACTTGTAGAGAAAGTTGATTCCGTATTCCACATTCTCAATGCCCTGCCATTCAACCGGGTAAGTTCCAAGTGTGAGTGGTCTGGGAAGAGGGGTTCCGGTCGCAACAAATATGGCCCTGAACCCTTCTTTCTCCAATCTTTCAAAAATATCTCCGTAGATCTGCTGATTTAGCTTTATATCTATGCCATATATCCGAACTAAATTTTCCAAAGTAACATCGAGAAGATCGGTTGGAAGCCTGTACCTTGGTATATACCTGAGCGATCCTCCAAGCTTGCTTGCTCTTTCGAACACTGTTACCTTATAACCTAACTTACTCAGTTCGTAAGCACAGAAAAGTCCGGCAGGCCCAGCTCCTAATACCGCCACAGGCCCTTTATCTTTTTTCAATTCAATAGGTTTCTTATCTACGAGGTAAGGTACATAGTAGTCTGACAGGAACCTTTTGAGAAGCCTCCTTTTCACAGAACCGCCATTTTCCTTTAGATTACATTCTCTTTCGCACAACCCACATATGTAGCCACATACAGGAAAGAAAGGATTCTTTTCGTAAAGATAACTTCTATCTGGATTATCTCATCTTTTGCTTTCTCAAGGCTTGGCGTCAATAGAGAAATCATCACATTGGTCCTCTGAATAGGTTCTCCTATGGGACATTTAATCTGGCAAGGAGGAAGTACCTGTTTTATGGCGTATTCTTCCCTGGCCTTGTCATCAGACCGGATTTTCCACATCTTTATTCCCCCCTCTTTTCTCCTTCTTCTGCAGGACCTCCGTCCGCCATCGTAAAACCAAGATCCTGAGAAAAGTTAATCCTTCTTTCCCCTTCTTTTTCTCTAACGATACCCTTTTTTACGGGAAGACAAATCTTTCCTAGGCCTGCTATTACGCCTAAAAGTGGAATTACGACAGTTAAAATGTACGCTAATATGAGAATAACTACCCCTACAATAAGACATATAAAAAAGGTATTCACGACTTCACCTCACTCCTTTTTAAGAAGTCTGCTATAAGCCAGACAGCTTTAATCTTGAGATTCTTTCGTATCTCCCTCATTATCTCCCCACCGTCAACCATGGCAGAAAGGCCCGATTCTCCAAGGAGTTCATGAAGCTTCTGTATGTCTTTCCTTATGGCGATCAACGCATCGTGACCATTTATAGTCTTAGGCTCTGATCTAAGAATGACATCCATTAACCATCCCTTTCCGTAGGGATCCGAGTTTATAAGATTAGGATCATCTTTGAGCTTTTCGTTTACTCTATCTATTAAGCCTTTAAAAGGCATCTTGATCTCTACTTCCCCCTCTTCAATCAGACATACTACAAGAGGAGTTTCATCCCTTTCATGGAAACTGACTTTTTCCACTCTCCCAAGAATAAACTGGCCAAAATCATCAAACCCAACGCGCACTTTCCCATCCATTTTCTTAATCCATATATGCCCATCTAAATATTCCTTCTTGGTATCGAAGTGGAAGCCCCGAACAGTGACGATATCTTTTTCCTGTGGTCCATAAACTGCCTTCCTGAACATCTCGCACCTCTCATAGTACGGATAAAGACACGGGCTGAATGTGAGACTGTCCATACTGACCTTTTTTAGGGGAAAGGCAGCGCAAAAATAAAGGGTCTCTATTCTGATGAAAGGGCAGCTTGTGGCCCCTTTGTCCTTCTCTGCCTTAAACTCTTTCTTGTATTGCTCGCAATTTCTGTATTCGGGCTTAAAGCATCTGCACTCGCTTTTTGAGAGTTTTTCATATGGGATAGTCTTTTTTATAGGATAGGCCTTGCAGTAGACGACCATTTCTTTTTCTTAAAAGAAGACACTCTCTATTTTTTACTTCCATTGTCCGCCTTTTTACTTAAAAAGCAAGGTCTATGCCAAAACAAAATGAATAAAGACAACGAAGTACTGTTTTTATTTTTGAGACTGTGTAGAATTTGTCCACATTTTTTTCGGAAGGGTTGGGGTGTCTATGAAGCTCAGTGTGGAGTTTTTTTACAAAATCTAAACTTTCGCCAGGTTAAGTAGTGTTCACTTGACAACCACGGCTTTTGAATTTACAAATAAGAACGAGGAAAAAGATGGGAGAAAGAATAGTTGTGATTGGCGGGAATGCTGCGGGTATGAGCGCAGCATCTGCTGCAAAAAGGGTAAAAAAGGAATGTGAGGTTCTCGTACTGGAAAGGGACGTTTTCATCTCATACGCTTCATGCAGCCTCCCTTATTACGTGTCTGATGATGTAAAGGATATATCTCACCTTATAGCACTGACCCCGGATATGGCAGAAAAGGAAAGGGGGATAGGTGTGCTCCTTGGAAAGGAAGCAGTGGAAATAGATGTAAAAAGTGGGAAGGTGCATGTGAGAAACCTCAAAGAAAAAAGGGACGAGAATTATGAATTCGATAAACTCGTTCTGGCTTTGGGCGCTCATCCTATAATACCAGACGTACCAGGGGTTGATTCTTACGGTATATTCACGCTTAGGACCTTAAACGACGGATTGAAGATAAAAGAATTCATAAAAAATAGAGCACCTCGTCAGGCGGTCATCATCGGTGGAGGATATATAGGGCTTGAACTTTCAGAAAGTCTGGTAAAAAGAGGAATACATGTGACGATCGTGGAGAAGACGGATAGAGTTCTCGGCAACATGGACTTGGAGATAATAAATCAAGTTGAAGACGTTATTAAGAAGCACGGTGTAAATCTTTTAAACGGCGAGTCACTTCGAGGATTCGAAAGTAAGGATGGGAATGTAATAGCTGTGATCACAGAGAATGAGAGAATCCCCTGCGATCTTGTCGTATTAGCCATAGGGGTCAAGCCTAACACGGAGATTGCGAGGAACGCAGGGATAGAGTTAGGTGTTTCTCAGGCCATAAGCGTTGATGAAATGACAAGGACCAATATGGAGAATATCTATGCCGCAGGAGATTGCGCAGAATCGATCCATCTTGTGACAGGTAAGAAGGTTTTTATTCCCCTGGGTACAGTAGCTAATAGGCAGGGAAGGGTTGCTGGTGAAAATGCTGCTGGAAAGAAGAGTCTTTTTAAGGGGGTGCTCGGAACTGCCATGACAAAGATATTCGAGCTTGAAGTCGCAAGGACCGGGCTTTCTTCCCTTGAGGCAGAAAGAGAAAAATTTGACTTTGTAAAGGTCACGATAAAGGGAAGCTCAAGAAGCAAGGCTTATCCACTTGGAAAACCGATTCTTATAAATTACATTGTGGAAAAACCGACTGGATTGCTCCTCGGTGCCCAGATGGTGGGAGAGGAAGGGGTCGCATTAAGAATAAATACGGTTGCAAGCTGCATATTCAATAGGATGACAGTCCATGAAGTTGCATCAATAGACTTAGGGTATGCTCCACCCTTTGCGACCGTTTGGGATCCAATACTGATCGCAGCAAACGAAGCCATAAAGAGGCTGTGAGTTTCCCTGCCCTTGAAGAATTAAGCCCTGAACTTCTTGCGTTTTTTTCCGGTCTTTTCACATGGGGAATAACAGCTTTAGGTTCAGCCGCTCTATTCTTGATGAAAGGGACTCCTAAAAAGATAAATGGAATCATGCTCGGTTTTGCGGCTGGGGTCATGACCTCTGCGAGTATCTGGTCTTTGATAATCGGAAGCTCTTGAGCGAAGCACAGATATAGGTGTTCCAAAATGGATGCCAGTTACGTTAGGTCTTCTTAGATGGGACGGTTCTCGATGTGGCGCTCTCATAATTTGACAGAAAAAAGAATTTGTTATAAAAAACTGTCAGGTGCCTGGGTGGCGGAATTGGTAGACGCAAGGGACTTAAAATCCCTCGGAGCTCCCCGGCTCTGTACGAGTTCGAGTCTCGTCCCAGGCACTAAATTTTATTTGAACAAGGAAGTTCATGCTCAAGGAATGGATAATCTTAGATTCCTTTATAGATTCAGATTACAGGATATTTCGGATAGGGATTCAGAAAGCTATTTGTCCAAGAACGGGAAAAACCTCAGAGTATTACACGATCCACGCATCTTCATGGGTTAATGTTATCCCCCTCACAGGGGATGGACATGTGGTCATGATAAGACAGTTTAGGCAGGGGTCGAGAACATTCTGTCTCGAAATCCCAGGTGGCCTTGTGGATCAGGAAACCCCAGAAGAAGCAGCAAAAAGAGAACTATTAGAAGAAACAGGATATGCTGGAGAAAAAATAGAATTTCTCGGTTCCGTTAATCCCAACCCTGCCCTTTTCGACAATGTATGCTATTCTTACCTCGTAAGGGATGCAAAAAGAAGAGCTGAGGCAAATCTTGACCCTAACGAAGATATAGAGGTTGTCCTTGTTCCCCTTGTGGAGGTACCAAATCTTATAAAGCAGGGAACCATTAATCACGCACTCGTTGTCGCTGCCTTTTGCTTTTACTTTCTGAGATACCCGCCCTATGAGTAGAAAAAAAGTCCCGATCATCTGCGTCGTCGGGTGGTCGGAAAGCGGAAAAACGAGCTTTCTCGAGGAGCTAATTGGGGCAGCGATAAAGAAAGGCTTAAAAGTAGCGGCCATCAAACATACTCATCATGAGATAGAGGAGAACAAAAAAGATACTTTCAGGCTGAGAAAGGCAGGAGCCGATCCTGTGCTTCTCGTATCGAGAGACCTTTTGATGATAACGAAAAGAAAAAAAGAGGATTATCCCCTTGAAGGGATAGTCAAGGGATACTTATCCGGCGTTGACATAGTTTTCGCAGAAGGTTTCAAATCTGCGAAATGTCCAAAAATAGAGGTCTATTCTGGAAAAGGAGAACCTCTTTTCCTTAGGGACTCTGACATTTTCGCACTTGTCACTGAAATGAAGGTTGAAGTAGACCTTCCAACTTTCAGTCCAGGGGAAGCAGAAAAAACAATCGACTTTATAATCCGTAAATTCTCTTTAGCTCCTTAACGAGAGCTATATTTTCCAGATGTCCAGTATTCTTTGCCACAACTTTCCCGATTACTGGCCTGTTTAAAAGGTACAGATCTCCTAAGAGATCAAGAATCTTGTGTCTAACGAACTCGTTCTCATATCTCAGCTTCGTATTTACAACCTTTTCGTCGTCGAGCAAGATAACATTGTTTATTCTTCCGCCTTCTCCGAGACCCATCTTTGACAGGATTTCGAAATCGCTCAGAAAACCGTATGTCCTCGATGGGGCTATCTCTCTCAGAAATTCATCGAGTCCTCCTTGGAAAACATAGTTCTGGTAATTGATGGGAGGGCGACCCTCTATCGTAAAATCGACGATAAGATGGTCGGAGGGCTCTATGGAAAGATGCTTTTCAGAAGAAAGGTTTCTGAGAAAAGTCCTTTCCGTTATTACTATGGGTTCCACACTTTTTTCCTGTTCAAAGACTCCAGCCTCGTTAAATTTCTCACAAATCTGACTTGCGGATCCGTCAAGGATAGGAACTTCTTCACTAACCTTTATCAGCACATTAGTTATTCCAAACATGTGGCAACTCGCCATAAGATGTTCTATCGTTCTGACAATACAGTTTTTTCCTTTGAGGGAAGATGCATACCCCACTGAGTAAACGTAATCAACAAAGGCAGGTATTCTCTCCCCATCAGGTACATGCTCGAAAACGACTCCAGTATTCTCTTCCATGGGAAATAGAATCATGCCCGTTTTTACTCCAGTATGGAGCCCATGACCGTAAAGGACTATGCTTTTACCTATGGTCTTCTGCCTGAAACTTTTCTCCCCAGTCACGAAGGATTTAATTCTGAAAGTGGTCTCTTTCTTCTCTAATTCCTTTGAGTCTTTTAAGCACCTGCCTATGACCTCAAGAACCTTCTCTATGGATAGGGGTTTTTCAAGAAAGTCAGAGGCACCTCTCTTTACTGCCTCAACAGCCGTCGAGATATTACCATGTCCGGAAATAACAACGACTTTTGCGTCCCTCCTTATCTTCTTTATCTTCTTTAACACCTCTATTCCATCCATCTCAGGCATCCAAACATCAAGAATGACAAGGTCAGGATTCTCCCTTTCGTAAGCAGCTATCCCCTTCTTGCCATCCTCCGCCTTAATCACTAAAAAACCTTCATCCTCTAAGATGGAAGAGAGGCTCTCGAGTATATCCTTCTCGTCGTCTATTATCAGTATCTTTTCCACGAACATTATTTTAAATAAATCTTGCCGGATTTGAAAGGGTTTTTGACCCTACCACCTGGACAGAGACTTATGGTATACTTATATCACAAGTAAGGAGGGAAAAAGGTTTTTTGGATAGTACATCTGAAGAGGGCTTCATAAGGATCTCATTTGAAGATATAAATACAGCACGCAATCTCTTTGGTCCAGGAGACGAAAATCTAAAATACCTGAGGAAGCATTTCAACATAAGGGCTAACGTTCGCGGAAACAATCTCACTATAACAGGAGACAGGAAGGATGTGGAGACCACGAACATAGTTCTTAAGGAACTCCATGAGAGGGTGAAAAGGGGGCACCACATCGGCCTTGAGGATATTGACCAGGTCGTATTTGCCATAACTAACAATAAGCACGGGGCTTTAGAGGATCAGATCTTTATCCATCCAACAAAAAAAATCATAACGCCAAGATCAAAAAACCAGAAGGCCTATGTAGATGCGATAAGAAAACATGACATAGTTGTTGCCATAGGCCCCGCAGGCACGGGAAAGACTTATCTCGCGATGGCCATGGCTCTTAACTTTTATTACAGAAGGGAAATATCGAGGATAATACTAACAAGACCCGCGATAGAGGCGGGTGAAAAATTAGGATTTCTGCCAGGGACCATGTACGAGAAAGTAAACCCATACTTAAGGCCCCTTTACGATGCCCTTTACGACATGGTCGAATTCGATAGGGCATCGAAACTGATAGAAAAGGGTGTGATAGAAATAGCCCCCCTCGCATTCATGCGCGGTAGAACGCTCAATGACGCATTTATAATTCTCGACGAAGCTCAAAACACTATCTCTGATCAGATGAAGATGTTTTTAACAAGGCTCGGATTTTCCTCAAAGACTGTAATCACAGGAGACGTAACTCAGATCGATCTTTCAGATAAAAAATCAAGCGGACTCGTTGAGATTCAGACTGTTTTAAAAGGTATAAGGGGGATAAGGTTCATCTACTTCACAGAAAAGGACGTGGTAAGGCATCCTCTCGTAAGGAAAATAATAAAGGCCTACGAAAGAAGGTTGAATTGGAAAAATGAACGGTCAGAACGGAAAGGATAAACCTCCCTCGCGCATCCTGCTCAGGAAATTTTTGACCTTTTTGATATTTTCCTTTGTTGTCTCTCTCCTCTCTATAGTGGAGGTGCCTAAATCCGTCCCCGAATATAGAGAAGGTGACATAGCTCTAAAGAACGTGAAGGCAAAGCAAGATACTTACGTTCCAGAGATGGGGATAACGCTAAAAAAAGACGAAATAGTGATAAGGGAGGGAGAAAGAGTAAAAGAAGAGCATTTAAGAAAACTAAGCGCGCTAAGATTCAGAGAAGAAGAAACTTCAAGGCTCCCAAAACAGTTGGCTTTGCTCACCACACTCTTCTTCTTCGTGACATCAATACTTCACGAATTCGCAGAGAAGAACATAAAAAAATACCATATCACCCAGAAAGACCTTATCTTTGCTCTCTCTTTGACGGTTTTCCTTTTAACTCTAATAAAGGCGCTTTCCGTCCTTATAAATTCTTTTGTCCCCAGCCTTTACGGGGACTTGATATACGCCTCCCCGCTTTTTCTGTACGGGATGATGCTAAGGATCGTTCTTTTCTCAGAAGTGACTTTTGTCTTCTCATCAATCGTGCCCCTATTTATCTATTTCATGTCCCATGACGTAACGTTTACGGTTTTTGCATTCTTTTCTTCAGTTCTTGCTGCTTTTTTTGCAAGGCATTGCGAAAACCGGAATACGGTTCTCAAAGCTGGAGTTTACTCATCAGTTATAGCCAACTTTCTCATCCTTCTCCTTTCCACTCTTTCAGAAGGGGAAAGCGAAAATATAATTATCAGGATGGGACTTGTCTTTTTTTCAGGGATTTCAAGTAGTTTTCTCACCCTCGGATTACTACCAATGGTAGAGAATCTCTTCGATTACACAACGGATATAAGGCTCCTGGAACTTGCCAACTTGGAACATCCCTTACTCGAGCAGATGATGGTAAACGCGCCTGGAACATACCACCATAGCATAATAGTTGGGAATCTCTGTAAGGCAGCAGCTGAAAAGATAGGTGCTCATCCTTTGCTTGCAAGGGTTGGAGCCTATTACCACGACATCGGAAAGCTAAGGATGCCACACTACTACATTGAAAATAGGCAGGGGTTTGAGGATGCTCACAAAAATCTGACTCCAAACATGAGTGCTCTCATAATCCTTTCCCACGTCAAGGAAGGGGCAGAACTCGCGGAAAAATATAGGCTTGGAAAAAAGATAAAGGATATAATTCAGCAGCACCACGGTACCAGCCTATGCGCCTACTTCTTTAGCAGAGCAAAGGAAAACGAGAACCCTGATTTACATGTGATAGAGGAAAAAGACTTCAGATATCCAGGCCCGAAGCCTCAGACAAAGGAAGCGGGGATCGTTATGCTGGCCGATCAGGTGGAAGCCTCTTCCCGTGTTCTTGAGGATCCAACCCCAAAGAGGATAGAAAATCATGTCCAGAAGATAATAGAAAACGTCTTTCTCGATGGACAACTCGATGAATGCGAGCTGACTTTGAAGGATCTATACGCAATTCAAAAAAGCTTTACAAGTATTCTCACAGCCATGTTCCACCACAGGGTTGAGTATCCGGAAAGGAAGGATTATGCCGGTCCAGATAATAGACAATCAGAGAAGGATAAAAACGGACAAAAAGTCGATAAAAAACATCACGGAAGAATTATTAGCCTTTTTAGGAATTAGTAAAAGGACTCTCAGCATCCTCTTCACTGACAACGATGGTATAAGGGAATTAAATAGAAGATTCTTGAGAAGAGACAGTCCTACAAATGTGATCTCATTCTCTTATTTTGGAGAGGAAAGGACTTTTGGAGTGGAGGACGAGCAAATTATAGGAGATATAGTTATTTCTCTTGAGAGGACTTTAGAAGAAGCGAAGAAGGCTGGGTGTTCTTTCTATGAGAGGCTTATGGGTCTCATAATACACGGTATTTTGCATATAATGGGATACGATCACAAAAAGGACTTGAAGGAAAAGAGAAGGATGAGATATATGGAAAAAAAGCTCCTAAACTTTGTAAAGTCCCTGCCTTCCTTTGGAGGACTCTCAGAACTTGGGGAAAAAGAGAATAGATAGTAAGTCCCTTCTCCCTTTTGTTTCTGGGCTTCTCATAATCCTTTCCCAACCCCCCTTCCCTTTTTTCTTCCTTGCTTATTTCTCCATAGTACCGCTACTTCTATCCTTGAAAGAGGACGGATCAAAGGCAGATTTCTTTTCAGGATTAAAGACAGGAATAATAGCATTTACTGGGCTTATCTACTGGGTCGTGATTGCGATGAATAGATACGGAGGGATAAACATAGGTGCGAGTGTGGCGTGTATGCTCCTTCTATCCCTTTACCTTGCCTTGTATACCGCCTTTTTCACGTACATACTCTCCTTCCTTAGATCTAAACTCTCCGTCCCAACGTATCTTTGCGCGCCCTTTGTGTGGACTCTTTTGGAATACGTTAGAAATTACATGCTTTCTGGCTTCCCCTGGGCTCTTCTCGCATACTCCCAGCACAGTTTTCTACCCTTTATTCAGATATGTTCGTTTACGGGACCATACTACATTTCATTTCTTATAGTCTCAATGAATTGTGCGATCGTCATTCTTTTAAAGGGGCTACTTCGTGTGAGGAGTGGTCTCATTTTCTTCCTTTTCGTGGTTTGTGCCTCATCATTTTCCATATTTTACGGAGTTCTCAAGTTAAAAGAGGATTATCTCCTCCAAGATGGAATAAGGGTGGGGATAATCCAGGCATCAATCAGACAGGACGTAAAGTGGACTGAGGATTTAAAGATGAAAAGTCTCCAAAAACATATGATAAGTACAATTCGAGCAGAAAGAGAATCTGATTTTTTTGTATGGTCAGAGACTGCATTACCTTTCGTACTTGAAGAAAAAGAGGGGGTGCTAAAGACTATCTCAGAATTGGCAAAATCAATGGGAAAGCCCATTCTTACAGGCTCTCTCTCGAGGGATAAAGAAAGAAGGCTTTACAACGCAGCTTTCCTCTTAGGAAAGGACGGAAGAGTGCTTGGCATATATAGAAAGGTCCATCTTGTCCCTTTTGGGGAATATACTCCCCTTGCCCGATATTTTCCTTTCTTAGAAAAAATAAGTGTTACGGGAGAAGACTTTAGCCCAGGAAAGGATCACAACCCTTTATCCCTTGAAGGTTTTGGTAAGGTCGGAATATTGATATGCTATGAGGGTATTTTTCCAGATATCTCAAGAGAGACTGTAAGAAGAGGAGCAAACCTCCTTGTGAACCTGACGAACGATGCATGGTACGATAGAAGTTCTGCGCCTTATCAGCACCTCGCATTTTACATTTTCAGGGCAGTTGAGACGGAGAGATACGTTGTGAGATGCGCAAATACGGGTATAAGCGCGATAATCGACCCGAAGGGAAGAATCATAAGAAGGAGTCGCCTTTTCACTGAGGAAGTCCTCTGTGGCCAGGTCTTTGGGATATCTAAAAAAACCTTTTATGTGATATACGGAGACTGGTTCGTTCTAATATCACTCCTCTTTTTTCTTTCCACAATAGGATATCACTTTCTCATAAAAAGCTCAGGAAGCAAAAGGGATATCTTCGGAACATAGGTCAGAGTAAAAAGACAGAGTATAAAGAGAATTAGGAAAGGAATTATCATCCTTGAAACTTCAACAAGGGTCTTTCTCATTATGGCCATTGAAACAAAAAGATTTAGCCCAAATGGCGGTGTGAGAAACCCGCATTCGATATTGACTATCATGACTATCCCAAAGTGGACAGGATCTATATTGAACATCCTCAAGGTCTCAAGGAGAATTGGAGATATAACTATCACTGCTGTAACGATGTCCATAAGACACCCTATAATCAGAAATAGAACGTTTACCGCGAGAAGAAAGAGCCACTTCTCCGCTACATGGGTAATTATAAAACCTGCAAGTTTCTGAGGGATCTGTTCAACAGTGAGAAGCCACACAAAGGTCATAGCGCAGGAAAGTATGAAGAGGAGACAACCTGAGAGAATAGCCGATTTTTTCGCAATTTCCATGATCCTTCTAAAGGTCAACTCCTTGTATATCAGCATCTCGACGAGAATGGCATATATGACCGAGACAGCGGCTGCCTCAGTTGGAGTAAACACCCCTCCATAGATACCTCCCAGAACTATAAAGGGAAGGAATATTGCCCATATCCCCTCCTTTATTGTCCTTTTTGCTTCGGCGAACGTGTATTTTTTCTCCGATCTCCATCCGTGTTTTCTTGAAATGAGGTAGGAATAGAGAATGAGAGAACCCCCTATAAAAAAACCAGGAAGGAACCCTGCTAAGAATATTTCGGCAACGGATACGTTCATCACAAGCGCATAGAGTATCATAGGTATACTCGGAGGTATGAGAATCCCCAAAGAACCAGAGGAGGTGAGAAGGCCGATCGAAAACTTCTCCCCGTAGCCCTCTTTGATTAAAGCAGGCATCATTATGCTACCTATGGCGATGACTGTTGCAGGAGAAGAACCTGAAATGGCAGCAAAGAAAATACATGAGAGAACGGATGCTATGGCAAGCCCACCGGTTAACCTTCCTGCCACAAGATTCATGACAGCTACGAGCTTCTCCGCTATCTTTCCTTCCCCCATGACATTTCCAGCAAGGATGAAAAGTGGAACCGCTATGAGGACGAAGTTATCTAACCCGTTGAAGAGCTGCTGAATAAGAGAAGTGAGAGAAGTTCTGGCAACAAAGGTAAGATAAATCGCAGTAGTTGAAGCAAGAACGAGCGCTATGGGGAGGCTAAGAACTAAAAAGAAAAAGAAACAGAGGAATATTAAAGTAAGGCCCATCTTAGTAGCTTCTCGTTATCTTCTTGTAAACTTCTTTCTTTAAGAAGCTACGCATGTGAGAAAATGAAAGGATGAAGAAGCGAACCCCCATGATAGCGGAAAAGAAAGGGATAGAGAGGTATGGGATATACATCGGTATCTGCATGGCCGAACTTTTCACTCCAAAATTTTTCAGATTGATTACATGTAATGTACCGTAGGCTAAAAAAACGATAGAGATGAGGCCGGATAAAAAATAGGCCACCGATTTTACAAGATGGCTCCTCCTGCCAGAGAGGCTTTCAGTGAGAGCTTCCATCGAGAAATGGGTTCCATATTTCACTCCAATAGAAGCACCGAGGAAAGTCATAAATATCAGGGTGTAGTTAGCAAACTCGTTGAACCACATGAAGGTCATTGAGATGGTGTATCTAAGCATAGTCTCCACAAATGTGACGACAGCAAGAAGAATCAGGACTAAACCGACGATGTACTCTTCTAACTCATTCAGTTTCCTTGTGAATCTCTCCATTTTTTGGAGGGAGGGGGTGCTCAAGCACCCCTTTATTTTTTCTTAGAGTAAAACTCTATCTTTTTCACGAAGAAGTCGTACCACTCAGGACCAACTATGTTCCTATACTTCTCGTGGACTGGCTTCACAGCCTTCTTAAACTCTTCCTTTTCCTTATCTGAAAGAACATACACTTCTACATTCTGGGCCTTCGCCTTCTCCAGTGCCTCTACCCTATTTTTCGCATTGAGCTCTCTATTTACCTTTATCTGGACATCCGCAGCTTCCCTGAAAATCCTCTGCTGCTCAGGGGTCAAACTATTCCAGAATGCTTTATTCACCACAGTTGGACATTCGGTAAGTATGTGGTTTGTCACCGTTGCGTATTTATTCACCTCCGTGAATTTCATGAGAATGGATGTGTAAAGGGGGTTATCCTGGCCATCAATGATTTTTTGTTGAAGCGCATTATATATCTCAGGGAAAGGCATTGGTGTGGGGTTTGCGCCGAGTGCTTTAAAGGTATCTATATGGAGAGGACTCTCTATGACCCTTATCTTAAGCCCTTTAAGGTCAGAAGGTTTCTTTATCGGTCTTTTTGAGTTTGTCAGATCTCTGAATTCGTTCTCAGTGTATCCTATGAAAACAAAACCCCTCTGTTCACAATATTTCCCTATTTTCTCCTTCACCTCTTTGTCATCAAGAACCTTATAAGCTACCTCCCTATTAGGAAAAATAAAAGGAAGCTCAATTACTATGACCTCGGGCACAAAGTTCGATAGGACACCCGCAGTCACAGCGGTCATATGAAGTGTACCGGCCTGCACCTGTTCCGTCATAGATCTTTCTCCACCAAGCTGTCCCATAGGAAATACTTGAACCTCTATCTCTCCTTTTGTCTTCTCCCCCACGTGCTTTGCAAATGCTAATGTCCCGTGATGCTGAGGATGGACGGGTGGACCAACGTGGCCGTACTTCACTATGATCTTGGAATCCGATGTTCCAAAAAAGATGAAAAGGACAAGTAGTATTGAAATTAAAAGCTCCTTCATGTGCACCTCCCCTATTATTCATTACGAATCACGCTTCTTATCCCATCGGGATCGATCTTCCCCAATGGCCGCAAGAACGTGAATTCGAAAGGTTCCTCTATAAACCTTTTCCCAACGTAGGATGGATCTCTACTCCAACTGTCAAATGGTACACTTACAATCGAAGCAGCGAGCCCTAAAGCGCATGTTGCCAAACCTATAGGTCTGAGAACCAAAAGATCGAAAAGCATAGTATCACTTGATGGAATTCTCTCTTGATGAGTCTCTTCCCCTCCCTGAACATTAAAAACCGGGACAAGGAGGATAAATACGAGAAAAATCGTGATCGCCTTCACATCACCCTCCCCTTCTATCCTTTTTACCTTGAGGCATAAGCCTTGTCAAGACGAAAAGATCTTTAGTCTCCTCTTTCCGTCACCGTGTAAATGCTCTCGAAAGTTATGTGGAGGATCTTTTTTAATATTTCATCATCGATGCCGAGAGGAGGCATTATCACTATTACATCTCCTAAGGGCCTAAGAATGAGGCCCATCTCCCTCGCCTTCAGAATGACTCTCTGGCCCATTCTCTTTTCAGGGGGATATGGCCTTCTGTCCTTCTTATTCTCGACGAGTTCAATCCCTATCATTAAACCACCCTGCCTTATATCTCCCACATGAAGGAGATCTTTAAACCTCTCAAGCTCTTTGCTCACAAGTTCTATCTTCTTATTGACTTTGCTTAAGAGATTCTCCTTTTCAAATAGTTCGAGATTTCTTATCGCAAGATTGCACGCAATAGGGTTTCCAGTGTACGTGTGGCCGTGAAAGAAAGTCTTAAACTCTTCGTACCTCCCAAGAAACTCATTGTAAATCTCCTCTGTTGTAACAGTAGCCGCAAGGGGGAGGTACCCTCCAGTTATACTTTTGGAAAGGCAGATAATGTCGGGTTCCACATTCTCCCTTTCACATGCAAAGAGAGTACCTGTTCTTCCAAAACCTGTTGCCACCTCATCCGCTATAAAGATCAGATCGTTTTCCTTCGCTATTTGCCAGACCCTTCTCAAAAATCCCTCTGGCTGTACTATTATGCCTCCAGCTCCCTGCACATAGGGCTCTATTATGACGCCACAAAGTTCATCTTTATGTTCCATCACTATGTGCTCGAAGATTGAGACACATTCCATTGAGCACTTAGTCCTATCAAGCTTAAGCGCGCATCTGTAACAGTAAGGGGAGGGCGCTTTATAGGACTTGAAAAGTAATGGCCTGTAGATCTTGTGAAAGAGGTCTATCCCTCCAACACTTACGGCCCCTAAAGTGTCTCCGTGATATCCGTTTCTAAAGCAGACAAAGTGCCTTCTCTTTTTCTTTCCTCTCAACTGCCAGAAATGGAAAGCAATCTTCAGGGCAACCTCAACAGCTGTTGAGCCATTATCAGAGTAAAAGACCTTCTTTAGACCAGGAGGTAGGACCTCCACAAGCTTTTTGGCAAGGATTATTGAAGGTATGTTTGCAAGTCCAAGCAACGTGGAATGGGGAAGTTTTTCACTTTGTTCAACAATGGCACTTATGAGCTCTTCCTTATCATAGCCAAAAACGTTCACCCATATGGACGAGGTCCCATCTATGTATCTTTTTCCATCCACGTCTATAAGATAAAAACCCTCCCCCTTTTCTATTATAAGAGGATCCTCCTCTACGTACTCCTTCATTTGGGTAAATGGATGCCAGACGTACTCCTTATCCCACTGGGAGAGCTTTCTTTTCTCTTTCTCTTCCAAGGGTAACTCCTTACTTCCCTCTTTTTTTACATCTTAGAAGCGTTTTGTGTCAACTCGATTTTTGGAAAATCCTGTAGTTTTTCCATCAATTTTGTTGACAATGGGGTGCTGAAAAAATATAATAGAATGTGAAAAAAATAACATAACCGAGGAGGAGAGTGATGGGCAAATTTGACCAGATATACGAAGAGTATATGCGCAGAACGCAGCTGGCATTAGCCATGGGCGGTGAGGAGGAATTAAGGAAGAGAAAGGAAAAAGGTCAAACGAACGCGAGAGAAAGGATTGAGCTTCTGTGTGATCCCGGCACTTTCACAGAGGTGGGCCTTCTTGTCACCCACAGGCAGACAAAATTTGGAATGGCAGATAGATACATACCTGCGGAGGGAGTAGTCACGGGATATGGGAAGGTAAACGGGAGATACGTGGTTATCGCCTCAGAGGACTACACTGCCATGGCAGGAACTTATGGGGAGTATCACGGAAAAAAATTCGTCTGGGCAATAGAGTTCGCAATGGAAAAGGGATGGCCTTTTGTAGGCATTAATGACTCTGCTGGTGCGAGGCTTCAGGAAGGGATGGATTGCCTTGAGGCTTATGGATGGCTTTTTAGGGCCCAGACCTTGGCATCGGGAGTAATCCCCCAGATCGCCCTGCTTTTAGGCCCCTGCCTCGGAGGGCAGGCTTACCACCCAATAATGAACGACTTTTTAATTCAGAGTAAAAAAACAGGGTTTATAGGCATAGCTGGGCCAGCTTTCGTAAAAACGCAGACCGGAGAAGAGATAACTCTCGAAGAACTTTGCGGATGGGAACCCCATGCGAAAAAGGCTGGAAGCACCCACATAGTTGGGGAAGACGATGTGGAGTGCATAGAACTCTGTAAAAAACTATTATCTTACCTTCCATCGAATAATAAGGAAAAGCCCCCGAGAGGTGATAGATACGACGATCCGGAAAGGGAAGTCCCCGAGCTCGACAATTACTTGCCCGACCCGAATCTGAGAATACCATACGACATGAGGCCACTTATAGAGATGGTTGTGGATAAGGGGAGTTTTTTTGAAATCCACAATAAGGGGAGTTTTTTTGAAATCCACAAGTATTTCGCACAGAACCTCATTGTTGGCTTCGCAAGATTCGATGGTCGGGTTGCTGGAATCGTGGCAAACCAGCCAAAGGTGCTCATGGGTGGACTCGATTGTGACGCCTCAGACAAGCTCGCAAGATTTGTACGCTTTTGCGACCTCTTCAATATCCCTGTTGTAACCTTCGTTGACTGTCCTGCTTTCTGGATCGGGTCCTATCACGAGTGGCGCGGGATTCTCCGTCACGGCGCAAAGACGCTTTTTGCCTGGTCTGAGGCTACAGTCCCGCTTGTCTCTGTGATAATCGGAAAATCGTACGCCGGAGCCCACTACGCCATGCTCGACAAAAGTATAGGTGCCGATCTCGTCTTCGCATGGCCGACTGCTAAGATAAACATAGTGGGTGCTGAGACCGCTGCGAGTGTCATATACGCAAAAGAGATAAAACAGTCCCCTAATCCGAAAGAGACCGCGAAGAAACTAATAGAGGAATACAGGTCTAAGCTTGAAAATCCTTACCAGGCAGCGGAAAGAGGGTATGTGGACGCTGTGATCATGCCAAGGGAGACGAGAAAATACGTGTGCAGGGCTCTGGAAGTTCTGGAAAATAAGAGAGCAAAAAGGCCTGACAAGAAATACTCAAACATAAACCTTTAGGCAAAAACCCGGAGGACGTGCGGGTTTTAATTTTATATGAGGATAAGGTTCTTAGGTGCAGTAAGGGAAGTAACAGGCTCTCTGATCCATCTTTCCTCTGATACCACCGAGATTATTGTGGACTGTGGTATGCATCAGGGGATGGGGGCTGAAAATCTGAATAGAGCCCCCTTTAATTTCGATCCTACGAGGATAGAGTATCTAATTCTCACACATGCTCATCTCGATCACTCAGGGCTTATTCCAAAGCTCGTCAGGGAAGGATTCAAGGGAAAGATATTCGCCACTTCCGCGACTCGTGACCTAACTGAGATCATCCTTCTTGACTCTGCCCACATCCAAGAAAAGGATGCGGAATGGCTCACAAAGAAAAATCTGAGGAAAGGCAAGGAAAAGATTGTTGAACCCCTTTACACCACTCAGGATGTTTTAAGGGCTTTGCCATATTTTGAGAAAGTTCCTTACGGCGAGATAGTCGAGATAAAGGACGGCATCAGGTTCAGATTTCTCGATGCAGGCCATATCCTCGGATCAGCAACAATCGAACTCTGTTACAGGAGCTGTCCTGAGGGAAAAAAGAAGAAGATCGTTTTTTCAGGAGACATTGGAAAAAGTGGAAATCCCCTTATTAGGGATCCTTCTTTCTTAGAGGATGCGGACTACGTCTGTATAGAATCGACATACGGTGATAGGCTGCACAAAGATCTTTCTAAGACAGTGGAGGAACTTGAAGATGCGGTTTCCACCACATTAAAAAATGGTGGAAATGTCCTCATTCCCGCATTCTCAGTTGGAAGAACACAGGATGTCCTCTTTTTTCTACACAAACTGGCAAAGGAAGGGAGGTTGAAAAATTTAAACATATTTGTAGACAGCCCTCTTGCGGAAAAGGCTACGAAAGTCTATCTTTCGCACGTTGAGGTCCTTGAGGAGGATTTGGACTTAAGCTTTCTGTACAAAAGCTCGGAAAATTACAACTTACATTTCACGAGTTCAGTAGAGGAATCTCAAAAGATAAACAGTATCAAACAAGGAGCCATAATCATAGCTGGGAGCGGCATGTGCGAGGGAGGCCGAATAAGGCACCACTTTAAACACAACATATGGAGACGGGAATGTAGCGTAATTTTTACTGGATTCCAGGCAAAAGGAACCCTCGGAAGGCTTATCGTAGATGGAGCGAAAAAAGCAAAGATCTTAGGGGAAGAGATCGCCATACGCTCGAAGATTTATACAATCGGGGGATTTTCAGCCCACGGAGATCAAAGGGAACTAATCAATTGGCTAAAAAAGCTAAAGGGTAGCCCAGAGATATTCATCATCCATGGTGAGGAGAAAGCCTCATTAGAACTGGAAAAGAAGATCATCGAAAATTTCAACTTCCTTACTCATGTCCCTGCACGAGGGGACCAGTACATGCTATAAAGAGAGTCAGATACTTGACTTTTCTCAAGAAAAAACGTTATTTTTCCTAAGCCATGGAAAAGACTCTCCTTCTCAATACGTCCTATGAACCTTTAAGCATAGTCTCATGGAAAAAGGCGATAACCCTACTTTACCTCGGAAAAGTTGAGGTTCTAAAGGAATACGATAGGAAAATAAAGGGTGTATCCTGTGAGATAAAGCAACCAGCTGTTATAAGACTTCTTAAGCTCGTAAAAAATCACAACCACAGAAATGTGAAGTTTTCCCGAAAGAACATATTCCTGAGGGATGGATACACATGCCAATACTGTGGAAAAAAACTGGAACCTAAATACCTTACCTGCGACCACATCGTCCCTAAATCGAGAGGTGGAATAACGGAGTGGGCAAATATCGTGACCTCATGTATCCAGTGCAACCTAAAAAAGGGGGACAAGCTTCCAGAGGAGGCAGGGATGTCGCTTAAAAAGAGACCGTCAAGACCAAACGCTTTTTACATGATAATGCTTCATACAGGAATAAAAACCCTTCCAGAACACTGGAAAGACTATGTTTTTGTGAGGGAGTGACCTATGGAAAGGGTATGGGCGCCCTGGAGGATGGAGTATGTGGCCCAATCTGAAAAATTCAAAGAATCCTGTTTCCTCTGTGTCGACAATGTGGATGAAAAAAAGGCACTGGTCGTTGCAAAGCTTGATAAGGCCTTCGTAATAATGAACCGTTACCCATACTCAAACGGTCATGTAATGGTAGCACCAATAAGGCACATTGCCTCTATAGAGGATCTGGAAGATAATGAGGTGTTACAGATAGTAAGACTCATAAAAATCGTCTCAGCGATTTTTAGAGAAGATTTTAAAGCCGAGGGGATAAACATAGGTTTAAACATTGGCAGGGCAGCAGGTGCGGGACTGGAGGAACATATCCACGTACACGTTGTCCCAAGATGGTTCGGGGATACCAATTTCATGCCTGTCATTGCGGAGACCAAAGTAATATCCGAGCACCTCTACTCAACATATGAAAGGCTCAGGAAAAAATTCGAAGAAAAGCTCAGATGATCGAGAAAGCTCTATCATTCATCCAAGAGAGCTCGTCCAAGCAATAACAAAAAGGGGAGCGGAGGAACTCAGTCTAAAAAAAAGGGCCATAGTCGTCTTTGATGCAACTTCCCTTGATCTCTTAAAGAAAAACACTGGTGCTAGGCCGAACATCTACTGGCTTCCATATAGAAAGATCTTTGAGATCCCGCAGAAAAATACCTTTTTTGTAAGGTCTTATCCCTCCTCCCCCAATATCGCTATTCTGGCGGAGGAAATGTGGGAATTCGGTTCGAGAGAAATGATTCTTTTTGGGCTTTGCGGATCAATAGCAGAGGATGTCTCTATAGGAGATGTTGTCATTGTAGAAGGAGCTATATGTGGAGAGGGTACATCTTCTAATTACGGAGTGAAAAGAGGGTCCCTAATCATGTCAAACTGGTTCGAGGAATGGAGAAAACCTGCTGAGGATGAGGGATTTATCACCTCTTATGTCTGGACGACAGACGGACTTTACAGAGAAACTAAAAGGAAGATCGACCATTACAGAAAAAAAGGGGCAACTGTGGTGGATATGGAGGTAGCCTCTTTTTACGCGGTTTGTAACTATTTGAATTTAAAAGGGATAGCCTTCTTACTCACATCGGACGGACTAACTGACCCAGTTTGGGTTCCCGGATTCCATTCAGATGAGTTTACCTTCGGTAGGGAAAAGATTTTAAGATTCTTGCTCAATAAATCCATTCTTTAGCTTAAGCTGCAAATCCCGCACCAACTCCCGGTCGAGGCGAGGATTTCTTCCAGTTGTTGTCAGATAATTGCCACTCATAATCGCATTACAACCTGCTAAAATCCCAAGAGGTAGTAACTGTCTCATTCTTATCTCCTTCCCAGCGCAGAGCCTTATATCCTTCTCCGGCAAGAAGAACCTGAAAAGAGAGATCGATATGATCACGTCCTGAGGGGAAATGGGGTCTATTGTCTCAAGGGGGGTTCCAGGCCTCGGATTGAGTATGTTTATGGGAACCGAATCTACATCGAGTTCTCTTAACTCCAAGGCCATCTTTATCCTATCAATCACACTCTCTCCCATCCCAATGATACCACCCGAGCACACGGAAAGCCCAGCCTTTTTCAAGTTTTTTATCGTGTTTATCTTTTCCTCGTAAGTGTGAGTTGAACATATTTTAGAGAAGTAATCACGAGAGGTTTCCAGATTGTGATGGTATCTGAAAAGCCCTGCCCTCTTTAATTCTTTTGCTCTTTCCTCATTTATCATCCCGAGGGATGCACAGGGGTTGAGTCCGATACCTCTAATGGCTTTTACAGTCTCGAGAATTACCTCAAAGTCCTCTTCTTTTTCTATGGAGGGCCCGCTCGTCACTATGCTGAACATCGATGCTCCCTCATCCTTGGCCTCCTTGGCTTTTGCGAGAATCTCTTCCTTTGGCAAAAGGGGGTAGGTCTCTATGGACGTATTATAGCGGACGGACTGGGCACAGAACTTACAATCTTCAGAGCAAAGGCCAGATTTCGCATTTACTATCATGCAAATCTCGAAGGAATCCCCCTTGAAATGGCGTGTTATTTCCCAAGCATATGCCATAAGAAGGTATGGGTTTTTCTTTCCCTCCTCGTAGATTAAAAGCCCATCCTCCAAGCCTAAATCCCCTTTTATGGCCTTCTCTTTAAACGACGATAGTAAATCCATCTTTTTCCCCACCTTTTGCATTTTGAGAACGGAAAAAGCCTAAATATGGTAGATGAGCCTCTTCTCTATCTCTCTCTCAAGACCCATCCTTTTTGCCGTTTCACACATGTCCTGGAGAGTTATGGAGTCAGAATAATCCATAACGAGCCTTGAGGCCTTGCTCCATATTTCAGAAGTGACACACGTTTCCCTTCTTTTACACGGTTCCTTCGATTTTCCTTCTCTACATGGAACGAGTTCTAAATCCTTCCCTAATATGGCCCGTACAATGTCTCCTACTGTTATCTCCTCGGGCCTCTTTATAAGAAAGTAGCCTCCCGCTGGCCCCCTTGTACTTCCAACAATACCTGCTCTCTTGAACCTCTGAAATATCTGCTCCATGTACCTTGGGGGAATACCTTCCTTTTCAGCTATCTCTTTTGTCTGTGTGTAAGTTCCCCCTCTTTGAAATGCCATGTAAAAAAGTGCCCTTGTTCCGTATCGGATCTGGGTTGGTAATTTCATATAGACTGTATTTTAAATAGCTTTTTTTAGCCAAAAAGTCAAGATTAGCCCTTTTCTTGACAAGAGCTGAACTTAATCCCTTACTCCATCTTGAGGACCTTTGCCCCTTTTATCCTCCTCTCCTTTAGATCTATTATCGCTTCATTTGCCTTATCCAAAGGATAAACCTGGAATTCCGGTTTTATACCTATCTTTGCTGCGAGTTCGAGAAAATCTCCAATGTCCCTTCTTGAAACATTTGCAACGCTTTTTATTTCCTTCTCGAGCCAAATGTGGTCAGCATAATCCAAGTTTGAAAGGAGTTCTTTGTCTTTATCCTCTTTTCTTATAGCATTTATAACGAGCCTTCCTCCCCTTTTTAGGTTTTTTAAGCCAAAAATTACAGGTTTCCAAACAGGTGTCGTATCTATAGCACATCTAAGTTTTTCAGGTGGCTCCTCATCTATGTCCCCGGCCCAGTTAGCTCCCAGCTCCTTTGCGAATGACCTCTCATTTTCGCTTCTCGCAAAAACGAATATCTGAGAGGAGGGGAAAAGATATTTTACCATCTGGATGACAAGGTGATTGGAGGCCCCAAATCCGATAAGGCCAATAGAATCTCCATCTTTCATCCCTGTGAGCCTTAAGGACCTATAACCTATAGCACCAGCACAAAGAAGTGGAGCCGCCTCCTCATCTTTGAACAGATCAGGTATTTTGAAAACGTAATCTCGCCCAATTTTCATATATTCAGAGTATCCTCCGTCAATATCCCTTCCTGTGGCAAGGAAAGATCCGCAAAGGTTTTCCTCCCCCCTCAAGCAAAATTCGCATTTTCCGCACGAAGACCCGATCCATCCAACACCCACTCTCTCCCCAATTTCCATGTTATTCACTTCCCTTCCCTTTTTCACCACCCTACCAACTACCTGGTGTCCCAGTATAACAGGAAATCTCTTAGGCTGGGTCCTACCTTCAATCTCATCTATTTCTGTGTGACAGACCCCACAGGCAGAGACCTTTATCAGAACCTCCTTTCCCCCGATCTCTGGAATGGGCACATCCTCAAGCTTAAGCGGCCTTCTCGTAGAGCTGAGATCGTATATCCCGTCGAGAACCATAGCCTTCATTCATCTCCTCCTTTTTTCTATTATACCAGCAAAATCTCGGATTTTAAATTGAACGGCCCTCTTTTCTGTGGTACTTATAAATATCGAACATGGAACAATTATTGAGGAAAATACCAAAGATCGATTTATTAATGAAGCACAGCGAATTCGGAAAAATGGCAGAGATTTACGGTAAAGAATCTCTCAAAGAAGCTCTGAGAGAGGTAGTTAATGAAATAAGGGAGAAGATCAAGAATGGCGAGCCAGTGGTAATACCGGAAGTCGAAGAAATAATAAAAGAGACGGAGATGAGGATTCGAGAAAGGACGACCCCTACTCTGAGAAAGGTTATAAATGCAACAGGTATCATAATTCATACGAACCTGGGCAGATCTATTCTTTCGAAAAAGGCGATCCAATCAGTCATTATGGCATCTTCAGGTTACACGAACCTGGAATATGATCTAAAAGAGGGGAAAAGGGGAGAAAGATACGTCCACTGCTCTGAGATTTTGAGAAAGTTAACGGAGGCAGAGGATGCTCTCATTGTGAATAACAATGCCGCAGCAGTATACCTCGTCCTTAATACCCTTGCCTATGAAAAAGAAGTGATAGTTTCGAGGGGGGAGTTGGTTGAGATCGGTGGTTCCTTCAGAATACCAGATGTGATGAAAAAAAGCGGTGCAATAATAAAAGAAGTTGGAACGACTAATCGAACGTACCTTAAAGATTATGAGGAAGCTATAACAGAAAAGACTGGACTGATAATGAAGGTCCACACGAGCAACTTCGTAATAAAAGGGTTTACTCACGATGTAAAAACCGATGAACTACTCTTACTTAGTAGGAAGTACGGGTTACCCTTCTACTATGATGCTGGAAGTGGTTTACTCTTTTCATCAGACATCTTGGGTGAAAGAAACGAACCCCATGTAAAATCAGAATCGAAGAAAGGGATAGACCTGATCTCCTTTAGTGGAGACAAACTTTTGGGTGGGCCACAGGCGGGAATAATCGTCGGCAAAAAGGAATATATACAACCCATGAAAAAGAACCCGTTGCTTAGAGCTCTTAGACCAGATAAGTTGACCCTTTCAGCGCTTGAGGCCACATTACTAAGTTATCTCGATGAGGAAAAAGCAAAAAGTGAGATTCCCACCCTTAAAATGCTAACATGTGAGATCTCCTATTTAAAAAAAAGGACCCTCAAGTTAATAAGAAATGTAAAAAAAAGATGCCCGGATGTGGACATAGTGCCTCAAAGCCTTTTCTCAGAGGTAGGGGGCGGTTCCCTTCCTGATGCGAAAATCCCCTCATTCGGCTTTTCTTTCCGTCCAAGGAAATTGAGCGTAAGTAGGTTCGAGGAGCTCCTTCGGAACCTCCCGGTCCCCATCATAGCAAGAATAGAAAAAGAGAGGATCCTTTTTGATATGAGGACAGTACCTGAGGGGGACGAGGAGATGCTAATCTCGGAACTTGTGAATACGATAAAGAAATCTGATTTGGATGGATAAGAGGTTCATTTTGGAATCCGATGTAGAAGGTACAAGACTCGACATCTTCCTCTCGCAAAAGCTATCGATTACAAGATCGAAGGTCAAATCGATGATAGAGGATGGTTATGTCAGGATCGCTGGGAAAAAACCTAAGCCATCCCTGAAAATAAAGAAAAACATGGTTATCGAGGGCGAGATCCCTGAAGAAGGGCCCCTTTCTGTGGAACCGCAGGAAATTCCCCTTCAAATTCTTTACGAGGATGATTATCTACTTTTTGTAAACAAGCCAGCTGGAATGGTAGTTCACCCCTCTTATGGACATAGAGAAGGGACTCTCGTAAATGCCATTCTTTCTTATATTAATTGGCCAGAATCTTCCAATTCTGAACAAAGATTGAGACCTGGAATAGTTCATAGATTAGATAAGGACACAACTGGGGTCATTCTTGTTGCTAAGAACTACCAAGTACAGGAAAGACTTTCGAGGATGTTCAAAGAGCGAAGGATAAGAAAGACATATAGGGCCCTCACATGGGGAATAATAGAAAAGGAGGAAGGAAAAATAGAAGGTAATATAGGAAGGCACCCGAGAGAAAGAAAGAGGATGACTGTCCTAAAAAAAGGGGGAAAGGAGGCGGTAACTGAATATAAGGTCATATCCCGCCTAAACGGATTTACTTACCTCGAAGTTTACCCTCTAACTGGTAGAACTCATCAGATAAGGGTCCATCTGTCATATATAGGCCATCCAATAGTTGGGGATAGGATCTATGGGAAAAAAGTGAAATCTCTCGCTCAAAGGCCTTTGCTCCATGCCCTAAGCCTCGAATTCAAACATCCCTGTACGGGTGAGATACTCTCCGTTTCTGCTCCTGAGCCAGAGGATATAAGTGACTTCATAAAAATATACTCGAAGGTCAGGGAAAAATGAGTTATTCGACTGTGAGAATTGGAGATTGGTCTTATCTGACAATAAAAGACCATTCTCCTACCTTTTTTACGTACGGTTTTTTTACGAAGGAATCTCCTGATCTTTATAATCCTCAGCATTCCGAATCCTTTCTTAAATCATTTTCAATCAAAAGATTCGTCATGATGAAACAGGAACACGGGGATAGGATAAACTTCGTAAAGGACGGGGAGAATCCGGCTTCAGGTGACGCTCTTGTGATTACTGAAAAAAACGCTGCAGGAATAGTGAAAAGTGCAGATTGCGTCCCCATAATTATCTTGGATAAGGGGGCCAAAGTAGCCGCTATAATCCACGCCGGATACAAGGGAACTCTAAAGAGGATAGTAGAGAAGGTGGTAAACGTTATGAAGGAGGTAGGGTCTAAACCAGACCAGATGGAAGCGATTCTGGGACCCTCTATAGGCGTGTGTTGTTACAACATTGGGGAAGAAGTGTACTCTCTTTTTAAAAAAGAGTTTGGTGATGAACATCTCTTTACTTTTATCGATGGAAAGACCTACCTTGATTTAAAAAGAGCAAACCTCTCGATGCTTAATCGTTTGGGGTTAGGAAAGGTCCATTCTATAGATCTTTGCACCTGTTGTCATAAAGAGACCTTTTATTCCTATAGGCGGGGGGATAAAGAGAAAAGACAGATCAGCTTCGTTTTCATAAGGGATAAAAAATGAAAATGAAGGGTAAATTAGGGATAGCATTTCTCACCGCGCTCGCTTTTTTTGGCCTCTTCTACGTTGAGACACAGCTTCCTTTCTTCAAAAAGTTTCTCCCTGTTGAGGAGAACAAACTGGTCCTTATCTTACTAAATATAAACCTGCTCCTTATTCTTCTCCTCTTCTTTCTCATCACAAGAACATTTATGAAGGCATACATAGAAAGAAAGAGGGGAATCTGGGGGTCAGGCCTGAAATTGAAGCTTATAACGACCCTTTTATTCATCTCCATAATCCCCTCATTCACCCTTTTTATTCTGGCCTCAGGGTTTTTCCAAGTCAGCATGGATAGATGGTTTAGTCAAAAGGTTGAGGATGCGATAGATTCAGCTTATGATGCATACGAGGTTTACAGACGTAGTATCTACGAAAGACAGACCAAAGTTACGCGATATCTGAAAGTACTCATCGAGAAAAAGGATCTTTTAGAACAAATTCCTTCCCTCTATGCGACTTTTGAAGAGGAGAGAAAAAAGGGGGCATACGATTACTACTTGCTCTTGAGTTTGGAAGGAGAAAGGATAGTTGGGAATTTTCCAAAGGAAGTGGAGAAAGTTTTGAAAAAGAAAGTAGCTGAAATAAAGGAAAAAAAGGATACGGGGCTTATATATACAATTCCCGAAGATACTGGTGAATTTTATGTCTCTTCGGCACTTATTTTTTCGCCACCCGAGAATATGAGGGCCATCCTCTTTTTGGGTGATATATTCCCAGGTAAGGCCTCCGACAGATTGAAAGAAATGAGCCTTTTCCAGAGGGAATTTAAAAAAGCAAGAGCGTACAAGAAACTTTTGAAGTATGGTTTCTACATACCCCTTTGCCTTGTCACTATTTTAACCGTCTTTTTTTCCATATGGGTGGGAATGAAACTGGCCACAGCAATTACAGTACCCATAGAGAGGGTAAAAGAGGGAGCCTCCATAATTGCAAAGGGAAAATTCGATATAAATCTTGAAGATAAAACAAAGGATGAAATTGGAACGCTTGTCGCTGCATTCAACGCAATGGCAGGCCAGTTAAAGGTGGCAAAGGATGAGATTGAGGAAAAAAGAAGATATATGGAAATAATCCTCGATAATGTTGCAACAGGCATTTTAACTACTGACAGAACAGGTTCTGTGCAGCTTTTAAACCGAGCAGCAAAAAACATCTTGGGCATAGAAGGAGACGATTGGAAAAATAAGCCCATAAAGCAGCTCCTCGGTCAGGACCTAAAACCTTACATGAGGTCGTTCCTCAAGGATATAAAAGAAGCAAAAGGTAAAACGGTCACGAGAGAGATAAAGCTGAATCTGAGGAATAGAATAACGTATGTGAGGGCCTCCATAACCGCGTTCTTTGGCGACACAAAAACGCCAGAAGGATTGATAATAGCCATAGACGATATAACCCACATACTCCAGGCAGAAAGACTCTCACTTTGGCAGGAGATCGCAAAGAAACTGACCCATGAGATAAAGAATCCCTTAACCCCTATTCTCCTTTCAGCTGAAAGATTGAGGAGGAAGTTCTTAAAAACGCTCTCTGGAAGGGAAAGGGATATCTTGAATGAAGCAACAGCCGCTATAATAAATTCTGTTCAGGTCATAAAGGGGATCGTGAATGACCTGACGAGACTTACTCCTTACCCTCAGGCGAAAAAAGAAGAGGACGTAAATTTACTTATCGAGGAAGTACTTCAGATGTATAGAAACATAGTACCAAATGTTGACATAAGATTCCTAAAAGGCGAAGTCCCGAAAATCGTGTGTGATAGAGAAGGAATAAAAAGGGCGATCATGAATCTCATAACAAATTCTCTAAAAGCCATAGAGAACGAGGATGGTCTAATAAAGATAAAAACTGGGGTCGAGAAAGATAAAAGATCCTTGTACATCGAAGTCTTGGACAATGGCAAAGGCATACCCGATGAACACAAGCCGAAGATCTTCGATCCCTATTTCACAACGGAGAAGGATGGAACAGGGCTCGGCCTTGCCATAGTAAATTCGATCGTGCTCGAACATCAAGGCTCAATACAAGTGGAGGACAATATTCCAAGGGGCACAAAATTCACGATAAGACTTCCTCTCACCGGGAGTTAATTTTGTGGTATAATTAAAAATGTGAAGGTTGTCTGCACAAATAGAAAAGCGAGACACGACTACGAAATAGTCGAGACTTACGAGGCGGGAATAGTACTTAAGGGAACGGAGGTAAAATCCCTTAGGGAAGGAAGGGCAAACCTGAAGGACAGTTACGCAAAGATAAAAGATGGGGAGATCTTTTTACTGAATGCCCACATAAGTCCCTATGCGTATGGAAACGTGAACAATCACGATCCTGAAAGGCAGAGGAAGCTCCTCATGCGCAAGAGGGAAATAATGAGGCTCCTTGGTAAAGTAAAGGAGAGGGGTTATACACTTGTGCCTCTTTCAATATACTTCGATAAAAATAATAGAGCAAAGGTAGAACTTGCACTTGCAAAGGGTAAGTCCAGCTACGACAAGAGGGAAAGTATAAAAAGGAGAGATGAGAAAAGGATCGAGGCTTACGAGAGGAAATACTCATGAAGGAAAGAAAGGGGGCGAAAGGTTTCGACAGGGAAGTTGGGGGCAAAGAGGCATGCCGGGTTTCTGCCTTCCCGTATCCAGGCAGAATTAAACACAACTGCAGACTCTTACGAGTATGCAATGGCCGCTTAATGCGGCCACATCATCTGGGCTTTCCTCCCGCTTCAAGCCCAGAATGGTGTGAAACAAGCGGGATAGTCAGCCCGGACGCCTATATTGGCTGGCGAAAGAAAATAGGCTCTGGAAGGGAAAAACCTGTCGGTGGGTGTTTCCCTTTCGAGACAAAAAACACCGACTAAGCATGTAGTCTCTTTGCGCTTCTCTTTCCTGGACGCGGGTTCGATTCCCGCCGCCTCCAAAGATATTTCATTTTTTGCACTAAGATTGGACTTACAAGAGAGGGATCTCCTTTACTTGCCCCGTCATGGAGAATAACTTCGCTTTGGCCTCATTTAGAAAAAATGTGACAAAAATTTCCTCGTCTTTTCCTCGGGGGTAAATATTTAAAAGGTGAGGGGCCTCCTCAAAAACCTGAGCCTTTGCTTCTTCTGACTCATCGAATTCCGCAATCCCTCTTATCCTCAACCATCTTTTGCTGCCCTCTGAGAGTGCGCATATCTCTATTTCAGGATTTTCAATAAGATTGAGATACACGTCCTTTCTTTTACTTGTGCAAAAATAGAGCCTTCCATTTCTCTTCATACAAAAACCGAATGGCCTTACCCTCGGTTTTCCCTGGGAAACCGTGGCCAAAAAGAATACTTTGCTTTCTTTTAAGAATTCGTACGCGTTCTCCATGTGTACCTCCTGTTAAAAAATCAGGCGCCAGTTTTTTATATATGTGGGTTTTCACTTTGTCAACCCATAAGGCAAGGTGTTCCTTTACATTCCGTGAGAACGTATGATAAGTTTACACAAAAAATGAGGAGGGAGAGAGATGCCTGAGACTGTATGGACTGTTTTCAAGGAAACTGCTCAGAAAAATTCACACAAGTCAGCGGTGATATACCATGGGGTCGAGCTTTCTTATGGGGAACTTTTATCTCTTTCTCGGCGCCTCGGCAATAGCCTCTCCAAAAGAGGGGTAAAAAAGGGCGAAAGAGTTATGATATACTTGCCCCACTGTCCCCAATGGGTTATAAGCTGGTTCGCACTTCAAGCGATTGGAGCTTGCCCTGTTCCCATAACCCATTTTTACGGGTCCAGGGATCTCGAATATATCGCGAAAGATAGTGGAGCCCAGATAGTTTTTTGCTGTGAAGCGAACTATCAGAATATCGAGCCACTTTTCTCCTCAGGTGTATTCAAGGATGTTATATACACGAACACATCTGAGGAGTTACCTTCCTGGAAAGAACTCACAAGTGAAGCGATCGCAAAGACGAAAAATTTGCCCGCTCCGAAAGGGGTTCTACTTTTTGAAAAAATGCTGAGAGAGGGTGAGGATCTCGCTGAACCACAAACAGGGCCAGATGATCTTGCGGAAATACTCTACACAAGCGGTACAACAGGATTACCTAAAGGGGTTCCATTCACAAACGACGTATACGTGTGGAGTACCAGGGAGGAGAGAGGTATAGTCGCAAAGGTCGTTCCGAGAGGAAAGGCTATTATTCTTCAAGGCTCTCCCCTTTACCATATTCTCGGTCAGGCTCAGGGTTTATCGGGGCTTTTTTCAGGGGATACAGTAGTTCTTCTTCCGAGGATGGATATAGAAGAAGTACTTGCGAGTATAGAAAGATATAGGATGACGAATATGTTTGGCACCCCCACGTTTTATAGGATGATTCTCGAGCACCCCTCAGTTGATAAATATGACCTAAGTTCACTTATGTGGTGTTATAGTGGCGGGGATTACCTTCCTCCTGCATTTATTGAGAGATGGAAGGCGAAAACTGGGAAATACATCTATCAGGGGCTTGGCGCAACAGAGGCCTGCGGAGGCATTACCATGACACCTGGTGATGAGGAGATTCCGGAAGGTAGTTTAGGAAAGGTTCTCTCCATATGGAAGGCAAAGCTCGTTGACTCGGACACAATGGAAGAGTCTCCAATTCCAGGACAGGGTGAACTACTCATATCGTCGGACCACATGATAAAAGGTTACTGGAACAAGCCTGTAGATACTGAAAAGAGCTTCATCACACTGGAGGGTCGTCTGTGGTACCGTACAGGGGATATAGTTCGCATAGATGAAAAAGGCTGGGTTTACTTTGTGGACAGATCTGGAGACATTATAAAACACAAGGGTTACAGAGTTGTTCCTTCCAAAGTTGAAAAGGTTTTGACTGAACATCCCTCAATTTCGGCAGCCTGTGTTGTTGGTATTCCCGATCAGGAGGTTGGAGAAAAAATAAAAGCTCTTGTCATTCGGAAGCAGGATGCAAAAAGGTTAGGAGAGCAGGAATTGATTGACTGGTGTAAAAGCAAACTTGCATCTTATGAAGTCCCTCACTGGGTGGAGTTCAGGGAAAGTTTGCCAACGTCGCCTTCCGGAAAAATACTGAGAAGGAAAGTAAGGACAGAAGAAAGAGAAAAGATGGCAAAATCTTAAATCGCCTAACTTGGATTAAAAAGTGATTGAAGCTTATACTGACAAAATATTTGGGGCCGCAAAAAGTGGCCCCAATTTTTTTATTTTTTTCTTGCCCAAACAACCCATTAGATTGTAATGTCTTTTAAGGTCCCGTAAATCAACCAGGGGGAGCTTTCATGGAAGTTAAGGACGCGTACATCCAAGAGCAAGAAAAAGCACTTAAAAGATTTACAGAGGTGATGTTGCCCCTTATGCTCGGTATCGGAGCAATTCTTCTTCTTTTTGAACTGAAAAGACTGAGGGGTGATTACATTTCTGCCCCATTCTTGTTCCATCTGAGTGTATTCGTGGGACTACTTTTCCTTTTTCTCTCTCGAAAAAGGTTAGAACCAAGAACTAATTCACTTTTTATAGGATTTTTTCTTTTGGCAGATACTGCGTATTCTATTCTATCGTACGGTATAGAGGCGAGAAGCTTCCTGGGTATCGGATATCTCTGCATATTTACCAGCTTCATATTCGGGATGAGATGGGGGATAGTCTCCTTTATTTTCGCATCTGCCCTCATACTGTTAAAGGGTGTTCTTTTGAAGTTGGGGTACGTAACAGTTGATGATTATTTACTTACTAGACTAAAAACCTTAGAATATTGGGCAATCCTATCTTTCTCGTTCCTGTTTTATCCGCTCCCGCTCATGTTCCTGCTCACCTACACTACCGACAGGCTTAAAGAGAGAATAAACGAACTATCGGAGATAGACCAAATACTCAAATGTGCGAAGGATGAAAAGGAGATAGCCATGGAAACCCTAAAGGAAAAAGAAAAGGTGTTCGAGGCTCTAGTTAACACTCCTATTGCTGGGTTTTTCATTCTTGAAGACGGAATGATATCCTCGATTAACAAAAAGGCCTGCGAAATTCTGGGAATTAAAGCGGACGAAGCTCAAGGGCAAAATTTTTTGGAGTTCATTCATCCAGATGATAGAAAGCTTTTTGATCAACCCACCCTCTACGAGGAAGATTGCACAGAGAAAACATTACGAGTGATAAGAGGAGATGGGATAGGGTACATAGCGTTGTCATTCCGCGGTATTCAAAAAGGAAAAAAAGGTCTTATATCTGGTGTCATGATAGACGTGACGAAAGAGAAGAGACTCGAATCAGAACTTGAGTACACGAAAAGAACAGAAATCATAGCGAATTTCATAAGAGGTATAGCTCACGACTTTAATAACATTCTCACAGCAATAGAAGGATACACATCGATGCTTAGAGCGAGGATGAAAGAAGAAACACAGATAGCTTACTTAGATAAAATCACCTCATCCGCTGAAAGGGCAAGAAGATTCATTAAGGATTTGCTAATATTCGGCAGAAAAGAACCCTTAAATCCGGAACCAAGAAAAATAAATGAACTATTATATCAGGCAGAAAACCTCATGCGGAGCATAATGACGGAGGATACTGAAATCCAGGTTTTTCCATGCAACGAGGATCTTGAAGTTATATGCGATCCTGCAAAGATGGATAGAGTATTCCTTAATCTCGCATCTAACGCTAGAGACGCAATGGGAGAAAAAAAGGTAGTTGCTCTGAAAGCAGAACCTTTCATTATGGGCCATGATTTCATAAAAACTCACGGTTTTGGAGAAATGGGGCTTTATGCACTCATTTCAATCTCAGATAGCGGATGTGGTATGAGCGAGGAGATAAGAAAACGCATATTCGAACCATTTTTCACAACAAAACAAAAGAGTAAGGGCACGGGTCTTGGTCTTTCTATAGTTTATAACATAGTGAAAGAGCATAAGGGGTATATAACCGTGGAAAGTGAACCAGAAAGAGGGGCAACTTTTAACATATATCTACCTGCTAAATCCACCTGTGAGATTAGTACCGAAAAAGGATTAACGAAGACCGTTCTTCTCGCAGAGGATGAGGACGATCTTCTTTTTCTTTTTGAGGAGGCTTTGAGGGGAGAGAATTACAGTGTAATTTCGGCAAAAGATGGAGAGGAAGCGCTAAATAAATTCGAGGAAAGTAAAGAAAGAATCGATGTCGTGGTTTTAGATGAGGCATTGCCAAAAAGAAGAGGAAGAGAGGTGCTAAAGGAGATGAGAAGAATAAAACCTGATATAAGAGCTATTATAATGAGCGGATACGAATTTGAGGATAAAGATAGTCCTCTTACAGTGTTCCTCGAAAAGCCTATTGAGATAAGGACGTTTATCGAAGAAGTTAACCAGATTTTCGACTTTTCAGACGAATTTTCAAAGCAAAAATAGATTGTCACTAAATAAAATGTTTAAAAAAGGAGGGGTGATATTATGGAACCCTTCGAAATCTGCAAAGACGTTTACCAGGTCGGAGGTTCGAGCCTCACAAGCCCAGATGACTGCTCCATATATCTCGTTGACGGTGGGAGCGAACTTGTATTAATCGACTCTGGTACGGGAAGGAGTTTCGAAAAAATAGTAAAGAATATTGAGAGATTAGGTCTTTCTCCCCGAAATCTCAAATACATAATTGCAACCCATGCCCATATTGACCATATTGGCTCCCTCGCAAGATTCAAGGAAGAATTCAACTCAAGGATTCTGGCCCACAAGCTCGATTCAGAAGGCATAGAGACCGGCATAGGTGTTGGCGCTCATTGGTACGGAGTAATTTATAAACCCTGCCCTGTTGACATAAAGATTGATCGTGATCAAGAAGAGCTAACTGTGGGAAAACATGTTTTAAAGCTTTTGCACATCCCGGGGCACACTCCTGGAAGCATAGCCTGCTATATTGATATTGCGGGGAAGAGAGTTCTTTTTGGGCAGGATATTCACGGGCCCTACCATTTACCTGGTGGAGATAGAAAAATGGCAAAATTCTCGCTAAAAAAGCTCCTCGATTTGAGAGCCGATATCCTTTGTGAGGGACACTTTGGAATTTTTGAACCCAAAGAAGAGGTGAAAAGTTACATTGAGAGGTACATTAGCCAGTTGTAGATTCTATCATCCGGTCAAGTATCCCGCGTATTCGCTCGACCTGCCTGTTTTCCAATAAATATTTATCTTGACATATAGACCGAATAATCATATGATAGCGGTGAAGCTACGTAGCTTTAATTTTTTTGAAAGGAGTTAAGCAGTATGCCAGTAGGTAGAGTAAAATGGTTCAACGATTCAAAGGGTTATGGTTTTATCGAGCAGGAAAATGGCGAAGATGTCTTCGTACATTACTCCGCGATAAAACAGGACGGTTTCAAGACTTTAAAGCAGGGCGATAAGGTTGAATTCGACATCGTTAAGGGTCCCAAGGGTCCTCAGGCAGCAAACGTAACAAAGGCAAAGTAAAAAGAGGGGGTTTTATCCCCTCTTTTTCTCCATCTCCTTCTTTTCCTCCCATAATCTGTCCATCATCTCTGTGGTCGTCTTATTAAGGTCGAGATTTTTTTCTATGTAAGAAAAGCGGTCTATGAATTTCTGAGTAGCCGAGCGGAGCGCGTCCTCAGGATCGACTCCGTAAAACCTTGATATGTTAACTACGGTAAATAGGAGATCCCCTACTTCTTCTGCGATTTTTTCCTTGTTTTGTAGTCTTTCTGCCTCCTTGAGCTCATTTATTTCCTCATTAAGTTTTAAAAAGACCTCATCTATCCTTTCCCAGTCGAATCCAACCCTCGAAACTTTTTTAGTTACCACATAGGCACGGAGAAGGGCTGGCAGAGTTTTCGGTACATTACCCAGAAGTGAATAATCTCTTTTCTCCTTTTTCTTTATCTCTTCCCACTTCTTTGGGATAAAATCCGGCGTTTCTTCATTTGAAAAAACATGGGGGTGCCTTCTCACCATCTTCTCATAGGTGAACCGTAAAACGTCTTTTATCTCAAATTTCCCCTCCTCCTTACATATCTGGGCTATGAAGATTATGTGAAAGAGAAGATCACCAAGTTCTTCTTTTATGGAATCGGGGTTATCTTTTTCTATGGCCTCGATAAGCTCATAAACTTCCTCAAGTAGAAATGTTTTGAAAGATTCGATCTTCTGTTTTTTATCCCAGGGACAACCCCTGTCTCCCCTTAATCTCTCCATCAGCTCGAGAAGACGTGAAAACTCCTCCATATCACTAATTCCTCCTTCTTTCTATGAATTCCAATAGGACCTCCATCTTTTTCTCTATTTCATCTTTCCTTCTTTCCACAAGCACCCTGCCATTTTTTGTTACTGAGTTTATAAGATCCACATCCGAGAGTAATCGTAAAATCGTCCTTTTTAGCTCCTCATAGTCCCCAACCATGAAACCAGCCTCAAAAGCCAAGATATCATTTGCTATCTCTTTGAAATTCTCCACATATGGGCCAAATAAAACGGGCGTTCCGCAAAAGATGGGCTCAAGAATATTGTGGCCACCATACGGAGCCAAGCTCCCTCCAACAAAAGCGAGAAGACTCTGAGCATATATCTTATCCAACTCACCGACCGTATCTATCAGAATCACATCCCAATCGTGAGGGTTACCTCCTGCCTCTTTGATAAAAGAGAGTCTGGCGATCCGAAAGGATTCTGCGAGACTTTTTTCGATCACCTCAAGTGCAGTTATCTCCCTGGGGGCAAAGAAAAAACTGATATCAGGGTAGTCATTTTTGATTTCCCTCATCACCTCTATTATTCCGTCTATCTCCTTTCTCCTTATGCTTCCAAAGGTTATTACATGATCTTTCTGAGAAAAATCGAAAAGGGGCTTCCTTAGATACTTTATGTTACCGAGTACCAAAATCCTCTCTTTTGGCACTCCAAGGAGTGAAAACCTCTGAGCGTGAACATCCGATTGGGCAAGCACTAAATCGACTTGTCTAAGAACATGCTTAATAAAAAATGATATTTTCCGATAGAGAGGGAAGGATCTATCTGAAACCCTCCCATTTACGATTAGGATCGGGATAGCCCTCGATTTTGCCTTCCATATCATGTTTGGCCAGATTTCCGTCTCGATTATGAGAAGTGCCCTATAATCGACCCCTTCCAAGAAAGAGTCTAATGAAAAGGATAGATCAAGCGGTGCGTAAAGGACCTTCCCCTTTCCTGTGATATGCCTTTCTATAAAGTCCTTCGCATAAGTTGTATTCGTGGTGAAAAGAAAGCTAAAATCCGTCCTTTCTGACAGAAATTGAGAAACAGACAAACCAATTACCGCCTCACCGAGGGATGCCGCATGGATCCATATCACCCCTTCTTTTGTGCTCAAATTCGGTTTCGGTCTGAATCTTCCCAAAATAGATTTCCTCGTTTTTTTGCTTCCAAGAAGAAAAAAAAGAGCGGGAAGTAGAAGAACGTAGGAGATGGCTCTATAAATCACTTTCCACATGCGATAAAGTCCGCCCTTTCGGTGAGTTCAATAAGCGCTTTTTCAAGGGCAATTCTCTTCCTCTCCAGATCCTCTTCTGTGTCTTTTTCCCCCACTATTATGGGTTTCCCCCAGACGAAAAAGATTTTTGAAAATGGATACGGGAGGATAAATCTATCCCAGGAATCAAAAATTTTTTTTTACTAGCGCTGTATGAGATTGGAAGAATCGGTTTTCCAGAGATTTTCGCTATTTCCATAATCCCCCTCTTTACAACGTGTCTCGGCCCTTTTGGGCCATCCGGGGTGATGGCAACGTCATACCCTTCTTTGAGACTCCTTATGATCTCTCTCGATGTTGATATCCCTCCCTTTCTGTAAGATCCTCTTATAGATCCCAAATTAAAGTACCTTATTACCCTTGCTATGAACTCTCCGTCTCTGTGCCTACTTATTAGAACCTTCCCCTTATTCCTCTCGTAAGCAAATGGCATCATGAGTAGTCTTCCATGCCAGAAACAGACTATGAGGTTCGTCGAAGACCATATTTCACGGGCATATTCTCTATCAACGTGAATGAAGCGGGATGTTTTTCCCAAAGACTTGAGAAAAAGGGAGACAATCGGTGGAAGGATCCTTAGCATCATGAAGGTCTTAATCCTCCTACCCATTCTTTATAACCCTGTCATAGGATATTACCTTCTTTCTCTCCTTCCTGTACTGAGTCTCAAAGAGCCTTTTATAAGGGCCTTCCTCCTTTATGAGGGTCTGGTGATCCCCTTCCTGAACTATTCTTCCTTTTTCCAGCACGATTATCCTTTCTGCTCCCATTATGGTCGAAAGCCTGTGGGCGACTATTATTGTCGTTCTTCCCCTTATCAGATTTTCAATCGCCTTCTGTACTTTGAGCTCAGAAGCCGAATCGAGGGAGCTTGTTGCCTCATCGAGAATGAGAATTGGAGCATTTTTATATATTGCCCTCGCTATGGCGATTCTCTGCTTTTCCCCGCCTGATAGTCTTACCCCTTTTTCTCCTATGTTTGTGTTTAAGCCGTTCGGTAACTTGGCTACAACTTCGTCCGCATAGGCCATCGAAATAGCCATTTTTAATCTCTCCATATCTACTTCTTGCCCAAAGGTGACGTTATTTAGGACAGTATCGTTAAAAAGGATGACCTCCTGCGTAACTATCGCTATATTCTCTCTTAAAGATTTTAGCTTCAAGTCTCTCACGTCTATCCCATCGATCCTCAAGGATCCCTCTGTCACATCGTAGAATCTCGGTATAAGATTGACGAGGGTCGTCTTTCCAACCCCGCTTTCTCCGACGATGGCAACAACCTCTCCCTTATTTATAGTCAGGTTTATGTTTTTTAAGATGTACCTTTCCTCGTATTTGAAGGATACATTTAAGAATTCAATGGTCCCCTCCACATTCACAAGCTCTTTCGCATCTTTTTTCTCCTTTATCTCAGGTTGCCTGTCTATTATCTCGAAGACCCTCTCCGTTGCCGCAAGACCTTGCTGGATGTTATGGTTTTCCTTGTTAAGCCTTTTTATAGGCTCATAGAGCATAAGCAGAGCTGCCGTGAATGAGAAAAAATTTCCCGGAGTTGACTTTCCCGAGATGACCTGGCTTCCCCCATACCATATGATGACCGCAACTGCTATCCCACCCAGAGCCTCCATTATGGGAGAGGAGAGTGCTCTTATCCTGTATCTCTTCATAATTGTTTGAAAGAGGTTGAAATTCTCCTCTTCAAATCTCTTCTCCTCGTAAGGCTCCATACAGAATGCCTTTACTATTCTCTGGCCCGTTATGTTCTCATGAAGGAAGTTCGTAAGCCTTGCTACAGACTTTTGAGTTCTTATGCTAACCCTTCTCAATCTCTTACCAAAGTTGATGATCGGGTATATGGCAAAGGGTAAAATGAGGAAGGATATGATCGCGAGTTTCCAGTCCCTGTAAAATACAACAAAAACAAGGGCAACAACAGTCAAGGCATCCTTAAGAACAGCTGTCAATGTGTCAGAGACCGTATTTTGAATAAGATTCACATCGTTTATAACCCTTGAGATGCTTATCCCTGTCGGTGTTCTGTCAAAGAACGAAAGAGGCTGGCTCTGTAATGCCCTGAAAAGCACGTTCCTAATATCGGTTACAACTTTCTGCCCAACGTATCCCATTAGATAGCTCTGAAAGTAATCACACACCCCTTTTGCAAGGTACAGAAGAATGATTCCAACGGGAACTATAAGAAGCATGCTCGCATTCTTCTCAAAGAAAATCTTATCTAAAACGGGCTTGACTATAAAGGCAGTTAGCCCATTTGAGGCAGAGACCATCGCCATAAAAATCATGGCCAGTAGTAATTTTACCCAGTAAGGCTTAACGTACTTAAGAAGCCTAAGGTAAAGGGCCATATCTTTCCACTAAAAAATCGAAAATTTCTCTTGCCGCATTCTCATAAGGGTCTCTCCCAGGACCTCGCAAAAGATCAGTAAGATCCTTTCTCAAACTTAACATTTCTTCTTTTTTCTCTTTTTTTAGCATATCATTCACTTGAAGAGCAATCTTTTCAGGATCTACATGCTGGATAAATTCGGGAAAGACCTCTTTTCTGAGAACTATATTTGGAAGACTCACGTATGGAACATCCACTAAAAGCCTTCCAAGGATGTAAGAAATAGTCGAGAGCCTGTAGAGAACAACTGAAGGGACACCAAGTAGCGCGGCCTCAAGTGTAACACTTCCCGATGAAAGAATGGCACAATCAGAATGATAAAGAACGTCATGGGAAAAGTTCGGAACTATCCGCAAGTTTCTTCTAAAAGAAATGTACCCCTCTATATCCTCCACATTTATCTGAGAGGCTTTGGCAATCACGAAGAAGGGATTTTCAAACATTCTCTCAATTATTTCAATCGAATCTCTGAGATAAGGCATATGCCTTTTTACCTCATTCTCCCTGCTCCCCGGAAAAATTGAGATTATTGGATAAGTGTCTGGAATGCTGAACTCTTTCAAAAAATCCCCTCTTTCGTAAACCGGTTTTACGGTCAAAACGTACGGGTGACCAACAAAAGTACACCTTACGCCATGAAAATCATAGAAGACCTTTTCAAATGGAAAAAAGCAGATTACGAGATCAACGTATCTTTTTATGTTCTTTATTCTCCACTTTCCCCATGCCCAAAGCTGTGGTGGTATGTAGTAGACGACTGGAATACCTTCCTTTTTGGCTATTTTTGCGATCCTCAGGTTAAAACCTGGAAAGTCCACAAGGACAACGAGCGACGGCTTAGTTCTTTTGATATGGTCTTTAATTGCGCTGTAGACCCTCTCTAAAGAGACCAGTTTTTTGAAAACCTCTGTCAGCCCAGTTACTGAGATTTCTCTATAATCGTGGATAAGTTCCATCTTCTCCTTTTTGAGAAGGGGACCCCCCACTCCCTGTAAACTGAAGTTCAAAAGAGCGGAGAGACGGGAAATAAGGTGCGCAGCATGAACCTCTCCAGAATACTCTCCACAGATCAGGGTAATCTCTACCTTACGAGTTGCCAATGGCCTCTTTTATTTTTTCTGCGAGGTAAAGGGCTGAAAGGGTATCTCTTGCCTTAGTTAAGGGTTCTCCTTCGCCCTTAATGTAAAGGATGAAATCTTCGAGTTCCTCCTTTACCAGATCTTTTTTCTCACATTCGAAAATCTTCGTATCCGTCGAACCGAGTTTTTTTGATTGGATAGAGAGTCTAACATTCAAAAAGTCTATGTTCACAATCCTTTCTTCCTCTATGATCCTTAAGCTCCTCTCCCTTTGCGAGGAAATTCTACTGGCAATGAAAATACCTTTTGTTGAGTCCTCAAATTTAAGTACGGCGAAGGCCTCGTCGAACCCTTCACCAATGAAATTGACCCCCCCTGCATCGATAGATACAACTCTTTCCTTCTTTATAAAAGACAAAAGATCGAGGTCATGGATCATCAAATCTAATACAACATCTACATCGATCGATCTTTGAGGATATGGGCCTATCCTCCTTGCCTCAAAAAAAATCGGATCCTCCAGATATTTTACCCCTTCTCGAAAGGCAGGGTTGTATCTCTCTAAAAAACCTACTTGAATTTTCAAGTCTTTAGACTCAGCGATCTTTGAGAGCCAAAAAGCCTGCTCATAAGTTAGGGCGAGAGGCTTCTCCACAAAAACATGAACACCCTTCTCCAAGAAGAATTTAGCTATTTCGAAATGTGTACTTGCCGGGCTTGCAATGACCACACCGTCTATCCCATTCTCTATGTTTCTATAATCCTCGTAACATGGTATATTGAATCTACATCTAAGCAGATTTAGTTTATCCCTATCCTTTTCTATAAGAGCGGAGACTTCCACATCACCCATCTTCAGGGCCTTGTCGAGATATACCATTCCCATATATCCAAGCCCACAGATACCTATCCTTACCGGCATATTCCCCTTTTTGACTTCTGAATAAACTCGATAAGTATTTTTATATTTTCCCCTTCGAGCTCTTCCTCAAGGATCTTTAGAGAGGTAGATAGGGGCAGGGAAGATCTAAAAAGAATCCTGTACGCCTTTTTAAGCTTTGCTATCTCCTCCCTCGAAAAGTTGTTCCTCTCAAGCCCTATAACGTTTAAACCGTAAAGCTTCGCCCTTACGCCCGCAGCGATCATAAAAGGAGGGATATCCTTTGGAACACCCGTAAGGCCGCTTATAAATGCAAAACGTCCTATCCTGCAGAACTGATGGACCGCGCAAAGTCCTCCAAAAACAACATTATCCTCCACCTCCACATGGCCAGCGAGAGTGGCGCAGTTTGCCATGATTACGTTACTGCCCACTTTACAGTCATGCGCTATGTGGGAATAAGCCATGATAAAATTGTTATCCCCTATCCTTGTAACACCTCCACCATGAGGGGTCCCCCTGTTTATAGTCACGTATTCTTTTATCGTATTTCTTCTTCCTATTATGGTTTCAGTCTCTTCACCCTTGTAAGTTATGTCCTGTGGGGGACCGCCGATTGAGGCAAAAGGACTTATTATGCAATCCTCTCCTATCGTTGTCCTCCCCTGTACTACAACATGACTCAAAAGCTTGGTCCCCCTTTTTATAGTCACCTTCCCCTCTATCACACAATAGGGACCTATATATACGTTATCATCTATCTCTGCTTTGCTATCGACTATAGATGTTTTGTGGATCAAGGTTCGTTCTCCTTTTCCTCTTTTAACATTGCCATGATCTTTGCCTCAGCAACAATCTCATCATTCACATAGGCTTTTCCCTCGAAGATCCATATATCCATTTTCTGTTTCAAAACTTCCACAACCATCTTAAGTTGGTCTCCAGGTATTACAGGCCTCCTAAATCTTGCGTTATCTATCCCCAAAAAAAAGACTGACCCTCTTTTCTCGGGAAAAGTCTTGAAAGCTAAGACCCCTCCCGTTTGGGCCATGGCCTCAATTATGAGGACACCCGGCATAATGGGGGTATGTGGAAAGTGTCCCTCGAAGAAAGGCTCATTATAAGTCACGTTCTTTATTCCAACAGCCCGCTTTCCAGGCTCAAATTCAACTATTCTGTCAACAAGCAAAAAGGGGAACCTGTGAGGCAAAAGTTTGATTATTTCCTTTGTCTCTATCATCTATTCTCTCCCAGCTTTATTTTTTCTTCGATCTTTTTGACTTTTGAGAAAAGTTCAGGGAGCCGCTTCAAGTACGCCTGAAGCCTTGACCATTCTCTGTGAGCCATGTGGGGCGTACCTGTGACCTCCGATCCATCAGGTACATCTTTTGTAACACCAGACTGACCTCCAATTTTAACATCGTCTCCTATCCGGACATGATCTCTGATCCCTACCTGGCCAGCTATTATCACCCGATTCCCCACTTCCGAGGACCCTCCTATCCCAACCTGAGCAACGATTATCGAGTCTTCACCAACTGTCACGTTATGTCCGATCTGCACCAAGTTATCGATTTTTGTCCCCTTCTTGACCAACGTCTTACCAAGAGATGCTCTGTCGATCGTAACGTTAGCCCCTATTTCCACATCATCTCCTATCTCTACTGTCCCAAGTTGGGGAATCTTAACGTGCCTTTTTCCATCCCAGAAATACCCGAATCCATCGCTTCCGATCACGCTTCCAGAATGGATTATAACCCTGTTCCCTATGGTCACTCCATCGTAAATCGTACAATTAGGATATATTATACTGTTTTCACCTATACTCACATCCTTTCCCAGATATACGAAGGGATGTATGGTGGTGAATCTACCTATCCTTGAACCCCTCCCGATGTAAACAAAAGGATGGATTTTAACACCCTCTCCCATCGTAACACCATCTGAGACATAGGCAAGGGGGCTGACAAAGGCCTCTTTCTCTTCTTCCTTTGCGAAAAGGTAGGCGACTTTTACATAGGCTTTAAATGGATCAGGAGTAATCAAAATATTTCTTTCGCCAAGCTCTTTTATCTCTATGTCTTCCCCAACTACGAGGGCCGATGCCTTAGTCTCTTTAGCCAGATTTACGTATGATTTACGAAAGAGAAACGTTATGTCTCCCTCTTTTGCGTCCTTTAGAGAAGATATCCCGCTTATCTCTGTTTCTCCGTCACCGAATAGGGTGCCTCCTATTAATTCCAAGATCTCCTTCAGCTTCATCACTTCTTCGGGGCCTGTCTTTTTGTCATCTCGTTATACTGTTTTATGACCTTATCAGTGATATCGATCGCAGGGGTAGCAAAGAGAATGCCTGCCTGGTTCTTCTCAAATATAATCGTGAACTTCTCTTTCTCTCCCAAAGCTTTTATAACCTCCTCTATCTCTCTTAGAATACCCTGGGTCAACTCCATATCCTTCTGTTGCAGCTCCGCCTGGTAGTCACTGTAAGCTCTCTGATAGTCGCGAAGTTTTGTCTGATACTGCTTTTCCTTCTCAGCCCTCGCCTCGGCAGTTATGGTCGCCCCCTGCCTCTCCAGAGCATCTTTCATTTTTTGCAGCTCCTCCTGCTTCGCATCGAGGGTCTTCTTCATTTTGTTCGCTTCCTCTGTCAAGGTCTTTTTCGCCTCCTTACCCTTTTCGGACTCGAGCATAACCCTCTGCAGATCAACGTAACCTATATTTATCTGCTGCCCGTAAAGGGTGAATGAGAGAAAAAAGATGAAAAGGATGGTAAAAGTGAAGATTCTCATGTTACCTCCGTCTCTTTATATTAGTAAAAAGTCCCTACCATAAAGTCAAAGACACTCCTTCTTTCCCCTTTCCTCGGCGAAAGGTTAAATCCAAGTTCAAGCCTTATGGGCCCTAAAGGTGAAAGCCACCTGATCCCAAAACCAGAGCCAAATCTGTAATCTTTGAAAAAACCCTCTGTCTTATCAAAACCATGACCGCAGTCAAAAAAGAAAACACCCTTCAATCCAGCGGGCTTAAAAATCGGGAATATCCATTCAGCGTTAAAAATGATCTGTTTTTTTCCTCCTATTGCCTCCCCCTCCTCGTCTTTTGGACCCGCCTCTCCGTATTTAAACCCCCTTATTGAGTTTATGCCTCCAACGAAGAATTTCTCATAGACTGGAAGGTTTCTTCTTCCATAAGGCCAGATGGAACCAACTGTCCCTCTTACCATGAACGTGCTATCCCAGAATCCAGCCCTTATGTATTTACCGTAGTAAGCAACAGATCTAACAAAATCCACATTTCCTCCGAATATACCCCCTGCGCACTCTAAAGATATATCTCCAAAGTCTCCGTGGGTGGGGTTTAGGATATCGTCAATAGTATTTTTACCAAGGGATAAGGTAGGAGCACTTACTGTCCTTTTTCCCTTTTGCTCCTTTATGTATTTGCTTGCAGTTTCATCGACATTATAAACAGCATTTCTCTCGTATCTATATTTCATGCCAAGATTCACATAGTCCTTAAGTGGCCTGTTTAGAAATAAGCTCCCGCCTGTTATCCTGTAATTATAATCCTCCATTATTTTTCTGTAATTTGAAAGGGAGACCCCTGTTGAAAGTCTGTAATCCATAAAATAGGGCTCAACGAAGGTGAGCCTGAAATCTGAAGATTGAGAACTTAGAGACGCATCAAGGTAAACTTTTCTCCCTGTGCCAAACAGGTTGTCCTGGGAGATCGTTCCAGAGACTACGACCTTTTCTGCTGTGCTATACCCTATTCCCATGCTCAAAGTACCCGTTGGTCTTTCTTCCACAACGACATCGACGTTTACCCTATCAGGCCTCTCCGTTCTCTGGATCTTCATATCGACTTCTTTGAAAAAGGTGGTGTTTCTCAACTTTTTTTTGCTTTCAGAAAGCTTAGTTGCCGAAAACCTATCACCTTCTGCAAACTTTAGCTCTCTCCTTATAACCTTGTCCTTCGTCTTTACGTTCCCTATTATATTTATCCTGTTGAAGTAAACCTCCTCATTCTTTCTTATGTCAAATGTAACATCTACCTTTTTCTCCTCCTCATCTATCGATGTCAAAGGAACGACCTCGCAGAACGCGTAACCTTTGTCCTGGCAAAGGTCTGTGAGTTTGAGTATATCTTTCTGGAAAAGACCGCTTCTGAAAACCTCCGAAGTTTTTAAAGATATTGTTTTATTCAGCTCCTCTTTCGGAACTATTACGTCTCCCGAAAAATCTATTTTTCCAACTCTGTATACCGATCCTTCCTCAACCTGCATTGTTATGGTTATGCTTTTCCCATCTTCAGAAATTTTTATCTCCGGGGACCCCGTCTTTACGTTCACATATCCCCTGTCCATGTAAAAAGCCTCTATGTTTTTTCTATCCTCCTCGAGAGCTTCTTCGTCAAGCAGTCCACTGCCAGTAAACCATGAGAAGATCCCTTTTTCCTTTACCCTCATGTACTTCTTTAGCTCACCTGGTTTGAAGCTTTTATTTCCGATGAACTCAATCTTTCTAACAAAGGCTTTTTTTGCCTCTTCTATCTTAAAAGTAACTGTCACGTCGTATGTTTCCTCATAAGTTATCTCCGATTCAACCTTTGTTGCGTAGTATCCCTTTCCTGAATAGAGTTTCTTTATCTCGTCCACACTCTCTTTCACTTTTTCCGTATTTAGAACCGTGTTCGGTTTTATCTTGATTTTTTCCTTTATATCATTAGTTTTTACCTTCTTGTTTCCGTAGATGTATATTGCCCTCACAACAGGTCTTTCTATAACAACAAAAGTCACTATCTTGCCTTTTTCGGTCTCTTTTACGTCTATTTGAACGTCGCTGAAATATCCTGTCCTGTAAATGCTCTTTAGGTCCTCCCTCAATCTATCAGGATCGTACATATCGTTCTCCCTTGATTTTATGGCGTTCAACACGACTCCTTTGTCTACCCTTTCATTCCCTATAACCTCTATCTTCAATATTCTTTCCCTTTCCGCTGGGAAAGCTGAACATGTGAAAAAGAGGATGAAGAGGGTAAAGAAAAGGATTCTCTTTTTTCTCATTGGATTAGCAAAATTAACAGAAAAAGTCTTGGAATGTAAAGCCAAAAGTTAAATGTCATCTCCATCTTTTTACACCTACCCTTGGGCAGAGATACCTAAGTGGGCATCTGCTACAGAAAGGAGAGACTGGCTTACATATGGTCTTTCCAAAGCTAACCATAAGGCCGTTGTAATACTTCCAGTATTTTTTCGGCATTATCTTCCTTAGAGCAAACTCGGTTTCTTCCGGATTCTTTGTCATTACGAGACCTAACCTGTTGGAAATCCTGTGAACGTGCGTATCAACACATATCGCGAGCTTTCCGTAGCCTTGCGAAAGAACGAGGTTCGCAGTCTTTCTCCCTATCCCCTTAATGCTAAGAAGCTCCTCTAAGGTTTGAGGTACCTTTCCACCGTATCTATTAAGGATAGTTCTGGCAATTTCCTTAAGGATCTTAGCTTTGTTCCTGTAAAAGCCAGCCGGAAATATGAGCTTTTCAAGCTCCTCCTCCGGTATTGAAAGGAGATCCTCAGGTTTCTTTATTCTTTCTTTCAGCTTGTTCGCCACCTCATCTGTAACTTCATCCTTTGTCCTTTGGCTTATGATTGTGATACAGAGGGTGAAGAACGGATCATCACTCTTTTTCTCTTCAACTGTTTCGGGAAAATACTCTCTCAGTTTCCTGAAGATCTTTGCAAATGTGAGACTTTCTTTCACATCTTTAAATTTCGAGTAGCTCCTTTATCCACTTAGACATGTTCTCCACATGTGATCCGCTCCAGTAGACCCTCTTGCACTGGGGGCATATCCGGAATTCCTCTTGAGTGTGAAAGACGTATTCAGGTACAAAGGGTTCTACCTTTTCTTTCTCTATTTTTTCCAGTTCTCTATTACACTTTAGACACCTTGTCATTATAAGCGAAGGATCAATGTACGGTCTTATGATGCTCTTTACCTCCTTAAGCTGATCCTGAACGTGATCTGACCTTATGTATACACTGTTCTTGTAAGGGGACTTTTTCCTTCTCGTGAAAAAGATGTAAGGCTCCTCAAAAACCCTTTCAGCCCCTTTTTTTGAGGGACGGAAATAAATCGCGTTCAAACCGAGGATCCTCAAGTACTTTGCAAGCCTTCCCAGCATAGAATCACATATGAATTTCATAAATTACCTTCTTTCCACTAAAGATCTTGCGACTTTTTTTGCCTTATCCATAATCTCCTCTTCATTTGGCACCACTTTGTTCTCCATTATAACATTTCCCATACATATAACAGTATCTACACATGACCCATTTGCAGCGTACACGATATCCGAATATAGATCAAAATGCGGGACGAATTCTGGCCTATCCAGATCGATGAGGATTATGTCCGCCTCCGAACCCACACTTATTTCCCAATTTCCGAGGAAAAAGATAGAGGCAGCTTTTTTTGTCGCCAATTCAAATACCTCATGGGCCGGAAGTATAGTAGGATCCCCTGTAGAGAACTTAGCTAAAAGGGACGCAAATTTCATCGTTTCGATCATGTCAAGGTGGTTGTTTGAGGCACACCCATCAGTACCAAGGCAATAGTTAACTTTGTGTCTTGAGAGAAGTTGATGGGGTACGACCCTTCCAACGGTCAGCTTCATGTTTGAGACTGGCATGTGTACTATTTTTCCCCCTTTCTTTCCAAGTATCTCACATTCCCTTTCTGTTAACCAGCACCCGTGACATCCTATGAACCTGTCCGTTATCATGCCTATTGAATCTAAGAATTCAACGGGTGTCATACCGTATCTTTCCCGCGAAAAAATGATCTCTTCTTCCGTCTCCGAAAGGTGCATGTGAATAAGCACATTATTCTTGCTCGAGAACTCGCTGACCCATTCAAGGCTATCCTTCGAAACCGAATAGATCGCATGGGGCCCCAGAGTAAAAACCGCATTAGGGGCATATTTTTTGGAGAGTTCGTAAAGCCTAAGGTTAAGTTCTATTTGCTCTTCAGCCCTTTTTCTGTCGAACATATCGATGAAGACCGCGCTTATGAAACCTCTTATCCCCATCTCAAAAGCGGCTCTTGCAGTCGCCTCCCAATGCCAGTACATGTCATTAAAAACAGTTATTCCATTCTTTATCATCTCGAGACACGCGAGTTTCGCACCCCAGTAAACGTCCTCTTCTGTCAATTTCCTCTCAAGAACCCATATCTTTTCCTCAAGCCACCTCTTAAGTGGCATGTCGTCCGCATATCCCCTGAAAAGGGTCATAGCCGCATGGGTATGGCCATTTATGAATGAAGGTAAAGCAACCTTCCCTTCTCCCTTTATCACTTTATCAGCCTCTTTCTTGCATACTCCTATTTCCTCAATCTTCCCGTCGTTTATATATATGTCCTTGGTCTCCCCATTTAGCTCTACCCCTTTTATAAGGATCCTCATCTTCTCTCCCTCTCTATAAGAGTTTTCAGAAATTTTTCGATACTAAGAAGGTTCATCCTCTGAAATTCTTGCACTCCTTCTATTTTTAGCCTTCCCTCACCTATACCATGGCAATAGTTATCGATTGAACAGAGGCTCGCATAGGATATTTCGCATTCTAAGGCAAGGGTGGCCTCAGAAGCGAGAGTCATCCCCACAACGTCTCCTATATTCTTGAAAAAATCGATCTCAGCGACAGTTTCAAACCTCGGTCCCAGAGTCTGGATATAGATCCCCCCTTTTTTAACATCTATACCAGAATCCTTCCCTATCCTGTAAATCAATTCCATAAGCTCTTCATCCATCCTCGGGACGAAAAACCTGCACTCTCTATCGAAGAGCGTCGGGATAACCCAGGGACAGAAGAAGTCATGGGGGATAAGGAAAGTGCCAGGTCTTAAGCTCTCTTTCAGACTTCCAGTAGAATTTATGGCCACTATCCTTTTTGCACCCTTTTTCTTGAGAGCCCAAATATTCGCTCTGTGGTTTATCCTGTGCGGAGGTAGAAATTCACTTCCGTGTCTCTGAAGAAAAATCAAATCATTAGACCTCTTCAAAGAAACTTCCCCGTAAGGAGTTTCGAGGATCTCTTCCTCCCACTCTTCGAAGATAGTGGAGCCTAAAAGTGAAGAACCACCTATTATCGCAAGCAATTCCCCGCCCTTTTAAAGGAATCTCCTTTATAGCAATTCCTGCAAAATCTCAAATATTTTCCAAATTTATTTCCCCTATGTCAATCTCCTATTTTAACCTTAAGAGGCGACCAACCATACAAATTTCACAATTGACAAACTTTGCTTCAAAAAATAGAATGATCATACCGATGGCAATAGAGAGGAAGAAAACGAGGGTCATAAAGATAGGGAATGTTCCCATTGGTGGCGAAAACCCTATCGCTGTCCAATCTATGCTGAAAACCGATCCCGAGAATCTCGAAGGTAGCCTTATCCAGCTTAGGGAATTAAAAAAAGCGGGATGTGAACTTATAAGAGTTGCTCTCCCCACCGAAGAGAGCTGCAATGTGATACCTTTCTTAAAGAAAGAGGTAGACATCCCCGTAATAGGAGATATCCACTTTAACGCAAGAATCGCATTTAAAGCCATGGAGATGGGGGTCGATTGCATAAGAATAAATCCCGGAACGATAAATAACGTCCGTAAAGTGCGGGAAGTTGCAAAACTGGCTCAGGAAACAAAAACTCCGATAAGAATAGGGATTAATTCTGGCTCGATAGAAAAAAGAATATTGAAAAAATATGGAAGGGCAAACCCCGAAGCGATGGTCGAAAGTGCACTTTACTACATCAAACTTTTCGAGGATGTGGGATGGAACGAAATTAAAGTTTCCTTAAAAGGGTCCGATGTTTTAGAGACCATTGAAGCTTACAGGAAGTTTTCATCCCTTTGTGATTATCCTTTACACATTGGAATAACAGAGGCTGGCCCCCTTTTCTCTGGCGCCATCAAGTCTTCTGTGGGAATCGGTATACTTCTTAACGAAGGAATTGGGGATACTATAAGGATCTCCCTCACTGCTGACCCTGTTCACGAAGTTATGGCTGCCTATCAGATCCTCGCCAGTTTGGGAATTAGAAAAAGGGGTATCAATATAATATCATGTCCTACCTGTGGAAGATGCAGAACGAATCTAAGGGAGATTGTGGAAGAGTTTGAAAGGGAAACCATCCATATAGAGAAGTACGTAAAGGTCGCAATAATGGGGTGCGAAGTGAATGGGCCTGGAGAAGCAAAAGATGCAGATTTAGGAGTCGCTTTCGGTTCGAAGAACGCTTTCATATTTTCCCGTGGCCTTATAACTAAGAAGAACGTACCAAAGGAATTGGCAATCGATGTTCTGAAGGAGGAACTTTATAAGCTCCTTTAGCTTTGGATTTGCTTTGACTTTGAAGTAAGAGCAGAGACGGCCTCTTTCAGTCCATCGAGCGTCAGTTCGAACATAGGAAATATCTTTCTTATAGCATCCACAGTCACGTGATTCCAGAAACTTTTCGGGGTCGGATTCAGCCACACAGAGTATGGGAAATGCTGCCTTATTCTTGAAAGCCACTCAATTCCTGGCCTGTCGTTAGTGTAAAAGTAATCTATACATCCATTCACCTCGAAAAGTTCAGAGTAGGCCATTCTCGCATCCCCGACTATTATGACTTTATAGCCACTGTGGAAATTTATAAATAGCTTCTCCGTTGGTACCCTCTTGTAATTTGCAATGTCTTCGAAGATATCTTGGTATATGCAATTGTGGAAATAGTAATGTTTGAATTCTTTGAAGTGTTCCATCTGGGAAGCGGCAGAAAAAAGCCTCTCGCAGAGCTCAGTATAGGGAAGCATTGAACCACCCGTATCCATGATCAGGATCAACCTGACGGAATTCTCCCTCGAACGGGTGTAGACAAGCTCGAGCTCCCCTCCCTCTTTTGCGGTCTTCTCCACTGTCCCTTCTAAATCGAGCTCCTGAGCTCCTTCCCTCTTTAGCTCCCTCAACCTCTTTAGGGCAAGCTTTATCTGTCTCACATCGAGGATCCTGTCATTCCTATAATTCCTGTATCTCCTCTCCCCTGCAACTTTTACCGCAGACTGCATCCACGACTCCCCTCCTACCCTTATCCCTCCAGGATGGTATCCAAAGGCCCCAAATGGGGATCTTCCTCCCGTTCCTATCCATTTATCCCCCCCCTCGTGTCTCTCCTTTTGTTCCGCCAGTCTTTCTCTGAACTGCTTTAAAAGTTCCTCCATGTTCACGTTCCTCTGGAACTCTTCAACGCGCCTTCTTAGCTCCTCAATCTCTTCGGGGGTAAGTGGGGGGAGTTTATTCCTTGGGTCTTCGAGCCACTCAAGAACCTTTTCGAGCTCTGCATCCTCCGTTTTTATTCCACCGAAGTACTCCTGAAATGCGAGATCGAACATGTCGTAATAGGCTTCGCTTTTAACGAGAAATGCCCTCCCAATGTAGTATAGATGGTTTAGGTTTGAGTTGAAAAAACCCCGGTAAAGAGCTTCGATGAAGGACAACCATTCTGTTATCGTTACTGGTACACCCTTCTCCCTCAGTTTAAAGAAAAACCCTGTGAACATCTCGTTATATGAACCTTCTTCTTAGCCCGTACGTTCCTTCTTTAGCCATCACAAAACGCTCAAGTCTTTGCGTATCCTGTTCGTTTTTGAGCAACGTCCCAAGAAAGGGTATCTCATTACTTATTTTTTCAGGATCGACTCCCCCTATGCTCAAGGCCTTTATCCAGTCAAGGAGCTCGCTCGTTGAGGGTTTTTTCTTCAGTCCCTCTATTTCCCTTATCCAGTAAAATTTCTTTATAGCCTCCCTGATAAGCCTCCCTTCTATGTCAGGAAAATGGACCCTCACTATCTCTTCCATCATTTCCGGGGTTGGGAATTCTATGTAATGAAATACGCACCTTCTCAAGAAGGCATCGGGTAATTCCTTTTCAGCGTTGCTTGTTATAACGACTATTGGCCTGTGTTTCGCCTTTATTTCCTCGTTGAGTTCTGGAATATAGAAGGACATTTCGTCGAGTTCATGGAGTAGATCGTTCGGAAACTCTATATCTGCCTTGTCAATCTCGTCTATTAGAAGGACAACCTGCTCCTCAGAAACGAACGCCTGACCTAACTTCCCTAATTTTATGTACTGCCTTATGTCTGAAATATCCTTGTCCCCAAACCTCGCATCATTCAGCCTCTGGACAGTATCATAAACGTACAGTCCATCCTTTGCCTTTGTGGTCGATTTTATATTCCAGACTATTAGTTTTTTATTTAAGGCCTCTGCGATACTGTGTGCAAGAAGAGTTTTTCCCGTGCCAGGTTCTCCCTTTATCAATAGGGGCTTACCTAAGGCTATCGCAACATTCACTATTTCCATTAGTTCTTTTGATGCCATATACTTGCTACTACCTCTATACTCGCGATTCATAAAGCCCTCCGGAAGAAAGTGAAAAAAATCACCATTATTATAAGGCTTCAGGAAGACATTGTCAAAGACTCGCGCTATGGGAATTTTACGGGAATTCAATCACCGAATTTTTCCTCTCTTCAAGGATATGATTACTCCAAAAGCGCATGCGGAAGAATAGATGAGAAGGGTGGTTCTAAAAGCTTCCATGAACTGAGGGTGAATATTCTCGTCTATCATCCTTCTTGATACATCAAGGGAAAATACGATCATCACTACCCCCATGCTTAACACTTGGCCTATGAGCCTCATCGTGGCGACCATAGAGGATGCGGTGCCATAAAATTCGGGATCCACAGACGACATAATCGCGTTAGCATTAGGTGAGGCGAAAAGGGCAAAGCCCGTGCCGACAATGATCAAGCTGACCAATATCAGCACTACTTCTGTTGAGGGCTTAGAGAGAGATAAGAGTAAGATGCCGGTGGTTGTAATCCCCATACCGATCGAGGATACTATCCTCGGTTCTATTTTATCTGAGATTCTTCCCGCGAAGGGGGATAGAAGGGATTGGACGATCGGTTGCGCAACGAGGATAAATCCCGTTTTATCCGGGGGAAGGCCTTTTATGTTCTGAAGGAAGAGACTCATAAGGAAAGAAAGACCGTGAGTGGATCCGTAGTGAATGAGTGCGGCAAGATTAGAATACGCAAAAACTCTGTTTTTCCTGATCATCCTAATCTGGAAAATGGGATTTCCTGTCTTTGACTCCCTGTAAGCAAAAATGAGTAGGGCAAATACCCCGCCTGTGAGTACCGGTAATGTCTCGATTTTTGGAATCTTTGAAAAACCTATCACTATGAGAGAAATGCTGAGTACATAGAGAGAAGAGCCAAAAAAATCGAAACCTTCCTCCCTCTTTCCGTACCACTCTCCCTTAATTTTTGCTAAGGTGTAAAGAACAACAAGTATGCCAATCGGAACGTTCATACCAAAAACGAGCCTCCAGCTCAAATTCTGGGTTATCAGTCCGCCGATGAAAGGCCCTAGGGAAAGACCAAGATAAACAGATGCGACGTTTATCCCCAGGACTCTTCCCCTCTCTTTCGGATCGAACGCGGAACTCAGGATAGCTAAAGCAGTTCCAAAAATCATGGCTGCTCCAACACCCTGGACCATTCTCAAAACAACCATAGTTGCGAAAGAGCCTGAGATGCTCAAAAATAGAGACATAAAGGTAAATAAGGTCATCCCCAGAAGAAAAACCTTCTTCCTTCCATAGGTGTCCGCAATTTTTCCGAGAGGGAGAAGAAAACAGGCTGAACTTATGAGATAGGATGTGGCAACCCAGTTTAGTTCCACTAAATTCATCTTCAGCTCACTACCCATTTTAGGGAGAGCAACGTTCACTGCAGAAAGGGAAAGAGGTGTAAGAAAAGAAGAGAGGCTTGTACAGATAAGCACGTCCGATCTTCTCAAATCTTTTCCTTCCATTTGGCTTGTATTATACATCTTTTGAATCTATTGAGGCGAGATAAGATATTGAAAAGGGTTCTCTCTTTCAGTATAATCAAAACTGGAGTTCGGGGATGCCCATATATGAGTATAGGTGTGGGAAGTGTAAAAAAGTCTCAACTTTTATTTCTCTCAGAGTGAGTGAGACCATAGAACCTTATTGCAAACTTTGCGGGAATAGGGAGATGGAAAGGTTGATCTCAAGGGTAGCTATTCTGAAAAGCGAAGAAAAGAGAATGGAAAGTCTTCTCGACCCCTCAAAATTTTCCGACATTGATGAGAATGACCCGAGGAGCATCGAAAAATTCGTGAGAAGGATGGGTAAAGAATTAGGTGAGGAACTTGGTGAGGATTTTGAAGAATCCTTTGAGGAAGCTCTATCTGAATCGGATGATCAAAGGGATTCTACTGGAGAAGAAATTCTGTAGGCCCCTTTCCTCTCCTTATGACTTCCACCCTATTTTCCACAATTCTTATTATGCTCGATGGCTCTCCCCTTAAGATTCCACCGTCTATAACTAGATCAACAAGTCCCTTAAGTCTCTCTTCAATCTCCCTCGCTTCACAGAGTATTTCTCCATCTACAACTCTTGCGCTTGTGTTAATTATGGGTCTATCTATTAGATTAGCAAGGCCAATGGGGACCTTGTGTGATGGAATTCTTATCCCTATTTCCTTTCTTACGGTCATCATGATCTTGGGAACTATCTTTTTCGCTTTCAATATCACTGTGTAGGGCCCCGGAAGAATCGATTTCATGATTTTGAAGGCGAAATCGTTCATGACAGCATAGGTGCTCACCTCACTGAAAGATCTGCAAATGATGCTCAAAGCCTTTTTTTCATCGAGTTTTTTTATATTTGATAGCTTCCTTACTGCCCTTACATTGTAAAAATCACACCCCAAGCCGTAAAGTGTATCGGTGGGGTAAGCGATTATACCACCTGAGAGAAGCACATCCGTTATCTTATTAGTTACGCTCTTCTTTGGCCTTTCTGGATGCCAATCAACGATCATATTTTTTTGCCGACAAACCTCGCTATCGCTTTTAATTTTCCCTCTATTTTGAAGAGACCTTCTTCGTAAAATATACATGCAAAATCGCGAAAAAGGAATAAAAGCTCTCCATCATCGAGAAGATACTGGGGATTCCGCCATCTATCGACCATGTTCTGCCTCTTCAAGAATGTCTCGTATATGACGAGTCCCCCTTTTTTGAGCATCATTTTTATTTCTTCGATAGCCTCTCTCAAAAGAAAGTAAAAAATAACGACGCACCCGAAGGACTCATCCTTGAAGGGAAGACGTAAAGCATCCGCTTTTATTAAGAGAACATTTTCGAGTTTCCTTGAATTGAGTCTCACCTTCGCATTTTTTAAAGCTTCCATTGAAATGTCAATGCCGACGGTCTCGTACCCCTTCTCTGCAAGAAATAAGGTATCTCTGCCAACTCCCATCGCTATCTCGAGGACAGGAGGGAAAGGTATATGTTCACAAAACTCTTTAAGGAGCCAGTGAGCTTCAAGTGAACTTGGGTAGAACCCTTCTTTATATCTTCTTTCCCAATCCACTACATCTAAAAGATTGTACGGTAGATTTTTGCCCTTTTCAATGTTATAAATGGAAAGTGCCCATAAAAATAGTCTTCCTCGACTGTGATGGGACTCTCACAAGAGTGAAAAGCAGCTGGGAATATCTGCACAGAAGGCTCAACCTCTGGGAAGGCCTTGCAGAAGAGTACGAGAGGCTTTACCTTGATGGAAAAATAGATTACTATGAATTTTGTAAAAGGGACGCCCAGCTCTGGGCTGGTATTCCAGTAAAGGAGATTATGAGAATAATAGAAGAGATTCCTCTTATGCCAGGTGCCAAGGAGATGGTAATGGCTTTTAAAGAAATGGGTTTGGTGACCGCCATAATTTCTACTGGGTTATCACTCCTCGTAAACAGGGTAAAGGATCTACTCGGTATCGATTACGCAGAGTCTAATGAACTTTTGAGTTTCGATGGAGCTCTTACAGGAGAGATAAGGATAAAAGTTGAACAAAACAAAAAGGATAAGGTGGTAAAAAAAATGTTGAATGAACTCGCCTTAAGAAAAGAAGAGGCGCTTGCAGTGGGGGATGGGATCGGGGATTTGAGTATGTTCGAGAGTGTGGGGGTATCTATAGGGTTTAATCCTGATAAAACTGTTCTAAAGTCCGTCAAATATCCGATCTTTGGCGAAACCCTCGAAGACGTGATACCCATAGTGAAAAGATACGTATGAATAGACATGCGATTCTTCTCCTTTCTATAACGTGCCTTCTTTTTTTCCTTTCCTCATGCGCTCCCAAAAAAATAAGGGTCTATGAGGATGCGGGAGTTCTAAGGAGTAGGGTTGTGGAACTTTCAGTCTCCCTTATAGGAAGACCCTATTTAGCAGGGGGCAAGGGTCCAGAAAAGTTTGATTGCAGTGGATTAATTTACTATGTTTTCAAGTCTTTTAACATAGACCTTCCTCTTTCAACGGAAAAATTGCTCAAATCTGGGATTGAGGTACGAAGAGAGAACGTACTGCCAGGGGATATAGTTTTTTTTAGAATCCAGAAAGATCTGCACGCGGGAATCATCATAAACAAAAACGAATTTATTCACGCTTCAAAGTCAAGGGGCGTAACGGTCGATAACATAAACTCTCCATACTGGGAAAAACATCTATTATGTTTTAGGTCCATAATCTTTTGATTTACATTTATCCTACTCGTGTGGTATATCCTTCTAAACTGACTATAGGAGGGTAAAAGATGAAGGAGCCTATACTGGATGGAAAAAAAATCCTCGCAGTAGACGACGAGCCGGATGTGCTTGACGTTCTGAAAGAGGAGATCCTTGATGCATGCGAAACCTGTAAGTTTGACCAGGCAACCACATTTGAGGAGGCAAAGGAGAAAATCGAAAAAAATAACTATGACATCGTTATCCTCGACATTATGGGGGTTAGAGGTTTCGACCTTCTTGATCTTGCGGTAAAAAAGGGTCTTAAAGTCGTTATGCTTACCGCCCACTCCCTGAATTCAGATTCGCTCAAAAAATCATATGAGATGAAAGCGAGAGCCTATCTACCGAAGAATAAGCTCGGCGAGATAGTGCCATTCTTAAAGGATGTCTTAACGAGCGAGCATGAGTCGGGATGGAAAAAGATTTTAAAGAAACTTGAAAAGTTCTTCGACGAGGAATTCGAGCCCGATTGGAGAAAAAAGATAGGCTACTGAGAGAATAGAGTCTTCAAGTAATTTATAAGTCTTGGCGCGCAGACTTCGGCAGTGTAATTTCTGATTACCTTTTCTCTGCCCTTTTCGCCCATTCTCCTTCTGAGATCCGGATCCTTTACGAGAATCGAAATCTTTTCGACCCACTCATCCTTTGTGTTTGCCCAAAAACCTTCAACACCATCCTGTACAATATCTTTATTTATTCCAACAGGGGTGCAAACAGATGGAATCCCCATCCCCAGGTACTGGAGAATCTTGAATCCACACTTCCCCCTGGACCAGAGATCATTAAAAAGAGGCATAAGACCTATGTCTATCTTTGAGAGCTCCTCCACTTCACTCTCTAAGCTCCAGAAAACCTTATTAACTCTTATGTACTTGGTTTCTATGAAAGTATCACAAATGATTGTAAGGCTCACATTTTTGAATCTCTTCCCTATTTCTTCCCAAACATCCTTGTAACTTTCCATATAGTGAATGCTCCCATGATCTCCAATCCATCCGAGGATGACCTCGCTCCCAGCCGATAGGGGTCTCTGGTAATATCTCTTCCCGTCGATCGGTGTTGGGAGAACGTATACGTTCCTACTATACTTCTCTGCTTCCTCCTTAAGAAAACTATTTCCAACGATTACGAGGTCAGAAAGACGGACGGTTCTCTTGAAACTGAGCCTTCTCCTTAAGGAATAAGGGTTTTTTGAAAGGGAATTTTTGAACATAACAGCGTCATCGACATCATAGATGATTTTCTTTTTTCTCATCTTTAATAGCTTTAAGATCAAGGTAGGCGGTCTTTTTCTTTGAAAGAAGACCCCGTCACAATCTTTTAAAAAGCTAAAGGCTTTTGCCCAGCTAAAAATATCTCTCGGATACTCCATCACGTGTGGATCTATGTCCGAATCCTCAAGATAGGGAATATACTGCAGAACCCGGAGTCTACTTGAGGCAACCTTGTTCCCCTGTATTAAGAAGGCTATCTTTAATTTCTCCATGATTCCCTTCTTAATCCATCTTCTCCCTCGTAAACGATCTCCTCTTCTTTCGAAGACTCGATAACTTCTTTTATGATCTCATTCCTTTCTTTCTTCGAGAACTGAGAAAGAGAGGCGAGAAACCTCATACGCTCTTTCAGGCTGATTTTTTTGGGGATCGTATTATTTAGTTTTTTGAGCATCGAAAGGATTTCTTCTTTGCTTACCTTTTTGAATTCTATGTCCTCGATATCTAAGACGCAAAATTCACATCCTCCCTTCACAAAAATATTACAGCCTTTCAGATCCTTGTGGAAGACTCCGTGGTTCAAAATTTTTTCAAAAAAGGTCGAGAAGTTCCTTATGAAAGTTCTCCTATCCTGGTAGCTCATCTTCCCGTAATCTCCGTCTAAATACCTATCGAGCTCTTTGCCCTTTTCTGAAAGATCCTCCATGAGGATAAATCCAGAAGAAAAAAAATTAGGGAGCCTTAAGGCAAAGACCTTCGGAGTTATGCCTAACCCCATATATTCGAGGACAACACTATTTCTCCAGGCCTTTTTAAGCCTTCCTTTGCCTCTATATACCTTCTTTATGCAGTTTGCGTACTTAAGGATTTCCACTTTTTTGTCCTTCTTTATCTCCCGCACAAACTCCCCCGTCTCTATGCCCTCAAACCCCTTTATGAGTATATATCCATCACCTTTTGAGACTACCGAACTCTCCCTAAATGCCCTCCCCATCTTTTTCTTTATCCATCTTTCTTTCAAAATCTCAAGTCTTCTCTCAACAACGCTTTTAAGCTCAGGTTTACCGTAAAAGTCAAAGAAGGCTTCCTTCTCGTTTTCACTTAGTACATGGTAGATCATGTTCAATGCATGGGAAAGGTTAGATACCTCATCCCCTATTTCGAGCTTTTTCTTTACTTTTACTTTGTGCAAGTCCACAAGGATTAAACGATCCTCATGGACAATCAAATTTTCGAGGTGAAGGTCGTCATGCCTTATGCCCTTATCTTTAAGCTGCCTCAGAAAATGGGCAAGCCTCTTTAAAAGTATGATTCGATCCTCACTTTTTCTAAACGCTTTTAAGTAGCTTTCCCCGGGGATGTGTCTCCAGACAGAAAAAGAACCAGAGAAGGTAATTCCATATCCATAGCATTTTGGCACCTCTACGCCCAGTCTTACTAACTTATTGTGAACTTGGAATTCTTTTTTCCCTCTCGGGGAAAAAAAATTTCTAAGAAAACCTGCTATTCCCCTTTCTTTAAAGAACTTCACGAATATTTTCATCCCTCCTAAATCCACGACCTTGTAAGTCCTCCCTCCGTTAAAGTGCTGGGTTTTAACGACTTCCTCTATCTTCTTGTCAATCAAATGGAATCGCATGGTTTTAAAGGAAGTCTCTGTCCATAATTGAGGAAAGGTATTCTATTGAAACCCTTCTTTTTTTCTGAACTTCCCTTCTCGCTTCAATTATGTAGCGGGATTTGAGAAATGCGGCTATAATACCTTTGAGAAAATAGTAGGTTCTTACCTTGTAAAAGTAGAGGAAGGTCCTTTTTGCAAAGATAGAAAATCTGTACCCTACAACTTGCCATAAGTTCTTCTTCAAAAGTTCGTAAGGCATATTTTTCAGGAAACATATGAGCGAATTTCTGCTATTAAGGTAAGTCTGAAAATATCTTTTTCTTTTTATGGTGGCCCCCACCATATGATATGCCCGAGCACCCGGCACATATATCGCCTTGTATCCAGCAAGCTGGGCCCTGAAACTCAAATCCACATCTTCAAATGAAGCAAAAAAAGCTCATCAAAAAGCCCTATGTCCTCAAACATCTCTTTTCGGTAAAGGGATGCCCCCGCGTTAACTCCGAAAATGTACTTCACTTCAGTAATTTCATTTTTGTCTTCTTTTCCAGCTCCTATGATCTCGACTTCACTATTCTTGTTATACCTTATTCCCAGAACATTAATGCGGTTTCGTTCATGGTACCTTAAAACCTTCGGGTTACACGAAGCCGCATCCCTATGAGCTTCAAGAGCCTTAACCATTTCTCCAAGCCAATTAGGGGCAACCTCAACATCGTTGTTAAGAAGTGCAACATATTCGGAGTTCGAGCTCTCTATCCCCCTATTTACTGCGTATGAAAAGCCATAATTCCTATTTAGTTCGATCACCCTACATTCCGGATAAATTTCTTTTATGATTTCAATCGATCTATCTACCGATCCATTGTCGACAACCAGTAAAGAAAAGTCCCCGAATTCCTGTTTCCTAAGGGATCGCAAACTGACTGGCAAAAGACTCTCTCCATTGTAATTTGGAATAATAACAGTCACCTTTGGCATGAATTAGGCTCCCCAATCTTCTTCGCACAAATGATGTACTGTCTCGTCAAAAAATCGCTAAGTACACCCCCAATGATCGAATTTAGGATTTTGAGCCAAGGGACTGCGGATATTTTCCTTCTTATTCCTTGTATCCTAAAACCTGCATCTTCGATCATCTTTTTTGCGTTTTTTAACGTGAAAAACCTAAGATGGGTTATGTCTAAGATACCTTCCTCAACGTAATCCCAGCGTCCAGAGAGTATTAGTCTCTTTAATATACGATAATGTCTAACATTCGGAAGGCTTACTATTATTACCCCACCCATCCTTAAATACCGACTGTGAGTTTTAAGCAATAGCCAAGGGTAGAGGAGATGCTCGAGGATATCTCCGTAAAGGATACAGTCAAAATATGAATCTGGAAAAGGAAGCTCCACCTTCTCTGCGTCACCGACAATTACCCTCGTGTAATAAGGCTTTGCCGCATTTGCCGCCTCCTCCTCAAGTTCGATACCGAAAACCTCAAGGACACCCTTTCTTCTGAGTAAGGCCCCTGTAGCACCTCCCCCGCACCCAACATCGAGAACTCTTTGCACTGGATAAGGGATCATCTCGACCATGTCGGTACGGGCCGTAAAAAAGTATTCCGGCCTTCTATTTTTTCGTTCAATCATCAAGGAAAGCCGCTCCTAAAATTGCGGAAAGATCACCAAGTTTTGCCCTTTCTATCTTCATACCCTTTTTGCTTCCTGGCATAGCCTTATTTTGCACTATCTTCTCTGCTTCCCTGATTAGGCCTTTCGTGCCCGAAATCACACCCCCTCCAAGGATCAAAAGGTCAGGGTTGAAGATGTTAACTATGCTCGTCAATGCACAGCCCAGATACTCTATGACCTCTTCCCATAATCCCTTTATAGCCTCATCCCCTAAATAGTAAGCCTCCTCAATATAAGACACATGAATTTTTCCATCTCTCTGAGCAAGCCCCCAGATTTTACCTCTATATCCCTCATTTATCAGATCTATTACTCTTTTCACAATGTATTCTCCGCCGCAGAAGGCCTCAAAACATCCCCTCGCCCCGCAATTGCAAATATACCCGTACGGGTTTAGGATCATGTGCCCTATCTCACCTCCAGAGAATTCCGACCCCCTGTAAAGCCTTTTATCTATAATAATACCGCCTCCCACACCTGTGCCCAAAAAAACACCCACAACGTTCTTAGGGATCTTCATAAAAGAAAATTTCCACTCTCCGTAAGTAGCAGCATTCACATCGTTCTCAACAATCGTTTCTACGGAAAAAAAAGATTCTAAATCGTCCCTAAGTGGCGCATCCCTCCACTTCAGGTTGGGAGAAAATCGAATAACCCCATCTGCCCTGACCACCTGTCCAGCACACGCAACACCTATCCTCTTTAAATCTCTTATAGTCAAGCCATGTACTGACAAGATATTCAGAACCGAATCCTTTATCTTTTGCAAAACGGATTCATACCCTTTTTCTTTTTCAGTCTCTTTTTTTTCAAAGAACAAGGCTTTCCCTTCTTCATCCAAAAGACCAAAACCTATCTTCGTTCCACCTATGTCAATACCTATACGCATCGTGACTAAGGAGCACTATCCATTTAAATTGACAGGTCTTGGATTGTTTAATAATATAACGGCATGAGAAGAAATCTCAAGAGAAAAGGGGCTGACTTTATGGAAAAGCAGTATCTTATAGACGAGATAACTCTTAGGGACACGTGGAGGCTTTTTCGGATAATGGCAGAGTTCGTGGAAGGTTTTGAGAATCTTTCCGACATATATCCTGCGGTAAGCATTTTCGGAAGTGCAAGATGTAAGAAGGAAGACCCTCTCTATTTAAAAACCTATCAGCTTGCGAAGGCCCTCGGTAAAAACGGGTTCAACGTAATCACTGGCGGTGGTGGTGGGGTAATGGAAGCTGCAAATAAGGGAGCAAGGGATGCGGGTGTGAAATCAGTGGGCCTGAACATAGAATTGCCCCTCGAACAGAAACCGAATCCTTATGCGAACATAAAACTGAGTTTCAGGTATTTTTTCGTTCGTAAGGTTATGTTTGTTAAGTATGCGGTCGCCTACATTATAATGCCAGGTGGTTTTGGAACCCTCGATGAATGTTTTGAAGCAATTACACTTATCCAGACAAAGAAAGTGAAACCTTTTCCCGTGGTACTCGTAGATTCTGAGTACTGGAACGGTCTTGTGGAATGGATGAAAAACACCCTTATTAAGGCAAACGCCATCTGCCAAGAAGATATAAACATATTCAGGGTTATGGATGACATAGACGAAATAGTCTCTTATATCAAAAAATTCGTTATCCTTTGATTTTCCTGCCAAATATTAGATAGCCTGTATGAGCAACCATCCTGTCCAGTGGCCTTACCCTCTCCGGTACGGTTTTGTATTTCCTCTGAAGTATCTCCAATACCTCTATGTCTCCAAATCCCTCCTTTAAACTTCTTAAGGTCTCCGAGATCTGGTTCGATGTGGGAACTATAGTTCCTAAAACCCCACCTGGCTTAAGAAGTTCCCAGACTTTTTTCATATATATCCAGGGCTCCCTAACATCTATAAAAGAGGCATCGAATTCTCCCCCTGTGTAATCGTTTATATCTCCTAACAGAATTTCGAAGTTTTCAAATTCATGGAATGCTTCCACATTCTTTTTAAGGTTTATATAATGCCTCTTTTCCCTTTCAAGGCTCACAACTTTTCCGTTTGGCCCGCAAGCTCTCGAGAAAGCTAAAGTGAGCGCCCCGCTTCCCGCCCCAATTTCCAGAATTTTAGAACCATCTTTAAGATCGAGCTTCATACATATGTAAGAAGCGTCCTTGGGGTAGACGATTTGGGTCTCCCTTCTTATTCCGAACATTATTGTATCCTCGAGAGTGGGCTTAAGTATCAGATATTCTCCCTTCCTTATTCCGAACTCCTGTCCAATTATGTCATCGTATACGATCCTACCCCCTTTTCCTGAAAAGGAATCCCCCTTTTTTACCTTTTTCAGGTACTTCCTCTCCCCGAATACTATTAGCACATAACTACCGTCTTCTATGGTCCGCACAACATTAAAGTATCCAGGATCTTTAAGATTTTTTCAATAGAAAATGATATAATATTTTTGTGCGCGTTCTTCTTATCGAGGACGAGGATAAGCTCTGTGAGTTTATGAAAAAAGGTCTCGAAGAGGAAGGTTACAATGTTGATGTGGCAAAAGATGGTAGTTCGGGCCTTGAACTCGCCTTCGAAAGGTCATATGACATAATCCTGCTCGATCTTATGATCCCTGAAATAGATGGTCTTGAGGTTCTCAGAAAAATAAGGGCAAAGGGTCTCGAAACTCCCGTCCTTATAATAACGGCAAAAACCTCAAAAGAGGACATAGTTAGAGGCCTCGATCTTGGAAGCGATGATTATCTAACAAAACCATTCTCTTTTGAAGAACTCCTCGCAAGGATGAGGGCTTTGCTCCGAAGAAGCAGGGCCAAAGACTCTTTTTCCATGGAATACGGTGAATTGAGATTAGATCCCTACACAAGGAAACTCTTCATTTCTTCAAGAGAGATAGACCTGACTGAAAAAGAGTTTATGATTTTAGAGTACATGTTTAAGAACAGGGAGAGACCCCTCGCAAGGGAGGAAATAGCTAAATATGTGTGGGGAGAAAGGGTGGATAGCACCAACATAGTAGATGTTTACGTGAATTTCCTGAGAAAGAAGATGGAACCGGTCTCAAAGAAAAGATACATACATACTGTGAGGGGTATAGGATACGTATTAAAAAATGAGACTTAGAGCCTTTAATTTGCCCATAAAATGGAAGCTTGCCTTATGGTATGGGTCTATATTAGGTCTTGTGCTCATAGCATTCTCAGTATGGGTATACATCTATTTCAGAAACAGCCTGGAGCACAGTATAGACATGAAACTGAGATCCATAGCCGATGTTCTTTCATCATCTATGGTCGATGCCAATGCACCAACAGTTTTTGGAAACTTCGAAAGATACTTGGAAAATGTTTTTGGCAGAAAACCCAAGGGGAAGTTCATCCAGATCCTCGATGCCTCAGGGAAGATTGGGGCAAAGATGAGTGACTTAGAAACTCAGACACTCCCTGCAAGTTATAGATCCCTTGAGAAGGCATTTTCCGGTGAAATAGATTTTGAGACAATAGGGGAGGCAGGGTCAAGACTGAGAATTATAACAATGCCAATAAGGGAGAACGGTAAGGTTGTAAGCGTTGTCCAGGTCGGAACTTCGCTCGAAGATTTTGATGAATCCTTGTCAAGACTTTTGACTGTTATGGCAATAAGCATACCGACCGCCTTTTTTCTAACCCTAATAGGAGGATACTTTCTTGCAAAAAAAAGCCTGAAACCCGTCGATCAGATCAGAAAGGCAGCGGTGAAGATCTCTTCAAGTAATCTTGAGGAAAAAATAGATGTGGGTGGAAGGAGAGATGAGCTTGGAAAGCTGGCGGAGACCTTTAATGACATGATAGAAAGACTCAGGGAGTCATTTCAGAGAATAAACCAGTTCAGCACTGACGTTTCCCACGAGCTAAAAACTCCCTTGACAATTCTAAAAGGGCAAACCGAGGTTGCCCTCAGAAAGGAAAGGGACAAAGAGGAGTATAAGAGGGTGCTCAGCAGTAACCTTGAGGAAATAAACAGGATGACCAAAATAATAGATGATCTGCTATTCCTTTCCAAAGCGGAGAGTAAAAATTTATCGCTTGCAAAGGACGTGGTTCACCTAAGGGATCTGATAACAGACATTTGTCTTGATATGAAGGTCTACGCAGATGAAAAAGGGGTTTTCCTGGAAATAGGTTCTCTTGAAGACGTTCGTGTGGAGGGGGACGAATTGAAACTTCGAAGAATGCTTATGAACATAATCGATAACGGAATAAAATATACGAACCCTGGAGGAAAGGTTGAAGTTAGAAGCTTCATAGAAGACGGGTACGCACGGATAGAGATAAAGGACACAGGGGTTGGGATATCAGAGAATGACTTGAAATATATATTTGACAGATTTTACAGGGCTGACAAGGCGAGAAGAAGGGAAGTAGGAGCAGGCCTTGGTCTTTCGATAAGCAAATGGATAGCGGAGGCGCATAATGGAACAATAGAAGTAAAGAGTAAACCACAGGAGGGGACCACCTTCTCCGTGAGATTGCCCATTCCGGTTAACCAGAAAGGAGGAGAGTAGATGAGACAGAAAAGGATTTACATTCTTCTTATCTTTCTTTTAGGGGCCACACTTCTTCTTGCATATACGCGAGAAAGGGTTGTCTCTAAGGACTTTAATCTAAATGTCTTAAGATCCCAGGTAACTTCTCCAGTACCCTCTGAAAGAACCTTCCCAAATTTCATAGATCTTGTGAAAAAGGTTAAGCCCGCTGTTGTTAACATAAGTACGACAACAATAGTTAAAGGTCCTGACTTAAGGGAATGGTTCTTCGGGGGAAGGGGCCCATTCGACGACTTCTTTGGTGAGTATTTCGAGAGGTTCTTTGGGGATATCCCCCAAAGAGAGTACAAACAGAGGAGTTTGGGTTCAGGTTTCATAATCGATAAGGAGGGGTACATTCTTACGAACAACCACGTTGTAGAGAAAGCTCAATCCATAAAAGTAAAACTTTACGACTCAAGGGAATATGATGCGACAGTCGTAGGGAGGGACCCAAAGACAGATATTGCGCTCATAAAGATAAATCCCAAACAGAGCCTCCCTGTTGCTATTCTTGGTGATTCCGACAAGCTTGAGGTGGGAGAATGGGTAATAGCGATCGGTAATCCCTTCGGACTGGAACATACCGTTACAGCAGGAATTGTAAGTGCAAAGGGAAGGGTAATAGGACAGGGACCGTACGATGACTTCATTCAAACTGACGCATCGATTAACCCAGGCAATAGTGGAGGACCCCTTTTTAACCTTAAGGGGGAAGTGGTCGGTATAAACACCGCGATCATATCCGGTGGGCAAGGCATAGGATTTGCAATCCCAATAAACATAGCAAAAGGGATAGTGGAACAGCTTAAAACGAAAAAAAGGGTCGTAAGGGGCTGGCTCGGCGTTATGATCCAAAAAGTCACCCCAGAAATCGCAAAGAACTTCGGGCTTAAAGAGCCGGAAGGTGCTCTCGTTTCCGATGTTGTGGAAGGATCCCCGGCAGATCAGGCGGGAATAAAAAGAGGGGATATAATAATATCCTATGATGGTAAACCCATAAAGGATATGGAAACCTTGCCGAAGCTCGTTGCTTCAACGGAGGTGGGTAAGAAGGTTAAGGTAAAGATCATAAGAGAAGGGAAGACCTTAGAGAAGGAAGTAACGATAGCGGAACTGAAGGAAGAGGAACTGATGAGGGCAAAAAAGGAGCCGGAAATTGAAAGGAATTTGGGATTAGTCGTCCAGGATATAACTCCGGAGATAGCGAGGCATCTAAATCTAAAGGATAGAAGTGGGGTTATCGTGACGGATGTTCAGCCGGGAAGTCCAGCCCATGAGGCTGATATAAGAAGGGGTGACGTAATAAAGGAAGTCGGGAAAAAACAGATAAGAAATGTGAAAGATTTCAAAGAGGCTATAAAAAATGCGAATCTTAGAGAGGGGGTTGTCCTGCTCATAAGGAGAGAACAGACCACGTTCTATGTGGTAATAAAATCGGATTAAGAGGTTGACCTTATGCCACTCTACGAATGGCAGGGTAGAACGATATCTGGGGAGATTCAAAGAGGGACAATAAGCGCAGATTCGGAACTTGCCTTAAGAATAGCTTTGAGAAAAGACGGCATCATCTTGCTCAAAGCAAATGAAAAGAAAAAGAAGCTTGAGGGCAAATATAACCCGCGGGCTAAAGTTAAAATAATGCAGATCGTCGTTTTTACGAGACAGCTATCGACCATGATCACTTCCGGATTGACCCTTGTCCAATCACTCGAAATATTGGCAAACCAGGTTGAGGATAGGAACTTAAAAGGTATAATAAGGGAAATAAAGTCAAAAATAGAACGGGGTTCATCCTTCGCGGAAGCTTTAAAAGACTATCCTCAGTGCTTTGATTCATTGTACGTCAATTTAGTCAGGGCGGGAGAGGAATCGGGTACGATAGACACTGTGCTTCAGAGGCTCGCCAACTACATGGAAAAGATAGCAAAGCTAAAGAAAAAAGTAAAATCCGCACTTATATATCCTGCAAGTATTGTGGTTGTGGCAATGGCTGTGGTGATGGTTCTTCTCGTCTTTGTAATACCGGTTTTTGAAACAATGTTTAAGGACATGGGGGCTTCCCTTCCTGCGCCAACCCAGTTCGTGGTCAATTTGAGCAAGTTGGTAAAGGCCTACATCCTTCACATTTTCGGTTTTCTCGTACTCCTTTTCATCGGTTTCAAGAAATATTACTCCACGGAATCTGGAAGGAAAGCCGTTGATAAGTTATTGCTTAGGCTCCCATTATTCGGGGTTCTTGTAATAAAAAATTCGATCGCACGGGTATCCCGGACACTGGCGACTCTCTTATCAAGCGGTGTCCCTATACTTGAGAGCCTAAACATCGTGGCAAAAGTTGCTGGCAATAAGATCGTTGAAGAAGCCATGCTGGAAGCAAAAGCACGTATAACAGAGGGGAAAAGCATGTCCGAACCTTTGGCTGAAAGTGGAGTATTTCCACCCATGATGGTTCAAATGGTCCAGGTTGGGGAATCGACAGGTGCCTTAGACAATATGCTTAACAAGCTGGCGGATTTTTACGAGGATGACGTCGATAACATGGTCTCAAATCTCATGACACTCATGGAGCCTGCGATCATGGTTTTTCTCGGGGTCATACTCGGTGGGCTTATAATCTCAATGTATCTGCCTATTTTCCAGCTCGGTCAGACTATTGGATAGCCCTTTCCCACTCCCTAATATCGGATAAAGCTCTCTCGATCAGTTTCTCCTTTTCTTTCTTTCTGTAATCTTTTATCAAACCGAAATTGATGTTCATAGGCTGAAAATTGGGCCTATCCTCGGATATGTAAGCGATAAGAGCACCAATACATGTAGTTGAAGGTGGGGGAAAGAACTCCTTTCCGTCCTCAAAGAAACAGGCGGATATCCCAGCAATTATCCCCATTGCAGCAGATTCCATGTAACCCTCAACACCTGTTATCTGGCCAGCGAAGAATATCCTCTCCTCTTTTTTTAGCTGGAGCGTATTTGTTAAAAGTTTGGGAGAATTTATGAAAGTATTCCTGTGTACACTTCCATACCTTAGGAATCTGGCGTTCTTTAGGGCAGGGATCAGTCTGAACACTCTCTCCTGTTCAGAGTAAGTCATCTTTGTCTGAAAGCCAACCATGTTGTACATGGAGCCCGCCTTATCCTCCCTTCGCAACTGGACTACAGCATAAGGAATCCTGTTTGTCCTCGGATCTCTTAAACCCACAGGTTTCATAGGGCCGTAAAGGAGGGTTTTCTTTCCCCTCTTTGCTAAGACTTCAATGGGAAGGCAACCTTCAAAATAATAGTCCTTTTCAAATTCCTTAAACTCAATTTTTTTTGCTCCCATAAGTTCGCTATAAAAGATTTCGTATTCCTCCTCAGTGAGGGGACAATTGAGGTAATCGAAGCTTTGACTTGAGTACCTTGAACCGAAAAATGCCTTATCCATATCTATCGTCTTCCCATCTACGATTGGGGATATGGCATCAAAGAAATAGAGGTTGTCTCTGCCTGTCAAATTTGCTATGCTTTCTTGAAGAAGAGAAGATGTAAGGGGGCCACTCGCAACTATTATTATACCTTCTGGAATCTCTTTTACTTCTTCCCTTATCACGTATATGTAAGGATTCCTATATATCTCTTCCGTTATCCTTTCGGCAAATCTCCATCTGTCGACCACAAGCGCCCCTCCCCCAGGAATCTCTGTCTCCCTGGCGATCTTGATTACAAGAGAATCGAGTATGGCCATCTCTTCCTTCAATAAGCCATGTGCGTCCTTTATGTCCTTTGACTTGAAGGAGTTGCTGCAGACGATCTCCGCGAGTAGTCCACTTTTGTGTACCGGTGTGAGCTTATGAGGTCTCATTTCGTATATTATGACCTCCTTCTTTCTTTTTGCGATCTGGTATGCTGCCTCAACCCCGGCCAATCCCCCGCCTATGATCTTGATTGCCAATTACATCCCTCCCTTAAGCAAAAGACTTTTCCTCTAAATGCAAAAAGCGTTGGTGAGCCACATTCGGGACAAGGCCCCTCTCTCGGTTCCCTATTCGTAACAAATGAGCAATTAGGGTAGTTGGAGCAGCTAAAGAATCTCTTTTTTGTTTTTTGCGATCTCTTTTCTATCAATTTTCCACCACATCCTGAGACTGGACAGAGGTAACCTGTCGAGTAAGGCTCTGTATACGTGCAGTCCGGATAGTTCGAACATGCTATAAATCTCCCATACCGTCCGCTTTTTCCAACAAGTCTCCCACCGCAAATCGGGCACGTTCCTTTCCCCTCTTCTTCAACTATTTGGATCTCCCCATCATCGCTAACTTTTACCTTTTTTCTGTTTTTGCAATTGTCCCTGTCGCTACATATGAGGTACTCTCCATTCTTACTCCACCTCAAAACCATCTCCCTACCACACTTATCGCATTTTACACCCGTTCTCATCTCCTCTTTCAGATTCCTCATCTCATTTTGTGCTTTCTTCAGATCCTCCTCAAAGGCCTCGTAAAATTTTTGAAGTATCCCAACCCAATTTTTCTTTCCATTTTCGATGAGATCGAGTCTCTCCTCCATTTTTGCTGTGAAGTCTATGTCGACGATGAGGGGGAAAAACTGTTTAAGTAGTCTATTTACGGTCCTTCCAAGGGGGGTAGGTTTTAGCTTCCCTTCGTCCTTGACTACATAACCTCTTTCCTGAATTGTACTTACTATTGTCGCATAAGTCGAAGGCCTTCCGATTCCGTTGCTTTCCAGAGCCTTAATAAGCGTTGCCTCAGTGAATCGGGGAGGTGGATTTGTGTACTTCTTTTCTAAGACAACCTCTTTAAGCTCTATCTTCTCACTCTCCTCTATATCTGGAAGAAATTCCTCTTTTTCCTCATCTTCTCCCTTCTCCTCATAAACCTTTGAAAATCCGTCGAATACGGCCCTCTCACCTTTTGCTAAAAAAGTGTATCTCCCAGCAACTATCTCCACAGTTCTTGTCTCAACAACCTTATCAGCCATCTGTGATGCGACGAATCTCTTCCATATAAGTTCGTAAAGGAGGTGGAGATCTCTCGAAATGTAAGGCTTTACCATCTCAGGTAAAAGATTCGGATCCGTTGGACGTATAGCCTCGTGGGCATCCTGAGCCGTAGTCCTATTTTTGAAGACACGGGCAAATGGGGCAATGTAATCACTACCAAAGAGTCTCTCTATGATCCTTCTTGCATTTTCCCTCGCCTCCTCAGAAACTCGTACAGAATCCGTTCTCATGTACGTTATAAGCCCCAACGTGCTTCCCTTTTCAAGCTCCACACCTTCGTACAGCCTCTGGGCGAGTACCATGGTCTTTTTAGGGCTAAACTTTAGAACCCTGGAAGCTTCCTGCTGCATTCTGCTCGTTATGAAAGGAGGTTGGGGTTTAATCGACCTCCTTTTAACTGAAACGTTCTTTATCTCAAGAGGACTTTTTTCGATCTCCTCTTTTATCTTCTCTGCTTCTTCTTCAGATGAGATCCTGAATTTATTATCGTCAATCCTCTCCAGGGTGGCCTTAAACTCAGAACCGGAACTCGTACGAAGGACAACTTCAACTTTCCAGTATTCCTCTCTTACAAATTTTTCTATTTCCTCTTCCCTGTCACAGATAATCCGTAAAGCTGCTGACTGGACCCTACCCGCAGATAGTCTGTGGCTTACCTTTTCCCAGAGGATCGGGCTTATCTTATATCCAACAAGCCTGTCAAGAACTCGCCTTGCCTTTTGCGCATTGTACTTCCATTCGTTTAGCTCAGTAATAGATCTCAAACCCTCTTCCACCCCTTTTTTTGTTATCTCATGGAACAGAACTCTCTTTACCTCCTTCTTTTTATCGATCACCTCGGCCACATGAAATGCTATCGCCTCCCCCTCCCTGTCTGGATCAGATCCTATGAGGACGCGATCAGCCTTTTCACTCGCTTTTTTTATATCCTCTACTACCTTCAACTTACCCTTTATCGTTACGAACTCAGGAGAAAAACCGTTCTTTATATCCACGCCTAAGCGATTTTCCGGAAGGTCTTTTATGTGGCCGTAAGTCGCTTTTATAATATATTCGCTATTTAGGAGCTTGGATAGAGTCTTTACCTTGGTCGGTGATTCAACTATGAGAAGCGATTTGCCCATTTTAGACCCTCAGGTAAAACCCGCCGGGAAAACTTCTTACCACACCTTTCATTTCCAACTTCGTAAGTATTCCTAAAACCTTCGAGGCATCCATTCGGCTTTTCATTATTATCTCATCAATATGGGTTCTCCTCTCTCCTATAATTGAATAAACAATCTCCTCTTCGTTTTCAAGCTCAGACGCTCCTTTTCTTTCCCTCCTTATGTGGGGAAAGGAGAATTCGAGTATATCTTCAGTTCTGTCGACGAGTCTTGCACCTTCTTTGATCAGCAGGTTTGTCCCAGAGTATGCCTCGTCAAATACGCTGCCAGGGATTGCCATCACATCCCTCCCATAATCGAGAGCCAATCTTGCTGTGATAAGGGCGCCGCTCTTCCTCGGAGCCTCCACAACGAGGACCGCTTTCGACATCCCCGCAATAATCCTATTTCTTTCAGGGAAATGATATGAGATTGGGGGTTCTCCCGGAGGATATTCTGATAGGACCAGTCCCTCATGGGAGATCTTCTCGTACAACCACCGATTTTCAGCGGGATAGCATACATCTATACCGCATCCAAGGACTGCCACTGTCTTCCCTTTACCTTTTAAACCCCCTTTATGGGCGGAAGTATCTATTCCTCTTGCCAGACCGCTAATTACAGTCACACCAAGAGAAGAGAGTGTCTCTCCTATTTTTTCGGCGAGATTCATACCTTCGTAAGAAGCTTTTCTTGATCCGACAACCCCTATGGTCTCCTCTTTTATCTTCAAAGGACCTTTTGCGTAAACCAGGATAGGAGCATCGGGGATTTCCTTAAGAAGCAAAGGATAACCATCATCTAATATGGTAAGCACCTGAGCTCCTATCTTCTCAAGGTAGTCTAACTCCCTCTCGAATTCGGTTCTGAAATTAGGATCATTTATCTTTTCACTGATTCCTATCTCAGGATCGATCCCATCTATGATCATTTGGGCAATCTGCCTTTTTCTAAATTTTGACAAACCCTTGATCCTTGACAGGGCAAAAAGAGAGATCTTTTTACTAAACATCTCTCTTTCCCTAACTTGTGAATATTTTACCGTATTTGAATTTTCCGAGATAAATAGAAATGAGGGAAGCGTATTCGTCGAGAACGATCTTCCTCGATTTTCCTTCCTTCCACCATCTATCATGATTGAAGTACTTGACACTAACAGGGCTTATGAGGAAAAGAGGCTCTTTTCCCTGTGAATTACTGAATAGGATTCGATATCTCCTGGATGCGTACTCTGGAACGATGATTATAGCCTTTTTTATTCCTGCTTTTTTCAGGAGCTCAACGAGAGCTTTTGACTTCTCAAAATCCTTTCCCTCAATCTTTATGCCTTTTACCAGATCTTCTTTGAAGCCTTTCTTCTTTGCCATCCTTTTTAGAATCTCACTTAGACTCGTTTCAAGAATTTCACGATCCTCGACCCAAACTTCTTTTACATTCCCTTTTCTTAACTCCTCGAATGCGGCAGAATACAATTCCCCTTCTTCATCTTCAGAAAATCTCGGAATGAATCCGACTTCCGAAAAATAGATTCTGTCTTTGCAAACAAGTTGCTTAGAAAGAAATCTCAGGGTAACTGGATGGAAGAAGATTCCAAGAGCCACAAGGAAAAGGAGGAGCAGAAAAAAAAGACATCCGCAGCCTATTTTACCTTCTTTTCCACTCATCTTTTCATGAACTCATAATGGATTATTGAGAGGATCACTAAAGGGGTTGTTTCGGTTCTAAAGATAGGGTCTCCAAGAGAGAAGGGTACAAACCGGTTTTGCGTAAGCCACGTTATCTCTGATTCCTCGATCCCTCCCTCCGGACCTATGACAACACATATTTCACCTTCTCCCAATTCCTTGAACGCCTCTTTTATCTTCCTCTCTCTTTCATGTTCGTAAAGTACCCATCTGTTCTGAGCATCCTTCAAGTAGGATAAGATTCCCCGAAGGGGAATGGGGCTTAAGACCTCGGGAACAGTAAATCTCCCCGATTGTCTCGATGCTTCGATCGTCAGTTTTCTCCACCTTTCGATCTTTTTTTCATTCTCGTCAAATTTCACAACCGTTCTTTTGAACAAAGTGGGAAGTATTCTGTCCACACCGAGTTCTGTCGCCTTTTCTATCATCCAGTCCATTCTTGGACCTTTAATTGGACTTACGCAAAGAGTAATTCTTGGCCTTTTCTCCTCAGGACGATAAACCACGTCAAGAATTTTGAAATAAACCTCCCTGTTTTTTACACTATGTACCTGTGACCTGTAGAGATAACCTTTCCCATCTATTATATCTATTCTATCCCCAGGAGACTTCCTCAAAACGTTAACCACGTATCTGTAAGTGGGACCGGTCACAAAAAAAAGCCCATTTTTTGTCTTGACCCTGTCAACAAATATCCTTCTTGTCTCCATCTCCGGCCCTCCCTAAAAATCCTCGTTCAAGAGCATGTAAAACCTCGACTCATAGACCCTGTGGTATTCAGTCCATCTCTCATCCGTCATTTTTTCCCTCATGTACTCTCTAACACCCATCACCTTTGAATCCAGATTGTCAAGGTAATGAACGATAAGTGCCTCGATAAACATGGGCTTTCTTGGAGAACCCCATTCCTCTGTGCCATGATGGCTTGCTATGATGTGCAAAAGGGCATTATAAAGGTTTTGGGGGAAAGTCTTTATGTTTGCAACGAGGCCTTTTAATAAGTCGATCCCAAGAACAATATGCCCCAAAAGTCTTCCCCTGTCAGAGTATTTGAAACCCCCTTTCAGTTCTATCTCCTCTATCTTACCTATGTCGTGCAAGAGACACCCTGCAAGAACAAGATCCCTATTCCCGCCAATTATGGGCACGATCTCCCTTCCCATTTTTGCCATTGAGACCGAATGTTCAAGGAGACCACCTATATACACGTGGTGTACGTTTATTGACGCAGGGAAGAAAAAGAACCTTTCAAGCATATCCTTCCTTTTATCAATCTCTTCAAATAGGATTCTCATATGCGGATTTTTTATCTCTTCTATTATTTTGTAATAACCTTCCCTCGCAGGACCCGCCCCTTTTTCAGCTTCCGGAAAAAAAGCCCTCATGTCGTCTATTGTCATCTCTTCTTCTACTTTTTTTATGTCCCATATTGTAAGCTGGAGCTTTTCCTGATAAAGAGTCGCTTTAGAATTCAAAAAAACGATATCATTCCTGTCAAATCGGTCTTCGAGTTCGTCGACCCTTTCCCATATGCGCCCTTCTATTATGCCAGAAGAATCTTTTAGGGTTAGGCTTATGTACCTTGTGTTGTTCTTAGATGTGAAAAGACCTTTTTTTACTACAAGGAAGTAGTCGTTTACCTCCTGGTTATTCGTAATGTCTTTTACGTAAACGTGCTTCTCCATTCTTATTCCACCAAAAAATGGTCGTATCCCTTTTTTTTGTAATCTATGACCTTTCCCTCCTTTATCAACTTCACGCCCCTTCCCTTTACTACTTCTCCGATCACCGAGATTTCAAAACCCCTCCTTTTAAGCTCTTCTACTTTTTTTAGCTTGCTATCAGGAAAAGTAAATAGAAACTGATAATCCTCACCTCCTGAAAGTGCGAGCTCTTCAAGAGAGTTTTCTTTGAGAAGTTCTGGGATTGGCAACTTCTCATAGTGAACGATCGCACACTTTTTACTCTCTTCCATCATCCTCTCAAGATCTATAAGGAGGCCATCACTGATGTCGATCATAGCGTTTGTTATATCATGTTTCATAAGCTCCTTCCAAGTTTCATACGGTGGCCTCGGGTTTACGTATCTCTCCACGAATCTCCGCACACCCCGCTCTTTTATGTTTCCTTCCCTTAGAACTTTAAGCCCGAATGCACTCTCCCCAAGGTATCCAGTAACTCCTATATAGTCTCCATCTTTAGCCATTTCTCTCCCCTTATATTTTTCTCCTATAAGTTCTCCCACCATCGACACGTCTATAAAAAAATCTTTTTCTGTGGAGACCGTATCTCCTCCAAGGAGCTTAAGATTGAACTCCTTTGCCACATTCCTCATTCCTCCGTAAATCTCTTTAACCGTACAAGAGTCGATCCTTTCCGGGATCCCAAGGGTGACGAGGTAATAGAGGGGTCGAGCTCCCATCGATAAGACGTCGGAGATGTTTATATAAAGGGCCTTTTTTCCTATATAGGAGGGCTTCATGTAGGAAAATGAGAAATGAACACCCTCTACGATTGCATCTTGGCAGAGAACACAGAGCTTCCCATCGATTCTTATGACCGCGCAATCGTCTCCAATCCCCCTTATTACACCCTTACCTTTCCCACCAAATCTCCTCAATGTCCTAATTAGTCTTCTCTCCGGAATCTCCAAAGGACTCACCAAATAGGATCTTTCTTACCTTCTCGAGATAACTTTTAATTTTCGACTCATAGCCCCTTTCAGTTGGAAAATAATACCTTCTCTTCGCAAGCTCTTCCGGTCTGTAAGTCTGTTTAACAATCCCTTCCTCGAAATCGTGGGGGTAGAGGTAATCCTTTCCATAACCAAGGTCCTTCATAAGCCTCGTTGGAGCCGTTCTCAAGTGGGGAGGAACAGGATACTTGGGAAGCTCCCTTACGTCCTTCTGTGCAGCATTCATCGCCAAATAAACAGAATTGCTCTTTTCGCAAAGGGAAAGATAAATGCACGCGTGAGCAAGGGCGAGGTAACCTTCAGGAGCTCCTACGAATTCAAAAGCCTCTTTTGCAGACACGGCAAGGGTGAGCGCGTAAGGGTCTGCGCAGCCTATGTCTTCTGAGGCAAAAATAACCATCCTCCGAGCGATAAAAAGGGGGTCCTCCCCTGCATCAAGCATCCTCATAAGCCAGTAAAGAGCAGAATCAGCATCAGACCCTCTCATGCTCTTTATGAATGCGCTTATCATAGCATAATGCATATCCCCTTTCTTGTCGTAAATTTGGACGTTCCCCTGATAGGCCTCAGAGACAATATCCAAATTTAACCTTTTATACCCCCTCTCCTTCGCCAAAAAATAGCCCAACTCAAGAATGTTTAACGCCTTTCTCGCGTCGCCTTCGGAAATTGCTGCTATTCTTTTAAGTACATCTTCTTCCACATCTATACCAAGGGATTTCAGTTCCGAATCCTCTTTTGCCCTTTTTAAGATTTCGAAAATCTCCTCATCCAAAAGGGGATTAAGTTTCACAATCTCCATCCGTGAGAGTAGCGGCCCTATGATCTCGAAGGAAGGATTCTCTGTGGTTGCTCCTATCAGAATCACTCTTCCTTTTTCTACAAAAGGTAAAAATGTGTCCTGTTGCAACTTGTTAAATCTATGAAATTCGTCGATGAAAAGAAGGACCTTCTCAGTTCTTGATCTCCTTATTACTTCCCTCACCTCTCTAACACCTATGTTGACGGCGGAAAAGAAGAAAGATTCAAGACCGAGCTCTTTCCCTATTATATGGCCCAAGGTCGTCTTCCCACATCCACTCGGTCCCCAAAGCACCATGGAAGGAACTCCTCTCTGTCTAATAAGCGCATTGAGTAGTTTTCCCTCTCCCATTATATGTTTTTGACCCACAAAGTCTGCCAGTCTTTTTGGTCTTAACCTTTCAGCCAAAGGGAGTTTCATCCTTTTCTTTATCCCCTCTTTTTCATCGAATAGATCCACATGGTCATGATAACAGTTTTCCCCTTTTATTTTCAAGAAAGGCTTAGGTCCTAAGTGATGAAAGTGCTTGAGTTTGGGTAAAAAAATCTCTATAAGACTATAAGCGCATAACTGGGAGGAAAAAATGGAGGAAGGAAAAATCCTTTATCAAGGGAGAGTGGAGAAAATTTTTGAAAGGTTGAGGAAGGATGGAATTACAAACGTATTGGATCGATACCGGGTTAAGAGCATAAAGGATGGAGGGGGAAAAGATTCTTTTTCCTTTGCATATGGTGTTATGTGTAATCTTTGTACACTCGGTCCCTGTAGCGCCTCCGTAGAAGAGGAAAAAAGAGGCGTCTGCGGGATCACTGTTGAGGGAATGGCGATGAGGGAAATTCTTATTAATCAAGTTATGGCAGCTTCCTCTTATAAATGGCACACTTACGATACCCTTCGGACATTTAGGGTAGCCTCAGAAGATAGATCACTCTTTAAGGTAAAGGAATTAGAAAAACTGAGGGCTTTTGGTCTCAGATTCAACATCCCTGATATCCTCCCAGATGACGAAATCGCCCATAGTCTTTATACCCATGTGCTCTCGGACTTCTCGAATCCCTTTGACTATCCAAGCTACATTGTGCAAACCCTTGCACCGAAAGAACGTATTACCAGGTGGAAGGAACTGGGAATATTCCCCGGTGGAATAACTGCGGAAATTGTCTTTGCTCTAAGCTCATGTTTTCCGAATGCGGACGGTTATTATCGGAGTCTGGCAAAGAAATCGTTAAGGCTATCGATTGCTACTGTGTATCAGAGCCATTTAATAACGGAATATCTGCAAGACATCCTTTTTGGCACTCCAAAACCCCACAAGGTGAACCTTGACTTAGGCGTGCTCAATCCTGATTACGTGAATGTGATACTAAATGGCCGAGAACCATTTTTGGGTTTCGCTATGATTGAGCTTGCAAGGAGGAAGGAGTGGCAGGAGAGGGCAAAGATTAAGGGTGCCTTAGGGCTCAAGGTCATTGGTAACGCAGAAAGCGGGAAGGAAATGATTCAAAGGTACGAAATGGATGAAGTATTTGCCGGGTATGTGGGAAACTGCATCTCCCAGGAAGCGATCTTGGGAAGCGGATGTATCGACCTTTTCGCCTGTGATATGGACTCATCCATGCCAGTTGACCCTTTGTACGCCAAAAAGTATAAGTTCAAGCTCGTACCTACTACGCCAATTGTTGCATTCGACGGAGTGGGAGAGAAAATAGAATATTTCCCTTATGAAATTGAAAAACAAGCATCTCTTTTACTTGACATGGCAATAGAAAATTTTTTGGAGAGGAGAAGAAATGTTGAACCTGTAACTGGCCTACCCGTACAAGAGATGATCGCCGGATTCTCAGTGGAGAGCATTCTCGAAATTATGGGAGGAACACCTGATCCCTTAGTTAAGGGGATTATGGAAGGGAGAATAAGTGGAATTTCAGGGGTTGTCTTTTGCCCCGGACTTAAAGATTCTGGGCAGGACTTAGATACAGTTGGGTTACTCGAAGAACTTATAAGGAATAATATACTCGTCTTTTTAATGGGATGCGGAAATTGTACACGGGAATTAGCCACCTTATGCAGTGAGAAGGGGTTCCAAATGGCGGGTGAAGGGTTAAGAAGCGTATGTGAGTACTTCGGGATCCCTCCTGTTTTGAGCTTTGGAACTTCCGCTGACATGGGCCGGTTTGCAGATCTTTTGGGGGCCCTCTCTGCCTATTTGAAGAATGTGAATATTTCTGATCTTCCCGTTGTAGTGTGTGTTCCAGAGCATTTGGACCAAAGAGCTATAGTAGATGCTATGTTTGCGCTCGCATTAGGTATTCATACTTACGTTAATCCTCGCTTCTTCGCAAAAGGAGTACCAAATTTGGCAAAATTTTTCAGTGAGGAGCTTGAAGAAATTACAGGCGGGAGGCTTTATATGGAGAGTGACAGGGGGAAAATCATAAAAGAGATTCTCGATCATCTATCAGGTAAAAGGATAAAATTGGGGGCGAAACGTTGAAGATGGTTAACTTTTTTCCTCCACCTTTTTCTCCCTCTTCCTTGTCAGTTCTATCAAAGCCATGGGAGCGCAATCACCCTTCCTATTCCCCATATTTAAAACCCTTGTATATCCCCCTTGTACATCCTTATACCTCTCTCCAATATCATTGAAAAGCTTCTTCACCACCTCTTTATTTCTCAAGAGACTGAAGGCCATTCTAACTGAACTCAATTCCTTCCTTTTCGCCAGAGTTATAAGCTTATCTGCGTAACTCTTAAGGGCCATTGCCTTTGCTTTCGTCGTCTTTATGCTTTCGTGAATAAAAAGGGCTAAGGCCAGATTTTTGAGAAGGGCCTCTCTGTGACTCTTAGTTCTATTCAGTTTCTTCACCTTATCACGATGCCTCATTTCCTCTTCTCCTTTTAGATCTGTTGTTTTCTCTTTTCCGCAATTTTGTCCAGCTCCTCCCTTGTAGGGAAGTTCTCCAGATGCATCCCAAGTCTAAGACCCATGCTCGCCAGTATCTCTTTTATCTCATTCAGTGACTTCCTTCCAAAGTTCTTTGTCTCGAGAATCTGTTGTTCAGTCTTTTGTACAAGTTCGCCTATGTATTTGATGTTCGCATTTCTCAAACAATTCGCACTCCTTACTGATAGTTCGAGTTCATCAACGGTCTTGAATAGATTCTCATTGAACTCGTATCTTTCCTTAGGCCTCTCCTCTTTCTCTTCAATCTCCTCCTTCTCCTCAAAGTGTATGAAGATGTTCATCTGCTCCTTTATTATCTTTGCCGCATACGACAGAGCATCGAGGGGTTTGACGCTTCCATTTGTCCATATTTCCATGGTAAGCTTATCATAATCAGTTCTTTCTCCCACCCTCGCAGGGCTGACGTTATAGGCTACTTTCATTATGGGGCAAAACGCAGCATCAATAGGTATGGTTCCCAAGGGTTCGTCGTCCAACTTCATCTGTTCCGCAGGGACATAGCCCCTTCCGTATCTCGCTTTCATTATCATGTACAGCCTACCATCGCTATTCAGAGTTGCTATATGATGGTCAGGATTTATTATCTCCACTCCGCCTTCATGTATTATATCTTTCGCCTTTACCTCGCAGGGTCCTTTTTTGTCTATCTTTAGCTCCTTGGCTTTACCATCTTCTATCCTGAGCACAACTTTTTTAAGATTGAGCACAATTTCAACCACATCCTCTTTAACACCCCTTATTGTAGAAAACTCGTGGGGTACACCATCTATCCATACAGAGGTAATAGCAGAACCCATAATAGATGAGAGGAGGACCCTCCTTAATGAGTTTCCTATTGTTATCCCAAAACCCCTCTCCAAAGGTTCTACGGAAAATTTTAGGTAGTTCAACTCATTCTTTTCGATATCTATCTTCTTCGGGCTTATAAGTTCAAGCCAGTTTTTCTCTATCATGTAATTATCCCTCCTTTGAAAGGGAAAACTATTTCGAGTAAAACTCAACGATGAGTTGCTCTTTTATTGGCATTGTAATGTCATCCCTTACGGGCATACTCCTTACAGTTGTCTTCAAATTCGCCTTATCAACCTCAAGCCATCGAGGAATCCCTCGCCTTATAACAGATTCGATCGCATTTTTCACAGAAAGGAGGTTCTTGTTTTTTATTTCCACAACATCCCCTGGCTTTACAAGGTACGAAGGGATATTTACGCACCTTCCATTGATAAGTACATGCTTGTGGGAAACGAGCTGACGAGCCTCCCTCCTTGAGGACGCAAATCCCGATCTATAAACTACGTTGTCAAGTCTCCTTTCAAGAAGCACAAGAAAATTCGTACCCACAATCCCCTTCATACGTTCAGCCATCTCAAAGAATCTTTTAAACTGTCTCTCCGTAAGGTTGTACATTCTTTTTACCTTCTGCTTTTCACGCAACCGTAGCCCGTATTCTAAGAATCTTCCCCTTGCCTCAGAATGTTGTCCTGGAGGGTAGTTCCTCTTCTCTATCGCACATTTCTCTGTGTAGCATCTGTCTCCCTTCAGGTAGAGCTTCATCCCTTCTCTTCTACAAAGCCTACAGACTGGCCCGGTGTATTTTGCCATATCTCACTCCTTTTATACTCTTCTTCTCTTTGGTGGTCTACATCCGTTGTGAGGAATAGGCGTGATATCTTTTATCATGTGTATCTTTAGTCCCGCGCTTTGCAAGGCCCTTAAGGCAGCTTCCCTTCCCGCACCAGGTCCTTTTATGAATACGTCAACGGTCCTCATTCCGTGCTCCATGGCCTTTTTTGCTGCATCCTCTGCAGCCAGTTGGGCAGCAAATGGAGTGCTTTTTCTCGATCCCTTAAATCCCACTACACCTCCACTCGACCAAGCGATTACGTTACCCTGCGGATCGGTTATGGTCACGATGGTATTGTTGAAGCTCGAATGGATGTAAGCAGATCCAAAGGGCACATTTTTTTTTGCTTTTTTCTTAGAAGTCCTTCTCTGTCTGGCCATCCTTCACCTCACTTTTTTCTTCTCATAGACGACTTTCTCGGTCCCTTTCTCGTTCTTGCATTTGTTCTCGTCCTTTGACCCCTTACAGGGAGACCCCTCCTGTGTCTCAAACCCCTGTAACATCCAATGTCCATCAGCCTTTTTATGTTCATACTGATATCTTTTCTCAAATCCCCTTCTATCTTGTAGTTTCTCTCTATTATCTCCCTGATTCTCGCTATCTCTTCGTCTTTTAGGTCCATTGTTTTCCTTGAGGGGTCTATATTGGCCTCTTTGAGAATCTGACTCGCAGAGGATTTTCCTATACCAAAAATATATGTGAGTGCTATATCTATCCTCTTCTCTTTAGGTATATCTACGCCTGCTATTCTCGCCAATTCTTACCTCCCCTATCCCTGTCTTTGCTTATGCTTAGGGTTGACACAGATCACCCTCAGTACCCCTTTTCTCTTTATGATCTTGCATTTGTCGCACCTTTTCTTAATGGATGGCCTGACTTTCATCTCTCCACCTCACTTCACTCGACTAATGATTCTCCCTCTTGTTAAGTCATATGGAGAAAGCTCCACAATGACCTTATCGCCTTTCAATATCTTTATGTAATGCATTCTCATCTTTCCCGAAACATGGGCCAAAACTCTGTGTCCATTCGGGAGCTCAACCCTGAACATAGCATTTGGAAGTGGCTCTATTACTGTTCCCTCTACTTCTATCCCTTCACCCTTCGGCATAATCACAACCTGCTTAAGATCTCTGGTCCTTTATCGGTTATTGCAATAGTATGCTCGAAATGTGCAGAAAGGCTCCTATCTCGCGCATATGCGGTCCACCCATCCTCAGCAATGGAGACCTCGCTTTTCCCCATATTTACCATCGGCTCAATAGCCAGAACCATGCCTTTTCTCAGCCTCAACCCAGTTCCCCTCTCCCCAAAATTTGGGATCTGAGGTTCTTCGTGCAGACTCCTTCCAATTCCATGTCCAACAAATTCTCTTACAACGGAGAAACCGTTTTTTTCCACATGGGACTGGATAGCACTTGAGATATCGTAAAGCCTATTCCCCTCATAGGCCATATCAATACCTTTATATAATGCCTCCTCCGTAACCTTTATCAATCTCTCCGCCTCTTCAGAGATTTTTCCCACCCCGTACGTGGCGGCAACATCCCCATAGTACCCATCGTAAATCGCACCAAAATCAAGGCTCACTATATCTCCCTCAGATAGAACTCGATCAGAGGGCATCCCGTGTACCACTTCCTCGTTAACTGAAACGCAAAGCGCGTAAGGATATCCGTTGTAGCCTTTGAAGGCGGGTTTTACGTTCTTCATCCTTCTCAGTTTTTCCTCACACAACCTCTCAAGATCCTTTGTTTTTACTCCATCCTTTATAAAGTCCTTCAGATATTCCAAAACCTCCATTGCGTATTTGCTTGCGGTCCTTATCTTTTCTATTTCCTCCTCTGTTTTGAGAAATATCATGGAAACTTATTATACCATTCACGAGGCAAGAAGACAAAAGCCTACCTTCTTCCTCTCATTCGTGATGTCTTTCTCACGAGACCGTCATAGTGCCTGAGGATTAGGTGAGATTCTATCTGCTGAATTGTGTCCAGGGCAACTCCAACAACGATGAGTAACGCAGTCCCGCCAAAGTAAAAAGGAACATTGAACTCCTTCACGAGCAAGGTGGGTAGCACACACACAAAAGACACGTAGAGGGCTCCCAAAAAAGTGATCCTCGTCAGTATCCTTTCTATGTATTCTGAGGTTTTTTTACCCGGCCTTATTCCAGGTATGTAACCACCGTATTTTTTCATGTTTTCCGCCACGTTATCCGGGTTAAAGACAATAGCAGTGTAAAAGAAACAGAAGAATATTATGAATCCAACGTAGAGGATCTCGTGCAGGAAAGTTCCCGGAGTCAAATACTCGGCAAATTTCTTCATGTACGGATGGGGAATGAAATTTGCTATGGTTGCAGGAAACATTATCAGTGATGACGCAAAAATCGGCGGGATAACGCCGGATGTATTTATCTTCAATGGAAGATGGGTCGCCTGTCCCCCATAGACTCTCCTTCCCACTATCCTTTTTGCATACTGAACCGGGATTCTCCTTTGTGCTGTTTCCATAAATATTATGAAACCAACAACTATTAGCATCATCCCTATGAGAATGGTGACAACGAACCAGTTTATTTCCCCAGAAGACACGAGAGTCAAAGTCTTTGCAATGGCATTTGGCATTCTTGCAACGATACCAGCAAATATGATAAGGGAAATCCCATTACCTATGCCCCTCTCCGTTATCTGTTCTCCGAGCCACATGAGGAAAGATGTTCCCCCTGTCAATGTGAGCATTGTCATCAGTCTGAAGCTCCAGCCCGGAGTGTAAACAACTGGCTCCCCGTTCACTCCTCTCATCTGTTCGAGCCCGATGCTTAACCCGAAGCCTTGGATGAGACTTATTAGTACTGTTCCGTATCTTGTATACTGGGTTATCTTTCTTCTCCCTATTTCCCCTTCTTTGGAGAGCCTGTCAAGGGCGGGTACGACAACAGTGAGCAGTTGAAGGATGATAGAAGCACTTATGTAAGGCATTATGCCGAGGGCAAAGACGGAAAGCCTTTCTAATCCGCCTCCCGCGAACATGTCCAAAAAGCCTAAAAGCGTGCCCTTCGCCCTCTCGAATATTTCTGCCAATACCTTTCCGTCTATCCCCGGGGTGGGGATGTGAACACCAATCCTGTAAACGGAAAGAAGGGCTAAGGTTACAAGTATCCGTCTTTTCAGCTCTGGGATCTTACCTATGTTTTGGAATCCGTTCATGAGAGGAGGACCTCTACTTTACCACCCTGACTCTCCACTTTTTCTATGGCTTTTCTTGATGCTTTATGTACCCGCACAGTTATAGGAAAATCTATCTCTCCATCGGATAAAAGTTTCACGCCAGCTTTCATTCTTTTTACGAGCTTTGCCTCAATAAAATCCTCTATGCCGACCGTATCTTTACCTCTGAATAATTTGAGATCCCCTACCTTTACCAGAGAGTACTCCTTCCTGAAAGGGTTCTTGAATCCCCTCTTTGGTATCCTTCTCGAGAGTGGCATTTGACCACCCTCAAACTCCTTGCCTTTCGCGCCTCCGCTTCTTGCCCTCTGTCCCTTATGACCCTTTGTAGCAGTCGTTCCGTGGCCTGACCCTGTACCCCTCCCAATTCTCTTTCTTTTTTTTCTTGACCCTTCCTTCGGTTTCAGTTCCTCAAGTCTCATTATCTTACATCCTCCAGAATTTCGACAAGGTGGATAACCTTCTTAATCATCCCCCTTATCTCCGGTGTATTTTTGAGCACACGCTCCTCATTCAGTTTCTTGAAGCCAAGGCTTTTTATCGTCTCTCTCTGATCCTTAGATCTGCCTATATAGCTTTTTGCCCATTTTACCCTTATGTATCCCAAGTCATTCCTCCTTAGGAAGTTTTCCCCTCTGCCTTAAGGATTTTTCTGGAGACTTCAATGCGGATAAACCTTTTATGGTGGCCTTGACAACGTTATGGTAATTCCTGGAACCGTAACACTTGGTAAGTATATTTTTAATCCCCGCTACCTCTACCACAGCTCTTACAGCCCTCCCTGCTATAACTCCTGTCCCTTCCCTCGCTGGTTTCATAAAAACTTTACTTGCCCCATACTTCGCCATTATCTCGTGGGGAATCGTTCCGTTTTGAATAGGAACTACGATCATGTTCTTCTTCGCATGCTCCAAAGCCTTTCTTATCGCATCTGGTACCTCATTTGCCTTCCCCAATCCATAACCAACCCTACCCTGTCCATCACCAACAACAACTATGGCGTTAAAGCTGAATCTCCTTCCTCCCTTAACAACCTTGGCGACTCTGTTTATGTAGATCAGTCTATCCTGTAACTCCGTCTCTTCCCTTATATCTATTCTATCCTCTGCCAACTTTCAACCTCCGATTTAAAAAATCAGCCCTGCTTCCCTTGCACTGTCAGCCAGTGCTTTTATCCTACCGTGATATTTGAATCCGTTTCTGTCGAAGACAACCTCTTTTATGCCGAGAGCAAGAGCTTTTTCAGCGAGGGCCTTCCCGACGACTTTTGCAGCCTCCTTATTACCTCCATTTTTAATATTCTCCCTGACCCCAGGTGTCAAGGTAGAGACACCTGTTATAACCCTTTGAGACTCGTCGTCTATAAGTTGAGCATATATGTGCTTTAGGCTTTTGTAAACGCAAAGTCTCGGTCTCACACTTGTTCCAAAAATCTTCTTTCTTATCCTTCTGTGCCTCCTAAGTCTTCTCTCAACCTTTTCTTGCCTTTCCATTACATAACTCCTTACTTGCCACCCTTCCCAGCCTTCTTTCTCAAAACTTCGTCAACGTATTTTATTCCCTTGTTCTTGTAAACATCCGGTTTCCTTAAGGCTCTGATTTTTGCAGCAACAATACCCACAAGCTCTTTGTCTATGCCACGGACAGTAACGAGGTTTTGCCTTTCAACTTCGGCCTGTATTCCTTCTGGCAATTTAAAGAATATTGGGTGCGAATAACCGAGATAAAATACTATGTCTTTTCCTTTCATCTCTGCCCTGTATCCTATCCCAACTATCTCAAGTTTTTTCTCATACCCTTTCACAACCCCCTCTACCATGTTGTTGATCAGTGTCCTCATAAGGCCGTGGTAAGCCCTTGTTTTTTTGTCATCCCCATTTCTTTTTACCAGCAACTGATCCCCCTCTATCGCAATCTCTATCCCTGGCAAAATGTTTCGAGAGAGGGTTCCCTTAGGCCCCTTAACTATTATTGTTCCATTTTTTAATTCCACTTTTGCTTCTTTCGGTATAGGAATAGGTTTTCTCCCAATTCTGGACATAATTTTACCTCACCAAACGTGTAAGAGTGCTTCTCCACCTACGTTTTTCCGCCTCGCTTCCACATCGGTCAATACCCCCTTAGGTGTGGAAAGAATAACTAAACCCACATTCCTTTTTATTTTATGCGCTTCCTTTGCTCCCACGTATATTCTCCTTCCCGGTTTGCTGATCCTTCTAAGTCCTGAAATAACAGACTCTCCGTTTTCGTCGTAACTTAAATAGACCTTTATAATCCTCAGTCTTCTCTCATCGACAAACACCTTGTAGTTTTTTATATACCCTTCGTCCTTCAATATCCTCAGGATCCCCATCTTCATGTTAGAGTAAGGAACGTCAACGTACTCCTTATTGACCTTGATCCCATTTCTGATTCTCGTCAGCATGTCCGCTATCGGGTCTGTCATTCCCATAAGGCACCTCACCAGCTTGACTTTATCACCCCTGGAATATCCCCGCGCAAGGCAAGGGTTCTAAAACATATTCTGCACATTTGAAATGCCCTTAGAAAACCTCTCGGCCTGCCGCAAAGCGGACATCTATTCCTTTTCCTGACCTTGAATTTGGGCTCCCTTTTTGCCTTCTCCATCATCGCTTTTCTTGCCATAAAAATCTCCCTTTAACTTCTGAAAGGCATGCCTAATAACTTCAAAAGCTCGTACGCTTCCTCATCCGTTTTCGCCGTTGTGTTGATCGTTATATTCATGCCCCTTATCTTATCCGTTTTATCATAATCAACTTCAGGAAAAATTATCTGTTCCCTCAGACCAAGGGTGTAGTTTCCCCTTCCATCGAAAGATTTGGGAGAGACCCCCTTGAAATCTCTAACCTTTGGGAGAACTATCATCACAAGCTTGTGGAAAAACTCGTACATCCTCTCCCTTCTCAATGTGACCATACATCCTATGGGCATCCCCGCCCTTAATTTAAAAGCGGCTATGGATCTCTTAGCCTTTGTTATTATAGGTTTCTGACCTGTGATCAGCATGAGATCGTTTGTTGCGTAGTCTAAGGCTTTTATGTTCTGTATAGCTTCCCCAAGTCCCATGTTAACAACTATCTTTTCGAGTTTTGGTACTTCCATCACGTTCTTATACCTGAACTTCTTCATCAGCAAAGGCCTTACTTCCTTCTCATAATATTCCATGAAAGGGGTCTTCAAAACTATACCTCCTACTTATCTATGACCTCATTACATTTCTTACAGTATCTGACCTTCTTTCCGTCTTCCAATATCTTCCTACCTACCCTAACTGGCCTTTGGCATTTCTCACAGTATATCATTACATTGGAGATATGTATTGGGCTTTCCCTTTCGAGTATCCCTCCTTTTGATTTAGCAGAAGGTCTCACATGCTTTTTTACTATGTTTACCTTCTCAACGATCACCCTATCCTTCTTTTTAATGACCTTTAGTACCTTCCCTGTCTTACCTTTATCCTTGCCCGCAATCACCATCACAAGATCGTTCTTTTTAACATGGTAATGTTTGTTCATCTGACTCCCCACAATTATACGACCTCTGGCGCTAATGAGACTATTTTCATGAACTTCTTGGCCCTAAGTTCCCTCGCAACTGGCCCGAAAATTCTCGTTCCAATGGGCTCGTTATATTGATTTATTATGACAGCAGAGTTGTCATCGAATCTCACATAGGAGCCGTCAGGTCTTCTTATCTCTTTCCTCGTTCGCACTATTACTGCCTTTACTACATCACCTTTTTTAACCTTCGCATTTGGCAAAGCCTCTTTTACTGAGGCGACTATAACGTCCCCGACAGTTGCGTATCTTTTTCTCGAACCACCGAGAACCCTTATACAGCCGAGCTTTTTTGCTCCCGAATTGTCAGCCACATCAAGTCTCGATCTCTCCTGTATCATCGCTTCCTACCTCTTCTATTAATGGTGCTTCAGTTTTCCTCTCAAGTATCTGCTTTACAATCCAGCGCTTCTCCTTACTTATAGGTCTCGATTCGACTATCAATACTTTATCCCCAATCTGACATTCGTTTCTCTCATCGTGGGCTTTATATCTCTTCTTTCTTTTTACGTATTTCTTGTATTTTTTATGCTTCAGGAACTTTTCAACCTCAACTACCACAGTCTTCTGCATTTTATTGCTAACTACCGTACCTATCATCTTTTTCTTTTTCGCTACCCGAGTCTCCATGGTTATCCCTTCTTCTCCCTTTCCCTCAAAATAGTTTCTATCCTCGCAATATCCTTTTTTACAAGCCTTATCCTCGCCGTATTTTCCAGCTGTCCAGTGGAGAGCTGAAATCTAAGGTTGAAAAGCTCTTCTTTCAAGTCCTTTTTTCTTTTTATGAGCTCCTCATTTGTCAATTCCCGCAATTCCTTTGCCCTCATCACTCCTCGCTTCTCGCAACAAATCTCGTCTTAATTGGTAGTTTAAAAGCCGCAATCCTCAAAGCTTCTCTTGCCTTGTCCTCCGGCACACCTTTTATCTCATATAGTATTTTTCCAGGCCTCACAACAGCGACCCATCCTTCCACAGCCCCTTTTCCTTTCCCCATCCTCGTCTCGAGTGGTTTTTTAGTTATCGGTTTGTCTGGAAAAACCCGTATCCAGATCTTTCCTGTTCTCCTTATGAACCTTGTCAGGGCCACTCTTGCCGCTTCGATCTGCCTGGCTGTCAGCCATCCACACTCCAAAGCTTGGAGTCCGAAGTCCCCAAAGCTTATTTTATTTCCTCTGGATGCAACCCCTTTCATCCTGCCTTTCTGCTGTTTCCTGTATTTTACCCTCTTCGGTGCAAGCATCAGTATACCTCCTCCAGAACATCTCCCTTGTATATCCAGACCTTAACCCCGATAACACCGTATTTTGTCCTTGCTTCTGCGAACCCGTAATCTATGTCAGCCCTTATGGTCTGGAGAGGGACCCTTCCTTCCCTATACCATTCTGATCTTGCTATCTCTGCTCCAGCGAGCCTGCCGGAACACATGATCTTTATACCTTTCGCTCCGAACTTCAAAGCCTGGCTCACGTTCCTCTTCATCGCTCTTCTGAATGAAACTCTTCTTTCTATCTGCAGCGCCACGTTTTCTGCAACAAGCTGAGCATCTATTTCCGGTCTTTTTACTTCGATTATGTTCAGTATCAATTCTTTGTCAGTGATTTTTAAAAGTTCTCTCTTGAGATTCTCTATTTCTGCCCCTTTTCTTCCAATCACAAGGCCAGGCCTTGAGGTATATATGTTTATCTTAGCCCTCCTATCTTTATTGGCCGCTCTTTCTACTTCGATCTTCGATATTCCTGCCGGGTAAAGCCTCTTTTTAAGGAACTGTCTTATCCGTATATCCTCGTGCAAGAACTTAGCATAATTCTGGGAAGCGAACCATTTGGAGTTCCAGGTTTTTATAATACCAAGGCGAAATCCATAAGGATGTGTTTTTTGACCCATCTAACCTCCGGTTCTCAAGACTCGTCAAGGACTATCGTTATATGGGAAGTTCTCTTTCTTATCATTGTAGCCCTTCCAAGGGCCCTTGGTATGTAACGCTTTAAGAAAGGGCCTCCATCTACAATGACATTTTTTACATACAGGCTGTCTACATCCACGTACTTTTTCTGCCTTGCGTTAGCGATCGCGCTATCCAGAACTTTCTTCAGTATCTTAGAAGCCTTATTCGGCAAGGAGCTCAGTATTCCCGATGCCTGATTTATGTTCTTCTTCCTTATCAGGTCTGCCACCAATCTAACCTTTGTAGGAGAAATCCTTATTCTTCTTGCCCTCGCAACTATCTCCATCTTTTATTCCTTTCTCTTCACAACCTTCGCTTTTCTGTCTCCCGAATGGCCATGAAAAGTCCGTGTGGGAGAAAACTCTCCGAGCTTGTGACCCACCATCTCTTCTGTGACAAAAACAGGTATGAATTTCTTTCCGTTATGTACAGCAAATGTGAGTCCAACAAACTCCGGGATAATTGTGGATCTTCTCGACCACGTCTTTATAACCTTTGTCGTCTTAGACTCCTTTGCCTCAAGTGCCTTCTTCAGAAGCTTAGGATCCACATACGGTCCTTTTTTTAACGATCTCGCCATTTATGTCTTCCTACCCCCTCAATTTTATGATAAATTTATTTATGATAAATTTACCAGTTCTCTTATTCCTCCGCGTTTTTAAACCCTTCGTTAACTGACCCCAAGGAGAACATGGATGCCTTCCACCCTTTGAACGTCCCTCCCCTCCACCGTGGGGATGATCAACTGGGTTCATCGCTGTTCCCCTTACAGTCGGTCTAATCCCGAGCCACCTTGACCTTCCCGCCTTCCCGATCGTTACATTTTCATGATCAATATTCCCGACCTGACCTATTGTAGCCATGCAGTTAAGATGTATAAGCCTAATACCTCCAGAGGGTAACCTCACCTGCGCGTAATCTCCCTCCTTTGCGAGCAACTGGGCGTAACTTCCCGCGCTCCTCGCTATTTGACCCCCTTTTCCGGGTTTGAGTTCTACGTTATGAATAAGTGTACCAACAGGTATGAATCTTAATGGCAAAGCGTTACCATCTTTGATTTCAGTGTCGGGCCTTTTACTCGATACGATCGTATCTCCCACTTTCAGGTTTAAGGGAGCGATTATGTATCTTTTTTCTCCATCAGCGTAATGAATCAGGGCGATATTTGCGGATCTATTTGGATCGTACTCTATGCTATGAACTTTTCCTGGAATATCAAGCTTGTCCCTTTTGAAGTCTATTATCCTGTATCTCCTTTTATGTCCTCCACCAATGTGTCTCGTCGTTATCCTGCCAAGATTGTTCCTTCCACCAGTCTTTTTCAGGGGAGCGAGCAGGGATTTCTCAGGTTCTTTCTTGGTGATCTCTTCAAATGTTAAGACACTCATAAACCTTCTACCAGGCGAGGTCGGCTTATATTCCCTTATTCCCATTTATGCACCCTCAAATATAGTTATTTTATCTTCGGGACTCACTTTTACAATAGCTTTCTTCCAGTCCCTCCTTTTCCCAAAAAATCTTCCTATCCTCCTCTTTTTCCCTTCCATGTTCATAATTCGAACCGAGAGCACCTTAACCTTAAAAAGTTGCTCAACAGCCTTCTTTACCTCAATCTTATTCGCCTTCCTGTGTACTTCAAAAACGTACTGGTTAGAGCTGTCTTTTAGGTAGGTGCTCTTTTCCGTTATTATCGGTCTTATAATCACATCATATTCGTTCATGCGAGTACCTCTTCCGCCTTTCTCAAAGCATCAAGCGTAAATATTAACTGCTCATGCCTTACCACGTCATAAACATTTAGACCCTCAACCCTCAGAACTTTGACGTAAGGTATGTTTCTCGCCGATTTTTCAATTACCTCGTCTTTTCTGCTTATGATGAAAAGAGGTTTTGTCAGGTTGAATGCTTTTACGACCTTATAAAAGCTCTTTGTGCTTATCTTTTCGAGCTCCAGCTTATCGACAACTTTCATCGCTGATTCTTTGTAAGTTGCGGTGAGCGCCGACTTCAAAGCATATCTTCTCACCTTCTTCGGCACTTTATAACTATAATCCCTTGGGTGGGGACCAAAGACTTTCCCTCCTCCCACATGGAGAGGGGAAGTTATGCTTCCCTGCCTCGACCTTCCGGTCCCTTTTTGTCTGTACAGCTTCCTCCCACTCCCTTTAACCTCACCTCTCGTTTTTGTCGATGATGCCCCTCTCCTCCTCGATGCAAGCTGCATTCTTATCACATCGTGGATCAAATAGGGCTTAACTTCCACATTAAAGATTTCATCCTTTATCTCTATTTCTCCTATCTTTTCTCCCTTCATATTGTACAGGTCACATGAGGCCATAGCATCCCCTTTTAAGTTTTTATTTCCACATCCACACTCGATGAAAGCTCGAGCTTCATTAGAGCATCTATTGTCTGTTGGGTAGGATCTATTATATCTATCAGTCTTTTATGGGTTCTAATTTCAAACTGCTCCCTCGATTTCTTATCTATGTGAGGTGATCTAAGGACGCAAAATTTCTGTATCCTCGTGGGGAGTGGCACAGGTCCTACAATCTGCGCACCAGTCTTTTTTGCCGCTTCAACTATCTCTCTTACTGACTGGTCCAGAATTCTGTGATCAAAGGCCTTGAGACATATCCTGATCCTTCTCCTCATCTTCTCCTCTTACTCTATTATCTCAGTCACAACCCCTGCACCTACTGTCTTTCCACCCTCACGGATTGCGAATCTCAGTTCCTTTTCAAGTGCTATTGGAGTGATAAGCTCTACGGTCAAAGAGACGTTATCTCCTGGCATCACCATCTCCACACCCTCTGGAAGTTTTACAACACCTGTGACGTCAGTGGTTCTGAAGTAGAACTGGGGTCTGTATCCTGAGAAGAAAGGAGTATGACGGCCTCCCTCTTCCTTTGTTAGTATGTATACCTCACATTTGAACTTCGTATGGGGTGTTATTGAGCCTGGTTTTGCAAGAACCTGACCGCGCTCAACCTCATCTTTTTTAATACCCCTTAGTAAAACTCCTATGTTATCTCCTGCTATACCCTGGTCGAGGACTTTCCTAAACATCTCAATAGATGTGGCAACTGTCTTTACTGTGGGACGAAAACCTATGATCTCTACCTCATCACCAGGTTTAATCTGACCTCTTTCAACCCTTCCTGTTACAACAGTCCCCCTTCCTGAGATTGAGAATACATCCTCAATTGGCATGAGGAATGGTTTGTCTATGTCACGGATAGGTTCTGGGATGTAGTTGTCAACAGCTTCCATTAGTTCGTATATGCATTTGCAGTTAGGACAGTCTTCCTTTCCACATCCACATTCCAATGCTTTAAGTGCACTACCTCTTATTATTGGGATCTCATCTCCAGGGAATTCGTATTTTGAGAGTAACTCACGGAGTTCAACTTCTACGAGTTCTATGAGTTCTGGGTCATCGACCATGTCTATTTTGTTAAGAAAAACAACTATGTAAGGGACTCCAACCTGGCGGGCAAGAAGGATATGTTCCCTTGTCTGGGGCATGGGGCCATCATTTGCACCAACAACAAGGATAGCTCCATCCATCTGGGCAGCTCCTGTTATCATGTTCTTTATGTAGTCTGCATGACCTGGGCAATCAACGTGGGCATAGTGTCTCTTCGGGGTCTCATACTCAACATGGGCTACTGCTATTGTTACACCCCTTTCCTTTTCCTCAGGGGCCTTATCTATCTGATCAAAGGGTATCCACTGGGCTAACCCTTTTTTTTCGAGAACCCTTGTTATAGCTGATGTTAGGGTCGTCTTTCCATGGTCTATGTGTCCTATGGTTCCTATGTTCACATGGGGTTTGGTACGTTCGAATTTTTTCTTAGACATAGATAACCTCCGTTATGGGTTTTT